>Ga0265295_1000006_pt1 | contig 490601 bp, 495 predicted proteins | sample Munlansysbiofilm_FD_192503 | JGI IMG/M metagenome (GOLD analysis project Ga0265295, IMG submission 192503) | Leachate microbial communities from a municipal landfill in Southern Ontario, Canada - Methane capture system biofilm | ecosystem: Engineered > Solid waste > Landfill > Unclassified ... | reverse complement strand
ATTTAAAAGTAAACGGCGTAAGTGTAAATAGTTTTAATATTGGATATAGACATTCGGGATATGCTGCTACTTCTAATGGAATAGTAAACTCTACAATTAGGGCAATTCAATATTATAGTGAGAGCGAAGCTATTCTGACAGATACTTTCTATATCGATAAGAACGGTAATTTAAAAGTAAACGGCGTAAGTGTAAATAGTTTTAATATTGGATATAGACATTCGGGATATGCTGCTACTTCTAATGGAATAGTAAACTCTACAATTAGGGCAATTCAATATTATAGTGAGAGCGAAGCTATTCTGACAGATACTTTCTATATCGCAAAAAGGCTATTTTGTGCAGACGGTTCAACACCTGTAAACGGAATGTGTACAACCTACACCTGCCCAAGTGGCTACTCCGACAACGGCACGAACTGTAAAAAGAATGTAAACTATACCTATTACAATTATCTATGCTCCGCAGATTATACGGCAACAAACACGGGCGGAAATGTTCAAAAAACAGACCCAAATACGAGTACCGATAATACAAGCACTTTGGACGACCCTTTAAATAGTTCTACTCCGCCGACAAATAACTGTAAAAAAGAAAAGTTTACTTGTCTTGCAAACGAAAGCCGCCCTTGTGCGTATGTGGACGGCAAACATCAATGTTCACCTTTTCCATGCTTAGGAAATTCTGATTTTAGAGATTTAGGAACCGTAGAGGGTGCAAATGATAAGAATAATGCAGGTTGGAACAACGACGGTGAATGTAGCGGACAAATATATATATTTAACGGTAAAGACCATAAGTGTAGAGTAAAAGATAAGTTTTTTGGACTTTTAGGCGGTGGTTGTTGTGATAAAGACAAGGTTTTCTTTGGGCTTGTTGCTTGTAAAGCAAATGAGAAATTACTTGCTAAAAAAAGACAAAATGACCTATGTCACAAAGTTGGTACTTATTGTTCAAGAGAAATAATATTGATAGGTTGTGTACAAACAAGCGAGAGACATTGTTGCTTTAACTCTAAACTTGCAAGGATTATCCACGAACAAGGCAGACCGCAGATAGGTTTAAGTTGGGGGAGCGGAGATAGTCCGAATTGTAGGGGTTTTAAGCCGGAGGAGTTTCAAAAACTTGATATGAGCAAAATGAACCTAAGTGAAGCATTTGAAGATATAAAAATATCTACAGCAAATATTTCAACAATTACAACACATATTCAAAATAAATATGAGATTCATTAAAAATTGAGAATGGATTTTCATGTGTTCTATCCTTATGTTATGAGTATTCATGCTATTGTCTATAATTTTATCTTAACCATATTTAGAATATAGTTTGAAAATGAAGATATAATTTAAAGTTCCTAAATAATTTCAATAGAATAGTACATAGTTAATTAATATATTCTAAAGCCTTTGCTAAAGAGTCGTTTAAAGATAGGCATATTTCTTTTTAATAATTTATTTACTTCTAGCAACATTTCTACCTGTTTCATAAATTGCTCAGAATCAGCAAAATAATTAGGATAAGCTTCTTTGATTCCACCTACTGCTGTTGTAGAGACTAATACAGTTACAATTCTATTGTTAATGAAACTATTATTTTTAATTGATTTTGTTTCTAGCTCAAGATAGTCTTTTGTTGCACTATCAAACTCATGCTTATGATAATAATAATTATTCATTATAAAATTAGTTTCATTGTCTTGTTCTACTGAGATTAATACATAACCATCTTCTGGTATCATATGATGATTTTTGGTTAAATCATTGTTTGCAATTTGAATTGATTTAGCAAATAGTTTAAATTTCTTTACTATTTCTAGTTTTATTGCTAGTTTTTCAATTTCATCAAGTTCTTTAATTGTATCGTTATTAAGATTATTATTTATATTTCTATATAGACTTTCAAAAACCATTAAATCTTTTTTATTTAATTTTTGTTGACTCTTGCCTTCACCAGAATTAATATATGGATTTTGATCAAAATAGACAAAATTTTTTGATAATAACCGAAATAATTCACTCCATGCTTTATCCCCTTCATTAGTCTTAATTGATTGTTTAGTAAATAAATCTACAATTTCTATAGCAGTAGCCCAATAATGTTGTATTTTTGTTCTCACTTGCAACTCAATATACTTATCTATATTGTTGTGATTCTTAAACTTTCCAATAAGATGAATACTTCTATATCCATCTTGTTTAGGGCTTTTAATATAATTATTTCTTAATTCAAAATATTTATTCTTTTCTAATAATTTAACTAATTTCTCTACTTTTTTCATATTTGATAACACAACTCTGCACCCACCTATATCTTGCATCGTAGTCAGTTGCATTGTTTCTTTAAATCTTCTTAATTTACTTATTATTGACGGTGTTCTTTTTAATCTTTTTGCAATCATGCAGCTAGCATCTATTTTTGGAGCATACTCTTGTACAATTTTATAAGCTTTTTCCAATGAAGTTGCGTGACAAGACCTCCAATGAGAAAGTATTTCTAAAGATTCTATAATATTTTCATCTTTAATTAAATCCTTACCAGCTTTTTTTACTTTATTTATACTATAACTCATATATGTCGAATCCTTTTTTAGTTGAAAATATCTTAATATTTCGTAATATTATATATTGATTTTACTTAATTGTATAATAATTATAGTATGATAAATATTGATAATACGAAGAAGAATTCTCAAATAAATATAAAAGCTTATTTGATATATAATGTTTTAATCTAATCATATGGATATAATTATGAACACACAAGATGAACATATAAGCTTCAATCAACGAAAAATCAAGAAAAGCTACCGCTCTGTTACTGGGCATTTTCCTAGTGTGAAAAACAATAAATCAATAGGTTTTGAGTCATTGTTGGAAAGTTTTCTTTTTTTGGCATTGGAGTTTGATGATAGTGTGGAGTCATATATGGAACAGCCACAGATACAAATTGTACTAAATGGTAAAAAGAAAATGTATAGTGCGGATTGCTATGTAAAAAGGTTTAAAGATTCAAACAAACGAAACACAATCATTGAAGTTAAATATGTAAGAGAAATTGAGGAAAAAAAGGAATACTTTGAGCAAAAGTTTGAAGCTGCTAGAAAAGCCTGTGAAGCATTGAATATTGATTTTGTAGTGGTTACAGAAGAAAAATACAGTGCTATATATATAGACAATTTGGACTTTTTATATAGGTATAAAACTAACCCAACTATATTTAAATATGACAAAGAGATATTAGAAAAATTAGAAAACAACAAAAAAACTGCATATGATTTGGCAAAATCTATATCCAACAATCTATTAGAATATCAAATTGTTTCAAATGCCATATGGAATTTGGTTGCAAAAAATGTTTTAAAGTCTGATTTGCACAATGAAAAGCTTACTATGAATTCTGTTGTGGAGATTGCATCATGAGTAATGTAATAAAATTTGAGATAGGCTCAAAGATTTTTTATAAAGGGTTAGAATTTGTTATCAAAGGTTACCCATCATTTAATGAAGTACTTTTAAAACTCAATATTGAACCATATTACGAAAAAATTGTCAAAGTTAATGAGCTGATAAAAGAGCCACAAAATATCATAGAGCAAAATAAAACAGTTGTTGAGCTAGAGCAAAAAAGTTTTGATGAGGCATATGAAAGATTTAAAATCATAGAGCCTCTTTTGTCCATAAAACAAAGAACGGCAAAAGATGTTCAAAAGATAGCAAAGAAACATAAAAAGGGTATGGCTACAATTTATAGATGGCTTAATGTTTATAAACAATACGGCAATACAAGTTCACTGGCTACCAAAAGAGAATTTTGTGGAGGTAAAGGCAAAAGTAGACTCAGTGAGTCAGTAAATACAATAATAGACAATGTCATAGATGAGCTTTATTTAAATAAACAAAAGTATCCTTTACAAACAATCTATGAAAACATAGTGTTTAGATGTAAAAATATGAATTTGGAAGCACCTACTAAAAATACCATAAGAAACAGAATCAACAATATTCATCCGAAGATGATAGCAAAATATCGAAAAGGGATAAAAGTAAATGAAACAAGAGGTATGCCAAATAAGTTTCCTGAAGTTAAAATGCCTTTGGATATTATCCAAATAGACCATACAAAAGTAGATGTTATTTTGGTTGATGAAGAAACTAGGAAACCTATAGGCAGACCTTATATTACAGTGGCTATTGATGTTTATTCAAGAATGGTATTTGGTTTTTATATATCACTTGAAGCACCTGGGTATTTCAGTGTAGGGCAATGCTTACTCAATGCAATTTTGCCAAAAAATGACTTGTTGTTTAAATATCAAATAGCTGGAGAATGGCCAGTTTATGGTTTACCTAAAAAGGTACATATGGACAATGGAAGTGATTTTAGGAGTGCTAGTCTAAGAAACTTTTGCCAAGAATATAAAATACAAGATATTTATAGACCAGTGGCAAGACCGGAATTTGGTGGTGCTATAGAAAGACTTATAGGTACACTTATGAATAAGACTCACCAATTACCAGGAAGTACATTTTCCAATATCTTTGAAAAAGGTAATTATAATTCAGAGCTTGAATCAGCAATGACCATAGATAAGCTTGAAAAATGGTATATGGATTTTATCATCAATATTTATCATAAAGTAGAACATACATCTATAGGTATGCCTCCTGAAGATAAGTTTTATCAAGGATTATTGGGTGTTGGCGAAGAAAAATCAATACCGTTTTTGCCAAGTGTTCCTACTGATACACTAAAGCTTAGAATGTCATTATTGCCTGAAATAAAAAGAAGTGTTCAAAAAAATGGAATCACTATTGATTACATAACATATTTTAGTGAAACACTTAGAAAATGGATTATTCCAACTCAATATAAGAAGTTTAAACCTGATTTTGAAAGCACTGTTATATGTAGAAGAGACCCTAGGGATATTAGTAAAATATATGTATATGATGAAGATATCAAAGACTATATAACTATTCCCTATGCTGATATAAGAAAGCCAAAGATGAACTTATCAGAACTAAGAAAAGCAAAAAAAGATTTAGTTGCTCATGTTCTATTTAATCGCATTCACAGATTTGCAAACATTAAGATTATAAATCTAAAAAACGATATATCAAAGCTAGATAACTTTAAAGTATTTGATACTGTAATAAGAAATCTAAAACCTTTCGAAGATGCTTTTTTTGAAGGAAAATCTGTAGTTGAGTTTGATATAAAACATCAAGCATCAAAAGAAATAAAACTTCTAATAGAAGAAATTCATAATATACTATAAAGATATTCAAACGATATATAAACGACATACATATAATATACATACAACATACAAAGGATATACAAATGCAAAACAGTAGATTTTCAGAAATTCAAAATTTAAACAAAGTCATAAGCGGTGCAGCCTTATCAAAAAAAGAGGAATTGCCAAAACCAACTAAGAAAAAAATCCTACTATACGGAATTCCAACAGAACTATATGATGCTATAGAAGGTACGCATGAAAGCTTTTCTTCATTTGCAAGAAGAGCAATCATAAAGCTTGCCAAAGAAGAAGGTGTTATAATATAAAACAGATAAGTAAGATAACTCCGAGAAGTCCATTTAATGGTGTTTCTTGCGGTTATGGTAGTAGTATGTTTAATTCGGATAACTCCGATAAGTGTCGAGAACTAATTTTATATAAAAATAGGAGATTTATTAAAAAATGGAAACTTACATAGATTTATTTATTATGCAACTCAAAGCCGATTTACCTGCTTTTTTGAAAATTTGTGCGACCATAGCAATAGGCATTTATATTTTGTTTAAACTTCTTACAAGAAATAAAAGGTAGATTCTAGGCATATTTCTACCTTTTTCTTTAAAAGAATTTATCTAATTTTTAAGTCATCCAAATAATCAGCCCACCACTGCATAAGATAAATTCTCTCATTTAGATATTCCGCGTGATTATACGCACTCTTTACGCTATTTTTTTCACTATGAGCTAGTTGCCTTTCTATAGCATCAGAATGTACACCATGTAAAGGCATATTCTCATGAAGTAGTGTTGATGCAATTCCTCTAAAGCTATGAGCTACAAGATCATCTTTTGTATAATCAAGTCTTCTTAATCCTTGAAGCATTGTATTCTCACTTATTGGTTTTGTTTTAGACATTGGACCTGGAAAAACATATTTACTACCACATGTTACCGGATGTATTTCTTTAAAAAGTTGTATAACTTGTTTTGCAAGCGGTACAATATGTGGTTTATTAGTTTTCATCTTTTCCGCTGGTATTCTCCAAGTAGCAGTATCAAGATTTATTTCACTCCACTCAGCGAATCTTATATTTGCTGGACGTAAAAACACATAAGAAGCCAATTTAAGAGCATATTTAGTGACAATATTACCATGATAGGTATCTATGGCTCTAAGTAGCTTACCAAGCTCTTTAGAGTCAGTTATAATTGGATAGTGCTTATGTACAACTCTTTTAAATGTATTTTTTCTATCTATATCAGCAATCACATTATGTTTAGTAGCTCCAATAGCTACTGCATATTTAAAAATTGAATTAAGTACATTTAAGCTTCTTCTTACAGACTCGAGTATTCCTCTTTGCTCCATTATTTTACATAATGCAATAATGTCAGAGCTAGTAATTTCCTCTATATTTTTAGAACCTATATATGGCTTTATGTGATTATTTATATATCCAGAAACACTTTCCACATATGTTGTACTTAATCTTTCCTGATTAAGTTCCAACCAATCATCACTAATTTTCTCAAATGTAATAATATCTTCTTTAAAGCTAGAATTATCTTGTTTTTTTGTTTCAGATGGATTTAAGCCATTTTTGAGCTGTTTTTTATATAACTCTCTTTGCTCTCTTGCTTCCAACAAAGAAGTTTCTGGATAAACACCTAAAGATATAGTTTGTTGTTTACCATTATAGCTATAATTTAATCTCCACCATTTAGATCCATTTGTTTTAACTAATAAAAACATACCTCCACCGTCACTTAGTTTATAATCTTTGTCTTTTGATTTAGCAGTTTTTATTTGTGTATCTGTCAATGGTTTAATGATTTTTGGCATGTATAAAATCCTTTTTATGGTAACTAAAAATGTATTATATACAGTTACCATTAAAACTACCATAAAAAAAAACGGATGTATATAGTTTTATATGGACTCATTCGGACTTATGAAAAAATAGAAAAGCCTATTTTATGGTAGTTTTTGGATTTATATGGATATATTTGGATTTATAAGTGGCGGACAGGGAGAGATTTGAACTCTCGGTACCCTTGCGAGTACGACACCTTAGCAGGGTGCTGGTTTAAGCCACTCACCCACCTGTCCATATTGTGAAGGAAACTTTCGCTTCGCTCGTTTTGAGAATGGTATTATATCTTCTAAAAGCTAAATAGTTACTTAAAAAGTAGTAGAATTTTAGATATTTTCTAAAATTCTTCCAACTACACCTTTGGGGTCATCGCTTTTATATATAGGTCGCCCTACTACGATAAAATCTACTAAATTTTCTTTTGCCATTGCTATATCGGCAACTCTTTTTTGGTCACCGCTATCTTCACTAAAAGGTCTAATCCCTGGAGTCAATGTAATAAAATCCCCACTTGTGGCATTTTTGATAGCTTTGCTTTCATAAACAGAGCTTACAACTCCATCAAGTCCAGCTTCATATGAGTCTTTTGCAAACTTGATAGCCGTTAATGTCAAGTCCTGATTATAAACATCTCTAAACCCTGCTTCATCAAAGCTCGTCAAAGCAGTAACAGCTAATACTTTCGGGCGATTAGGGATATTATGTAATCTTTTCATTACTTCACGCATCGCCTCTTTGCCGGCACTTGCATGGATATTAAACATATCAATGCCAAGTCTGGCTACTTCCTCTGCTGCATCAGCGGTAGTATTTGGTATATCATAAAGTTTTAAATCAAGAAAGATTTTAAAATTAGGATTTATTTGTTTTATCTCTTTTAAAAAATCTTGACCATCTCTGATATATGAACGTAACCCAACTTTCAACCATACATCAAAGTCTTTTATCTCTTTTATAATCTTTAAATTTTCTTCTTTTCTATCAAGATCAAGGGCAACGCAAAGTTTCATTATTTTGCCTTGTTAATATTATCCAATACACCGTTTATTAGTCTAGGTGCATTATCACTTGCTAGTTTTTTTGCTATTTCTACGGCTTCGTTGATAATAACAGGCTTATCAAGGTCACTAAATAAAATCTCGTAAACGGCAAGTCTTAGTATGGCTTTTTCTACGTTTCCAAGAGCATCAATACTATTTTTTGTAAGATGTTCTTCTATCTCTTTATCTATAACTTCAAGATTTGCTATGACACCTTTGAAAAGTGCATCTGCAAAGTCTTTTTGTTTGTTTCTGATTTTTTTATCTTCAAGTATCTCATCGCTAAATTTAGCAATATTGACATTTCCCAAATCATAAGCGTATAAAAGTCCTACTATAGACTCTCTTGCTTGTGTTCTAGTAGCCATTACTTAACACCCATTGCGTTATATAGACTTAACATTTCTATGATTACCGTCATAGCTTCAGCACCTTTATTTCCTGCTTTACTTCCTGCTCTTTCTATAGCTTGTTCTATCGTGTCAGTCGTAAGTACACCGTTTGATACAGGTTTACCAAACTCTAAAGATACATTTGCTATCCCTTTTGTAGCTTCAGCCGCAACATAATCAAAATGCGGTGTACTTCCTCTTATAACGGCTCCAACACAACATACCGCATCATATTTACCTGTTTGTAATGCTTTTTTAAGTGCCATAGGTATTTCAAATGCACCTGGAACCAGTATTAAATCAAGATTCTTTTCGTCTCCACCGTGTCTTACGAAAGCATCTTTAGCACCTTCAACAAGTCTATCCGTTATGATATGGTTAAATCTTCCGTTTATTATAGCAACTCTTTCGTTACCTTCAAGTCTTAGTTTTCCTTCAATTATATTCATTGCCTATCTCCAATAATTTATTACGATATTGTATCTTATATTTGATTATCAAATGTTTAATGCCGATTTAATAGCAAAAATTTGTTCTATTGTTTTGTATAAAGCCTCAAGGGTTAGCATATTCGGTCCATCACTCAAAGCACAACTCGGGTCAAAATGGGTTTCAAAGAAAAATCCATCTACGCCTACTGCTGCAGCTGCACGAGCAAGTGCAGGAACGATAGCACTATTTCCGCCCGTCGTCTCACCGGTACTAGGTACTTGAGCCGAATGGGTCGCATCAAATAATACGGGAGCATACTCTCTCATAGCAATTAAGTTTTTCATATCCACTACTAAAGCACCGTATCCAAAAGTATTTCCTCTCTCACATAGCCATACACCGTTTTTCTTGCTGTTTTCGTAGCTTACCGTTTTTTCACCTCTTGTTTGAAGAACCTTTGCTACCGGGTGTTTCATACTAGCAGCTGCTAAAAACTGCCCTTTTTTGATATTTACTTTTGCGTTTGTTTTACCTGCAGCTACAAGCAAATCAGTTTGTCTGCATAAAAACGCAGGTATTTGCACCACATCAGCCACTTTTGCCACAGGTTCTACCTGATAAGACTCATGAACATCGGTAACGATTCTGTATCCGAACTCTTTTTTTACTTCGGCTAGTATTTTGATACCCTCTTCAAGTCCCGGTCCACGAAAACTATCTATACTTGTACGATTTGCTTTGTCGTAACTAGCTTTAAAATAAAAATCAACTCTTTCATCTTGACTTAACTTTTTCAAGCCTTCCGCCACTTTAAAAATACTCTCACGACTCTCTATTACGCAAGGACCTGCTATTATTATTAATTTTTCCATTTTTCCCTCATTCAACATTTTTATTAATTCTCCAAATCCAATTTTCTCTCAAAAACCTTATCAATATCATCATGCACCCTACTATTTTTATCCAAAAACATCAAATTACCTTTGTTTAGTTCCCTGTAATGCTTTAAGCCCATAACCGCTAAGAGTCCACGTATCCCTTTTAGTATATTTTTGTGATAGTTTTTTATATAATCGGCATGTTTATACACAAGATACTTAGAACGTATCGCTTTATCTTGGGTAGCAAGTCCTACCGGACAGCTTCTACCCGTAGTACCGCTACAATATCTAGCTCTTATACACCCTGCACTCATCATAAAACCACGTCCTATCTGTACAAAATCTGCACCTATAGCAAGAGCTATTACCACATCATCGGGAGTTAGTATTTTACCGCTTGCACTTATTTTGACGTGTCCTCTGATACCGTATTTTCTAAGGACTTTATCTACCAAATAAACACTATCTTTTATATTGAGCCCTATTCTTTCCATCATTTCAATAGGTGCAGTAGCACTTCCACCGCTTCCGCCGTCTATTGATATGAAATCAGGGTATTTGTTATTACCTGAGTCAATTCTTCTTTTTATCTCTTTTGCAAAAGGCTCAATGTTATTATAGTCTGATATAACTATTTTTATTCCTACAGGTTTACCGCTTAGTTCTTGGAGTTCTCCGATAAAATCGAAAAGTTCTTCAACACTATTTGCATAAGGAAAACGATTTGGTGCAAAAAAGTCTTTATGTGGCTCTATACCACGATAATAAGCTATAGCTTCGGTCACTTTATTTGCAGTTAGCTTTCCGCCTGTTTGTTTTGCACCTTGAGCTAGTTTAATTTCGGTCATTCTACAAAAACTCATAACCTTTTGGTATCTGATAGGGTCAAAATTACCATCTTTATCCCTACAGCCGTTTAGTGATGAACTTATCTGCCATATAATATCCGGCATATCAGAAGGAACCGTTTTGGGAAAATTTTCTAACGGTGCATTCCAATTCGGTCTATGAAAACGTTTTGTTTTTTGATCGAACACATAAGTTTCCGCAACACTTGAATCTCCAAAAACCATATTTCTATATATTTCCGATGCTATATGTCCGTTTATCAATTTCCTAAAAAATTTAAAAATTTTTATTTGATAGGGTGTACCTTCAGCTATATCCATATAGCTTTCATCGTAATTGGTATGCGTAATAAAAAAATTGGTTGTTATAGAACCTTCACCGCTATTTATTGGGAAACCGCCTAGAAATGCCCCTCTTACAAAAGCCCTAGTACCTTCAGGTGATATTGCACCGTCACTCATTGCCGAACGTGCAATAATAGATTTTGATACAAACGGATATTTTCTATTTTCACCGAATGTTACACTAAAGTCATCGCTCACTTCATCATCATTATAAGCTATAATGGCATGTTTTAACATAAATTTCGGTTTAGGTAACGGTTGAGCCGGTGCAAAAGAGGCATAATTCGGTAAATCTTTTGCTGCTTTATATACCCAATCAAGCTTATCTTTGGATTCATAAAATTTCTCATCACCGAAATATTGTCGCAAAGGCTCACGTAATTCTTCAAAAAAATACCTAAATCTACCTATTATCGGGTAATTTTTAAGAAGTTGATGTTTTCTTTGTATATATTTGTCATATACAAACCACAAAAAAAGTATCAAAGCTATAATTAAAAACCAAATCAAATAAAACTCCTTTACGATTTAATAGAACTATTAGCGGCAACCAAAATACCGCTTAAAATAATAAGTACTATACCAAAACTTACCATAAAAGACGGGAAAGCATCTCCCAAAAATAAACCCAAAATGATAGAAAAGATTATATTGGTGTAACCAATCGTTCCTACTATGCCGGCTTTTGTAGATGAGTAAGCCTTAGTCATAAAAATCTGTGCATAGGTAGAAAATAGCCCAAGTAATGCTATATATAACCAACTAATACCGCTTGGCATCACAAAAGGGGCTATGGCAAAATCCCAAAAGCTACTTTGATAAAAATTTCCTATCAACATCAAAATAAGAGGTCCTAACGTGCCTACCGCCATAAAAGAAAACACTATAGCTTTTGTATCGTAATAGTTTTTTAGTTCCCTTATACTAGTATAAGCCATAGCAGCCCCTACTCCACTCAAAATACCAAGCCAGTCGGTTTTACTAAGAGTCAAAGGGTTGAAACTAGTAATAAACATAATACCTACAAACCCTACAAATACTCCGCACCAAGCATAAAAATTGAGTCTTTCTTTGAGTAGTACGTATGCAAAAATAGCCGTAAATATAGGAGATGTTTTTGAAAATGTCATAGCTTCGGCAAGTGAAATATTTGCAATGTTATAAAAAAACATCAACAATGCACTAAAACCTATAAAACCTCTAAAAAAAAGCAAAAACGGCTTTCCTCCGATATTTTTGATGGGTGATTTATATAAAATATATCCTATGGCTATCACACCGAAAAGATTTCTAAAAAACACCACCTCTACCGAACTCATAGAATTACTTAACTCTTTTGCAAAAGCCCCCATAAAGGCAAATAAAAAAGATGCAAAAAGCATATAGTAAACACCTTTTTTTACATCTTCTTGCAACATTACCCCTTATTTTTTTCGCAATTATACCCAAAATCTCTAAAAATCAACTTCTTAGCTTTTTTTAGATATAATAGTACAATATAAAAAACTGAGGTAATAATGGAACTAAAAAAAATAGCACTTATCGGGCAGCCTAATGTCGGTAAAAGCTCACTATTTAATAGAATACTTAAAAAAAGAGTCGCTATAGTAAGTGACGTAAGCGGAACGACTAGAGATATTAGAAAACAAGAGATTACTATATTTGACAGACCTGCACTTTTGCTTGATACGGGCGGAATAGACGAAACTAACGATGCAATATTTTCAAACGTAAAAAGAATGTCCGTTGAAACGGCAAAAATGGCAGATATTATACTATTTATGGTGGACGGCAAAAAACTACCGGACGATAAGGATAGAGAACTTTTTTATGAGCTTCAAAAGTTGGGTATAACGTTAGCTTTGGTAATAAATAAAATAGACAACGATAAAGAGATGGAGAGGGTTTGGGAGTTTTATGAATTTGGGATTCCAAGCGAAAGAGTATTTCCTATTTCAGTCTCTCACAATAGAGGCACTAGAAAACTTCTTGAGTGGTTGAGTGAACAACTACCGGAAAACGAAGAGCCAATCAGTGAAGATTATGAAGATATAGAATATGAAGAAGACGATGATATGGCTTTGGAGGATTTACTAGAAGAGGAAGAAAATCCAAAAGAAGAAATTATAGATGAAAACATAAGGGTTGCTATCATAGGGAGACCAAATGTCGGTAAAAGCTCTATTTTAAATGCTCTAGTTGGATATGAAAGATCTGTCGTAAGTGAAGTTGCAGGAACTACAATAGACCCTGTAGATGAAGAGTACGAATACAACGGTAAGCACATCACTTTCGTAGATACGGCAGGACTAAGAAGAAGAGGAAGAATCGAAGGCATAGAGAAATTTGCTCTGATGAGAACAAACGAGATGTTAGAAAAAGCAAATGTTGCTCTTTTGATTCTTGATGCTAGTAAACCGCTAGCGGATTTGGATGAAAAAATAGCAGGACTTGTAGATAAATTTGCACTAGGTACGATAATAGTCTTAAACAAATGGGATGAAAATATGGATACCTATGAAAAAATGGTTGCTGAGGTAAGAAGAAGATTCAAATTTTTACATTATGCGCCTATTATTGCCGTGTCCGCAAAAACAAAAAGAAGCATAGATAGACTCAAAGACAAAATTGTTCAAGTTCATGAAAACTTTTCTCAAAGAATACCTACGTCACAGTTGAATAAAATCATAAATGAAGCTGTAGTAAGACACTCTTTACCTAGTCCTAACGGAAGATTACTTAGAATTTATTACTCTACGCAATACAAGACTCAACCGCCTACCATTGCACTTATTATGAATCGCCCTAGTCTATTGCATTTTAGTTATAAAAGATACCTAATCAACTTTTTAAGAGAAAATCTAAACTTTGAAGGTGTGCCTATCCATCTAGTAGCTAGAAGCAAACACGGAAATGAAGAAGAAGGTGAGGAGCAATAAGCCCCTTACTCTTCAAAGATTACTATATCGTAAAGGCTTTTTTTGATTACCAGAGCCTTGTTTGAAGGTACTACTCCAAATTTATTTGCGTCTTTTAGTTTCTTTTTATAAAACTCTAGTTCTTCTTGGAGTGATGCAATTTGTTCTTTTAGTTCTAAAACTATTTCAACACCTGCAAGATTTACACCTAGCTCTCTAGTAAGTTTTAGCACTATCTTAATATTTTCTATATCATGTTGTGAATAAAGTCTGATTCTACCGTTTGTACGGGACGGCTTGATAAGCCCTTCTCTTTCATACTGTCTTAAAGTCTGTGGATGAATACCGAGTATTTCTGCAACGGCGCTTATTAAATATACGGGTTCGTAATAACTGTTTTGCATACTTTACTCCTTTGGTAGTCTAGCTTCCATCATCTCAAGCAAATCTTTATCTATATTTTCAATTTTTGGTAATACTATATTTGCTTTTAAATACAAATCACCTCTTGTTCCGCTTGATTTATCCAATACTCCAAGCTCTTTAACTCTAAATCTTTGTCCTTGTTTTGTATTTTGAGGGACTTTTAATGAGATAGTTTTATGTAACGTAGGAATTTCCACTTTACCGCCGAACAAAGCATCCCTTAGACTTACGTCAAAAGTTTTGATAAGGTCGTTATTCTCCCTTGTGTACTCATCACTTTGGGCAATGTTTATTTTGATTATCAAATCCCCTATTCTTGAGCCTACTTTTTTACCTTTTTCTTTTACTCTTATTTTTTGTCCGTCTTTGATACCCTCAGGTATCTTTACGTCAAAAGAGGTGCCGTTATTGAGGCTAACATGTTGCTTGCCACCAAGTATAGCAGTAGCAAACGGTATGGTTATGGTAGCTTCTAAATCCAAATCTTCCTCTTCAAAACCGCTAAAGCCACCAAAACCTCCGCTTCTAAAACCACCTGTATTATTAAAACCGCGAGAAGAAAACCCTCCTCCTCCGAAGACGGAACGTAAAATCTCATCCAAATCTATACCGGCACCCCCTTGCCCCCTTGCAAAATCGTGGAAATTTTGCCCACCGAACATATTATCCCCGAATCTATCATACTGAGCTTTTTTTTCATGGTCGCTTAATACCTCGTAAGCAGCATTGATTTCTTTAAATTTTTCTTCAGCACTAGGGTCTTTATTGACATCAGGATGGTACTTCCTAGCCAACTTTCTGTAGGCTTTTTTTATCTCATCGGCTGTTGCATTTTCTTTTAATTCTAATGTATCGTATAAACTTTTTGCCATATATAACTCCTAAATAAAACAGTATTATATTTTAGTGCAATTATATCATAAACTTGAGTCTATGTCAATCAACCTTTTAAATAATATGTATAAAAAGTATTATTATAAAACTCTTATCAATTATTAAGCTCAGATACTATAGAATGGACGTTACATCACAATAAAAAAAGGATTTTTATGAAAAAATTGTTGCTTAGTACAAGTGTTGCTATTGCTCTTTCTTCATCATTGATGGCGGAATATACAATAGAGCCTGTAGTAACAAAAAACTTTACAAAAACCAATAGTGCATTAGATGATTACTCATCTTTTGGTCTTAAGGTTTCAAGAGAGTTGGTTGATTCTCTATCTTTACAACTAGGTTATGAATATACGGATGATGCTGAATATGCAGGAAGCAATACAACTACGGATTTAATGAGATACTCGGTAAATGCATTGTATGATTTCAAAAATTCAAGCAATGTTATCCCTTATGTATATTTAGGCGGTGGTTACGAAAAAGTAAACAACAAACATTTTGGACTTGATTCTCAAGCTATTTGGAATACAGGTCTAGGTGTTAAATATGCACTAACTGAAACCGTTAGCTTATTTACGGAAGGTAGAGTTACTCACAAAGTAGAAACCGAAGATAATGATAAATCTATAGGTTTCGGTGTATCTATTAAATTCGGTGGAGAAAAACCACAACCCGTGCAAGTTAAAGAAGAACCGGCAAAAGAGACTCCAAAAGCCGTAGAAACTCCTAAGGTTGAAGCTCCTAAAGATGGTGATAAGGACGGTGTTGTTGATGCAACGGATAAATGTCTTAATACTCCAAAAGGTTTAAAAGTCGATAAAGACGGTTGTGCGTTAAACTTCAACTTCCATGTAAACTTTGATTTTGACAAAGCAAATATTAAACCTGAATACAAAGCAAAAGTGTTGGAATTTGCTCAAATTATGAAAGAAAATCCTATGTTAAATGCGGTAATCGAAGGGCATACGGACTCTGTAGGTAGCGATGCGTACAATGAAAAACTATCTGCAAAAAGAGCAGAAGCAGTTAAAAATGCATTAATCTCTGAAGGTATAGAAGCTACAAGATTGAAAGCTGTCGGTTACGGTGAAGCTAAGCCTATAGCTGATAACAAAACAAAAGACGGAAGATATACAAATAGAAGAGTAGAAGCAAATACTGATATAAAATAAGTATTACTCTCTAGCAGTGTGGGCTTATTAAGCCCCACATTGTCTTATTGCTTCATATAAAACTATAGAAACTGAATTTGCGATATTCAGCGACCTAGCCTCCGCAATCATTGGAATTCTTATATTATTTTTCACATTTAATTCTATAATCTCTTTTGGAAGTCCGGCATCTTCTCTACCGAAGTAGAAGTAGTCATTCTCTTTATACGCTAAATCATAGTAAGAGTTTGTAGTTTTAGTAGTTGCAAAAAAATGTCTATCATTTAGTGGATTTTTAGCCCAAAAATCATTTATGTCCTCATATTCATAAACTTTTAGTTCTTTCCAATAATCAAGTCCAGCCCTTCTGAGAGCCTTTTCCGTTATTTCAAAGCCGTAAGGTTTGATTAGATGTAAACTTGCATTCGTAGCATAACAAAGTCTTCCTATAGTACCCGTATTTTGAGGAATTCTAGGTTCATGTAATACTATATTAAAATGTTTCATTACAGAATAACCGTCTTATTGCTATATACGAATACTCTATCTTCAAGTAATAAATCAAGCGCAGTCGATAAAACGACTTTTTCTACGTTTCTTCCTGCTTTTCTCATATCTTGCCAAGAAAACGTATGGTCAACCCTAACAACATCTTGAGCTATAATAGGACCCTCGTCCAAATCATTTGTTACATAATGTGCCGTTGCACCGATAATCTTAACACCTCTTTCATGAGCTTGTTTATATGGATTTGCCCCTATAAAGGCAGGCAAAAATGAGTGATGAATATTCAAAAGTTTACCTTCATAACGACTCACAATCCAAGGGGTCAAAATACGCATATATTTTGCCAATACTATAATATCTGGATTATACAAATCTATTATTTTAGCTAATTCCTCTTCATGCTCTTGTCTTTGTAAATTTGTTGCGTCACAATGATGATAAGGTACTTCAAATTTTTCAACAAGCCCTTTTAATAAATTATGATTAGATATTACGGCTTGTACATTTGCATTAAGCTCTTCTTCATAGTTTTTGATAAGCAAATCACCGAGAACATGAGACTCTTTTGTTGCAAGAATAACTATATTTTTCTTTTGTTGCTTCGTAAATTTTATTGTCGCAGACGGAGGCAATATAGCCTTGATATCACTTATAAACTTCTCTTTATCAAGAATACCGCTGATGACCGTTCTCATAAAGAACTTACCTACTTCTTCATCAACAAATTCCGAGTTTTGTTCGATATTTAGATTATGATTAAAAATAACTTCAGATATATGATAAACAAGCCCTTTTTGGTCTTTTGTATCTATCAATAATACATATTGGTCGCTCAAAATTCTTCCTTAATTGAAAATATGGGTAATATTATATACTAATTATTCTTAAGTGATAGTGTATTGGTAATTAGTGTATTAGTATATTAGAAAGATGATTTTCCCAATAACCAATAACCAATAACCAATAACCAATAACCAATTACTATATACTCTCTATCGCTTCATACAAAATATCGAATGACATTCTTATTTCGTTTTTAGTTATAGTAAATGGAGGCATAAAATAGACAACATTACCTAGAGGTCTTATTAAAAGTCCTTTTTTCAAACAATATTGATTCAATTTAAGTCCTATTCTATTTTCAGGATTATACCCTTCAAGCTCAACAACTGCTATCATGCCTGTTTGTCTTATGCTCCTCACGTTTTGTAAATGCCGTAACCTTTTTAATTCTTTAGATATTTGTTTTATTTTTCTTTGATTCTTTTTTATAATATCAAATTTATCAAAATATTTGATAGTAGCCAATGCCGCGGTACAACACAGCGGATTACCGGTATAACTGTGTGAGTGTAAGAAATTCTTACCGCTAACATAATCACAATAAAAAGCATTATAAATTTTATCCGTAAGCATCACGGCACAAAGAGGAAGATACCCTCCGGTAAGACCTTTGCTAAGAAGCATAATATCGGGACTAATATTTGCACTTTCACAAGCAAACATACTTCCTGTTCGTCCAAAACCGACCGCTATCTCATCGGCAATAAAAAATATACCGTATTGTTCACATAACTCTTTTGCTTTTGCTAAATAAATAGGATGATACATATTCATACCGCCGGCACACTGTACAAGCGGCTCTACTATAAAAGCACAAATCGTTTTGTGGCTTGTTTTTAGTAAATTTTCCAAATCTTTAATTGCTTCCAAAGCCTCATCTTCATCTTGATTTACAGGATTTTTAACCTGTAAGGTCTTGATTAAAATATCACTATATACATCTTTGTACAAGCCTGTATCGCTTATCGACAAAGCACCCAAAGTCTCACCGTGGTAGGAATTCTTCAATGATACGAAATTCGGCCTATTTTCGCCTATATTTCTAAAATAATGAAAACAAAGCTTTAGGGCAACTTCAATACCGCTTGAACCGTTATCGGCAAAAAACACTTTATTAAGTCCATCAGGGGTTATCTCTACCAGTTTTTTGGATAGTTGAACCGCACTTTTATGTGTAAACCCTGCAAAAATCACATGCTCAAGGTTGTCAAGTTGTTTTTTGATTTTTTTTGTAATGTAAGGATTACAGTGCCCAAGGTTATTTACCCACCAACTACTTATCCCGTCAATATATACATTTCCTTCAAAATCTTCAAGGTACACGCCATATGCTTTTTTAATAGGAATTATAGGTATAATCTCATGGTCCTTCATTTGAGTACAAGGATGCCAAATGTATTTTACATCTTCATTTGATACTATTTTGTTATTCATTTATAGTCCTTTAACATTATTACACAACTAAATCTACCGCATTTTGAATCATTTCTATAGGAAAAATAAGGTTCTTTGGAACACTTCGTACATGTATCTGATACATGGATATTTTCATCTTGTAAACCACTTTTTATAAGCTGCATTTTATTGATTCCCTGCAAATCAATAAATCTTCCGCTAACAAAATCTTTACCGAAATTATGCGATACAAACTCAGCCATTTTAACATCCACTTCATAACAACATTTTTGTATACTAGGACTCAAATATGCTTGTACGTCGCTTGAATCCGTCCCAAAAGATTCATTCATTTTTGTTATCATTTTAGAGGAAATATCTAAAAAAGTACCGTTTCTTCCGGCATGTGCAACTCCAATAACCTTTTTTACGGAATCATACAAAACAACACCTATACAATCGGCAATCTGCACCATCAAAGGTAAATTTTTTTCTTTAGTAATTATACCGTCGCACTCTAATATCAAATTAGGTGAATCAAAATCAACAATCTCTATATGATTGCCGTGAACTTGATTCATATACCTTAAAGCTGATAAATTAAAACCGTATTTGTTCGACAATTTAGACCTATTTATATTTACGCTATTTTCATCTTGCGTAGTATAATACGCCATATTACCGTCATCGGTCGTAGTATAAAATGCAAGTACCGCAGAGTCGGATAAAATCATAAAAATACCTAATAGTTTTTTGGATATAATACCAAAAAAACTATTAAAGGGCTTTAATGACGAATAAATTTGATGTACTGGCGTCAACATGGGATCAAAAAAGTACAAGGGTTGAAATAGCTCAAGCTTTTGTAAAAACTGTAAAAGAAAAGATAGCTAACATAAAAGAATTTGATTTGCTAGATTACGGGTGCGGAACGGGACTTATATCTTTTGGATTTGTGGAGGATGTTAAGAGTATAACAGGGATGGACTTTAGTGAAGGTATGCTTGAAGTTTACAACCAAAAAATAGAAGAATATGATTTAAACAACGTAAAATGCGAAAAACACAATATAAACGACAACCACCTACCGCAAGATAGCTTTGATTTAATAGTAACATCAATGACGCTTCATCATATAAAAGATACAGCCGATTTTATATCAAAAGCCAATCTTGCACTTAAACCAAACGGGTATTTGGCAATAAGTGATTTAGACAAAGAAGATGGGAGTTTTCACGATAGAGGTAATGAGGGCGTTGAACATTTCGGTTTTGATAAAGAACAGTTAAGTATGATACTTAAACAAAATGGATTTGAGATAATATTTTATGAAAATGTTTACATAGCAAAAGAACACTACCCCATATTTTGTGCGATTGCACAAAAAAGTAATAATTAATAACTATTGTGTTGCAACGCAACATTGGATAACAAATAGTCACAAAGTGACTCCTAAATTATTAATTGTTCATTATTGGTTATTCATTATTTAAGTATATCATGTAGCGTATTTGCTTTTGCCATAAACATGTGAATATTTTCATAGTCCTCATTTTGAAGCATTTCTTTAAGCAAAGCAAGTTTTGACTCGTATATATTCAAAGAATCTAACAGATTTTGTCTATTTTGCCTAAAAATATCACACCACATATTTGGTGAACTTTTTGCGATACGACTCATATCTCTAAAGCCACCCGCTGCAAGCGTAATTATTTCCTTTGGATTTTCATGGGACATTACGGTATTTGCCAAAGCATAAGATACCGCATGGGGAAGATGACTCATGTAGCAAGCGTGAATATCATGCTCCTTTGCATCCATTTGAATTATCTTCATTCCTATGGTTTTAAAAATATTTAATACCTTATCTAAATGATAAGAGCTATTTTCAAACGTATCGCACAATACGACTATCTTATTCTCATACAAACCGTCTATCGCCGCTTTTGGCCCGAATTTTTCGGTGCCTGTCATAGGATGAGCCGCAACAAAATTTTTTCTTATTTGTTTTGGAATATTTTGCACTATAAGCTCTTTCGTACTTCCAAAATCAACTATAGTAGTAGTTTCGCTAACATCTTCCAACTTTTTTGCAAAAGATATAACACTATCTACAGGTATACATAAAACTATTAAGTCACATTTTTTTAAAATATTTATATCACATATATCATCTACTAAATTTAATTCAAGAGCAGTTTTTTGATGTTCTAAATTATGGTCATAACCAAATATTTTACTAGCTAATTTATATTTTCTTAATGCTTTAGCAAAAGAGCCACCCATTAATCCTATACCGACAATTCCTACAGTCATTCTCTACCTTTTACTTTTTCACTTTTTATATTCTTTGTAATTATACTTTAATCTAACTTTAGGTAAACTCACTACCATAAATTTGACTAAAGGCTTACAACAGTGAAACGAACCTCAAAAGTATTATTACCATTATTAGTAGCATCGTCTTTGGGTGCTATGGAAGTTAAAGAGATAAAGTTTGAAAATCTGGCTAGGATATCTGAAAGAATTGCTCTAGAAACTATCAATTTTAAAGTCGGGGACGAGGTTGATTCTTCTAAAATCGATCAGGCTATAACAAAATTTTTTAATTTCGGTTATTTTGATGACGTGCTTGTATATGAAGAAAAAGGTGTAATCACGTTTAGTTTTAGAGAAAAACCGTCTATTGCCAATTTGGATGTGACAGGCTATAAGAGTAGAGAAGAAGATAAAAAAATGCTTTATAGTGCTATGGGCATCCAAAAAGGTAGCATATATACCAAGCAAAGAATAGAAAAAGCAAAACAAGCCATTCTTGATGAGCTTGAAAAAGAGGGTTATATAAATTCTGTTGTTGAAGTCGATGTACAACCTATTAACGAATACTCTTTATCCGTAAAATTTGAGGTAAATAAAGGTGATAATATAATATTAAAAGATGTTATATATCAAGGTGCATCAAATCTTGAAAGAAGTGATTTTGAAGATGTTACCGCAAACAAACAAGAACAAAGTTTTTCTTGGTTTTTCGGGAGAAACGACGGTAAGTTAAATATAGAACAACTTGAATATGAAAACCATAGAATTAGAGATTTATATTTCCAAAACGGTTTTCTTGATGCACAAGTAAAATCACCGTTTTTGAAGGTTGATTTCAATTCAAATAGCGGGAAATTGGACTTTTTTATAGATGAGGGTATCCAATATAGCGTAAACTCTATTGTTATATATCTTGATGCTACGATATTAGACCCTGAAACTCTTTACGATAAACTAAAACTTAAAAAAGAGAAAGTTTTTAATATCAATAAATTAAGAGACGACACCGATTTTATCAAAACTTCAGTTGCAGATTTGGGATATGCATTTGCAGATGTTGATTACGATTTAAGAAAAAATCCCGAAAATAAAACTGTTGATATAGTTTTTAACGTAGTTCCTAATCAAAAAGTTTATATAAACGATGTGTTTATTTCAGGCAATGTTAGAACATTGGACAGGGTTATAAGAAGAGATGTATTTTTGGCACCTAAGGATCTTTATAGTTCGACTGACTATAAAGACTCTATTAATGCTTTAAAAAGAACAGGTTTCTTTGAGGATGTAACTATAGAACAAATAAGAGTTTCCGAAGATAAGATGGATTTACTTGTAAAAGTAAAAGAGGCTCCTACAGGTATGCTCGTATTCGGTGGCGGTTACGGTAGCTATGACGGATTCTTATTAAATGCTGCGGTTAGCGATAGCAATATATTCGGTAGCGGTAAAAACCTACAATTTGAAACAGAATGGTCAAAAAGAAGACTTGATTTAGAACTTTCTTTATCTAACCCTGCTATTTTTGATAGTAAATATAGCGGTTTGGCAAGTATATATAAAAGACAAAGAGAAATAGTAAATAGTACCGAAGACTCAGAAATAGAAAAAACGGGGGCATTATTCGGTATTGGGCAAAAACTTACACGTAACCTAAGAGTCGGGTCAAACCTAAAGTTCGAAAAAGCACAAGAGACATATACCGATACACCTGAATATAATGCAAACTATACAACCGTTTCAGTGATTCCATACTTAAACTATAACTCTACGGACGATTATTTTATTCCAAGAAGCGGCTTTGAGCTTTATTCATCATTAGAACTTGCAGGTCTTGCCGGAGATGCAGAGTATTTAAAATCACAAAATACGTTTAAATATTTTTACGGTCTTGAAGATTTATTAGACTATGATGCTATTTTTAGATATAAATTAAGAGCTAACTACTTAAATGATTTGGGATATACACCTCGTGGTGAAACATTTTATTTAGGTGGTATAGAGAGTGTTAGGGGTTATGAATCATATGCTTTCGGTCCTAATTACGATGATGACAAAAATGCAAAACCTTACGATATGATGGTTTCTAATAACTTTGAATTAACTTTCCCGCTTTTCCCTAAAGCGAAAATGAGATGGGGTGTTTTTCTTGATTACGGTATGATAGGTCAAGGTAACGTAAGTGATATAAAACGTGCCGGTACAGGGACATTTTTGGAATGGAACTCACCGGTAGGTCCTTTACAATTTGTGTTTGCAAAACCTTTAATGAAAGAAGACGGAGATAAAACTTCATCGTTTGAGTTCTCTTTGGGACAAAGATTTTAACTAAAATGTTGAATTTTAAATTTTAAATTTTGGATATTAAATAAAAATGAAACGACTTACAAACAAAGAAGCACTAGATTTAATAAAAAATGCTCCCCTTTTGGAGCTTGGTGAGATGGCATACAAAAGAAAACTAGAGCTTCATCCAAAAAAAGTAACTACTTTTATAGTTGATAGAAATATAAACTATACAAACGTATGTTGGGTTGACTGTAAATTTTGTGCTTTTTATAGACACGGTAGAGATGATGACGCTTATATATTAACTTTTGATGAGATTGACCAAAAAATAGATGAGCTTTTAGCAATAGGCGGAACACAAATACTTTTTCAAGGCGGTGTTCATCCAAAGCTAAAAATTGAGTGGTATGAAGATTTACTTGAGCATATAAGCACGAAATATCCATCTATTACGATTCACGGCTTTTCGGCTATCGAAATAGATTATATAGCAAAGATTTCAAAACTAAGCTATAGTGAAGTTTTAATAAGACTTCAAAAAAAAGGTCTTAGTTCAATACCGGGTGCCGGTGCAGAAATACTAAGCGATAGAGTAAGGGACGAAATATCCCCGAATAAACTAGATAGCGATAAATGGCTAAGCGTTCATGAAGAAGCGCATAAAATAGGTATGAAATCAACTGCTACTATGATGTTCGGTACGGTTGAGACGGATGAAGAGATAGTTCAGCATTGGGAAAAAATAAGAGATTTACAAGATAAAACAGGTGGTTTTAGGGCTTTTATTTTATGGTCTTTTCAAAGTGCAAACACCCAACTCAAAAAAGAAAAACCGGATATTGGCTCACAGTCCTCAAATAGATATTTAAGGCTTCTAAGTGTAGCTAGACTGTATCTTGACAATTTCCAAAATATCCAATCTTCTTGGGTTACGCAAGGTAGCTATATAGGTCAACTTGCCCTACTCTTCGGTGCAAATGATTTAGGAAGTACAATGATGGAAGAAAACGTCGTGAGTGCAGCAGGTGCAAAAAACAGAATGAATCAAGATGAGATGATAAGGCTAATAAAAGATATAGGCGAGTATCCGGCAAAAAGGGATACGGCGTATAATATTTTGCAAAGGTTTTATGAATAATGAACAAAATCACAATAAAGATTTTTTTATTAATACTATTTTTACAAGGGAGTTTAATGAGTGCAACTCTACAAGAACTTGAGATAAACGGAAAAAAAATTACTACAATTTATGAAAAAAACAGTCTACCTGTCGTAAATATGCAACTTGTGTTTCAAAACGGCGGATATATAGCAGATAAAGATAAAAGCGGTTTATCAAACCTGAGTGCTTTGATATTAAATGAAGGAACTAAGAAATTAGGTGCTACAAAGTTTGCCGATATGCTTGAAAGCAAAGCTATTACAATACACACCACAAGCGGTTTTGAAACCTTTGTAATAGAGATAAGCGTTCTTAAAAGTGAGTCTAAATATGCTTTTGAATACCTCAAAACTCTTTTAAAAGACCCAAATCTTACAAAAGATACTCTTAGTAAACTGAAAAATCTCATTATAAGTGCATTAAAAAGAAAAGAGAGTGATTTTGATTATATTGCAAAAAATGAGTTGCAAAAACTACTTTTCAAAGATACGCCTTTACAAAACCAAAATCTTGGAACTTTAGAGTCAATAGAACACATAAAACTAGTAGATATAGAAAAATTCTTAGATGAGACGTTAACATTGTCAAATCTTATACTTGTTGCAGGTGGAGATATAGAGTTTGAAGAATTTAAAACTGAAATAACACCTATACTAAAAACATTAAACGTAGGTAACCAAAGAACTTTGGATACTATTAAAGCAAAAGATACAAAAGATTACAAAGAAATATACAAAAAGACCGAACAAGCATATATATATTTCGGTTCACCTTTTAATACCGATTCCAAAAATCCTGAAAACTACAAAGCAAAGGTAGCATCTTTTATACTTGGTGCTAGTGGTTTTGGTAGTAGATTTTTGGAAGAAATAAGGGTAAAAAGAGGACTTGCTTATTCTGCGTACGGATACATAACTATAAACAAATCACACTCTTATTTTACCGGTTATCTGCAGACGAAACTTGACAAAGCAAAAGAGGCTCAGGAACTTGTTAAATCAATAGTGAGCGAATTTGTTGAAAAAGGTGTAACCAAAGAAGAGCTAAATAGTGCAAAAATGTTTTTACTAGGGAGTGAACCCCTTAGAACGGAAACTCTAAGCCAAAGACTTGGACGAGCTTTTACTCTACACTATAGAGGTTTGCCTTTGAACTATAATGAAATTGAGCTTGAATCCATAAATAAACTAAGCTTAGATGAATTAAATAAATTTATAAAAGAGCATACTGAAATAAATGATTTATCATTTGCGATAGTAACAAATAAAAATTAAGAATTTAAATCTTTTAAATAAAGGAAAGTAATGTTAAGATTTGCACCGAGTCCTACAGGGGACATGCATATAGGAAATTTAAGAGTTGCACTATTTAATCATATTTTATCAAAGCAACTTAAAGAAGATTTGATTATAAGAATTGAAGATACCGATAAAGAGCGAAATATAGAGGGTAAAGATAAAGAGATACTTGAGATGCTTAATCTTTTTAATATAGATTATAAAATGGCTCATTACCAAAGCGACAACATAAAATATCACCAACAATTTGCCATGCAACTTTTGATTGAAAAAAAAGCTTTTGCTTGTTTTTGCAGTGATGAAAGACTAGAAATTCAAAGAGAAAAAGCCAAAGAAAGCGGTAAACCTTATAGATATGATAGCTTTTGTGAAAAGTTAAGCGATGAAGAGGTTATAAACAACGAAGCTGGATTTACGGTACGTATAAAAAAACCTGAGCATAATATAAAATGTACTGACGAGTTAAGAGGTGAGTTTGATTATGACCCTTTTGATGTGGATTCTTTTATAATTATGAGAAAAGACAAAACACCTACTTATAATTTTGCTTGTGCAATAGATGATATGTTGTATGATATTTCTTATGTGATAAGGGGTGAAGACCACCTTTCAAACACACCTAAACAAAAACATATAAGAGAGTCCTTGGGCTATACGAAAGAGATTAAATACTTACATTTACCTATTATCTTAAATGCCGAGACAGGTAAGAAAATGAGCAAAAGGGATAATGCGTCTAGTATTAAATGGCTTATTGAAGAGGGCTTCTTACCTGTTGCAATAGCTAATTATCTTGTTTTACTAGGGTCAAAAACACCAAAAGAGATATTTACCATAGAAGAAGCGGTCGAGTGGTTTGATATAAAATCGATATCTACAAATGCACCGAAATTTGATATAGATAAACTTAGATTTATAAACAAAGAACACTTGAAAATTATAGATGAAATGAGATTATCTAAGATTTTAGGTTTTGCCGATATCGATATAGGCAAACTTGCCAAAGTTTATTTGGAAGAAGCAAGTACCGTAAAAGAACTAAAAACTAAAATAGCTCCTATTTTTGCCCCGAAGCATACGGAAGAAGATTATTCGGCAGAAGTAGAACATATCAAAAAGATTGCATTAACGGCACCTTTTTTTGATAATTATGATGATTTTAAGAACTATATTTCCGAACATAGCGGACTAAAAGGTAAATCACTTTTTATGCCTCTTAGATTTTGCTTGACAGGTGCGTGGCATGGACCAAATTTAAGCGATATATATCCTTATATCAAAAATTACTTAGGGGAGATAATAAAATGATAGATGCGTTTTTAAGCTCAATAGCGATTGTGATACTAGGGATAGTATCTTTGTACAAATGGGTTGTTATCATATCTGCTATATTAAGTTGGGTAAATCCTGACCCGAATAATCCTGTAGTTCAGATGTTGTATAGGCTAACCGAACCTGCCTATAGATTTATAAGAAGATACATACCTACCGTTTTCGGTGGTCTTGATATAGCTCCTTTGATATTAATCTTTGGATTAATTTTTATAGAGACATTCCTTTCTAGGATGTTTATCGGTATGATGTAATGATAAAAAAAATATTTTTTGTTTGCTCTTTATCATTTTTTGTATATGGTGATGTAATACCGAGTGATATTACATTGGATTTTATTAAACAACATCCAAGAAGCATAACAAAAGATTTTTATATTTGGCAATATCTAAATCAAGATATAACTCCGCAAGAGGCCGTTATAGCACTTAGTGAAGTAAATAGCATGAATAATAACTTGTTTTTTAGATATGCCAAAAAGTCAGGGCATGACGAAACTTATGCAGTAGCACAATGTATGCAGGCTAGTGCAAAAGATTTATTAGAACAAAATGACCATTGTATTGAAGCAGGGCTTTCATATCCAAAAGCACTCGGTCTTAATTATTCGGAACTCAATCTTATTGCCGATAAATTATCTACAAACTACCCTTTAAAAGCCGAAGCGTTAAAAGTTATTAATTCTAGCTTGCCGTTTGTTAGAGTTGTTAGTGCGCAGCCTGATATATTTTTTGAAGTTTTTAACAAAACAAGTAAAGAATTTAGATTAAATAAATTAAATTACCGACTACCGCAAGGACTTATCGATAAAGTCAAAGGTGACCCAAAATTTAATCAAACCGTTAAATTAATCGTTACCGATTTAAAACTAAAAAATCTTCAAAATTCACTTATCGGGATAGATGATTCAAAACTCAACTTTCAAAGTTCATTTTATTTGGCATTAAATGTTTTATTAAATTCCGAAAATGATAAAGAACTTGCTATGAACTATCTAAATAATGCCTCAAAAAAGGCATATTTTAAGATAGATAAAGATATGGTTTTATTGTGGCAATACCTTGTATCGGAAGATATTTCATATATTGAAACCTTGGCTCAGAGTTGGGACATCAACATATATTCAATATATGCAAAAGAGAAACTATCTCAAAATATTGATAATGCAATATATTCACTTGAAACGAATAAAGACTTAGAACAACCGGTGCTTACACAGTTCGATTGGGTTAATATACTCCAGTCTGATTTAAAATTAGACGAAAATGTATTAAATGAATTTAGCTCAAAACTATCAAAATATGAACTGCCGCATTTAGCATATTTGTATCATAAATTTCATAATTATAGACAAAGTGTTTATATCACGCCCTATGAAGATTTACTCAAAGACGATACGGTAGAGCGAAAGTCTTTGATTTACTCTATAGCAAGACAAGAAAGCGGCTTTGTCCCTACCCTAGTTTCAACATCTTATGCTCTCGGTGCTATGCAGATTATGCCTTTTTTGGCTGATTCTTTGTCGAAAGAGTTTGGGGAGAATATACATCTTACGGATATGTTTAAGCCTGAAATAAATATTAAATATGCAAATAAACACCTAAACTATTTAGAGTCAAAACTCACCCATCCGTTATATATAAGCTATGCGTATAACGGCGGTATAGGTTTTACCAATAGAGACGTTTTACCCCTATTTAAAGATAAACTACCGTTTAATCCTTTTATGGCAATGGAATTAATTGCTTATGACGAATCAAAACAATACGGCAAGAAAGTACTAGCCAACTATTATATGTATCTAAATTATTTAAAAAACGAGAAAGTGTCAATCAATTCTTTACTGGAAGAGTTAAAATAGTGTTTCCTATACCTTCGACATCAAGTTCCAAAGTCACACTATTTTGTTCCTCTTTTGGAACAGATACTAGATGATAGTCTGCCCATTTATTTTCAAGCGGTATATTCCCAAACATAAGATCATTTTCGTTCAGTTGTCTCAATTCCAACTCTAGACCGTTATTTAATATAATATATTTGATTTTTTCATCCTTAAAGTGTTTATCCGCTATATACACTCCTACTAAGAAATTATGATTACCGTCATCATAAATCTCGTTTACGTAATTAAGATACGTAACAGTAAAAATTGCTTTACTTCCAAACGACTCTATAATATCTATTTTTTTCGTATGCTGTAATGCGACTGAATAAATTTTATTGTCCGTTATAAATACATCTTGTTTTTTATTTGAACACCCTATAAACACAAAAATTGCAATAAAAAGTAACAGTACATATTTACCTATCATTATAATCTCCTCTCAAAATTATATGAATCTTTATATCTAAATGTATTTAGATTTTCTAAAATGGCTATCAATACTGCATAATTGATAAAAGAACTACCGCCGTAACTAAACATTGGCAAAGGAAGCCCGACAACAGGTGCAAAACCTATAACCATCAAAACATTCACACTCATATTTAAGAAAAACAAAAGTGCAAGACCGGTTGAGAAAACTTTTAATAAATAGTCTTCACTAAAATGGTAATTATAATACAAAAGATGTATAATCAACAAGAAGTATATCAAAATTAAGCCAAAACCACCTATAAACCCATATCTTTCTATTAGGTAAGCAAAAATAAAATCACTCGTAGCTATAGGTAAAAATTTTAACTGAGCTTGAGTCGCTTCATCTACGCTCTTGCCTATCAGTCCACCTGAGCCGATAGCAATAATCGACTGTCTTACGTGGTAACTAGGCTCTTCACTTATAAAATCAGCGATACGCTTTTTTTGATAATCTTTTATTGCATAAGTATACAAAAGAGGTGATATTGCCCCTAAAAACACGACTATAACAATCCAAATCTTTAACCTAACTCCAACAATAAACAGTGTACCGAAACCAACCAAAGCAAATATTAAAGCTGTTCCCAAATCAGGCTCTTTTGCAATCAATATGGTAGGTAACATTATATACAAAGATAAAATGATAAAATCTTTTACCCCATATCCCTCTTTAGGCGGTGGTCTATGCTTAATCAAATAGCCAAGCATCAATAAATAAATAGGTTTTATAAGTTCCGATGGTTGAATAGTAAGCCCGACAAAAGGGAGTTCTATCCATCTTTTTGCACCCAATTTACTAACACCGAACAGCTCAACCATAATAAGCAACAAAATACCTACCCAATAAAAAATAGGAATTATAATTAACCATTTTCTAAGAGGCATATAAAAAACTACTACAAAGGCAAAAAGTGCTATACTATAGTAGAGTAACTGCTTATTACCTAACGTATCGTTTATTTCATTTACAAGATTGTAAGATAGCAGTATAATAGGTATAACCAATATTACGGTTACAAAGTCAAAATGAGATATTATTCGTTTATCAAAAAAATTCATACGGAAGATTACCAAAAAATGGATAAAAAAGAAGTGTTATTAGAAGAAAATGGGTCACGACTTGATGTTTTTTTATCAAAATATATAAATCATTCAAGAAACCAAATTGAACAACTTATCAAAAGCGGTTTTGTATATGTAAACGATAAGCAAATACTCAAAAACGGCTATAAATTAAAAAACGGCGACAAAGTATCATACGAAATAAAAGATATATCTCAAGACCATAAGATACAAGATTTACACAAAATTGATTTTGACGTGGAAATCATATATGAAGATGATGATATATTGGTACTCAATAAACCATCAAATTTAACGGTACATGATGCACCAAGCGTAAATGAACCGACTCTTGTTGATTGGTTAAAATCAAAAAACTACTCACTTTCTACGATTAGCGGTGAACTAAGACACGGCATAGTACACAGACTAGATAAAGGTACGAGCGGAGTCATGGTAGTAGCAAAGAACAATCATGCCCATACAAAATTAAGCGAACAACTAAACGACAAAAGCATGGGTAGATATTATTTGGCTATTATAGACCTACCGATAAAAGAAAACACGATTATCGAAAAACCGATAGGCAGAAATCCAAACAATCGACTCAAAATGGGAATAGTAGCGGATGGACGATATGCTAAATCGGCATTTTGTAAACTTCTAAATTCAAACGATAAAAAATATGAATTAATAAGTGCAAAACTTTTTACAGGTAGAACACACCAGATAAGAGTACACTTAAATTCAATAAATAGGCATATTTTAGGTGATATTTTATATGGTTTTAAGGGCAATTTGGATATTTTTTCAAGAGTATATTTGCACGCTTATATTTTATATTTGCGTCACCCTACAAAAAACGAGTACATGACTTTTACTGCTCATTTACCGAATGATATGCAGTCGTTTTTAAATAAAAATTTCAATACTAAGGATATGAATGAAAAGATTTCTCAAGATAACATCATCAGTTGTTTTAATACTAGCAATCAGTGGATGTAGCGTCACTAATCCTATAGCTCCTCAACCGGTACCACAAACATTTGACCAAAGCCTTGAAGTAATGGACGCTTCTTTAATACGAACGATTCCGGATATGACTTCAGTTGCTTTTGAATGGGGAAGACATGAAAACACTAGTGTCGTAGGATATAACTTATATAGATCAAATCTGCAAAAAGACGGTGATAAGCTTGTAAAAGTTGCCACTATAAAAAATAGATTTGTAACACACTATGTCGATACGAAACTTGAACCAAACACAAAATATCTATATGCAATGACGGCAATTAAAGAAGACGGCAAAGAGTCTCAGCCTAGTAAAAGCGTTATGGTACAAACTCAACCCCTTTTAGAATCGGTAAGCTATATAGTTGCAATTAGTAACATGCCGAAACAAATTAAAATTCTTTGGAGACCGCACCAAAGTGAGAGAATAAAAGAATATATAATTGAAAGAACCGATAATAGTACTTCAAAATGGAAAGAAATCGAAAAAATTTCAGGTAGACTCAATGTAGAATACATTGATACAGGTCTAGGAAGTAATGAGATTTACATGTATAGAATTAAATCTATAACTTTTGATAATATCGTTTCAAAACCTAGTGAAATTGCAAGAGCAAATACAAAACCTCTACCTGAAGATATAAAAAATCTATATGCCACAAAAGATTTACCTAGAAGAATCGACATAAGATGGGAGCCTTCTAATACAAACGATGTAGTTTCGTATAAAATTTACGTTGCAAATAATGTTGACGGACATTACAGTGAATTAGCAACAGTTTCAGCTTCAACTTTGAATTATTCCCATATGGTAAGTAATGACGGGGAAGTAAAATTTTACAAGGTAAGCTCAATCGACAAAGACAATCTTGAATCTGCTATGAATTTAACGCCTACTATGGGTTCAACGCTTACAAAACCTACAAGACCAGTTATAACTTTAGCTCAAATTCAAGGAGAAAAAGCAATAATTAACTGGATTGCAGGTGATAATAGAGCAAAATCATACAATATATACAAAACAACAAAAACAGGCTTTTTTTCTAAAAAAGTTGAAAAAATAGACAATATTCAAGGATTAAGATTTGAGGATAGAGACATTGTAAGAGGTGTTGAATATCAATATTCTATTCAAGCTGTTGATGAGTACGGTTTACACTCTGAACAAACGAAAGAAACACCTTTGATTTTACCTAAGCTACCAGAGGTTAAATAATAAATGCCTCATATAGTATTTGAAAAATTAACTACACCTTTCGTACCTAAAAAAGCAGTTGACACAGAGTTCGTGTGTGAGGCAGTATCTCCACACGAATCTAAAATAATTGTAAAAACAAAAGATACGGAGTTACTATTAACTAAAAAAGAGAAGGACTCGAAAGAATTGTCAAAGTTTGAAATTCTTAAGTCAGACAAGTCAACAAGACCTTCAAAAGCTTATGTAATAAAAAAAGTATTACAAGACTTTAAAGAACTGTACGGTGTTAGAACAGTATTTGAAAACATTAGCAACTTAAAAGACAATACTAAGCAAAGCAACGAATTTCTTAAAGAAATAGATTATTTTACAAACAATTTTAATCCGTCACGAGAAGTATGGGTAGAGATTGGATTCGGTAGCGGTCGACACCTTCTGTATCAAGCAAAGAAAAATCCAAATATTCTTTTTGTAGGGCTTGAAATACATACCCCCTCCATAGAACAGGTATTAAAACAAATCGAACTACAAGAAATCAATAATGTATTAATTCTAAATTACGACGCTAGGTTATTCTTAGAATTTTTAAATTCAAACAGCGTTGGTAAAATTTTCGTACACTTTCCTGTTCCGTGGGATAAAAAACCGCATAGACGTGTTTTTAGCCAAGAATTCGTAGATGAATCGATAAGGGTTCTAAAAGTTGACGGTACACTGGAATTAAGAACCGATAGCAGGGAATATTTTGATTTTGGTCTTTCTATACTGACACAATTATCAAAATGTAGTATAAGCATTGATATTAATAAAGATTTGGAAATAAGCAGTAAATATGAAGATAGATGGAAAAAACAAGGCAAAAATATTTATGACCTTACCTTAATCAACAAAGCACTATCCGAACAAATAAATCTTGAACAATCGTTCACTTTCGATAAGATAAATATTACAAACTTATCTCATAGACTCCCAAAGAAATCAGTTGTGAAAAGTGATTTCTTTGTTCATTTTGAAAATATTTTCAAAATAAACGATAATTCTATGCTTATCGAAGTAACTTTTGGAAGTTTTAATAAACCGGTAAGTAAGTTTATCCTTATAGATAATTTACATGCTAGATATTTCCAAGGAAATCCTCTCAAAACAAAAGCTAACTTAAAAGCACACCAAAAAATAAATGAGTTTTTAACAAATGATTAGAGCAAAAGACATTTATCTCTCTTACGACAAAGATAGATTTATTATAAAAAAAGGCAATTTCCATATTAGAAATCAAGAGTTCGTCTTCATAGGCGGGACAAGCGGTATGGGAAAATCAACACTTTTAAAATCTCTTTACGGTGACATTGTGCTTAGGCACGGTGATTTAGAAATCAACGGAATAAACTTAAAGAATATATCTAACGGCAATTTAAAAAAGTTAAGACGTGACATCGGAATCGTCTTTCAAGATTATAAGCTTATTAAAGAGTGGACAATAGAACAAAATATCATGTTACCGTTAATGATTAACGGCTATTCCAAAGATGTTTCTTACGAACAAGCTTTAAAACTTTTAAATCACGTCAAACTTAGTCATCGGGTTGGATATTATCCTGCAGAGTTAAGCGGCGGAGAGCAACAACGTATAGCTGTTGCCAGAGCAATAGCACATAACCCTAAAATAATACTTGCCGATGAACCTACCGGAAATCTTGATGATTATTCCGCCGAAGTAGTATGGAATTTGCTAAAGGGAGCCAATGAACAATTAGGGATTACCGTTGTTGTAGTGACACACAGAGTACCTAAAAATTTTGGACTTAATTTCAGACAACTCTCTATAGAAGATGGGGTAATATATGAAGTTTCTTAAAAATCTCATATCATTTTGTATTCCTCTTATTACAATGTTGTTTGCACTTACTATTTTTACTATAGTATCTAGTGCCGTAGAGACATACCAAGAAAAGATAAGAAACGACTATTCAATAGTAATTGTCACAAAAACTCCTCTAGCTGCAGGAGACATATCTGAACTAGGCGGTATAGAAGTAGACCAAGTGATACCTATAGATAGAAATAAAATTGTAGCTAGTTTTAAAAATAGACTTACTCAAAATTCATTACGTTTTTTGGACCAAAGGCTACCTTATTTTTATCAAGTATATCTCAAGCAGTTCCCTACCACGTCGCAACTTGATAATATTATGGAAGAACTGAAAAACAAACCGTCGATTTATCAAATAGAGACTTTTTCAAAAAATCATAGCCAAATATATTCTTTGTTAGTATTAAGTGCCAAGATAGTATTTATTCTATATGTCATCATAGTTCTTTTTGCAATTTTTATTATATCTAAGCAAGTTAAAATATGGTTTTATGAACATAAAGAACGTATCGCTATCATGAAGCTTCACGGTGCATCTTTACTGTATAGCGCAAAACCTATTATTGTGTTGACTTTTTTTAGTTCAATTTTATCTAGTTGTATCGTAGTAATTTTTATAGTATTATTTAGCCAAAATAGTTCTTTGATTTTTTCTGAAGAGTTAAAAGAAATCACTACTATAAATTTTAACATTTGGTATGAATCGATTAAATTGTTATTGGTATCTTTAGCAATATCTTTTGTATCGATATTCGGCGTATTAACAAAATTAAAAATCAAGCCTAACTAAGTAAAATGAATATCTTTTTTAAGTACTTTACTATTAGTGTTATTGCTTGTAGCATCTCTATATATGCTAACGTAAAAAATATTGATGAACAAATAAACAAAAACAAAGATGTGTTGGAAGAGAGTCAAAATATTGAGAGTGAAACAAATATTAAGATTCAACTTTTAGCTAAAGAAATAGTGGTACAAAACAATGAGCTACAAAGAGTTAGTAAAGATGTTAACGAACTCGAAAAACTAATTTCTAATGACCAACACAAACTATCTTCAGCAAAAGAAGAAATAGCACTTTTGAAAAAAAATGCAGACACCCTTTTACAAGACAAAAAAAATCAAGAGGAAGCTATCGTATCTACTATTATTAACGAATTTGCAATATCTTTGGGGATTCAACACTCTTCAAATAAAACAATAGAAGAACTAATAGACAAAGAGATGTATTCGTTGCTTCTTGAAAATTCTTTAGAAGAAATTAAAAAACTAGATGTACGATATTTACAAATTACCCAAAATCAAGAAGAGAATCAAAAGCAAATTGAAAAATTGCAATCTTTTATAGACCAAAACGAAAAAAAAAGAAAAGAACTTGCCGTACTATTAAAAAAGCAAGAACAAAATGTAGCAAGCCTAGAACTCAAGCATAAAGAATATCAAGCTCAACTTAAAAGTATAATTGACAAACAAAATGAACTAAATTCATTGCTTCAAAAACTTAATATTTTGAAGAAAGAAGAGAGTAAAAAAGAACAAGAAAAAGCTTTGGCAGCAAAAAAAGCCGAAGAAGACAGACAAAAAAGAGTTCAAGATGACAAATCACTTGCTTATGCACCGCAAAATAATAACGGTATTAAATCTACTAAACTAGAAAACGTAGATTTTCAAGTAAAACAAATAGGGTCTTCCGTAAAAGGCGTTGAAACAACTAGATACAAAGGTGCAAAAACAATACCGCCGTTATCTTCTTATAATGTTGTAAAGAAATTCGGTAAATATCATGACCCGATATACAAAATAGAACTTTTTAACGACTCTATAACAATGACACCGAAGACAGTAGATACAAAAGTTTATAGCGTACTTAACGGAAAAGTTGTCTATATCAAAACAAGTGCAAATTCATCCGATAACACTATTATTATTGAACATGCCAACGGTTTACATACGGTATATTCAAACTTAGAACAGATATCTCCTACAATAGAACAAAACAAACTTGTTAAACAAGGGTATGCAATAGGAAGAGTTAAAGATTCTTTAATATTTCAAGCTATTATTAACAGTGCTTTTATCAATCCTGTTGAACTTTTCGGCAATTAAAGGATAATTTTTGGCAAAGAAAAAACAAACTATATTCGAATGTCAACATTGTGGTTTTCAATCGCAAAAATGGCTTGGTAAATGCCCAAATTGCGGTGGTTGGGATAGCTTTTTGGAGCTTAACTCCGAACAAATTGAAACAATAAAACAAATATCCAAAGCTGTTACATCCTCATCAAAAGCTCTACCAATAACACAGATAGAACAAGATAACGTGACTAGATTTAGTAGTTTTGATAATGAGTTTGACCTCGTTTTGGGTGGAGGGATTGTTCCAGGGAGCTTAACATTGGTCGGTGGAAGTCCGGGAGTCGGTAAATCTACCCTGCTTCTAAAAGTTGCAGGAAATTTAGCAAAAAGCGGCAAAAAAGTATTATATGTCAGCGGTGAAGAATCCTCAGGACAAATAAAAATGAGAGCAAATAGACTAGAGGCAAATGACGACAACCTATTTTTGCTCAGCGAAATAAAACTTGAAGAGATTATGGATGAGTTTTTAAGACAAAATTACGAAATCGCTATTATCGACTCCATACAAACTATTTATTCAGACTCTATCACATCAGCTCCAGGAAGTGTGTCTCAAGTGCGAGAAATTACATTTGAACTTATGAGAAAAGCAAAAGACTCAAGTATTGCGATGTTTATTATCGGTCATATCACAAAAGATGGCTCAATAGCAGGTCCTAGAGTACTAGAGCATATGGTAGATACCGTTTTATACTTTGAGGGAGAAACGAGTAAAGAGATAAGAATGCTTCGTGGTTTCAAAAACCGTTTTGGAAGTACCAGTGAAATAGGTATTTTTGAGATGACTGAGAGTGGACTCATAAGTGCAAAAGAGATAGCTTCAAAGTTTTTCGACAAAACAAAACCACAAGCAGGATCGGCTCTTAGTGTTGCTATGGAGGGAAGCCGTGCCATAATACTTGAAGTTCAAGCTTTAGTGTGTGAAAGTACTTTTCCAAACCCAAAAAGAAGTGCCACAGGATTTGACTCAAATCGTCTCACTATGTTACTTGCACTACTAGAAAAAAAACTAGATTTACCTTTTAATAGATATGATGTATTCGTAAACATAAGCGGTGGAATGAAAATAAAAGAGAGTTCCGCTGATTTAGCGGTAATTGCTGCAATAATAAGCTCTTTTAGAAACCGCCCTATTTCCAAAGAATCCGTTTTCATAGGAGAAGTAAGTCTAACAGGTGAAATAAAAGATGTCTACTCCATGGAAAACAGACTTAAAGAAGCATCGGCTCAAGGTATCACAAAAGCAATTATTGCAACAAAACCTAGTATCAAAATAGATATGAAATGTTTTGCCGTGGACGAAGTTGCCAAGATGATAGAGTTATTTTAATATTTAATCAGCTATAAGCTATAATATTACTTGTAATTTATTTAACTAAAAGGACTGTGAAAATGGCTAGAAATAAGTGCGCTAGAGTGCAAATGGAAGAGATGTATCTAAGACTTGTAATAGATTATGACAATGAAGACTTCAAAAGAGACATACAAATTGCTATAGGTAAAATAGAAAAAGAAACAAAAATGTTTCCAAGTGTAACAAGAAGAGCTATAAGTGAACATGCAGGTAATTTTTCGGTAGAATTTGATACTAGCGATTCAAGTAGAGATGCAGGAGAGTTCTGCGAAAAACTTATGAGGGAGCTTGGAATTGACAGATGTAGCGAATAATATCGATTTGGATAATCAAACCGATATAGAGTTTGACTATGATTTAATCAATAAAATCACAGCCGATTTAACCCAAAAAGAAATAGAGCTGATTATATGCCGTAATGACTATATTCAAATTCTTAATAAAGAACACAGGGGCATAGATAAACCAACTGATGTATTAAGTTTTCCACTTGAAGACATGCCCTATACACCGCTTGGAACAATAGTAGTCAGCGTAGATTACGTATCTGAAAAAGCAAAAGAGTACGGACATACGATAAACGAAGAATTAACACTTTTGTATATCCATGGACTACTGCATCTTTTGGGTTACGACCACGAAGTAGACTCTGGAGAGCACAGAGAAGAGGAAAAAAATATTATTGCAAAATACAAGCTACCTTCTAGCCTTATCATAAGAAATGATGACTGATATTTTTAGGAAACATTAAATGAAAAATTTTATATTCAGAATTGTTTTATTATCGTCTATTGTTACGTTATCAAATATATATGCGCTTAACTTTAAAGTTGCTACGTACAACGTGGAAAATCTTTTTGATTTAAACAATGACGGAACAGAGTACGAAGAATATATACCCGACAATACAAACTGGAATAAAGAGACGCTAGAAGTAAAACTTACAAATATTTCTAAAGTTATCAATGACTTAAATGTTGATATTTTGGCACTTGAAGAAATAGAGTCACAAACGGCACTCGATTTACTTTTGGCACATATTCCGCAATATAAATACAATGCCTTTGTTAAAAATCCAAAATCTGCTATAGGTATTGCAGTAATTTCAAAGTATGAAATATCAAACGTAAATACCATAGAAGTGGATGCAAAAAATCCACACTCAAGACCTATATTAGAGGTAGACATTAAAGTAGAGGATAAAACCATAAAAGTTTTTGCAAATCATTGGCGTTCAAAAAATGCTAGCGAAAGTGCAAGAATACCTTATGCAAAAGCTTTATATACAAGAATAAAAAAACTCCCTTGTGAAACAGACTATATAATATTAGGTGATTTTAACTCAAATTACAATGAATACGATACGTTTAAATACAATAGAATCCTAAATGATACAAACGGTATTGCAGGAATCAACGATATACTAAAAACAACAATAAACAGCACTTTTATAACAAAAGACAATCTGTATGAATGTGATGATTACGTACACTATAATCTATGGCTCGAAACGCCGTCATACAAAAGATTTAGTTATAGATTTAGAGGTTCTTACGAAACACCTGATTCTATAATAATATCAACATCGTTACTTGATGGACATATGATAGACTATGTTGATAGTTCATTTAGTGTATTTATGCCTTATTACCTTTATCAAAAAGAGTTTATTCAAAGATGGAAAATAGACAAAAAAGGGTTTCATAAAAGACAAGGATATTCAGACCACTTGCCTATTTATGCTACGTTCTCAACAACTCCTAAAAAGTTAGACAATACAAAAAAACTTGATTTATCGAAAATATCATCTTTATATGAAATAGAATCTATTTTAACCCCGTTAACTATCAAAGATGCCGTTGTTTTATACAAAACTGCCGATTCTGCTATTATCAAGCAAGATAATGATAGAGCAATATTTATTTATAATGCAGCAAAAGAACTTGAGACAGGTAAGAGATATGATTTAACGGTCAATAAAATCTCCCTTTTTTACGGTCAAAAACAAATAACTGAAATAAACAATATCACACAAAAAGGCACTGAAACAAACTATCAAAAATATTTCTTACAAGGAAGCGGTACGGACTTTTCGGATTTTCAACTTCAAAATGAAATTATAACAGACATAAGTGGATATTTTGTGAAAAAAGAACTTAGAATAGGAAATAAATCAATAAGACTTTATGCAAAAAACAAAAACGTATTACCCCCACAAAAAAGTAATATAAGAATTAAGACTGCACACATTAGTATCTATAACAACACTCCTCAACTGATCATATATTCAAAAGATGATTATGAAGTAATAAGTATAGATAAATGATAATCAAAGCTTTCTTTACAAATAGTTTCGGTATTTTGGTATCTAGAATACTTGGATTTATACGAGACTTATTGACCGCATCTATTCTTGGTGCGAATATTTACAGTGATATATTTTTTGTAGCATTTAAACTACCTAATCTCTTTCGTACTATTTTTGCTGAAGGTGCATTTACTCAGGCTTTTATACCTGCTTATGCAAGAGCAAGTAAAAAAGCAAGATTTTCAACTATTATTTTCGTCAATTTTATTGGATTTCTAATTTTATTATCTATTTTAGTAACTCTATTTTCTGCACTTGTCACAAAAATGATAGCTATCGGTTTTGATAACGAAACCATAGACCTAGCAGCCCCTTTGGTTGCAATAAATTTTTACTATTTACCTCTTATTTTTATAGTTACTTTTATGGGTGCTTTGCTTCAATACAAAAATCATTTTGCCACAACGGCATTTTCTACGGCTTTACTCAATATAGCAATGATTGTATCATTATTGATGGCTAGAGGACTGGAACAATACGAAATAGTTTATTATTTGAGCTACGGTGTAATAAGTGGAGGAGTGCTACAAGTAATAGCTCATATCATAGCCTTAAGACAAAAAAGATTGGACAAAAACTTTATACTTGACGTAAAAAAATGGAAAACAAATACTCAAATTAAGACAAAAGAGTTTTATAATAAATTTTTTCATTCTACTCTTGGTTCGTCAACTGCCCAAATATCAGCTTTTATTGATACATGGCTTGCATCATTTTTAGTCAGCGGTAGTATAAGTTATCTGTACTATGCGAATAGACTTTTTCAACTACCGTTAGCCCTTTTTGCTATAGCATTGTCGGTTGCCCTATTCCCCTCTATCGCACGTGCAATAAAAAACGACAATCAAGAATCCGCTATTATAATGCTTAGAAAATCATTTTGGATACTTTTGGGGCTTCTTGGTGTAGCTACCTTAATCGGTTCTGTTTTTGCCCATGAAATAGTTTGGCTTTTATTTGAAAGGGGTGCTTTTACAAGTGAAGACACCAAAAATACGGCATTAGTTTTGATAGCATATATGATAGGGTTGATACCTTTTGGACTAAATAAAATATTTGCACTTTGGCTATATGCACACCAAAAACAACTAAACGCCGCCAAAATATCAGCCAAATCTTTAATAGCAAGTATCACTTTTTCTTTGATATTAATAGTACCGTTTGGTGCTTTTGGACTTGCATTATCTTCAACTTTAGGTGGTTTTATATTATTATATCTAACTATCAAAGAATTCGGCTTTAGACTGTTTTGGCAAAGAATAATAAAGATTTAGGTAAAATACCCCCATGAAAGAATTATTACTACAATACCTACCTTACTATAAGAACTATATAAGAAAATTTGTTTATGCCGTTATAGGCATGATTTTAGTCGCCATAGGAACAAGTGGAACTGCTTATGTCATAAAACCTGTACTTGATGAAATATTTATTAACAAAGATTTGCAGATGCTTTATATGTTGCCATGGTTAGTAGTTGCATTATATTTTGCAAAAGGGTTCGGTAAATATATACAAGTTTACTATATTTCATACATTGGTCAAGATATTATAAGAATCGTAAGAGACAAACTACTATCGCATATCATGTCTTTGGATATAGCTTTTTTCAATTCAAAACACGGTGGAGTGTTAATAAGCCGTATTACCAATGATATAAATCGTATTCAAAGTGCCGTTTCAACTCAAATTGCAGAACTCATTCGTGAATCGCTTACTATTTTAGCACTCATCGGTGTTGTAATTTATCAAAGTCCTACACTTGCTTTTTACGGTCTTGTCGTTTTACCTATTGCTATTTATCCACTGTCTGTTTTAGCTAAGAAAATGAAAAAACTATCCTTTAAATCACAAGAAAAAATAGCCGATATCACTACACATTTAAGTGAAATATTTAACAATATTGAAATAATAAAAGCCAATTCGACACAAAATATAGAAACAGTTAAGTTTGCAGAACATAATAAAAATTACTTTAATATAAATATGAAAAGCGTAAGAACAAACGAATTAACCTCACCTCTTATGGAAACACTTGGGGCATTGGCAGTAGCAGTCGTTATTATAGTAGGAGGTAGAGAGGTTATCGAAGGCAATTTAAGCGTAGGTGCATTTTTCTCTTTTATGACTGCATTATTTATGCTTTATACACCAATCAAAAGAATTGCATCATTGTATAATTCAATGCAAGATGCTACGGCAGCCAATCATAGAATCAATGAGATTTTAACTTTAACGCACTCTATTAAAAACGGAACGAAAATATTATCGGAAAATATTAATGAAATAAAATTTGAGAATATCGATTTACATTATGGGAATAAACAAGCTCTAAAAAATATTAATCTAACGGCTAAAAGAGGTCAAAAAATAGCTTTAATAGGTGATAGCGGCGGTGGCAAAAGTTCACTTGTAAATCTTATTATTAGGTTTTACGACCCAAGTAACGGCAAAATATCCATCAACGACATAGATATAAGAGATTTTGATTTAGAAAGCTTAAGAAATAATATATCAATAGTCACTCAGAGAATATATATTTTTAATGATACCATAGCGAATAATGTAGCTTACGGTAATATTTATGATGAAAACAAAGTAAAAGAGGCACTGAAACTAGCTCATGCAGATATATTTGTATCCAAAATGGAAAATGGAATACATACGATGCTCGATGAATTCGGTACTAATCTATCAGGTGGACAAAGACAACGTATAGCAATAGCAAGAGCATTATACAAAAATCCACAAATTATAATATTTGATGAAGCAACTTCTGCATTGGACAACGAAAGTGAGTCTATTATAACGGATGTCGTCGATGAAATAAGTGAGAATAAAATAGTTTTTGTAATTGCACATAGACTTTCAACAATAAAAACGGCAGACTTTATAGCAGTATTTAAAGATGGAGAAATAGTAGGATTTGGAACGGACGATGAATTAAAAGCGACTTCTAAAGAGTATTTGAAACTAATTAATCATTAATTCAATATATTTACACTTAATTTTACCTAATCTAAAGTCTTTTTATAATAATATTGTTCCATATAAAATAGAGGCAGTATTATTATGTTTAAAACTTTAAAAAATTTTATTTTTAGCATTAATGTAGCTTTAGTCACTGTTTTGTTTTTGATTATATTCTCATTCGCAACTTATCTACACACTACTTTCATACAAAAAGAGGCTGTAAGACAAGCCAATATTATTTCTAATCAAGTTTTTTCATCTATGTTTCAAGTCATGAAAAGGGGTTGGACGAGAACCGAATTAAATGATTTTACGAATTCTCTCAAAAAGAACTTCAATAGTACGAATTATAGTATAAATATCCATAGAGGAAGTAGCGTAAATGAACTTTTTGGTTTTGTAAATGAAAATCAAAAAGATGCTATGATTTTGGAAGCTTTTGAAAAAGGTGAACAAATCACTATTTTTAAAGATAATACTCTACGTAATATTAAGCCTATAATAGCTTCCGGTGAGTGTCTAAGCTGCCATATAAACACTTCCATAGGTGATACATTAGGAGTTATAGACATAAAACATAATATGGTAAACGATTTTAATAAAATGTTACTTGATTATATAGTATTTTTTCTCATTATCATACCTATTTTTATACTAATAGCTTACTTGGCCTCTAAATATACTACAAAAAAAATATCAAAATCTTTAGGTAAATTTAATTCAAAAGTAATTGCAATAAATACAATGAAAGATTTTAAAAAGTTCAATACGAAAGAGTTAGATTTAGGATTTGATGAATTAAATAAAATATTACAAAATGTAGATTTACTCGCAGAAAAACTCAAAAATATTGCCGTAGATAAAGAGCTTTTAGAATTTGAAGTTCAACTTCTCGATAAATTTATCATCACATCAGATATTATCAAAGATTGGAAGCTACATATAAGCGAATTATTGGTTGATATTAATAAAGTAATGGAAACCTACTCTTTAATGACTATTTTTAGAGTCGGCGACGATAGATTTGAAGTAGATATTTTTTGGTACGGAGTACCGGAAGAACAGTTAATGAAATCCATTGAAGAGTATATTTTTCACTCTATTAATACAAATATATATCTGGGTGATATTATAGATCCGATTATCAAACACAATATTGCAAACCACAATAGATGTATTACAAATAGCGTAATTGAAACTCTTGAGCATCAAACAAAAACACTTTTCCTAGATACGCCTAAAATTGGCGGTATAGTAGGGATAAGCGTTCAATCCGATATCGTAGTTGACCCGATAAAACACATAGTAATAGACTCTATTTTAACAACACTTGCCAATCTTGTTGGTTCAATAAAAGCAATAAATAAATATACACATGACTTAGAATATTATGCCGCCCATGACCCTTTAACTGAACTATTTAATCAAAGGGTTTTTAGCGATATGCTTGAATATGAGCTAAAACGTGCCCACAGACATAATTATACATTTGCATTAATGTTTATTGATTGTGATAATTTTAAAACTATTAACGATAGATATGGACATGCGTTTGGTGATAAATTTCTACAGGCACTCGGTTCTCTCCTACAGAATGAAAAAAGGGATGAGGATATACTGGCTAGATACGGTGGTGATGAGTTTACTATTTTGATGCCTGAGTGTGACCTAAACGGTGCCGTTACTCTGGCAAATAGACTAATTGAAGCTATGGGACGCCTTACTATTGAAACGACAGATTCTACGATGGTATCTATGACTATATCTGTAGGTATTGCTATGTATCCTGAACATGCACAAACACAAAAAGAACTATTTGTAATTGCCGATAATATGATGTATAAGGCAAAAGAAGAAGGTAAAAACGGAATAAAAATTCCAACTCAAGACGATATTCTCATGATTATTCAAGAACAACAAGAAAAATCATCACTACTTCTTGAAGCACTTTCAAATAACAAAATTATACCGTTTTTCCAACCTATACAAAAAGTTAGTGATAATTCCATAGAAATATATGAACTACTCATGAGAATAGAGATAGACGGTCATATTACCGTTGCTGCAGACTTTATTGAGGTAGCAGAGAGTATGAGCTTAATCCATAGAATGGATTTAATGGTCATAGAAAATGCGTTCTTTCAAATCTCAAACAATGGCTATGACGGATTGTTGTTTATTAACTTATCACCAAAATCTCTAGTTATAGACAATTATATAAAAACAATCGAAGATTTAGTAATAAGATACAAAATCAATAAGTCAAATATAGTGTTTGAAATAACGGAACGTGAAACGGTAAAAAACTTCTCTTTATTAGAAAAATTTGTTATGAATTTAAAACTAGAAGGATTTAAGTTTGCTATAGATGACTTTGGGTCAGGTTTTTCTAGCTTTCATTATATTAAACGTTTCCCGATAGATTATCTAAAAATAGACGGTGATTTCATTGTAAATATCAATAAAGACCATAAAGACAAAGCTTTTGTACAAAGTATATTAACGCTTGCCAAACAACTCGATATAAAAACAATAGCAGAATTTGTCGAAGATGAGGATATAGTAATAACTCTTAAGGAAATGGGTGTTGATTATTTACAAGGTTACCATATAGGCAGACCTTCTAAATACTTTTTATAAGATATTTATAGATAACTCCGTCTATCTCTTTTAGTGCAACCTGTTCTATTTGTGCATCTTGTTCTATGATAGCTAAGATTCTACTATCAAACATATAGTTTTGTGCAACTTTCTGAATCTTTTCGGCTGTATATATGTCGGATATTATATATTTTGTCCCCAAAGCATTTGCATAAATAGCTTCTTTTACTGATGACACCATAACTCCGTATTTAACTTTGTTATCCTTACAATATGTCATAATATCTACATTGAATTCAAATATAATCGTACTATTTGATTTTGTATTTTTTATATCTTCAACCGTAGAGATTTTAAATACATCTTCACAAGGAATTATTGGATCGCCGATTAATATCATCTTTTTTCCTTTTTAGATATTAGATTTACTTATTTATTTAAGCATTCTTGTGAACAAAAATGTTTGCCGTTGCTTAATATTGACTCATCTTTTGTTATATAAGTACCACATTTACTACACTCTATCAAAGTGTCTGCTATTTCATTGTTTTTTTTATTTTTATCTTCTATCGCTTTTGGTTTTTTAAAAAATATAAAATACACCAAAGCCAAAATAATAACAAAAATTAGTATTTTAAAAACCACTTATAATCCTTTTAAAAATAGAGATAGTTTCTATCTCCCCTTTGTACTATTTCTTTATTTGCCAAATCAAGCCCGTCAACTTCATCATTTACCAAAGTTCCCTTATAAAAGAGATACTTTGTATTTACTCCACTTAAATGTTTCGTCAAATCAAGCAAAAGCTTGGTATTAGTAACCGCTCTTGATGTTATTAAATCTATTTTTTCATCAAGCTTGACATCCTCTACCCTACTTTGCAAAATATGTAGATTGGATAGCCCTAAGGTAGATTTAACAAAATGCAAAAATGCAACTCTCTTTGCTCTAGGCTCTACTAAATATCCCTTTGCATTGGGTCTTGCCATAGCTAAAATCATCCCGGGATATCCTGCCCCCGTACCTACATCCAAAAAACTATCAAAATCATCAATAAACTCCAATGGATAAATAGAATCTTCTATATTTGCCATTATCGAATCTCTATCTAAAGAACCGCTAAGGTTATGTACCTTGCCCCATTGCTGAAGAAGCTTGATAAATGTTTCACATTTATCAGTAAATTGTGAATCGCCCATTTGTACCTTTTACCTTTTTTTATAAGAGGTGTCCCATGCAACACTTTTTGGTATCGAGATAATCTTTATTAAACTCATTGACTTTTGTTATTGCAGGTATTCTTTGTGTTACTTCTACGCCTATGCTATTGATATATTCTATTTTCTTAGGATTATTTGTAATAAGTCTCATTTTTTTTACACCCAAATCATCAAGAATAAATTTAACTATACTATAATCTCTCTCATCTTCATTAAACCCGAGTTCAAGATTGGCTTCTATTGTATTTCTTCCCTTATCTTGCAGGGCATAGGCATTTACTTTATTAACAAGCCCTATATTTCTACCCTCTTGTCTATGATATATTATAAGTCCACCCTCTTTTGAGATAAAATCCAAAGCCAAATCAAGCTGATTTTGACAATCACATTTTAAACTTCCTAGCGTATCTCCGGTCAAACACTCTGAATGAACTCTTACATAAGGATTGTCAAGTTCGCTAAAATTAGTACTCATAATCGCTAAATGTTCTTGGCAACCGTCTTTGTATGCTTTTATTAAAAATTTTCCATGTTTTGTAGGTAGGTTTGCTATATTTGATACTTCAATACTCATCTATTTTTTAACCTTTAAATAAATATAAGGTATAATGGTACCAAAAAAAGGTAAATAATATGTTTAAAAGATTTAGAAGACTAAGAATTAACCAAACATTAAGAAAACTAGTAGAAGAGACTACACTATCGACCAATGATTTTATATACCCGTTATTTGTTAGAGAAGGTCAAGGGATAAAAAAGGAAGTTTCTTCTATGCCTGGTGTGTTTCAAATGAGTATAGACGAAATCGTAAAAGAGTGTAAAGAACTTGATTCTTTGGGGATTCACTCCGTTATACTTTTTGGTATTCCAGACATCAAAGACTCCGTAGGGAGTGAGTGTTTATGCGACCATAGTATAATAAGTAGAACAATCAAGGCTATCAAGAAAGATTATCCGCATTTTATGGTAGCAACAGACCTTTGTTTTTGTGAATATACAGACCATGGTCATTGCGGAATACTTGACCCTAAAACAGGAACGGTAAACAACGACGCAACCCTAGAAATATCTTCAAAACAAGCTTTAGTTCATGCTCGTGCCGGAGCTGATATGATAGCACCTAGCGGTATGATGGACGGCATTATAGAGGTTTTAAGAACTGCACTAGATGAAAACGGTTTTGAAAATCTACCTATTATGAGTTATAGTACAAAATTCGCAAGTAGCTATTACGGTCCATTTAGAGACGTAGCAGAAAGTACCCCTAGTTTCGGCGATAGAAAAACTTACCAAATGAATCCTGCAAATCGTCTTGAAGCATTACAAGAGTCACTTGAGGATGAGGCTCAAGGTGCTGATATACTTATGGTCAAACCTGCACTTGCTTATCTAGACATCATAAGAGATATAAGAAACAACACTACCCTTCCTCTTGCGGTGTATAACGTAAGCGGTGAATATGCTATGCTAAAACACGCAGGAAACGCAGGACTTATTGACTACGATAAGGTTATGATGGAAACATTAACGGCATTTAAAAGAGCCGGAGCAAATATTATCATCACATACCACGCAAAAGATGCAGCTAAACTTTTGAAAAAGGGTTAAAGACAAAGGGTTAAGATGAATAAAATCTTAACCACCCTTCAACATTTTCCCACAGAAAATAAAAGGAGTTAATTGCTAGATTCACAATCTTTGTTAAACACGAGACTTCAGCGGCTTTATATAATAATTATATTCGGTATAATATTTTCTATTAATATATTTATGAGTTATCAAAACTATTTAGAGTTCAAAAAAGAGATATTTTATGAAACAACCGCCGATGTAGTCAATATATATAAAAAAGAGAACAATTGTCTTCTAAGGCTAAAAACAAAAGACTTTACGGTATTTACTTCAACAAACAATACTATAATTAAACAAAACGATATTGTCCGAATATCACTAATAACTTCTAATATAAGCTTTTTTGATTATTTAAAAGGATTTTTAACCAAAAACTTCCGTATTGAAAAACTCAATAATCAGAAATCAACCATACAAGTAGTCTTAAGTGAATACATTGTTTCCCAACATCAAAATTCAACAATGTCAATGTTATATACGGCTCTTTTTCTTGCTATTCCACCTTCAAAAGAGCTTATTAATTTTTTCAATGACTACGGAATGTCTCATTTGATAGCTATTAGCGGATACCATCTCGGGGTTTTAAGTGCTATATTTTATTTTATACTAAATGCCGCATACTCAAAAATACATCAAACATATCTACCGTATAGAAACAAAAGAGTTGATATCTCTATGGTAGTTATAGCTATCCTTTTTTTATATTTAATTTTAATAGACTTAGTGGCTTCTTTTCTTCGCTCGTTTATAATGTTTGTATTCGGTTTTTTACTCCTTAGAAGCAATATAAAGATTCTTTCTTTCGAAAATCTACTTATTACCGTTTTATTTATATTAGCTTTTTTTCAAGAATATCTTTTTTCGGTTTCGTTGTGGTTTTCTGTCGCAGGTGTATTTTATATTTTTCTTTTCATACAATACTACAAAGATATGAACAAATATCTACTGTTTTTTTTTTTCAACTTTTGGATTTTTATGGCAGTAAACCCGATAACTCAATATTTCTTCGGTGCCGTCTCTTTGTATCAGTTGGCATCACCGTTTTTAGGTCTTATTTTCACTATTTTTTATCCGTTATCTCTATTGTTACATCTGATAGGTTACGGCTGTGTTTTTGATGAATATATACTAATGTGGTTTAATATAGATGTCTATTCTATAGAGTTATTTGCTTCCGTTTATTTCGTCATCCCTTATATCTTGTTATCCGTATATGCCATATGGTCATCTGTTGCTTTCAGGATAGTTGAAATCTCTTTCGTTATCTTTAATCTTTGGCTTTTTGTAACATTGTTAAACTGATATTAACCAATTTTTTAGTATATTATCAGACTTTTTAGATTTATTATAAGGTTTTTTAGTGAACGAAAAAATTTTTGATTTTACTGCAATAAGCGATGATTGCGTCAAATGCGGTAAGTGTAAACCGGTATGTACGATTTTTAATATCAACCAAGATGAAACCACAAGCCCAAGGGGATTTATTGATTTATTGGGTGCATATAAAAGAGGTGAGCTGGAGCTAGACAAAAATGCAAAAGATATTTTTGAGAGCTGTTTTTTATGTACCAACTGTGTAGAAGCATGTCCAAACGACCTACCTACGGATATGATAATAGAGCAAGTAAGAAGCGATATAGCAAAAAAATACGGTATAGCTTGGTATAAAAGAGCATTTTTTTGGCTTCTTAGAAATAGAAAAATTATGGATATTGCAGCAAAATTAGGCTTTGTATTTCAAACATGCGGTATCAAGATAAACGAAGCAAAGCAAAGTGCAGTAGCAAGATTTGATTTAGGTTTACCTCTTATCAAAAACCGTGCCTTACCTTTTGCAAAAAGAATCTCTTTTTTAAATAAATATGCCGAAAACATCGATAATCACGGTGACAAAAAAGTAGCTATATTTATAGGGTGTATGGCAAACTATAGCTATACAAATATAGGTGATAGCTTGGTAGAAATTCTAAAAGAGCTAAAAATCAACGCATTTATCCCTAAAAAACAGCTTTGTTGCGGAGCACCTGCATATTTTACAGGTGATTTTGATACGGTTGATTATCTAGTCAAAAAAAATATAGAATATTTTGAAAAATGGATAGATGAAGTCGAGGCTATAGTGATACCTGAAGCAACATGTAGTGCTATGATAAAAATAGACTGGGAACACTATCTTCACGACCAACCGGATTGGTTAACTAGAGCAAAAAAGATAGCACCGAAAATCTATATGGCTACGGAGTACTTAGCTAAAAAAACAAATTTAAAAGAGGTCTTGGAGAAAAAAGGTAAAAAGTTTGATGAACTTGTAACCTACCATGACCCGTGTCATGCAAAAAAAATGCAAGGGATACATAAAGAACCACGAGAGCTAATCTCAAAAAACTATCTCCTAAAAGAGATGAGCGACCCAAATAGATGTTGCGGTTTTGGAGGGGTTACTATGCAAAGCGAAAAATACCATTTTGCAGTTGCAGCGGGCAAGCCAAAAGCAGCTATGATAAAAGAGACGAAAGCAAAAATAGTAAGTGCGGAATGTAGTGCTTGTAGAATGCAAATAACCAACTCACTACATCAAGCAGATGTCGATGTGGTATTTAAAAATCCGATAGAGTTGATAGCGGAAGCGTTGAAAAAAGGAACTAATTGAACAACTGGCAAAATATTTATAATTTATTTGACCCTGTAGCTTTTCATATAGGCTCTATACCTATTTTTTGGTATGGAATAATGTACGCTACAGCTTTAATAGTAGCCATACTTGCAGCAAAATATATAATAAAAAAAGACAAAATAGATATAAAAGAAGATATTTTTGACGGGTATATCTGGTGGGCGGAAATAGGTGTAATTCTTGGTGCAAGGCTTGGATATGTCCTTATATACGATAAAAACACCATGTATTACCTTGCAAATCCTTGGCAGATATTCAACCCTTTTGTAAACGGAAATTACGCCGGAATAAGCGGTATGAGTTATCACGGTGCTATTGTAGGATTTGTAATAGCAAGTTATTTATATTGTAAAAAACATAAAATATCTTTTTGGAAAATAACCGATATTGCCGTTATAGCTGTTCCTTTAGGATATATATTCGGGCGTATCGGAAACTTTTTAAATCAAGAGCTTGTAGGTCGTGCTACAGATGTTCCGTGGGGTATATACGTAGGAAGTATCTTAAGACACCCATCGCAACTTTATGAAGCAATTTTGGAAGGTTTATTTGTATTTTTGATACTTTATTGGTATAGAAACAAAAAGAAATTTGACGGTGAACTTGCACTTTTATACGCAATTCTTTACTCATTTGCTAGAATCACTGCTGAATTTTTCAGAGAACCGGACTTTCAGATAGGATTTATGTGGAGTACGGATTGGCTAACTATGGGTATGGTTACGTCATTTGTAGTACTATTCACGACAAGTATATTATACATATTAATACAAAAAAAAATCGATAGGTCTTAATCATACATCATTTATTAATTAAGTATTGGAGAAACTCATGTCAATAACCAATCTCACATTTGGACCGGTACCGTCAAGAAGATTTGGAGTAAGTCTTGGCATAGATTTATCACCTGATTTTAAACAATGTAATTATGATTGTCTGTATTGTGAACTAAAAGCTGCAAAAACAGTCTCAAAAATGACAAAGTACCCTAGTGTCAAAGATCTAGTAAACGCTGTAAAAGATAAACTTTCATCAACCCATACAAAAATAGATGTTTTGACCATAACGGCAAACGGTGAGCCTACACTCTATCCCGATTTAAGACAACTTGTAACGGAATTAAATAAAATCAAAGGGGATTCAAAACTTCTTATTTTATCAAATGGAAGCACTATTTACAAGCAAGAAATTCAAGATGCCCTTCTTGATATAGATATAGTAAAACTATCATTAGACTGTGTATCTAAAGAGTGTTTTACTAAACTAGACCGTGCAGACAAAAGTATAGAAACCGATAAAATAGTGCAAGGCATGATGGAATTCAGAGAAAAATTCACCAAAGACTTAATACTTGAAATTTTGTTTGTTGATACGTTAAACAATAAAGAAAAAGAGATATTACTACTAAAAGATGCTATAGCAAAAATCAAACCGAACAGGGTCGATATAGGGACCATCGACAGACCGCCTGCATATAAAGTAAACCCTATCAGTTTTGATGAATTAGAACAAATTTCACATAGTTTGGAATATCCATACATTAATATAGCACATAAAAATCGCCCACAATTCCAAGAATATTACTCCAAAGAGGCTATTATTGTACTTTTGAATAGACGGGCGTTAAGTGAATATGATATCAAACATACTTTTGACAAGGAGAGTCAAAACAATTTAGAGGAATTGATTTTTGACAAAAAAGTAGAAATTATCAATAATAGCGGTGTTAAATTTTACAAAATTTGCTAGATATCACTAAAAAACCTTGACAAAAAAGGTTTTTTTTACTATAATTCCACCCTCTTTATAGTACATGTTCCGAATTAGCTCAGCGGTAGAGTAGGTGACTGTTAATCACTTGGTCGCTGGTTCGAATCCAGCATTCGGAGCCACAATCTCATTTCCAAAACATCCCTTTTAAATTTTATTAATATTTTACTTACTTTATTGTACAATTGAGAATATTACTTAGTCAGGTGTGTACTTTGAAAATAATTATCTATTTTGTATTACTAATATCTTATATATTCGCCTCTGAACCAATCTCACCGATACCTTTAAACATTACTTACGATAAACAGAAAGCTAATCTAGGTAAAGAACTATTTTTTGATACAATTTTATCCCAAAATGACTCTATATCATGCCACAGTTGTCACTTAATAGACCAAGGCGGTGATGATAATCTGCAATTTTCAATAGGTATAGAAGGTAAAGTAGGCAATATAAATGCCCCTACCGTACTGAACTCCGTATTCAATTTTGTACAATTCTGGGACGGTAGAGCAAAAAATCTTCAAGAACAAGCACTAGGTCCAATCACAAATCATGTTGAAATGGGACATGATTTCAATAATCTTATACCGAAAATGGAAAAGACACATTATAACGATAAGTTTAAAGCTATCTATAAGGACGGGATAACACCGTACAATATCACTAATGCTATTGCAGAATTTGAAAAAACGCTTATTACTCCTAATGCACCGTTTGATAAATATCTTATGGGAGATAATAAAGCCATTACAAAAGATCAAAAAGAAGGTTATGAGATATTTAAAAATCAAGGATGTATTGCATGTCACCACGGCATAAATATCGGTGGTAACTTATATGCAAAATTCGGTGTTATATCTCAACTAAAGAGTGATTCAAAAGGTAGGTTTGAGGTAACGCAAAATGAGCTTGACAAATATTATTTCAAAGTTCCTACACTTAGAAATATCGAGTTAACTGCACCTTATTTACATGACGGTAGGATAGATGAACTAGAAGGAGTCGTTAAATTTATGGCTCATTATCAACTTGGTAAATCACTTGATGAAAATGAAGTCAAAAAAATAGTATCTTTCTTAAAATCCCTAACAGGGAAAATAAATAGCTATGAATAATACACATTATACAAAAAAACTTATCAAATACCTTGATCCGGTATTAATTTTTTTATTCTTATTTATAATATTTTTAACGCTACTTGTTTACAATCTAGAACAAATAAATAAAAAGATAAAAAGTTACAATCATTATCAATCTACTATCAATAATATTAGAATATTAAACGGTGAATTTGAAGCTTTAATACAAAATAAAGCAACCTTTATAAACTATGATGATATTGTAAAAAAAGTTGATAAAACATATGAATTATTAAATATGTTGGATACTGAAAACTTTTACAATGAATTCGGGGAAAATTTAAAGCCCACCGTTAAACTTTTAAACAACAAGTGGTCTCAGAAGCATGAGTATATAGAACGTTTTAAATCAAATAACTCTGCCATTATAGGGTCATTAAATTATATTATAGAATTAACAAAACATATAAAATTAAACTATCTTACAGATAAACCTGCCGATATTTTAATTATAGACAATTCAATTACAAACTTATTTAAACTCTTTATTAACATAAATTTGGATCAAGACACTTTACACTTAGGACTCAATAACCTCAATGTATTATCGTCTAAATATCACAATTCAGACTTTAGATTTTTATATACCAAATATGATGCAACTCTAAACGATGTACTTAGACTAAATAGTATTAAGCTCGATTACATGTCGATAGACAACATGGTTGTACTAACAAATATAGAGACGATTCTACTCAAAGAATATGATACAAGTATTGAAAATCAACAAAGAATGGCACTTTTACTATTTATAGTATCATCAATTCTTTTAATTACCCTAATTTTATCTTATGTAAAATCAATTAAAACGAAAAAAGAGTTAACGGCATTCAAATATGCCGTAGAAAATAGTGATAACTCAATAGTTATGACTAATAAAAATAGAAAAATCACTTATGTAAACGATTCTTTTGAAAGAATTACCGGCTATACCAAAGAAGAAGCGCTAGGGAAAGAACCTAGCATATTAAAATCAGGCAAAATGCCGAATGAATTTTATAAGCATATGAATGAAATTCTAGATAAAGGTCAGAAATGGACGGGGGAATTTGTCAATATCAATAAATACGGTGAAGTATATTATGAAACTGCCTCAATAACACCTATCATAAATGATGACGAACTAACCGGTTATCTTGCAATAAAACTAAATATAACCGATTATGTAAGACAAAAAGAAAAAGTCGAATTTATGGCAAATCATGATAACTTAACCATGCTACCTAATAGAAGAAGTTTAGAGAAAAAGTTAAATGAATTAATAGATAAAGCCATAGAAAACAAAAGTCACTTTGCCGTATTATTTTTGGATCTAGACGGATTTAAAATCATCAATGACGGTTTAGGTCATGATATAGGAGACTTGCTATTAAAAGAGGTTGCAAAAAGATTTCAAGAAGCATTAAGAGAAGATGACTTTATATTTAGAGTCGGCGGTGATGAATTTGCAATATTGATAGAATACACTACAAACGACAAAATTATGGAAATAGTAGCTAGAAAAATTATAGAAACGGTAAATCAACCTATTTTAATAGCAAATCACTCTTTGCAGGTTGGATGTAGTATAGGTATAGCTAGATTCCCTCAAGACGGGGATGATTTACTAAATTTATTAAAACATTCAGACACTGCCATGTACAAAGCAAAACAAGAGGGTAAAAATAGATTTGAATTTTACACGAAAGATTTGTCAAATACCGTTCATACAAGACTTAATATTGAACAATCATTGGCAAAAGCTCTTAGAAACAATGAATTTTATGTGGTTTATCAACCAAAATACAACCTTGCCACAAAGGATGTGTTTAGCGTTGAGGCTTTAATAAGATGGAATAATCCTATGCTAGGAAACGTTGGTCCTGCCGATTTTATTTATATAGCAGAAGAAACAGGATTTATCAATCAAATAGGTCTTTTTGTTTTCCAAAAAGCATGTGAAGATTTCAAGCAATTACAAGAAAAGATTAAAATAGAAATGATTTCTATAAATGTTTCAACATTACAGCTTGTGAATAATAACTTCATAGAAGAGATCAAAGCCATCTTAGAATCGACAAACGTATCGGCATCAAATATAGGGATAGAGATAACGGAAACTTATATTATGAAAAATATTACAGATATTCAAGATACGCTACATAAACTGAGAGAAATAGGCTTTAAAATAATTATCGATGACTTTGGTACTGGTTATTCCTCAATGCACTATTTACAAAAACTTCCTATTGATATTATTAAAATAGACAAATCTTTTATTGATGACTTAACAACAAGCAACAATCAGTCTGTTATCAAAGCTATCATAGCAATCTCAAAAAGTTTTGGATATAAAACCGTTGCTGAAGGTATAGAATCAAAAGAACAAGAAGATATTTTATTAAACCTAGGGGTTGATTTCGGGCAAGGTTATTTGTTCTGTCGCCCAAAACAATTATCAAATCTTAACGACTGTAAATCAAAGCTTGAAAATCATCAAGAAAATATTTGATTTCAAACAACTTCTTTTGTAAAATTATATCATCTACTTCATCAATCTGAACAAGTCTTGTGTAATTATTCCAAACTTGTTTACTTTGATTTACTCTACCCCTTTTATATAGCTCCAAACTAACAGAAGCATTAATAAAACCTTTTAGCGTATTATAAAATGGCGTTTTATGTTCTCTATTGGGGAACCATAATATTTCAAAACACTCGTGAGCTTCATAAAACCTACCCTCTTTTATAAGTGTTTTGAACTCTTCAACCGTACTGTTAGATAGTATCAAATCTAGCTATCCTAAAGGCAACGGTATGTTCAAAAATAAGCGGATAACTATACAAGCACGTCACTACGCCGTCCACACAAGAAACTATTTTTTCTTTTGTTTCACCTGTCATAGAATCATAAATAATACCTAGAATATCCCCTTGTTTTACCCTAGTGGAAGGTTTAATATTAGGCTTAAAAATACCTGCTGTTTTGGCTTTAATGACTTCTATATTATCTCGATTGATTAAAAAACTTTTATTACCGCCGAACATACTAAAATTAATTGCATTTTTCAATGATAAAAACCTAATCAACGAATCAATAACCATAGTTGCATCATCTTTAAAAATATTGTTCTTCGAACCGAATACTATTGAATATGATTTTGTATCCCAAACACCGAGATTATAAAGTAAAGAACCGCTATCTATAGGTTCAAAATCTTTTGTATGAACAAAAGGAAGTCCAAACTCTTTTGCGCCGTCTATATCTTCATATCCTGTTTTTATTAGTTTGATATATGGAAGACAATTTGCTTTATCTTTTCTATCCTCTAAAATAACGCCGTATTCATACTCTTTTAGAACGTCAAAAAGCTTATGAGCTATTCTTTGGGTAGTTTCACCTTTGTCATACCCTGGAAACATAACATTTATATCCGTATTATCCAAAGGCCAAAATCTTTTACCCATATTTAAAGCAAAATGGTTAACAGAAGGGATAATTAATATCTCACAATTGACAAAATCAGGATTGTGTACAGATTTTTCATTCAGAAATCTTATCAACTGAGAACAAGCAAAAACACCGGATATCTCCTCTCCGTTTAGTCCTGAAACAATAGCTATTTTTTTACCGCTTTTTTCATTGCCGAATTTATAGCCGTAAACATTCAAATCATCCCTAGAAGGTGATGAAAAAGAAAACAACAACTCTTTTTTCATATATTTTCTCCAAAAATCCTAGCTATTAAAGACCCTTCATAAACGATAGGATACTCACGCAAGGTAAATAAAACTCCATCAGCCGGTGATTCGATAATTTGTTCTATTTTACCGCTTATGGGTGAAACTATTTTACCTATAATATCACCTTTTTTTACATACTCACAATGCTCCATAGACGGGATAAAAAGCCCTGCACTATCTGAATTTATATAATACACTTGACCGTTTTGCGAAATAATAGGTTTTTTTAACTCTTTTATCGGAATATCAAGTATCCCAATTTGAGCTAACATATTTTTGATACCTTCTGCTAGATTTATACAGTATTCGGTAGTTACTCTCATCCCTACACCCATTTCAACTACGAGAGTTTTAGTCCCCCTTGAGTTTAAAGAGTGAGCAAAAGTAGCCTCCAAAACAGTTACCGCATCATGTATCCAAACAAAATCAATACCCAAACTTTTTGCCAACGGTAAAAGCTCTTGGCTATATTGCTGACTCATTCTTACCTGAGGAATTTCACGTAAAAATATATTACTAGAGTGAATATCTATTGCTACCGCACTACCGCTTATCTCTTCAACTATAGCATCTGCAATCTGTGCCGGTAAAAAATCCTCTTTATTTCCAGGGAAAACTCTATTTAAATCAACGTTATAAAAAGGAATACTTCTAGTAATAGAATCAATTCCCAAAGAGTTCATAGCAGGATAAATATCTATGATACCCTTGATTTTATCTTGATTGTCATTGAGCCACTCATTTAATAAAAAACAAACATACTGCCCTTCTAACTCATCACCGTGAATACCGCTTACTATAGATACTCTTGTTTGTTCTTCGATATTTTTATTTTCACAATAATATCTACTCTTTCTTATCCTAAAATTCTCACCTACCGGTAATTCAATATTTAAACTATTTACAATCATTACAATCTCCTACTGCTCAACACTAGCAGTAATTATTAAATTTTGTGTAGTTTTACCTACAAATACACCTTTATTCATAATAGTATCGTATGCATCTTTACCGTGAGATACCTTGATATAAGGTTCCTTTGTTATTAGAATATTATGAGTCGGGTCGGCTCCTCTCCAAATAGTACCGTCAAAATATTCAACCCATGCATGACTCTCCCCTTCTCCGCTTACAAAACCGCTTACATATCTAGCAGGAATACCGTAATACCTCAAAACGGCTATCATCAGATGTGAGAAATCTTGACAAACACCTTTCTTGTACGTCAAAAGCGTATCTATGGTACAATCAGTTGTAGTTACCCCTCTTTGATAAATAAAATTACTAAAAATAACATTCACTATATATCTAGCAAAGCTTTGAATATTGCAATTATATTCAATATTCTTTATAAATCCCAAAAAACTATCGCTATATTTTATAAATTGGCTTTCAAAAAGATATAATTTACTCAAATCACTCCCTCCTTGAGTATCATAATATTCGTCAAAAAACTCTATTTGCCCCTTTGTATTTATCTCAAAAATATTATGTTCATCTTTAATTGAGCCAAAACTTATAATATTACCGTAACCGTCTTTTGTATGATAAAGGTTATCATTAGTTTCCATATTGATAATTCTATAAAAAGGCGCAGACCTTGGAGTAACCCTAAGAGAAAAATAGTGACTTGTAACATATTCATCAAACTCTAGGCAAAACCTATAATCAAAATTAACTATCATATTTAATAATTGAACCTATTTTTGAATTAACAACATTCAAAAATACTCCTATATTTGAACTAGTAAGCTCAATAGGTACAAAATTCTTATCCAGGATTTTGCCGACTGCGTTAAGCTTATCTAAATCAAGTAGCACCATGGATAAATCTGCAAATAACCTGAGTTTTAAATCTATAGCCTCAACAATCTGACCGAATTCAATAAATGCTTGCGTCTTTCCTCTAAAAGTCTTAACGAATATAAGTCCCCAAAACCTATCAAGTTCTCTAATCAAACTTTCTAGTTTTTTGGGGTCTATTTTGTCGTTTGAAACCAATTCATTATAGATAATATTGATACTTCTAAAAGCTTCATCATCTATGGTATCCCTCAAAACTATCGCATTTTCCCTTGCATTTCTTATATAATAAAGCAAACTTCCGTTCTCAAGCCCTTTGGATATAAAGTTAAGAAAATCTTTTGAGTTCTTATAATCTATATCATAACCAATTTTAGCAAAAAGCTCTTTACCTTCATCTAAATTTATATCTATTATCAAATCAAAACGTTTAATAGACTCTTTTGCGACTATCTCAAATCTTTGTAAATATCTACCTATCCAATACAAACTATCCGCATTTCTAATACTAAAATATCTCATAACTTACCCCACAACCCAAGTATCTTTAAAACCACCGCCTTGAGAAGAATTCACTAGATAATTGCCCTCCTCCAAAGCATACCTAGTAAGTCCACCCGGCCATACGTATATATCTTTTCCATAAGCTACATAACATCTAAGGTCTGATTTTCTAGGTGCTACTTTGCCGTCAAATAGGCACTCTATATCATAAAACTCTATAAGCTCTTGAGCTATAAATCTTCTCGGTTCTTGTTTTATAATATTTTTAAGATTTTCAAGCTCCTCTTTAGTCATTTTATAGCCAAAAAGTACACCGTATCCACCTGCTTCAGTCACATCTTTTATTACAAGTTTATGCATATTTTGTAACACATATTCCATATCTTTTTCAAAATAAGGCAAATATGTAGGTGCATTATCAACGATAGCATCTTCACCTAAATAGTATTTTATCATTTGAGGCACAAAATAGTATATACCCTTATCATCTGCTATACCGTTACCGATAGAATTTATAATAGCCAAATTACCGCTTCTATATACATTTGTAAGTCCTGGTACGCCTATTAAACTACTAGGATTAAACTCCAATGGATCTAAAAAATCGTCATCAAGTCTTCTATACATCGCACCTACTTGGATTTTCTTACCGTTATAACTTTTCAAAAATAGTTTATCGCCTATCACTTCCAAGTCGCTACTCATAGCAAGAGTTGCTCCTGTCTCTTTTGCTAAATAAACATGCTCATAAAAAGCAGAGTTATAACGACCTGGAGTCAGAACTATGTTTATACCGCCGGTTGATACATAATCCATCATTTCTTGAAGTTTTTGAGGATAATATCTTATTTTTTCTACTTTCATCTGCTCAAAAATTTCAGGATAAACTTTTCTATAAGCTTGTCTTATAGATAACGGATAACTTGCTCCGCTAGGGACTCTTAAGTTATCTTCCAAAATAGTCCACCTATCATTAGCACTATTTTTTACCAAATCTATACCGCAAATATGCGTTCTAATATTTTTAGGTGTTTTTAATCCATGAAATGATTGATTATAAGCTTTTGAGGAAAAAATAAACTCAGCAGGTATAATACCGTCTTTAATGATCTTTTGTTCACCGTAAATATCGTTAAGAAACTCATTTAGAGCATAAACTCTTTGCTTCAATCCACGTTCTAAATCATCAAATTCTTTTTTTGGAATAATTCTAGGTATAACATCAAAAGGGAAAGAACGTTCCAAAAACGAACCATCTTTAAAAAGATTAAAATTAATCGCAAAACTGTCCATAAAGGACTGCAACTGACCCACTTTAGATTTATCTAAAGTATTGAATATATCGATAAACTGCCTAAACTCTACACTATTTTCTACCATTATAAACCTTTAGCATGAACTATGGTAAATTATAACATAAAAACTAAAGGTTATCGGTATAAATTGTATATTTTATATTCATACTCTATTACTACAATATAATTTCTCTATCACCTTTGATATTCGGTGAGGATAAGACTCCGTTTGCTTCAAGCTGTTCAACTATATTTGCAGCTCTATTGTAACCTATTCTCAGTCGTCTTTGAATATGACTTATAGATGTTTTTCTATCGGTATAAACAACCTCTTTGGCTTCTTCATACAACTCGTCCAATTCCAAAAGTTCACCGTTTGATGCCCCTGAGCTACCTCCAAGAGATGTACCCTTGTCCTTTAAAAACTCTATATCGTAAGACACGCTTCTTTGGTCTTTTAAGAACTGTACTACTTGGTCTATCTCTTCTTCCGTACTCCACGGAGCGTGAATACGAACTATATTTGAGCTACCGGGCGGTGTAAAAAGCATATCTCCACGCCCTAAAAGCGACTCTGCACCCATAGCATCAAGGATGATTTTACTATCAACTCTTTGCCCCACTTTATAACTTATTCTACTAGGTAAGTTTGCTTTGATAAGTCCGGTTACTACATCCACACTCGGTCTTTGTGTAGCAACTATCAAGTGTATTCCGCTTGCTCTTGCCATTTGTGCAAGTCTTGCGATAGAAAGTTCCACCTCTTTACCGCTTGTCATCATTAAATCAGCTAACTCATCTATAATAACAACAATGTAAGGGAAAGGGTCAAAGCCATCTTTTTTTGCTTTTTCATTATAGCTTTCTATATTTTTTGTTTTTGTCTGACTCATAAGAGTATAACGTCTTTCCATCTCGCCTACCATATTTGCCAAAGCATTTATAGCTTGAGTAGGTTTTGTGATAACAGGTGTCAAAAGATGTGGAATGTCATTATAAATAGAAAATTCCAACATTTTAGGGTCAATCATAATAAGCTTTAAATTATCAGGTGAGTTTTTATACAGTAATGATAAAATCATGGAGTTTATCCCCACACTCTTACCGCTTCCGGTTGTCCCTGCTATAAGTAAGTGAGGTAGCTTTTTAAGGTCCGTAATAAAAGGTTTTCCAACGATATCTTTACCCAAAATCATAGTTAACGGAGATGTAGAGTTTTGAAATATCTCACTTTCTAGTATCTCTCTTAAATATATTGTTTGTAAGCTTTCATTTGGTACTTCAATACCAACCACGTCTTTACCTGGAATAGGTGCTTGTATCCTTATGGTTTGAGCTTTTAACGCCATGGCTAAATCATCTTGAAGATTTAATATCTTTGATACTTTTACGTTTGGTGCCGGTTTAAATTCAAAAGTAGTTACTACCGGTCCGGTATAAGTTCTTACGACATCGCCCTCTATTTTGAACATTGCAAGTTTATCTAGTAAATTTTCTATATTTTTATCTATGGCAGCTTCATTTATCTTGTTTTTGCTATCTTCTTTAGGAGGCATTTGAAATATTTTTGTAGGTGGTAAAATAAAATCTTTCGGTTTTTCACTTACTCCTAGCTCTATATCTTCAAGTAGCTTTTTATTTTCCTCAAGTTCTTCTACTAAAAGCGGATGTACTTTTTCGGAATCTTCATCTTGATTATCTACATCAAATATATTTTCTTCTGAAACACCGCTTTTTTGAGTATCTTTTTGTTCATCAACTTTATTTAATGTAATAGTTGCTTTACCGTTTTCTTCTTTTACCGATATTTTTTCTTTAGGTTTAGCTATAACCGACGGTTTAAGGACAACTTTAGGTTGCTCTTTTTTGACTTTTGGTTTTTTCATACTCTCAAATACTGACCCTATAAAATCTTCAAGAGCCTCTTCAAAAAGTATAGTAGATGCAACTATATATCCTATAAGTACAAACATCCAAAGTCCCGCTTGCCCTATATAAGGATATAAATAAGTAACTATCTGATTACCTATATTACCTCCCGATTCGCCGCTAACCAATAAAGACTGAGCTATTATAGTAGAACAAAAAGCAAAAAACCCCGCAAAAGAATTAAGAGTCATATCTATAGAAGAGTAATTTTGAGTGTTAAACTTATAAAGAGGATACAACAATACCAATAGCAAAATATAGGCTATATACCCAAATTGCTCCAATGCAAAATTTGCATATACAAACCCTAGTTTGCCTACAAGTGTACTATCAACGGCAAATACACCTATAGTTAAATAAATAAAAATAAATCCGATGATGATTGATACTATTTTAGAAATAATCGTAAATCCTTTATTTTAAAAGATTTGAAATTTTAGCTTGAAGCTTAAGCCATGTTTTATGCTCAACCAAAGGAAAACCTGCCCAAATCTTATGGCTATCTTTTATAGTTTTCGTAACACCTCCACGAGCAGCTATAGTAGTAAACGGTGCTATTTCGAGATGACCTGCAACACCACTTTGAGCTCCCATAACTACATTTCTTCCTAGCTTAGATGACCCGGCAATACCTGTTTGTGATACTATAATGGAATACTCTCCTACTACGCAGTTGTGACCTATTTGTACAAGATTATCTATTTTTACACCGTCAAGTATTTTAGTAGTCCCAAATACGGCCCTATCTATAGAACAATTACTGCCTATTTCTACGTCATTACCTATTTCTACATTGCCGTTTTGGTATATTTTAATATGCTTGCCGTCTTGTGTATGAGCAAATCCAAAACCATCACTTCCGATAACCGTACCTGAATGTATTATACAATCACTACCTATGTTACAATCTCGATAAATAGTCACATTTGGATATATCACCGTATTTGAACCTATGATTACGTTATCACCTATAAAAGCCCCTGACATCAAAACACAACCGTCACCTATAATACTATTTTTACCGATATACACATTATCCATAATAGTACATTCATTACCTATAACAGGTTTTTTACCGTCTTGTTCTACTATACTAGGTGTAAAAAGCTTAGTAGTAAATGCTAACTTTAGATAAGGTTCATTAGTAACAAGCCCTATGCAACCGCTAGGTAAATGTTCTATAAACTCCTCCTTAAGTAAAACGGCTCTTGCTTTGGTAACCTTTAAATCTTCAAGATATTTTGGATTATCAAAAAAAGATAGTTCATTTTCATAAGCATCTTTGAGCGTATTAAGATTTCTTATAATAACATCTTCACCGTTATATTCAAGCTCTAAAAATTCAGCTATCTCTTTAAGTCTAATTTGTTTTTCCAATAATTATCTCTCCATCGCAACTACACCGCTTCTAACTATTTCAAGCGGATGAAATCTTTTTTGTACAACTTTTATAAAATTCATTATTCTAGTAGGCTCATCCGTAGCAGATACTACTATAGCATCTTCCGTTACGTTTTGTATAGAACCTTTATAAGCAGCAGCTAAAGTTGCAATATCACTCAAACTTTGGTCTATCGGTATTTTTATTAAAACAGTATCTTTTTCGATTACGTTTGAGTGTTCATTTACCTTCAATACCGGGATAAGTTTATTTAATTGTTTAACTATTTGGTCAATAACCCTTTTACTTCCAACAGTTACGATAGTTATTCTTGAATACTCACTATCTGGAATCGGTGCCACGGTCAAACTATCTATATTATACCCACGAGCAGAAAAAAGTCCCACTATTCTAGATAATACGCTATCTTCGTTTATTACGATTACGGATATTACCCTTCTAGTTTCTATGGTGTCATAATAATGGTTAAAATTATTCATAATATTAGTCCTTCAATAAATACATTTCATTTAACGCGTGTCCGTTTGGAACCATTGGAAGAACGTTTTCTCTTCGATCAACAATTACTTCAATAAACGCAACTCTTTTTGACTCGACGGCTTTGTGTAATGCCTCGTCAAACTGCTCTTTCGTGCTTACTCTATACCCTACTCCACCGAATGCCTCTATAAGTTTTATAAAGTCAGGTTGCATAGATAGGTCAGTTTCCGCAAGTCTATCTTCATAGAACATTGTTTGCCACTGTCTAACCATTCCTAGATAGTTATTATTCAAAATAATATTAACAACAGGTAAGTTATATTCTACACAAGTCATAAGCTCTTGAATATTCATCAAAATAGAACCATCACCGGTAAAGTTAACGCTAACCTTATCTTTCATACCTCTAGCAACACCCATAGCGGCAGGTAAACCAAAGCCCATAGTTCCTAATCCACCGCTTGTAACAAATTGTCTAGCAAAATCAAACGGGTAAAACTGTGCAGTCCACATCTGATGTTGTCCAACATCCGTGGTTACTACAGCGCGATGTCCAAGAAGTTCACCTGTTCTTTTTATAGCCCATTGAGGTTTTATTACATCATTACTATCTATAAATCTCAAAGGTTCTGCTTTTTGATACTCTTTTAGTGCCGATACCCATCCGCTAAAATCTGCAAATTCAAATTCTTGAACTATCTCGTTCAAATCTTCCATAACAAGCTTTAAATCACCTACTATAGGATAATGAGGAACTACTATTTTACCTATACTTGCAGGGTCAACATCCACGTGTATAATAGTTGCACCTTTTGCAAATTCATCAAGTCTTCCTGTAACCCTATCATCAAATCTAGCACCCAAAGAAACTATCACATCAGCCTCATACATAGCCATATTAGCTGCATATTCTCCATGCATACCCAACATACCTACAAGTAACGGATTATCGTGACCCATTACGCCTCTTGCCATAAGTGTTTCAACAACAGGAATATTTGTTTTTTTAGCAAATGCTCTAATGTCACTAAAAGCATTACTTAAAACTGCTCCACCACCTACATAAAGTAAAGGTTTTTTTGCAGTCGATAAAACTTCTAAAGCTTTTTTAATCTGTCTTTTATTACCTTTTGTCGTAGGTTTATAAGTAGGCATATTTATCTCTTTTTCATAGTCGAAAACACCAAATGTCGCCGTTACGTCTTTTGGAATATCCACATGAACAGGTCCCGGTCTTCCTGTTCTAGCTACATAAAAAGCCTCTTTTAAAATTCTCGGCAACTCTTCTATATTTTGTACTAGATAGTTATGCTTTGTACAAGGTCTGCTTATACCTACCGCATCTATTTCTTGAAAACCGTCTGTTCCTATTATAGACGTAGGTACCTGACCGCTTATAACAACCATAGGAGTAGAATCCATATATGCCGTCGCAAGACCTGTTACCGCATTGGTAAATCCAGGTCCACTTGTTACTATTGCAACACCTACTTTTCCGGTTGCTCTTGCATATCCATCAGCAGCATGAACTGCAGCTTGTTCGTGTCTTGTTAAAATATGCTGAAAATGATTTTGCTTATAAATTTCGTCGTAGACATTCATAATAGCGCCGCCCGGGTATCCAAATACTACATCTACCCCTTCATGCCTTATGGCTTCTATTACCATTCTTGCGCCATTTATTTTCACAATAATTCTCCTAATATAGATTAATAAAAAGCTTATTTTATTCAAATTATGATTAATTTAATCTAAAGCACCCTTTATAGTTGACAAATATACCGTTTTTTAATATTTTATGATATAATAAAAAAACAATATTTAAAGGAGGAGGCTTATAATGGAAACAAATATGATTACACAAAATATAAACAGCACCGTCCCCTTAACTAGTCATGCTCAGGAAACATCAGGCGGTGGTTCACAAAAAGTACAAAAAAACGAATCTGCCGTACTCCACAAAGACAAAGATGCTGCTGTTGTTAGTTTATCTCAGTCGCTTGATGCAAAAAAAAGCGGTATTTTTGAAAATATATCTACCGTAAACAACGTTTTTGCAATTACACAGATAGCTCAACGTGGACTAGATGACCAAGAAGAGATTATAAACAAAATGAAAGATGTTATGGAAACCGATTCGAGCCAAAAGAGTGTAAGTGACAAAAAAAATGATCTTATAAATCTAGTAAAAGATTTCAACCAATCCATACAGAAAACCACATACAACAATGAGATGCTTCTTACTACCCAAAAAAGTTTCGATGAGATAACTTTTTCAACTCAAAGTGATACCTTTTTTGTCCAAACTCCGGATATGCAAAAGTCAATGGAGAACATAGCAAAGTTGGCTGTTAGTTATGACGGTAGTGATGAAACAAATGAAAAACTGATGAAAGAATTGGATAACACTTTGACGAATATTGCAAGTTTTAGCGATACCTATACGAATCTACAAAATACCGTAAGAAGCAACTCTATGCAAAGTATATTTTCAAATATGGACACTTCTGCATTTGCTTCAAATACTCTTTTTATGGATTACGGCCGCGATGTTACGGACTTTAACAAAACAAATATTACGTCACAACTCGGCTACCTAGCGGCTGCTCAAGCGAATATACTGCAAGAACAAAGTTCAAGACTATTGGTTTAGTCTTACTTTGTTTTTTCTTGTAGATAATCACTGATTTGTATCAAACAAAAAGTGACTATAAATATCATAAGCCCAGGGAAAAAACTAACCCAAGGTGCTATATCCATCACCTCTTTACCGGAACTAAGCAAACTTCCCCAGCTCATTTGCGGTGGATTTATACCAAGACCTAGAAAACTAAGCCCAGATTCAGCCAATATCGCACCGCCTACACCGAAAGTAAAAGATATAAGAAATATAGGTGCTAGTAAAGGTGCATAATATTTCAGAATTATCTTTATTTTAGATACTTTAGCAAGATTCAAAATCTTTATAAAAGGCTTATTCGTTATAGCAAAACTCTCGCTTCTTATAAGTCTTGCCATCCCCATCCAACCGGTTACGGATATTACTACTATCAAAACAAAGATTGAAGCACTCATATAACTCACAAGTGCCAAAAGTAAGAAAAAGGTAGGAAAAGTAAGAAATAAATCTATTATTATTGTTATACTTGCATCTACTTTGCCTCTAAAATATCCTGCGGTAATACCTATAATAAGCCCTACAAAAGATGCTATCAAAGCACTTAAAAAGCCTATAATCAAAGATGTTTGACCACCTATTAAGATTCTAGCAAATATATCACGCCCTAGCCTATCGGTACCGAAAATATGTTCCAAAGAAGGCGGCAACAAAATAGCATCAGGATTTAAATCATATGGTGAAATAGTATAAATAAACGGAAGTAAAAACATAGAGATAACCACACCAAAAAGTAGTATAGTAAAAAATTTTATGCTTGATTTACTTCTCAATTATTACCTTCTAATCTTCTTGATTTTTACGTACATAATAGCTCAAAGAGCTTTTACCGAATTTTTTTGTTTTCAAAAACTTAAATTCACCCAAATCTTGAGGCATTTCAAGCTTTGAAAAATGTTCAAAAACTACCAAAACTATATTTGGATTTGAAAATTCCTCTACCATTTTGAAAGATTTGTGATAAATCTCCTCCATCCCGTCACGGAAATCAAACGGAGGGTCAAGATAAATTATCACATCTTCACCGTCAAAACTATTTTTTTTCAAAAGCTCAGGTAACGTATGAAAACTATCACCGAAAATTGCCACAGAATTTTGCGGGTCTATACTTTTGATATTTCTTTGTAAAATATTATATGAATTTCTATCTATTTCGCAAAAATAAGATTTCTTAGCCCCACGGCTTAAAGCTTCAAGTCCTATAGATCCGCTTCCACCGAAACCCTCGATAAAAACGGTATCTATTACGTCTTGCTGTAAAGTATCAAACAAAGACCCTTTTAAAATTGATTTTGAACTCCTAGTTACTTCCAAAGAAGGTAGTTCTATCTTCTTACCTTTGTATTTCCCTGCTATTATATTACTATGCATATTTACCTTTCTTTTTTATTCGTAAGTCATTAGTTACTAATTATAATAAGCAAAACTATAAACCATTAACTACCTAGCATAACTTTGAGCTCTAAGCTCTCTTATTACGTTTACTTTTATTTCACCCGGGTATTGAACTTTTTGTTCTATTTCAGAAGCTATCTCCGTAGCTATTTTTATAGATTCATCATCATTTACCAATTCTGCATTTACTATCACTCTTATTTCACGCCCTGCATTTATTGCGTAAGCATTTGTAACGCCTAGCTTACTCGTTGCTATACGTTCTATCTCTTCTACCCTTTTTAAGAAACTCTCAAGCACTTCTCTTCTCGCCCCAGGTCTAGCTGCACTTAGTGCATCGGCAGCACATACGCTAGCACTTTCGATACAGGTAGGCTCTTCATGACCATGGTGAGCATATATAGCATTTACTACCACATCAGGTTCATTGTATCTTTTACACATCATAGCACCCAAATCCACATGACTTCCAGGCATTTCATGGGTAAGTGCTTTGCCTATATCATGAAGAAGCCCTGCTCTACGAGCAAGTATCGGGTCTCCACCCATTTGAGCGGCAATAAGTCCTGATAAATGAGCCACTTCCAAAGTATGAGCAAGTGCATTTTGCCCATAACTTGCACGGTATCTTAGCTTACCTACAAGCTTGATAAGTTCTGGATGCATAGACTTAATACCAAGTTCAAGCACCACATCTTCACCCTCTTTTTGGATATTGTTATCAAACTCGTTTTTGACTTTTTTGTATATCTCTTCTATACGGGCAGGTTGTATTCTGCCGTCTTCGATAAGAAGTTCTATTGTTTTAGTTGCAACAGCACGTCTGTAAAGGTTGAAAGAACTTATAGTGATAGTGTTTGGCGTATCGTCTATTATTATATCTACACCTAGCAACATTTCCAAAGTCTTAATATTACGCCCCTCTTTACCTATAATCTTACCCTTAGTCTCTTCATCTTTGAGCGGTAAAGTATTAATAAGTCTTTCGGCTGCAAACTCTCCTGCATATCTTGTAACGGCCTGAGAAAGCATATTATTTATCTCTGCTTGAGCATCTTTTTCTGCAAGTTTATACTCTTTCCTAAAAATCGACGCTATCTGTGCCCTTGAGTCTTCCTTTACTTTTTGAAGCATAATCTCTTTAGCTTCTTCCTGAGTCAAACCGCTTGCATTTTCAAGTACTTTTAACGCTTTTGCAATTTTTTCTTCATAAACCTTTTTTTGATTCTCTAACCCTGACCTTAAAGTTTCAAGCTCTCTTTTATTTGAAATCAATTCAGCTTTTTCGGACTTTATCTCCCTTAACTCTGCTTCAAGATGGTCATTAAGTTCTTTCTCTTTTCTCTCAATCTGTCTAAACATCTCGTCATATTCTCTTTTAATATCACGAAACTCTTTTTCATATTCTTTTCTTGCTTTTAACTGAGCGTCTTTAAGCAATACTTCCGCTTCATGTTCTATAACTTTCGCTTTTGCTTTTGCTTGTTCTACAAAAATATCAAACTTCGCCTGATTTAATTTCTTAACTACAAAAACAGTGACAATTACCGATAATAACGCCGTTATTACCCCTACTACTAAATATTCCATATCAAACCTTTATTACATCTATATAAACAAAGGCATCGTTTAAAAAGCTACTATTACGTCCGCACGAATATCATGTTCGTAAGACAAAATTTTATCTGTTTTACAAAGTTCCCTTTGAACAAATACGACTATAGGTTTTTTTGAAAGCGTGGCAAAAAATTTATCATACATACCCTTACCGAATCCTATTCTTTTACACGCCCCATCTATGCCCACAACAGGCACTATAGCCATATCAAGATTATGAACTAAAGGAGAAAAAAACGGTTGTTTTATACCGAACTTAGATTCCACCAACGGCAACCTATACGGTACGGACACAAAACAATCCTCTTTTATATAAGGAACATATACCTTTACACCTCTTTTTCGTAATACTTGTATCAACGGTTTTACGTTTACCTCTATATCCATGGGGATATAAAGCAAAACATTTTTAACTTTATACTTATCAATCAACCTAAAAAGCTTTAGATTGATAATCTTATCTTTTTTGTATTTTGTAAAATTTGAAAACTTTTTTAATCTACTCAAACATGATTTTCTGAAATCACTTTTATTCACGAGGCCACCTTAAGCCAACTTTAGGTAAAATTCAAACCTAAAATAGATTTTACCACTAAGGAATTAAAATGAAGTTTAAAAAAATGGCATTTTTAGCAATTTTATCAATTTTTATTTTCACGGGGTGTGATAACAAAGATGGCATCGACTCTGATTCAATAGCTGCAAAAGCCCAAAAACCGTCGTTTTTCAATCTTACTACAACATCTTCTCAAGAATTAGAAATAAAAGTAGAAAATAACAAATGGTTATTTAAAGGTCTTGAAAACAAAGTAGTTATGCTTAACTTTTTTGCAACATGGTGTCCACCTTGCAAAGCTGAAATTCCACATCTTATAAATCTTAAAAACAAATACCCTAACTTTGAAGTTGTGGCTGTTTTGGTAGAACAAGATAAATCTAACGATGAAATCAACGCTTTTATGAAAGAGCATAACATAAACTATATAGTAACAAACAGCAATATGAATTTTATTCTTGCCGATGCAGTAGGCGGTGTACAAACTATACCGACTATGTTTTTGTTTGACTCTGAAGGAAATCCTTACCAAAAGTACGTAGGTATGGTACCTGAAGAAGCACTAGCTGCCGATATACAAGCTGCGACTAAACCACAGGCGAAATAATATGTTCGGTCTTTTTAAAAAAGATAAAACACCTGAACCTATAGTTCAAGAAGAACAAAAGGAAAAAGAGAGCTTTTTCCAAAGGGCTTTTGGTAAGACATTTTCAAATATCAAATCAATAGTTCCTCAAAAAAGTGAGAAAATAGACTTTGAAACCATAGAAGAGATGCTTATAGAATCTGATATGGACTATGACATCATCCAAAAAGCTATGGACGGGCTTGATGAAAAAATTTCAAGAAAAGATTTAAGACATAGACTTGTATCACTTTTTGAACATGTGGATGACTACAATCTAGTGGTAGAAAAACCACAAACTATTCTTATCATAGGGGTAAACGGAGCCGGTAAAACTACCACGATAGCAAAACTTGCGAATATGTATAAAAAACAAGGCAAATCAGTAATACTAGGTGCAGGGGATACCTTTAGAGCCGCTGCCATAGAACAACTAAGTGCATGGGCGGCAAAACTGCAAATTCCTATTATCAAAACAAAACAAGGTCATGACCCAAGTGCAGTAGCATACGATACCATAAGCTCCGCCGTAGCAAAAGATATAGACGTCTGTATCATAGACACAGCCGGTCGTCTTCAAACACAAACAAACCTTGCCAATGAGCTAAAAAAAATATCTAAAGTTTGTTCAAAAGCACTAAACGACAAACCGTTTAAAAAAATTATGATACTTGACGGTACGCAAGGAAACACAGCCATAGCACAAGCAAAAGCATTTAACGAAATGATACAAATAGACGGTATCATAGTAACAAAGCTTGACGGTACGGCAAAAGGTGGAGCATTGTTTTCAATAGCAAACAAACTCGAACTACCTATTTACTATATAGGTATCGGTGAAAAAGCAGACGATTTGATGGAATTTAGCCCTGATTATTTCGTAGATAGCATACTTGACCAGATATATTCTGCTTAACTGACACTTACTAAAAAGGTATTACCGTATCAATAGCGTCACCTGTTGCCGTTATTGAGTCACCAACAACATCAGGAGCTACCGTATTTACTACAGCCCCTGTTATCCTAAACGGTAAGGCGACCACATCACCTACAACACATCCTTGATTTAACACAATACATAAAACAACAATTATTTTCTTAAAACTATTCATAATCTCAAACTTTTACTTAAATTTTTCTTGATTTTCATCTATGGAGTTAGTACTTTTCCCATTTCTCATATTATCTAATTTCTTTTGTATAACATCTAATCTTAATTCAAAATCAGTATTACTTTGTTCAAGTGTAGTTTCACTATTATGTGGATTAGGCTCATCATCTTTTTCAATTATAACTACACCGTTTAGCTTCTTTTCCAACACAAGCAGTTCTTTTTCTATAGTTTTAATTAATTTTTCTATCTCAGAATCTGAAACATTAGCATTACCGTCTTCTTTTTCTTTTATAAGTTTTTTAATCTCATCAATAAGTTTTGCTATATATTCCAACTCTGCAACGGTAAAACCGGTACGAAGTACCGATCTTATATCTTCCATAAGTTTTTGAAGAGTAGTTTCCTTACTATCTTGTTTTATTTCTTCTTCTGAAGTTTTAGTATTGTGTTCTTGTTCTTTTTGTGCTTCTTGTGCATTTGCAATTTTATTTTGAGTAGCTTGATTATTAGTCATATAACTAGCAAGTATAGAATTTTTCTCTTGAACTCTTTTGTCATATTCACTTTTAATACTTTCTTCATATGAAATCATTGATTGCATATACCGATATTGTTTATCTGCAGGAGTGTAGCCGTAATATTCTATAAGTGTTTGAGCACCCTGTTTATTATATTCAAAGACTTGAAACAGTTCTTCCGCTGATATAATCTTTTCATTGTCCGGTACTATCGTCTCTTGCATCATTTTGGAGTTTATTTTAGAATATTCACTTATCCATCGGTCAGGACTACCTTCAAACTTGATACCGTGTTGTTTGATATATTCCTCTGTTTTTGCCAAGGCAAGTTTAAATTGTTCTATTGCTTCCCAATTTTCCATAAGAATATCAAGCATTTGTGATGTATTTCTTGTAAATTCCGAATCATCTGATTTAATTTCCTTATCAAATAAAACTTTATTTAGTATTTCATCATCTGTTCCCGTTGCTTTTATTAATAATGAGTTTGCCTTTTCATTTTCTTTGGGCATTGTATCTTTTGGATACAGTTGCTCAACATTATCTTTTGTAAAAGTTTTATACTCATCATAACTTATTTCTTTTGGGTCTTTTTTAGCATAATATGCAATATCAAACCGTGTTGTAGATTCAGTTGACTTTACACCGATAGTTTGCTGTGCTTTATATGTATTAGCCGTATGTGTAACTTGCATTGAATCTCCGTATATCGTATTGAAAGAATTATTAATTATATTTTATTGTTTAATCAATATCTTTCAGGAAAAATTCCATATGTTGCAATGTAATACTGCATATTAGGATTAGGTACGGAACTTCTTAAATCCGGTAGTGCAAAAGTACTATGCCCATCTCCACCGTAAGTAGAGCCTATTAGTGCGAACAATACGTGATGTTCATTTATATTCAATATTCTGCCGTCACAAGGCAATAAATCACGCATCTGAAACTTAAAAGGTAAAAGTAAAATTTGTCCAACCATAAATTCCATAATAACACTCCTAGTGATAATTTATTTTTTATTATAACATAAAATATTCTTAAATATAGATTATTTTTAACTTAGGTTTGAAATCAATAAATCTTCCAACCAAATAGTTGACAAATATATTCTGCATAAACTTACAAAAAAATACTTCCAAAAGCAAACATTTTAGTATAAAATCTCAAAAATTACGGAGGTTTTATATGGCAACTATTTTGGTGGAAAAACTATGTTCATGTGCAAAAAAAAGAAAATCTTGGGCTGAGTCCATAGAGTGTGAGACGATAGAAGAAGCTACACAAAAAGCATCTGATATGTGCGAACAAGGTAATACTAAATTTTGTAAGAAACACAAATTTAGCTACTCTTTGGATGGCGATAAAGTAGTTATCAAGATGGAAGTTAATAAATATTAGGATAAGCAAACTATGCGCCCTAGTCTATGACTAGGCTTGTCTTATAAGTACCAGATGAATCTGGCATTCGTGTATATCGCCAAAGGCGATGTAATAAAAAAGAAAATTCCGCTTTACTTTTTTAAGAAATAGATTTTTTGGATTTATTGATAACTTTTATAAACTTTTAAATAAATTATGCTAGAATTTAGGATGTTTTATTTAGTCTAAGGAATTTGATGAACTATAATTTTGAATGGGATTTCAATAAAGCTAAGAAAAATTTACTTAAGCATAAAATTAGCTTTGAAGACGCTTGTACTATATTTAAAGATGAGAATGCGATTTCTATTTTTGATGATGAGCATAGCGAAAATGAAGATAGATGGATAACCATCGGTATTGATATGAATACCAGAACTTTGGTAGTTGTCCACACTTACATATCATTCAATGAAAATAATTGTATAATAAGAATTATAAGTGCTAGAAAAGCAACTAAAAACGAGCAAAAAGCTTATAAAGGAGGTTGATATTATGAAAAAAGAATATGATTTTTCAAATGGTGTAAGAGGTAAATTTTATAACAAAGATGCAAAGTTTAATATACCGGTATATCTTGACCCAGAGGTTGAAGCTTTTTTTTCAAAATTAGCAAAAAAACAAAACACAAATCTCAATCATATGATAAATACTCTACTTTTTAAAGACAAAGAATTAATCGAATTAGCAAATAGCTAACTTTGTGTATTCAACCTCTATGGAACCCCAGTCTATGACTGGGCTTGTCTTATAAGTACCAGATGAATCTGGCGTTCCTCTATATCGCCAAAGGCGATATAATAAAAAAGAAAATTCCTCTTCCCTCTTAGATTGTGACGCTTTATTTTTTGAAGAATATAAATGCCACTTTTTTTAGAAAAAAGTTGCGTAAAAAAGCGGTGCAAGGAGTTACAATTTTTGGAATTTATTTTCAATTTTTGTTAAAAACTCAAAACTCACTTCGTTCAAACAGTTGAGTTTTCTTAACACAAAAATCTCAATAAATTTTAATCCAAAAATTATAAATTGCACCATCTGCGGTATCGCTAAGGCGATGATTGTTTATTTTTTTATTTTCATTTAATTCTTAATTTGACTTGAGGAAAGTTTCATTTTCGGGTCTGACCACTTAGTTTATTTTTAGTTTTATTTTTTAGAAAAATAAATACAACTCCTCTAAAAGCCCAAAATAAGGACTTCTAAAAAATTTGTTTTCTATTTTATTTGAAATTTATTTTTTATTTGACAAAATATATATTTAATTGTACCTGTCCCTTTTATCCCATAAAATTACCTTTTATTTTATTTGTCATATTGTACATCAAAAATTTTTATAAATTATAAAATATTGCAATTTGCAATATTTAAAGATTTTGGGGTATGACTCTTTTTAGTAATGTTTGCACAATGGAACCCCAGTCTATGACTGGGCTTGTCTTATGAGTAAACCAGATGAATCTGGCGTTTTCCTATATATCGCCAAAGGTGATGTAATAAAAAATAAAATTCCGCTTCCCTCTTAGATTGTGACGCTTTACTTTTTTAAGAAGATGAATGCCACTTTTTTTAAAAAAAAGTTGCGTAAAAAAGCGGTGCAAGGAGTTACAATTTTTGGAATTTATTTTCAATTTTTGTTAAAAACTCAAAACTCACTTCGTTCAAACAGTTGAGTTTTCTTAACACAAAAATCTCAATAAATTTTAATCCAAAAATTATAAATTGCACCATCTGCGGTATCGCTAAGGCGATGATTGTTTGATATTTTTTCTCCCCATTAGGTCATAATTTGGCTTTAAAAAATTTTATTGTAGAGTCTGACCCTTTTTTAATTTTAATTTCAACATCTTGTAGTTTATAAAACCAATCCCATAATTCTTTAAATTGAATTTTTACAGGTATAGGATTGTTTTCGATAAATTTAGCTTCCCAATATTGATTAAAATATGCTTCTCCTGTTCTTCTTGGGTGATTAGCAATCCATGAATTATAAAAATCCTTATGAAATTCTCTATGATGTGTATGAATAAATGGTTGCCAAACTTTTTCTAGTTCTTCTTCATTTCTAATATCAATTATTTCAGTTTGCTCCATTTCTCGTTCTTCAACATTGCCCCAAGCTAATTTCATTAGTTCAATAGCACTTATATCAGATTGAGGTGCTCCATAACCAAAAATTGTAATCATAAAAGCACTCTTTAATTCTTCTTGCAATAATTCCCACTGTATCTCTATAAAACTATCTTTATGATAATTTTTTTCTGATATTGGGTATAACAATTTTGTTGGAATAAAATAGTCACCGCAATGGCTACATTTTCTACCATTTACACCTGAAATCCCATCTTTTTCACAATAACCAACTGCAACATTTCCATGAAGAAATAATAACTTTGGTAGTTTAAAGCCTTGTTTAGAATTTCGTGTGTATGCTTGGATTAAAAAAGGATCCCAATTAAATGTTGCGATAATGTCTTTTTCTCTTAATGATAATACTAAATGGTCATAAATCGTGGGTTCATCTGTTATTTCTAAATCTTTAAAATATTTATATACCTTTTCTTCAAGCTCAACTCTAATATTTTGTAGATTCTTATCTTTCGATATAATGTCATAGATATTTTCAAAATTATTTGACTCAAAATGAATTTTAGTTTTATTTATTAACTCTTCTAATTTTAAAATATCGACAAGATTATTCATTAATGGCAAATTTTTACCATTCTTATCTCCATTTGGAAATGAAGCATAACTGGCACCTGCACCCAAAATAACTACATGTGGGGCAGTAATATCAACTTGATTTATTTCCTCTTCTATTGATACTTCCATTTTCTTCCCCTTTTCAATTGGATTATTAGTTTAGATACTCTTCATCTATATTCTTCAACTCTTCTAATAGCTCTTTATTCTGATTTCTCAAATAAGATAAAAATATAAATATATCAATACTTGTAAAATTTCTCTGATTATCTGTAAAATAGTCCACCAAACTATCAACCGTATATTTTATTCTTCCTAATTCATCATCCCAAAAATCATTTGGTAATATTTCTCTGTCTTGCAATTCTTTTTCAATCTTTAAATACTCTTCTTTTAAAGGATTTATTAGTGATATATAAAAAGATTTTCGACCAACATCCTCCGTATATAAAGCTTCAAATATTTTTTGTATTGAATAATCAGAGCCTTTTAAAAAGTCTGATAGTTTTACATCTTTAAATTTATTTTTATGCTCCATCTCTTTTTCCTCTAATACTTCTAATAATATTTTTAAATTTTCAACAATAATTTTTAATTGAATATTAATGACATCTATAATTTTTACTTCTTTATATATGTCATCTTTATCAGAGAAACTACTCAATAAATCAAACCCATTTTTTTCAATAGTCATTCTACTAATGTAATGGAAACTTTTTCCACCACCCTTATTTGTAGGATGCCCTATAGCTTCGTTTCTTATATTTCTAATTTTTTCCAACTCATCATTATCATTTACTTTATAATCTTTTTCATTAATTGACAGCAAAGCACAAGTTAAATGTTTCAATGAATCTTGTTGTAAAAAAAGTGCTTGAAGTACTCCGTAAATGTATATATACTTTAGTCCATCATCGTTTGGAAAAGCATCTTTTATATATGATGAAATGGCATAAGTTGTATCTCCTAACACATCCAATGAACTACAAATTTGATTCCAATTTTTTTTATTTTCAATAAGTTTATTTTGAACTCTTCCTATGTTTATGTAGTCACGGATTTTTGATTCTAAAAAATAAATATTTTCAGTTCTCTCTTTTAAGTCCATTTTTTAATATTCTCCAAAAGCTTCATTGTGAATTATTAATATATTATACTTTCTTTGAATGGTTTGTTTTGATAGATACCTTCAAAAATTATTGATTTAGGTGGTATCCACCAATCATCGGTTATTAAAGAATTAACAAGTAATTTACCGCTGTAACCATTTTACTTTAAATGAAACAAACTATCTAGTACAATATCAGATTCATTCCATTTGCTCTTACTTCCATCTAGAAAATAAACAGTTATTTTGATCATTTATTTATCCCTATTGACATTATCATTTGTATTGTTATTTGGTTTCGCCTTTATATATTCTTTATCATTTATTTTAGTTATTGTATGATTTGGATGTTTTCCAGCTTTTACTTCCTTAACTAATTCTTTTCTTGGTATTTCAGTACCTCTGCCTTGAATATTATAAGTTTCATTCCCACCTTTTGCACCATCGTTATTGCCTTTAATATGTGTTGCCATTTTGATTCCTCATTATTAATTTATCACAATAATATCATAAATAAAAAGTATTAATTTAAAATATTACATTTTGCAATATTTCTTCAATACTCCTCCACAATCTTAATCTCATCATCACTCAAACCATAAAGTTCATAAACCATTTTATCTATTGTTTTTTCATTTGTAGTACAAAGATTTTCTAGTGTTTCGAGTTCTTTTTTGAGTTTGATTTCTCTATCAAAGTTATCATTTTTGATAGCTTCATCAAGTAAAGTTTTATAATCTTTGATTTTTTGTTTTGCATCCAAAATTTCATCAACAAGTTTTATAAATGGTTGTTGTTTTTCTTTGTTAATTTCAGGAACTGGTAATTTCCCTACGCCATTTTCAAAGTATTCATATACTCCACTTCCTGTTTGTTTTCCTATACTTTTGTATCTAAAATTTAAAGTTTTAGAATTTAACAATGCTATTAAATATTTTAAATCCAAGTTTTCATTTGTATCGAATATAACTGTTGTGTTAGTAAATCCAATATACTCGGCAGTATCATCAAAACAGAAAATATTTTCTTTAGCACGATAAGAACACCACAATTTATTTTTACTATAATACTCTTTATGCATTGGAAAAGTATATTTCCACCAACTAGAAGTTGGGCTTCTTTTAATCTGTGCTCTATTCTCTAAAAACTCTTTATTTTCCCAAAGATGATTTTGTATTGATTGTGGCAACTCTTCAAATGTTGCTACATCCTCAAAATAGAGTAAATATTCTTTAGTGTCATCTATTGAGTATTTTTTGATAATCTCTCCACTCATTCGCTTTTTGATAAACTCTTTTGGAAATTGAGTAGGAAAATCCTTAAATCCAAAGACATTGTTCGCTGCGGTTTCCATACCTTTTCCAATTTTAAAAATCTCATTTAATTTTTGATAATCCTTGTCAATTTTTTCATTGATAGTATTGATTTTATCATCGACCAATGCAAAAACATTATCTTTTTTAAGAGTGACTTCAAAATAACTTGTTACATCTTGTAAAATATCAAATACATCATATTGTATATAATTCTTCTCACTAAAGTTGTATGCCAAAGTTCTATTGCCTGTTTTAATTTTATCAAGTTCAATAATAGCTGATGTTATAGATGCATCTTCAAAAACCATATATTTCTCAAAATTGGTCATTTTTGAAATAGTTGTATTTTCAACCATATAGTTTCTTAGCTTTTGTGCTTTATCTGAAAACATAAAAGCATTTGAGACAATAAAACCAACTTTGTTTTTTGTCATTTTTATTGCAAGTGCTATAAAATAAAATAATATGTCGCTTTTATCTTGCCAAATTTCAGAATATTTATTTTGTATAGCTTGAGCTATTGGAGATTTAGCCCCTAATGTTTGAATATTAAAATACGGAGGATTCCCAATAACAACATCGAAACTATTCTCCTCAAAAGGCATCTCAAGCAAACTATTTGCACATACTATCTTATCTGCTAGTTTCGTAAGCTCCCTACCCTTAGATGCAGTTCTAAGCCAAAGGCTAAGTTTTGCTATCTCAACTGCATCTTCGTTTATATCCACACCGTATAGGTTGTGTTCTAGGATACTTGTTTCTATCTCATAATAAGCTGTTATATCACCCATTACGGCTAGGTTTTCTTGTAGGCTTTTGTGTTCTGATATGAGATATTCCAAAGCTTGATTTAGAAATGCACCGCTTCCACAAGCTGGGTCTAGGATTTTGAGTTGCAAAAGCCAGTTTCTATAGCTTTCTAAGTTTTCTTTGGTTGTTTGCTCTTTTTTGGTAGGTTTTCTACTATCTTTTGGGGCTTCTATTTGTAGAATATCAAGCTCTTTTTTCTTATCATCGCAAAGTTTGCCAAGAGTATTTTGGACTATATATCTTGTGATATATTCAGGAGTATAAAACACTCCATCTTTTTTTCTTTTGCTTTTTGTTTTGTCAAAGTCCACATTATCGATATTTGCTTGTAGTTCTTCTAAGTCTGTGAGAGATTGTTCGAAGATATGCCCTAGTATATTGACACTTACATCACTTTCAAAGTCATAGCTAGAGAGCTTTTGAGCTTTCATATCTAGCACCGCATCATCTATCACCAAGCTATCAAGAAGCTCATCAGTAGCAAAAAGCCCACCGTTGTATTTAGGGATTTGTAGCTTATCGTTGCCTTTGTTGATTGCTTCAAAATATATCTTGTAGTATTGATACATAGGGTTGCCAAATACATCTTGTGAATGTCTTTGGATTATTTCGCCGATAGTGTTTGGGTTGAGTAGTCCTCTATCTTCTGCAAAAAGTATGAAGATTATCCTATCGCATAGCTTTTGAGTGAGTCTTAGAAGCATTGATTTATCAAGATTTGGATTGTTAGCTACTATATTTTCAAACAAATGATTTCTAAAGATACTAAAGTCCTTGTATAGCTCTTTTGATATTTGTTGTTCGAAGTTATTGGTTTTTTCTTTGAGTTTTAGGGGTATTTGGGATTTGATACTTTCATAGCTAAGAAGCAAATAAAGCTTTCTAAACTCTTCATAATCAAGACCAAAAAGGCTAAATTTCTCATAAGCTGTCTTTTTGTCGATATAAAATCTTAGTTCATCAAAATTTGATATGATGATATATCTACTCTTTGCATGTGAATTGTGATAATTAAAAGCTTGTGCTTCTATTTGGTCTAAGTTTTTTGTTTTTTGGTCTTTTAGCTCTATTACACCCACCACATCACCATCAAGATATATCACACCATCGGCTTTTTTGGAGTCTGTTTCGTTTTTCTTTTCTCGCTCTAGTGAATAATTACTAGGATTTGTGGTTTTTAGAGTATATCCCAAGCAGTTTTCAAAAACATCTTTGAGAAACCCATCTTGATACTCTTCTTCTTTGAAACCCTTGATATGTTCTTTTTTGGATAAAAATTGTTGATAGTTAGCCCAAGCCAAAGCGACTTTTGACTCATCTAGTTTGATAGAATTTAATACAGATTTGGTAAATATTGACATAATCACAACCTAAAAAATTTAAAGTAAATGATTATATCAATATATTAATAACAAAAAACTTTTATTTGTGTTTTTTAGACTAATCAATACCTACCAATCTTAACTTTAGATTAGCTATATTTTGCAGTCTTACATCATTGGTTATTAATGTAGCATTGTTAGCCATTGCCGTAGCACATATTATAGCATCTGGGAGTTTGATTTTATTTTGTGTTTTGAGTTGGATGACTGTTTTTGCTATATTCTCATCAATATAACAAATATTTAGATACGATAACAATTCTTCTATAAAAATTTTTTCTTTTGTTGTTTCAAATTCATACCCTAAAACTTCCATATATGTTATAACTGATACAGAATACTCTTCACTATTATCAAAAAGCTCATCAACGGATATTAAGCCTTTAGACAAATATATGATTATATTTGAATCTAAAAGAGTCATTACCACTCATCCCTTTGAGCTATTTGCCACTTCATAGGGTCATTAATAGATTTAAAAACATCAACATCTTTTTTTGCAAAAAGTTTTTTTAGTTTATCTTTCGTATTTTTTTTATTATTATCATCAATCTCTTCTATTTCCAAACCTTTTACATTAAGATTTTTTAATACGAACATAATATTATGATAAATTTTGTCTTCCATTTTAAGTTTAATTGTATGCATCATTACAACCTTTTCTTTAACATGTTGTTATTGTAGCAAAAAATTTTGGATAGGTAAATAGTTTAACTATATAAGTTATAAAATATAGCCATAAATCAATAACTATTTCAAGTTATCCATTATGGCTATAAGCTAATTTATTTGTGTTTTTTAGCCTGACAGTCACAACAAGTACCACTTACGATAAATGCACTTTTTTGTACTTCAAAACCGCTGTTTGATATGGTATCACATTTAAGTACTGAACTCAAATCTATATCTATATCGCATACTTTCCCACATTCCTCGCATACCACGTGAGAGTGTAAATCTTTTGCAATTTCGTATTTTGATTTTGCATAAGGTATCTTTACCTCTTCTACAAAGCAGTTTTCAATCATCGCATTCAAGTTTTTATATATCGTCGCCAATGAAATAGACGGAAACTTTTTTTTCAAACTATTATAAAGCTCTTCTATATTTAAGTGACCCTTGTCTCTAAGCTCTGTTACTAAAGCAAGTCTTTGTGGGGTTACTTTAATGTTTCTTTGTCTTAGCATTTGTTCAACTTCTAGCATCTTAACCCCTCCTTTTCAGACCCTTTTTTAAATAGGTCTATTTTTGTCCTAATTATATCATATAGTTGGTTAAAAATAATATTAAAAAATTATACCAATAAATAAAAGTTATCATTAATTTAATAAATAATACTATTTGTTACAAAATTGAAACTTTTTTTAACAAAAGATTAAGGTCTAAAACTATAAAATACATTAATGGAAAAAATTTTTCCTTTGATACAATAAAAATCAGGAGTTAAATATGAGAAAGTATGAAACATACAAATGTAACAAGTGCGGTAATGAAGTAGAAGTTCAACACGTAGGTGGCGGTAAACTGGTATGTTGCGGTGAAGCTATGGAATGTACTACTACAAATCTAACAGCCGTAAATCTTATGAAAGCGTTTGCCGGTGAATCACAAGCAAGAAACAAATATGAATTTTTTGCTGAAGTAGCTTTCAAAGAGGGTTACCATAGAATTGCTAGATTCTTCCAAGAAGCAGCGGACAATGAAAAATACCATGCTATGGCAGAGTATAAAGCATATAACAAACTCGTAAAAGATATAGAACTAGACTCTACCGTGAAAAATCTAGTATATGCAGCAGACGGAGAGAGATACGAGCATGAAGTAATGTACCCTGAATTTGAAGCAATAGCAACGGAAGAAGGCTACAAAGAAATAGCAAGAATGTTAAAAGCTATAGGCAAAGTAGAAGTAGAACACGAGCATGAATACCTAGAACTAAAAGCTGCTTTAGAAGCAGAAGGTTTCTTCAATAGTGATGAGGAAGAAGAATGGGTATGTGAAGTGTGCGGTCACGTTCATAGAGGCAAAAAAGCCCCGGGAGCATGTCCACTTTGTAGAGTTGATAAAGAATACTTCAAAAAAAGAAGTAAAGATATTACGGTAGGATAAAAGTAATTGGTTATTAGTTATTGGTAATTAGTAAGAAATCCCTAATACACCAGTATACTAATACACCAGTATACTAATACACCAATAAACTAAATAATATGATAGACATTACACTACAAACTTTCACCATAGCATTTTTGCTGACCCTTTTTGCAGGTCTGAGTACGGGGATAGGTGCAGCTATTGCATTTTTTTCCAAATTTAACAACGATAAAGTATTTTCCATAGGTCTTGGATTTAGTGCAGGAGTGATGATATATGTATCTTTTGTGGAGATTTTTCCAAAAGCTCAAGATGCATTTAGTGCCACATATAGCGATACTATTTCACATGCTTTGGTTGTTTTCTTTTTTTTCGCAGGTATTGGAATTACAGCACTCATAGACAAACTTATCCCTACGGAAATAAATCCACACGAACTAAAAGCAGATATTCAAGATAAGATAAGTGAAGCAAGTCACAAAAACCTAAAACGTGCAGGATTATTTACAGCCATTGCTATAGCAATACACAATTTCCCCGAAGGATTTGCTACATTTGTAGCCAGTACGGAAAACTTAACACTCGGTATTTCAATAGCATTAGCCGTAGCTATCCATAATATACCGGAAGGTATGGCTATATCTTTACCTATTTATAGAGCCACAAAAGACAAGAAAAAAGCTTTTTTATATGCTCTTTCATCAGGTATAGCAGAGCCTCTAGGTGCGGTTTTGGGATTTTTGATATTATTACCGATACTTGGAGATATGGCACTTGGTGTTACATTTGCGACGGTTGCGGGTATTATGATTTATATATCGTTTGATGAGCTTTTGCCTACGGCTAGAGTTTATGGAAATTCACATACGGAAATATTGGGAATTACTTTAGGTATGCTTGTAATGGCTGTTAGTTTGATTGCTTTTAAACTAGCGTAAAATAAGAATTTTAAAAGAAGCCATTTCGAAAAGAAATGGCTACAGTAAGATGATTATCTAAAAGATCTCTCTCTATTGTTATCTCTTCTGTTATCTCTTCTGTTGTTGTCTCTATTGAAAGAACCACCACCTGTTTGTTCTTTTTCTCTAGCTTCATTAACAACTAAAGTTCTTCCTTGGAATTCTTTACCGTGTAGTTGCTCGATAGCAGTTTGTCCATCAGCTTTTGCACTCATTTCAACAAAACCAAACCCTCTTGATCTACCAGTCTCTCTATCTTTGATTATCTTAGCAGATACCACTTCGCCAAATTGCCCAAACAGGTCTTTAAAATCCATATCACTTAGATTGTAAGACAAGTTGCCAACATAAATATTCATCGTCGCCCTTAATTTTAATATACTAAGGTATCATAAAAGCATCTTATATAATCAAAGATAGAGACTAGCCCGTTCTTTTCGTTATACTTCTGTTCTTTCCAATACCGAAGTTTAATTATATCATAAATTTAAGATTTTTATCATTTTTTTGAGTATTTTTAGTAAAATTTATACTTAATATGGTCAAACACCCCATAAAAAGGGTGTTATCATATTGTAATTTCTTTAATATCGGCTATTTCTTTAAAGGCAATGTAGATTAAACTAATAAGATTTTTTCTATTTTGTCTTATATTTAGGTTATCATGGTTTACGAAAACCTTATCAAAAAACATATCTAACTCAGGTTTTATACCAAAAAGTGCATCAAGATGGTCTTCATAATTATCATAACTATTCGATACTATTGAATTGTATTTTTTGTAGAGATTTTGTTCTTCATCTTGCTCAAATAAACCTTCATTGATCTCAATACGTCCGTTTGTATCAACATCTTTGATAATATTTGCAACCCTTTTAAATGTAGAGCTCACCTCTTTAAAATCACTGCTGTTTACTATCGCATTGAGAGCATTTACTTTACTTACTACTTTTGATATGTTTCTCTCATTTGTAGCAAGTACCGCTTTCAAAACAGATGGATTTACGTTTACTATACTTTGAAGTCTATCTTCAAAAAACTCCAAAACAAGTTTTTTATCAAGCTCTTTATAGTTATGAGACAACTCTTCTATCATTACGTCAATCTCAATATCAAATTTATATTCGTTTAGTATTTTTAGCACTCCAAAAGCGGCACGTCTTAGAGCATAAGGGTCTTTTGCACCTGAGGGTATCTTGCCTATACTAAACAAACCAAAAATAGTATCTATTTTATTAGCTAAAGCAACTATAGCACTAAATTCACTTGAAGGAAGTTCACTATCTACCCCGTCAGGTAAATATTGTTCTTTCAGAGCAAGGGCTATATTTGAGTCTATACCTAGTTCATTTGCATAGTAATACCCCATAAGTCCTTGAAGCTCGGTAAATTCGTAAACCATCTCACTCATAAGGTCAGCTTTGCCTAGATTGACCGCTTGTACCAAAGTATCTTTCGGCTCAAATTTCAACTTATCGGCAAGATATTTACATACCTTTACTTCTCTATCCGTTTTATCTTGTAGACTACCCAAACCGTCGGCAAACAACACAGACGATAATCTTGAAGTATCAAGACCTCTTTTTAAGTCATTTTCATAAAAGAACATAGCATCGGTAAGTCTTGGTTTAAGTACCCTTTCGTTTCCTGCTATTATCTTGCTAAATTCCGTAGTATTCGCATTTGTAACCACACAGAAATTATTTGCAAGTTTACCGTTTTTATGTACCGCAAAGTATCTTTGGTGCTCTTTCATAGATGTTATGATTACTTCAGGAGGAAGCTTCAAAAAACTTTCGCTAAATGTACCCAAAAGCGGTGTAGGATACTCCGTAATAGCTACTACTTCATCCAAAAGCTCTTCATCTATCTCTACTTTTACGTTATTTTTTGTTTCAAGCTCTTTTATAGAGTTCAAAATCATATCTTTTCTTTGCTCTTGGTCTAGTATAACACCTGCTTTTGATAATTTACAAAAATAATCACCCGCAAAATCAAAATAAACTTTGTCATAGCTTACCATTCTATGCCCATAAGTAAAATTGCTTGATTTAATACCGAAAAGCTCACCCTCTACTACTTCATCACCAAGCATAATAGAAAGGCTTTTTATAGGTCTTATAAAGCTCTCTTTGAAGCTTCCCCATCTCATAGATTTACCGAAATTTAAAGAGGATATAAATTCATTTACAAGCTCGTTTAATATCTCTTTTGTAGGTTTACCGGATATTTGCTTTTCGTAAAAAAGAACTTCTTTGCCGTTTTGGACAGTAGTTTTTAGCTCACTTACTTCCACACCGCATTTTTTTGCAAAACCTATAGCTGCATTTGTAGCTTCACCGTCTTTATACGCCATAGCAACAGGTGCTCCAAAAAACTCTTGCGTTGCATCATCTTGCTTTGCTTTAAACTCTCTATGCCATAAAACTAATCTTCTTGGTGTATAAAAAAAGCTAAATTCACATAAAAGATTGTTTTTTTGTAATATATCCGACCATTTTTTTTCAATATTAGGTAGTTCTTTCAAAAACGGAACAGCCGGAAGTTCTTCCACTAAAACTTCAATCAATAACGGTTTTATCATTTTCTTTTTTCCTTCTTTCAATCTCATCTAATTTATCTTGATGCTTTTTTACTTGCTGACGATTAAAACCGGCTATAAAAAAAGCTAACATTACGATAAACAAAATAAAAACTATCGTGTCTATAATTTCTTTCATCTTCTTAATCTTTTTTTGTTGTGATTATACCAAAACTAACTTTTAACTAAGTTTGTTTTCAATATAATAAGGAACAAAATTTCAGTATCTAAAGGCAACCATGATGATTAGCTACGATTTAATAAAGAAAGTATTATTTAAGTTTGACCCTGAAACGGCTCACACTATTGCAGAAATTGGCTTAAGAGCTTTACCGAAGTGTTCTTTGGTAAATAACTACATGGTAGAAAAAAACTTCGTATTAAGTTCTAGTTTATCGCAAGAAATCCTTGGTATCAGATTTGAAAACCCTGTAGGGCTTGGGGCTGGATTTGACAAAAACGCTACTATGATAGAAGCTATGCCTGCATTAGGATTCGGTTTTACTGAGATAGGTACCGTTACACCTAAACCTCAAAGCGGCAACCCAAAGCCTAGACTTTTTAGATACCCTGAATATAACTCTATCCAAAATGCTATGGGTTTCAACAATGAAGGTTCTTATACTGTTTCTCAAAACGTAAAAAAAGTTTATCCTTTTTCTATACCTCTTGGTGTAAATATAGGTAAAAACAAAGTTACTGCAGAAATAGACGCAATGAAGGACTACGAATTACTTATTAGAAACTTCGAAGGTATGTGTGATTATTTAGTGGTAAATATCTCTAGTCCAAATACTCCAAACTTAAGAGATTTACAAAATGAAGAGTTTATCAAAAATACGTTTTATATGGCAAAAAGCATTACGAAAAAACCGATATTTCTAAAAATTGCACCGGATATGGACGCAAGTATAGCAATAGACCTTTGTAAATGTGCAATAGAAAACGGGGCAGACGGTATAATAGCTACGAATACGACTATCGACTATTCGCTATTGCCAAATCCGCAAACTTTCGGTGGAATAAGCGGTGAAGTCCTAAAAGAAAAGTCTTACAATCTTTTCAAAGCTATTGCAAAAGAACTTTTTGGAAAAACGGTACTCATATCCGTAGGTGGAATATCTACCGCAGAAGACGCCTATGCTAGAATAAAAGCCGGAGCTAGTCTTGTTCAGGTTTATTCAGGGCTTATTTTCAAAGGTCCTTCGATGGTAAAAAATATTAACGAAGGTCTAATAGAACTTCTAAAAAAAGACGGTTTTTCAAATATAAGCGAAGCCGTGGGAATAGATTTAACTAAAAACTAATAATTATGGTATCGTTTCACGATAAATTTTAAAAGGATGAAGCAAAATGGTGAAAACTAATTGTATTTTTGTAAAAAATATTCAAAAATTATTAATTGTTAGTTTTTCATTATTAGTTATAAAAGGGGTTTTAATGGCAAATAGCCTACCGAAATATTATGAAACGACTTTGGACAACGGATTGCAAGTTATTGTAATACCTATGGACAACGGAACAAATGTAATTACTACGAATATTTACTACAAAGTAGGAAGTAGAAACGAAACTATGGGCAAGAGTGGAATAGCCCATATGTTAGAACATATGAATTTTAAAAGTAGCGACAACCTAAAAGCAGGTGAGTTTGACGAAATAATCAAAAAATTCGGTGGAGTAAATAACGCTTCAACAGGTTTTGACTATACAAAATATTATATCAAGTCAAGCTCGGGTAATCTTGATAAATCGCTTGAACTATTTAGTGAATTGATGCAAAACTTATCTTTAAAAGATGAAGAGTTCCAACCGGAACGTGACGTAGTGGCGGAAGAAAGACGTTGGAGAACCGACAATAACCCTATGGGATATTTGTATTTTAATCTATTTAACAATATCTTTACATATCATCCATATCACTGGACACCGATAGGATTTATGGAAGATATACAAAATTGGTCTATAGATGATATTAAAAACTTCCATGCTACATATTATCAACCGCAAAATGCCTTTATTTTAGTGGCAGGTGATATAGACAAAGATGAAGTTTTTGAAAAAGCAAAAAAACATTTTGCTAACATCAAAAATACTACACCTATTCCTGAAGTCTATATGAAAGAACCAAAACAAAGCGGTGAAAAAAGAGCTGTTATACACAAAGATTCAGAAGTAGAGATGGTTGCTATTGCTTATAAAGTCGGGGATTTTAAAGATGAGGACACCCCTACTCTTAATGCTATTAGCGAACTTTTAAGTAGCGGTAAAAGCAGTAGATTACATCGTGTACTTGTAGATGAAAAAAGATTGGTTAATACCATTTATGCATACAATATGGAGCTTAGAGACCCTGGCGTATTTTTGATTCTTGCCGTATGCAACGACAAAGTAAAAGCAAAAGATGTAGAAAAAGAGATACTTGCTATACTTAAAGATTTAAAAAAAGGTAAAATAAAACAAGAAGAGCTTGAAAAGGTCAAGATAAATACAAAAGCCGACTTTATATTTTCGCTTGACAACTCTTCAAGTACGGCAGATTTATTTGGTACTTATTTTGCAAAAGGTGATATAAAGCCACTTTTGGAGTATGAAGACCATATACAAAATCTAACTATAGAAAAAATCAAAGAAGTATCCAACAAATACTTCAAAAAAGAGAATTCAACAACTATAATATTAAAAAAAGGACAAGATGATGAGTAATATAACAGGTGCTATGACTGCTTTAGTAACACCTATTAAAAACGGTAAATTAGATACGCTAGGGTTTGAAAAACTTATAAAAAGACAAATAGCTCAAGGTATGGATGCAGTAGTACCCGTTGGGACTACGGGTGAGAGTGCAACTTTAACTTATGAAGAAGATAGAGAATGTATAGAGATAGCAGTAAGCGTATGTAAAGGTACAAACGTAAAAGTAATAGCAGGAGCCGGAAGTAATGCAACGCACGAAGCCGTAGAAACTGCAAAATTTGCACAAAAAATAGGTGCAGACGGTATATTATCGGTAACTCCTTATTATAACAAACCTACACAAGAAGGGCTTTACCAACACTACAAAGCAATATCTGAGTCTATAGAAATACCTGTAATGTTATACAATGTACCCGGAAGAACTGGAGTAGATTTACTTCCTAGTACCGTAGCAAGACTTGTAAAAGATGTAAAAAATATATATGCCATCAAAGAAGCTACCGGAAGCTTAGATAGGATAATAGAGCTTATGACACTATCACCTGAGCTTGTAGTAATAAGCGGTGATGATGCTACCGATTTACCTATGATGTGTGTAGGTGGGCAAGGGTGTATATCTGTGACGGCAAATTTAGTCCCAAATCTAAAAAGCAAACTTATCCGTTTGGCTCAAGAGAAAAAACTAGAGGAAGCAAAAGCTCTAAACGAACATCTTTTTGAATTAAACAGAGTACTATTTTGTGAGTCGAACCCTATTCCTATAAAAGCGGCAATGTATATAGCAGGTTTGATAGATACCTTAGAATTTAGATTACCTCTAACTCCACCTTCAAAAGAAAATATGCAAAAAATTGAGCAAATAATAAAAAAATATGATATAATTTTATAAGGATTTTACATGAGCAATAAAGTTTTAGTAATAAGCGGAGCAACTAAGGGTATAGGTAAAGCTATAGCATATAGATTTGCCAAGGTTGGCATTGATGTAGCATTTACTTATAACTCCAATGAAGAAGTCGCAAAGGAGATAGAAGCCGATTTGTCAAAAACTTACGGTATCAAAGCAAAAAGTTATAAATTTGATATTTTAGAGCCTGATACATATAAAGATTTATTTGCACAAATTGACGAAGATTTTGATAGAGTTGATTATTTTATATCAAATGCTATTATATCAGGTCGATCTGTAGTCGGTGGTTTTGCACCGTTTATGAGACTAAAAACTAAAGGTCTAAATAATATATATACGGCTACGGTGTTGGCTTTTGTAGTCGGTGCTCAAGAAGCAGCAAAAAGAATGCAAAAAGTGGGCGGCGGTTCTATTATAAGCCTTAGCTCTACGGGAAATCTTGTATATACTCCAAACTATGCAGGTCATGGCAATAGCAAAAATGCCGTTGAAACAATGGTCAAATATGCCGCAGCTGAACTTGGCGAGTACAATATAAGAGTAAACTGCGTAAGCGGTGGACCTATTGATACGGATGCTCTTAAAAAATTTCCAAATTATGAAGAGGTAAAATCTGAAGTTGTCAAAAGGAGTCCACTTTCAAGAATGGGTGAAGCTCAGGATCTTGCAGGTATGGCTTACTTTTTATGTACTGATGAATGTAGTTGGCTTACGGGACAAACTATAGTTATTGACGGCGGGACTACTTTTAATTAATATCAAGAAACAAAGGATCGATTCATGAATACTAAGTCTAAGATTGCGTTATCATTATTCAGTATAATGGTAGTTATGTTTATTATTATGTTGGCAAACTTAATATATAACTTTAGAAACTATTCTATTAATACTGCAATCAACAAAGCCGAAACTATAGCCCAGAGCGTCAAGCACGGTTTAACGGCACATATGATAAACGGCATCATGGACAATAGAGAAGTATTCTTGAAAGAGATTGAAAATCTTCAAGGTCTTGAAGCTTTATGGCTAGTGCGTGGCGAGAATGTTATTAAACAATACGGTAACGGACTATTCAATGAAGGAATAAGAGACGATATAGACTCACACGTATTAAAAACAGGTAAAGGTCAAAATGAGTTACACGAATCAATACTTGGTTCTAGTACTCTAAGAGTAACTATACCTTATATTGCTACAAACACAGGTCCTATAGATTGTTTAAGCTGTCATGACGCAAAAGTCGGTGATACGCTTGGTGCTATATCAATGGTCGTAAACATAGATGACCTAAAAACTTACGGTGTTTCTTCTATTGCTTATGCCATATTAATATTATTTGTATTAATGATAGTTATTTTAGTGTTTGTTACTAGACTTATAGGACCTTATATTAATGTATTTGATTCCATAAAAGAAGTTATGAGTTCAGCTCAAGACGGTGACTACTCACATAGGGTTATAACTGAAAATCAAAAAGAGAGTAAAGAAGTAGCAAATTGGATTAACGGTCTTCTAGAAAAACTACAAACTACACTTGATGATATAGAAGCAAAAATACAGGTATTTATTACAAAACAAGAACATGATAAACACGAACTACCTGACCCGCTTATGGAAGTAAATAAAACGGTCACTAGATTGTCTGATATTTATAATTTCAGAAAAACTATAGAACATGATGAAGATATAAATACGGTTTATGAAAGGATTGCGGAAGTCTTGAGAACAAAAGTAGGTCTTGACGACTTTGTAATTATTGAAGCCGATAATGCTACACACACTACAAAAGAAGTACATATAGAAAAAATATCTCATTGTATAGCAAACGGTAATTGTAGAGCAGATAGAACAAACTCTTTGGTTGATTCTTGCCAATTTAAAAAACTTTGTTCAAAATTTGATGATGACAGTAAATGTTATCTATGTGTACCTTTTTCTATATCTAATGATTTAGATATTGTAGTATCTATTGTTACAGACGGTCCGAAGGAGCTTAAAGAAGTAAGAGCAAAATTACCTCTTATCCATGATTATGTAGATGCTGCCAAACCTGAGATAGTAGGTAAAAAACTAATGAATAGACTAGAAAAATCAGCTAGAACAGACCCGCTAACAGGTCTATTTAATAGAAAGTACCTCGAAGAATCTATCGATAAAATAGTATCTCAATCAAAAAGATCAAAAATAGCTTACGGTATTTTGATGGTTGATATTGATTATTTCAAAATGATTAACGATACTTACGGTCATGATGTAGGCGATGAAGCTATCAAAGTAATAGCTCAAACATTAGTAGAAAACACTAGAGAATCTGATATCGTAGTAAGATTCGGCGGTGAAGAGTTTATTGTACTTTTATATAATTGTGACACAGGTTATATAAAAGAAATTGCAGAAAAAATAAGAATTGCGTTTTCAGCTAAAAAAATAAAAGCAGGTAACGGACATTTCAGTAAAACGATAAGTATAGGTTGTTCAATGTTCCCTGAACAAGGTGATACTTTCTGGAAATGTATCAAATATGCAGACTTGGCACTTTATGAAGCAAAAGAAAGCGGTAGAAATCAGGTAGTTCTTTTCCATGAGGAGTTACTACATGAAGAAAATTCATTAGAGGCTAATTATTAATGAATTTACCAAATACTCTTGCTCTTTTAAGAATAGCCATAGCACCTTTAATGTTATGGTTTCTTGTAGATAGGAATAACCCTATTTTTGCAGGATGGCATTTTAGTTGGTTTGATTATTTTGCGGGTCTTTTATTTGTAATTGCAAGTGTTACCGACTTTTTTGACGGATATATAGCACGTTCTTGGAATCAAATAACTAAACTTGGCTCTATCTTAGACCCTTTAGCTGATAAAATGTTAATGCTTGCCGGTTTTCTAGGACTCATGGTTATAGATAGAGCAGATGTTTGGGCGGTATTTCTAATTCTGACAAGAGAATTCTTTATAACAGGTCTTCGTGTCGTGGCAGTTAGCGAAGGCAAGAATATAGCATCTTCTATGTGGGGCAAAAGCAAGACGGTTCTTCAAATGATAGCCATAGGTTTTTTGATAATGAACTGGCCTTTTGCAACGACTTTACTATGGCTTGCGGTAGCTATTACGCTATATAGCGGTTATGAATATATAAAAGAATATTTTAATTAATAACTAATGGTTAATAACTAATAATTGTTGAATTAGCTTTGCTCATAGATTAATTAATATTTATGACGAAGTCACACCAAAGTTGTTAGTTGTTAATTATTAATTTTTTAGGGGTTTTCATTGGGTTTATTTACATTTATTATAGTATTGTCTTTATTGATTTTTGTCCATGAGTTAGGACACTTTTTAGCAGCCAGATATTTTGGTGTAACCGTACATAAATTTTCTATAGGATTCGGTAAACCGATATATAGCAAAATGTATAAGGGTACTCGTTGGCAGGTTGCTATGATACCGCTAGGCGGTTATGTACAGATGAAAGGTCAAGACGATATGCAACCTGTCTCACATGAGTCCGGTGAAGATAGCTACAACCACAAAAAGCCTTGGCAGAGAATAGTTATACTTTTTGCGGGACCTTTTGCAAACTTCTTTTTAGCAGGTGTTTTGTATTTTTTTATAGCAATACTTGGAAGCAGTGCAATAGCACCCACAATAGGTAATATTGTAGAAAATTCACCTGCACAAAAAGCGGGACTTCAAGTAAACGACACTATTTTAGAGATCAACGGTATAAAAATAAAAAGTTGGGATGATTTGAGCAAAATCATAAAAGATTCTAATGAGCCTTTGAGATTTGTTATCTTAAGAGATAATAGGCAAAAAGCATTGACCTTATATCCTCAGATTATGGATTCTAAAAATATTTTCGGTGAAAACATAAGACAAAAAATGGTAGGCATAGCACCTGCCCCTAACGTAGTTACAGTTGAACACTCTTTTGACGAGTCAATAGTGTTTGCATTTGAAAAAACACTAGAAGCTAGCAAAATGATATTTTTGGGTCTTCAAAAACTACTTCAAGGGATAGTGCCGAGTAGTGAAGTCGGAGGAGTTATAACCATAGGTAAAGTTATATCAGATGCTAGTGAGGTAGGATTTGTGCCTTTATTAGCTATTACTGCACTTATTTCGGTAAATTTAGGAGTATTAAACTTACTACCTATTCCTGCCCTAGACGGCGGACATATTATGTTTAATTTATATGAAATGATAGCAAAACGTAAACCTAACGAAAAAATTCTTTTAAATCTTACAATAGGTGGTTGGGTAATACTTATGGGTCTTATGGGATTAGGTTTGTATAATGACATAAATAGAATGATGAATGGATGGTGGGGATAATGAATAAAAATCAAGCTATTAAAAACTTAGATGAGATTATAACAAATATTGAAAGTGCAAGACTTAGTCTAGATGCACACCATATAGTGCAACTTGTAGCAATTAGTAAATATCATACTACCGATGATGTCAAAACCCTATATGAATGTGGGCAACGTGCATTTGGAGAAAATAAAGTTCAAGATTTAAAAGAAAAATCGGAAGTCTTAGTAGATTTACCGATAAGTTGGCATTTTGTAGGACGCTTACAAACCAACAAAATAAATCAACTCATAGACCTAAACCCTGTTTTAATGCACTCATTGGAAAGTATAGAAATGGCTGAAGAACTAGACAAACGGCTAAAAGTAAAAAATAAAACTATGAATTGTTTACTTCAAATTAATAGTGCAAAAGAGGACACAAAAGCAGGTGTTATGCCTGAAGTTGCGGTTCAAACATATCAAAACATCAAAGGAAACTTCTCAAATATCAATCTCTGCGGTGTTATGAGTATTGGTGCACACACAGACGACGAGAATATAATAAAACAAAGTTTTAAAACTACAAAAGAGATTTTTGATCTCTTAAAACATGACGGTGCAACAATTTGTTCTATGGGTATGAGCGGAGACTATAAACTTGCTATAGAACTTGGTAGTAATCTCATTCGAGTAGGCTCTGCTATTTTTAAAGAGAATTAATGAAAAAACTTTTAATTTTTGATATGGATGGGACGTTAGTTGATAGTTCAGATGCTATTACAAATACTATCAACTACGTGAGAAGTCATTTTGACTTAGAAGCATTGGAAAAAACATATTTACTAGAAAATCTCAATAATCCACATATTAATAGTGCAGAATTTTTTTATAAGACTCCTACTTTCACAAAAAAACAAACGGAACTTTTTGAAGAACACTATTATGAAACTTGTACATACGACTTAAAACTTTATGACGGCATTTATGAAATGCTTGATATTTTGAGAAATGATTTTAAATTGAGCGTTGCCACAAATGCTAATAGCCTTTTTGCAAAAAAAATGTTAGCACATCTGGAAATTGAAAAGTTTTTTCATATGATAGTGGGTGCGGATATGGTAACAAAATCAAAACCCCATCCCGATATGATACTAAAAACCATAGAAGATTTACGCCATCAACAACAATCTATTTTAATAGGGGATAGTTTAAAAGACCTATATGCAGCACAAAATGCCAATATAGATGCAATAGTTATCAATTGGGGTTTTACAAAGCATAATGATAACGATATAACAACAAGTAAAAAACTTTTGGAAGAGATATATGCAAAATCAAATTTATCAAAATAATCTTATCTATGTAGAAATACATGATTCATATATACCATGGTTAAAGGTTTTCGACAAACAAGGACGGAAAGAATTTAGTGACTGTGATATAGATACCAGACTTGAAATAATAAGAGTTCTTGATGTAATAGAACGTGAAATGATAAAAAGTTTTAATCCTACAAAAATCAATATTGCTTCTTTCGGCAATTATTTACCGAAAGTACACTTTCATATAATGGCAAGATTTGAAAATGACGGTTATTTCCCGGAAAGTATGTGGGGAACAAAACAAAAAGAAAATACTACAACGATAACTAAAAGCACACTTGACGAGTTTTATACAAAACTATCAAGTCTGCTGTAAAATCTCAATGTGATTTTTTTGAAGACCCGCTAGTAGGCACTACTTTTATATAGCCGCTATCTTTTGCAACCTCTTCTATTTTCGTTTTCAGGAGATCAACTCTCCAGTTATGCCTTTTGGCAAAATTCTCTATCTCTTCTTCGCGTTGTTCTTCATTACAAAAAACGTAAATTCTTTTCAAAAAAGGTTTAGGGATTTGTATAGCTATTAATTGAAAGTAATTTTCCTTACAAGTTCTTGAGCAAAATGCTTTACTCATGGCTATCTTTTTACCACAAAATGGACAATGCGACATTAAAGCTTACCTTTCCAAAGTCAATAAAACAACTAACATATAGTTACATAACTCTTGACTTACCAACTTTTATAAATTTATATTTTTACCATCCCTACGCTTTATCTTGTAAAGCTTAGCATTAGCTACATCTCTTAGAAACTTAGGTTCTATTTCATGCAAAGCTATAATCTCAACTTCGCTACCATCCAAATACCAACCGTAGTCAGTTTCAATAATACGCTTATCCTTAAATAAGTTAACTAAGTTTTCTTTTGGAATTATAACTTCTTCTTGCAAAAATATCAACCCCTAAGCTAAATTAATAGATAAATTTGATAACAAATTTATCTATTTTTTGGTTCATCTATAGTGTAACCTTTATTTGAAAAGTTTTTAATGATATCATAATATGTTTTTTGTCTAATTTTGTTAACTACGTTTCTCATTGTAAAGATAGACATTTTTTTGCCTCTCCAAACTTGTTCTTTAATAGTATCATAATCAGTTATATCCCCTCTTCTATCTAAAAGAAGTTTTAATAAACCGAATTCCAATTTAGTTAAATCTATATTCTCACCGTTCTTTTTGAAGAAAAGTTGTCTATACTCATCAAAATATATACCTTTTGCAAACTCTACTTTATCGCCTCTTTTTGCTTGATTTAAACACATAATCACGGCAACTCTAAGCTCTGCCGGAGATATTGTTTTAGGTAACAGCATATAAGCCTCACAATTAACGGCATTTAAAATCATATCGTCATCTAAAACATCAGAAATCATCAATTTAGGTATTGTAGGCATAGCAGCCTTCAAATGTTTTGCAAATTCTTGATAATTAGGTATATTAGTATCAAGTATAACAATATCCGTATGAGATATACTACCATCATTGTTAATATGTGGATTGTTTAGCTTTGATATAGCTTCAGACGAAGTTGAAGCAAACTTCGCATCTTTAAAATCTTGACAGAATGAGTTCAGTATTTTATCACTAGAATCAGCCGTAACTACCAACAAATTAGCATTTTTCAATTTTCTTAAACTTTTAGTTGTTGCCATAATATGTTCCTTTAACAATTTTTTTACGTATCTTATCAAAAATTATTAAGTTTGTCAAATATTTTTGCCGTTATTTGTTATTTTTAAGTCACATTTCAGACACACGTGTCTTTTTACTTCAAATTACCCCAGTTTTTACTAATATTTAATTTTGCTTTCAAAGGAACATTTAACTTCCAAATATTTTCCATTATATCTATAATGTTTTTTGATATATCATCTATATATGCTTCTTTAACTTCAAATACCAATTCATCGTGAATTTGCAATAACATCTTACACTTGTCGTCACCTTTATAAATATTGTAAATTTTTAACATGGCAAGTTTTATCAAATCTGCAGCCGTACCTTGAAATACACTATTTACAGCTTCCCTTAAATATCCGGCTTTTTGCATTTGATTTGCACTTTCAAAATTAAAGTACCTTCTTCTTTTTAACAAAGTTGTTACAAAATCATTATTTAGAGCCTCTTCCTCAACAGATTTCAAATAATTTCTAACGGTTGGGAAAAGTGTAAAATAATCATCTATATATTTTTTTGCCGTTTTGTATTCTATTCCTAAAGTTTGAGATAGTTTTTTTGGTCCCATACCGTATATCAAACCGAAATTAATTGTTTTTGCTATATCTCTTTTTTCTTTGGCTTCGTCTTCTCCAAAAAGCTTTATTGCAGTTTGAAGATGAATATCTTGATTATTCCTAAAAGCATTTACAAGAGATTCATCACCGCTAAAATGTGCCAAAAGTCTAAGTTCTATTTGAGAATAATCAACGGACAATAAAACATATCCTTCTTTTGCTATAAAAGACTCTCTTATCTCTTTGCCTAATTCACTTCTTACCGGAATATTTTGTAAATTTGGATTTTTACTACTAAGTCTTCCTGTTGCCGTACCTGTTTGTAAAAAACTTGTATGAACTCTTTTATCGCTACTTTGTAAAGCAAAGTTTTGTAACGGTATCACATATGTTGAGTAAAGTTTATATACCTCTCTATATTCCAAAAGTTTTTCGATAATCTCATGTTCACCCTTTAACTCTTGTAAAACTTGTTCATTTGTGCTAAACCCTGTTTTGGTTTTTTTACCGCTGTCTAGCTTTAAGCGTTCAAAAAGTATATTTGCAAGTTGTTTCGTAGAATTTATATTAAACTCACATCCTGCACTTTGGTATATGGAAGCCGTTAATTCTTTTAATCTATCATTAAACTTATTTTCAAGCTTTTTCAGAAAGTCGATATCCACTTTTATTCCGTTTCTTTCCATTTCCAACAAAACATATATAAAAGGAAATTCCAAGTTTTGAGCCAATTTTAATAATTCAGTATCTCTTTGTTCTAAAAGTTCTTTCAATTTAAAATACAATTTATATGTAATCAAAGCATCTTCCGAAGCATATCTACAAGCTTCAGACACATCTACATTCGCAAATGTTTGATTCTTTGCTACAACATCACCGTAAGCAATCATTTTATGATTAAAAAACTCTTCTGCCATAGAATCTAAAGAGACAGATTGTCCAGGATTATAAAGCCACCCCATAACCATAGTATCTGCGAACAAAGGCATTTCTATATTAAAATTGTTTCTAATCACTTCATAATCGTATTTGAAATTTTGAAAAACGACTTTTTGCGATGCTAACATATTTACTGCAGTTTTTGCATCTTCTAGTGAAATTTGATTAGGAACACCTAAATATACGTGTCCGATTGGTACATAATAAGCCTTTGTTGAATCAAAACAAAACGAAAAACCTACTATTTTTGCACTACTACTATCCAAAGATGTTGTTTCGGTATCAAATGATATTATAGAATCTTTCGGTATTGATTTTAAAACATTGAAAAGTTGTTCTTTATTATTTAGTAAAATATATTCAAAATCTACACTATTGGTACTAACGGGGGCTTGTGTTTTAAATCCAAGCCCGTTTGTATGCACTCTTTTTAAAATTGACGTTAAATCATATGCATTCAATTCATCTGAAATTTTAAGTATCGGATTTTCACAAGGCAATTCATATTCATGCAAATCTATAAAATCATACGCATCTGTTGCCAAAGTAACAAGCTTTTGACTAATATAAGCCATCTCTTTATTTTCCAAAAGCAAATTTTTCCATCTTGGCTTTGGAACTTCATCTATGTTTGCATATATGTTATCTACGGTTTCAAACTGTAGAATAAGTTCTTTTGCAGTTTTCTCCCCTACCCCTTTTACACCTGGTATATTATCTGTACTATCACCTAATAAAGACTGATACTGCGTAAAAAGTTTTGGTTTGATACCGTATTTTTCAACACATTTTTGCTCATTTATAATATCTTTTTTAATTGGGTCAAATAAAAATATCCTATCATCATCTATAAGTTGATATAAATCCTTATCGTGACTTACTATTCTAACCAATAAACCTTGTTCGCTTGCCCCTTTAGCGATAGATGCTATTATATCATCCGCTTCGTATCCTACTTTTGCTGCGGTTTTAAAACCCATTTTTTCTATCCACTCTATCGCTATCGGGAGCTGCCTTAATAAATCTTGAGGAACTTCTTGTCTATGAGCTTTATATTGCTCATATATCTCATTTCTAAACGTATTTCCTTTACTATCAAGGGCAAATACAAGATAATCTGTTTGAAAGTCTTTTCCTATATTTGAAATAAAATTCATAAAGCCCGTAAGAAGACCGGTAGGAAAACCGTTTTTTGCTTTTAAAGGCGGCAGTGCATAATAACTTCTAAATAAAAATCCAAACGTATCAATAATAGTCAAACTTTTCATAATATAAAACCTTTTTTTTAATAATCTTTATTGTACTATAATGTTGCATAAAAACTATTAAGTTACGGAAATAATATGAGTTCAGAGATAGAAAAACTTCAGCAAAGCAATAATGAACTTCGCGAAATCATAAACAATTCATGGGACGGGATAGGCATCATAGATGAAAATAGTAAATTTATTTATATCAACAACGCTTTTTCACCGATACTAGGTTATCCAAAAGAAGAAATATTAAAAAACCATTTTTATATCTTTATGTACGATGAGTTCAAAGAACCCTTTTTGAATTTAATAAAAAGTACTCTCAACGATAAATATTCAAATACTTTGGAATTAACTTGTAAAAGAAAAGACGGGAAAAACGTCTATTTATATGTTACTCTTTCAGCAATGCTGAATCAAAAATATTTCGTTATCAATGCAATAGACATAACTAAACAAAAATCAGACGATATGATTTTGAATGAATACGTCATATCCGCCCATTTTGATTTAAACGGTAATTACATAAACGTAAGTGATGCTTTTTTGTATATCACAAGCTATAGCAAAGAGAATATTATAGGTAAAACTTACGACTCAATTTTGGCAAAAAACAATAATATAATTGAGTTTAACGAGATTAAAAAAGCAATTTCTGCCCAGAACTATTTTTCACATAAAGTAGCCTTTGTCAAAAAAGACTCAAGCTTACTTTGGGTAGATGCCAAAATACAACCTGTACATAACAAGTACGGTGATACCGTTGGATATACGGCTTTAATGTTTGATATTACTCAAGAATTACTTTTGAGAGATAAAAATATCACATTATCCAATGAAGTTTCAAGTGCAAAATCTGAAATACAACAAAAAGATAAGATTTTAGCAGAACAAACAAAACTAGCCGTGATGGCTGAAACACTACAACTAATATCTCACGAATGGAGACAACCTCTTAATATAATATCTATCAAAGCACAAAAAATGGAACTTGATTTGAGTTTCGGTAATGATATTTCTCAAGAAGAGATGATTGAAAATCTTTTACAAATTAAGCAAAAAGCGGATGAACTATCTCAAACTATTGAAGAGTTTCAAAGTTTTATTAAATTAAAAGATTCTAAAGTTTTAACATCTCCAAAAGAGATAATCACAAAAGCAGTAACTATTTTTTCAAATTCATCTGATACCCATAATATAGATTTTATTAAAGATATTAAAAGCGATATTCAAATAAGTACTTACAAAAACGAGTTGGCAACCATTCTAGTCAATATTCTTACCAATGCAAAAGAGGCTATTTTACGTAATAATATTAAAAACGGCGTGATCAAACTTAAAGAGTATGTTCTGAATAATAATCTTGTTTTTGAAATAAGTGATAACGGTGGAGGAATTCAAGAAGATATTATGGATAAAATATTTGAACCGTATTTCTCTACAAAAGACGAAAAACATGGAGTAGGATTAGGTTTATATAGTTGTAAAATAGTTGTAGAAACCCATTTAAACGGCTCTATTGAAGCTAAAAATCATTCTAGTGGAGCGACTATAAAAATTTCTTTGCCGATTTAATATTTTTTTTACGCAAATCTGAAAAAAATATGCTAATATTCCGATTTAAAATCACTTCATAAAATCATAAGGAAACATAGTTGAGATACATAGTATTTGCTCTCATTTTAGCAGGATTATTCCAAATATTTTTTTGGATTACTCAAGACCACAAAGTAGTATTAACACAAGAGAACACTGAGGATACATTTCAGTCGTTATCATATTCACCTTTTAAAGGATATAATAAAGACCCTTTATCGGTAGAAGAAGTTGAAGCAGACTTAAAACTTCTTTCACAATACACAAAAAAAATAAGAACATACTCCGCTCAAGATACAATGTATGTACTTGAAGCATTGGATAGAGTCAAAGATATAAAATTAGATTTAGGTCTTTGGATGAGTGGCGACTATGATGCCAATGCAGAAGAAATTCAAAAAGCTATTCATATTTTACAGACTTACCCTCATCTTATTAATGCCGTAATAGTAGGTAATGAAACCCTTTTAAGAGAAGATTTAAACGTTGAAGAACTAAAGGCATACATAAAACTTATAGACGATGAGACTAACAAACCTGTCACAACGGCCGAGGTTTGGAATATATGGGTGGATTATCCAGAGTTAATTGACAGTATAGACTACATAACCGTTCATATTCTTCCATACTGGGAAAAGGTACCTGTGGAACAGTACAATACTTTTTTATTAGAAAAATATAATCTAATAAAAGAGGCATATCCTAAAAAAGAGATAACAATAGGTGAAACAGGATGGCCAAGTCATGGATATAACAATCATGATGCAATTCCTAGTATAAAAAATCAGGCTATAGTCATAAGAACATTTCTAAATATGGCAAAAGAAAACAACTGGACATATAATATAGTTGAAGCTTTTGACCAACCTTGGAAAGGTTATGAAGAAGGAAACGTAGGTCAATATTGGGGTATATTTAATTCCAAAAGAGAGTTAAAATTTCATCTCAGAGGTGAAGTTGAATTAAATAGAAACTGGTTGTATCAAATGATAGCTGCCATTTTAGTAGGTGCTCTACTCACTTTTTACGGACTCAAAAATCAAAGAGTTAATATTAATCATGCTTTGGCTTATGGAATTGCGGCTCAAGGTATGGCATTCGGTATCGTTATGGCTGCTACATATCCTTTTATCAACTATATGAATTTCGGTATGTGGGTAATGTGGGGTATGGGTACATTTTTGATGATACCGCTTGTTATTATTACTTTAGCTAAAGCCAATGAACTTTTTAGAAGTTCTATAGGTGTACCTCCAAGTAGATTGATACCTATAAATCTTAAATCAGACAACATACCTTTTGTATCAATACATGTTCCTGCATACAAAGAGCAACCACACGTTTTAGAAGAAACTTTACGTTCTTTAGCTGATTTAAAATATCCTAACTTTGAAGTTCTAGTAATCATCAACAACACACCTGAAGAATATTATTGGAAACCTATAGAAAAATTATGTGCAGAGCTTGGCGAGAAATTCGTATTTTTAAATATTACTTGCACAGGATTCAAAGCAGGTGCACTAAATGAGGCTTTGAAATACACAAGCCCAAAAGCTGAAATAATAGCCGTAATAGATGCAGACTACAAAGTACAATCTCCTTGGCTTGTTGATTTAGTTCCTTTATTCGATGACCCTAAAGTAGCTATAGTTCAAGCTCCACAAGACCATAGAGACGGTGAAGAATCTATAGTTAAAGCTGCAATGAATGCGGAATATGCAGGTTTCTTTGATATCGGTATGATTGATAGAAACGAAGAAAACGCAATAGTCGTCCATGGTACAATGGTGCTAGTCAGACTCAAAGCAATGCTAGAAGTAGGCGGATGGGGTACCGATACGATAGTTGAAGATAGTGAACTTGGTCTTAGATTATTTGAAGCAGGATATATTGCTCACTATACGAATAGAAGATACGGTCACGGGCTTTTACCTGATACGATAGAGGCATTTAAGACTCAAAGACACAGATGGGCGTACGGTGCTATACAAATACTCAAAAAACATTGGAGAGAGTTTAAACCGTCCTCAACGTCGCTTACGCCTAGACAAAAACATAAGTTTATAACAGGATGGTTTTTCTGGCTAAGTGATGCTATGGGTCCATTAATGGCGATTATGAATATTATTTGGGTTCCCGTCATTATATTTGTAGGTGTTACGATACCTACAATTCCTTTAACTATTCCTATTATTACGGCATTTATAGTAAATATCTTACATACTTTTATTTTATATAGAATGAAAGTAAAAGCAACATTGAAAAATACACTATTAAGTTCTATCGCTTCGATGAGTTTACAGTTGATTATTTTCAAAGCCGTTTATGATGGATTTGTAAAAGACGGATTACCTTTTAAAAGAACGCAAAAGGGCGGTAAAGCTAAAAAGACTTCTACTAATCCTATTTTTTATGAAACAATTTTAGCAATTTTACTAATATTGTCTTTTATAGGTTTACTTATAGCAAATATGAAAAGCGGTATTACCGAGATTTATGTATTTGCAGCTACGCTTTTAATACAAAGTATACCTTACATATCAGCTATAATCATGAGAATACTTGAGTTGTATTCTCAATCACAGGCTAACCGAAAATCCTAATAGCATTTTCTAAATCTTCTTTGGTATCTATACCAAAAGATTTAGAAACCACTTCTACCATAGATATTTTTAAACCGGCCGATATTGCACGTAACTGCTCTAGTTTTTCTATATTTTCAAGCGGAGCAGCCCCTAGCCTACAAAACATATTCAAACTTTTCTTGCTAAATCCGTAAATCCCTAAATGACCGTTGTATGTTGCGTCTAAATAATGGTCTCTATGATATGGTACTTTACTTCTTGAAAAATATATTGCATTAGAATTATCATCAAGTACAACTTTTACGTGATTTGGGTCATCTGCGAGTTCTGAAGATATTTTTTTATGACAACTAACCATTGTAAAATCTTCTTTGTTGGATATTCCTTGTTTTATTCTTTCAATTACCTTTGATACTACTTCTTTTTCTATAAAAGGTTCATCTGCTTGAACATTGACGATTATATCATCATCTTTAAGACCTAAAATATTTGCACACTCATTAACCCTATCCGTCCCGCTTTTATGTTCATTTGATGTCATAATAGCCTTGATACCGTATTTTTGTGCAACTTCTACGACTTGATACGAATCTGTTGCTATAGCCACATCATCTAGCTCTTTTACTTGTAAAGCCGTCCTAATAACCATAGGCAAACCTAGTACATCTGCTAAAACTTTATTTGCAAACCTAGAACTATCCATCCTAGCCGGTATAATTATCATAAGTAAACCTTTTTTTTAAAATTGTTAATTAATATGTTAGTCTATCAAATAATCCCTTTGAAAACCAAGAATTTAAGGATTTAGATGATAGAATGATGAGATTATTTTATTATATCGGAAAATTATTATTGGAGAATAAGTTGAATTATATAAAAGATGAAAAGATATTATTAAAAAGCATGATAGATTCGATAAATTGTTCAATTTTTATTACTGATACTCAAAATATAATTTCTAACAATGTAGTTTTCAAAAATAACTTTGATTCTATCAATTTAAACTATGTAGATTTTAGTCAAGAAACAACTATTTTTAAAGATAAACTTAATCATGAACATACATTTAAAATAATACCGGTAACCCAATCAACAAACGAAACTTATTATGTTTTAAAAGATATATCTAAAGAAATTGAACTAGAACATATTATGAATACTTTTTTACACATGGATTCATTAACAGAACTTCCAAATCGTGCGAAACTTATCCTTGATTTAAGAAGTAAAACATCAACTATCACATCTTTGGCAATATTGGATTTAAAAGATTTTAAAGAAATAAACGACTTTTACGGTAATCAAATAGGAGATTTTATATTAAAAAGCGTAGCTGAATTTATAAGCTCATTACTAGGAACAGGTCAAAGTTTATACAAATTCCATGCAGACACGTACTGCATAGCAAACTCAACTTTAAATCAAGATAACTTTACAAGGCTGGTTGAAGATATTATTAATCAAATAGATGATAAGGTTTTTACCTACGATCAATATGAAATAGATACCAGAGCAGTAGCAGGTCTTTCATTTTCATCAAAAAATAATAAGCTTATAACTGCCGATTTAGCACTTCAAGCAGCTAAAAAGAATCACAAGAATTACATAATATTTTACGATGAACTTGATAATTTGCAAGAGTACAAAAACAATATGACTTGGACCAAAAAACTAAAAACTGCTATTGCTGAAGATAAAATAGTAGTATATTTTCAACCGTTGGTTGATAACAAAACGATGAAAGTGGTAAAATACGAATGTTTAGTAAGGATGATTGATGACAATAAAATCATATCCCCCTACTTTTTTTTAGAGGTAGCAAAAAAAACAAATCAATATACTAAAATGACAAAAATTATTGTTGAAAAAGCCTTTAAAGCTTTTGAATATTTATCGTTTGATTTTTCTATCAATATTTCATATGACGATATAGAACAAGAGTGGTTTTTGGATTTTATAAAAAACATGATTAAAAAATACAATGCCCATGATATAGCTAAACGTGTTGTTTTTGAAATATTAGAGGACCAAAGTATAAAAAACTATGATATTTTGGGTAATTTCATAAACGAGGTTAAATCGCTTGGTTGTAAAATAGCCATAGACGACTTTGGAAGCGGGTATTCTAACTTTGAACATATAATAAAAATGAATGTAGATTATCTAAAAATAGATGCTTCATTGATTAAAAATATTGCAATAGATGACAACAGTTATAAAGTAACTCAAACTATTGTAGACTTTGCAAAAAAACTAAATCTAAAAACTATTGCCGAATACGTAGAGAACGAAGAAATATTCAAAATAACTAAATCTATGGGTGTTGATTTTTCTCAGGGATATTATTTTAGCCCTCCCATATCTTCACCCGAATTAGAGAGCTGTTAGAATAATTTTTTATAATAATTATTATATTATGTACTAATCAATATGAATAAGTATTCATATTTTCACAAAAATGCTTCACTAATGCTATAATTTTATTTTATAATTCCCCCGACTAATCATATAGGGGGTATATAAATGATTAAAGATTTTTCAATAAAAATAAAGTTGATGCTTTTCCCGGCTTTATTTATAGGTTTATTTATAATTTTAGGTGTTGTATATAATCACTACAACAATTTAGCTCAATCAAGAAACGATATAGCTACTCAAACCGATAAATTTGTTCAACAACTTCTCAAAGGACGAATATCGGTATATCAATTTCTTAGAAATCCAAATAATGACACTGCTCAAAAAGTAAGAGATGACTTCTCAAAATTATCTAGTGAATCTTTGGATATGAAAGAAAAATTGAGCTTAGAAGAGAATAGAAAACTTATAGATTCTATAGTATCCTTATCAAAAGAATATGTAAATGATTTTGATAAATTTTCTACTTTAAGGATCAAAGATTTTTCTAACGGTATTTTAGAAGAATCATCTGAAATCAAACCAATTATTGCAAATATGGTAAAAACAGGTTTAGCACTTGAAAAAGAACTAGATAAAATAAACATCAGTGCTGCTAAATTAAGGGATGATAGTTTTAATACATTAAAACTAGATATGTTAATTGCAGCATTAATAGCTTCGATATTATTCATAAGTTTATCTTTAATAATTACAAAACTTATAACATCATCATTGATAGCATTAAAAACCGGACTTTTCAGCTTCTTTGCCTACCTAAACAGAGAATCCTCAAAAGCAGAACTTATTTCTATAGACTCTAAAGATGAGTTTGGAGAGATGGCTGTTGTTGTTAATGAAAATATCGTTAAAACTCAAAAAGGTATAGAAGAAGATAGAAGGCTTATAGATGAAACTATTGCCGTTCTTGGTGAGTTTGAACAAGGTGATTTATGTCAAAGATTAAATATGAGTGTATCTAATCCTGCTTTAATGCAGTTAAAAGAAGTACTTAATAAAATGGCAAGTAATTTAGAAGGTAATATAGATAATGTATTACATATACTTGAACAATATAGTAATTACAACTATTTAAACAAAGTTGACCAAAAGGGTTTAAAAGAGCATTTATTAAAACTAGCTAACGGAGTAAATACTCTAGGTGATGCTATAACTCAAATGTTAATAGATAATAAACAAAACGGTCTTACGTTAGATGAAAGTAGTAATATATTACTTGCAAACGTAGATAAACTAAATCAAAGCTCAAATGAAGCAGCAGCAAGTCTTGAAGAAACGGCAGCAGCACTAGAAGAGATGACAAGTACGATAGTAAGTAATACTGAAAACGTAGTTAAGATGGCAGGATTTGCACATGAGCTTAGTGCTTCAGCTAAAGACGGTATGAAACTAGCTCAAGATACAAATATATCTATGGATGAGATTAATACACAAGTTACGGCTATAAATGATGCAATAAGCGTAATAGACCAAATAGCATTCCAAACAAATATTCTTTCACTTAATGCAGCAGTTGAAGCAGCAACTGCAGGAGAAGCAGGAAAAGGGTTTGCGGTAGTTGCAGCAGAGGTTAGAAATCTAGCTTCAAGAAGTGCTGAAGCAGCTAAAGAGATAAAAGATATAGTAGAACGTGCTACATCAAAAGCAAACGAAGGTAAAGCAATAGCAGATAAAATGATAAGAGGGTATGGTGGATTAAATGAAAACATATCTAAAACAATACAACTTATATCAGATATAGAATCGGCAAGTAAAGAACAACAAAGCGGAATAGAACAAATAAATGATGCAGTAACACAACTAGACCAACAAACACAACAAAATGCAATGGTAGCAGGTCAAACACATGATGTTGCGGTATTAACAGATAAAATAGCAAAACTAGTAGTTAGTACAGCCGATGAAAAAGAGTTTCACGGTAAAAACAGCGTAAAAGCTCAAGCTATAAATCAAGGCAATTCACACGTAAAAGTTCCTGATATAAAGACCGAGCATAAAAAAACACTTACTTCAACACCAAAAACAAACACAAGCAAAGCTGGGGTTCCAAGAATAAGCTCAGTTTCTAAGTCACTCAGTCACTCAGTAGCTTCAAAAGATGATGACTGGGAAGCGTTTTAAGTAAGTAATTAGTAATTAGTTATTAGTGTATTGGGGACAAGAAAATCTGCCCCAATATACCAATATACCAATATACCAATATACCAATATACCAATATACCAATATACCAATATACTAAAGAACATGCCCTCGATTTTTCTAAAAACTAAACGACTCTCCTAGATAATGTTCTCTCACGGAGCTATCCGACTTAATTTCGTCACTGTTTCCGCTAGCTAGTACCGCACCGTTTTTCATAACATAAGCTCTATCACAAATAGCCAATGTTTCCCTTACGTTATGGTCTGTTATAAGGACACCGATTCCTAGTTTTTTGAGTTCGGCAATAATTTCTTGAATATCTTTTACCGCTATCGGGTCAACTCCTGCAAACGGCTCATCAAGAAGCAAAAACTTAGGCTTAGATATCAAAGCCCTTGCTATTTCAGCTCTTCTTCTCTCACCACCGCTTAAGCTTATCCCTTTTCTTTGTCTTATAGGCTCGATATTAAAAATAGAAAGCATCTCTTCAACTCTTTTACTTTGTGTCTCTTTGTCATCATAGACTATCTCTGCAGCCAACATAAGATTTTCTTCTATAGATAAGTCTTTAAAAATAGAAGATTCTTGAGGAAGATAACCTATCCCCTTAAGGGCTCTTTTATGCAACGGCAAAGAAGTAATATCCTCTTCATCAAAAAATACGTTTCCGCTTGTAGGTTCCACAAGTCCGCATATAGTATAAAACGTAGTCGTTTTACCGGCACCGTTTGGTCCTAAAAGCCCCACTACTTCACCGCTTTGGATATAAAGACTAATACCGTGCAATATATCGGTTTTTTTAATTTTTTTTGTAATATCTTTAATCTCTAATTTATAAGTGTTATCCATTTATTAAATACTCTCTTTTACTATCCATTTTTGCTATATTAACTACTATCAATTCAAAGCCGTAAGAGTGTAACAACTCTTCAAGTTTTTCATCTCCCCACTCTACGAAGTGAATACCCTCTTTTTCAAATTCTTCCAAAAGCCCGAGTGCAATAAACTCATTTAAGGTCTTATTATAGGTATCATAATGATATATATTCGTGCCGTAACAACTCTGTATGCTAAAAGTAGGAGATGTTACATTTTCATTCAACCCAAGTTTTTTAATATACTCTTTTACCAAAGTTGTTTTACCGCTTGCCAAATCACCTCTTAATAAAACAACTACATTTTTATTATCTATTTTACCTTGTAAATAATCAACTACTTTTGATATCTCTTTTAGTTCCAGGACGAAATTCATTATCACATTAATACTTTTGAGACTTCTATAATTTGGTCAAGTTTTGCTTTTGCTTTACCGCTTAAAATAGCTTGTCTTGCTATTTCAATACCCTCTTTTATATCTTTTGCCATACCGTCAATTTCTAAAGCAGCCCCTGCATTTAAGAGCACGATATCAAGCTTAGCACCTGTTATTTTACCTTCTAATATATCTCTTGTAATCTGTGCATTTAGCCGTGCATCGCCACCTATAATGTCATCTTTTGAATACATTTCAAAACCGTAATCTCTAGGATCTATTATAAAATCTTCTATAATACCGTTTTCAAGTTTTGTAGCATAGGTAATATCACTTATACTTATTTCATCAAGGCCGTCTGCACTACTTACGACCATCGCACGTTCTGCCCCTAAAAGTTTAAGTGCTTCAACCATTTTATGTATATAACTTTTATCAAATACACCGATAAGTTGTTTTACGGCACCTGCAGGATTTGTAAGAGGTCCAAGAATATTGAATATGGTTCTGTGTGGAATTGATTTTCTAATAGGCATAAGATTTTTCATAGCCGGATGGTGATTGACGGCAAACATAAAAATAAAACCGGTATCTTCAAGCATAATAGCTTGTTTTTCCAACGTAACACTTAAATTCACACCCAAAGCCTCAAGCATATCAGCACTTCCGCTATTACTAGTAATACTTCTATTACCGTGTTTTGCCACATAACATCCGCAAGCAGCGAGTAAAAGAGATACGGTAGTAGATACATTAAAACTATTACTTTTATCTCCGCCGGTACCGCAGTTATCTATTAGCCTAGTTTCTAGGTGATATGGTATAGGAAGAAGTATCGAGTGTTCTCTCATGGCACTTGCAGCCGCTGCTATATCCGCAGCCGTTTCACCCTTTTCGTAAAGCTCTATTAAATAACTTCTAACCTCTTCGTCGGTTAACTTACCTTCAAAAATATCATCAAATTTTAGTTTTGTTTTATTAAACATTATAGCTCCTAATCCAATTTTTTCACATAGTCGGCTTGTTTACTTTTTGGTGTCGATTTAGTCGTTGGTATTGCTAATACTTCGTATTTATCGATATATTCAATATATCTGATTTCAATAATATCACCGACTTTAACCTCTTTGGCTTTTTTTACAGGATTACCGTTTAAAAACACGACATTATGTTCAAGCATATCTTCACTTATTGCTCTTCGCTTAACTAAATTTACGGTACTTAAAAACTTATCGATTCTCACTTCACCCTCTTTTGAATTTGTAACCTAGATTATAGCAATTTTATGATAAAATATCACCATATTTCAACTTAACGGAGTTTTTATGAGTAAAAAAGAAGTAAAAAAAGTAGTTCTTGCTTATAGCGGTGGACTTGATACAAGTATCATATTAAAATGGTTACAAGATGTTTATAATGCTGAAGTTATAACATTTACGGCTGATTTAGGACAAGGTGAAGAAGTGGAACCTGCTCGTGCTAAAGCTTTAGCAATGGGAATTAAACCTGAAAATATTTTTATTGAAGATTTAAGAGAGGAGTTTGTAAGAGATTACGTATTCCCAATGTTTAGAGCAAATACAATATATGAAGGTGAATATTTGCTAGGTACTTCTATAGCAAGACCTCTTATAGCAAAAAAACAAATCGAAATTGCTAAAAAAATGGGTGCTGATGCAGTAAGCCACGGTGCTACAGGAAAAGGGAACGACCAAGTAAGATTTGAGCTTGGATACCTTTCACTTATGCCTGGTGTTACGGTAATTGCGCCTTGGAGAGAGTGGGACTTAAATAGTAGAGAAAGTCTACTTAACTATGCAAAAGAACACGGTATAGAAATATCTCAAAAACACATAGATGAGAACGGGAATCCAAAAATAAGCCCATATTCTATGGATGCTAACTTGCTTCATATATCTTATGAAGGACTTCACCTAGAAAATCCAAATGCAGAGCCTGAAGAGTCTATGTGGTTGTGGACAAATTCACCTGAAAATGCTCCTGATGAAGCTGAATATATAACAATAGAGTACAAAAACGGTGACCCGATAGCAATAAACGGCACACCTATGAGTCCTGCAACTTTACTAAAAACTCTGAACGACTACGGCAACAAACACGGTATCGGAAGAATAGATATAGTAGAAAACAGATATGTAGGGATGAAATCTCGTGGATGTTATGAAACGCCTGGTGGAACAATAATGCTAAAAGCTCATAGAGCAATAGAATCAATCTGTTTAGATAGAGAAGAAGCTCACCTAAAAGATGAGATTATGCCAAAATATGCAAAACTAATCTACAACGGTTACTGGTTTGCACCTGAGAGAAAAATGCTACAAGCTGCGATAGATGAAACTCAAAAAAACGTAGAAGGTACAGTAAGACTAAAACTATACAAAGGTAACGTAATAGTTGTAGGAAGAACTTCTCCAAAAACTCTGTTTAGTGAAGCACATTGTACATTTGAAGCTGATAATGTTTATGATCAAAAAGATGCAGGTGGATTTATAAGACTAAATGCTCTAAGATTTGTTATTGCTGGACAAGTTAGAAAATAGTTATTAGTATATTGGTGTATTAGTATATTGGTGTATTGGCTTCTCTTCCCAATTACCAATTACTAATTACCAATTTAAAGGGTAGTATATGGAATTATTATTTGTTATAGCCCAACTTATACTTATAGCGATTTTTGTTGTTTTAGGTATAGTTACTATTCGTCATACTATAGCCATAATCAAATACAAAAAAGATAAAAAATCAAAAGATTTCAAAGAAGACGAACTGCCTTAATTATAGTAGTTCATCTTCCCCTACTACAAGATTTCTTCCACTATTCTTAGCTTTATAAAGTGCCTTATCAACTCTTTTAAATAGCTTTTCTTGATTATCTTCATCGTTACAAACAGCAACTCCGAAACTAGCCGTAATAGTTCCATCAATAGATTTAAACTTATGATCTGCTATAGCATTTTTTAGATTATTAGCTACTATTTTTGCACTATCAAACGTCGTACCAGGAAGTAATATAGCAAACTCTTCACCGCCCCAGCGAGATAAGGTATCAGTACTTCTAACATTTTTAGATATGATTTTTGCTATATCTTTTAATATCTCATCACCAACGTCATGACCGTAAGTATCGTTTATAGACTTAAATTTATCGATATCAAGTAAAATAATACTAAGTTTGTTTCTTTGCATTTTTGCTTTTTGGAACTCTAAATTAAAAAACTCTTCAAATTTCATACGATTAAACGTACCTGTTAAAACATCTATAGAGGCTTGTTCTTCCAATGTTTGCGTCATACTATAAAGTTCATCCACTTTATGTTTCATAGCTTTATTTAAAGTGCTCAACTGCTCTTTAGTTTGTTCAAACTCAGTAACGTCATGTCTTATAGCTATATACTCTACTATATCACCGTCAATATCCAAAATAGGAACTACGGTAGAATCAACCACATATTTTCTACCGTCTTTTTTCATATTGGTTATGAGTCCACTCCATGCTTTTTTCTCTTTTATAGTATCCCACAACTCCTTAAATGCAGAGCTTGGCATAGTAGGATGTCTTACTATACTATGAGGCTTACCTATAAGCTCAGCTCTACTATATCCGGACACTTCACAAAATTTATCGTTAACGTAAGTAATAATACCTTTAGGATTTGTTTTTGAAACGATATTGCTTAAATCAACTGCTTTTTTATACTCATTGAGAAGATTTGCATGTTCATCTTTGAAATTTATTTTGTTATCGTTAATTTGTTCATATGCTAAATATAATTCATTCGTAAGTTTTAAAAACGTTTTTTCTATATCATTGGATAAACCGAAAGAAAGCATACCTTCCTTATAGAAATAGTAACTTACGCTATTTTTTAGAGATATAAATAACGTGAAGAGTTCCGCAGTTGTAACTGATACCTGACTAAGCATCTGCAAGAACTTAACTCTCACAGGGCAGTCCGAGATGGTTAGTTCCCACTGCATAATACCTATAATACATTCGAAGAGTTCATAAAATACTTTCTTTTGTACCTCCGTAAGATTCATTTGATGAGTACCTAATATATTCTTAACTTCCTCATCGTCCAACCAATGATCAACAATCTTACTTTTATTGATACGTAAGATATAACTGAACTCTTTAAGTTGTATTACTCTCTTCATTACTTTAGCTTTCTATTGATTATTTTCATATAAAAATCATTTTCATTCACTAATTGTATCTAAATTGAATTAATTCTTTACTTAGAGAAAAAATTTATTACTAAAATGAAACTAATTTTGTAATAATACGATATCACCTACATTTTTTTTAATACTTGATGCTACAACATTGCATTTTACTTTGAAAAGGAAAAATATTCTATTATCTTTTAATTGCTCTAAACACTCATAATTTCCCATACCTTTTGCTACAATCAAAGGAACTGTTTCAAAAAAAGCCTTAAAGTCACTACTTGCCCTACTTAAATCTAACCCTGGAGTATCTACACCGCTATCTACTATAGTTGCAACCTCATCTATGCCTATTTGATATGCCTCTTTTACGGTAATATCATTTATAATGGGCTTTCCTCTGGTAGCATAAAAAAGCTCTTTTGTAGGATATAGCTCTTTTATAGTTTTTAATAAAACCTTATCAAAAACATTTTCACCGCTATTATCCGCAAGTACAAGTATTTTATCGGCAGTTTTTATTTGTATTTTGAGTTTTTCATAGTCATTTAGAGCAAAATCGGTATCAAAGATATTTTGTACTTCATTAGTCACACAAAACTGCTCTTTTGCACCGAAATCTATAACATTTCCTGCTACACTTGCTTTGATAGCGGTAAAAAGCTTATCATCAGAGATTTGTAGTTTTTTATAAATAAAAGGCAAAAGCTCGCATGCTTTTTGAATACTTTGTTGTTTGATAGTTTCTAAAGGGTCATCAAGCCCTAGCCTATCACCCAAATAAGCATAAACATCTTTTGCTATAAAAGGTGGCGTATGAAAATAGCTAAAACTTAATGAACGCTTTTTTACTTCGGCTCTTATCTCATCGGCAACACTCTTTTCTACATCCAACAAAGCCAGAGCCTTGTCAATCTGCCCCACTATACACCCTACACAGTCACTTTGGATATTCACTTACGCTCCAAAAGCTGTTTTTACTTTTTGTATTTCATTTATAGAACCGAAATACAAAGGTGATTTATGATGTACATTTAAAGACTCTATATCAAGTATTCTGTATTTACCGTCTATAGCTTCACCACCTGCTAGTTCTACTATAAAGCTAATAGGATAACACTCAAATACTAGTTCCATAGTACCGTTTGGCTCGTTTTTGGTTGCTGGGTTTGAGTATATACCACCTCTTTTGAAAAGTATTTGATGGGTATCTAGCACTAAAGAATCACTATATCTTAGTCTATATCCGCTATCAAAAAAACTTTGCATCAAAGCTTTGTGTTCCGGCGTCCACGCTGCTATATCACCGCCTGTAGAGTTTATTTTACCGCTTGTACTTAATCTAAACGACTCTTTTTGTACGAACTTATCACCCTCATACGAGAAAAATTTAACACCCTCGTTTTGAGTAGCAAAAACCATTTGAAAAGTAGGTCCATAGGTAATATATGCACTTGCTTTGATATTTTTCGGTGATATTTCATTCTCATATACGCACAAAATAGTACCCAAAGAGTAATCAACATCCAAAAGCTCGACATTATCAATACTTACGTAAGCAACTATATACTTACCGTTTGGATTAATAGTACACATTTGTTTTTTGTCTTTGCTTAATGCACCTTTTACGCTTTTGACTTTCTCAAATTCACTCTCTATGATTTGTGTACATCTTGCATATATTTTGCCTTGAAGTTTATTTTCAGTCATATTCACATCAAAAAACTCGTCACTCATACCTTTGAAAATATCTTTTTCTATATGTACCGCTATATTTGATACCGCATTAAAAATTTCTATCATACCCTACTCCACTAAATCTAATAAATCTTGTTTTATTCTATACTTTTGAGAATTTACATATTCTACACTTACAAAGTCAAATTTTGACTCTTTATAAACCACTACACTTGCTTGTTCTTGTACGTTTAATAAATGGTCAATAGCATACTTTGTAAATTCAAATGCCATCAATCTATCAAATACGCTAGGTGTTCCACCCCTTTGTATATGCCCAAGTATTGTTACTCTTGTCTCTATCCCTATATCGTTTTTTAGCCAGTTAACTATTTGCGTAGTTTGTTTTGCACCTTCGCTCACTATTGCTATGATATACTTTCTACCGTTTTGCATCTCTGAGAGAAGCTTTTGTTTTTTTGCTTCCAAATCAATAGGCTTTTCAGGTATTATGCACACCTCTGCACCGCTTATCAAAGATGTAATCAAAGCCAAATAGCCACAATCCCTACCCATAGTTTCTACAACAAAAGCTCTTTTTGATGAACTTGCCGTATCTCTTAGGCTATCTGTAGCATTTGATATGATATTCAAAGCCGTATCAACCCCCAAACAATAATCCGTCCCAAATATATCATTATCTATCGTCGATGGAACACCGCAAAATTTAATATCTCCAAACTCTGCACAAAAAACATTAAATGCCCTAAAACTTCCGTCACCGCCAAGAACTACTATCTTGTCTATCCCTTTTTGCTTTAGGTTGTTATATGCTATTTGCCTATACTCTTTTTCAAAAAACCTTTTTGACCTTGAGGTTTGGATAATAGTCCCGCCACGATGTACTATACCTGATACATCAGAATATGTGGCTTTTTGGATTTTGTCATCTATTAAACCCTCTAAGCCCTCATATATCAAATACGGCTCAAGATTTAACGATATGGAATAATCCACAAACTTCTTTATAGCAGGATTCATACCTGCACAATCACCGCCTGAAGACATAATGGCTATTTTTGACATCTTTGCCCTTTAAACTTCTGTTATCTTATAATTATATCTTAATTTTGCTTTTGGGATTATTCTAGCCTTTGTAAAATCTCCAAACTCCCAATCTCAAACTTGGAAAATGCGAACCATTTTTTACCTAAATCTTTAAGACTAGCACCGATGTGATAAATCTCTTTATTATCAAGTATCAAAAACCTATCATGGGATTTTTTGAACTCTACAAGTTCTATATTTTGATATTGGGATTTATATTTTTGATAGTCTAAGTGAAGTTGTTTGGTTATAGTTTGGGTATAGATTTTTATATTTAGATTTTGATATTTACTTAGAAGAGTAAATACGGTATCATCTATATAGTTATCTATAAGTACTATATCACTTTTTGTATTTTTAAGTAAGTCATTTACAAAGACATAGGCATCATATATTTGTCCATCATAAAAGATTCCTTGTTTTGGTTTGGTGGTTTTATCTTCAAGGGCGTTTAGTATTTGTTCTATTTTGGTGTCTGTTTGAAATTGCTTTTGTTCAAGCAAATCTAGTCTTTGAAATACAAGGGCGTTATTGGATATAAACTTTCGCATATTTACGAAAGCCCTCATTATATTGATATGTATATCAACTGCTATTTTGCTTGTAAGTACAGATGATAGTGTGGCTACGCCTTGTTCTGTAAATACAAATGGTAAGCTCCCTCCTAAATGTTGCTTTGAAGGTATCGCATTTTGCGATACCATTAGATTTACTTCATTTTCAGAAAGTTGAAACATAAAATCAATAGGAAAGCGTTCTATATTTCTTTTAACTTGTTCTCTAAGTCGTATTGGTTTAACACCATACAGCTCAGCTAAATCCCTATCAAGCATAACTTGAAGACCTCTTATGGTGTATATTTTATTTGAGATAGTGTCATTTATAATTGTGATTTCATTCATCTAGTGCCTCTAGTATAAATTTATCAGTGATTATATCATATTATATATTATTTTATGACTCCATCCTTGTAAGCTCTTATAAACCTTTCACTAGCGATTTTATGTACAACTATCGGCTTTTTATAGAAACTATCACCATACATAAGCAAATAGTTTTCGTCATATAGTTTACTTGACGGTATATCTTTGTATTCACTCACCCATTTTTTGATATATGTTCCGTCTTTATCGAACTTTTTGGTTTGCAAGTAAGGATTAAATACTCTAAAATAAGGCACACCATCAGCACCGGTACTACTTGCCCATTGCCATGAGCCTATGTTTGAACTTGCTTCATAATCAAGGAGTTTCATAGCAAAATATCTCTCACCCCATCGCCAATCTATGAGTAAATCTTTTGTCAAAAAACTACTTACTACCATTCGTAAGCGGTTATGTAAATATCCTGTGGCATTAAGTTCTCTCATAGATGCATCTATAATAGGTACTCCTGTATTACCATCACTCCACGCTTTGAATTTATCAATATCGTTTTCCCATTTTATATCTACGTCATAGAAGTTTTGTGACTCACTTTTTGGAAAATGCACCAATAGCATATTCCAAAACTCCCTCCATATAAGCTCTCTTATAAACTCACTTGTATCAATACCCTCTTTTTGATATGAAAGAAGTTCTCTTAAACACTCTCTTATACCGATAGTTCCAAACCGCAAATGTATCCCTATACCGCTTGTGTATGGATTACGACTTATATCATCCCTTAAATCTTTGTACTTATCAAAGTAAGGCTTGTAGTCATTTAAAAGCATCTTTGGATTGTCTATATATGGAATATGAGATATATCTACTTTTTCAAATCCTATGGACTCTATCATGATAGGCTTTTTTTCACCGCAACAATCTATCCAGTCATAATCAAACTTTTGTAATCTAGCTTTTTTGATATGATAAATATTGTTTACCAGAACCTCCACAAACGGTAAAACAGCCTTATAAAAAGGGGTAAAGACCCTATATGGTGTACCGTCTTTTTTGACTCCATAGCTTGGTGGCAATAAAAAAGCATCATTAAAAGATTTAAGATTGTATTTTGAGCCTATTATATTATCTCTTTTTAAAGCATATGAGTCATTATCCGCACAACAAAGTATTTCATCTATTTGAATTTGTTTTGCGATGTATTCAAACACTTCCAAAGGTTTACCGTAAAATATAGCCAAATCAAGACCCATATCATATAAATCTTTTTTTAGCTTCAAAACACTATCAAAAATAAAACTCACCCTTTTATCATATTTGTCTAAGGAGCTTAATATATCATCATCAAAGATAAATATAGGCAATACCTCTAAATCTCTAAATTCACTTAAAATTGGATTGTCACTTATTCTGAAATCTCTTCTGAACCATAAAATCGATGCCATCACAATCTCCTTGAAACTTATACGTATTATACACTATAGTTTAGATTATTTGTATTCAATATATGCTATTTTATTCCCATTTTTATTAACTTATTTGATTATTATTAGTTTTTTTTATATATATTATAAATAAATATTTCTTATAATACTATTGACATTTACTATAAATTATTGTTATAATGATTTTGTTGATATTTTAGTACAAGAGGAGAAATAAAATGGCAAAAAGAAACAAAGAAACGGGACTTTTTGAAGCTTATGAAAAGGACCCTATAAAAGCTGACTTAGACATATTCGGGAGAATAACAGACGATAGTAGAAGAGGATTCTTACATAAAAGCGGTTTACTGGCTATGATGGCTGTTGTCGGCTCAAATATACCTTTTGCAGATAAAATGCCTTCAGGATTTATACCTGCAGCGCTTGCAAATACGACTGAACCTTTCAAAGTTCCAGGCAAAGACGGTTTGGTTTACCTAAATGACAAACCTATCAATGCTGAAACACAATTACATTTACTTGATGATGAGTTTACTCCGGCTAATAAATTTTTCATAAGAAATAACGGTAATCCACCTGCGTTTGAAAGTATTGATGTAAAAAACTGGACTTTAGAAATTGCAGGAGAAAGTTGTGAAAATCCTACAAAATTTACTATAGATGAACTAAAATCAAAATTCAAACACCATACTTATGCTTTAACACTAGAGTGTGGAGGTAACGGTAGAAGCGAATTCAATCCACCTGCTAAAGGTAACCAATGGGGACAAGGTGCCGTTGCATGCGGTAGATGGACAGGTGTAAGACTAAAAGACGTACTTAAATCTTGCGGAATCAAAAAAGATGCCGTATACATAGGATATTATGGAGCAGATGTGCATCTAAGCGGAGACCCAACCAAAGTAGTTATAAGTAGAGGATGCCCTATAGAAAAAGCTTTAGAAGATGAAAGTTTAATCGCTTGGGCATACGAAGGTGAAGATATACCGTATCAAAACGGTTTTCCATTGAGATTGGTGGTAGGTGGATGGCCTGCATCCGTAAGCGGCAAATGGCTAACAAAAATTGTTGTTAGAAATAAAGAACACGACGGTCCAAAAATGACGGGACAATCATACAGAGTACCTTGTAACCCTGTTGCACCTGGTTCAAAAGTACCTGATTCAGAAATGTGTGTAATCGAATCTATGCCTGTAAAATCTATTATAACTTATCCTATTTCCGGTATTGAACACAAACTAGACGATAAATTACCACTTAGAGGAAAAGCATGGGCTGGAGATTTACATGTCAAGGAAATGGAAGTATCGATAGATTTCGGTTCAACTTGGCACAAAGCAAAAGTTAATAAACCTTTAAATAGACTTGCATGGCAAACTTGGAGTGCCGAAGTTAAGTTCCCTGAAAAAGGGTACTATGAAGTATGGGCAAGAGCTACAGACTCAAAAGGTAAAGCTCAACCTATCGTACTACCTGGATGGAACCCAAGAGGATATCTAAACAATGCTTGTCATAGAATAGCTGTACAAGTTATATAAGGAGTCACACATGAGATTCCTCAATAAAACGGTAGTTGCTTTCATTTGTACCGCATTAAGTATAAATTTATATGCTTCTACAGAAATAGACAAAGAAACAGGGCTAAAAATCGCTCCCGGTTTCGAAGAAGTAAAAACAAACTGTACCGTATGTCACAGTGCTGCTTTTATAGTACATCAAAAAGGTGATAGAGATACGTGGCATGCCATGATTAAATGGATGCAAAAAACTCAAGGGCTATGGGAGTTTGATAAAGAAACAGAGGATAAGATACTAACATATCTTTCTACAAACTATCCTCCTGGAAAAGCAGGAAGAAGAGACAATCTAAAAACTTCTTTAATGCCGCCAAACCCATATAAATAAAAGTTAAGGCTTATGCCTTAACTTTTATAATTAGTCCAATATTGGATACACACCGTTTTCATCATGATTTTCTCTACCTGTGATTGGTGGATTAAAGACGCAAATTAATCTCATATCCTCTTTTCCACCGTATAAATTATGCTCATCATGTTCATTTAACGCATACATTATGCCGTTATATATTTCATAGATTTTACCTGTTTTTAAATCTTCTATTTTACCGTCACCGCCTACACAATACACGGCTTCAAGATGATTTTTATAGTGAATATGCGTTTTTGTACCGGCTTTGATGATAGTTTCATGAAATGAAAAGCCCATATCGTCACTTTTTAAAAGCATCCTTCTACTTATCCACTGTCCCTCTTTTGCATGTACTTCTTTATCCGTACCGATAATATCTTTAATATCTCTTATTATCATTAAAACTCCTTTGTCAATCTTTCTTTTTTCTCGTGAATCACATCTTCTATTGCAGATTCTACTATATCAAGACCCTTATTTAGAGTATCTTCATCTATTGTCAGAGGTGGCAAAAACTTCACTACCTGCCCCATAGAACCGCATGTTTCTATTACTAGTCCGTTTTCAAAAGCTTTAGCCGAAATTTCACTAGCTACACTACTGTCACTTTTTATTTCCAAACCGTACACTAGTCCTCTTCCCCTAACTTTCATCTCATATTCAGGATATTTAAAAACAATTTTTTCAAGTCTACTTTTTACAATAGCTTCTTTATATGAAATAGCATTTGCTAAATCATCATTATCCCAATACTCAAGAAGCTCACGAGAAGCAACAAAAGCAAGATTATTACCCCTAAAAGTTCCTGTATGCTCACCTGGTTTCCATTGATCCAACTCAGGTTTTAATAAAACCAATGCCATAGGAAGCCCTCCACCTATAGATTTACTCAATGTTATAATATCAGGATTAATTCCTGCAAACTCAAATGAAAAAAAATCTCCAGTTCTACCGTTGCCTACTTGAATATCATCTACAATCAAAAGCATATCAAACTCTCTACAAAGTTCTTCTATACCGTGAAGCCACTCTTTTGAAGCTACATTTATACCCCCTTCGCCTTGAACGGTTTCTAGTATTACCGCAGCAGGTAAATCAAGTCCGCTACTTCCGTCTTCAAGATATTTTCTAAAAACAGTTAATGAATCTATATCTTCACCGAAATATCCGTCAAACGGCATAAAGGTTACGTTTGACCTACTTATGTGAGATTCATCCCTATAAAAGTTGTTTCCAGTAACTGCTAGCGAACCTTGAGAAAGACCGTGATAACCGTTTGTAAAAGATACTATATTAGAACGTCCTTTTACCATCCTTGCTAATTTTAATGCTGTTTCTACGGCATTTGTACCTGTTGGTCCGGTAAATTGAAGTTTATACTCCAAATTTCTCGGTTTTAGTATAGTTTCTATGAATTTTTCCATAAAAGCTTTTTTAGCACTTGTAGCCATATCAAGTCCATGAACTATACCATCAGTTTGAAGATAGTCTATCATTGCATCTGTTGCTTTTTGGTTATTGTGGCCATAATTGAGGGTTCCTGCTCCTGCAAAAAAATCTATATACACATTTCCTTGCTCGTCAGTTAAAGTTGCACCTTTTGCCGTAGCAAAAATTGTAGGAAAACTTCTTATATAACCTCTTACTACCGATTCATAATTTTCAAATACTCTCATAGGTAATCCTTTACTACCTTAGGTTTCATCATATAAAGAAGTTCATCTTCATGAGCTTCTTCAAAATAATCTTTTGTTGCAAATATGCTTATTTCTTTATCAAATTCAAAAATCTTTGCAAATTTCTCAAATACCTTTTGAGATGCAATATTTGATGGTGAAATAGTCGTGTGTATATATTTTATGTTTGATAATTTTGAACTTTCAAAAAGCTGTTTCAACATGCTAAATGCAATGTTTTGTCCTCTGAAGTTACTATCTACCGCAACTTGCCAAACAAAAAATATATTTTCATCTTTAGGATGAATAAAACCTGAAACAAATCCTACTATTTCTTCGTATTGCTTTGCCACAATACAAGTATCATTGAAGTATGTTGTTTGCAACATATAAAGATACTGGGAATTTACGTCTAAAGGCTTCGATTTTTTTATAAGATTATAGATGCATTTTGCATCACCTATTGTCGGATGTACTATTTGTATATTTTCATTCATTTCTTCTCCTAGTTAATCTTAAAAAAAACTTAAAAAGATAAGTCCTTTTTTTCATAGTAACATATTAGTCTTATATCTTGCTTAAATATGGATACAAAGTGTATAATTTCAATATTATACAGTTCATATTTATAGATAAAATTCATATTATTAATAAAAAACATAAGCTAATTTTAAAGTAAATTGGATATAAATACAAAAATGATTTTAAGGTAGATGACTTATGAGAATATTGTCAATTGGACTAACACAGAAAATGATAAACGACCTGAGCAGAAGAAGTGACTATATCATAGATGAGTGCCTTGACTTAGAGGACTCTTACAACTACATGATATCAAGAGATTATGATATGTTTCTTATCCAATACGACGAGCACCTTGATTTTGACGAGTACGAAAGATATGTTTCAAAAATGTCAAAAAAACTTCGTATCCCTTTTGTAATTCTTTCTAAAGACAAATCAAAAGAGACTGAAATAAGATTTCTAAAATGCGGTGCCGATGATTTTATCAAAAAACCTTTTGATATAGATATAATTTTGCTAAGATTAAAAACTAGATTAAAACAACCTATCGATGATACCATAAGCATAGGTGCTTTTACGATAGATAAATTTTCACAAAAAGTAAAATACGGAAATAAAGAACTTGATATTAAAGGGAAGCCTTTTAGTATTTTATCATATCTTGCGCTTAACCAAAACAGGGTTATATCAAAAGATACTATCCTAAACGCAATATGGGAAGAACCTGAATACGTTTCTCCTAATGTAGTTGAAGTGTCTATAAATAATATAAGAGATAAACTCGACAAAAAAGTAGGAAAGAACTTTATTGAAACTATTAGAAGAAGGGGTTATAAGTTTTGCTATACTCACCACGATATAGCGTAACAAACTTATTCGAATAATATTTGTACTTTCATTAAGTACAAATATTAACTTTTTATACTTACGACCTTGTTCTTGCCGCTTGTTTTTGCTTGATACATCGCTTTATCCGCTCTTGTCATAAGAGATTGGATATTATCTTCCGTAGGATGAAATTCAGCAACACCGAAGCTACAACTTACACTTCCTATATCATCAAATACTAGAGAGTAAATCTCTTTTCTAATTTTCTCTGCTGCTTCTACACCATGCTCCAGAGATGTCATAGGCATAATTATGACAAACTCTTCACCACCCCATCTACAAATTAAGTCTGTTGCTCGAATAGTTTTTTTGGCTATGGTAGCAATCTCTTTTAGTATCATATCTCCGCTTAAATGGCCGAAAGTATCATTAATAGATTTGAAATTATCTACGTCGAATAAAACTATAGAAAATGTTTGAGTTTCATATCTTACCACTCTACTTATCTCATCTTTTAAAGTAGCTTCAAACTTTGTCCTATTATACAAAGACGTAAGTTTATCTACGGAAGCTAATTGTTCAAGCTTAGAAGCTTTGGCTTCAAGAACCTTATTTACATGTGTAAGTTGTGATTTTTCGTTACGCATAAAATCTGCCCATCGAGCATATACTCTAGCAATAAGCTCTTCTTGAGTAATTTGACCTACTATATTACCGTCATGATCTTCAACTATAAGCCTTTTAAAATGTTGCTGTTGAATAAATTCTAATGCACTAGCGATAGATGTAGTATGTTTAACCGTCGTCAAAGGTGATGACATATAGTTACTAATAGGCAGTGCCAAATCTTTATCTTCACCGAATAGTTTTACTACGTCTTTGGTTGTAATTATCCCTACTCCCCTATCTCCTTCAAAAATAACAACACTATCGTAAATACTGTTATCCATAAGTGTTATTACCTCAAAAGCAGGCATATCCGCCTGAGCCTCTTTGATATAAGAACTAATCAAAATATCACTTAACGTTCTTTTTTCAAGCATTATCTTAGGGTCAACGCTAGATATAATATCATAATACGATACATAACCGCATAGCCTATCTTCATCATCAACTAAACAAATACAATTACAATTTGAAGTTATCTCATTTACTGCCTCAGGTATAGTAGAACAATAATGTATAGCCATTACCGAATCATATTTTATATCTTTCAGCTTAGTACTAAAATCTATTTTTTGAAGCTTTAGTTTCACTAAATCGTTTGCTTTTAAAACACCGAAATTTCTCTTTTCTTCCGACAATATTATAACATCTCGATGATTTGAATTATACATCGCTTCAACAGCTTCCTGAATCGTTTTTGACTCATGTATAGTCACTACTTGCTTTGTTGCTATATCAACTAATTTAGGGAAATTCATTTAATATTCTCATTTGTAAAAAATCTTTGACACCATTATAACACATATTAGATTAGTAGCTAATTATTATCGAATTTGTGATACAATAAATAAAAAAATCATAGGATTAAACTTGAAATATTTAAATATTAAGCAATTAACACAACCGTTATCAGGTACTATTTCAATCAGCGGTGCAAAAAATGCGGCATTACCTCTTTTGGCAGCTACAATATTAGGCAAAAATGAGATTAATATATCAAACCTTCCAATGGTTGCTGATATCAAGACATTGTTAAAACTACTTGAAATGCTAGGTGCAAAATATACTATGTCAAACAATAGCGTTGCCATAGAACCGCTAGGAATATCAAAAACTACGGCTACATATGATATTGTAAAGACAATGAGAGCTTCTATACTTGTTCTTGGTCCTCTTTTGGCAAGATTCGGACATTGTGAAGTATCACTACCAGGTGGATGTGCGATAGGTCAAAGACCTGTTGATTTACACCTAAAAGCTCTGGAGCAAATGGGTGCCATAATAGAGATACGTGCCGGATATATCCATGCAAGAACCGACGGTCCTTTAAAAGGGGCTAAAATAGTATTTGACAAAGTTACAGTGACCGGAACAGAGAACATCGTTATGGCAGCAGCACTAGCAGACGGCGAAACTACTATCATCAATGCGGCAAAAGAACCTGAAGTTGTACAACTTTGTGAAGTATTGAGTGCAAGCGGCGTCAAAATCAAAGGTATCGGTACGGACAAACTAAAAATCACGGGTACTAATAGAGAGCTTATAAAAATAGAAGATTTTGAAATCATACCTGATAGGATAGAAGCAGGTACTTATCTATGTGCCGGTGCTATTACAAATTCTAAAATAACAATCAAAAAAGTAATGCCAAAACACTTAGAAGCTATTTTATACAAACTTGAAGAGATGGGATTCGGCATAGAAAAAACAAAATCAACGGTAACTATACTGCCGGCAAAAAAAGTAAAACCGGTCAACATAATTACTACCGAATATCCCGGTTTTCCAACGGATATGCAAGCCCAGTTTATGGCTCTTGCTTTAACGGCAGAAGGGACTTCTATCATAGATGAAAGACTATTTGAAAACCGTTTTATGCATGTTAGCGAACTTCTTAGAATGGGAGCCGATATTCATCTAAACGGTAGTATTGCAACTATAAACGGCGGTAAAGAACTTTACGGTGCCGATGTTATGGCTACAGACTTAAGAGCTAGTTCAGCACTTGTGTTGGCAGGACTTATTGCAAACGGTGAGACAAACGTACATAGGATATATCATCTTGATAGAGGATATGAAGACTTAGAGGGTAAATTAAACGCTCTAGGAGCAAATATATCAAGACGTGATGAGAGTATGTAATGAAGCAATTTACGCAAGATTTAAATACACTATACGGCTTTCTTGATACACAAAAAGAAAATCAAAGTAAGTTGTATGAATATTTAGAAAACAAACAATACGATAAACTTGAGATTATTGACCAATTTATTGAATTTTTGGACATCAGCGTACCTATAAACGACGAACTAAGACTAGCACTTATTACTAGGCTTATTGCCCTTAGAAGTGATGCTTTTGTACAAATATTGAAGAAAAACGGTTTTAGTGAACAAGATATAGATAATTTGGAACTAAAAGGTTATGAATTCGCCAAAGACTTTTGGCACAAGAATCATAAACATACTATAAATTTTATCAATAATCATCAATTATTTACCCCTTTCTATAGACATATATTTGACGGTGTATTCAATATAGGTACAGCTTTTAGCTCATGGCAACCTTTATGGACAAAAACTATCATCCACACTATAAACAAAGATTTGTCTGCAAAATTTGATAATGACGAACAAGCAGTACATAAGTTTTTAGAAGAAAATAATCTTTTGGACCTAGGACACGGTGGAGAGATAGCAGATAGATGTTATTCGGTCTTGAAATTAGAGAACGATACTTATGAACCAATTGCATATATAAAAGCATTCAAAAAAGAAGTCACTAGAATAATTGATTTGATAGAAAACTTAGTTGATACACTTATAGAGCTTGAAGACAATGTGTATAATCAAAAATGGGATTATATATTATACTTTCAAGCACTTGTGATAGCTTTATCGGAGGATAAAGTAGATACACTGGTCTCTAAATGGGCTGATGTAGATAGAGCTTGGATGAAAATAAGAACTCCTATTCAAATAGGTCATCCATTAGAATACTATGAAGACCATTATAGAAAAGCGGTAGCACTTGAATGGGATATAAGGTTATCCAATCCAAACTGTCTTGAAAATAAAAGAGCAGAAATAATAAAAAATGCCTTTCTCAAACTTTATGCAAGCTCACAAATCAAAAATCAGAATATACTTGATTTAACATTATCAAGCATAGATAAAACAATGCTTTTTATAGGGCGACCGGCAATGTTTTTCGGAGCAGGAATAAACGGTATGTTTTCTGCTCAAGTAGTACCTAACGATGAGGTAGTATCAAATGAAATGGGTAAGAAAATCTTTGCATTTAGCGATGAAATACTCCAATCTGCACGTGCAAAACCATTTTTAAAACTACATACCGAAATCTTCGGTCAAGAATTTTTGAAAAATGAAAGAACGGTGTTATTTCAACAAAGCGATATTTGGCATAAAGTATATGATATAAGTACCATAGGACACGAATTTGGACATATTTTATGGTGTGACGTGGATAGTGAGTCTATTATGAATAAAAGCGGACATTTCAAAAATATAGAAGAATTCAAAGCTACTACCGGCGGTATAGTTGCTTTTTTACTAAACGATGAGGAACAATACTTAGCGAAATACGTAATGCACGATATTATCAAAAGAGCCGTGACACTTATAGCATGGCAACAAGTTGGAGAAGTTCTACCGTATTACTGTGAAGGGCTTATACACTTAAAGGGGCTTTTTACAAGCAAAGTACTCCAATTTGATGAGACCACAAAACAGCTTACGATAACTCAAAGTGAAGAAACGTTTGAGAATCTAAAAAACTGGTATTTTATAACCTATAAAGATTTGGCAAATTGTTATTTAACCAAAACGGATGCATGGGAATTTTTAAAGAATTTTGTAAAGAAAGATAAAGACATTTACCTTCCTAATGACTTAAATATAGAGTCTTTTGTAAAACACTACTACCAAAGATATCAAGATATCGGTCAAGAAATAGAAGAAAACGATAAAAAATCAAACTATACCGTATAAAGGTATAGTTTGGATACTAACTAGCTTTTTTAGATGATTCTCCATTTTCATTATCGGACTCTGTTAAATCCCTAAGCCCTCTTTTTTTGATATAATTATTCAAACCTATATGATTGTTGTATCCTAAAAGTTTTGATATTTTTCTTGTAGAAAGCCCAAGACCCATTAACTCTTCTATTCTTTGTCTTTGCTTGTCGAATTTTGATTTTTGTATAGTCCCTTTTGGTTTGCCAAGGTGAATTCCGTCAATTTTTTTAGCCGTTAACGCCTCTTTTGTTCTTATACTCATCAAATCTTTTTCAAGCTTTAAAGTCATAGAAATAACACCTAAAATCATCTTTGTTAACATATCTTTAGTACTCACAAGATCCAAATTTTGTTTAATAACAACTATTCTAACCTCTTTATTTAATAACTGCTTAATGATATCAAGTATAGATTCTGTGGTTCTTCCCAGCACGTGTAAATCATAAATATACATCACGCTACCTTTATCACACATATCTTTTAGCGTTAACATCTTATCTTCTTCGGAAGGTACGTTTATCTCAACATTGACACTATCATCAAGATTTATTTTTTTATCCTTAAGAAAGTTTAATATCCCTCTACTTTGCTCTACCGTGTAATCAGGATTATTTTTATTTACCCTTATGAAAGCAATATTTTTTGACATAATCTACTCCTTTAAGTATTTTACATTACTTATAATTGATAATAAATTTTCATTACATATTATATAGTTTATTATCATTAACTATTATACGAAATGTTAACATACATAAGTTTAAAGATAGCTTAAAAGTATATTATTTTTATCAATTTAATTAATCAGTTTAAAAGCAAAAAAAAGCTAGAATCTCTTAAATTTATACAAGGATTTTTATTGAAATTAGTAGTAGCAATTACAGGGGCTAGCGGTGTTAAATTGGGGCTTAAGTTCATAAGCCTTTTACCGAGCAACGTACACCCTTTTATTGTAATATCAAATAGCGCTAAAACAGCTATACAATGTGAAGAAAATAAAGATGCTTTACAAGCTATTGCACAGTATACCGTTTATGAAGATGACAATATCTCTGCCCCTATAGCTTCAGGTTCCTTTGGAAGTGATGCTATGATAATACTACCTTCCTCTATGAACACCCTTGCAAAATGTAGCGTAGGTATAGCAGATACCCTCATCACAAGAACTTTTAGTGTTATGCTAAAAGAGAGGAAAAAAACTATACTAGTTCCTAGAGAAATGCCCTTTTCATCGATTGCTTTAGAAAATATGTTAAAGTTATCCAATTTAGGTGTCATAATAGCACCTCCTGTTCTTGGATATTATTCAAATCAAGAGACTTTACATGATATGGAAAATTTCTTGATAGGGAAATGGTTTGATTTGCTAGGTATTGAAAACAACCTATACAAAAGATGGGGTACACAATGAAAAAAGCGATTTACTGCGGTACTTTTGATCCTATAACAAACGGTCACTTAGATATTATCCAAAGAGCCTTAAACGTATTTGATGAAATAGTACTCGGCGTAGCAGAATCAAAAACAAAAAATACGATGTTTGATTTGCAAAAAAGGATTAAACTTGCACAAATAGCCACACAAGGTCTTAGAGTAAGCGTAAAGCCTTTTAATACGTTACTTGTCGATTTTGCAAAACAAGAAAATATTTATACTATAGTTAGAGGGCTAAGAGCTGTTAGCGACTTTGAATATGAACTACAAATGGGATATGCAAACTCCAGTTTGGATAGCAAAATAGACACGGTATATTTTATGCCTACTTTACAAAATGCTTTTGTTAGTTCTACGGTAGTAAGAGAAGTATTAAGATTCGGCGGAGACGTATCACACTTGGTTCCGCAAAAGGTTTTAGAATGTATATAGCAATAGAAGGTATCGATACGGCCGGTAAAACTACTCAATTCGAGCTTTTAAAACAAGCTTATAAGGATGCAGTTTTTACAAAAGAACCGGGAGCTACAAAGCTTGGCTTTAAGCTAAGAGAAATGGCGTTAGGCGGTGAAGCAAAATCAAAAATTGCAGAGATGTTTTTGTTTTTGGCAGACCGTGCAGAGCATATAGAAGAGGTTATAAAACCTAATATGGATAAACTAATATTTAGCGATAGAAGTTTAGTATCAGGTATAGCTTATGCAAAAGATTTTCCTATGGAGATGACTTTGGTTTTAAATCTGATAGCTACGTCCAACACAATACCGAAAAAAGTCATACTTCTTGAATTATCAAAAGAAGAGCTGATATACCGACTTTCTCAAAAAGAAAATGATGCTATAGAGTTAAGAGGGGTCGATTATTTGATAGATATTCAAAATCAAATGAAAAAAACCATAATCAAACTAGGTATTGATTATAAATTTATAGATGCAAAGTTAAATATAGAACAAATTCACAAGGAAATAAAGGAATTTATAGATGGCTAATATCCAAAGCTTAAGAGGAATGAAAGATATTATTGATGATGACAGTAAATTATTTACCTATTTTATTGAAAATGCTTCAAAGATAGCTAAAAATTACGGATTTTCGTTTATCTCAACACCGATGCTTGAAGAAACTGCACTTTTTAAAAGAAGTGTCGGGGAAAGTTCAGATATAGTAAATAAAGAGATGTATCAATTCATAGATAAAGGTGAAAATGACGTGTGTTTGCGTCCTGAAGGTACTGCAGGTGTAGTGAGATGTTTTATTCAAAACAAGTTTGATAAAGCAGGTGCCACGAAAAGATGGTTTTATACAGGCTCAATGTTTAGATACGAAAGACCTCAAAAAGGGAGGCTCAGACAGTTTCATCAATTTGGCGCAGAGTCTTTTGGACAATCAAGCGTCTATGAAGATGCAAATATCATTATGATGATAAAAGATATATTTGATTTTTTCGGTATCAAATACAAACTTTTATTAAATTCTTTGGGTTGTCCCGAGTGTATGCCGACTTACAAACAAAATTTAGTTTCAAAACTAGTAAACATACAAGAAGATCTTTGCGGTGATTGTAAAAGAAGAATAGAAACAAATCCCATAAGAGTTCTTGATTGCAAAATAGAAAGCTGTAAAGAACTTTTAACGGATATGCCAAAAATTACACATAATTTATGTCAAGAGTGTAATAAAGATTTTGATATATTAAAAGATATTTTAACGAAAAATAATATATCATTTGAGATTGATTCAAATTTGGTTAGAGGGCTTGATTATTACAATAAAACGGCTTTTGAATTCGTAAGTAGCGAAATAGGCTCGCAAAGTGCAATGGCAGGCGGAGGAAGATACGATAAACTCGTGGAATTCTTAGGTGGTAAAAGCACTCCTGCCGTAGGTTTTGCTATAGGAATAGAGAGAATTTTAGAGTTAATAAAATATCAACCGCAAGATGAGAATATATATTATTTCGGTAGTATGACTCCTGATGGTATAGAGCGTATCTTTGCAAAAGCGGTAGAGTTTAGAAAAAGTAATAAGGCTTTTGTCGAATATTCGTCAAAAAGCTTTATAAAACACCTAAATATCGCCGAAAAACAAGGTGCTAACATAGTGGCTTTAATCGGTGAAGACGAATTGAAAAATGATACTATTTTTATCAAAGACTTAAGAACCAAAGAAGAAAAAACGATACCACTTAATAATTTTAAAGGATTATAATTGAACAGATACGGTATGCATTTATGGGGTGATGACAACTTCATAATAGAAGACGGAGTAGTGAAAGTCAATTACGGAGATAAACCTTCGTTGAAAGAATTAATATCAAGAATAAGAGAAGAAGGTCACTTAGGACCGCTACTTCTTAGGTTTCCTCATATTACGGAAAAGCAGATTAATAAGTTGTATGAAACTTTTAACAAATCTATCCAAGAATATGATTATAAAGGTACTTTTAATGCCGTTTTCCCTTTGAAAGTAAATCAGTTCCCTAATTTTCTTTTTCCTTTGATAGAAAGCGGAGAGAAATATAATTACGGTCTTGAAGCAGGAAGTAAGGCAGAGCTTATTTTAGCTATGGCATACAATAACGAAGATGCACCTATTACGGTAAACGGTTTCAAAGACAAAGAGATGATAATCCTTGGATTTATAGCAAAAACTATGGGATACAATATCACACTTACGATAGAAGGTCTTAAAGAACTTGAAACTATCGTAGAAGTTTATAATGAATACGATATGGAATGTCCGAATATCGGTCTTAGAGTAAGATTACATAGCGGCGGAAGCGGTGTATGGGCAAAAAGTGGAGGTATAGACTCTAAATTCGGTCTTAGTTCTACAGAAATACTTGAAGCTTTTGGAATACTAAAGAAAAACGAACTAGTTGACCAACTGACAATGATTCACTTCCATATCGGTTCTGCTATGAATACCATAGCACCGCTTAAAAAAGCTCTAAGAGAATCAGGTCATATATATGCCGAACTAAAACAGATGGGTGCAACAAACCTAGAAAATATCAATATCGGTGGCGGTCTAGCTATAGAGTATTCTCAATTTGAAAGAACAAGAGCATATTCATTGGAAGAGTTTAGTAATGACGTTGTGTTTACTTTGAACTTTATTGCAAAACAAAAAGGGGTAAAAGAGCCTAATATTTTCACCGAATCAGGTAGATTTATCGCTGCTCCTTCAACAGTGCTTATAACGCCTGTATTGGAACTGTTTTCTTCAGAGTATGAAATGGAAAATCTCCTATTAAAAGACACAAATCCTCCACTAATTAAAGAGCTAAATGACTTATACAACGAAATGAAAGAAGAAACAGCACTAGAGTTTATGCACGATGCACTCGACCATCTTGAATCAGTATTGACTCTTTTTGATTTAGGTTATATCGATTTACAAGATAGAAGTAATGCAGAGATTTTGGCACACTTAATTACAAAAAAAGCTATACAATTACTGTCCCTTAAAGATTATACAGAATTAAAAAGAATAAATGAAAAGATACAAGAAAAATATCTTTTAAATTTTTCTATATTCCAATCTCTGCCTGACTTTTGGGGTATTGAGCAAGAGTTTCCGGTAATGCCTATAACACATCTAAATGAGAAACCTACAAGAAGTGCATCTTTGTGGGATATTACTTGTGATAGTGACGGTGAAATTGAGTTTGATAGCAAAAAACCTTTATATTTACATGATATAGATTTGGAAAAAGAGGAATACTACCTTGCGTTTTTCCTAGTTGGTGCATATCAAGATATTTTAGGTATGAAGCACAACCTATTCTCTCATCCTACGGAAGCTGATGTTGTATTCAAAAAAGGTCGTGCAGAGGTTAAAAACCTACTAACTTCACAAAAAATCATAGACGTATTGGAAGATATAGATTATGATGTAGTTGATCTAAAAAGCAGACTAAAAAGCAAACTACATAAGAAAAATAAAATATATAAAATGCTTGATAAGTTTATCAATGATACCACATATCTAAAAACGATAAAGAGTTAATTGATGGCAGATATTTCACTACTAGAGTTAATTAAAGAGGATTTTTCGCTACCGAAAAACAATGACCCTGCATTTAGAACCAATCTAGAGTTAATCTTTAATTATCCCGGTATCTGGGCAATAGTAAACTATCGTATTGCTAATGCTTTATATAAAAAGAACTTCAAACGACTTGCACGTTTTGTATCTGGACTTAGCCAGTTTCTAACAAATACCGATATTCACCCTGCTTGTACCATAGGCAGACGTGTATTTATAGACCACGCTTTTGGTGTCGTTATCGGTGAAACTGCCGTACTAGGCGATGATATACTTATCTATCAAGGTGTTACTTTGGGAGGAGTTAGTCTAAGTCACGGTAAACGTCATCCTACCATATGTTCAAACGTCACGATAGGTGCAGGCGCTAAGATACTAGGGAATATCACGGTAGGAGAAAATAGTAAAGTCGGAGCTAATTCAGTAGTTATTACAGATGTACCTAGCTGTTCTACTGCCGTTGGAGTACCTGCTAGAATAATCAAGCGTAAAGATACTAAATGCCTTCTTGACCACAACGACTTGCCTGATATTTCAAAAGAGATGTTCGGCTATTTACTAAAACGTGTTGCTATACTTGAACACGCACTTACGGATAAAGCTTGTATCGATATAAGTACAAAAGACAACGAACTAGAAGATATTTACAAAAACTTTATTGAAGCTATGATGACAAAAGACCAAAAATGACATCATTGGTACTGCTTGGCATACTTACAGGCTTTGTAAGCGGTTTTTTCGGTATCGGCGGTGGAACAATCCTTGTACCGTTGCTACTTTATACGGGCTTTGTTATGAAAGAAGCCGTTGCTATCTCCGTAATGCAAATGGTTTTTAGCTCCATTTACGGAAGCTATTTAAACGCAAAACAAAACAAATCACTACTAAAAGACGGCATTATTATAGGTATAGGCGGTTTTTGCGGAGGATTACTAAGCGGCATAATTGTTACTAGCGTATCGAATGAATTTTTAGAATATACTTTTTTTGCCGTACTTTGTTTTGCTATATATAGACTCTTCAAATCACATCATGCAGGGAAAGAGGACACGGTATCCCAAAATAAACTAATTTTATTTATTATAGGTTTTTTTGTAGGTATGATAGCTATGAGTATAGGTGTGGGTGGTTCGATTATGATTACCCCTATCGTAGCTAGTTACTTACACTACCCTATCAAAGATGCAGCAAGCTTGGGACTATTTTTTGTCGTATTTAGTTCTATAGCAGGATTTAGCTCACTTAGTCTTGCCGGAGAGATGCTTTATACGGAAGGTTTGATAATAGGAATAAGCAGTTTACTTGGGGTTTATTTGGGTATCAAACTAAAAGCAAAAACCGTAAGTAAAAACTACAAAACTATTATTTTGGTACTCTATATAGCTTTGGCACTTGCTATGATTAACCGACTGCTTTTTTAAAACTATATGATATAATTTCAAAAAATATACTATCACAAAGGTTATCAAATGAAGTCTTTAATATTTTTATCGTTGGCGATTTTGATTTTCGGTGGATGCTCCAATAAAATGGAACGACCTTATATAGACAACTACTCCATATGTTCCCAAACTATCAGTAACGTAATCATAGATCAGATATCTATAGAAAACCAAAATACAAATCTTTTCGTAACAAAAGATGATATAAAAAGCACATTTGAAGAGTCGCTAAAACAAAGCGGATGTTTTTATATCCATAATACAAAAGATAGCCAACTACTTGACGGTAATACATATATCCTAAACCTAAAAGCATCGGTATATCAAGAGCAAGAAACTCTCAATAAAAATCTAATCAAAAAAGACGATAAAGAAAAATTAATTATGGTTTTTAACGTAACAGCTCACAACGGTGAAAAAAGTATAATGGTAAGCTCAAAAAGTGGACTTTTAACAAACTCCACAAAAGTGCTAGGATTTGAGACGACAAAAGAGTATCAAAAAGATAAAAGTACATTGATAGAAAGTGCCTCTAAACAAGCTGTAATAGCACTACAAGAGCAAATAAAATAGGTTTTATCCTATTTTATTTGTAAAATCTAAGTATCATAAAAGAACTTGAAGAAATAAGCAATAAGCTCAAAGCTATAGGAAATAAAGAATAGCTATGAAACATAACTACCAAAGTAGATATTAAAGCCCCTAGTCCAAACTGTACCACACCGGACAATGCAGAAGCCACACCGGCATTTTTTGGAAAGTTTTCAAGTACAAGTGCCGTAGCATTGCCGTAAATAAAAGCATTTACGCTTATATATGACGCTATCAAAAATAAAGTCAAATACAACCCTGAATCTTTCGAAACCGTAACAAAAGCTAAAGCAAACAAAATCTGTAAACCGACTGCAGTTTTTATCAAAAATAGCGGTTCGTATTTTTTGAGTAACTTGACATTTACGCTAATCATACCCATCAAAGCTAATATACTAACACCGAAATACAATGGAAACAAGTCGCTACTCACACCGAAATATTCCATATAAATAAACGGAGATTTCGCTATCAAAGTAAACATACCAGAAAATCCAAATGCAAGTACAAACATCATTTGCATCGCTTTTTTATTTCTTAGCACTATTTTATATGATTCTATGGGGTTAATTTTGTTATAAGTAAATGTTTCAGTCAAATCTCTATAGACCCACAAAGCTACCGCTACCGCATAAACAGTCAAAAATACGAATACCGCATGCCAAGAGTAAAAGTGTATTATAAAAGCTCCTATTGCAGGGGCAAGTAAAGGGGCTAGACTTCTTACACTCCCTATGAGTGCAAATACCTTAGCGGACTCTTTTGCATTGAACAAATCTCTAACTACGGCACTTGCATTTACTACAATAAATCCACCGAAAAATGCCTCTAAAAATCTATATATCCATAGCTCGTAGGTAGTTGAACTAAATATTATCAAAAAGCTAAAAAATGCAAATCCGGCAAGTCCGATAATAGAGCTTTTTTTTCTACCGATATTATCCGATATTACACCGCCGAATATCTGCCCTATAGCAAAGCCTATAAGAAATATGGATAATGTAAGTTCTATCTTATCTATCCCTACTCCAAACTCTTTTGCCATCGTAGGAATAGCGGGGATATACGTATCTACGGCAATAGGAGCAACGGCAGATAAAACTGCCAGTAAGATTATAAGATTTATATGGTTTGTAGTTTTCTTCATACCGTTGCTTTTTTATTGCTAGTTTTTAGCGTCAAATCCGCCGCCAAGATTATAATACAAATTAACAGCCGATTTTAAAGCTTCAAATTTAGTTCTCTCTTTTTGCATGGCAACGCTTTGTTCTTCTTTTCTTACGGTTAAATAATCAATATGACTTATATATCCGCTATCGTATTGATTTTTTGCTATATCACGTCTTTCTTTTATAGCTTCGTATCTCTTTTCTTGAGCCATAAATCTCTCTTTATTTGTAGAGTACGAAACCAACGCATTTTTAATATCTCCAAAAGCTTTTCTTACCGTATCTTTATATTCAATAAGGGCTAATTGTTGGTCTTTTTTGGCATTTTCTACGTTTGCACCTATTTTACCAAAATCAAGAATAGGAGATAAGATGTTTCCACCTATTGTATATCCAGAAGAATCAGACCTTACGAGTTTATCTAAATCACCGCTTATATATCCAAGATTTCCGGTCAATGAAAACGAAGGAAAATATGCACTTCTAGCAACGCTAACGGAAAATGCACTAGATTTTACCTTTGACTCTGCCGATTTTATATCTGCTCTTTTATTCAATATATCAGAGGGTAAATTTACCGGCACAGGTAAATTCATAGAGTTATATTCCGTGTTTTCTACTTTTATATTAGTAGCGTCAAAAACTTCGTTTGCATCTTTGCCTATTAGGATTGAAACTGCCGTTTTATAGTTATCCAATACCTCTTTTTGCACAAGCATATTATCTCTCGTCATCTCAAGCAAAGACTCCTCTTGAAGTAACGTTGCCCTACTTTCAAAACCGTTTTCGTATCTTGTTTTTATGTTTTTATATATCTCTTCTTCGTCAAGATACTGTTGCTTTGCTACCTCATAAAGTGCTTGATTTGATTTTAGTCCGTAATAAGCTATGATAGCATCACTAATGACCCTTTGATACACAAGCTCTTTTAGATACGTTTGAGTCATCATATCTTCAAAAGCAGCTTTTTTCGCATTACTTAGCTTACCGAATAAATCTATTTCAAATGAAGCACTAAGCCCCAAATCATAACTTTCGTATGTCATTCCCTGATACGAAGGGGGAGTGTTTTGACTCACCCTTTTTTTGTCTGCTCCGCCGTAGGCATCCACTCGAGGTAGTTGCTCACTTTTTTTGATATTCAAAAACTCTCTAAATTTATCCACTTTGATAACGGCTGATTGTAAATCACTGTTGTTTGCCAAAGCATACTCCACAAAGGCATTTAGCTCTTTATCATTAAAATTTTCCCACCATTTATCGTTCAATAAAGCCTTTTCATCGCCTGTTTGTATAGCCGTAATAGGTAATGTCACTTGAGGAATATTCGGGTCTTGATGAAGCAGTGAACATCCGCTAAAAAGAAACATTCCCGATACTAATAATGTATATTTTTTCATTGTTCTGCCCCTTTTTTCATCACAAGTTTTGAAACCCAAATATAAAATAACGGTATAAATACGATAGCCAAAAACGTAGCAGCCAACATACCGCCTATTACACCAGTACCTATGGCATGACGACTAGCTGCTCCGGCACCGCTACTAATAGCAAGAGGCACAACCCCAAGCGTAAATGCCAAAGATGTCATAATAATAGGTCTAAGTCTTATTTTTGCTGCTTCTATAGCCGCGTCATGTACACTTAATCCATCTCTTACCCTTTGCATTGCAAACTCCACTATCAAAATAGCATTTTTTGCAGCAAGTCCTGCAAGAACCAAAAGTCCGATTTGAAAATATATATCGTTTTCAAGTCCTCTTAATAAAGTAGCTATTATAGCACCGAATATTGCAAAAGGTACAGCCATCAAAACAGAAATAGGCATCAACCATTTTTCATATTGAGCAGCCAAAATCAGGTATAAAAGTATGATACCAAATACAAATGCCAAAGCACTATCACTTGCTATTTTTTTCTCTTGATATGCAGTTCCTACCCAGCTTATAGTATAACCCTCAGGTAATACCTCTTTTGCAACCTCTTCTATGGCTTTGAGTGCCTGACCTGAACTATACCCAGGAGCCGGTTGTCCCGAAATTTTTGCAGACGGGAAAAGGTTAAATCTTTCTACCAAATCAGCTCCTACTGTTTTTTCAAAGCTTACCAAAGTACCTATAGGGATAAGGTTTCCTGTTTGATTTCTTACGAAAATATTATTCAAATCCTCAGGACCTTTTCTATTATCCCCAGTAGCACCTATATTTACCTTATAAGTTCTGCCGTATAGATTGAAATCATTGATATAATAATTACCCAAAGTTGCACTAAGTGTATTATAAATATCAGATACGTTTACCCCTTTAGCTTTTGCTTCTTCCACGTTTACGCTTACTCTATATTGAGGTACCATAGTATTTAGCGTAGTTCTAACACCTACTAAATCACCCCTTTGGTTTGCTTTTTGGATGATTTCTTGAACATATTTATTAAGTTCAAGCATACTATCCCCTGCTCTATTTTGAACATACATATCAAAACCGCCTGCAAGACCCATTCCCATAATAGGAGGTGGAAGAACAGGTATAGAAAAACCGTAAGGGATACCCATTATCTGTCCTCCAAATGCACCTGCCAAAGCACCGGCATGTTGTGATGGACTAGGTCTTTCATCCCAAGGGTTAAGTTTGATAATAGTAGCTGCGGCATTTGTTTTTTCCGCAAAGGTCATAAAATCAAGTCCGGTAAATGATACTACGTGTTTTACATTGTCATTTTTGGCTACGGTATCATATATAGCATCCGTCAACACTTCGGTTCTATTAAGTGAAGCAGCCGGAGGGTTATAACTAAATACGAAAATAGTACCTTGGTCTTCTTGAGGTACAAGTCCAGTTTTCATCATTTTCAACATATCATAACTTGCATATATCAAAGCTACAAATAATAATCCGCTTATAATACCGTATTTAATACTTTTTTGTACCACTGCACTATAACCGTTCGTAGCTTTTTGGAACATATTATTAAACCATTTAAAAAACCCTGTAGGCTCTTTGTGTATAGGTTTTAAAATAGTTGCACAAAGTGACGGAGTAAGTGTCAATGCCACAAATCCTGAAATAGCAACGGAAACTGCTATGGTTATGGCAAATTGTTTATACATTTCACCTGTTAAACCACCCAAAAACGCAACAGGAACGAATACGGAACACAATACCAAAACAATAGCTATCAATGCACCTGAAACCTCTTTCATCGCTTGTATAGTCGCCTCTTTTGGGTTCATCCCTTCCCTCATATGACGCTCTACGTTTTCAATAACAATAATAGCATCATCCACAACGATACCGATAGCTAGTACAAGACCAAACAACGTCAAAAGATTTATACTAAATCCAAACATATACATACCTGCAAATGCACCGACTATAGAAACAGGAACGGCAAGTATAGGTATCAGCGTAGCTCTCCAATTTTGTAAAAATAGGAAAATAACAGCCACAACCAATACTATAGCTTCTATAAAAGTTTTTATAACCTCTTGTATAGATATTTTTACATAATCGGTTGTATCATAAGGTATCTCATAAGCCACGTCATTTGGAAATCTAGCTTTAACTTCTTCCATAACCTTTTTTACACCCTCGGCAGTATCAAGTGCATTGGCACCTGAATGTAAAAAAACAGCAATAGGTATAGCAGGAGATTTGTCAAGCTTTGTGATAAGGTTGTAGCTATTAGACCCAAGTTCTACCGTAGCTACGTCTTTCACCCTCAATGTTCCGCCGTCTTTTTTTGCACTTATTATAATATTGCCGAACTCATCAGGTGTTGCCATTCTATCTTGTGACAGAATAGTATATGTGAACATTTGTTTTTCACTAAGTGGCTCGGAAGCAAATTTACCCGCTGCGTATTGCTCATTTTGGTCTTTAACAGCCGATATTACGTCTTGCGGAGTCAATTGATATGAAGCTAGTTTTTTAGGGTCAATCCATAATCTTATTGAATAATCCTTAGCTCCAAAGATTGTCGCGTCCCCTACCCCGTTTACCCTTTTTATCTCATCTGCTATATTAATAAGTGCATAGTTTGATAAAAACGTGGTATCGTGAGTATTGTTCGGAGAATATATAACGGCAACAAGCAACATACTTGGAGACCTTTCATACACTCTCACACCTTGACGTTGCACCGCTTCAGGAAGCTTTGAAATAGCAGCTTGAACTCTGTTGTTTACATCTATTTTTGCATCATCTGCGTTTGTACCCACTTCAAAAAATACATTTATACTAACTCTTCCGCTATCATCGGCACTAGAATTCATATAAATCATATTCTTTGCACCGTTGATTTGTTCTTCAAGAGGTGCCGCAACTGTTTTTGATAACGTCTCGGCACTAGCCCCGGGATAAACTGCAGATACCACAACTTGCGGTGGAACAACTCTTGGGTATTGTTCTATTGGTAAACTTACCATAGAAGCAATACCTGCAAGTAGTATTATGATGGATACTACCGCCGAAAATACAGGATTTTTTATAAAAAATGAGGAGAACATTTTAATTTCCTTCTACAAGAACCACTTTTGAGTTAGGTCTTACTTTTGCTATATTGTTTACTATTACACTATCACCCTCTTGTAACGGACCGTTTACTACCATACCGTCTTTTGTCAAAACATCTAACATAACGGGTCTAGGTGATGCAACACCGTCTGCAACAACATAAACTATAGCTCCGTTTTGTGTTTGTAATATAGCTTGTTCAGGAACTACGATAGAGTTCTCAATCTGTAAACCTTTTATTGCAATATGTACAAAATCACCGACGATATAATCATTTGAACTATTATCAAACTTTGCTCTTAATTGCAACGTATTTGTACTAACGTCAATTTGAGGTGCTATATAGTTAATTTTTCCGTTTATTGATGATTCTTTATTGTTAGCATCAACTATTTTCACTTCGGTAGAAGCTTGTTTGAACTGTTTTAAATATCTATTTACGTCACTTTTAGGTATTGAAAACTCAACGTTAATCGGATTTGTAGCAGTAATACTAACCAAAGAGGTATTAGCTTGTATAAAGTTTCCTTTATCAAACTTTTTGATACCTACAATACCGTTTATAGGAGCTTTTACGGTAGTGTACTCAAAATCAAGTTCCGCTAATCTAAGATTTGCTTTTGCATTTTCGTAAGCAGATACAAACGTGTCGTACTCTTTATCGCTTATAGCTTTTGTTTCATAAAGTTTTTTAGCTCTATCATAATCATTTAACGCTTTTTTATAATTTGCATTTGCCACATCAAGTTTTGCTTGATAGGTATCTTGTTCTATCGTATAAAGTAAATCACCTTTTTTTACAAAAGAACCCTCAACAAAATGTTGTTTTTCCAAAATACCTTGTACCCTTGCTATAACTTCAACTTGTTCATAAGGTTTAATAATAGCCGAGTATGTTTTATCCAAAACTATATTTTTACGCTCTACCTTAAACGTTTTCACCGGTATAGGCGGCATATTTTGCCCCTGTTGTGCTTTATCTGAATTCGTATTATTTTCACCGCAACCAGATAGCCCAAATACCAAACACCCTACACAAAGCGCTTGTATGTATTTATTATTTTGAATTCTCATTTACTCTCCTAGTAGTATCATATTGTGAAATTATAACACTCTATAACTTAATTTATCTTTCTAGGAAGATAAATATATATACTTTTTAAGAAAAAAATTATAAAATACAAATACAAAAGGTAAAAAGGTGTTGATTTGAAAAGTGATATATTAAGTTTTATAGAAGAAAAACATAAATTCTTACAAGAAAGGCTTCCGGAACACTATGATAAATATAAAACGGTAGTGGATGTAGGGTTGCCTTTGATGCTAGTCAATAAAATCTTAACGGAACAAAAAGAGAAACTTTTTAATTCAAAATACGGTTTAAATACCTCGGAATTTGATGTTTTGATGTCTTTATTATGTCAAAACAAGCCTCTTACACCGACGGAACTTTATGAAAATATGATTTTTTCATCAGGTGGTATGACTAAACTACTAAAAAAACTAGAATCAAAAAATCTCATCCACAGACTCCCCTCACAAGAGGATAAAAGGAGCATGTTAGTATCTATCACGCCCCAAGGTGCGGAGCTAACAATAAAAGCTTTTGACGATATAGTAAAAATCACTATGGACTCATTTGGAGTATTGGATGAATCAGAAAAAAATATTTTTGAAAAAATTCTCAAAAAAATACTTGTAAAACTCGACTGCTAAAACTAGATAGGCATTTTAATCGTAAATTCTATACCTTTGAGTTGTTGATTTTCATGGTAATATTCTACACTTTTGATAGATAAGCTACCCCTAAATGAATTTTGCATAATTTGTCTTGCAGTATACAATCCAAGATATTTTGAATCATTTGTAATGTAAAAATTAAATAGTTCCGACTCATCGGAATAAAAAATATATTCGGAACTATCTTTTATCACTATTATTAAACTTTCTTGCGTACGTTTTAGGTCGATAAAAAAATATTTATTATCTTCCGTTAATATACTTTTACTCATTATATCACTTGAAAAATTATAAATACTCAATAATACGTATAAAAACTGTTTTATATTTCCCCTAATCATAATTGCATTATCTATATTTTGAATATAAGTTATGAAATTATTCTTGCAGTCAAAAGAAATTAACCTATAAAAATTATCTAATACCTTATAGAGATAAAAGTAACTTGTTTCAGATTCATCCATAGATAAGAAATCTACAAAATTATTCATACCGTTTGATAGATAATTGACGTATTTTATAACATCATTTGAACAATAAATCACCTCTTCATTATCAATTTTCTCACCTAAATCAATCTTTAACTTCAAAGAGCTAGCATGAACCGATATTATGCTTAACGGTTGTCTAAATTGATGTGTAATATTTTTAAACATATTACTAGTAAAATTAAATTTATTATATCTTTTGAGGATACTTTTTGTTATTTCCGTATCTTTCTTTTCATTATAATTAAGGATTATACGGTGTATTAACATATGTAAGTTATTATATAAATTGACCGTTCTGATTATGCAATTTTGGAAATATTCAATACCTTGTGCTTTTAAAAATAAATCATAGTCAACTTGTTGTATAATAAACACTATATTATAAATTTTATGCAAACTCGTCAAATCAATTTGACTTAATAATTCTACGCTTAAGTCAAATAAGATTATATTTATTTTATACTCATCTTGTAATGAAATATTTTCTATGGAATAAATCTCCGCACAATAAAAATTGAGGTTTAATTCTGAAACCAACTCCCTGTCTTTTCCGATATACAATACTCTAACATCTTTTTGATTCACGTTATTAACCTCTAATAATATATGCTTAAATCTTAAGCTATTTTCATTTACTACGATTTTTGAGTTAAATATTTTGCATTATATCATAAAAATAGTTAAATATTTACTATTTACCACTTTAAAGGGTAAATATTTTATTTGTTGAGTAATTACTTTATTTTAAGTTATAGTAAAAACAAAAAGGTTAAAAAATGACACAAAGAGACATGGCAGGGTATTTGGGAGTTACAACCGTAACTTTAAGAAATTGGAAAAAATACAAACCTAATTTATACAAGACTATAATGAAGGGTTTTGAGTTTGATGAAATGGTAAAAAATGCAAAAGAATCTTATGAAAAGGCAAAAGAATTGCAAAATAAATATGATGCTAATAGCAACTAATGTCTAAAATATAACCAACGATTCTTTAAATAACTGTAGATATTTTGATACAATTTCTAAAAATAGAAAGGATATCATATGCAAGAATTTATAGAAATATATAATAAAAACCAACTTGATATAGAAAACTTTATCAAAGAGAGTATGCATAATGTCGGAGATATAAAATCCAAATCAAACAAAAATTATGAACAAATTTTTAAGGTTTTTCCATCTTTGGAACTGATTTATTTTGCAGACGCCTCAACCCTAAACCAAGAATCTCCGAATATATACAAAGATAGAATTTCCGAAAAACCAATTGGAAGAAACAGACAATATCTACTTGACAAAGTAGATTTCAAAGATGATAAAATAGCCTTTACAAAACCTTACGTAAGTAGTGCTACAGGTGAAACTTGCCTTACTGCTATCGTAAAACTTGAGGATTTATCGTATTTATGGATTTCAATCTTCAAGCTATACTGAAAAGACTAGGGTTTTTGGAATTAAATCAAAACTTTAATATTTTGAATAAAACATTTTATATGGTAGTTAGCTCTTTGATGATAGTATTGGCACTTTTTACTATTTTTTATTCGCTATACGACTTTATAAGTTCATTTATAAACCACCATATATCTATAGAACATATATTTAAACCGATAGTTGCTTTGACATTGGGTCTTGCGATATTTGATTTGGCTAAAACATTGCTAGAACAAGAAGTTTTATTTAAAAGCTATTCAAAAAATGAAAAATCGGAATACAAAGTTTTGACTAAGTTTATGATTACTATTATTATAGCACTTTTGATTGAGTCTTTGCTTGTGGTATTTAAAATAGCTATCAACGACTATAGCCAAATGATAAATGCACTATACCTGATAATAGGTGTGGGTGTTGTTATAACTTCTCTTTCAGTTTTTATATATCTTACAAAAAAAATAGATTTTAAATAACCAATTGTAGTCCTATGACTACAATGGTTGAGTTGCCTCTTTTTGGAATTCTATGATAAACTTTGCTCCTATAAATTCTTTGCCGTCCACTATCATTTCCTCATTTTTCACATATAAATCACCGTTAAAATGCTCTTTGATATTCTTTGCACTTATATAAAGCCCTAACCCTACCCCTTGACTTTTATGTTTGGTGGTAAAATAAGGGTCGAATATTTTTGATAAATATTCATCTTCTATCCCTCCGCCGTTATCGTGTATCGTTATTCTTATTTTATCTTCCATATCTATAAATGCAACATGTACAACTTTCGGTACAACATTTCTAGCAGTTAAAATATCAATACAATTTTTTAATATATTCAAAAAAACTTCCGTTAGCTCATTTGCAAAACCTTTTATAAATATTTTCTCCGACCCTGATAAGACGTTAACTTCAATACTATGTTTTATAAATAGCCCTTCTAACAAACTAAATGCTTTTTTGAAGCTCTCTTCTATGGGGAAATTCTGAAACGGTTTTTCATGAGTAACGAGAGATCTAAAGCTTTCTATAGTATTGCTGAGATACGTAGCAGTTTCTATGATTTTATCACCTGCTTGTTCAATATCTTCTCTTTCAACACTACCGTTTAGTTCAGCTTGTAACTGTAAATTACCGACATATCCCGTAATTATGCTAAGAGGCTGTCTCCAATGATGGGCAATATTGCCTATCAAATCACCAAGAGCTATAAGTCTTGCTTGCTGTTGAATAAGTTCATTTTGTTTTTTATTTTTGTCTACTTCAAAAACTATTTTTTGCTCCAAATTTTCATTTAGTTCTTTAAGTTCGTATGCTTGTTGTTTGAGTGTATTTTCATATTCGACTACCTTTGAAATATCCCTAAATATCACTATAACACCATTGCCGTTTACGGATGCAACAGTATAATTAACAGGCAGTAAACTACCGTCCTTTTTAACAAACATATCATCAACAGACCTAGTCTGTTTATCATTTGCCGTTTTTACGATAGGACATTCTTCTCTCTTTTCACAAGACTTTTTGATTTTTAATATAACTTTATCTTCCATACTTTCAAATTCTTTTTGAGTATATCCAAGAAGTTTAAATGCTACATCATTAACAAATACAACATCAAAATATTTATCGAGACTAATAACACCGTCGCCCAATCCACCGAGTAACGAATCACTAAAATCTTTTTCCAATTTTACCTTTGTAAGAAGAATATGTAACCAAAAAGCCAAAACAAGAATTAACATAAATGAAAATATGAAAAATACTACTAAATAATTCCACTTATGCCAGATATCAAGCAATGAAAACTCAGGAGCTTGATCATAAGGAGGCAATCTTAACTTACGAGACAATTCTTCAATACCTGAATAATCAACGGACGGGGTATATCCGTATATACCTTTAATAGTACCGGGCTCAAGTGCAAAAAGTGCAGCCGCAAATCTTCTAATTAGTTTCTCATTTGTATGAGCCAAGGCAAAAACAGGCCATTCAGGATATAACTTTGTCGATACGGTATAAGGGAAATTAGGATGCTTTTGAAGATTTATTACTTTTAGCCTAGACAAGTCCAAACCTTCTGTTTTTGCCATTTTTTCTAAAACACCGTCTCTAATAAAACCTACTTGAGATTTATTGTTTAACACATGATGAACTACTGCTTGATGAGTAACTACTTGGTATAACTCTTTAAAATCATTTTCATTAATACCGATTTGATAAAGTTCATATAACTGTGACCTAAAACCACCCATATGTTGTTTACTCGGAACCGAAACTGTTTTGCCTTTTACGTCATACAAAGAATTAACCGTTATATTATCTGAACGTGCAATAATAACACCTGCAAGTTGAGACAAATATGTATCACCCGATTCTTTTAGTAACGTCGCAATTACACCTTGTATATTATACTCTGCTCTTATATGAAGATAATGGGTAGGATTCGTAGTAACAATATCCAATGTATTCTCTTTTAGGCGTTTATTAATCTCTTGTTGTTCCAAAATTTCTAAAACAACCTCTTCATCTTTTAAAAACTTATTTAGATAATCTACTAACGGTTGATACTCTTCTTTTGTCTTTTCATAACCCAAATAAGCAAATACGCCAAATCTAATTTGTTCTTTTGCAAAAACACCGTTTGTACAAAGTAACAAAATACAAAATAGTAAAGGTTTTAAAAGTGCCATACTCATACCAACTCCAAAGAAGACTTAGGTTTAGAGAATAGAAATCCTTGAAAATACTTACATCCAAGAAGTTTTAAAATACCGAATTGTTCTTTTGTTTCAACACCTTCTGCTAAAATATCAAGACCAAACGCTTCGCCCATAGATATAATAGTTTTGACGATTGTTTGATCAACATCGCTTATATGTATATTTTCAACAAATGATTGATCTATTTTGAGCTCATCGATAGGTAAATTTTTCAAATATGCCAAACTAGAATAACCGGTACCGAAATCATCTATTGAAATACTAAAACCAAACTCTTTTAATTCGTTTATTTTTGATAAAACACCCAAAGCATCATCCACTAAAATTCCCTCAGTAAGCTCCAACCTTATTTTATTAGAACTCACGTTATGTTCTTTGACTATATTTACCAAATTAGATACAAAACTACTATTTTTAAACTGTAAAGGACTTATATTGATAGACATTCTCCAGTTTTTTCTTACATCATCACTTTGCCATTTTGAGAGTTCTTTGATAGACTGAATAAATATCCACTCTCCAAGTTCCAAAATAAACCCTGATTCTTCCGCAATAGGTATAAACGTAGCAGGAGAGACTATACCTAAAGTAGGATGTTGCCATCTTACTAGTACTTCTGCCCCAACTATTTCTTGTTTAGAATTTACCTGCTTTTGATATAACACGAAAAACTCATTTTTGACTAAAGCATCTTTGAGATTTTGCATCATCATTGAACGTGATATAGCAACCTCTTGCAATTTAGAATCATAAAAGCTAATTGAATTTTTGCCGCTTTTTTTTGCTATATGCATAGCACTTTCAACATTATTCAAAAGTTCTTCAACGGAATGTGTATATTCTTTGAACAAAACTACACCTATTCCCAACGTCATATAAAAATTCTGTTCATCTACGACAAAAGGCTCTTTTACGGTACCGAGAATCTCTAAAGCAACCTTTTGCGATTCTATCAATGCGTTATTTGAATAAGTGCCTATATTTTCAAGTAATACTATAAACTCATCTCCGCCTATCCTAAAAATCATCTCATTACGATGAATAGTATCCAGCAACCTTTTTGACATCTCTTGCAATATTTTATCACCTGCGCTCAAACCTTTTATGTTGTTAACGCTTTTGAAATCATCAAAATTTATATGCAAAACGGCACCGAACTGTCTTGAAATAGCACTACTATGTATAGATTTTTCAAGTTGTTGTAATAAAAATCTTTTATTCGGAAGATTTGTCAACATATCATAATAAGATAGTTTTTTGATAAGCTCTTTTTGCAAAAATGAATTTATGGCAAATCCCATATCACCGGCTAACTCTTTGATCATATCTACTTCTTCTTTTGACAATCCCTCGGCGATTGTACTGCAAACAGTCATTACTCCTAATGCTTCTTGAGCAAACGTATCCTTAACCAACGGTAGTATATATACCTCTTTAATGTCGTATTTGCGGATTTTAGTTAAACACTGTTGAGGAATATGTTCATCAAAGCTATTCATAAATAAAGATTTATTCTCTTTAAAAACTTTTTGTTCCAAAGGATAAACATCAAACTCTTCATCAAGTCCTAATGACTCTTTAACCACAAGTTCTCCGTTTTCTTCAAGCATAATCTTAACACCGCTAAAAGCTTTATTTAAGTGCATAGAAGATGCCGTTTTAGAGATAAGTTCCTCTATCGAAGATGTCGTTATCAAAATCTGATTACAATCAGCCACAGTACGTAATACTGAAAAAAGCTGCTTTTGCTTATTGTTGGATATTCTTAAATCAGTAGTAGTTTTTTGTAAATCGGCAGTTTTTTTATTTACTTCTGATTGTAACATCTCTTTAGCTTGAACATCTTTTATATCACGTAATAAATAGACGCAAGTAGAACAATCATAACACTCCAGTTAAATGTCGTATTACTCCAAAAAATAGCCATAGTATCATCATTTATAGTTTGTTTAGGGATTTTTATACTCGTAATTCCTCTGATATCACCTACTTTATAGCCAAAAGCGGTATCATATCTTTTTGAAACATAAGCTAACACCTCCTCTTTTTTACCGTGACATGATATACAGTAAGACTCTATTCTTATCGGGGAAGCATAAAAAAACATCTCTTGATTATTATCGACAATGGTTGTCATAGTCGACTTGGCATCTGGATTTTTTTGAAAATATTTTATGGCTTCTTGTTCAAAAATATCAGCTTTATTTTTTGGATTCCTTGGATTATCGCTAACATTTCTTATGGAAATACCGTCTTGAACTTTTTTGGAAAATACATCACTTATAAGAGTAGAAGCATGAGCAGGCAAAAAACCGACCGTTTTATCATCTATTTCAAAACCACTGTTCAAAAACTGTTGATGGTAAACATATCTCATTGACAAAAAGTAACTCTCCAAACTAGTAGCTCTAGAATAAGCTCTTAATTCAATCAAATCTTGTGTTTGTTTGTAAAGGTAAGTCGTAACTAATAAATGAGCAAAAATTATAAAAGCAGAAACAAACCAGAAAAGTTGTTTGGTAATATTGAGCTTGAACATATTATACCTTACTAAAATCTATTAAAGGCAAACTATTCTCCTATAATACCTAAACTTTTATTAAAAAAACTAATTTTTAGCTTAAAATTAAAGATTTATTACGAGATATGATTATAAATAGTTACCTTTAGTTGTTTAAACTCCTATTGGGTATAATATCAGCTATTTTTACATAGGATTACATAAAAATGGCAAATGATACTATAAAGATTTTTGGTGCTAAAGAAAACAACCTAAAAAATATCAATCTTGAGATACCGAAAAACAAATTAGTAGTTTTTACTGGTCTAAGCGGTAGCGGTAAATCTACACTAGCTTTTGATACACTTTATGCAGAAGGTCAAAGAAGATATATCGAATCCCTTTCAGCCTATGCAAGACAGTTTTTGGACCGTGTAGGAAAACCTGATGTCGAGCGTATCGAAGGGCTTACTCCGGCTATTGCGATAGATCAGAAAACAACAAGCAAAAATCCACGTTCTACGGTAGGAACAATCACCGAAATATATGATTATCTAAGACTTTTGTATGCTAGAATAGGCTCCCAACACTGCCATTTATGTGGAAAACCTATTTCTAAAATGTCATCAAGCGATATTATAGAGCAGGTTTTATCTCTTCCTGAAGAGGCAAAAATAGTAATACTTGCACCGCTTGTAAACGAAAAAAAAGGTTCTTTTTCCGACTTGCTTGACGGCGTGCGTCAAAAAGGGTACGTAAGAGCTATGGTTGACGGTGTAATGGTAAGACTTGATGAAGAGATAGATTTGAGTAAAACCAAAAAACACTCTATAAAAATCGTAATAGACAGAGTTGTAGTAAGAGATGAAAATCGTGAGAGAATAGCAACAGACGTAGAAAAAGGGCTAAAAGAGAGTTTTGGCGAACTTGAAGTCGAAATAAGCAATTATGAAGAACTTGGACTTGAGTCAGGTCATATCCACTATAGCGAGCATATGGCGTGTTTTGATTGTAAAGTATCCTTTGAACCCTTAGAACCGCTTAGTTTTTCTTTCAACTCACCAAAAGGTGCTTGTCCTAGCTGTGACGGTCTTGGTATAAGATATGCCCTTGATATGAAAAAAATCATAAACGAAGATTTAAGTATCGATGAAGGTGCTATCAAGATAATCTACGGCTTCAATAAGGGCTATTATTTCAAAATGCTCAAAGCTTTTTGCGACGGTGCCGGCATAGATACAAAAAAAACTTTTAGAGAATTGGAAGACCATGAAAAAAAGGCGATATTGCACGGAAGCGTTGAGAGTGCCGATTTTACTTGGAAACGTCACAAACTAAGCCGTCCTTGGGAAGGTATCGTAAAAATAGCATACAATATGATCAAAGAAGAAAAAGAGATAGGTGAATATATGACCGAAAAAGTATGTGATACTTGCGGTGGAAATAGACTAAAAGCATCAAGCCTTGCCGTAAAAGTGGCAAATAAAGGTATTGCAGACATCATAAGTATGCCTATTGAAGATGTTTATAGTTTCTTTGACGACCATTCAAATTTTGCGTATCTAAGCCCAAAAAATCAAATGATTTCTACACCTATTTTAAAAGAGATAAGAGAAAGAATTTATTTCTTGTATGACGTAGGCTTGGGATATTTGACACTCAAAAGGGATGCTAGAACCATAAGTGGCGGTGAAGCACAAAGGATAAGGGTAGCTTCTCAAATAGGAAGCGGACTTACGGGAGTAATGTACGTACTAGATGAGCCTTCAATAGGACTACACGAAAGAGATACGGCGAAACTAATCCGTACCCTAAAAGCATTGCAAGAAAAAGGGAATACCGTAATAGTCGTAGAACACGACAAAGAGACCATAAATAGTGCCGATTTTATAGTTGATATTGGACCAAATGCAGGAAAATTCGGTGGAGAGGTAGTATTTAGCGGAGATTTGAAAGCTATGCAAAAAGCCAAAACTCTCACTGCACTTTATCTAAGCGGTAAAAAAGACGTACACTATCCACACAATCGCCCTCAAAACGAATATATCGAGATACAAGACGTAAATATCAACAATATCAAAGATTTATCGGTAAAAATTCCTTTGAAAAACCTTGTTGCGATTACCGGTGTAAGCGGTAGCGGTAAAAGTTCTTTGATACTACAAACACTTTTACCGGTAGCAAAAGAGCTTTTGAATCATGCAAGAAAAATCAAAAAAATAGACGGCGTAACAATAGAAGGTCTTGATAGTCTTGACAAAGTAATATATCTCGACCAATCACCGATAGGGAGAACACCAAGAAGTAACCCTGCGACATATACGGGGCTTATGGATGAAATAAGAGATATATTCACAAAAACAAAAGAGGCAAGTATAAGAGGCTATACGGTAAGTCGTTTTAGTTTCAACGTCAAAGGCGGAAGATGTGAAAAATGTCAAGGTGAAGGTGAAATAAAAATAGAGATGCACTTTTTACCTGATATTATGGTCAAATGTGATGATTGTAAAGGGAAACGTTACAATGCTCAAACATTGGAGATTTTATATAGAGGCAAAAGTATAGCAGATGTTCTTGATATGAGTGTAAGTGAAGCTTTGGAGTTTTTTGCAAAAGTTCCAAAAATAAACGCAAAACTTCAAACCCTTATGGATGTAGGGCTTGGATATATAACTCTAGGTCAAAATGCAGTTACACTAAGCGGCGGGGAAGCCCAAAGGATAAAACTATCCAAAGAACTAAGCAAAAAAGACACGGGCAATACCCTTTACGTACTTGATGAGCCAACTACCGGACTTCATTTTGCAGATGTCGATAAACTAACCGGAGTTTTACACAACCTAGTAGAACTAGGCAATAGCGTAATAGTCATAGAACATAATCTTGACGTAATCAAAAATGCCGACTATATCATAGATATGGGACCTGAAGGTGGAAGCAAAGGCGGACAAATAATAGCAGAAGGTACACCGCTTGAAGTGGCAAGTAATTATAAAGAGACCGGAAGTTATACGGGTGAGTATTTAGCAAAGGAGCTAAATACAACTAATAACTAATAGGTAACAACTAATAATTATTGTGTGGCAATACCACAATTTTTTGTCACGATAGTGACTCCTAAGTTATTAATTATTCATTATTAGTTATTCATTAAAAAGGATTTTTTTGGACAGGAAAAGAGTTATTATAATAGGTGCTAGTTACGGCGGATTACACGCTGCAAAAGAGTTTCACAATCGTGATGAATTTGAAGTTTTGGTATTTGATAAAAAAAGCTTTCACTATCTTCAAACGGAAGCTTACGATTTCATAGCAAATAAATCAAATATATCTGATATTACGATAGATATAGGCTCATATATCAACAAGCTTTCATCAAATATCAAATTTATCAAACAAAAAGTCTTAGAATTTGATGCGGAGCATAAAACTATACACACGGCAAGTGATTTTTATAGCTATGATTATCTTATCATTGCAACAGGGGCTAGAACAAATTTTCCGGCTTTTATCAAAGGTTTAAGAGAAAATTCTCACGGTGTAAAAACTCTTTTTAGAGCGTTGGGGTTTAAACAAAAATTCGAAAGTACCATATACGACTATATACTCAATAATGCCTTTGAACACCAAAAAGACTACAACATCATAATAGGCGGTGCCGGTCTAAGCGGTGTAGAAATAGCGTCTGAAATGGCATACATTATACAAACAGACTTCAAACGTCTAGGGATTAGATGTCTAGGATTTAACATTACTTTGATAGACGCAGCTGATAGTATCCTACCCGGTATGGATAGAAAAATCATCTATGCTACGGTAAAAAGGCTCAAAGCACTTGGAGTTCATATCAAAACAAAAGCATTTATCAAAGAGGTTTTTCCAAACGAACTTATCTTGAATGACGGTGAAAAATTGCAATATGACTTTATGATTTTTACGGGCGGTATAAAAGCAGAACCTATAAAAAGTAACAAAGAATATGAATTAAACAGATACAACCAGTATGTAATAGATGACTACTACCGTATCAAAGGTGAGTCTTGCGTATTTGCAATAGGTGATGTTGCACAAATACTTGACGGCGATGTACCGGTACCTCCGACTGCTCAAAGTGCAGAACAAAGCGGCAGTACGGTTGCAAAAAATATCATAAGAATAGAAAACCATCAACAACCTATCATAAAAAAACCTATAATGAGAGGTATGTTTATAGCTCTTGGCGGTAAATACGCAGTCGGTACGCTGTACGATAAAATAGTTTTTAAAGGATATACGGCATATCTTATCAAAAAGATAATTACCGATTTTTATAAAATGTTTTTAAAGCCATAACATAATATAATTCGCAAAATTAAACAGGAGTGTGTTTTGATTAGAAAGTGTTTATTCCCGGCAGCAGGTTACGGGACAAGATTTTTACCTGCTACAAAAGCTGTTCCAAAAGAGATGTTACCGATACTTACAAAACCGCTTATGCAATACGGCGTAGAAGAGGCTATGAATGCAGGGATGAGTACTATGGCTATCGTAACCGGAAGAAGCAAAAAAGCCATAGAAGATCACTTTGATATCAACTACGAAATAGAAGACCAAATAAAGGGTACCGACAAAGAAAACTATCTTATAGGTATAAGAAAAGTTATTAGTAAGTGTACGTTTAGCTATACAAGACAAATTCAGATGAAAGGTCTAGGGCATGCTATTTTGACGGGTGAGCCTTTGATAGGGAATGAACCTTTTGCCGTTATATTAGCAGATGATTTGTGTGACAACGGCTCTGATGACGGAGTACTAGCACAAATGGTAAAACTATACGACAAATATAAATGTTCTATCGTAGCTATCGAAGAGGTAAATCCAAGTGAAACCAAAAAATACGGTATCATAGACGGAACACAAATAGAAGACGGTATTTATAGAGTACACAATATGGTAGAAAAACCTGACCCAAAAGATGCTCCTACAAATCTTGCTATCATAGGAAGATATATCCTCACTCCTGATATTTTTGATATTATCAGAGATACAAAACCTGGAAAAGGTGGAGAGATACAAATCACCGATGCACTTATGACTCAAGCTTCAATGGGCAACGTAATAGCTTACAAATTCAAAGGCAAAAGATTCGATTGCGGTAGCGTAGATGGATTTGTCGAAGCTACAAACTACTTTTATAATCAATCAAAATAATTTACTCACACTTAAATCAAAGGGTACATATCCCTTTGATTACACTCCTATACAATAGTCTATTTAGTTGTTTTTAAGAAAACATCTTATATGATTGGAAACATACTAGTTATGAATCTTTTATTCTAAAACGATTCGTAAAATTGGACTTGATAATGAAAAACTTATGTAATGACTCTTATATAGTAAGGCTTATAAGCTTCGGTCCTTTTATATCTATTCTATTCATTGTAGCTTTTGTAACATATCTAACCGTACAAACTAATTCAAAAATCTATGAAATGAATTTGCAACATATAGAAACTTATTATATGGAACAACGTCAAGATTTACTCAAAAGCAAAATTAACTATGAATTAGATTTTGCTAAAAGCATAGAAAAACACAAAAAAATGCAATATGATATCTATAAGCAGGGTTTGTTTGGAATATATCTATATTCGTTTATTATTCTTGTTATTTCAGTGTTGGCTTCCATATACATTTCAAGAAAGATAAAGACGAAATTCAATTTGTACGAGGCTACTATTTTGATAAAAAACAGCCAATTAAAAGGTATAAATAAGAAACTAGAACAAAAAGTAATAGATAGAACCAAAGATTTGGAAAATGCGAATAAAAAGTTAAAAGAGTTAGCAACCGTTGATTTCCTTACGCAAATACACAATAGATACTCATTTATTAAATATTTGGAAGAAGAGATTAATAGAAGTCAAAGATATGAGATGCCCTTTGCTCTTTTAATGTTTGATATAGACTACTTTAAGAAAATCAATGATACATACGGTCATGACGTAGGGGATAGCATTCTTATAGAATTATCTTCACTTATATCAAAACATTTACGGGTGGTTGATATCTTTGGAAGAATAGGAGGTGAAGAATTTATGATTTTATTACCTAATACTACCATCGAAAACGGTGTTAAAGTCGCCGAGAATTTAAGAGTAGCCGTAGAAAAACATAATTTTAAAGAGGTACATAATATTACTATAAGTTTTGGAGTAACATCATTTCAAAAAAACATCACAAGCAAACAACTGTTTAAACATGCCGATATAGCCCTGTATCAAGCCAAAAACTCAGGTAGAAACAAAACCGTTATCTATCAAAATACACTTTAACTTATTTATATTACTTTATCATACTTCAATATAGCAAAACTAACCGTTTCTACAACAAAATATAAAACCATATAATATTCATTATTGTAACTTATTGATAATTTTTGGTTATACAATAGTGACTTATTTGACATTACTATTATTTATGATAAGATTTAATTATTTAATATAATTATTTTAAGTTATTATTAAGTATATATCATATACAATTCAAACTTCAAATTATTCACAAATATATAATACTAAGATTATATATTTTTATTATAATGAGGTAAAATAAGAACTTTAGAGAAGACGGTTCATATTTTAATAATTTACTAATTAAACAAATCACAAAGGGGTGTAAAAAATGTTAAAAAACTTATCGCTAAAAGCAAAACTAACCATAATAACACTGGTATCTGCTGTAGGATTTATTATTACGGCTATTTTAGTCAATAATGCTATTCTAGGAATGAAAACATTAGGTGAGAGTTCTACTTTGGTAGAAAAACTTAATTCACAAATGCTAGAATTAAGAAAACATGAAAAAGATTTCTTAATGAGGAATGAACTCAAATACAAAGATGAGTTTGTGAAAACTATACAAAATCTTGAACAAACTTCTGCAAAACTTTCTATGAATTTAAAAAAGGAAGATATAGAGAATAAAGATATAGATACTTTTCTAAAATTAATTAAAGATTACTCACAAATATTTTTAAGTGTTGTAGAAAAACAACGTCAAATAGGTTTAAATGCAACAGATGCATTATATGGAAGTCTTAGAGAAGCAGTTCATAATGTTGAAAATTTTGCAAAAAAATCTAATGATACTACTTTATTAAGCGATGTATATGAACTTAGAAAACATGAAAAAGATTTTATGCTTAGAAAAGAACTAAAATATGTAAATAATTTTTCACAAAAAATAGACAAGTTAATACAGTCAATTAAAGATGAAAACAATAATAAGAATTTACAAACTTATAAAAATAACTTTATAAAACTTGTAGAATATGAACAAGAAAAAGGCTTAACAAGTAAAGATGGGCTAATGGGTAATATGAGAAATATCGTACATCAAACAGATGATGTACACATTAAATTAGTTCAAAGTATAAATACTGAAATTGAACATAAAATCAACTCACTCAAATTAACAACTATTCTATTAATAATTATATTCACTGTAATAATTATTTTATTCACGTTTGTAATAGCAAAAAATATAATTAATAATATCCAAATTTTTAAACTTGGTATCCTTAATTTCTTCTCCTACCTAAACAGAGAGTCCGCAAAAGCAGAACTTATCTCTATAGACTCTAAAGATGAGTTTGGGGAAATGGCTGTTGTTGTAAATGAAAATATCGTTAAAACTCAAAAAGGTATAGAAGAAGATAGAAGGCTTATAGATGAAACTATTGCGGTTCTTGGTGAATTTGAACAAGGTGATTTATGTCAAAGATTAAATATGAGTGTATCTAACCCTGCGTTAATGCAGTTAAAAGATGTACTTAATAAAATGGCAAGTAATTTAGAAGGTAATATAGACAATGTATTACATATACTTGAACAATATAGTAATTACAACTATTTAAACAAAGTTGACCAAAAGGGTTTAAAAGAGCATTTATTAAAACTAGCTAACGGAGTAAATACTCTAGGTGATGCTATAACTCAAATGTTAATAGATAATAAACAAAACGGTCTTACGTTAGATGAAAGTAGTAATATATTACTTGCAAACGTAGATAAACTAAATCAAAGCTCAAATGAAGCAGCAGCAAGTCTTGAAGAAACGGCAGCAGCACTAGAAGAGATGACAAGTACGATAGTAAGTAATACTGAAAACGTAGTTAAGATGGCAGGATTTGCACATGAGCTTAGTGCTTCAGCTAAAGACGGTATGAAACTAGCTCAAGATACAAATATATCTATGGATGAGATTAATACACAAGTTACGGCTATAAATGATGCAATAAGCGTAATAGACCAAATAGCATTCCAAACAAATATTCTTTCACTTAATGCAGCAGTTGAAGCAGCAACTGCAGGAGAAGCAGGAAAAGGGTTTGCGGTAGTTGCAGCAGAGGTTAGAAATCTAGCTTCAAGAAGTGCTGAAGCAGCTAAAGAGATAAAAGATATAGTAGAACGTGCTACATCAAAAGCAAACGAAGGTAAAGCAATAGCAGATAAAATGATAAGAGGGTATGGTGGATTAAATGAAAACATATCTAAAACAATACAACTTATATCAGATATAGAATCGGCAAGTAAAGAACAACAAAGCGGAATAGAACAAATAAATGATGCAGTAACACAACTAGACCAACAAACACAACAAAATGCAATGGTAGCAGGTCAAACACATGATGTTGCGGTATTAACAGATAAAATAGCAAAACTAGTAGTTAGTACAGCCGATGAAAAAGAGTTTCACGGTAAAAACAGCGTAAAAGCTCAAGCTATAAATCAAGGCAATTCACACGTAAAAGTTCCTGATATAAAGACCGAGCATAAAAAAACACTTACTTCAACACCAAAAACAAACACAAGCAAAGCTGGGGTTCCAAGAATAAGCTCAGTTTCTAAGTCACTCAGTCACTCAGTAGCTTCAAAAGATGATGACTGGGAAGCGTTTTAAGTAAGTAATTAGTAATTAGTTATTAGTGTATTGGGGACAAGAAAATCTGCCCCAATATACCAATATACCAATATACCAATATACCAATATACCAATATACTAAAGAACATGCCCTCGATTTTTTATAAAATAAACCTCGCAACCGCAATCTTTGAAGAAATTTCTTGCTAACGCAGAATCTATTATTTTATCATCAGCTCCAAGATAAACCTCTATAAAAATCCCTTTATTTATAAGAGATTGTATAGCATCACGTTTCCACTCGTAATATAAAAGCTCTTTTAGCTCATCAAAAGTACCCTCATGCAGATAAAGGCTCAAATCAAGCTCTTTAGGATATGCCACGTTTTGTAGGAAATTGTTGATATATGATGTTTTGTCTTTTGTGAAAAACATTAGTTGCATACGTTTGTATTTATCGTCTTTATTATTGAAAAAAGCAGGTGAAAAAAGCTGTAATTTATCTATTCTTTCATCTGAGTTAAGGGCATATTCTACGGCTTTTATAGCTCCGTAGCTAAAGCCTGAAATACAAAAATCACTTTTGATAATATTCTCATTAAACAACTCTTGCTCATTTTGTAAACAAAAACCGCTATAGTATCTCACCGCTTTTTTCCAATTTATCTTTTATTGCTAATATTTCGCTTTGATTTGCTATGATTTCATCTTTTAGTTCAGCTCTAAGTTGAGATATTAAAGAGTCCGTATCATCTATCATTTTATAGCTTTTTTTCATTAAATCTGCCGTTTCGTATGCCTCTTTTATCTCTTTGGCATCTATTGCATAAGGCTCATTTTTGAATACTTCCATAGCTACGCTTGAAGATAAATGGTACTTGATAATATTCAAAAGCTCTGTTTTTGACTTGATTGATTTGTTTATAGCATCTTTGTATTTTGACATAAATTGTTTTGTTGCTTTAGATAATGCTAATACTTCTAGCTCTTCATTACTCAAAAATTTATTTTCACTTAGACCAAACTCTATCTTTGTTTTTGCCACTTTTATATCATCTTCAAGTAGTGACGTACCGCCTCTTTTTATCATATTCAATAATGCCTCATTCACAAGTGTAGCCAATGCAGATGAACTAAACGTAAAGGTTTGATGAGCTAACTCTTCAAGATTGATATTATGTGATTTGCCTTTTAGATAAAGTTTTAATATCTCCAATCTATCTTCATAAGAAGGTAATGTCAAAAAGACCCTTCTATCAAATCTACCAGCCCTTAGAAGTGCTTCATCAAGGACTTCTATTTTGTTTGTTGCAGCGATGACTACTACCGAATTATCCCCTTCAAACCCGTCCATACAAGTAAGAAGCTCGTTTAATGTAGCTTCCCTTTCGTCATTGCTTGTACCTGTTCTTTTTTTACCTATGGCATCTATCTCATCTATGAAAATAACGGCAGGTGCTACAGACTTTGCCTTTGCAAACAGCTCTCTTACTTTTTTTGCACCCATACCTACGTAAATATGTACAAAATTAGCACCGCTTTGATAAAAAAACGGCACATTAGCTTCTCCTGCAACAGCTCTTGCGATAAGTGTTTTTCCAACCCCTGGAGGTCCTACAAGCAATACACCTTTTGGCAATTTCACGCCGTATTTAAGGTATTTTTTCGGATTATTAAGAAAATCAACTATTTCACTTAATTCCTCTTTTGTATTTTTTATACCTGCAACATCATTAAATTTTATATTAGATTTTACTACTTCTATAGAACCTGTATCTACACTTTGCGTCACCGATTTTTGACTTTGAGCATCTGTAAGATTTTGTTCAAATTTAGAGACTTTCTGAGGTATAAAAGGTTTGATTTTTTCTCTAAAAAAATGAAGTCCAAATGCCAATAACATCAAAGCAAATAAAAATACTATCCCTATATAATAACTACTACCTTGAATACTAGCAGAACTTTTAAATATGGTATATATAAATAATGCCAACAATATAGACGATGATATAATCATCAATTTAAGATTTTTTTTGTTGTTATTATTGTTATTAGAATTTTGCAACATTTTTATCCTTTTGTACTTCAAAATTTCCTATTTCGACCCAATCACCTACCAAATCGGTATTTGATGTTATTTCTATAGGATTATAAAACTGATCATATCCAAAGAACACCCCGCTCTTTTCTTGTTCTACCAAGATATTCAAAGGCTCTTTTATACTTTTCCTAAATTCTATATTTTTATTTTCTATAATCGATACTAGTTCATTATACCTAACTTTTGCTATATCACCCTTTACAATTTCTTTCATACTTGCAGACGGCGTACCGTCACGTTTTGAGTAGGTAAAGGCATGAATATGCGTCAATGGAAATCTGTGTAAGTTTTGCATAGCCTCACTCCATAAGCTATCCGTTTCACCTGGATGCCCTACGATAAAATCAGTCCCTATTGCATAACCTCTATCGGCTATATATTCAAACAACGCCAAATCATCAAGCACTTTGTTTCGTCTGTTCATAATACGAAGCATATCTTTTGATGTGTGTTGTAATGCTATATGAAGATGTTTTGCCATTTTTGACTCATTTAAAAGCTCTTTAAACTCATCGTCTATTTGTACAGGCTCCACACTACCTAGACGTACCCTTCTTACACCTTTGATATTAAAAATCTCTTTTAAAAGCTTAGCTAACGATGTATTTTTGTCTTTTTTACCGTAACTTCCTATATTTGTACCGGTTAGGATAAATTCTCCGAAACCGTTTTGTGTCAATGTAGAAATTTGCTCCAATATAACACTCATATCATAGCTTCTAGCATCACCTCTTACATAAGGGATAATACAATAACTGCATCTAAAATCGCACCCCTCTTGAATCTTGATAAATGCCCTACTTTTACCTACAAATTCACTTACTATTGTTTTATCTATATGTTCTAAATTACCGGGTTCAAAAACTCTTTCTTGTTTTTTCAATATCTCGTTTATCTCTTCTTTCAAAGAGTGTCCAAACAACGAATCAATCTTGCCGTCGTTGAAAAGTCCCTCACCCTTTGTCCAAACACCGCATCCCGTAAAAAATATCTTTGGATTATTAGCTAATTTTTTCAAACTATTTACATAATTTTTGGCACTACTATCTGCACTATTTGTCACCGTACACGAGTTTATCACTACAATATCTGCAAGTGATTCATTTGAGACTATGTCAAAATCTTTTAGGTTGTTTATCATCACCTGCGTATCAAAAATATTAGTTCTACACCCAAATGTTTTGAAATAGACTTTTGGTTTATTGCTACTAAATTTCAATCAAACAATCCTTGAGCTACGCCTTGAGCATTTGGTGCAGCCATACTCATTGGATTTTCTGCTTGATTTTCAAGCATTTGATACCTCAAAGTTTGTGTAGGGTAAGCTATTTTTATATCTTCTATGCCTCTTATTGCCTCTATTATTTCAGCTGAAATAGTACTTCTCAAAGCCAAAGTTGCATACGAGTTTGTAAGATACCAAACAGATATTTTCATACCGTAAGGCTCTATAAAAGTAAAAATTCTAGGATCTACGTTTGTTCCTCGTAAAGAATACCTATCACGTAACTTACTCATCTGTTTTCTTGTAATATCCGTATAGCCTTTTGAGTATTGCTTTGCTATTTCTCTTATTATATGTACGGCTTTTTTATGGTTACTATCAAAAGTAAGTACTATATCTATGCCGTCCCAAACCGTCTTTAGTCCTGCATGGGTATAGTTTGAAATCATTTCCGTAAAAATATAGTTATTCGGTACGAAAAATATCCTTCCCGCACGTCTGTTTGTAGTATATGTGGTCAAAGTAATATCTTCACGCACAGCTATTTTAAACAACGAAATATCAAGTACGTCACCCACTAGCTCTTGTCTATCCCTATGAACTTTTATTCTATCTCCTACGTTTACTGCACCGCTTGTGATAATAACAAGCCAACCGAAAATTGACATAAACCAATCTTTTAGTGCAATGGCAATACCCGCAGATGCAAATCCAAGAATTGTTACAAGGTAAGTAACGTTTTCGATATACGAAAATAAAATCAATACTACGATTACAATAACCAACATAAAGTTAATAATCTTATTTACCATGTAATATCTATCATTTTCACTCAAATATTTTCTAAGTGCCAATTTTAGTAAAAATGCTATCACAAAAAACAAACCTATCAAAAGAACTATTTTAAATGTTTTTTTTGCTTGAATTGAGATTTTATTGTTTGTCTCTAAAATAATCTGTTCTACTCTTCTTGTATAAACCTCACTCGTCGTAGTTACTATATCAAGCACCATTTCAAAATCTCTTTTTGAAGATTCACAAAAAAGGAGATTATTTTGAGTAATATCAGAGCTTTCAACTTCATCAATCTTTAATAATATTTCAAGTTTTGTATCAAGAATTTTTAGCAAATCATCAATCTCGGTGACCAACTTTTCGTATTTTGTACGATTTTCATCAAGTTTTTTAATATATGTCAACGCTTCAAATATCAAAAAAGGATTTGTAACCTCAGGGATATTTTCTATATCTTCAGGTCGGATAAGCTTCCCTATAGGCGATTCTTTATACTCTTCAATAAGCTCAAGCTCATTTTGTTTAATTTTGATTTTGTTATTGATTTGCCTTTGCAAATCCCTTGCTTCAGGAGTTTTTAGACCGTGTACTTGTTTTAGTTCCGATTCCAACTGTTCTAAATCTCTTAAAATATTTTTGTATGTCAGATAACTTCCGTATCTTTTGTATAAAAGATTTTTTTGTAATTCATTATCTACATCATGTAATCTTTGATTTAACTCGGCTAATTGCTCATTTGGTTGAGCTTGTTGTACAGGCTTCTCGTTTGCGAATCCAAGAGTAACTAAAAGTACAAAAATAGATAATAAATATTTAAACATACTCTAGCCTTTGAATTTATTTAGATTTTCGATAACTATCTCTTTAGCTATGTCATCTCTTATTTGACAATCCCCTATTCCAAGAGGTAATATAAACTTGATTTTATCGTTTATGCTTTTTTTATCCAAAAAGAAATGTTCATAAAAATCATTTACATCTTTGATTTTATAATCCGTCGGTATATCATAGCTTTGTAATAGTTTTTTGATTCTATCACACTCGTTTTGTGTAATATTGCCGATACTAAGGGCTAGTTCATTTGCCATAACCATCCCTATACCAACAGCCTCACCGTGTAAATATGTCTCGTAATTTGTCTCGTTTTCCACCACATGACCAAAAGTATGACCATAGTTTAAAGCAGCTCTTATTCCTTGCTCTTTTTCATCGCTACTTACTACTTTTGCTTTAGTTTGTACGGAATAAGCTATGGCTTTTTTTACATTCTCATCGCTATCAAGTCTATTGTTTTCTAACCACTCAAAAAACTCTTTGTTAAACGTAACCGCCATTTTGATTATCTCTGCTATACCTGCACCAAATTCTCTTTTTGGTAAAGTAGCCAAAAAATGTGGGTCTATAAGTACCGCTTTTGGTTGATGAAATGCACCTATTAGGTTTTTGCCGAATTTATTGTTTATCCCGGTCTTTCCTCCAACACTAGCATCCACTTGAGAAAGCAACGTAGTAGGAACTTGAACAAAATCAATCCCTCTTTGGTAAATAGCCGAAGCAAAGCCCGTCATATCACCTATTACACCGCCGCCAAAAGCAATAAGAAGCGATTTTCTATCAAGCCTATGGATAAAACAATGCTCCAATATCTGCTCTATCGTATCCATCGTTTTATATTGCTCACCATCAGGTATCGTAACCACGCTTATATCTTTTGCCTCTAGCTTGGAGATCAAATAATCAAGATGATACCCGCTAACAGTAGGGTTTGTTACAATAACAACCTTTTGGTATTTTAGTCCTAAAAAACTACCGTCAAACTTTATATTCGGTATTGCATCTATTAAAATATCATAACTATTATCTGCTAAATCTATATGAACCGTCATTTTATCTCTTTATAAAAGTTAATTTTGTATAGATTATACCAAATTATAGGTAAATTTTATACGAGTTTTAACGCCGATTCACCTTATTTAGTAAACTTTGCTCACACCTTAAACCTAGACATATCTCTACCTTTGCTATCTACTATATGAACAGCACATGCAATACAAGGGTCAAAAGAGCGGATAACTCTCAAAACCTCTATTGGTTCATCGGGATTTAATACCTTCAAGCCGACCAAAGCACTCTCATAAGCTCCCATTTTACCGTTTTCATCCCTAGGGGAAGCATTCCACGTAGTTGGTGCAATCACTTGATAGTTTACTATTTTGTCATCTACCGAGTTTACGAAATGGGACAAAACTCCCCTAGGCACTTCAAAAAATGCTCTACCGTTTGCAGTTTTTCTTAGCTCTTCGTATTTGTATTTGGTACATGTTTGGTCATTATAGTATTTAATATTTTCAAGCAAATCATTTACGAAATCAAAGATAAACTCACAACAAATATCAGCTTCTATAGCCCTTGCTATATTTCTCCCTATATATGAGCAAAAATCCTCTATTTGTATATCGTTTTCTTTCATAAACTTATCAAGATAAGGTTTGATTATCAAAGAATCCTTAGCATATCCTACTATCATCCTTGCCAAAGGTCCAACTTCCACTGATATACCGTCATATCGTGGCGATTTTATCCAGCTATATCTATCATCGCTTTTTAAACTTCCGTCATCGTTGTAGTCGGTATAATTTATATCGGTCGTAGTTTCTAAAGGCTTTTGTTTCTCCCCTTTATACCAGCTATGGGTCACCTCTTCGGTTATCTTTGTTTCATCAAAACTTTCTACGTTTTGCAAATCAAAACCTTTTATCACACCTGTTTCAAACAATCTAGACTTCTCACCGAAACTGTATCCGCCTACACACATAAAATTACCCAGTCCATATCCTGCTTTTGCTTTTATATCATCTTTGTAAGCGTGACAAAGCATCTTCATGTCAGGCATATAAGCTCTATTGATAAAGTCGTTTACATCTCTTATAATAAACAAAAAGTCGTTTATCCTCTGTGGATTTAACATATCAGCCACACATGTCACACCGCCAAGTACCATATATTGCGGGTGTGGTGTTTTACCTCCGAATATCGCTATTGCTTTGCCTAGTTCTTTTTGTATCCTCAATGCTTCAAAATAATGGGACATATGAATAAGATTTTGTTCACTATTAAACTTATATGCACCGTGATTTGAATAGTTTTTGGCAAATATCCCAAGTCTTCCGGCACTTACGAAAGTATTGAGTTTTTCTTTTATGGCTTCAAGATGAGAAATTGAGTTTCTATACGGATTATCACAATACAAAAATGCCTCTTCATTTGCTTTTTGTACATTTGCTTTTAACGCACTACTTATATCTACAAAATCAAGTGAATGAAGATGATAATAGTGTACTATATGGTCTTGAACAAACAAACTAAGAGCTACAAGGTCTCTTATTATTTTTGCATTTGTAGGTATTCCTACACCGTACATATCCTCCACGGCACTCATGGAAGCACGATAATGTACATTTGTACATACTCCGCATATTCTTTGGGCTATCAGCGGTGCATCTATAGGCTTTCTATTTTGTAATAATATCTCTATACCGCGAAACATAGTACCGCTTACATTAGCATTTGTTACGGTGTTTGTATCGTCTAGTTCTACCTCTACCCTCAAATGTCCTTCTATTCTAGTTATCGGGTCTATTATTATCTTCTTCACTTTTGTCCTTCCGCCGTAGGTAGTTCTCTTTGGTTTGCATACAGTTCAAAAGCTATCTTACCTTGTCCACACGCAAAACACCCGTGACCTGCTTGTACCGGCCAACTTGAGCCGTCATTGAATTTCATCAAAGAACAGTTAAGGTCGGCATAAGGTCCTTTACAACCCATTTTAAACAAGCACCACCCTTTTTTAGCACCTTCATCTCCCCACTCAGTCACAAACTCACCTAGTTCATAATGCCCTCTTCTTTCGCAGTTATCATGAACTCTATACCTATAAGCCCAAAGAGGTCTGTTTTTGGCATCTAGCTCAGGCAACTCCTCAAACATAAGAAAATATACCAAAGTACCGACTATATTGATAGGATTTGTAGGGCATCCAGGTAGATTTATGATGTCATCTCGCTGCAAAGCTTCACTTACCCCAACTGCTCCGGTAGGATTCGGCTCTATAGCCACAACACCACCGTCATAAGCACAGCTTCCCACACTAAGTACAGCTTTTGCATCATTTGCACATCTTTTCAAGAGTTCAAGCCCACTCTCACCGTGTCTTCCTATCCTCAAAAACTTCCCGTCAAGCCCCATAGGAACGGCACCTTCTACTATCAAAATATATTCTTTTTTATATTTTTTGATAACCTCGTCAAGATAACTTTCACTATCATCACCGCTACTATACATCAAAAGCTCATGATAATCCAACGAAATATAATCCAAAATAAGCTCACTAACCGTAGGTGAATTTGATTTTATAAAACTCTCGCTATTACCGCTACAATCTGCAAGTTCAAGCCAAATAACAGGTATTTTATTTAGATTTTTTATCCCTTTCGATACGGTACTTTCAAAGGATGGATGGAGTCTTAGATTTGCCGTAAGCATCGAAATCCATTTGTTATACTCTTTTTTAAGTTCAAACCCGTCTAGTGCCTTATCAAAACTCTCAATATCTATTTTGTTTTGAGGGTGTAAAGCATTAAATTTTTCTATCCGTTTTTTTGCTAGTTCTAGTTTTTTGTCTATTTTAGGTGTTGATGTTTTTTCTTTTGCAGCGTAAGTTTTAACTATCTCAAAAACATCTTGTTTACATCTTCCGCAAACTCTTCCTGTTTGAGTATAATTACCCAAATCACCAAAATCCGTCACTTCATTTTCTTGTATAAGTTTAATCAAATCGTTTTTGTACATATTAGTACAACTACACACAAGCTTATCGTCTTTTGAGTTTTGTAAAATATCGGCCAAATCAAATTTTTTCTTAGACTTGATAACATTTTTGATATAGCTAAAATCAAGATTTACGTTTATACCTATAAACTTTACAAGCTCACCCGATTGATTTATCACGAACTGGGATAAACTATCTTTTTGTTTGACTATCATAGTTTCATTGGAACTATCAGCCTTATAATCAACGCTTCCTATATCGGTGAGTTCAAAATCTTTTACCTTCAAAGTTTCTATACTTATATCGACCTCAAATCTTGCCGTTTCACCGAATATCGAAGCAATAGCTACATTGGCTTCCAAAGTACACTCTTTTACACGCCTAGCTATAAATCCACTCTGCCTTAGCTCACTTGCCTCACCTACGCAATAAACATCTTTGGCACTTGTTTGCATATCATCATCTACCAAAATCCCATTAGAGGTTTCCAAAGTTTTTCTAGCAAACTCTATATTAGGCTCTATTCCTACACCCTGGATTATAAAAGGATTTTTTATGACGTGATTTCTGGTCTTGATAGTAGCTATCTCTTCATAATCTGTATCATAACCTACTATCTCGTCATCAAAGCTAATAGTTATCTTACCGCCTGAATAAGTTTTATGTATAAAATCCACCAAATCAGGTGCTAAATCCTTTGAGTATAGATTTTTGCCCCTACATATCAAATATATGTGTTTCGGTTCTTTCATAACCTTTAGTACGTCAAGTATTTCCAGTCCTATAGGACCCGAGCCGAAAATCACTACATTTTTATTTCCAATCCCCCCAGCTATTTTTCTACTATCTCCAATACTTCTAAAAGTAGCCACATTTGAAAAATTATCTTTGAATATACTTTTTGGGCGAGAGCCTGTAGCAATGATTAATTTATCGTATGAATATATATTATTTGTTGTATTTACGGTTTTCGACTCGGTATTTACGGATACCACTTTTTCATTTAGTTTTATATCTACAACGGAAGGAATATCAAGTTTGAGTTCATTTTCGTTTTTTTCACAGGATACTATTGAGCATAAATGTATCCTATCATAAGGCAGATACTGTTCATCACTAAGTATAGTAATCTGAACATCTTGACTTTTGGCGAGTATATTACTAGCCAAATACGAAGCACTGATACCACCGCCTACAATCAATATCTGCAAATTATTTCCTTGTTTATTATAAATTAGGTTATTATAATCTTTAAATATTAAAACTAGCTTACGCAATATTACTTTAACGTAATGTTTTTTTGATATAATATCACAATTTTATAAGGAGGTAACCATGTCAAATAAAGAAATTTCAACAATTTTTGCAAAATTCGTTCAAGATAAATTTTATATTGAACTTATAATTGCATCCGTTTTATTTGCTTTTGCTTTAGCTACCGACTCTTTACTTGAATTTATAATTTATATGCTTTACTTTATAATATTTCTTGAAATAGTAAGAGCAGTAATGAGTTTTATAAGGGAACATAGAGTAAAAATAGGGATACTTATAGATGTATTTATTATACTTGCCCTTAGAGAGTTTATTTTGAATGTTGTTAAAATAAACAAGGAAGAACTAGACTCTTTCGATGCACTATTTAATAGCCCTACCAACTTTCATATCTTGGTATTTTCAGGGGTAATTTTGTTTTTATTCTTGCTTAGATATATAGCAAAAAGAACATCGCCTGATAATAATGACATTAAATTATAAGATTGAACTACCGATTATTTCTCGGTAGTTCAATTATACTACAATCTAGCATCTACTTTAATATAATCTATTTAATTTTAGTTTGCCGATAAAGTAACAAAACAATCTCTGCCACTACTCCCTAAATCTTAAATCTATCCTTATCAAAAAACGTACTATCATGGATATTTTCAAATGCACTTTTCATAGATACGAAAATCTCTGGATTTTCTTCTTCCAACTTCGCAAGAAGTTTTTTTGTATGTTCTCTAGCGTGTGGCATTTTTATATCAAACCTCATAGCAGGACAAGCTTCATCGCCTATTACGTTAAAACCGTTTGTTTTTGCAAAAGCGTCAAGCTGTTTTTCACGACAAAATATCAATGGTCTTATGACATGCAACCCATTTTCAGCTTTATAAATAGGTGGCATACTTCTCATAGCACCGTTATAAAAGAAGTTCATAAAAAAAGACTCCATAGCATCATCAAGGTGATGACCTAGAGCTAGTTTATTGTATCCTAGTTCTTGAGCCGTAGTGTATAAATACCCTCTTCTCATCCTTGAAAAAAAGGAACAAAACGAGCTGTTTTTTCTAATCTTTTCTTTTGAAAGGTCAAAAATCTCGGTATCTACTATCATATGATCTATACCGTATTGTTTACAATGCTCACTAAGAAATTCTACTCTCTCACCCATACCGTATGTTATCGTTACGGCTTTAAATTCAAAATCAAACGGTGCAACACGCTGTAAGTGTTTAAGAGCATGAATCAACGTAGTAGAGTCTTTACCCCCACTAAATCCTACAAGTACCTTATCACCCTCTTGTATAAGACCGTAGTGTGCATTTGTTTTACCCACAAGCTTTGCGATTTTTTTGCTAAGTTCTGCTCTCATCTATGATCTGCCAATGACATATGTGCTTCTAAATTTGTAGGTTTGTTTACCATATGTTTTGAAAACACCTCACAATAATCCCAAAACTCTTGTTTTGCTTCGTCACTTATATTTAGTTCTTCAAGTAACTCTCTCATACATCCAAGCCATTCTACTCTAGCTTTTTCAGGTATTGAAAAAGGTTTGTGCATCTCTACCATATCTATATGACCTACCTCTTTTGTGTACTCTTTTTCACCGCCGCATGCTTCCACAAAAAATTTAGTATTGTGTTTTTTGACCTTATCAAGCATATCTTTATCTTGAGGAAAGAAATTTGCTATGTCACTCTCTACAACTATATCATAAAACCTATCCATCATAGCACCGAAACCGTCACGTCCAAGTTCCTGTAATATTTTTCTAGGCTCTTTAAAATCAGGTCTTTCACCGAAAACCGTAGTCGTAACTTTATAATTAACCACTTATTAACCCTTATTTATTAATGTTTTAGGTAATATTATACACAAATATTTTTTAAGGATTGATAATGGTAATAAATTACTCTGAACTTACCGATACGAAAAAATATAAACTTATGAGTCATACAATCATACCTAGACCCATAGCATGGATAGTAACACAACAAAACGGCATCGTAAATATAGCTCCCTTTTCATATTTTGCACCTCTTAGCTCAAATCCACCTTTAGTGGTAGTTAGTATAGGACTCAAAGATGATGATACTCCAAAAGATACACGAATCAATATCTTAGAAACAAAAAAAGCTACAATTTGCTTTGCAAAGCTTGAACATTTGGAAAAACTAATACTTAGTTCAAATGAACTACCGAAAGATGTAAGTGAAGCAAAGGAATTTGACATTAATACGGTGATTATTACGGAAAGCTATCCACCTATTATAGAGAATTCTCAAACGGCATTATTTTGTGAACTTCATAGTTTTATAGATATACAAAGTGAAACTTTACCTATTATTTTAGAAATCAAAAGTCAATATATACAAAAAGAACTTTGTGATGAAAAACTAAACATAAAAGTGGATAATATTTGCAGGATAGGAAAAGGTTTCGGTAAAATAGAGTTGATAGAGCTTTAAAAAGCTCCTCAACTTATTCGATTATTTAACTTAAGTGTTTTCTAACGGCTTTATATAGTGAATTTATATCTGTTTTACCGACAAACTCGTCTACGCCGATACCTTTCATTTTACCGGTAACGGCATCCGTCGTCATACTTGAATTAACGACTATCGGAATCCCTGAATATGCATTTGAACTTTTCATAAAAGTAGCTACTTGATAACCGTCTTTATGAGGCATTTCTATATCCGTAATAACAAGCCCTATTTCTGAAGGATCAAGCTCTTCAAGTCTAGCTATAAGTTGTGCACCGTCACCATATATTTCATAGTTAGCTTTTAGTTTTTTAAAGAACTTTGTTAAAACTTCTCTAGCAACCGCACTGTCTTCTGCCGCTAGTATAAGCTTATCCGTAGATAAAGGAGCATCTACATATTTGTGAACTGCATCATCACCGCTATCAGTCCATCCGATATCTCTTAAAAGTTGTTCCGCATTAAATACCGTACAAAGCTCATCTTTATTATTTACTTTTACATACGTAGTATATGTGATTTTAGAATTTTGCTCTTCTGAATGTCTAAGTTCACTTGTCGTTTTTTCAACTATATCAAGCATCTCTTTAATTAAAAAGCCAACTTTTTTATGGTTGAACTCACAATAGATAATAAGCTTATATTCATTGACGCTCAAAGGCTTACTACCGAGCCAAGCGTCAAGATTTATAAGTGTTACCGGCTCACCCCTAATAGTTGCAATTCCCGCAATAATAGGCGTGTCGGTAGGCGTGTCGTTTATTGTTACCTCTTCGGTGATAATAAACGCTTTAATTTTAGCTATATTAATAGCATATATATTTCTATGCCCCGTATAAAAAACCGCTAATTGTTGAACATTTCTTAAATGACCCTGTGTCATAGTTTCGACGTTATTCATTTTTTCCCTTTATGATTGCAAAGTTCTACATAATTGACGTTATTTTAGCTTAGCTTTACTTATAATAAACTTTAATTCTAAGGATTAAGGGTGAAGGGGTAAAGGTTTATGGGTTGAGTTCTACTAACCTTTGTATTGCCAAAGATGCCATTACCAAACCAAAACTTCCGGTAACTCCCACAAAACTACCCAACTCTTTACAGCGTGGTTCTTCTGAAGAAAAAATGATTTTAAACTCTCTTTTAAAACCGTTTTTTTTCAAATTATCTCTTATTTTTCGCACAAAAGGGTCATTATAAGTTTTCCAAATAGAAATATACTCTATTTTCAATGGATTTATACGCTTTGCACTACCGCCGCTACTAATAAGCTTTTTGTATTCTTTTTGTATAAGAGCTACCTTTGGAACAATATCATCAAAGGCATCAAGTATTAAATCATAAGAACTAAAATCAAATTTTTCTATCCACTCTTTTGTAATCTTTATATTTATCGTTTCTATGCCGTCGTACAATTTTGAAAAGACTTCTATTTTTTGTTGTCCTACGCTATCACTACCTATTTGTCTATTTTGATTTGTAATATCAAAAGAATCAAAATCTACCACCGTAATATGACCTACTCCGCTTCTATAAAGAGCATCTAAAGCATAACTACCCACTCCCCCTACACCTAAAATAATAACTCTTGCATTTTGAAGTTTTTGGAAATCATCTCCAAATAACTTTCTACATCTATCATATCTATCATGAAAAGGTTCAGAATCTAGTGTTAAAGGTTCAGATATTGTATCCATAATGTTTTCCATTGTTTAACTTATTTGTGATATAATTATACCCAACAATAATTTAACATAAGAATCAATATATCATACGAAGGGAATAAGATGGACAAAGAACCTATGACCAAGCAAGGTTATGAGAGTATTACCGGAGAGTTGAATCATTTAAAATCCGTAGAAAGACCGGCAACACTCATAGCTATAGAAGAAGCAAGACAACTTGGAGACTTAAAAGAAAATGCGGAATATCACGCAGCTAGAGAAAAACTAAAAATCATAGATGCAAAAATCGCAGAGCTAAATGACACTATTACAAAAGCTATCATTATAGACCCTGCAACCTTGCCTCACGATAGAGTAAGTTTCGGTTCTACGATTGATTTGGTAGATGTTGAAAGCGGTGAAGAGATAACATATACTATAGTGGGTTCTACGGAAAGCGACCCGGCAAACGGTCTTATATCATTTAATTCTCCTTTGGCAAAACAGCTTTTGGGCAAAATGGAGGGTGATGAATTAAAAGCAACACTTCCCGGAGGCATAAAAGAATTTGAAATTGAAAGAGTATATTACAAGGAACAAGAGTGATTAATGTAGGTATTATAGGAGCAAGCGGTTACACTGGGTTAGAGCTTGTAAAAATTTTATTAGACCACCCACAATTTAAAATAAACTATATAGCTAATTCTGAGGGAAATACTACATTATCAAAGCTACACCCGTCACTAAAGGGTATCTGTGATATGGAAGTAAAAAAAGCGGATGCAAAAGAGATTATAGATTCTTGTGAGTTAGCATTCTTGGCACTTCCACATCAAGCTTCAATGGGACTTGCAAAGGAGCTTATTGCAGGTGGTATTAAAGTAGTTGATTTATCTGCCGATTATAGACTTGAAGTGGATACCTATGAGAAAAACTACTGTCCTCACACAGATAAAGAAAATCTCACACACGCGGTTTACGGTTTGCCTGAATTTTATGCAGAAGAGATAAAAAATGCCAAACTTATAGCAAATCCAGGGTGCTACCCTACTTCAACATTACTTGGGATTATGCCCTTTGTCAAATATATCAAAGACGGTAGTTCGATATTTGTTGATGCAAAAAGCGGTGTAAGCGGTGCAGGTAAAAAACTAAGCGAAACCACTCATTATTGTACTATTAATGAAAACTTGTTTGCATACAACCCACTAAAACACAGACATTCACCTGAAATAAAAGAAAAAATACAAAAAGTAGGAAATAAAGATTTAAAAATCAACTTCGTCCCACATTTGTTGCCTAGTACAAGAGGTATGTTATGTTCTATTTACACTACTTTGGATGAAGAAATAAATGCTCAGGACGTATTAAAAGAGTATTATAAAAACTCTAAATTCGTGAGAATTTTTGACAAACCAGTGGACATCAAATCAAGTGCAGGGACAAATTTTTGTGATATTTATGCTCAAACAAACGGTAAAGATTTATTTGTGAGTAGCTCTATCGACAACCTTTTAAGAGGTGCTTCTTCTCAAGCTGTCGTAAATGCAAACTTAATGTATGGATATGAAGAAGATTTAGGAATTCCTAGATTTGCATATGTACCTTAGTATGGTTGATAGCTTGTAGTTATTAGTGAATAGAAAAGATAGATAAATGACAACAACTAACGACTATCAACCATCAACAATCAACGAAGGTGCTATTTTTATAGCAGATTCACACTACAATGCACAAAGAAATGAGTTAGTGGATATTTTGGAACAAATACTAAACGGTCAAATATCTACGACTCAACTTTTTTTAATGGGTGATATTTTTGATTTTTTATGTTCAGAAGCCGATTACTTCGTCCAAATCAACCAAAAACCCATAGATATGATTAATCAAATCTCAAAAAAACTAGAAGTTTTTTATTTTGAAGGCAATCACGACTACAACTTACAACCTCTATTTCCAAATGTCAAAGTATTTAAAAGGGAACACCAACCTGTTGAATTTTCATATATAAATAATAAGATATTTCTAAGCCACGGAGATATATACACGGATAAGAATTATGATATTTATTGTTCGATAATAAGAAACTCCACTCTACTTAGATTTCTTAATTTGCTAGATTTTAATAACTTCATTACCAAAAAAATAGAATCATCTTTATCAAAAAAAATTATTTGTAAAGAACTTTCATTTTTTCATCATATTGTCAAAAAACGTATCTCTTCTTATCCAAGCTGCAACGCCATAATTGAAGGGCATTTTCACCAAAATAAATACATTTTAAGTGAAAATATTCATTATTTCAATCTCCCTTCAGCTTTTTGTTCAAAAAGTTATGCTAGAATGTCTAAAAGTTGTAATTTTTTGGAAGAAATCGGGATTTATGATCAACAAACTATTAAAGAATAAGATTTTACTCGCTAGCATCGCTATAGTTCTTTTTGCTGTGGCGGCGATAGTACATAGTTATAGAATAAATGAGCATATTCAAAGCACAAAGCTAGTACAGGAAAAAATTGAAAAATTGAAGTATTGTGACGAAAAACTTAATGTGTCCATACTTCAAGGGACGATTCTTTTAGATAAAGGCTATGAAACTATTGATAATTTAATAGATAGAATAGACGTTGTCTATAGTGAACTAAATGCTATGGAACTTAGCGATACTACAAAAGCTTATTTAGAACAATATAAAGATATGATTGCTCAAAAAGAGGCTCTAGGCAAGCAGGTAATCGATGCTGCTATAAAAATGCAAAATACAATTTCTCAAGTACCTGTTTTACAATTCAATTTAAGAGAAAATCTTGATTTAAGCAACAATAATCAAAAGAAATTTCTATTTTTAAGCAATAGTATTTTACTTAAAATTTTGGGTAATAAAGACTTTACGAATACTAAGCTTAGTGAAAATGTTCAAAACAATATATCAGAATTAAAATCACTAGAACTAAACACTATACAACTTAATACTTTCAAAGAATCTTATATTTTTCTATATGATGAATACATCAAAAACCAAACTGTGTTCGTAGATTCGATAAATGCCGTATTTAACCTACAAACGAAATACGTAATTGAAATAATCGAAAAAGAATTCGGTGAAATTTCAAAAACAAATCTTTCAAACCTAAATACCGTATCATTAGTATTTGTCGTAATATTTATAGTAACCGTTATTTCAATACTCTTTTTATTGGCTAAAGTCAAAAACGACAATAAAAGGTTAAATTCTATCACTAAAACTTTAGAATTTAATTCTAAATATGACACTTTAACAGGTCTTATGAATAGAAATAGCTTTAATGAAATAATAAAGAAAAATGAAAAAGCTGTTTTTATACTTCTAAATATAGACAACTTCAAAGATTTAAATGACTTTTACGGTTTTGACGTAGGTGACGTTATTCTATACAAAGTGGCAAATAGACTAAAACTCTTTGTAACCGAATTTTTTCCTAAAGAAACAAAAATATTTAGGCTCGGCGGTGATGATTTCGGTATTTTAGTTAATACTCAAAGTAAAACGATAGCTTTTAATTCTTTGGTACTCAATTTCTTAAATAAAATAAGTGAAACAAATTTTAATACGAAAGGTTTTAAAATAAGAATCACGGTAAGTGCAAGTATCACCAAAAAAGAGCCTTATTTACAAACAGCCGATGCTGCTATGAAACTTCTAAAAGAGAAGAAAAACGATAAGTATATAGTTTATAGTGAAGAATTAAAACTTTTTGAAACATCTAATAAAAACTTCGAGTATACTCACAAAGTTATACAAGCCCTTGAGCTAAACGGCATCAAACCGTATTTCCAACCTATTATATGTGCAAAAACAAAAAAAATAGTAAAATATGAAGCATTAGTTAGACTTATAGAGCCTGACGGTACCGTTTTGACTCCAAATCTATTTTTGGAGATATCAAAACAAATTAGAGAATACAAATATATTACTCAAACTATGTTTCTAAAAAGCTTCAATATTTTCTTAGATAGACCGGAAGAACTAAGCCTAAATATAGGTTACGAAGATATAATAGACGTCGATACGGAAACTTTTATAGAAAATCAATTTATAATTTTCCCTGAACTAGGTCCTAAAGTAACATTTGAGATACTAGAAACGGACAGCATAGAGGATTATGATAAAGTGTACTCATTTATAGACAAATTTAAAACTTACGGATGTAAATTTGCTATAGATGATTTCGGAAGCGGTTATTCAAACTTTGAACAAGTTTTGAAAATGAAAGCAGATTATCTCAAAATAGACGGTTCATTGATTAAAGATATCGTAAATGACCCTGATGCAAAAGTCGTAATAGAAACTATCGTAGACTTTGCTAAAAAAACAGGGCTTAAAACGGTTGCTGAATTTGTATCCGATGGAGAAATAGATAAAATACTAGATGAAATCGGCGTTGATTATAAGCAAGGTTTTTATTACGGCAAACCTGAACCGCTATCAAAAATAAACTTCTAGGAAATACGTGGCTAAATTTGAAGTTGTGAGCGATTATGCTCCTCGCGGTGACCAACCTGTTGCAATAGAATGTTTAAGTAAATCTATACTTGACGGCAATCAATACCAAACGCTACTTGGAGTTACCGGTAGCGGTAAAACTTATACTATGGCAAAAGTTATAGAAAAAGTCCAAATGCCTACACTTATTATGACTCATAACAAAACATTGGCAGCCCAACTTTATAGTGAATTTAGAAGTTTTTTTCCAAACAACCACGTGGAATATTTTATTTCATATTACGACTACTATCAACCCGAAGCTTATATACCTAGACAAGACTTATTTATAGAAAAAGATTCATCTATTAATGAAGAATTAGAACGTCTAAGACTTAGCACGACTGCATCTTTGCTAAGTTTTGACGATGTTATAGTTATAGCTTCGGTTTCTGCAAACTATGGTCTTGGTTCACCTGAAGAATACAGCGGTATGGTTCAAAAACTTGAAGTCGGGCAAGATTATAGTCAAAAAAAACTATTACTTAAACTTGTTGAAATGGGATACAAAAGGAACGATAAGTTCTTTGATAGAAGCGATTTTCGAGTAAACGGGGATGTTATAGATATTTATCCTGCATATTTCGATGATGAATATATCAAAATAGAGTTTTTCGGTGATGAGATAGAAACCATATCAAAACTAGACTATCTTACAAACCAAAGAAATGAAGAGCTAAAAAGCTTTACTTTATACAGCGTAAACCCTTTCGTAGTATCTCAAGACAAACTCGCCCTTGCAATAAAATCCATAGAAGATGAACTAACTTCCAGACTAGAGTTTTATAAAAAAGAAGATAGAGTCGTAGAGTACCAAAGGCTAAAACAAAGAACGGAATTTGATTTGGAGATGCTTGAAGCTACAGGTATGTGTAAAGGGATAGAAAACTACTCAAGGCATTTGACAGGACTCAAAGAGGGTGAAACACCCTATTCTTTGATAGACTATTTTAGTCAAAAACACAAAGAATTTTTAATCATAGTAGATGAGTCCCATGTATCACTACCACAATTTCGTGGTATGTATGCTGGTGATAGAAGTAGAAAAGAGGTTTTGGTAGAATATGGTTTTAGGCTCCCTTCCGCACTTGATAACCGTCCTTTAAGATTTGAGGAATTTATCAATAAATCTCCACATTTTCTTTTTGTAAGTGCTACTCCAAAAGAGCTAGAACTTGACCTATCTGCAACGGTAGCAGAGCAAATCATAAGACCTACCGGACTACTTGACCCTGTAGTAGAGATAAAACCTAGTACCTATCAAGTAGAAACATTATTTGATGAAATAAAAAAAGTCGTAGCTAAAAATCAAAGAGTACTTGTAACGGTTCTAACCAAAAAAATGGCTGAAGAACTCTCAAAATACTACACCGAACTTGGTCTAAAAGTCAAATATATGCACTCGGAAATAGATGCTATAGAGAGAAACCAGATAATAAGAGCTTTAAGGCTTGGACAATTTGATATTTTAATAGGTATCAACCTACTTAGAGAAGGTCTTGACATTCCTGAAACCTCACTTGTAGCAATCTTAGATGCAGACAAAGAGGGATTTTTGAGAAGTGAAACGGCACTTATACAGACGATGGGAAGAGCCGCTAGAAATAGCGAGGGTAAGGTTATATTATTTGCAAACAAAATTACACCTTCGATGCAAAGAGCAATAGATGTTACAAATGCCAGACGTGAAAAACAGATGGAATATAATAAGCTACACAATATTACGCCTACTACAACTACAAGAAAACTTGACGAAAACCTAAAAATGGAAGAGTATGACGATGTAGCACTAAAACGGGACAAACTGTCTAAAATTCCTGCAAGTGAAAAGAAAAAAATACTCGATGAACTAAATAAACAAATGAAACAAGCTGCCAAAGACTTGAATTTTGAAGAGGCTATAAGACTACGTGATAAGATAGAGAAGTTAAAGGCTGATTAGTGTATTGGTGTATTGGTAAGAATTGTTATCATTTGGCTCTTACCAATTACCAATTACCTAAACTGTGTTTAAGTTCGTTTTGGATATAATCCCCTAATTTTAACTTAAGAGGCAACTATGAGACAAAGAGTACTTGTCAAATTTTCAGGTGAAGCATTAGCTGGAGACGGTGAATACGGAATAGATACAAAAACCCTCCATTTTATTGCTAATGAAATAAAAGAACTAGTAGATAATAACATAGAAGTGGGTATAGTAATAGGCGGAGGTAACATCGTAAGAGGTGTTAGCGCAGCTGCAGACGGTGTTATAAAAAGAACGAGTGCGGATTATATGGGTATGCTAGCTACCGTAATCAACGGTGTTGCAATGCAAGAAGCATTAGAACATATCGGAGTTAGTACAAGACTTCAATCGGCTATAAAAATGGAACAAATAGCGGAGTCGTTTATAGTAAAAAGAGCAAGACGTCACCTTGAAAAAGGAAGAGTTGTGATTTTTAGTGCAGGAACAGGTAACCCTTTCTTTACTACCGATACTGCTGCTACGCTAAGAGCAACTGAAATAGAGGCATCTTTATTGATTAAAGCTACTAAAGTTGACGGTGTATATGATAGAGATCCAAATAAATTCTCAGACGCTAAAAAACTTGATACATTGACTTATGATATGGCATTACAAGACAATATCAAAGTTATGGATGACACTGCTATAGCTTTGGCAAAAGACAATAAACTACCTATAGTGGTAATGAATATGTTTGAAAAAGGTAATTTGCTAAGAATCTTAAATAAAGATTATAGTAAGTGTTCAATAGTAAAGTAATAAAATAGTAATTGGAAATTAGTTATTGGTTACTAGTTAAGAAAATACCAATATACTAATACACTAATATACTAATACACTAATAATGAAGGAAGTAAAATGAATAGATTAGAAGAAACAATGGCAAAAGCTCTAAAAAGAGTAAACAATGATAGATATATATTAGCTCTTGCAGTAGGTCAAAGAGCAGATGAACTTAGTCGTGGTGCAAAACCTCTTTTAGAAGACGGTGTAAAAAATATGAAATATACGGATATTGCTATCAATGAGATTGCAAACGGTCTTTTAAAAGTAGAAGGCGTTGTTTCAAAATAACAACCTAAAAAAATTTTATGAATAATCTCTGTCAAGAACTTCAACAAATCAATACAATAGAAGATGCTAAGAAAGCTTTAGCATCTTCTATTGAAATCACTCCTAAAATTGAAAAAGCAATAAACTTTTGTGTAACATCCCATGAAGGACAAACTAGAAAAAGCGGTGAACCTTATGCCGTTCATCCTTTGCTAGTAGCTACAATAACGGCATATTTTAGTAATGATGAAGCTATGGTAACGGCTGCACTTTTACACGATGTTGTAGAAGACACGGCTTGTACCCTAGAAGAGATTGAAGAAGGTTACGGTCTTGATGTATCAAAGATTGTTGACGGTCTGACAAAGATAGTTGAAATTCGTGAACACGAGCTTACAAGCTCTACATCCCATGAAAAGCTTATGAGTTCCGCACTATCATTTAGAAAAATGCTTATTGCATCTATTGAAGATGTTAGAGTTTTAGTAATAAAACTATGTGATAGACTTCACAACATGCTCACTCTTTCTGCACTTAAAAAAGAAAAACAAATAAGAATAGCAGAAGAAACTCTTGTAGTTTATGCCCCTATTGCTCATCGTCTAGGTATTTCAACACTAAAAAACTACCTTGAAGATTTGGCATTTATGTATATCTATCCGGAAGAATACAAAGCTATAGACGAGCATTTACAAGCATACCAAAGTAAAATGCATCTAAAACTAAACGATTTCGTATCTACTACCAAATCTTTACTAGAGTATCATGGTTTTAATAGCGATAGTTTAAAGATATTCAGTCGTATCAAACACCACTACTCTATTTATCTTAAAATGCAAAGAAAAGGTGTAACTATAGATGAGATTCTTGACCTTCTTGCAATAAGAATTTTGGTCGATACTCCTATAGAGTGCTATGATGTTCTTGGACATATTCATATGAAATATAAGCCTTTGATTGCACGTTTTAAGGATTATATTTCTACACCTAAAGAAAACGGTTACCAAACTATCCATACAACCGTATTTTACGACTCTAGCATATATGAAGTTCAGATAAGAACCTTTGATATGAACAAAGTGGCTGAATACGGAGTTGCAGCACATTGGATATATAAAAGCGGTCTCAAAGCTCACACTCCAAATCTAAAATGGCTTCACTCACTAGAATTTGAAAATGAAAATGTTGAAGAGTTTTATTCAGATGCAAAACAAGATTTGTATAGCGAAGAGATAGTCGTTTATTCCCCAAAAGGTAATACGTTTGTATTACCTCGCGGTGCTACGGCACTTGATTTTGCATATCATATTCATACGGATGTGGGAAATAATGCCGTTGAAAGCTTTGTAAACAATATAAAAGTTCCACTTTTAACTGAACTAAAAAGTTCGGATATAGTATCTATAAAAACAACCGACCACCAAATACCGAGATGTAGTTGGATAGATATGGTAAAAACAACTAGAGCAAAAAAGGCTATCAAAATACTATGCGGTACAAGACTCAAAGAACTTGATGAAGTAAGCGGTAAGAATATAATAAACACTATATTTAGTAGATATAAACCGAATATTTTAAGCGAGTTATCTTTACAAGTAAAATACCATAAAGTCCCACATATTTTAGATTACCTCAAAGAAACTAAAAGAAAAGTAACGGAACAAATAATCGGAACTCTCGGTTTTGTAGCTAGATTAAAAATACAAAACCTAAAGTTTAAAGAATATAAACTCGATAAAGTAGTAGTTTATTCAAACTTTAGTATTAATAATCTTTTGTTTGAACACTGTTGTCACCCAAAATTCGGTGATGACATAGTAGCTTTCAAAGAAAAAAATAGTGCCGTAATTCACCATAAAATGTGTAATAAAGCCTATAAAAAAATATTAAACGGTGATGATATGCTATTTTGTAAATGGGAAGAAAATAAACTTCACAATTATAAAATGGTTGTTAGTATCCCAAACGTTAAAGGAGAGCTTGCCAAACTTCTTACTTATCTATCTACTCATGATATAAACATAGTTTTTATAGAGTACGGAAGAGATAAAATAAGCCACACAAGATATTGTGAAATCGAGTTTGAAACAAATAATCCAAACAAAGAACAATTAAAAACACTGATTGAAAAAAGAGTTAAAGTAATAGATTTTTTTTCAAAAGCAGACGCATATAAATAGGTAAAAAGGAAAAGGTAAAAGGTATAATGGAAGATAAAATTAAAATTGCACTTGATGAGATAAGCAGAGGAACTGCTGAAATTATAGATATTGAAGCTATTAAAAAGCTTGTTACAAAATTTTATACTACAGGTGAGAGATATGAAGTAAAAGCAGGTTTTGACCCAACAGCTCCGGATTTACACTTAGGTCACACCGTATTACTTCAAAAACTAGCTACATTTCAAAAATTCGGTGGTAATATCCAGTTTTTAATAGGTGATTTTACTGCGACTATAGGCGACCCTACAGGTAAAAGTGAAACAAGAAAAGTCTTAACAAAAGAGCAAGTTTTAGAAAATGCACAAAGTTACAAAGACCAAGTATTTAAGATTTTAAATCCAGACTATACAAAAGTAGTATTCAACAGCTCATGGCTAGATGCTTTGGGTGCCGGTGGACTTATAGCTCTATCAAGAAACTTTACAGTTGCAAGAATGATAGAAAGAGATGATTTTACGAAAAGATTTAAATCAAATACACCGATAGCAATCAGTGAGTTTTTATATCCCCTACTTCAAGGATATGATAGCGTACATCTAAAATCAGATGTTGAACTTGGTGGAACCGACCAGAAATTCAACCTTTTAATGGGAAGAACTTTACAAAAAGCTTATGATATAGGGAAAGAACAAGCAGTTCTTATGATGCCAATCTTAGAAGGACTTGACGGTGTTCAAAAAATGTCTAAATCTCTAAATAACTACATAGGAGTCACGGACAATCCAAATGATATGTTCGGTAAAGTTTTATCAATAAGTGACGAATTAATGTGGAGATATTACGAACTTTTATCAACAAAATCTTTAAATGAAATAAAAGAATTAAAATTAAATGTAGAAAATGGTACAATACACCCTAAAGCAGTAAAAGATAATCTAGCAATGGAAATTGTTGATAGATTCCATGGAAACGGTGAAGGTTTAAAAGCAAGAGATGAGTTCACGAAAATCTTTGCTAACAAAGATATTCCTACAGATATTCCTGAATTTAAATTTAGCGATGGGATATGGATATGTCAAGCTTTAGTAGAATCAAATATGACTGCTTCAACTTCTCAAGCAAGACGTGATATAAGTGCAGGTGGGGTTAAAATAAACCAAGAAAAGTTGGATAACGATAAATTGAATCTTACAAGGGGTGAGTATATCGTCCAAAAAGGCAAAAAAAGTTTTGCTAAATTCATAATAGGATAGTTTTTGAAAAGTTTAAAGATAGGTAAGTATGAAATACAAATACCGATAATCCAAGGTGGTATGGGTGTAGGTATAAGTTGGGATAAACTAGCCGGAAGCGTATCTGCTGAGGGTGGTTTGGGTGTCATTAGTGCAGTAGGTACAGGGTATTATGAAAACAACAAATATTCAGCTAGGAATGCTAGCGGAAGACCTGTAGATAGTATTAATTTTTATTCTAAAGATGCTTTAAAAGCGATTATAGACAATGCAAGAAAGATATGTGGGGATAAGCCGCTTGCAGTAAATATTCTTTATGCTATAAACGACTATGCAAGGGTAGTTAAAGATGCTTGTGAAGCCGGTATCGATATTATTATCACAGGTGCAGGACTTCCTACGAATATGCCTGAATTTACGAAAGATTACCCTAATGTAGCCCTTATACCTATCGTATCATCTGCAAAAGCTCTAAAAATAATATGTAAAAGATGGGCAAGATACGACAAAGTTCCTGATGCGGTTATCGTTGAAGGACCGTTAAGCGGAGGACACCAAGGGTTTAGCTATGATGAATGCCTAAAAGAAGAAAATCAACTAGAAAATATAGTACCTCCGGTAATAGAAGAAGCAAAAACATGGGGAGATATACCGGTAATTGCAGCAGGTGGTATTTGGGATAAGAATGATATAGAAAAATTTTTAGATATGGGTTGTGCAGGAGTACAAATAGGTACTAGATTTATAGGTACGGTAGAGTGTGACGCCCACGATAATCTTAAACAAGTTTTACTTAATGCAAAAAAAGAAGATATAGAGCTTATGAAATCCCCTGTAGGTTATCCGGCGCGCGGAGTTAGAACAAATCTTCAAAATGCTATTGAAAACGGTACTGCTCCAAAAGTTGCTTGCATCAGTAACTGTGTATTTCCTTGCAAGCAAGGTGAAGAGGCAAAGGCGGTAGGATTTTGTATTGCCGATAGACTAAGCGATGCTTACCTTGGGAATCTTCAAAGCGGTCTATTTTTTACAGGTTCAAACGGATATAGGCTGGACAAAATTATCACGGTAAAAGAACTCATGCATAAACTAGTTCACGGAGAATAGTTTTTGAGGGTATTTAAGTTTTTATTACTGTTTATACTCTCTTGTTCTATCGCTTACGGTAATTATGATAGGTTAACGGATGAGTTTAATCAGGCAAAAATAAATTATCTAAAAGCCGTAGTCAACGGGAATACGGATGATGAAATAAAGAATTTAAATACTATTATCCATGTAGGAAAGCAACTTAAAGTAGATACAAAAAAATACGAATCTGCTCTAAGCTCAATATATTCAAAACAATCAAAACAAACTCAAGTAAAACAACCGCAACAGCCTACTCCAAAGACTGAAGAGCTTAAAGTAAGTAATAATTCAGATACTATTATCACAAACCAAACAACGGCTAAAGAGTCCATATTTGATTCAAAATATTCTATTAGTACGGTAGAAACAAAAGAAAACGATATTATAATAAGATTTAATAAAAATGTATCGGCTAAAGATATCAGGTTTATTCAAGAAAAAGGAAAACCGAATAAAGATGTTTTTGAGATAAACGGTAGTTTCAAAGATGCAGTATCTACGGTACTTCAGATAGAAGGGATTGATAGAATTATAGTGAATCAACAAACTCCTAATAAACTCAGAATTTCAATCATCAATAAAAACAATCCAAAATCAGTATATATGGTGAACGGTAATAATATAATTATTAGGACGACCCCTAGCAAAACATCTATAGTTCAACAAAAAGCCACAGAACAAAAACAACAAGAGAGCCAAATAGCAAAAACAACTTTTTTAAGATCAAGAACCATAGTTATAGACCCGGGTCACGGAGGGAAAGACCCTGGAGCAGTACTTGGTAACAATCAAGAAAAAACAGCCGTTTTAGCAGTAGGTTTATACCTAAAAGACTTTCTAATCAGTCGTGGCTACACGGTATATATGACTAGGAATTCAGATAAATTTTTAGAACTAAAAGAGAGAACTTCATTTGCAAACGATAAAAATGCAGACCTGTTTATATCAATACATGCTAATGCGGTTGAAGCTAAGAACGCATCTTACGCAAAAGGGATGGAAACCTATTTCTTATCTCCTGCTAGAAGTGACCGAGCAAAAAAACTTGCCGCTTTAGAAAATAAACAAGAGATGCAAGATTTAGATGATAGTAGCCAAAATGCACTCTTAACTATTATGAATAGGAGTAAAATAACCGCTTCCAATAAGCTTGCTATAGATATCCAAAAATATATGCTTCACGAAGCACGAAAAACATACAAAGACACTACCGATAACGGCGTGAGAGAAGGACCTTTTTATGTACTTCTTGGGGCACAAATGCCTTCCGTACTTATAGAAATAGGTTATATTACACATGGAGAGGAAGGGAAAAGAATTTTTGAACGTAGCTACCAAAAAAATCTCGCTTTAGGTATAGCAAACGGTATAGACTCCTACTTCTTAAATAACCCATAATCAATATGAATTTATTATCCAAAACCGCATCATTAGAAGATTCTATATCTTCAATGCAAAATGCCCTAAAAAATATAGATGCAACATACACGTTATCACATCAAAAACACCCTATGGAATATTGTTATTCGGTCAATATAGCGTCAAAAGAAGCACCAAAACATATCTATGCAAACGGCAAAGGCTCTTGTGAAAAAGCTTCACTTGCAAGTGCATTAGGTGAATATATAGAACGTTTACAAACCAATATGTTTTTTTCCGATTTTTATTTACCTAATATGAAATATTTTCCCGATCAAAAAGAGATAAATTTCGGTGATGAGTATTTAGATGAGTACCTTAAAACATTATATGACCCCAATGATGAGCTGTATGATGACGATATGGTTGACTTTAATAGTGATTTTGAAGACAAAATAGTTGCTCTACCTTTTATTGAAATTGCAACTGAAAACACTACTTATTTTCCCATTAATTTATTAAATACTTTATATGTAAGTAACGGTTTAGCAAGCGGTAATAGCCCAAAAGAGGCTCAAGTTCAAGCCTTAAGTGAAATATGTGAGAGATATGTAAAAATAGAAATTATCAAAAACGGTTACTCACTACCTTCATATCCTAAAGAAATTATCAGCAAATATAGTAAGTTAGTTTCTAGTATAAAAACTTTAGAAAATGCAGGTTATATCATAGATGTACTTGACGCTTCATTTGAGGGTAAATTTCCGGTTACCGCAATATCACTTATAAATCCTAATACTTCCACATTATTTGTATCATTCGGTGCTCATCCTATTTTAGAAGTAGCACTGGAAAGAACCATGACTGAGCTTATGCAAGGGCGTGATTTAGATAGTCTGGATGACTTTGAAATACCGACTTTTGATAGTTCCTTGGTTAATGACTCATCAAATATAGAATCCCACTATATTGATTCAAACGGTAAACTAAGTTTTGAATTTTTATCGTCTAAGAAAACTTTTAAATTCACGGCATGGGAATACAACGGCTCAAATTGCGATGATGAACACGCATATCTAACAAACCTTTTATACTCTTTAGACAAAAAAATTTATTTAAGAGAATACGACTATCTCGGTTTTTATTCTTGCCAAATTGTTGTTCCTAGTTTTAGTGAAGTATACCCCATAGATGATTTGATTTACAATAACAAAAACAGAGCCAAACAAATAAGACGGATGATACTCAACTATAACGATTTTGATTCAGATGAAATTTTGGACTCAATAAGTGCTTTGGAAGATACCATAGATGTCGGTGCCTACATAGGGGTAATATTTGAACACCCTTTTACTCTACTTGAATTCAAAGCCCAATTATATTTAAGTATGAAAGATTTTACGGAAGCTAAAGAGATATTGCAATTTAGCTCAAACAAAATCGCAAAGATTGTATATGAACTACTTATCATGAAAGAACAAAAAAAGAAATTTGAAGAGTATGCAGACGGCTTATACAAAATATTCGGTAAAGAAAATGTAACAAAAGCACATAATATAATACAAGGAGAAGAATATCTCATTGATATTTCATTGGATACGACATATCAAAATATACTGAATTTATACACCGCAATATCATCAAACAAACAATCTTAACTTCCTTACATATACAACTTTCTATATTTGTATAAATAATATAATAAATATATTATAAATTTTATAACGCTAAATATGACCGGAATATAACCTTATAAATATATTAATTTTATTTTTATTAAAGCTTATATGTGTTAACATTAGTTCAGTAATCTTAAATTTTGCTTTAATAGTTGGTAAAACATGGAGAATTCCCTCGATTTTATAAAGAACTACAATGCTTTATATGTGGAAGATGATAGATCTACACGAAAGTCATTGGTTTCAATATTAGAGAAATTCTTCAATAAATTAATCGTTAGCGTAGACGGCCAAGACGGCTATGAAAAGTATAACGAATCTATCAAAAACGGCGATGAAATACACATAGTTATATCTGATATTAATATGCCCGTCAAAAACGGTCTAGACATGGTGTCTGACATCAGAAAACTCAATGATACCGTACCTTGTATCCTACTCACTGCATACAATGAATCGGAATATATGTTGGAAGCCATTAAATTAGGAGTTTCAAGATATGTATTTAAACCTGTTAACATAACTGATTTAATCCAACATATTGAAGATATTTTTGTCAAAAGATACAGAAAACAAAAAATAGAAAAGATTCTTAATAATGAAAATGAACTCAAACGATATGTTGATATAATAGACCACATTGCAATTATATCAGAAACGGATATAAAAGGTAACATAACATATGTTAACGATATTTTTTGTGAAGTAAGCGGATATACAAGAGAAGAATTGATAGGTCAACCACATAATATAATAAGACACCCTGATATGCCAAAAGAAGTTTTCGAGAATATTTGGAATACTATCAGGAGCGGTAATATATGGAGAGGAAAAATAAAGAATCAATCTAAAAAAGGTGAAGCTTACTACGTAGATGCTCACATATCACCTATGTACACGGCAGATAGAAAGACAATCAAAGGTTATATCGCAGTCAGGTTTCTAGCAACGGAAGCAGAGATGGAAAAACGTATTTTTAAACAACGGGTTATCCAAAGTATTATACAATATAAAAGTTCACTCTGTCACTATGAATCATCAATCCAAGAACTTCAAAATCATATACATTACTTACAAGAAAAAATCAGTAAAACGGAAAATGCAGATTTATTTTATGAGCAATTAAGTTTTGAGAAAAAGAAAATACAAATTTTAAAACAAAAAGTTGTAGAATATGCGGAAACCATACAATATCTTAAAGACCAATTACAGTTATATTCGGTCGTAAATGTCAAAGAACTTGAACTAACTATAAAAAATAGGGATAATATAATCTACAGTCTAAAAAAACGCCTTGAGATGTATCAGCATAAATATGATATTCTTCAACAAAATCTGTACAATAAAGACGTAACTATCAGTGAACTAAGCAAAATGCTAAAATTTTATCAACAACACTATAACGCTAAATAACTCACATTATACTTATTACACCGTTTACAATATCAATCTTGCCCATTAGTTCGTATTCAAATACTTTTGTTCCGTACAATGCAACAGCATCGTCATAGGTTGGATTTGTTTTGCAAAACTCCAAAAACTCATCATTATCAGCATTGTTTTTAATATTACCGAATAAAGAGACAAATTCATCTATATCATAAATAGGCTTTGCCAAATCATTTTTTAAAAGATAATTAGTCCCTTCGCTATCCCCTATTCTATGTGGCAACACATATATTTGTTTGCCTAGTTTTCTTGCAAATTCAACACTTCTCATACTTCCGCTATTCATATCGGCTTGAGCTACCACCAATACTTCCCCTAGCTCTACTACCGTTTTATTACGTTGAACGAAATTATACTCACGTGCAGTATGTCCAAGCGGAAAAGAAGACAACATCAAACCTTGTTGTTCTATTTGCTCTATCATTTTTTTGTTGACGGCAGGATATCTTATATCAAGTCCATTTGCTACCACACCTACGGTATTATCATACCCTGCACTATTGTGAACTATGCTATCTACGCCCATAGCACAACCGCTTATCAAACAAATTCCTATGGATGCTAATTTAGATGAAAGCTCTTTTGTTTTGATTTGCGTATATTGATTTGGGTGACGTGTTCCGACTATAGAAATAGACCGTTTATATAATAAATCCAAATTGCCTATATAAAACATCTCCGTATCTAGTTTGTCTATATAAGCTTTATGTATCATAATAACGGTATCTCGTTTATATAGACTACTTCTACTTCATCTTTAAGAAGTTCGGCAGATGATTTCAAAACATCTATAGTTGCACTATAAGGGTGTCCTATAGCTATTGCATAGCCCCTTTGTTTTGCAAATGTTATAGCTTGTTTTAACTGTTTTTGAATAGCTTTGAATTCTTGTACATTATCCAAAAAGACATCCCTTGATAGAAAAGGTACTTTATGTTTTTTTGCATTTTTATACGCAACCGTTTTGGCTGTAGTCTTACTATCAAGAAAAATCAAATTATGTTTTTTTAATACCGACATTAATTTATCCATAGATTCGTCATCGCTCGTAAACTTACTTCCGGTGTGATTATTTGTATATTTTGCATTTGGATAAAGCTTTTTTAGCTCAACTATGCGATTTTCTATTTTATTGATGCCGTCACCTACGTGTAGAGTATGTTCTTCTTCTTTGCTAAACGTCATTGCTTCAAGGGGTAAATGTATCATATAATGACTCAAACCATGAGCTATCGAAGCTGATTGTGGATGATCTGACGTTGGAGGCAAAAATGACATATTTATAGGATAACCTACGCTTTTAAGTGCTTTTACTTGTGCGGGGTATACAACGTCATCTATAACTATCGCTAGTTTTGGTTTTTTGGTTTTGATAACAGGCTTTTTCGGTTCCGTTAATACGACTTCAGGCGTATCTTTATAATCATTGCTATATTGTTTTGGAGTAGGTAAAACTTCTTCTTTTTTTATTTCTTGTTGCTGTATGGTATTATTTTCTTGTAATTTTAATTCTTGTTTTATGGTTTCAATTTTTTCATCTAAGATTTTATATTCTTCTTCCGACTTGTTCAAATCTTCTTTTTTTTCCTCTAAGACTTCCTCTTTTTTGATTTCTTGAGTTGTTGTTTTTTCTGTTTGTTTTTTGGATGATGAAGTAACGTATATATAGCTTCCAAAAGCAATAATAATAGCCACTAATGATATGATTGTTAATATTAAGATATTTCTCACGAATATATGATTATTCTTTTTTTTAGTTGATTTTGAAGTTTTTTTTGATTTTAAATTAGACATATTTATTCTGAAGATTTATAATCTGTCGGTAGGGACGAACCCTACCAAAGACAATTTAGTTTTTATTTTGGTCAACTATTTTGTTAGCATTAATCCAAGGCATCATAGCTCTTAGTTTTCTACCAGTTACTTCTAGCGGATGGTTATAAAGATATGCTCTTTCAGCAGTCATTCTTGGATAACCTGTCATTCCCTCTAGGATAAAATCTTTTGCAAATTTACCGCTTTGAATATCTTTTAGTATATCTCTCATAGCTTGTTTTGAAGTTTCGTTGATAACTCTTGGTCCACTTACCATATCGCCGTACTCAGCAGTGTTTGATATAGAATATCTCATATCCGCAACTCCACCTTGGAACATCAAATCTACTATTAGTTTTAACTCGTGTAAACACTCAAAATATGCCATTTCAGGTGGATAACCAGCTTCTGTTAATGTTTCAAAACCGGCTTGAACAAGAGCAGATACACCACCGCAAAGAACAGCTTGTTCTCCAAAAAGGTCAGTTTCAGTCTCATCTTTGAAAGTTGTTTCGATAATACCTGTTCTTCCTCCACCTATTGCAGATGCATAAGAAAGTGCAAGTTCTTTTGTTTTACCGCTTGGGTCTTGGTGAATTGCGATAAGGTCTGGAATACCGCCGCCTCTTACGAACTCACTTCTTACAGTGTGTCCCGGAGCTTTTGGAGCAACCATCATTACATTGATGTTTGCAGCAGGTTTTACTCTACCGTAAAGGATGTTAAATCCATGTCCGAATGCTATTGTTGCACCGTCTTTTAAGTTTGGAGCTATTTCATTAGCATAAATATCAGCTTGTGACTCATCAGGTAAAAGTATCATTACAACATCAGCTTTTGCAGTTGCTTCAGCAACAGTCAAAACTTCAAAACCTTTAGCTTCAGCTTTAGCCCAACTAGCTCCGCCTTTTTTAAGACCTACTACAACTTTTACACCGCTATCTCTTAGATTTTCAGCGTGTGCGTGACCTTGGCTACCAAAACCAATCATTGCAACAGTTTTTGACTTGATTATATCTATATTACAATCGTTATCATAGTAAACATTTAAACTCATATTTTACCCTTAGTATAAATTTTTGAGATTTTATCAAAAAAGAGATTAATACTCTATTAAGTGGTTGGGAGTCTAGTGCGTTGTGAGTTGTGAAGAGAGATAAAAAACTATTTTATGAGATATGTTAAAATTTTGCTGCTTTTTTAACATATCAAAGATGATATGTCAAAATTTCTCACTTTTTTTGACACATCTTTTGAGCTATGGGTAAATTTGTTGAATTTTTACTCATAGATTATGTTGAAAATATTTGATTTTTTCGACTTATCAGTTTTATATGTCGAATTTTTCATATTTTTTTGACATATGGTATTATATATGTCGTTTTAAATACCTTTTTTCAACATATCAAAAAGTTCTAAATTAATAAAATACTTACTTCTTCCAAAGTGTTTAAATTTTTTAGATTTGTCCCTGCTTGTTTTCGCACCCCCTGCATCATTATTTTCTAATACACCTTGAATCTCTACAATGTGTTTTTTGAGAAGTAGTTTTGTATCTTTAACAAGTGCATAACCTCTCAAAAGTGCCTCTTTATAGTTTTGTACCTCTTTTGCTTCGTTGGTTACACTCTCTATGTCAAGATTGGCACGATATAGCTCATCGTGAGTTGTGATGATATTCTCTATCTCACTACTATCTTTTGCCTCTTGAAGCACGAGTGAGTTTATAAGAATTGCACTATTTGGGATGATACGAGCCACTCCGTTTAAGTTCGCCAAAGTACGATTTGCAGAGATGGCTTTTTTTAGGACTTTTTGGGTTTCTATTTCTTTTTTTAAAGGTAGTTTATTTAGTTGGTTATTGCTCATTTTGCACCTTTAACAATTTTTTCATACAAATCTTTTTTTAGTTTGTATAAGAGTTCTTTTTTCTTGTGCATAAATTCATATTCATAAAATACAATTTTTTTAATTTCTAAACTACTAAGCCCAACTGTATATTTTGAAATATCTTCAATCTTTGATTGTCTATATTTTTGAACTTTGCTTACAATATTTGTAAGAATTTCTGTATGAGAAGCATAAATTTCTTGTATTAAAAATGTATCAAGATGTGTTTTATATTCCGCTTGAGAAATTAAATCATAATAGTTATCAATAAAAATTTTTCCTGAATAAGGGTCAAAATCAAACTTAATTTCATCAAAAATTTTGTTTGGTGGATATATTGATGTTTGATAAAAATCAGTATCACTTTTAGCTCTTTGATTACAAAAAAGACAAGATGGCACTAAATTTGAAAGTGTAACTGCCAAAAATGGGTATTTTGATTTTGGATAAAAATGGTCTAAATCTGGAGTAATAACTCGTTTACCATTCTCTTCTTCAATGACACCAATATAACTTCTATAACAATAAGGACAAATAAAAATATCACTAGATTTAATAAGTTCTTTACCATGAGTATTTCGCATGTTGGTATACATATTTTCGTACTTTTCAAGAATAAACTTTTTGATACACTTTACTTGCTCATTATTATCAAAAGAACCATAATTACATTGAATACTTCCATCGATTTTTTGTGTATTTATAAAAACATTTCTGCTATCCACACCGAATTTATTAGTTAAACTTGTAAAAAAATCTTCAATAATATTTGCATTATTTGAGTTTTCAGAAAAGAGTACATTTTGCTTTAGTATTCCATTTTCTTCAAAAGTTAAATCTAATAAAAAATTTCTTATATCAATTGATACACTATTGCAATCTAATTTTTCTAATTTTTCTTTTGTGTCATAATCTTTTTTACTAAAATATTTAATTAATTTAGCTCGATATATTTTATCAACAGTTATCATTGTACATCTTTTAGGTATGAATGCATTTTTTCAAGATGTTGCCTAATTACATCTTCTCCAATATTTTCTATAATATTTTTAGCTTGTTTAAAGAACTTTTCTTTATCTTCTCTATAAGCTACTAGATATTTATTTGCAGATATTTTTAATAAATCTTTATTGCCATCATCTTTATTTAAATAATTTCCAATACTTGTTATTAAATCTTGATTTTCATCATCTTTTTTTGAACTATCACTATACATTAAATCTAAAAAGTCTCTCAACATAAAGAAATTTGATTCTGTCTTCGCTTTTTCAAAAACAAAAAGAAAATATAAAAATTCAGATAACTCTTTTATAATCGATTCACTAAAAGCTCCAATTGTATTACTTACATAAAAGTCATCTTTAAATATATCAAAAATATTACCTCCAAAAGTTTTTGTTTCTTTATCTTTATTTCCTAAATAAATTATATTTTGGTCATATATATCACTAACTACAAAAGGAGAATGAGTAGCAATAACAAATTGAAGCCTTATTAGATGTTCTTTATAATTAAAAAAATCTTCTACATATTTAATAAAATTTCTTTGCCATTCTGGATGTAAATGTAATTCTACTTCATCAATTAAAATTAAAAATAATTTATTTTGTACACTATTATATGTTTTATCCTGAGCCTGTATCTGATAAAGTTCATTAATTCTACCCACTATATTTGCAAAATAAGAAAGAAGGGTTTTCTCACCTGAGCTTAATCGAAAGTAATTTATTTCTTTGTCATTTTTTTCAAGATTAATATGAAAGTTGACAATACCTTTTGCTGTTAAACTTTTTATATACTGTAATAATTTATATAATTGTTCATTCTCAACTATTTTCTTTAATTCATCATCATTTTCTAATGATTTTAAGGTCTGATAATTTTCTTTTTTTTCAATAAGTTCTTTTAAAAAATTATATTGATTTGAATGAAACAAAAATTTATTATCAATATGAAGTTGAATATTTTCGATAAACTTTTTAATAGCACTTACAATATCAGTATCTTTATATGCTGATTGTACAAATTGAATAAATTTCTCAAATGATTTCTTAGATGATATATTGAGATTTTTTAGTAGTATAGTATTGAAAAAAGTATCATTAAAGTTATCAATTGTCATATAAAACGAAAACAAAAGTTCTAAATCACTATATTTAGCTTTTATTTCATTAAAAACATCCGAATCTAATTCATCTAAAAGTGGTATCTGAATGTCGAAATTAAAATATTCATTATTGAATTCAATTTTTATATTTTTAAATTTATATCCAATTTCATTAATCATTCTATTTGAATCATCACGAAAAAATAAATTTAATAAATTTATAATAGTCATATATTCATAAGAAATTTCATCATTTTCAATTTGCTTGATACCAATATATTTGAATCTTTTTTGATAATGCTGAACAATATTTGGTGCTTCTGAAAGTTTTTTTTTCAATAACAAATAAATTCTATCAAACGGTGAAAGACTATGAAAAATTATATTTGTTTGAAATGGAAGTACCGCAAACCCAAAATCACTTGGATTGTATAATTCGCTTTTGTCTAAATTATTATTATTTTGGGGAAAGTAATTCTTTTTTAAATCTATTTGTCCTGCTATTGATTTTTTAGTTAATGTAACATTCCAATCATAATAGCTATTTTGTTTGTAACTTTGAATAATAAAACCTGTTGTGTCATCATAAAATAAAAGATGCAACTTATCTTCTAATATTTTTCCATCCAATCTCCACAACAATGGAGCAATTAAAAGTTCAAAGAATGTTGTTTTACCTATACCATTTTTACCAACAACACAAGTAATATTTTGAATTGAACTATTAAAAGGCTTGTGATAGCTATCATTTGTTTTTAATTTTATAGTTTTACTTGTTGTATTAAATTCTTCTACGATAAATTCATCATCAAAGGAATATCCACCTTGTGGAATATTTTTATAATCATCTTCTAAAAAAATATAAATTAATTTCATCTACAAATCTCCCTTTGCTTCCAACTTTCTCACATCCTCACCGCTCAAAATCCCTCACTTTTTTTGACATATCATACCTAAATGTAAAGATTTTGCAATTTTTTTTACATATAATTGAATAAATCGAATAATAGTTCATATAAATATCTCCCTTTGTTTCCAACTCTTTCACATCCCCACCACTCAAAATCCTCATCTGACTAATAGCAGTTTTTTAAACCCATCAAATTCGATGGGTTATGAATCTTTCCACAACTTCTAAGATACCAGATAATAGTCCCTTGAACAATTTAAAATACCAAATTTTTTTATTTGTCTATTGTACCTAAAAAAACATAAATAAACTTTTTATCTATAAAATTCTATAAATGATACAAAAAGATAAATTAAAAGGGGAATTGAAAAGATTAAAAAAAAGGTTTTGAAGATATTTAAAAGATTAGTGAGCTTTGTGGTTAGACCACACTACTCACTAATTACGATTCACTACTCTCATATTTATCCAAAGGGATAGAAATAACAAAACAAGCACCTTCGAAATGTTCATTGTCTATATTAATTTCTCTATTTTTGACAGTTAAAAAGCCGTTCAGTTTTTTCTCTACTATCTCTTTACTCATATACAGACCTATACCTGTACCTTGACTTTTATGCTTAGTAGTAAAATAAGGGTCAAATACTTTTTCGATTATCTCGTCAGGTATTCCACCGCCGTTATCTTGTATATGTACAATGACATCATTTTCTACTCTATCTATATTAATATATATTTTTTTATCTTCGACGCCTTTATCGACCAAGACATCTTTTGCATTATTGAGAATATTTAAAAACACCTGTGAAAGTTCACTCTGACTACCCAATATTGTAAAATTATCAGCTTTAAAATCGGTTATTACCCTGATATTGTTATCTTTATATGTCGCTGAAACAATTTTCAAAGTACCGTTTAAAGACTCTATCAAATTAAACGGCTCTTTATTTTCATCTCTCCTAAAAAATCCTCTAAAATCTTCAATAGTTTGAGTCAAAAACTTCACATAATACATGATATCGTCAAATGCTTTTTGAATATCTTGATTACCTGCGATACCAAGCTCTAATTGCAACTTCATTCCTGAAGAAGTAGTGCTTATCGCACTAAGAGGCTGACGCCATTGGTGAGCGATATTACCTATCATTTCACCGAGTGCGGCATAACGAGATTGTTGAATCATTTGTTGGTCTTTTTTCCTATTTTTTTCAACCTCAATAATTACTTTTTGTTTTAGGTTTTCATTCAAATCCTGCAACTCTTTAGTTTTTTCTTTTACTATATTTTCAAGATTTTCATTTAATATCTGTAAAGACTTTTGAGTCTCTACCTCTATCGTAATATCATTTAAAGCAACAACCAATATATGCTCGTCATTTACGAATGTTTGTCTATCGATATTGAGTTTAAAGTGATATATTCTACCGTCTTTTTTTATTGCTACACGATGATCAAGCTCAGGATTATGATATACATACTCAGCCCAATTATCACCGTTATAATCTTTTTTTAGAATATACCTTGAATCATTTCCAAAAGGGATAAAGTAGTCACATATACACTCATGCTCTTTTAAAAACTCTTCTAAATTTTTAAATTCATTTAAAAAATTAAACATTGCCAAGTTGGCATCAAGTATTTTAGTACCGCTCGTAACAAGAACTATATTTGACTGAGCATCCAAAATCCCACGAACAAATAACTTTTGATTTTCTAACTCTTCTAAATTAGAGTTTAACTTATTATTTAAACTAATAAGTTCTTTATTGGTTCTATTGATACTTCTAGAAATAGTATATCCAAGCCCCATGACCAAAGCTAAAATCAATACGACCAAGGAAACTTCTATTAATACGTAAGACTCTTTTTTAGAATCTATTTCTTCTTGAAGTTTTATAAGTTTTAATTCACCTTCATAAAGAAGTCTTGAATTGTTCTCTGCAAATCTTATGAAAAAAGCAGGTATCGACCTATGAAAAAGTTGTAATTCTCTTACGCTATTTGAAAAGTCTTGAAGATTATCGTTTATTATAGCATCCTGCCTTTTGTCTATAAGCTCAATCAATTTTTGTTTTAAGTCAAAAAATTCTTGTATCTTAGGCTTAATGTCTATTACTTCCAACACTAGTTGTTCATCATTTTCCCTTGCATAAACAACTTCTCTTTCGATACTATGCTGATTAACTATGTTTAAACGTATTACACGTTTTAACGTCCCGCCGTTCTCTAATACGTCTAAAGTCTCCTCTATACTTTTTACTATCTTATTAATTTCGTCATCAAGTGTTTTAATCATTCTTTTATTTGAAGAAGTTGTTGCTAATTCAAAGAACAAAGACCTCAACTGCTGAATGTCTTCTGACAAAAACTCCCCTATGGCTATCTTAGCTTTGTGATTGACGGTTTGTTTTTCCAAATCATCTAGTAGGTTAGAAAATATATAATTAACACCTACGATAGATAAAACACCCACTACAAAAATCAATAAAAGCGCTACGAGCTGTTTATAGGTATTGTTAGAAATAGTCATCAATCAACAAATCCGTACTTTTTCATTATTGCTTGACCATCTTTAGCAGCCATATAATCAATTATCTTTTTAGCTATATCTTTGTTTTTTGAACTTTTTAGTAATATTGCAGGAATATGCATTTTAGGTGCATATTTTTCATCTATTTCTATAACGTCTATGGTATTTTTATTATCAGCAAATGTAATAGTAGATTTCCAATTCACAGCCAAGTCAATACTCTTTTTATTTAAAGCGGCATTTATATTTCTAGAATCCGTACCGACTTCTACGGCATTTAAATAAGCATCTTCAAAAAACTTTTTGCCGCCGTAATTTTCTAAAATAGTTTTTGTCATTTTACCGATACTACCTGTATTGTAATCACAAAGCATTGTAGATATATCGGTTCTTAGCAAATCTTTTAAATTTCGTACACTATGCGGATTGCCTTTTTGTACAAATATAGCTGCTTGGTTATACCCGATACTTTTCATATGTTCTTCAAAATAACCTTGCGGTTTATACTCTTTAATATACCTTTCTTCACCCGGTATGTAAATATCACCGGTATTCGAAGTTTTTAACGCATTAAATAAATCGGCACTACCACCCTGAGTCATTACTATTTTAACATCTAAATCTTTTTCCAATATCGTCGTAATCTCTTTTACCGGATTTACCATAGTTATACCGCAATATATCAATATTGTTTCCTTATCTTTAGCAAACAAACCGCTAACACTCAACGAACAAATCAAAATAGCTACTTTAAACCGCCTTAACATACTTAAATCCTTTCTAATCTTGTTTATGTCATTATACCACAAAGAGTTTTAAAAGGCTTAATCGTGAATGAAAAAATCATAAAACTGTTACAAAATAGTAGCATCCTAGAAAAATTAATAAATTCTGACGTAATTAGATTTAAAAACGGCAAATATTCGTTAAATACAAAGTATATAATGGGTACGGTTGAATTAAAATACAAGTACGCCCTATTACATTTAGAAGATGACGACTTTACTCCGCATATAGAGTTTGAGGACTTAAACGGCGCATACAACGGTGACTTTGTAATAGCAAAAAAAGTATTCCATCCACGTGCAAAAAACAAAATAAAAGTAGAATTTATATTGTCGAAAAAACATGCCAATATCTTAGTATATAAAAAAGATTTTACCCTTTGGAGTATGAAAGAGTCCCTACCTATCACTTATGCTTTTGAAATGAAAAACCTAAAAGATTTTGACGTAGCAATCATAGATACACAAACCAATAGTATCGTGAAAACCATAGGCAATTTAAGCGACCCGTCCATAGACGAACAAATCTCACTTATTTTGTATCACGAGGATTATAGACTAGACCCACATTTTGAAGAGCTTGACTACCACACGCCTACACACAATGAAAATAGGATTGATTTAAGTGAGCTGAATTTTTGCACCATAGACCCAGATACGGCAAAAGATTTCGATGATGCAGTCTATTATGATGAGGAAAATTTTACTATTTACGTGGCTATAGCAGATGTTAGCTCATATGTATTACCAAATACGGCGATAGACAAAGAAGCTAGAAGAAGAGCGTTTTCACTATATTTACCGCACAAAGTTCTCCCTATGCTACCACACAAGCTAAGTAGCGATTTATGTTCATTAAAGCCGGATGAACCTAGACTCTCTTACGTATTCAAAATGAAACTAGACAAAGAGACCTTGAATATAATCCAAAGTGATTTATTTGAAGCCGTTATCGTATCTAAAAAAAGGTTTACTTACGGTAGAATAGATAGAGTTCTAGCCGGTAAACTAGATACTTATACACCAAAAGAGAAAGAACTTTTCGACAACCTAATAAAACTATATCAAGTCACCCAGAAACTCAAAGCAAAAAGACTTCAAAAAGGGTATGATTTCAGAACAAAAGAGAGTTCACTAAAACTTGATAAAAATCTTGAACTTCAAAGCGTAGAAGTAGAAGAATCTACACCTTCACACTCACTTATAGAAGAGTGTATGTTACTTGCAAATATCGCAGCGGCAAAAAAACTAAAAAAACAAGGTATTTTTAGGGTGCATGAAGAGCCGTCTCAAAAATCTATGCAAAATCTTTTGACGGAGTTAAGTTTACTAGGAATAGATGCAAACCTAAAAGCCGATATTCATCAAACCATAGCAAACATTCAAAAACAAGCAAAAAAAGCTTTACTATCCGTTGAAGTAGATGATTTGATTATCAAAGCTCAACAACAAGCAGTTTATAGCTCTATTGCATCAAAACACTTCGGTTTAGGATTTGATAGGTATTCACACTTTACATCGCCTATTAGAAGATATGCCGACTTAGTTTTACATAGAATCTTAAAAACCGGTGAGGTGCCTTCAGATATTGCAAACGTTTGCGATGAAATAAGTATAAAAGAGAGAGAAATAGACCAAGCCGTATGGGATTTTGAAGATAGAAAATATGTAAGATGGGCAGCAAAAAGGATAGATATGATTTTCGTTTGCGAAATAGTTGATATAGAGAAAAAAATTGCAGTCCTTACGGAGGGTGCATACGGTGCTAGAATAAAATTTGATAACTACAAAAACCAAAAACTTTTTTCAAAAGTAAGAGTACAAATAAAGAGTGCAAATATTGCAACAAAAGAGATTATAGGAACGATAGTATAAATGTATAAAGCCGAATTTGATACGTTATTAAAACAAAATAAAACTTTTAACGCATATATGTTTTTTGGAGAATCTACTTTTTTGATAGATTTTTATACCAAAATGATTGCCCAAGGTTTTGCACAAGCTGAAGATATACAAAAACTTTATTTTGAAGATTTCAATCTCAACAAGGCAAAAGATATTTTACTTCAATCATCTCTATTTTGCGATTCTAACGTACTAGTTATAAAAACGGAAAAAGCTTTAAACAAGAAAGAGTCTAGTGAAATAATAGAAGCTGTCAATACAAATAGCGTTAGTAAAGTAATAATTGCTTGTTTGGGTGATACTGATTTTAGAGAAATGGCAAAAAACTTTGATATAAAACAAAATGCCGTAAATGTGAGATTTTACAACCCTTATCCTCAAGAAGCATTAAAAATACTACAAAATAGAGCAGATGAACTACATCTAAGATACGAAAATACGAATGTCTTAATGCACTTACTAAATATGCACAAAAACTCTTTGGAACTAGCATATAACGATTTGGAGAAGTTATCATTATTAGATGAGTCTATTTCACAAAAAACAATAGATAATAACTGCTTTGGATTCGGTAAAATAAATATTGATGATTTTATAGTAAAATTACTCAATTTCAAAGACATATCAAACGATATTAACTATTTGCTAGAAGAAGGGGCAAACGAAGTATATCTAATAAATCAAATAACCTCTTTCGTATGGCAATTATATATGTTTAATAGCTTTATTAAAATCAACGGATATATCAATTCATCAGATATTTTAGGCTATAAACTTCCTAAAAATATAGAAGATGAACGTGCAAAATTAGCTATTAAGTTCCAACCGGAAGACTACTTAAAAATATTAAATTATCTATTTGAAATAGAACTCAAACTAAAAAGCTCATCTAATATCGACAACAATAGTTTTTTACAAACATCCTTAAGAAACTTTTCAACAATTTTTTGATATAATCGCATACTTTTTGTGGATTTATTGAAATAACATCCGTTAAAAGCCTTACTAATAGTCTTAGTGCTATTGGTTATATATACCCAAAAGGAGAATGTATGTCAGTAAGACATTATGAAACGATGTTTATAGTTAAGCCTACTCTTACAGCTGAAGAGATTGCGGCTCAAATCGATGTTGTGAAAAGCAACATAGAGAAAAACGGTGGAGAAATAGTAGCAGTTGATGATATGGGTGCAAGAAACCTTGCTTATCCAATCAACAAAAACAAAAGAGGTTATTACTATGTAGTATACTTCAAATCTCCTGCTTCTTCTATCTTAGAACTTGAGAGAAACTACAGAATCAACGAGAATATCTTAAGATTTATTTTCATCAAATATGAAACTAAAAAAGAGATAGCTGCTTGGACAAAAATGAGCGAAGACGCTGCTAAAAAAGTTAAAGCGTAAGTAGTACTCAAAAAAAGGACCCAAAATGTATAATAAAGTAGTAATGATAGGAAACTTGACAAGAGATATTGAGCTTAGATATTTACCGAGCGGAAGTGCCGTTGCAAAAGGTGCAATAGCAACTAGCTATAAATACAAAACTCAAACAGGTGAACAAAAAGACGAAGTTTGTTTTTTAGATTTCAATATCTTTGGAAGAAGTGCCGAAATTGCTAACCAATACTTGAAAAAAGGGTCAAAAGTTTTATTAGAAGGTAGATTGGTTTTAGAACAATGGACAGGGACAGACGGTCAAAATAGGACAAAACACTCTCTAAGAGTAGATACTATGAAAATGCTTGACGCTAAATCTATGGGTGAAGGTAACAATATGCCTTACCAAGGTGGCGGATACGAAGCACCTGCTATGAATAGCGGTTATAACAAACCTCAATCAAGCCAATCAGGACAGGCTGGTGCCGGTATGCAAAGGGTTGAACAACAACACTATATACCGGAATATGATATAAACGATGACGAAATACCATTTTAGGAAAAAGGAATAAAAATGGCTGAAAAAAGAAAATACGGTAAAAAATATTGTAAATATACAGAAATGAAAGTTGATTTCATTGACTATAAAAACCTTGATATTTTAAAAATATCTATGAGTGAAAGAGGCAAAATTATGCCAAGAAGATTGACAGGTAATGCGAAAAGAGCTCAAGAGATGGTAGAATTAGCTATCAAAAGAGCAAGACATATGGCATTAGTTCCATACGTTGTTGACACAAGAAACGTAACAGACGCTGCTTACAAATAATCTTAAATAGCCCTTTTAAAAAGGGCTATTTTTCTTCTATTTTTTTATTTAACACTTGGAATTGGTACTGGTATTCTTCGACCCTTTTTTGTAAAGCATCCATTTTTTGTAATAAATATTTTTTCTCTTTTTTAAGTTCTTTTATTTGACCGTGTAATGCAGTTATTTCAAGTTCACTTTGCGATAAACTATCTTTTTTGGTTATACTCGATTTAGATTCCAACTCTTTAGTATGAAGTTGTTGTTTGAAAACATCACTTTTTAAAGATATAATCTGCTTCTTCATGGAGTTTTTTTCTTCTTCATCTTCTGTTCTTAGATAAGAAAAAGACCTATATTTAACTATTTCATTATCTTTATCATATATCGGGAATATTGTAGAATTAACATAGAAAGTTTTACCGTCTTTTGATACGTTTTTAAATTTACCGCAATATATATCACCTTTACGAATAGTATCCCAAAGAACTTCATAAGCATTGCTATGATTAAATTTAAGAAAATCAAATTTCTTACCTCTAACTTCATCAATACTATAACCTGAGATATTACAAAAGCTTTCATTAGCATCAATAATACTGCCGTTTATATCATATTCACAAATCAGATTTTGAGCATTTAATATGCTCATAAATTGATTCAATTCGTTTCTTTGTCTAATAATCTCTTTTGTTTTATCTGTTTCTTCAAGTATTTTAGAGATAATCTTCAATGTAGTATTAATTTGGATAGGTTTTAAAATATAATTTGCAATGTTAAGTTTTATAACTTTCAAAATTGTCTGAGAATCATCAAAGCCTGTATTTACAAGTATCGGTACATCCCAGTTAATATCCCTAACATTAGTTATAAAGTCGATGCCGTTCATAATAGGCATATTTAAATCTGTTAATATCAAGTCTATATCATCAATGTTACTTTTATATAATTCCAAAGCCTCTTTGCCGTTATTTGCAACTATAACTTTTTCAAAGAATACGACAAACAACTCTTCAGTCTCTTGTCTTACGGTAGCTTCATCCTCTACATATAAGATAGTGGCTTTTGAGAGGAGTTCTTTATTTATATTAAAACTATCTTGATTCATATTACTCCATATAGCAAATATTATAGTTGATTTTACAGAATATTTACTTATATAAAGTTTTTATTTTGGTCTAAAAGCTTTAATTATTTCTTCATTTACCTCTAAATAAGGTCCATTCATCAAATCGATACAATAAGGTATTGCAGGAAATACGGCATCCAAACACTCTTTTATTGATTTTGGTTTACCGGGTAAATTAACTATTAGTGAGCTACCTCTTAGTCCTGCAGTTTGACGCGATAAAATGGCTGTTGGAACATACTGAAGACTCACTTGTCTCATAAGTTCACCAAAACCGGGCATCATTCTATCACATACCGCTTCTGTTGCCTCAGGAGTAACATCTCTTAATGCAGGTCCTGTTCCACCTGTAGTTACTACTAAACAACATTTATTATTATCTATCATATCTATAAGAGTTTCTTCTATTAAAGATTTTTCGTCAGGTATAACCCTATAATCACTCTCCCATGAAGATTTCAGATACGTCCCTAAAACGTCTATAATCGCTTTGCCTGAAAGATCTTCATATATCCCTGCACTTGCTCTATCGCTTACCGTTACTATACCTATTTTTGCTATCATTATCTTACCCTTATTTTTTTATGATTTGATATTTTATATATTTTAGAGGGAGATACCACACTAAAATCATCTTCTACTATAATATCGGCTTTTTCCCTAGCAAATGCTTCATCAAACTCTCCACCGCTTATATTTGCACTTGTCGAATACATAGTTTTAAATTTTGATATAAAATTATAGTGTTGTGAATTTTTATTTATTACCCTAAAAGATTCCCCGTTTGGATATATAAAAGTTGTTTTTGTACTATTACGAACAAGCTTTTTATATTTATTAGGTATTCTTGTAAGAGTATTTAGAGTAGCGAAGCTATCAACTTCTTGAAGTATTTTTTTTGATTTATCTCTTTGTTTGGAAGAATAGAGTTTATCCAAATCGTTGGATAAAAACCCTACCGTAGTATCTGTTTGAACAAGAAAAAGTGATGAGCGATTAGTATTAAGTGTTGAGTTTTTTTGTATTTCACTATCCACTATTCACTACCACCTATCCACTAAATTAACTATTCCGCCAAAAACTCTTGTATTGATTTAACGCTTATGCCGTCTTTATTTCTAAGAGCTTTGATAGCTTCAACACTTGCCTTAGCACCTGCAACGGTCGTAAAATAAGGAACATTCATTCTAAGAACGGTTTTTCTTATCTCGATACCGTCATTTTTAGTCATAGCTTTATTATCACTTGTATTGATTGCCATTACAATCTCACCGTTTGTTAGGTGATCCGTAATATTAGGTCTTCCTTCGCTAACTTTTAGAACTTTCTCACACTCTATACCTTGTTCAACCAAAGATGTATAAGTTCCACCTGTTGCAACTATACTAAAGCCCTCTTCTATAAGTCCTTTGGCAATTTCAGGAGCAAATTCCTTATCAAGGTCGGCTAGTGATATAAACACTTTTCCACCTTTTACAGGTAAGAAGTTTTTAGCTGCACTTTGTGACTTAGCAAAACTAATACCGAAGTTACAACTTATACCCATAACCTCACCCGTACTTTTCATTTCAGGTCCTAGTAATAAGTCTGCACCGGTTAGTTTATTGAAAGGGAATACCGCTTCTTTTATAGCTATATGAGATTTTAATTTAGGTTTTAATACGCCGTTATCTTCAAAAACTATATTTTTATCATATACTTTAAGTGCATCTCTAAGTGTTTCACCCCACATAACACGTGTAGCAACTTTTGCAAGAGGCATACCTGTAGCCTTACTCACAAACGGAACCGTTCTTGATGCTCTAGGATTTACCTCTATTAGATAAATTTTACCCTTGTGTATAGCGTACTGAACGTTCATAAGTCCAACTACGCCAAGACCCAAAGCCATCTCTTTTGTTTTTGCTTCAAGTTCTTCTATAAGTGCAGACGGTATAGAAACAGGAGGTAATGAACAAGCACTATCACCGGAGTGGATACCTGCTTCTTCTATATGTTGCATTATACCACCGATATATACCTCTTTACCGTCACAAATACAATCCACGTCAAGCTCAACCGCACGGTCTAGGAATTTATCTACAAGAACAGGAGAATCATTTGATACCGAAACCGCTTCATCCATATATTGGCTAAGCTCGTCTTCGTTATAAACTATTCTCATTGCACGTCCACCAAGAACAAATGAAGGACGTACTAGTACCGGATAACCTATCTTAGTAGCTATTGCGATAGCTTCATCTTTGTTTACGGCAGTACCGTTTTCAGGTTGTAAAAGACCTAGTTTATCAACAAAAGCAGAAAAAAGCTTTCTATCTTCTGCAAGTTCGATAACACGTGCCGGAGTTCCTATTATTTTTGCACCTATAGCATCAAGCCCTTTTGCTAGTTTTAGCGGAGTTTGACCTCCGAAATGTACTATGATACCGTCAGGTTGTTCAACCTCTATAACACTTCTTACGTGTTCAAAATCTATAGGTTCAAAGTATAAAATATCACTTGTATCATAATCCGTACTTACCGTTTCAGGGTTACAGTTGTACATAATAGTTTCTATATCCATTTCAGCCAAAGCAAATGACGCATGAACACAACAATAGTCAAATTCTATACCTTGCCCTATTCTGTTTGGTCCTCCACCCAAAATCATAACTTTAGGTCTTGTTTTTGTTTTTGGTGCTTGAGGCAACGCAGTGACGTTTGTAGTAGAGTACAAATACGGCGTCAATGCTTTAAATTCAGCCGCACACGTATCAACTTCATTGTATTCAAAATTTATTCCAAGTGATTTTCTAGCATTATAAACGTCGTTTTCACTACATCCGATAAGTTTTGATAACATCTTATCGCTAAAACCTGCAGATTTAAGCTCTCTTAGTTTTGTTGCATTAGTTAATACGGAACCTTTGAGATTTTTTACTTCCGTTTCAAGGTTGTATATTGTTCTAAATTGAGATAAAAACCAAGGATCTATTTTACTTAACTCAAATATATCTTCGTTTGTAAGTCCAAGTCTCATCCCTTGCATTAAATATCTTATTCTATTTTCGTTCGGTCTTCTTATCTCTTTTTTTACAAATTCTAAATCACCTTCTATTTCATCAAAACCGCAAAGTCCTGTTTCTAGTGAACAAAGAGCTTTTTGGATAGATTCTTTGAAAGTTCTTCCTATAGCCATAACCTCACCTACAGACTTCATAGACGTAGTTAAAGTACTGTTTGCACTAGGGAATTTTTCAAATGTAAATCTAGGTACTTTTGTAACGATATAGTCGATAACTGGCTCAAATGAGGCTGCAGTTCCGGTAATATCGTTTGTAATCTCATCAAGAGTAAATCCAACCGCAAGTAACGTAGCAACTTTTGCTATCGGATAACCAGTAGCCTTAGAAGCAAGAGCGGAACTTCTTGAAACCCTTGGATTCATCTCGATAACTATCATTCTACCTGTTTCAGGGTTGATAGAAAACTGAACGTTACTTCCACCGGTATCAACACCTATTTCTCTAAGGATAGCAAACGATGCATTTCTCATATTTTGGTATTCTTTGTCCGTCAAAGTAAGTGCAGGAGCTATAGTAATACTATCACCGGTATGAACACCCATAGGGTCTAGGTTTTCTATCGAGCATACTATGATACAGTTATCGTTTTTATCCCTGATAACTTCCATCTCGTACTCTTTCCAACCGAGCATAGATTCCATAATCTCTATTTCGTTTATAGGAGAGGCTTCAAGACCCGCTTGTGCCAAAGCTTTGAACTCTTCCATATTGTATGCAACACCGCTACCTCCGCCGGCAAGTGTAAATGACGCCCTACTAATTACAGGAAAGCCTATCTCTTTTGCAACTCTTATAGCCTCTTCAAGATTGTAAGCATTTGCACTTTTCGGTAAATCCATACCTATTTTTTTCATAGCTTCGGCAAATAAATGTCTATCTTCACCTTTTTTAATTGCGGCAGGGTTTGCACCGAGGAATTTTACACCCTCTAGCATACCTTTGTCATACATTGATGTTGCAACGTTTAACGCCGTTTGACCACCCATTGTCGGAAGTATAGCATCTATATTTTCTTGTTTTATAATTTTAGCAACAACTTCTTCCGTAATAGGTTCGATATAAGTTTTATCGGCAAATTCCGGGTCTGTCATAATAGTAGCAGGATTTGAATTTATTAAAACAACTCTATAACCAAGCTCTTTTAGAGTCTTTGTAGCTTGCGTACCGCTATAGTCAAACTCACAAGCTTGACCTATAACAATAGGACCTGAACCGATAAGTAAAATGGACTTAATATCTTCTCTTTTTGGCATATAAATTCCTCATCATTTTTATTTACAAATTTTGAGATTATACCATTTAAGCACTTAAAAAGTAGTTAATTCATCTTTCTTTCCGCATAGGATTTCAAAGAGTTATATTTATCTTTGACATAGTCCCATACATTACCGTCATGGTCCTCTTCAACTTCTTGTGCAGTCGCCGCAACGGATACGGCAGTACCCATAACCATAAGCTCCGCGACACATCCGCTTAAACTAAGTGCTACCAAAATATTTAGAATTCCGAATTTGATATGTTTCATTTTACAATCCAAATTTTTGCAGGCAAAATTCACCGTTTTGGTCAAAATAACAATAGTGTAATTTATCTTTGACTACCGGTTTACCCGCTAAATATCTAAGAGCTATATTAGCCTGCAACGATGCTATTTGCATAACTATAGGAGCAGCAATGCCGGCCGGTTTTCTTGTGGTTACTTGAAAAACGCTTTCAAATGTCGCCTTATCAAACAAGCAAACGTGACCGTGAAACTCTTCAACGCTTCCGTAAAGCCAATTTACATTGCACTCTTTTGCAAATTTATCAATTTTGGCACGGGTCGGGAGATTGTCTGTTGCATCTATTATTAAATCGTAAGAGACTGAGTCTTTGAAAGTATCAAAGTCACAGTCATAAGCATTTACGTTTACGTAAGGATTTCGTGAAAGTATAAGTTCTTTTAAGACTTCACATTTTTTTCTACCTACGTCAGTAGTTTTAAAAGCCACCTGTCTATGTATATTGTGAAGACTTACTTCATCAAAATCTACCAAATCAATCTGACCTATTCCGCTACTTCCAAGTGCAATACCCAAACTACACCCTAGTCCACCGCTTCCTATAATCAGAACTTTTTTGGATAACAAAGACTTTTGTGTCTCTTCGCCCCAAAGTTCTATTTGTCTATGAAAAAATTTATTATAACCATCATCTATAATTTGCATCTTTGTTTCCAATCAGGCATAAACCGTTCAATATAAGTATAGAAATCCTTACTATGATTTGGATGAGTCAAATGCGCTAACTCATGCAACACAACATACTCTATAAATTTCAAGGGTTTCTTCATAAGCTCACTATTCAAGTTTATTGTACACTTTATATAATTACAACTTCCCCATCTAGAACTCATTTTTCTTATTTTAACACAATTTACGTTTTTTTTCACCAAAAATGTGTAATTTTCGACAATTTCAGTCAAAATATTTTTTGCATTCAATAAATAAAACTTATCTAATAACTTTTGTTTATACTCAAACTCATTATTTTTAGTATATAGCAGTAAAGTATTACCCTCAAATGTTACATTATTTTTATTACTTTGGATTACTTTAATTACATATTCTAAACCCAAATAGTATATTTTATCATCCGTATTTAATTGTGAAATTTTATTATGCTGTTGCTTTGATACAAAATCAAGTTTTTGTAATATCCAATCTTGCTTAGAATTGATAAGGTTATTGATATAGTAATCTGTAGCATTTTTAGGTACGCTAACCCTCACTTCGAGGGTAGGTAGTATTCGTATATAACTGTTTTTAATCTTTTTCTTGACTATTACTAGATTCATTAACTTTGCGGTTTATTCAAAGTTTCGAATTCTATTTTTGCATTTTCAAGCATTTTTGATGCAACTTCTAGCTCTTTTAAACCCATTTTATAAATTTCGACACTTTTAGTTAAAGGTATTTCCGGATTAGACAACTCTTTTAGGAGTTCCTTCGCCTTTTCTATTTTTTGCTCAAAAGATACGATACTATTTTCTTCCATAAAAATCCTTTTATATTAAGGGTTAAGAATCTAATAAATCCCTAACATAATCTCCAAACTTGTCAACTTCAACCAAAAACGCATCATGACCGTAGTCGCTATCTACCATTTTATAGGTACATATATCGTTTTTACCGAGTTTACACATGATATTATAAATTTCTTCCATCTCTGAAGGGAAAAATAACATATCACCGCTAAAAGAGATAAGATGAAGCTTTGATTTGACTCTACTAAAAGCATCTTCCAAACTATCGTAATTTCTACTTGCATCAAAAATATTAATAGTTTTGACTATGTATAAATAACTAAGAGGGTCAAATCTTTTCGGGAAGTTGTAACTATTATATTCTAAATATCTCTCAACTTCAAATCTACCGAATAGTTCATACAAACCGTCTGTTTGAACATAATTACGCCCAAATTTTTCTTCCATAGACGATGGACTTAAATATGAAATATGACCTGCCATTCTTCCAACGGCTAGTCCCGCTAATCCGTTAGCTTTTATATCGCCTGCTTCATATTCACCGTTTTTAAAATCAGGGTCGTTTTTGATAGCTTCAACCGTAATTTTATTAAACGCAATTGCCCACGGCCTTGTATATGAAGTAGTAGCCATAGGGATAATAATATCGGCAAATCTTGGATACTCAATAGCATAACAAAGTGCTTGCATACCGCCCATGCTTCCACCTATTATAGCTTTTACACGGTGGATACCCAATGAATCTAATAATATTTTTTGAGCTTTTACGATATCGCTTATAGTAAGTACTGGGAATTTAAATCTATATGGTTTATCGCTTGGGTAATTTGGACTCATCGGACCTGTACTTCCGAAACAACTCCCTATATTATTGGTACATATTACAAAATATTTATTAGTATCTACAGGTTTATTCGGTCCTATAAAGCTATCCCACCAACCCGGTTTTGCTTCATTTTCATATCTTCCTGCACAATGGTGGTTACCGCTTAGTGCATGAGTTATTAAGATAACATTACTTTTATCTTCATTTAACTCACCGTATGTTTCATACATAATCTCATACGGCTCTAAAATACGACCACTCTCAAGATATAAAGGATTGGTAAATCTAGCTTTCTTTGTCTCTATCTTCAAATCTTAAACCTTAAACCTTCAACCTTAAAACTAAATATGATAATTCGGTGCTTCGTTTGTAATAGTTACATCATGAACGTGTGACTCTTTAAGTCCGGCACTTGTAATCTCTACAAATTCAGCTTTTGCTTGGAATGTAACTATATCTTTACTTCCCAAATAACCCATAGAGCTTCTTAATCCACCTATAAACTGATGAATAATATCTCTAATATATCCTCTATAAGGTACCATACCTTCTATACCTTCAGGAACAAGTTTATCAGCGGCAGTTCCCTCTTGGAAATATCTATCTGTACTACCTTTTGTCATAGCACCTATACTTCCCATACCACGGTATGTTTTAAATTTTCTTCCGTGAGCTAGGATAACTTCTCCAGGACTTTCTTCAGTCCCTGCCAAAGCACTACCCATCATTACGCAACTAGCCCCCACTGCCAACGCCTTAGCAACATCACCGCTAAATTTGATACCGCCGTCAGCTATAATTGGCACTCCGTACCCTTTTGCAGCCTCTGCACATTCGTCTATTGCACTAATTTGAGGAACACCTACACCTGCAACGATTCTTGTAGTACAAATAGACCCTGGTCCGATACCCACTTTTACTCCGTCGGCACCTGCTTTTATCAAATCAATAGTAGCTTCAGCAGTTGCAACGTTTCCTGCAATAACATCAATATCTAACTCTTGTTTTATTTTTGCTACAGTATCAAGAATACCTTTACTATGACCGTGAGCAGAATCAAGTACAAGTACATCAACACCTGCTTCAACTAGTGCTTTTGCACGGTCTAACTGACCTACACCGATAGCAGCCCCTACTCTTAATCTTCCGAAAGAGTCTTTGTTCGCATGTGGATACTCTATTTTTTTATTTATATCTTTGATAGTAATAAGACCTTTTAGTTTACCTGCATCATCAACGATAGGAAGTTTTTCTATCTTATTTTTATGCATAATATCGGCTGCAGCTTCTAAAGTAGTACCTGCTTTACCTGTAATCAAAGGCATTTTTGTCATAGTTTGTTCAGCAGTCAAAGAGAAATCTTTTACAAATCTCATATCTCTATTTGTCAAAATTCCCAAAAGGTTATTTGCATCATCAACAACAGGAACGCCTGAGATTCTATACTCTTGCATCAAGCTTTGTGCATCTTTTAGAGTTTGATTAGGTTTAATAGATACAGGGTCTATGATAATACCGCTCTCACTTTTTTTCACTTTTTTTACTTGCATTACTTGTGAAGCTATATCCATATTTTTATGGATAATACCTATACCGCCTAGTCTTGCCATAGCTATAGCTGCACGATATTCAGTAACCGTATCCATTGCAGCACTAACAAACGGAATATTCATCTCTATGTTTTTAGTTAATTTTGTTTTTATACAAACTTCTTTTGGTAGTATTTCAGACTTAGCCGGTACTAACAAAACATCATCAAAGGTTAAAGCTTTTTTTCTTATTCTCATTTGTTATCCTTTATAATTTATAATTGTTTCTAAACTTAATGCACCGTCAAAAAGTGTTTGTTCATCAAACGCTTTTGCTATAAACTGTAGCCCTATAGGCATACCTTCACTATCGTTTGCAACAGGCAAAGATATAGCAGGAAGGCCTGCAAGATTTACCGAAATAGTGTAAATATCACTCAAATACATCTCTAACGGTGTAGAAAACGCACCGAATTTTGGAGCAGTTGTTGGAGCGACAGGTGAAAGAATCAAATCTGCATTTTTCAAGATTCTATCATAGTTATCTTTGATAAGGTGTCTTACTTTTTGAGCTTTGATATAATAAGCATCGTAATAACCGCTACTAAGTACGAACGAACCGAGCATTATTCTTCTTTGAACTTCATCACCGAAGCCTTGCGATTTTGTTTTGAGGTATATATCTTTCAGCCCTGCTTCACCTTTGCGGTTACCAAATCTTATACCGTCAAATCTAGCGAGGTTTGCACTAGCTTCAGCCGTAGCAATGATATAATATGATGAAACAATCATCTTCGTATCTAACATATTATCATATACTATCGTATGCCCTGCATCTTTTAAGGCATTGATAGCTTTTTCAAAACCTACTTTTATATCATCGCTTGCTTCATCTATAAAGTTTTGAATAACTGCAATAGTGAGCTTTTTGTCACTATTTAGATTTGGCGTTACGGGAGTATAGTCAATATCTGCACTTGTAGAATCAAGCTTATCATACCCAGCCATCGCATCATAAAGTATTGCAGCGTCTGTTACGTTTTGTGTTATAGGACCTGCTTGGTCAAGTGATGAACTATAAGCCGTGATACCGTATCTACTTACTCTTCCGTAAGTAGGCTTCATACCGACGCATCCACAATAAGCAGCTGGTTGTCTTATACTTCCACCGGTATCCGTACCTATTGCAGCTATTGCAAGACCTGCAGCAACCGCAGCCGCACTTCCACCGCTACTTCCACCTGGAACTCTTTGGTTGTTTACTGGATTTAAGGTCTTTCCGTAACAACTACTCTCAGTCGAGCTTCCCATGGCAAATTCATCCATATTGGTTATACCGAATGGACTAAAACCGTTTTTTTCGATATTTGTAATAATAGTAGCATCATAAGGTGCAATATATCCCTGTAAAATATTACTACTACAAGTCATAGGAAAGTTTTTTATATTTATATTGTCTTTGATAGCAATAGGTATCCCAGAGCCTCTAGTATAAATATCACTATTTGTAAATTGCTCTATATAAGCTCCGATATGGCTTTGCTCTTTGATTTTTTTCGATAGTTCGTTTTTTAGATTTTGAAGTTCATCTTGTGAAAGTGTTAATGCCTCTTTAAGTGTAATCACCGCTTCGCTCCCAGTCTTAATAATCGTGTATTATATCCAAAAAGAGCTTAAAAAATAGCATTATGCCATTGAACTATAGTGAGGCGATACCCATCTTTTACAAGTTTTACTTCATGGCAAAAATAAGGATTACTTGGGAAAGCTATCATATCACCGGCTTTTGGTTTTAAAACTATATTATTACCGTATTTATCATATAAATAGTTAAATATCAATTCTCCGCCGATAAAACTATAATCATCCTGTATTTCATCTACGTTTGTAGTTGCAAATAAAACAGTAGTAATTTTCCTTTGAGGTGCCACCAAATCAAAACCTACCGTATTTTTATTACTATCTACTATTTCATTGGAATCATCGCTATGTTTTATATAAAATGAACCCTTTGTATATTCCAAAACTTGCTCTTTGGTAGCCAGATTAAGTGATACTGAAAAAAAATCTTCTATTTGTTTTTGATGTTGAGTAAATCTATCTTGATAAATACTCTGAAAATGAGAAGGCAACGTATAAATATTTGTAGTTCTTATCTTTGGTTTAACGCTTGGATCCACTATACTATCCAATACTTTAGTTTTTACCATAGCTTTTTCATAGTCTGAACTTTTTTTGATTTCATCAACTATCTCCTGACATTCTATTTGCGTAAGGAAATTATTAAGAAGCAAAAAAGGGTAATCTTTATAGGGATTTGGTAAAAATTTTGATTCTATCAACATATTTTCTAGGGAAGCATCGCAATAAACAAAGTTGCTTATTTGGTTTAATTTTTTCAAGTGGTTACCTTTTGATTTTTTAGGTATAAAAAAAGGGTTGATACATAAGTACCAACCCTCTAAACTTTATAATCTGATTTGATTATACAAAAGAGATAAATGCCATTTGTGTAGCATCGCCTCTTCTAATTCTTGTTTTAATGATAGAAGTATATCCACCATTTCTATCTACATACTTAGGAGCTACTTCATTAATAAGTTTTTTTGTAGCTTCTTTGCTTTGTAATGCAGCAAAAATTGTTCTATGCGTATTAAAATCAGCATTTCTAGCTTTTGTAACTAGTTTTTCTACATAACTTCTAAGCTCTTTCGCTTTTGGTAACGTAGTTTCTATTTTTTCATTTTCAATCAAAGCGATTGCTAAGTTTTTTAGCAAAGCACCTCTGTGTGCAGAAGTACGATTTAGCTTTCTGTAACCATGCTTATGTCTCATATTTGTCCTTTATAATTTATGCTTTTAACTGCTCTAATTTTCTTCTAAGAGCTGATGCAATATTTTCTGGAAGTGTATAATCTACCGGAAACCCTAAGCTTTCAAGTTTTTCACTAATCTCGTCATAAGATTTTTTACCTAAGTTTTTGATGTTTTTCACTTCAGCTTCACTCATTAAAACTAACTCACCAAGAAACTTGATACCTGATCTATCTAAACTATTAAAGCTTCTTGCACTCAAATTCAAATCTTCTATTTTTTGAACTAAAACTTTGATTTCTGAAGGCTCTTCACTGTTGTCGCTTAATGCAACATCACTTAAATCAAAAACTTTATTAAAAACAGACATTTGAGAATACATTACACTAACAGCCTCTTTAAAAGCATCTACAGGTGATATTTCACCGTCAGTTTCTATAGTGAAAACTATTTTCTCATAGTTTGGATTATCTTCAACTAGCATTTTCTCTATATCATAAACTACTTTTTTAACAGGAGAGAAAAACGCATCAAGCGGAATATACTCAGAAGATATTAAATCTCTGATTTCTTCACTTGGAACATATCCGATACCTCTTTGTAAAATAATTGAAAATGAAAGATTACAATCACTATTAATAGTAGCTAAATGTGTATCTTCGTTTACAACTTCAACAAAAGAGTTATTTAAATCAATAGCTTTTATTTCTTTAGCACCGTCAAAAGAATACTCTACTTCAATTTGAGATTCCGTAGTACCTTTTACTTTAAAACCTATATTTTTAAGATTTATTATAAATACGGCAACGTCTTCTAACATACCTCTTAATGAATCGAATTCATGTTTAACACCGTTGATTTTAACACCTATCGGAGCAAAACCTTTTGTGCTACTCATTAAAATTCTTCTTAGAGGGTGAGCCAAAGTTACTGCATATCCGCTTTCAAACGGACTAGCAGTAATTTTTGATACCGTATCACTTATTTTTTCAATCTCGACATCAGTTGGTAAAAACGGTGTATCTGTAATTTTTCTCATATTCTAGTCCTTATTACTTAGAATATAACTCAACTACAAGTCTCTCTTCTACCGGTATAACAACCTCTTCTCTTTGTGGTAATCTGCTGAAAATACCGAACAGTTTTTCTTTTTCTACATCAACCCAGTCAACCATACCCGTTTGATTTGTAAGCTCAATAGCTCTTACTATTTGAGGGTTGTTTTTAGATTTTTCTCTAATTTCAACTTTTTGTCCCGGTCTTACAGTGTAAGAAGGAATGTCAACTTTTTGACCGTCAACTAAAATATGACCGTGAGTTGTTAATTGTCTAGCAAATCTTCTAGTTGTAGCAAATCCCATTCTATAAACTACGTTATCAAGTCTTTGCTCAAGCATAACGATAAGGTTTTCCCCTGTGTTACCGCTTCTTCTAGCTGCTTCTTTAAAGTATTTAGCGAATTGTTTTTCAGAAATACCGTAAATATATTTAGCTTTTTGTTTTTCTCTTAATTGTAAACCGTACTCAGAGATTTTAGCTCTTCTTTGTCCGTGTTGTCCCGGAGCGTATGGTCTTTTTTCTAATGCACTTTTACCTGCTAATCTTCTCTCACCTTTAAGTCCAAGATCAGCGTTTAATCTTCTCTCTACTTTTTCTACTGGTCCTCTATATCTTGCCATATCCTACTCCTTACACTCTTCTTCTTTTTGGAGGTCTACAACCGTTATGTGGTAGTGGTGTAACATCTTTAAACCATCTTACACTAACACCATCAATAGAACCTACAGATTTAACAGCAGTATCTCTACCGCTACCAGGACCTTGAACTTTGATACCTACATATTTGATACCGTGTTCCATTGCTTTTTTCATAGCATCTTCTACTGCTTGTTGAGCAGCAAACGGTGTAGATTTTTTGCTACCTTTGAAACCTAGGCTTCCTGCACTACTCCAAGCTATTGTGTTTCCAGCGTTATCACTGATTGAAACAACCGTGTTGTTGAATGTTGCTGAAATATGTACTATTCCGTCAGCAATATTTTTTCTTACTATTTTTTTTCTAACTACGTTTTTTTTCTTTGCCATTCTCAAACCTTATTACTTAGATGCAGAACCAACGGTTTTCTTTTTACCTTTTCTTGTTCTAGCATTTGTTTTTGTGCTTTGTCCACGAACCGGTAAACCTTTTCTATGTCTTAAACCTCTGTAACTTCCTAAGTCCATAAGAGCTTTAATATCCATAGCAACTTTTTTTCTAAGATCACCCTCAACCATATAGTTTTTTTGAATCTCTTGTCTGATAGCCGCAGCTTCGTCTTCCGTTAATTCAAAAACTCTTTTATCGTATGAGATTCCTGTAGCATCAAGTATTAATCTTGACGTATGTAAACCTATTCCATAAATATATGTTAAGGCATATTCCATTCTCTTTTTGTTTGGTAAATCAGCACCTGCAATACGAGCCATTCTTTATCCTTGTCTTTGTTTATGTTTTGGTGTTTCACAGATAACTCTTACTACACCTCTTCTTTTGATGACTTTACATTTGTCACACATCTTTTTAACTGAAGCTCTTACTTTCATAGCTTTCCTTTGCCGTTAAATTCTCTGTTCTCTAATAGGTGGGTGGGACACCAACTTTTTACAAAAAACTACCCTAAAATCGCGGTATTTTTTGTAAAAACTTCCTCGATGATTAGAAAACAGTGGCAGATTGTACCAAAATAAAGCTTAAAGATTGATAAAAGTGTATATAAATAAATGATTTGGGCAAGCGATATGCTAGAGATGCTAGATAGAGTTACTATCTATCTAGCTTAATAAAAGAAAACTCGGCAGGACTATATATAGCTACGTCATATTTTACTTGATTGTCTGCTATTTTATAACCGCTTATATCATTGTCGTTTTGAAATAACAACTCTTTTATACCTATCAAAGTAGAAAAATTAACCCAATTATATTCAAAATCACTATCTAAAACAGCTCCTATTGCTTGAATTTTAGGGTGAGTTTTACCTATAGAATTTGCGATAAGCATATTTTTCCTATCACCGAATTGACTTAATGATAAAATCATAGGATTATAATTTAATTGTGTTGATAGAACAACCCTAGGACTCACTTCATAAACTCTTAATTGTGATAATACGATAGCCGATTGTAAAACGGTAGTATTTAAGAATAACGAAGAGTCTACTAGTATATTGTTGTTTTCAAAAAGTGACTTATAGTTTGTTTGTGCTTTTACGATTTGATATTTTTTTGATATAGGAATCCCTTTTGAAGAGGTGTAACGAGATAGTAATGTGGACATTTTGTCAGTATCATAAATCTCCGTAATCCTAGAATTTACGGATTCGAATAATTTACTATACTGTTCTTCATAATCTATAGCCCCGTACAATATGTTTGCATTATAAGTTCTAGATTGTTTTTTATGCAAAGTAGGTATATAGATTTTTCTAAAAGAGTTGATATTTGATATATATTCAACGCTATTATCATTTGCAAATAAAGCTATTACGTTTCTAAAGCCATCACGTGAAGCGTCATTAAATGCTTTTTCCACATTATGAGGATTTTCATATAAAGAATCATATACCTTAATCTCAAAATCTATATTTTTATACATTGTATATGCAATAATAGTATTTACTGCGTCATTACCGTATCTTCCCACTATTTTTGAAGCAAATACGACTGCTATTTTGTCTTTTTCTTTCACTTTTAACTTTTCTTGTTCGGTACTTTGAACTTGTTCAGAAATAACAGGTATCGTTCTTTCTTCATATCCGCCTATTACAAGTGTTTTCTCACCGTCTTTTTCTACGGTATTCGAATAAATAGACGGTTCTTTTACATTGGTTTGTATAGGTATTTTCACACTTGTTTCAACTTGTTTTGCACATCCTGCGAATAAAAATAAAACCGCTATCCATAAAATATATTTTCTCATTAGTCTACTCCAAAAAATTCTTAACTTTCAACATACTATCAAATACCTCTTTTTTTAAAGTCGGATTCTTCAAAATGTGTGTATGTTCATATGTAGCTATAACCTTAGTATCTGCCCAATCAAATATCGTCCCTTTTATATATTCAAAATCATCGTTTAGCGTTAGATGATTATAAACATTTTCACCGAAAAACAAGATAATTTTAGGATTTAAAAGTTTTATTTGTTGCATAAGATAAGATTTACAAATATTGACGTTTTCAACCAAACTATCATCTTGCAACATTGCCTTACACTTCAAAACAGATGTAATAAATACATTATTCACATCCTGATTTAAAACCTTTGTAACTATATTATATATCAATTCCCCGGCACGTCCTACATAAAATCTACCGTCACTATCTTCAAAATCTGTAGGTGAAAAGGTTACTATCATTATACCGCTTTTTGCCGTTCCGTTTGCAAATAAAATATTATTTCTACTCTTTGAAAAACTGCATAAGCTACAATGATTTACAATATCTTTTAACTTGCCCATATCATCAGGCAAGTTTATGTTATTGGTATTTGCATAATTCATATCAAAAGTATCGCTATAATCATAACCGAATGATTTTAGGGAATATAGGGTTTTTAATATGTTTATATCTTTTAATTTATTCATAGGTGAAATTGTACTAAAGTTTTGCTTTTTATCAGATTATAACAAAATAGTTATTAGAGTTTGAATCTTGCATAGTGCAACTTCAAACTCTAACTTTACTTAATCTTTCTATTCTATTTTTCGTAGAAGGGTGCGTACTAAAAAGTTCTCTGAAACTCACATCATGTCCTGCAAAAGGGTTGATAATAAACATATGAGCGGTTTCTTGAGTAGCATCACGTAAATCACCGCGTCTTGCATAGTTATCTAACTTTTGTAAGGCATTTTGTAAATGTACCGGTGTACCTACAAGCCTTGCTGCTGCTTCATCTGCTGCATATTCTCTTGTTCTGCTTACGGTCATTTGGATAATCATAGCGGCTATAGGGAGAATAATAGCTAAAAGTATCATTATTATAGGATGCCCTCCCCTTTCTTGGTTATTACCGCCAAACATTGCACCAAACTGCATCATATTTGCTATAGCGGATATTGCCCCTGCTATAGTTGCAGCTATAGTACCCGTCAAAATATCATAATGTCTTATATGTGCAAGTTCATGGGCAATAACAGATTTAACCTCTTCAGGGTTTAGCAAATCAATAAGCCCTTGAGTAACTGCAACTACGCCGTTTTGAGGATTTCGTCCGGTTGCAAAGGCATTTGGTATATTTTGAGGTATTATATAGACTTTTGGCATAGGAAGATTTGCTTTGTAAGCCAAATCCCTAACCATTTGATATACGAAATGTCTAGTATCCGTAAGCTCAACTGCTTTGTAGTGATTTAAAACGTGTTTATCGGAATAATAGTAGGCATAAAAGTTCATACCGCCTACCAATAAAAGGGCTATAAGCGTACCGTTAGCCCCACCGAAGTATCCACCGAGACTAACAAGAAGTACACTAAGTAATACCAAAAGAACGGTTGTTTTTATAACTTCCATAGTAAATACTCCAAACTAATTTTTTACCGTAATTATTAACTATGTTGGATATAAAACAACTTATAACGGCATTTTAGTTTTTAGTTAAAACTATTTTTTAGTCTAGCTACTTCCGCACCTATATCGTTTTGTCTCATAAAATGTTCGCCTATCAAAAAGGCATCGGCTCCCACATCGGCTAAATGTTTGATAATCTCAGGATTATCAACTCCGCTTTCTGCTACGATAATTTTACCGTTTGGAATCATAGGGATAAGCTTTTCACAAAGCGTCATATCCATCTCAAAAGTCTCTAGGTTTCTATGATTTATCCCTATTATATGAGCACCTGCGGACATAGCCTTTTTTAAATCTTCAATATCATGAATCTCTACAAGGACGTCAAGACCAACGTGTAGGGCATATTCATATAACTCTTTTAACTCTTTTGTAGAAAGTGCTTTTGCTATCAAAAGTATAAAATCTGCTCCATAAACTAAAGCTTCTACTATTTGGTATTTATCAACTATAAAATCTTTTCTAAGTAAAGGTGTAGGTACGTATCTTCTTATTTGCGTAAGATATTCTAAGTTCCCTTTAAAATAGTGTGGCTCAGTCAAAACAGATATTGCATCTGCACCGTTTTTGCTATAAATATCAGCTATAAGTAACGGGTCGAAATCTTCTCTTATTATCCCTTTACTTGGACTTGCTTTTTTGACTTCCGCTATTATTTTTACACGGTCTTCTTTTGTACTTGTAAGAACCTTTCTTACATCTCTTGGAGGGAATGGATTAAACGCCAAACTTCTCCCCAACCAATCAAGGCTAAATTCTGCTTTTCGTTGTTCTAAGTCTTCTTTTGTTCTTTTTATAATTTCATCTAAAATCATTATTTATTGCACTCCTTTATTGCTTCCCAGTGTTGATTAATCTCTTCGTGTTGGGTACCTACTTTTTTTACTATATCATCCATAATTTCATAAGCTTTTTTGCATTGTTTGAGTTTGTAATGCCCCCATGCTAAAGAATCAAGATAAGCATAGTTCTCAGGTTCTTGTGCAAGAGCAGCTTTTACAAGCTCAATACCTCTTTGGTAGTCTATGTCAAAATCTATAAGTAAATAGCCTAGATAATTTTGATACATATGATTTGATGATGTTTCCAAAACTTTTTCTAGCTTTGCTTTAACTGATTTGAAAACATCTTTTTTATTTTTACTTGATTCAAACTCGTAAATAGCCATTTGAGCTAAGACATTAATATCGTTTGTTTGTTTGTATAATAAATCAAAATAATACAAAAGCTTCTCTTCATTACCCATAATCTTATATATTTCAATAAGTTTCAAACTTTTGTAACCATCATCAGGCAATGAATTTGTAAATTCTAATGCTACGTTTATATCTTTGAGTTTTAGCATCTCTATAATAACGTTTAAAGTACCTAAAGCCTCTTGTGTTTTACCTAAACTAAGCATTAGGTTATAATTTCTTTTAAGTGTAGCTATCATACCGTCCACGTCATTTTGAACCATATAATACTTATATATTTTTTCGCATATTTCTACGTTGCAACCGTTTGCCGTTATATAATCATCAAGCATTTTTATAGCTTCTTGAGGTTTATTGAAATATGAATAAACCACATCTGATACCGTTATCAAAAGACTTATATTGTGCGGTTGATTTTCTCTAACTTTTATAAATATATCATAAGCTGTTTGATACTCTTTTTTGAGTAAATATAAATTACCCAAAAGTATTTGATATTGGTCGTTTGAATCTTTTTGAACTAGTTTTTTGGCTATAGGCAGTGCTTCATCGTAATTGTTTGTGTTCATCAAAGAAACTGCATATACGAAATCAAATTTTTCAATATTTGATAAAAACTTAGGTTTTAGCTCATTTTTCACTAAATCAACTACCATAGGGTATTGTTGGTTGAAAAATGCAATATCTATGGATTGTTCTAAGTACTCGTATTTTTCGGTGGACTTATAAAGTGTATAAAAAAGTTCGAATGCAGATCTATAATCACCCTGATTACTAGCTTCTAATGCAAACATAATTAGCATATCCTCTTTTTCAAAAACTTTATTTTGGGCATTTGATATTTGGTTACCGAATTTGGTACAACCGCCTAATAATAGGATAAGCGATAAAAGAAATATTATATTTTTATAGCCGGACACTCTTTTTGTACCTCTTGAATATTGTTTTTAAAATAATCCCAAAAAGGGAACGTTCTACATTGAGTAGGTCTTAAATCATAAACACTGCAATTTCTTTTTTCAAAATCAAAAAATATACACGCAAATCTGTTTGGCTTGTATTCAAACTCTTTTATGGAAAATTTATACCCTACTTTGAAAAGATATTTTTCAATAAATTCTTCAGTACTTATGCCAAAAGCATTTGCAAAGTTTTGTATCTCTTGAGTATTTATCCATATATAACCGCTATCACCGATACAACAATTACCTTCACATTTTGCACATTCATCTTCATCGAAAGAAAAATTAAACCCATCTTGACTTATCACATCGGCACCTTTATACTGTGGGTAGAGGCTTTTTCATACATTTGTAATGAATACTCGCTATAATCCCCACCTTCATAAATAATAGCAGGCGGCAACACTCTCGTAAAAGAATTTGACGATTTTTTTGCATATACAAGCACCAAAGACGCATCTTTGTCTTTAAAAGGGTGAACAAACTGTAAAGCTTCCAAATTAAATTTGTACTTAGCAAGTGTTGCAATAATATCATTTATCTGCTTAACATCGTAACAAAAAAACAACTTACCCTGAGGTTTGACTATTTTTGAAACTTTTTGTATAAAATCATCAAGTTGAAAGTGGGTATTGTACCTTGCCGTTTTTAATGATTCATTTTCACTTTTGATTGAACTATGATGATAAAAAGGGGGATTAGATATAACTATATCGAATTTTTTATCAAATTGTGTTACAAAAAAATCACCTTCATACATAGTGGCTTGTATTTTGTTCGTGGTAGCGTTTTTTTGTGATAAAAAACAAAAATCTTCTTGAATTTCTGCTTGATTAAGAGATAATTGTGGATACTCTTTTGCTACTAATAGCCCCAAAATACCGCTTCCGCTACCTACATCCAATAACTCACCTTTTGGGTTTTTGAATTTGGCAAGATTTGATAATATAAAGTAATACAAAAAATGCGTGTCGCTGTTGTAGCAATATCCGTTTGACGGCTGATATATAACCAAAGCCTTCCACCTTTTAACCAAAATTTAGATATTATACCAAAAATTGATTTAGGAAACGGCATGAGAGCATTAGCGTTGTTTAGCGGTGGACTTGATTCTGCATTGGCTATGAAAGTTATCATAGACCAAGGGATAGAGGTCATAGCGGTACATGTAGATATGGGTTTTGGCGGTACAAACGACAAACGTGATTATCTACAAAAAATATGTGACCATATAGGGGCAAAACTTGAAATTCTTGATTTAAAAAAAGAGTTTTTAGATGAAGTTTTGTTTACTCCGAAATACGGTTACGGCAAAAACTTCAATCCTTGTATAGATTGTCACGGATTTATGTTTAGATACACTTCAAAACTTCTTGAGATATATAACGCAAGTTTTATGATAAGCGGTGAAGTAATAGGACAAAGACCTATGAGCCAACGAAAAGAGTCTTTGGAAATAGTACAAAAACTAAGCCAAAATGACGAATTGGTGCTAAGACCGCTAAGTGCAAAGCACCTTCCACCTACAAAACCTGAACTTGAGGGGTGGGTAGATAGGGAAAAACTGCTTGACATTCACGGCAGAAACAGACAAGTACAACTCCAAATGGCAAAAGATATAGGTCTTGAAGGGTTTGATGAACCGGCCGGCGGCTGTCTGCTTACGCATATTGAAATATCAAATAGACTTAGAGATTTTATCGCCCATGATAAGCTTGATGTGGATGATATAGATATACTAAAATTCGGACGACATCTAAGACTACCTGACGGTGCAAAACTTGTAATAGGACGACATGAAGAGGATAATAAAAAACTCGAATCTGTCAAAAGTCAAAAGTTTTATAGAGCTATCATAAAAGACGGTATAGGACCTTTTAGTATGCTTAGTCGCAATGCAAGTGATGCTGATAAAGCACTTGCAACAAAGCTAATTATTACTTACGGTAAAACTGAAAGCGAACAAATATATACGGTAGATTTCGGTGATTTTGAGATGCAAGGGACAAAATTCCCTTCAAAACAAATAGCTGCAAAATATTTTATACAATAATTGAAAAAGTTTGCTAATCTTTAAGCAAACTTTTATCATATTTTTATTATAATTCCAACCTATTTAAACGACAAGCTAGTTTAAAAGGGTCTATAGCTCAGTTGGTTAGAGCACTCGGCTCATAACCGAGTGGTCCTGTGTTCGAGTCACAGTGGACCCACCACTCCAAAGCACCATAAAATCGAAGTTTCAAGCACCTCAAGGTTGGGTTTTGTTGTTTTGTGATATTTTATTTTCCCGCCTATTTCCCGCTAATTTTAAAAAATTAGTGATTAAAGAGATAGAAGTAATCTTATAATTACCTAGTAATTTTACAATTACCCCTTAGATAAATTTAGAATTTCTACCTAGTAATTTTGCAATTACCCCTTAGATAAATTTAGAATTTCTACCTAGTAACTACACAATTACCACTTACATATATAAAATATCCTATACTACGCTATTTCAAAATTTACAATTCCATACAAATACATAGTAACAATAAAAAATACAATAAAAGATACAATACATTTTTTGGATTGCTATCAAAAACTTAAATTATATTTTCTTAATATTTCTATTTATGTCTTGACAAAATTAGAAAAAACAATTATAATAGCAATGTTACATAAATTTAAAGTAGGAGTTGAATGATGGAAACAAAAAAGGCTGTAGGAAGACCTATCAGCAAAGAAAATAGAAAAAAAGTTGGTTTCTCTCTTGAAGGTGTAGTATTAGATGAGTTATCTAAACTTGCAGCTATGACTGGTAAAACACAAAGTCGTATAGTAGAAGAAGCTATCATGATGTTCAAAGAAAAAGAGGATATCATAAATGCTAGAATCAAAAAGATAGAAGAACTAGGTGATGATGCTTTTCTTGATATAGATAAATTAATCGAAAAACGATTAAAAAGAGAAGATGAAATATTAACTAATATGGAGGCTAGAAATGTAGGGTAAAATTTTAAACAAAGATAATAATTTTAAAAACACAAATACTCGAGGAGTTAAAATGAGAGATGTAGGCAATATATTTTATAAAACAAAGGAAATCAATGGAAGGTACACAGAAATGTCCAAATAAATTAAGAATATCAAAAGATATGGAAATGGAACTTGATAGAAATGTTCCAACAGGTGAGCTTCAGATATTAGGTGAGTTATCAAAAGATTTGAGAGGTACTATTAAAAAGTATAGTGGCAAACTGCTTAGTACCACTGAAATTAGTGATAATTCCTATGTGCTTTTTATATCAACTATGGTAGTTGATATACGAGTAATCAACAATGACTTCTGTGCAGTTTTGATAACTGATGCACCAAGTTTTGTAAAAAGGCTTATTTCAAAGCCATAAGTAAACTTTTCTTTAGCCATTACAATATAAATCCTAGTGGTTTGGGATTTATATTGTTGGTATCATTACTTTATCTACTCTTTTGTCTGTTGTTTTGATTCTACCTTTTTTTCTTCTTGTTTTTTTGTATTATTATAAAATTTTTTCTCTGGCGGAGTAGTAGTGCGTTTATAATATTCGCTATTTCCCCCTCTTTCTTCCATTTGTTTTAAATATGCATCAAGCTCTTCTTTTGGATTTGTATGTTTTGATTCTACTTGTTGTTTTGATTCTACCTTTTTTTCTTCTTGTTTTTTTGTATTATTATAAAATTTTTTCTCTGGCGGAGTAGTAGTGCGTTTATAATATTCGCTATTTCTTCCCTCTTCTGCCATTTGTTTTAAATATGCGTCAAGCTCTTCTTTTTCTTTATTTTTAGCATATACATTTAAACTCAAAAAAACAAGTACGGCAATTATTGTAAATTTTTTAAACATATCATTCTCCTTATACAAAACTTATATTTAATCTTTTGCCTAGAGCTGCTGCAACTGATTGTAAACTTTGTAAAGTCAAAGAGTTATTTTCAGGATTCAACATCTTGTGTATCATTGTTCTGCTTGTTTGCATCCTCTTAGCTAGTTCTGTTTGTGTAATATGCTGTTGCTTCATTTCTTGTTCTATTTGATAAGCAATAACTTTTTTAATAGCTGAATTATTTACTTCATCATAAATACCATCTTCTTTTAAGAAATCATCAAAATCACTTTCCATATTTTTTCTTAGTTCCATGTTATATCCTTCATTCTTTGTAAAGAAATATCAATTTCATTCTTTGGTGTTTTTTGGTCTTTTTTTACAAAACCATTTAACAAAATCATATATTCATCCATTATCACAAAAATAACTCTTGCAATTCTTTGGCTTGATATATTACTTCTTACCTCATACAATTTTGTACCTACTAATTTTCTACACACTGGCATACCTATAGGCCATCCATATTCAACAGCTTTTATATCATCACCTATAATTTTTCTATCTTCTTTATCAAGTGATAAAAGCCATTCTCTAACTGGTTTGTTTCCTGTACTAGTGGTATAAAATAGTGATATTATTTTTTTCATAAGAAATTGTACCTAAATATGTACTTTATTGTCAAGGTATATATACCATATTTTAAAAGTCAATGTTTTGTTAGACTTTAATTAAGTTTATGGGAGGGGGGAGTTTTTTTAAGACTTCCCCAGGTCTTTTAATGCAGTCTGGTAATAATTATTGCCAACAAAAGCATTATCAACAGTATCTTTGCCATTGTTTATCCTCCCCATCTTGACTTAAGAGGGCATAAAAAAAGCAAGAGGTTAATTACTCCTCTTGCTCATACCCTCTCTAGTCAAGATGAAAGGTAAAAATACTGTTGTGAAAGCATTATATCACACAATGTTTTAAATGTCAATGTTTTGTTAGAATTTAATCAAGCTCTTCATCTATAAGGTCGGCTTTAATTCTATAATCATATTTGTTTTGAAATAGGCAAGACTTCATATTCTTTGTCCTTTTTCTATTATATGTTTAATCATTTTTCCTGAATATGTTCCTTTTTTTAGAAGTTCAATATTACCAACTACAATAAAAATAGTTTTAGCTCTTGATACAGCGACATTAAGCATATTTGGCTTACTATTAATAAAGTTTATAGAATCATTTTTCCCTATTACAGATGAAAATATAACGACAGGAAATTCTGCTCCTTGGAATTTATGAACTGTTCCTATTTTTTCAAGTTTTCTTGTATGATTTATAGTTTTTTTGTATTTTGATATTAACTTAGAAGCTTGATTTCTATAAGGTGTTATTATGCCGATATCGCTTTCTAAATCAAATCCACATTCTTTAAGCATATTTAATAGTTTTGATATATGTTCAATCTCTTTATAATTTACATTATCCTGCATCGCATCAATTTCAATATTGCTAAAATATAAACTTTTACCGCCAAAACTATTGTAGCTTTCATAAAATTGATGTTTTGCATCAATAGGTTGTGTTTTGATTTTAAGTTTATCATAATTTGCAATATCAATAAAGATTTCTGCAATATCAGGTAAACATCTTCGATGCTCATCAAGAATGATCCCATCGCCGATATCATCAAATTCAACTGTTTGACATTTGGCAGCTCTATGGTAAGCAGTACTCATTGTCGGAGAATATTTCTGGTACTCTATATATCTATTTGTCTCATCTGATTCAATATAAGCCCAAAGTTTTTCTTTATATTCTTCTTTTTGTGTGTCGCTGATAGAAATAATAGGTTCTAATTGTTTTGGGTCGCCTACGACTATAGCTCTTTTACTTCTTGTGATTAAAGGGAACAATAGATGAGGCGGTATCATACCAGCTTCATCTACAATAAGATAATCGTAGATATTTGGTTTGGGTGAATAAAACAATCCAAGAGATGAGCTTAAAGTGCTTGTCATGAGCGGATAAACCAAAGAAATATTCTTTTTATGTTTTTCTAGATTATTGTAAAATTCTGATTTTCTATCATCGCTACTAAATGTTTTCATAGAGTATTCCCACTCTTCAAGGCTTTTAATAATATCTTTTTTGTTTAAAAGAATGGTCTCCCATATATAACGAAGCGATATCTCAAATAAAGTATTATTTGTTTCTTGGAAGTTATTTTTGAAATACTCCAAAAATCCTTCACTATATTTACTATTATAAGTTTCTTGATATTTGCTAAGCTGTAAATCTATATTGCTTAGCCTACTCGCAGAACTATCTATATTTCTGATAATTTCAGATATATGAGTATCAAAAGTTTCTATTTCTTTGACTTTTCCATTATAAAAATCAATAAATGTTTTGTATATTTTAAATGCATTTAAAAACTTATTGCACTCTTCTATTGTAAAAGAAGTATTATGTATATTTGATTTATAGTAATCAATTTTAGACTTTATTTTTAACATATCATTTAAGTTCTTAATCTCAATATTATAAAAAGCTTTTTTAACAAAATGTTCATTTAATGCTGTAAATGTTTCAATAAGCCTCGTTCTTCTACCAAATAAATTCTTAATTATATTGATAAATGAGCTGTTATTAATATCACTATGTAAATTATCTATATCGCTATGTAATTTATCAAACAACATTTGATTATTTGTAATTTCACTTATATTGTATTCAGTTGATAATTTTGAGAGTATGTCATAGTCTTGTTGATATTTTCTAACAGTTAATGACAAAGATTCTTGTATTTTGATTTGTTTTAAATTTTGGACTATATCAATATCAGTCAACATTGATTTCAAATTTGAATTTGTATCTATAGGTAGTTCTAAAAATTTTGATTTTATAAGACTTAGTGCTTGTGACTTTTGAGTTTCATACTTTGATTTATCTGATTCATATATCAATATGTCTTTTTTAATTTTGGTAATTTCTGCTTGAGTTTTTTCGATATTTACAAGTAACATTTTATACTCACCCAGAGCATTATCAATTTCTTTATTTAGTTGTAATATTTGAGCTTTTAGACCTTTTAGTTTAGTTTCATCGTGCTGATTATTATCATCCTTAAGTAATGCTATAGTTTGTTGAAGTCTATTAAAAGAATTGTTTCTTTTGGTATCATTGCCCCATATAAAATAAAGCCAATTATAATCATTGAATTTTTTGGCAAATTCATCACTAATGTTATCTACAGCCTTATTACTAGTGCTTGTTATCAATATTAAATTGTCAAAATCTTTATTGTCAATGATTGCTAAAGCTCTTTTTACTATTCTATTTGCCATAATTGATAATAAAAGAGTAGTTTTACCAGTTCCTGGTGCACCCTGTACAGCGATAAGCCTATCTTCATTTTCAACTTTTTGCATAGTAATAGCTTGTCCTTTTGCAAGTTGATGAGAACCAAATGCACCGTGGTAAACTTGAAGTAATTCTTGATTATATGTATTGGTTGGTTTGCCAAATAAATAATCACTAACTAACTCATTTTTTGATAGAAAATCCAATCCATTATCTTTTTTATGTTTTAAATCATTATAAATTGATAGGGTGTAATCTTCTACATCAAGTTTAGAAATTAAGAAATCAGGTTTATTCGCAGTTTTATGTACTTTCATATCGCTATCTATTGCCGATAATCTTTTTTCAACCCATTCTGTTACAAAATCTATAATCTCTAGAAAATTGTGTTGTCTTAGATTAGTATTAGTTAATTTTGAGAAAAATTCGATTAAATTTTCTCCATCAACGATATCTGATTCATCTATCAAAAGAGTATCCATTAGAAAGTTTTTAAAGATATTATATGTTTGAAGTTTGTTTATTGATTCAATTTTTAAATCTTTACCAATAAGTTGGAAATGTTTTAGTGGTATGGACAAAAGGGGATAAATATATCTTGATTTTTTATTGTTTGTTTTATCGTTCTCTTCAACACCTATCAAAATAGCAGACATATAAATATTATCATCTATTTCATCATTTTTAATAAATTTTTCTTTTTCTTCTAGGGACAATGTCAAGAATTTAAAATATTTTGAGATATCAATAAATGTATCATATTGTTTTTGAGTGATAGAAAATGATAAAAAACTATTTTCTTCTTTTACTTGATCATAATTGAGAAATTGTTCATTCAGTACCCCAGATTTACCTTTTTTATCTATCCTTAATTTATGTAACTTCTCAAGATCCATAAAAGTAAGCCAATTACTAATAATTTTTTCTATTTTTGCTTTCAATATTTTCCCTTTTTATTTTAAATTATTTATATATGTTAGGAATTACGAATGAACTTCTTTAGCTCGTTTCCTTGCTTTGGCAGCAGCTGCTTTCAATTCATAAAAGAATATTTCTTTTTCGTCAGAATCTAATTCATCAAAAGCTTGTAAAATTTCAATTTGCTGTTGAGATAAATTAAAATTGTTTTCTGTTAAAATTTTTTTATATTCTCCGGATAACAAATATTGTATATCTTGAGGAAACAATAATGTTAATTTATTAATAAAATCAAATGATGGTTTGATAATATTTTTTTCATATCTTAACAAAGCTTGACTTTTTATAGCCATCTTATCAGCAAACTCTACTTGAGAATAGCCAAGCTTTCTTCTAAAATTAATAAGTCTTTCCCCAAATGTTTCCATTATTTACCACCAAATTAACAATATTGTTTATATTTATACTAAAATATGCTCATAGCTCTTGACAAAATAAACAATATTGTTTATAATGCTAAAATTAATTTTAAATAAACATACATTTATATACAACTAAATCTATTAGGATACCAAAATTACGATTAAAAATCATAATTTTGTAGTAAATATGTATTTAGCATATCATTAGATTTATAACTAAATAATTATAAAGGAACAAGAAAATGTTTAAGTATATTGATATAACTTTTGATTATAAAGAGTTACAAAGCATTAAAGAATGTTTAGAGAAACAAATATCAGAGCTAGAAAAACAAACAAAACAAAACTATGAAGCAATCAATGAACATAAACAAGTATTAAAAAAAATAAATAATAGCATATATCAAGTTTTAAACTTGAACGAAAATGTAAAGGATAACCATGAATGAAACACTACTTACAAAAGAAGAACTTGCAGTAAGACTAAACATATCTGCTTATGATGTGGACAAGCTTAGAAAAGAAAAGAATATGCCGTCAATAAAAATAGGAAGAAGTTATAGATATAACCTCGAAGATGTAAATAAATTTATTAAAAAATTTGGGAGTAAATGATGACATTTTTTGATAAATATTCAGTTCGAGGCAAGTTTACAAACTATAGCTTAGAAAGTATGCTCAAGGATTTAGATATTGCACCTAAGCTTATAAGTGACATCTTAATAAGACATTCTGTTTCTGCTCTTACAAAAGAGTTTATAGAACAGCTTAAAAAAACAGATGAAAACGAAAATGTATTGAATATTTGCTTAGAGTATTTTTTATTGGCGGATAAAACAAAACCTATAAGTTGTAATAAAAAGCAACTTTCTACAATCACTGGTCTTACAGAGAGAATGATAGATGAAAAAAGAAGAGCCGGACAGATTCCGTACATCCAACTCTCCGGCAATGACGGAACCGGAAGAAAGATAATAGTTTATGATCCACAGCAAGTTGCTATGGTTTTAAATAAAAAAGTTTCTTAAGGAGCTTCTTATGACACAACAACAAATCTTAGAACATATTGATAATGCTTTTCCTACTTTGAAAAAATCGATTGGACTCAACCAATCTCAAACCGCTCAAATCATAGGTGTATCCGCTCCTACCTTGGAACGTTGGAGAGAAGCAGGTGTAGGACCTGAATATATAAAAAGTGTTGATACTCTTAAGAAATCAAGACTTATTTACCCAAAAGCTGCTATTGCAGAATATATATTAAGTACATTAGTTAAGACGGCTTGATGCAACTAAAAATAAATAAAGCAAAAACTAGACCGATACAAATAGAGCCTTGGTTCTTCAGATATCTAAATGAAGGACAACTGAAAGTTGTAGCTGCTATCTTAGCTCATGCAGATGTTAAAGATAGACAGTCAAACTCTTTTCCGTCCAATCGTGTTATTGCATTTTATGCAGGATTTGGACTTATAGAAAAAAACTCACGAGCATATAAAACTTATTTAGAACTAGATGATGAGAATAGAAAAATATTTAAAGAAAAAAGGACAAAGAACGCTATACAAACAGTAAAAAATATTAAAAAGTCCCTAGAAGAAATAGGACTTTTAAAAAAAGAAATTGTAGGACAAAAAGGGAAACAAGTAGCCTATATGACTTTAGATTTGGAATGGAAAAAAGAGACATATTTAAACGATTTTGATGAGTATTTTAACAATATTGTTGATGAAGCACCAACAACTACTAAAGAAGATATTACAAAAGAATTACAAGAACTTACAAAACTAAGTGATGAAGGTAATATCTCTAAACAAAATCTTGCAGATAGATTACAAGATATTCTCTCCCTTTTAGAAATAAAATCCTCAAGCTCATCACCTGTTCCGGAAGAAGATATTGAAAAAGTCGCAAACCATATCATGACTTCTAAAGCAATGCAAGAAAAAATTGATAAAGGTGAAATTCACAATCAAAACGGTTATAAAGCTTCTGTTATAAGTTCTATTAGAACTAATAATTTTAACGGTGTAGAAAAATATTATAACGGTTTAGTTGAAAAAGAAAAAGATGAAATGCTTGATACTCTAAAACTATCTCTTGAAAATAATGAAAACACTATTTCTTATCAAAAATTTACCTTGAATTTCAAAGATTTAAAAATAGTTGATGATGTATTTATAGCTACATATCAAACTCAAGATGAGAAAATCAAAAAAGACTTTATAGTGAGCTATGAAAAAGTAAAACACTATATCTATGCTTTTAACTACACAAAAGTAAATAAACAATTTTTAGAAAATTACAAAAACAACATAATCAATTATCAAAGACAGTTTAAAAATGGTAGTGATACCTCATAATTTAAAAAAGGAGAACGTACGATGAGAATTGAAAATAAATATAAACAAGGAGAAAAAGATGAGAATATTTAAAATATCAACTTTACTATTAATATTGGTAAGTTCCGCTTTTGGAAGTGAACTAGCAGACAATATTAACAAGATTTGGGAGTTTTTGGATGACGGTGTTGTTCAAGCAGTCGCAGGTGTTTTAATAGCAACCGCAGGGTTTACTCTTGCTTTTGGAAATGTTGATAAAGCAAAAGTCTATTTGTGGGGTATCGTAATAGGTATCTCTTTGGTGTATTCAGCACGTGGTGTTGCAGCTATTTTTTCATAATGAAAACGGCAAATATTAGAGAAATCACAAAAAAAGAGAAAATAAAAGGTCTAACTCGTACGAGTTGGGTAGTTTCTCTTTTACTAAGTGGGAGTATGTATCCCTACTTAGTTTTTTGGAGTTTTATTTTATTTATATCATTGTTAAGTATGTTTTATATCTTAGAATTTTTTGATGATGACATCATCGAAATTCTTACAACAAAGTTTAAATTAAAAGCAAAGGATAGATATGTTGCATAGTTTTTTTGAAAATTTTTTAACTAGTAAACAGCATAGTATTATTGAAGAAAACAATATTATAGGTAGATACGATACTTACAATCTTGTCACAAAAGATGAGAACTATGTAACGATGTTTGAGCTAACAGGCATTTCATATTCTTCTAAGAATGATGAAGAATTAAGAAAGTTTTTTGACATTAGGAAGAATTTTTTTAATTCTGTAAATACTATGTTTAATATATCAATATTTCAAAAAAGAAATAAAGGTATTTTACCTACAACATATAATATTAAAAATGAATATGCTAAACATGTTGTTGAGACTTACACCAAATCAATAGAAAGTCAAATATATAGTAATAGATATTATATTGCTATTACTACAAGAAACAAAAGTATAAAAAACTTTTTGCAACGTAAAAAAGAGAAAATTACGACTTCAAAAAACACTCAAGGATTTGAGTATCTAAACGAAAAATTGAATGACTTTGCAAACTTAGTATTAGACGCTCTTAAAAACTATGACATTAGAAGATTGGCTTCTGATGAAGTCTTATCGTTTTATGCTAGTTATTGCAATATGAAACCTACAAAAGTAAATCCAAAGTTAGGTTTATTAAGTGATAGCTACATCAACACAAACATCTATTTTCATAATGATTATATAGTTCATGAAGATACCGAAAAAAGATACTCAAGATTTATAACAGTTAAAGCTTATGATACCGATGAAATAGATAGCAAACTTACAAAAGAGTTATTAAGTTTGCAAAGTGATGTTATGCTCTGCGAAAATTTACAAAATATTTCAAAAGATTCTGCTATTTATAAACTAAACTACAAAATTAACAACTCATCTGAAATTATACAAGACGAGCTTAATTATCTACTTGATGAAGTTAAAACAGATAGAGAAGTATTGATATACTATACATATACAATACTATTTACCGAAGATAGCCTAGAAAAACTTGAAGATACTACAAACATAATTCAAAACATATTTGCAAAATACAACATAATAACAGTGGTAGAAAATATCAATCTAAAAACTCTTTATATGTCATTTTTCCCAAGTCGTGATAATCTCAATGCAAGAAAAAGAATACAAACTTCAACATCTATAAGTGTATTGAATTCATTTGAAAAAGATTTTAAAGGCTATGATAAAAATTCTTTTGGTGAGAACTATGTGGCACTTTTTAAAACTACAAATCATACACCATATAAATTTAATTTTCATAGAACAGATGAAGATAAAGCTCTTGCACATACTTTAGTTATTGCCGATAGTGAACAAGGTAAAACAACATTACTAACATATCTAATGACTTGCTTAATGCAGTACGATATTAACATACTTGCATACGATAAACTTAACGGTATGCACAATGCTACAAAGTATTTAAACGGTGATTATGCAGATATAAATGAGGATTTTAAATTAAATCCTTTTAGTTTAGAAGATACGGAAGAAAACAGAAGATTTTTAGAGTCTTGGATTAAAGAACTTGCTAATGTAAGCAATGATGATAATGAAGAAATACAAGCTATACAGCAAGGTATAGCAATGATGTATGAGCATAAAGAGGATAAGCAGATTTTTACGTTAAGTGATTTTCTAGGAATTATCCCCCTATTAGGAAATATAGAAAAAAAACTTATACCTTATAAAAACAGCATATTTGATAATGAAATATGTATGATAAATTTTGAAAATCAAATGACTTGTCTTGCGATGGATAACATTGTAAAAGATAGCAAACTCGCAAGTTTAACAGCTATGTATATCACACACAAATTGAAAGTTACAGCAAAAACAAAAGGGAGAGGTTGTTTTCAATTCTTTGATGAGTTTAAAGACTATCTTCACAATCAAAGAATGGCACGAGGAATACTTGAAATGATTGTAGAGGGTAGAAAGCTAGATGTTGTTACTTGTGCTGCAGTGCAAAATTTAGATTTCTTTGATTTGATAGAAAATAGAGATTCATTTCTTGACGGCTTTGCATTTTTCATCATATTCCCTACAAGCTCACAAAAAACACTTACGAAATTAAAAGAGCAACTCTCTTTAAATGAAACAGAAATAGAGTTCCTGCAAAATACAAGTATTAACAAAAGAGAAGTTTTACTAAAAAATAGACTTACAAAAGAGTCTGTTTTTTTAAATGTTGATTTAAGCGGTTTAGGTAAATTACTCAAATTTTATAATTCGAGTGCAAACAATGTTCTTAAAGCAAAAGAGCTAATTTCAAAAAATCCAGAGAACTGGAGAGAGGAGTATTTAAAATGACTGATGTATATGAGATATTAAACCGATTGTTTAGTGGAGTAATGGACGATATACAAAGAGGTATATATGATAGTGCTGCATTTATATTTGATAATGCTTTCTTTAATGCTGCTTTGGCGATTGCTATCGGTTGGATAGGGTTTATGATTGCATTTAAAAAATTCTCAAGCGAGGAAGCAGCTCATAAAGTTATATTTACTCTCTTATTGTTTGGGATTGTAAAAACAATATTGTTTAATGAAACATATTACAACTATTTTATTGATATTGTGAATGTTCCAAGAGATGCTTTTACTCAAGCAGTTTATGAGTTGGTTAAGAGAATAAATGACAAAGCTACAATAGACAACATTATAAACACACTTTATACATCATTGTTGAATATTACATCTGCTATATTCGATAAAGCAGGTATGAGTAATTTAACTGCTTTTGCATACGGTATTATAGTATGGTTAAGTGGTATGTTTCTTATACTTGTTATAGTATTAAACTCTATATTTTCTTCCTTTTTATCTGACTTAGTAATATCACTTTTACCTTTGGTTCTTCCTACGCTTATATGGAAAAAAACGGAATATGTTTTCGTGTCATGGATTAAGCTATATGTATCGGTTTCTTTATATTTACCTTTTACCATATTGTTCGGCGTTATCTCGATAAGAGTTGCTGATTTGACAATGAGAATAGCAGGTACGGTAGAAAATGATTTTGAGTCGAGCGTAGAGTATTTAATAGCACTAGTTATAGCTCAAGCTCTTATTGCATTAGGTATCTTCAAAATCCCAAATATAGTAAATCAGCTCATAGGAAGTTCTAATGAGGGAAGTAGTCTAACTAGCGGTGTAGGAACATTGTCGGCAGGTGGTGCATTGGTGTCCGGATTTAGTAAATATACCGGCTTAAGTTTTGCTGCTAAACATTCAGCAAGTGCAGCAAAAAAAGGCGGTACAAGAGCATACGATAAGATTATGGATAGAATGAAAGAAAAAGTACAAATGAGATAAGGAGCAGTTATGAAAAAGATAGTTTTAATAGGTTTGATATTGAGCGTGATATTAAGCGGTTGTAGTAGCAAAGCAAAAAATAGAGGCTTAATGAAATCACCTTGTGCATGTGAATTTAAAAATGGAGAAAAACATGTTTGAAGATGTAAAAGATACAGTTGAGTTATATCGTATAGAGAACAAACTTATACAAATTTTGTTCTCTATGAACATAGTACAATTTATCATAATTGTTGTTTTAATAATAGGGATAATTTCTTTATTTCCTCTCAAGGAAAAAGAGCCGTACCTAGTAAAATTTTCAAACGCTGAAATGGCTTTTGCTCAAGTTAGAAAAGCGGATAAAGAGATAGCACATGATCAAGCTACAAGAGAAGCTCTTGCCGTGAGCTATGTAGTAAATAAAGAAACTAAAAACAATATGGACGACTCAATAAGACAAGAAACAGTCAGAGTTCAAAGTAATGTAAAAACTTGGCAGCAACATAGAGCAATAGTAAACAATGATAAATCTGTTTTCCAAAGAAAAGATTTAACACGTGAAATTGACATAATTACGGTCAATGTAATACCTGATACGAATATAGCTCAAGTAGATTTTAGAGCAAAAGTAAAAGACGGTAGAGGCTCACTAATAGATGAAAAAGACTTTAGAGCAGTTTTTAGATTTGATTTTACATCTCAAAAAGTGAAATTTGATGAGATGAGTAAAAATCCTCTTGGATACAAAGTCACAGAATATACATTATCTCTTATAAATCACAATAATGAAATCAATAACAACAAGGAAGAGTCAAAATGAAAAAGATAGTTTTAAGTGTATTTCTCCCTTTTTTACTTAGTGCATCACCATTTGTAGATGACAACAAAAATCAACCTGTTGTATCAAATACGAGTAATAGCGTGTTTGATAATAGTGTTGATTTGTCGCAAGATATGAAGTCTATTCAAAGAGTTCTTAGAGAATCAGGCACATTGGAAATGATAAGAGTCATAAAATATGAAGACGGTAAAACTTACAGAATACCTCTAAGACGTTTTATATCTTCTTATTTTGTCTTTGCTGATGATAAGATTGCATTTGCTGACGGCGGTGATAAATTTTCTTTTGAAATAAAAGTCTTGGGAGTCGGTAAATACGATTTCCAAAACATCTTACAAGTAGTACCAAAAGCTGTAGGAACTGATACAAATATTACTATCATCGGTGAAAGCGGTAAGATATATAACTTCTACGTATATTCAACAGATTATACGTACGAAGTGCAACCAAAAAGTGTAATCTATATATCTAACTCAAAACAAGAAATAAACAACCTATCTATAAAAAACTTAGAAGCAGATAGCTTTAAACAAGCACAAACACAAATCACAAAAGATGATTATAGTATTGATGAAGAGATAGAGTATGCAACCATCGGCGAGGGTATTGAAAAGATAAAAATAAGAAGAGCCGATATCATAAGAGATTTTGTTCAAAAAGGTGATGATGAGTTTAAAGCCGATGAAATTTTCAGAGATAAGAAGTTTGTATATTTTAAATTTGACAAAGATAACGCCTTGAGAAAATTTCCTGTTGTATATAGAGTAGTTGACGGCATCGATAATCCGGTAAACACAAGAGTTATAGGAGATTATATCATAGCTGAAACTGTAGATAATAAATTCACGTTGCGATTTGGTGATGATGAATATGTATGTGTAAGAAGAGAAGAACAATGAGAAAAGAAACTTTAAAACAAATAGCTAAAGTTGCACTGTTTATAGTTGTATTTTTTAGTATCGTTTTTACGGTGGTGATATATTCAGATACAGAAAATACAGAAGAAACAGATATAAACAAACTCATCATTGATAGCAAATTTCCACTTTCAAGTTATCTTTTTAATGAAGAAAAAAAAGATAACGCAGTTACGCTTTATGAAGTAAAAGAAGAAGCACCAAAACAAGAGCCAAATACAAACTTTTTTCAAAAAGCGGAACAATTAAAAGAGCAACTAAAAGCTAAAACACAAAGTTACTCTCAAGATATTTTTGAGAGTGACAATAAGATACAAGCAGAGCTTGAACAACAAAAAAGGGAAAGATTAAATCTACTTAGAATACAACAAGGTTTAAAAGTACAAGAGCCGGAACAAAACAACTTTATTAATCCTCAAAAAGAAGTAAAAAAAGACTTTGGAGATAAAGAATTTACATCGGCTATGAAAAAAGACCAAGCTACCAGTGAAACTAAACTTTATCGTGCAATTACGGCAGATAAAAAAATATCAGCACAACTCTTAGAAGCAATAGATAGCACCCTAGAGGGAGAGGTAACCGCTCAAATAGAAGATGATATTTATGCGTCAATGGGTACAGCTTTACTTATCCCAAAAGGCTCAAAAGCTATAGGAGAATATAAAAGTGATGTTAAAGCCGGTGAGAATAGATTTGCGGTAGTGTGGAAAAGAATTATTACGCCTTACGGTCACAATATAAACTTAACAGCTTCATTGACACAAGATTTAGCCGGTAATAGTGGTGTTGTAGGTGAGGTAGATGATAGATATTGGCAACGTTACGGTTTACCTCTAACATTATCAACTCTTACAAACGGTACTCTTTTAGCGATAGCTCAAGCCGGTAACAATAATGAAGATTCTGATACACAAATCATACTTGATAATTCAAGACAAGATTTATCTTACATAATGAAAAGGATAATAGATGAACAAATAAAAATCAAACCAAAAATTACAGTTGCAGCAGGAGAGAGAATCTTTATCAAATCTAAATTTGATATGTGGTTTCCCGAACCTAAGAACGGTGAAATACAAGTTAAATATTTTACAAATCTAAAATAAGGAGTAGATTATGAAGAAAATTACAGCAATGTTAATTATCCCTTTTGTTTTGGGAATGTTTTTATATGCGGAGAACCTTCTCAATGTGGCAGTTAAAAATGATGTGTTGTTTAGCACCGGCTACGGAACTATAGCAGCTAAACCAATTCTAAACGATAAAAACTTAGAAAATAAAATAGAACTTCTAGGCGAATATAATGTCGAGCAGGTCTCAAAAAATGCAGTTATTGAACTTAACAAAGTAAGTTATAACGGTAAAATATATAATTTGAGTACCGCTTTTGTAAAAAAAGGAAGATTGACTAATATAGATGCTACTTTGAATAAAGATACAGTTTTAACTGTTAGCGGTGGTAATAAACAAGAGATATTAGACATCATAAATGCTGAACAAGAAGCTACAACAGAAGACAAAGCCAAACAAGCACCTACTACATCTAGTGAAGTAGCTACTAATAGTTACGGTAATAATAGCGGTAGCGGTAGTTATGGCTCATCTAGTAGTGCTTATGACCCTTACAGAAATTATGATGATGAAGATACTACAACTTCAGATACCACATCAACAACAGATACAAGTTCTTCAAACTCTGCGATTGTTGTAGAGTGTCCGGAATCAACTTATACTGACGGCTTGGCAACATACTACGCACAACTAGGTACTATTTGTACAAAAAGAACTTCTAACAGCGTAGAAACAAAATACAACACAAAATCTTGTTTAAACAAAGTCGATTATAAAAACAATACTATTCAATTAGGTTATGAGCTTTTTGCAAATGACGGGGAATACGGTACGTTTTTAGTACAAAAATGTACCTATACAGAACCTATAGAGCTTAAAAGTGAAGTAGGTAATTGTGATGCAACTATTGATTATAAAAACAATATTGCTATGTTAGAAAGACGATATTTTTATAACTATGAAAATGAGAAAAACTATGTGGGAGAATGTACCCCTACAGATGAAACAGTGCCGTTACAATATGATTTAAACTCATGCTCTGATGATAGACATGATTTTGAAAAAGGTGTATCGGTTGCAAGAGGACAATATTTTTATAATGTTAATAACGAGCGTGTGAATGTGGGTCAATGTGTTGACATACCACAATATACATACGCACACTATAAAGATTCATCAACTTGTGATAGTGAAATTGTAGGCTCTAAAATCTTTTGGGAAGAGAGAATTGCATATAAAGATTTAACGGGAACTCAAAAGTATGCGACTGATTGTCTGATGATTGATACTCAAGGTGAAGAACTAAAAACAGAGTTTGCAGGGTATAAATATAGTGATTCTGCTCAACAAGCTATAAGACTTGAAAAACAATATTTCTTACATCCTACAACTGGAGAAAAAACATACACAAGTAAAGCGGTAGAAACAAACAAAGCATATCCATATCAAAATGTTCAATGTGGCTTAGAAAACAACGACACATTAAAAGCTACTACATTTTTAAATGAAATATTCTTTGATGATACAGACCAAAATGTAAGAGTACATACAAAAGAGTGTTCACTAGATAGAGTAATGCCTTATACACTTGTAACAGAGGGAACAGGTGAAACTTTTGTCAAAAGTTTAGGTTATCAAAGACTCAATAAGAAACCTAATGGTACTTATCATATTTATAGTGATACTACTAAGGTAATAGATGTAACTAATGGTATTTTTCCTACGGCAAGAAGTACCACTCCTATAGATGTTACTACTTATGAAGGAAGATGGTATCAACGGGGTAGTGCAACAAGTTATAAAACTACAGAAACAATAGGTAGATGTGAAACTAAAGTAGGTAAAGGATATAACAGTTCTTTAGTTACTTCTGGTGATTTAAGCACGAGTACAGCTCAAGTCAATATTCAATATTATCGATTTGAATGTTATTCAAGCGCGTATAATATTAGCTATACAAAATACACATATACACCTTGGCAATACTATGAACAAATAGGTGAATATAGAGTTGCAACGGAATATTTAAGAGGTGATGGAACAACACTATCAAACTATCTATCTAAATATAAAGTCATTAAATAAAAAACAAAAGGGATTTTTCCCTTTTGTTTATGAGCTTACTTTAAGAGTTCAAATGCAACTTTTAAATTAAGTCCATCAGAGGAGTTTTAAAATGGAAACAATAAATATTAAAAGCGAAGAGTTAAGGCTCAAAGAAGCTCAAAAGATTCTAAGTAAATTACTAGAACAAGAAAAGCTCTATAAACAAAAACAAGCAGAAGCAGATAAACAAAAGAAAAAACTTGACGATATGAAAAATGAATACTTTAGATTGACAAGGATTGAACATGACGAAACCAGAATTCACAACTCATAATAAGTTACTTGACAATATCGTATCTTATTTAAACAAGTATTTAACTATAAAAGGTGCTAATGAGATTATTATAAATAATCCAAAAGAAGTAATAGTGGATATTAAAGGTAAATATGAATATTACCGTGATGAAATTTTAACGGCTAAATATTGCGAGAACTTCTTATCCCTTTTAGCTAGTGAAAAGGGAGAGGTATTTGATAAATTCAATACGACATTAAATACTTCTATACCATTTACCGGTTACAGGGTAACGGCATTGCATAAAGCACAATTAATAAATCAAGATATTCAAATCAATATAAGAATACCGCCCAATGAAACTTTTGAATTGGAAGATTTTAAAATCAATGCAAATTTAAGCTATACGTATAATGATATACGAAACCTAGTACGTGAACATCATAATATATTGATTAGCGGTGGAACATCAAGCGGTAAAACACAATTACTTAATGCTCTATTAAAAGAGATTGACCCAAATGAAAGAGTAGTAACCGTAGAAGATTCAGCAGAGATTATACACAATAATCACAATCGTACAAAAATTTTAGTATCCAAAAGAGATAACGCAAAATATACCTACCGTCACGGTATTGATTCAGCTACTAGACTATCACCTCAAAGGCTTATTTTAGGTGAGCTTGATACAAGAAATACTTTGTATTTCTTAAGACTTTCAAATACAGGTCACAAAGGCGGTATCTCAACCGTACACGCCAATGATGTTAAATCTTGCATAGACGCTATAAGTTTAAATTGTCAATTTGAAAAACCGATACCAAAAGAGATAATCAAAGAGTATATAGCTAGTGCAATAGATTATATTATTCAGATTAAAAAATGTAGAGAAACAAACTCTCGAGAGATTGTTGATGTACTTTGTGTTAAGAGTTATATAGAATCTCAAGCATAGGTAAAGCAAATGCAAAAAGAATATAGAAAGATTAACTTTGCCGTAGATGAAAAGACTTTTGAGAATTTGATGAAACAAGTCAAACTATCAAAAGTATCAACCACAAAAGCACAATATTTAAGGAACTTGATTAACTCTCGTGCAAAGAATAAAGACCTTAAAAAAATTGCACAATATCTTGAGCTTGGTGCTGAAATTATACTAGATATGCAAGGTATAGCAAATAACATAAATCAAATAGCTCATCAACTTAATAGTAATGACTATTATAAGTTTGATGAGTATAAGTTTTATGAAAAGACAGATACCCTACTCCATGAAGTGCAAATCATCATCACGGAACTCAAAGAACAAAACTCACTTTTGAAAGGATACCTATGAAAAAATATATATTTTTGGTAATTATCTCCATATTGTTGATAATACCTATATTTTATATAGCCTTGTGTATAGGCTATAAACTTGATATTTTGACATCATTTCATATACTTGAAGAAATATATACACAAATAATAGTTTACGGTAATAAGCCTCAATCTGCCGTAATAGTAAGTCTTGTATATGGATTTATACCTTTGTTTGTAACTTTAGTATATATCTATAATTCAAGAATTAAAGACTCTTACGGTTTTGCAAAGTATGCAAATAGCAAATCCGACATAAAAAAAATAGGTCTTAATCTCGAAAAGGGATTTCCTATCGCAAAGTTTAAAGGTGATACCGTTTATTTTGATGATTCTAGAAGTTGTATTGTTATTGCAAGTCCTGGAACAGGTAAAACAACTGCTATCGTAATACCGATACTTTTAACAGCTCCACACTCAATGATAGTTACCGATATTAAAGGTGAGTTAGAAAATCTTACTGCAAGATATCGCAAAGAAGTATTAAAAAACGAGGTTTATATTTTTAATCCTTTTGGGAATAATAATACTTTGTATTTTAATCCATTTGATAAATCGGTAATTCAAAATATGAGCTTTGATGAAAGATTTAGTCTATGTAAACAAGTAGCCTCTGTTCTTTTTGAGCCCCAAAAAGGACAAGACCCACACTGGATAGACAATGCGAAAAAACTTTTTACCTTTTTTGCGATGTACGACATCACCAAAAAGGGAGAGTCTAATTTATTTGAAATTATGAGATACCCTAAAAAATCAGAAGATGAGCTATTAACTCCTGAATATATGCAATTAAAAAAAGACATCGAGGAAATGCAAGAAATACAACTTGACACCTTGACTTTCTTTTTTAAACAAGCAAGTGAGGAATATACAATAGACCCAATAATACAAGATTATGCAAGAGAATTTCAAAGGTTTAACCAAAAAGAGTTTAAAAGTGTAATCTCTACATATACGACTAAACTTGAGGTTTTTAACGATTATCGAGTTCGTGAAGTTGTTAAAAAGATGAGTTTTAAATATGAAGATTTGAGAAAAAACAATATAACAATATATCAAGTTCTAAAAGAAAAAGATATAGCCGTGCTCTCCCCTCTTATTCGTGTATTTACTGAACTTGTAGGAAAAAATCTAGTTGATGAAGAAAACAATAAGCCACATGAAAGAGTCGGTTTTATATTAGATGAGTTTGTACGATTTGGTAAATTAGAGTATCTACTTGAGTTACCTACACTTTCTCGAAGTTATGGTTTACCGTCTATCTTTATAGCACAAACAGAGGCACAAATTAAAAAATACTATTCTCTTGATGACTTAGACATAATTGTAGCTGCTTGTCATTATAGAGTTATATTTACGATTAACGAAGAGGCTATGGCTAAGAGAATAAGTGAGAGCATAGGTAATTTAACTAGAAGTAAAGTGAGCCAAACAGCTCAAGAAGATAAAATATTCGGTAGTAAAAATAAAAGTCTTGAGGGATACGCTTTGATGACATCTCAAGACTTGATGAATATTCCTAAAGATGAAGTCATAATAACTGTAGCCGGACACAAAGCGATGCCATTAAGAGCCAAAGCAAACTATTATTTTAAAGATAGAAAATTGAAAAAATACATATACAAATATGCAAGGGATTTAAGCATATTGAAAAAATAAAATATATCCTGCTGCACTTGAGTACCAGGAAAGAGAAAGTATAAAATTTATTCTTGGCCACATTTAGATCAAACGCCGGAGAGTATAAATTTTATACTAAGTTGTTCATCATCAGCTAAGAGCTTGTGAGAACTGAAAATAAATTTGATACAAGGAGAAGAAGATGAGTACAAATATTGATATTGATGAACTGTTGAGTGAGATTGACGGAACAATAGAAGAAGCACGTCCTAATGAAGAATCTCAAGATTTAAAATTAAATGATGATGACTTGTTGATTTTGCAAGAGCTAATTAACGCCCAAGACGCAGAATAAGGAGTAAGTATGATACCTAAAAAATCAAACTACGAACAATATCAAGCTTATGTAGATGATGTTGCAGATACTTTTTATGAAGCACTCAAAAATGACAATCTAAGATTTACCAAAGAGTGGACTGCCGGTCAAATAGTAGCAGATTTACCACATAATCCGATAACTAAGACAGTTTATAAGGGATTAAACTCTTTTATACTTGATTATGTTAAAGACTCTCAAAGATATGTGACTAATTCGTGGCTTACATTCAACCAAATAAAAGAGTTAGGCGGTTATGTGGAAAAAGGTAGCAAATCTGTACCGGTTGCTTTTTTTACAACAACCAAAACAGTTGAAAAAATAGATGAAAAGACCGGAGAAATAAAAGAAGAGATTGTAAAACTTGACAATCCTATTTTCAAAAAAGCAAATGTTTTTAATATAGAGCAAGTAAGAGGTATTGATAAACTTAGAATCCAAGAAATACTTGCTAAAGGCTACGGTATCGAAAATAAGACTTTTGATAACATTGAAAAATGTGAACAAATACTTAAAAATTTTGATGTACCTATTGTACATACTTTAGGTAGCAACGAATCTTATTATATGCCGAGTACCGACACTATACATTTACCTGCTAAAGAACAATTTACAAGCCAAGAGGCTTATTATAGTGTTGCATTTCATGAATTAGGTCATGCAACAGGTCATGAAAAAAGACTCAATAGAGATTTAAGCGGAAGATTTGGAACTGAAGAGTATGCAAAAGAAGAACTAAGAGCTGAAATATATTCTTATTTACAAGCTAGAGAACTAGGTATCGCTTATAATCTTGAAAATCATCAAAGCTATGTCAAATCATGGGTTAAAGTTCTAGAAGATGATAAGCTTGAGATAATAAGTGCAATCAAAGACAGTTTAAAAATGGTGCGATATGTAAATGAAAATTACATCGATAAAGATAATGTAAGAGCTGTTGAAAAAGAACAATCTATAACAAAAGAAAATGATAATATTTCTAAAAATATAGATACCTCTAAACAAGAAAAACAAATCCCATACGCTCAAATCCCAATGGATAAATTACTTGAAAAAATTGGCTTTAATGTTAAAAGAGATAAAACATCAGCTCGTCAAATTGTTATGAGTGACGGTGTTGATACTCTTATAATCTCAAGAGGTAGCGGTATAAAAGATGAAAGAACTGGTGAGATAAAAGGAGAAGGCAACTATGTATATTTTAATTCCAATCACGATGCAAATGATAAAGGTACTATATTTAACTTTTGTAAAGTAAGAAATATTAATATACATGAATTAGTAAACAATGCAGATATAAAAGATTATTCGCATAGTTTACATATAAGTAGCAGTGCGAAATATAATCCTCAAGTAAAAGAGAAATACAACAGTTTGAAGAACTATAATGATTCAAACGTAAAGACTCTTACATCGATAAGAAAAATTAAACCTGAAATACTAAAAAACTTCTCAAGCATTAAAGTAGATGATTTTCAAAATGTCATTTTCCCCTCTTATACCGTTGAAGAGATGAAATTGCCTACCCAAAAAGGGGAAGTAACAAGAGAAATTTTAACACTTAGTGGAATGAACAAAAAACTATTATCTAAACCTCTAACACACGATAAAGAAGGAAATCCATACGATAAACCTATCAAATCTTTAGAAGAAGGTAAAAGCGGACTTTCTATACTAAAAAAAGACGGTGCAGACCCACTAAAGATAACAAACATCATAACAGGTGAAAATTCAATCGATAACCTCTCTTACGCAGAGATTAAAAAAATCAATCTTGATAATACATTACTTGTATCATTCAACGGCAGCATGAAAGAAGACGGTATCAAAGCTTTTGAGTATTTGATAAAACATAATTTACCAAATGTTAAAAATGTCATTTCTATTTTTGACAATGACAAACAAGGTAAAGAATACGATGAAAAGTTAAAAACTATCATCAGTGAAATACAAAAAAACATATCTATGACTATTGATAAATCTACTTCAAAAGATTGGAATGATGATTTACAACATAAAAAAAAAGATATGTTAAGTATGTCATCTAAAACAAACAATAAAGATTATGAAATTGAAAAGGAGAACGTACGATGAAAAAAGTTCTAAGTATTATAATTGTTTTAAATTTATTATTGGTAAATTGTTTTGGTGCATATCCAGTAATGGACCACACGTCTTATACATATTATGCTAAACAAATCAAAGCATTTAATGACCAAGTAAAAACTTCCCTAGAGCAACTTGAAACATTAAATAAAGCAAACGATATGCTTAACAAAGCAAATGATTTGATATTTAATACAGGTGAAAAAATATATAACCCTGCAAAGCAAATAAATGGTTTAGTTAATAACATCACCGGTATTCAAAATAAATTTGAGAAATTTACAGAGAGAGTATCAAACGTTGGTGCAGAAAGATTTTTTAAAGAATATCATAATGTAAAAGAGCCTTTAAAAGATGATGTTCTTGCTAAATGGAAAGAAAATTTTAATGCACTTTTTAACAATTCTGAAGATAAAAAATACCATGAACTAAACGATAAAATTCTCTCTGCTATCAAGAGCAATAACTATGAAGCATACCAAAAAGCGGTTAAAGATTTGAATGAATATCTAAAGCTCAAAGGCATAGAACAAGAAACTTTGAAAAAATATGCACTTCTTGCACCGGTAGAACTTTATAACGATTACTTTATAAATGAGGAATCCGTAAAAGAGAGAAAAGATAAACTAGACAGAATAAAACAACTTGCAAAACAAATAGAGAGTGAGAAAGATGTAGTCAAACAACAACAAACTACAAATCAATTTTTATTAGAAATGCTTGATGTTCAACAAGCTCAATACGAAATGCAAATGAAATTCTTTTATGCTATTTCACTGAATCTTATAAATGAAAAATCAAATCAAAAATATGAGCTTCAAGAGGTGATAGAAGAAAGAGAAAACTACAGAGATAGCAGTGATAATAAATCAATCATTAATCAAGAGAAAAAAGAACTAAACGCATATTTAAAACAAATGGCAGAAGAGGGAAGAAATAGCGAATATTATAAACGTACTACTAATCCTCAAAAAAGATTTTACTAAAGGATAAGTACATGAACAATCTTTTTACTTTTCAAAATAGAATGAACAATATCATAGAATACATACGAGCTTTTAATCTACAAGAAGCAAATCAACAATTAGAAAAGTTACATCCAAGTTGCTATAAAGATTTTATTTTAGTAGGGACTATAGAGAGTGTTTGAAAATAAAAAAGCCTCACTGTAAAGAGTGAGGCTAAAATCTTATCCCGAATGAACGGGTTCGGTATCTGAAAAGGATAACATTTCATTAGGGAAATCATATCATAATAACCTTAAATTTCAATTTAAGAGACCGTTAAATATTCCGTGTCAGTATAAATTGTTCTGATAGTTGTCATACTATCACACCAAGCCTTAAAGTTTAAGCTCATTATCGAGTCTTCCTTCGAAAAATATTGCCAGTTGGGATAGCGTCAAGCTCCAATTCCAAACTGGCATAGTCCATTTTTTCTCAGCATTCTTGATACCCATAAAAAGAAGTTTTAGAAGACTGTTATCGTTTGGAAAAGCACCTTTAGTTTTGGTGAGTTTTCTAAACTGGCGATGTACTGATTCTATGATATTAGTGGTATAGATAACTTTTCTAATTTCAGGTGGGTATTTGAAATAAGTTGAGAGATTTTCCCATTTATTCTGCCAAGATTGAATTACTATAGGATATTTCTTACCCCATTTATCATCAAGTTTTAGAAGTTCATCTTCGGCTAATTCTTTAGTTGAGGCTTCATAAACTGGTCTTAAATCTTTCATAAATTCCTTTTGGTCTTTAGAAGCTACATAACGGATAGAATTTCGTATCTGATGTATAATGCAAAGTTGTACTTCAGTTCTTGGAAATATTGCCTTTATAGCCTCTGGAAATCCTTTTAAACCATCAACAGAAGCTATAAGTATATCTTTAAGTCCACGGTTATTTAAATCTGTTAAAACTGAAAGCCAGAAATTTGCTCCTTCACTTTCTGATAGGTATAATCCTAATATTTCTTTTCTCCCATCCATACCAACACCAAGAATAGTATATACAGCTTTAGATATATATTTACCGCCGTCTTTGATTTTATAATGTATTGCATCAAGCCATACAAATGGATATATACTATCAAGTGGACGGGACTGCCACTGTTTGACTTTATCTATGATTTTATCCGTAATAGCACTAATTGTTGCAGTTGAAATAGATATTTGATAAATCTCTTCAATATGTGAGGCAATATCTGTATAACTCATTCCAAGTCCATACATAGATAAAATCTTCTCTTCTATTTCATCACTTAGAGTAGTCTGATGTTTTTTTACTATTTGAGGCTCGAAAGTACCATTTCTATCACGAGGTGTTTCAAGTTCAAAGGAACCATAGGAAGTCCCTTTGATAGTCTTTTTATTATAACCGTTTTTACGGTTAGCATTACCACCTAATATATCTTGAGCTATATGAGACTCAATTTCTGCTTCAAGTGCAGCTTCTGTTAATTGTTTTATAAGTGGAGCTAAAAGCCCATCTTTACCTGTAAGTCTTTTACCATTTCTAAACTCTTTTAATATCTCGTCAAAATTAAAAGCTTGTAGTTGTGATTCTCTTTCCATTTGTGTCAATCCTTTGATTTATTATATCAGATTGACACGAAATTTCTAACGCTCCCCAATTTAACTAAATTAAATCTATATATATTTTTACCTTTTCTTTAATCTGTTCTATATCTTCATCTCTAATTCTTTTTGTGACTTGACTCAATAATCTTTTTGTATCTATAGTTCTCATTTGGTGACAGACTACATAAGAATCATTTTTTAAACCTTGGTTAAATTTATCTACTCTAGGATAATCTTCTTTGCATAATTTGTGTATAAATTTTTTGTGTATTCCTATTCCGTCAGACTTTGTACTCAAAGGTAAGATTGTAACTATATCATGGTCTGTGTCTTTTAAAGATTTTAATTTTGAAATCACGATACAAGGTCTTCTAAAATTAAAAGTATCATCATCATTCACATGTGCACCTAATTCTCTTCCTACATTTTCACCTGCAACAAACCACCAAATTGTCCAAGGCATTATGTCAAATTTGACTTTTCCTACATCTGTTTTATTGACAGTTTCTTTCTTATGTACAAGTTGTTTTTTTTCATTATGCCATACATCAAGTCTTTTTTCTAATATCTTTTTCGCTTCTTGTTGTATTTGCTGTGTTGTCTTTGGCATTGTACAAGCTGACTTATTTCTTGTTTGTCTTTGGTGCATTTCCATATAGCTAAATATCCTTATAAACAGTACAGTATTACATTATTTGAAATTCAATTTTACCTAAAAAGATTTTAGATATTGCATAATACATCATTAATAAATTTGAAATAATCCTAAAAATACATTAAAACACCCACAATATCGTATTTATTAGCATTTTTGGATGAGTCATTAAGGGTTATCCAGCCTTTACTACTGCTTTTCTTCTTGATATAATTCTCCTTATGTTATTAGATGAAATTGAAGAAGAACTCAAAAGAAGAAAAACACCAAGACCAAACGAAAAAATTTTTCACGGGAACAAAAGGGGGAGTAAGGCTCGAACCAAATATGCCGTTGTGAAAAACATTTCAACACTCAATTATAAATCTACTCAAAATGCAATGTATTACATAGCAAAAGGTAGTGAAGATGGTTTATTAATAGACAAAAACGGCAATAAAACTACAGTCAAAGACAAATATGCAGAATGGGAAAAAAATTTTACAACAAAAGAAGGAAGTAAAGAATCTATACACCTAATGTTTAGTATTGATGAACGAATAAATTTGACAAACCTTGAAGCTCTTGAAAAAAGCGTAGCGGATACGCTACGCCAAAATTTTTATGAGTATGACTATGTTTATACGATTCATACTCATCAAAAAAAACCTCACGCACATGTAATTCTAAATAAAAGAAATTTGTACACAAATAAAAAAATTCATCATAAAGATAAATTTGAGTGTCGTGATTTTTATACAAAATTAAGAGGTGATTTTTCTGAAAATTTGAACTATCATAATAGAAGTTTTAATTACTCGCACAACTATAAAATTGATAGAGATTTAAAAATTGAATTATTAAAAGATGAACTTAAAAAGATAAATGATAAAGATAATTTATTGAATAATCTAAGAAAAAATGCTGAAACTGAAAATAAAAATATTACTACCAATATAAATGAAGCAAGTAATATTTTAAGCCAAAATATAAAAGATGAAAGTTATAAATTTTCTCCCTATTTTGATAATAAAAATTTGGAAAAATTGAATGAGCTTATTAAGAATAATCAATTCTATAAAAAGAAGCTTGATATACTAGAAAAACAAAAAGGGAAAAATGATGAGTTCATCAAAAATATAAATTTATTAGCAAATCAAATCGATACAAATTCAATGATAGAGATTGACAAAGCTATAAAATATTTTAATACTCCTGCACAAAAAAGATTATTATCATTGAGTGCATATAAAATTTTAGTTGATATACAAAACGATTTCAATAATTTTAAATTTGTATATGATAAAGATTTTAAAAATATAATACTTGATGATAAAAAACAAATGGATTTCTTATCTACTCAAACAAATGCTTTTACAATTTATCAAAAATATAAAATGACAGTTCAACGAAAATTTGAAAATGATACGGTTTTGAAAAATAAAGACTTAGATAAAACTTTGAAAGAAAATATTAAATTTGCTCGTGAGCTATTTGTTTCTAGAGCTGATAAATTAGCTGTATTAAAAAACAATGTTTTAAAAACTTTGCAAAATGAAGATTTAACACTTGATAAAAAAAAGATATTAGAAAAAAGCATATTGTACTATGATAAAGAATTAGATTTTATTGAAAAGATTGGTACTAATAATCAAGAGATGAATATTAATTTTATAGATACTAAGAGATTTATAAAAGAGCTTGATGATAATGTTCAAAAATTGAGTATTAAAAATAGTGCTTATTCTATTGTAAAATATTATAATGAGAGTGTAAGTAGAATTGATATATTGATAAAAGATGATGTTACTATCAAAACAGATGTAAAAGAGTTAGAAAGAATTAAAGATAAATTACTCTCCCTTTTAGAAAATAGAAAAGTTTTAAATTCTGATTATCTAACTAAATTGAGTTTGACTTTAGATAATATACAAGATAAAGATAAATATTCTGAAGTTGATAGTAAAATAAAATGGTTAGAAAAAGAAAAAGCATATATCAAAGAATTTTTTACGAATATTAATACAACGATAGAAGTTAATGCTAGTGCATCACCAGTTCTCAAAGTTCAGCTTGATAATAATGTTCAAAAATTAAGTGACAAAAATAGTGCTTATGAGATTATTGAAGAGATAGTAAAAAATAGTCACGATAAAACTTTAAAAGATATTTTAATGTCTAGAGAATTAAAAGTTAAAAGAGTTGTTACAGGTCTTACTGAAAGATTTTATAAATCAAAAGATGAAAATAAACGTAATGAGCTAAGAGCATTGATTAAAGATTTTAAAACAGAAAAAACATATATTGAGAATTTTAACAATAAAAATATTAAGAATTTTAATAGAGAAAAAGGGAGAGATAGGGATTAGATTTCTCCCTTTTTTATGCCCTTGTGGCACTATATATTCCTTATTGATATTTTTTATTGCATCATTTAATTTTTTGTATTGTTTTCTTCAGTATCTCAATACCAAAAATCATAAAGAAGATAAACAGTGACACCATTGAAATTGAATATAAAAATAAATTTTCACTAATCACATCTCCCCAATAATTTTCTATAAAATCAGGCATTAAGCTAATATTATACTTGAGCAATATTACATTTATTACAATGGCTAGAATTATCATTGCTATGTTGTGAATAAATCTTTTCATCTTCTTCTCCTTGTATCAAATTTATTTTCAGTTCTCACAAGCTCTTAGCTGATGATGAACAACTTAGTATAAAATTTATACTCTCCGGCGTTTGATCTAAATGTGGCCAAGAATAAATTTTATACTTTCTCTTTCCTGGTACTCAAGTGCAGCAGGATATATTTTATTTTTTCTTACCTACAATTTTTTTTAATACATCTTGAGCGTTAAAGAATTCTTGAATACTCTCTTTAAGTTCTTCATACAAACTCGTGCTATCATTTAACTTTTTTGTTAAATTTTGAGTTTGATTATAAAGCTCTATTATTCTAATAGCATAATCAGGTATTATACCGTCTTGAGAGTTCCATTTTTTTATAGTTGGTACACTAACTTTAAAGAAATCGGCTAACTGTTGATTATCTCTATGATTTTTAAAACTGTCATAGACTTCTTTATTATTCATGTGTGTTATTCCATTTCATCGATATATTTTTTAATTCTATCACCGTAAACTTGCATTACCGCATTTCGTATCAAGTAAGCTACACTTCTATCTTCTTCATCTTTGATAAAATTCAAAGCTTCAATTTCATTTTGAGAATAATAAGAGCTAACGCTTTTTTTATATTCTTCTTTAGGTAGCTTTTTTGTAGTAACTACTTTTTGTTTAGGGATTGTATCTATGATTAGATTTTCTTCCCCTTTTTTTGGTAAGTCATCATCAGTAATTTTTTTAATAACTCTCATTAATTAACTCCTTTTATAAAATCTAAAATATCATTGATTTCTTGATCAAGATTTTTATACGATATTTTAACGCCGTTTTTAGTCTTTACATCTTCTTTTTTAACAGCTTCATCAACTATTTTATTCATTAGGTTGGAATATGATAAATAAAAGCATTTAAAGCGGTTTAAACCGTTTATTTCTAACATCTCGTTAAATGTATCAATAAATCTTTTCTTTCCGCTCTTATCTCTTATCATAGCTCCATTTAGAATAAATATAATTTGAGCTTTATGATTTGATTTCAATATAAAATGTGCAGTTCTTACAGTTTCCCTCATTGACTCATAATCTTGAAATGTAGGTATTATATAAAAATCACTTTCAATATCCGCTAATCGCTCATCATAGTAACCGCCCAAATCACATATTAAGTATCCACTCTTTGTACTTATAATTTGTTCAGCTGTATTATCTGATAATACTAGTGTTTTATCAGTTCTACTAATCTTTTTGTCACTAGATATATTGATAGTATGAACAACATTGTAATGTTCACTATCCCTTTCAGTGTCAAAATTTAAAATTGAACTATTAAGCTTTTCAGCTAATATTCTAGCAATAGAGCTTTTGCCACAACTTCTAAAATTTGCTAATGTAATAATTTGCATATTGCCTCCATTATTTTAATTTAATTTACATTAAAGTAAAGTAAATTAATGTGTATTGAAATACTACTACACTTTAACTTAAAGTAAAATAAATTACTTTACGTTACAGTAATTTACAGTAAAGTAAATTAATAGCAAGATAAGTTCAATTATGTTACAATTCATTTTCACAAAAAAGGAGGAATTACATAGATGAATATCGTTAAGTATGTTTTCATAGCATTACTATCTGCAATAGTATTTTACGGTTTTATTGAGGGCATAAAACTTTATACTCAACTTAAAGCCATAGAAGTAAAAGATCATCTTCTTTTGCATCAAATGTATGACTGTATTGATTCGCTTGAAAAAGGAAATCAAGAAGACTTTAAAGAATGTGTTGATTCACTAAGAAAGATGAAAAATTTTGAACATACAAAAGATGTTAAAAATTAAAACGGTAAATTAAAAACACTTTCTTTACCGCTATCTGGAGAGAGCTTCGCATATCTCAAGGTCATCTTGATGTCCTTATGGTCCATCAGTTTACTTATAGTGTAAATTGGTGTACCGCTTATAGCTAAATAACTTGCAAATGTATGTCTAAGTGTATGTATCACTACTCTATTTTTTGTATCATCTTTTTCAATGCCGGTGTTGAATAAACTGTCTAAATCATTTAAAAGTTTTGATTGTGAAATCGTAGTAAATACTTTCTCATTTGGATTCAAAGATTTTGCATGCTCATGTAACATTTTTGACACATCAGATTTTAAAAATATAGCATAAGTCGTATTGCCCTTAAAATTCTTCAATTTTGCTAAGTTATGACTAAAATTAATATCTTTTTTCTTTAGGTTAAGTAGGTCGTTTAATCTTCCCCCTGTTGTTAATGCAAGTTTGACAAATAGTAAATATACAAAGTTGTCTTTATAAAAGTTATATAACTCTTCTATTTCCTCAAGTGTTAAAAATCTTTCTCTATCATTATCAACACTATCAAATTGTAAAAACATAGTAAAGTCGTTTTTTGTTAAGTTCCTCTTGAGTGCATAACGATTTATAGTTCCAAGTAAAGACTTAATATCATTTTGATATTTTATACTAAGTTGTTTACTATCATTGTTCTTTTGTTTTGCAGTTTTTAGATATCTATTAAACTTTTCAATATCGGAGCTGTCAATCAAATCTATATCTTGAAAATGTGGATTTATATAATGTTCAAAAATTGCCATATCTGATTTTGTAGTTTGATTGCCTTTTCTTTGTTCAAAATATTGTGCTGCAATATCTGCAATAGAATTTAATTGCTTCTTTTTGTTTTTAGCGGCCGCCGGTGGCTCTTCACCAAGTCTTAATTTGGTAATGATTTCATTTCGTTTTTGAACACAATAAATTTCTCGTACACCTTCAGAATGTTTACCGATTTTCTCTTCTTGATCAATACCGAAATTATCTTTATATCTGATATAATACGTTTTATCTATTTTTCCATTTGTTATTGATTCTCTATAAAAGACGCCTGTAAACTTTGTTTTTTTTCTAGACATTTTTCCCGCCTATTTCCCGCTAATTTATTAAATATGTTAAATATGTTACAATTATAACGTAAAAAGACTAAATGAAAATGCCTATTTTATGGCATTTTTTATGATTATGTAAAATATGTTATATATGTTATATATTATGAAAGTAAGCTCATAACCGAGTGGTCCTGTGTTCGAGTCACAGTGGACCCACCACTCCAAAATAAATAACAATCACTTTAAAATTTTCACTTTTTCTACGTATCGTTCCATACCGTACGGGTCAGTTACCACAAAAACTATTTGACCGTCTATAAATAACACTTTAGCTCTTGTTTTTTCTATATTTTCTTCTCCGTTAAAATAATCTTTATTTAGATATTCAACAAGATAGTACATATTTTCTTTTATACCAATATTTTTAAGTTCATCTTGCGTGTTATGATTAAAACTCATACTGCCCCCTTATTGTTGTATTTTTGAATTTATTTTAATTTGATTGTACTTTTTAGAACTACCTTTACAAAGTTCTACCGGATATTTTTGGATATTTTTCTCCATTTTTGAGAGTATGGCACTTTCTAGGTCAATATCCAATTTCATACAAATTCTAATCAAATAAACGGCAATATCAGCTATTTCTTCTTTTGTATGTTCCAATACTTCATCAGGTAAGTTATAAGAGTCCTCTTCATTTAACCATTGAAAAATTTCATTTAATTCCCCTACCTCACCGCTAAGAGCCATTACTAAATTTTTTGGACTATGATACTTTTCCCAATCTCTATCGGTAGAAAATGTGTACAATACACTTTTAATATTTTCCAAATCCATAAATCACCTCATAAATAGTATTTAACAATTATATGCTAAAATTCCCTAAAAAGGCTTGATATGATAAAAACCCCTTTCGTAGCAACAGACGGCATAGTAGAAATATACGATGACAAAGACGATTTTAAAGGTATAGTGCTTATTGAACGTAAAAATACTCCCATAGGACTAGCACTTCCCGGTGGCTTTGTGGATATTGGAGAGAGCGTAGAAAATGCTCTGGTGCGTGAAATGAAAGAGGAAATTTGTCTTGATGTAGAGATAAAACAATTACTCAATATCTATTCAGACCCGTCACGTGACGAAAGATTTCACTGTGTTTCTGCGGTATATGTATGTAAAGCTTACGGTAAGCCAATAGGTAGTGATGATGCAAAAGAGGCTTTTGTTTACAAAATTGATGAAATACCGTTTGAAAAACTAGTATTTGACCACAAAAAGATTATCCAAGATTATATAAAACTAAGTAATCGATAGATATAATAGTAAGTTATTTTACAATAAGGGGTTATTATGTTAAAAAATGTTTCGAGAGTATTGATGTTGCTAGGTTTGTCTAGCCCAATGTTTGCGTCGGATGACGCCGCTAATGCAGTAGGTATGATGTCTGCAATAATGCTTTTCTTCTTTTTGTTGTGGTTGGTCGTAAATATAATGTTTTTACTAACGCAAAGCAAATTTGCAAAATCTATGGCTACATCAAACGAGCAAAAAAATACAAGTGCGGTTTGGATATGGACACAGCTTATACCTCTGTGGGCTTTTATAGCTATACCTGTGACTTTGATGAAATTGAACGAACAATTTAAACTTTATATGGTAGAAAATGACCTAAACGGCAATCCGTCGGTAAAAGAGTATAACAATACTTGGGGATGGGTATGGTTCGGCGGTAGCGTACTTAGCTTGATTATCCCTTTTGCAGGTCTTATAGGACTTGTGGGTGTTATAGGATTTTGGATACATATAGCAGGAGTTAAAAATTCTTTAGTTCTAGCAAAACAAAATAAAAGTCAAGAGTAACGGGGCGGTTTATACCGCTCCCATCATTACCTTTTTAGTATTGCTTTTTAGTGCCGTCATTTCATCATAAGTTCTTGATTTTGCCGATAAGTCACTAGTTTGTGCTTCATCGTAAACAGCTTCGATTTTTTCTGCCGGTGATGCTTTTTTCAAATCATTTTTTTCAAGATTTAGCATATCCAAAGTTTCATTCCAAACAGAGCTTTCATCAAGTACGTAAGCATTAAATACCACACCTTCATACTCAAATGTACCGCTATCGTTTAAGTCTATAACAAACAAGATATTCTTGCCGTTTTTTGAAAAGAAATCTTTGTATTTTTCAAACATAGGTGCAAAGTGTTCAAATGATTCTAATTCACAAGCAAAAAACTCTATTTCTTTATCGTTTGTTACCATAATAACTTGTTTTGCTTGAATTTTTGGAGGTAAAATTCTATCAGGGCTTAATTGTTTTCCAGCCTCTACGATAAGGCTTCCTCTATAACCGAAAAGTCCGTCTTTAAGTTCGCCGTTAAATGACGGTTGCCAATCAAGATTGTTTTGTTTTATATACTCTAATACTGCAGACATTGTAAATCCTTTTGATGTTAATTTACCTTATAACTGCAATTATTGTTCCTTGTACCATCCAACCATTTGACTTTTTTTAAATCCGTGTTTTGAGTAAAATTCTTGTGCTTTGGTATTTGTAGTATCGCAAAGGAGTTGTAGTCTTTTGAAGTTATGAAATTTTGCTTCTAAAAAAAGTCTATCCAAAAGCATATTACCGATACCGAGCTTTCTTTTGTCTTCTTGTACGATAACATCCTCGATAAGACCGCTATATCCGCCGATAGCGGTAGAAATCACTCTTTGCATAGATGTAAAGCCTACTACTTCATTTTCTATAACGGCAACGATACAAACACTTGACGGTTCTTGTAGTATAATACTCAAAGCATCAAGCTGTTTTTGTTTGTCTATTTTGAAATCTTTTTCTATTGAAAAAAGCTCTGCAAGTAACCCTGCAATAGCTTCAATATCACTAGTATCTGCTAATCTTATGATAGTTTTTTGCAAACTGCCTCTTTCGGAAGATTCTTAGGTCCCGGCTCTATCCACCAAGTTTCACCGTTGCTTAGTTCTACTTCTCCGCCCCAATTGTCATCACTGCTAAATTCGATAGTGTCTATAACCTCTTCCATATCTTTTTTTGCCACGTAAAAGTATATTTTACCATCATTTTCCCTTAACATCACTTTTGCCATAATAAGTCCTTTATTGTTGTATTTATTTTTCAATGCAATTTCTATGCCACTACCTATTGATAATCAAATTTCTAAGTTTCTCTAGTAAATTGTAAAAAATATTATTGATTTTGTACTCTTCTTTGAGTAGTTTTCCGTCTATAAGCCTTATGGATATATGTTTGTTGAATTTTTTATCACTCTCTTTGTAATCATCCCTTTGATGGCTTCCCCTTGATTCTTCTCTTTTGATAGCACTTAAAATGACGGCTTCGGCTATAATCAAAGCATTTCTAAGCTCCAAAATAGCTGTAACTTCCACATTATTAGACTTTGACTTGTCTATTACGAATAGTTGTCCTGCTTGTGTGCTTAGGTATTTGACATAATCAAGTGCTTCATATAAACTTTGGTAATTTCGTATAATACCTACTTTATCAAACATCACATTACCCAAACTTGTACGAAGGGCATTGAAGTTTTTGGATGTATCACCCTCAAAAAGTCTATCTATCATCCTAATATCAGGTATGACTTGGTTGTAGTCGATAGGGAGTAAATCTGTTTTTTTGGCTAACATTGAAGCTTTGACACCTGCAAGTTCACCAAAGACGGCACCTTCAAGCAAAGAGTTACCCCCTAGGCGATTTGCTCCGTGGATAAGATTTGCACTGTTTTCACCGCATACAAAAAGCCCTACGATAGAAGTATCTACCATATTTGCCTCAATACCACCCATAGTATAATGAGCTACCGGTTTGATAGGTAAAAGCTCGGTTTTTATATCGATTCCTGCTTGGATATGAGCCGATTTGTATAGGCTTGGAAGTCTTTGCTCTATTTGGTCACCACTTAGATGTCGCAAGTCTATAAAAACCCTTTTTTTGTTTTTGATTTGTTTGTATATCTCTACTGCGACCACATCTCTAGTGGCAAGTTCATCTACGAACCTCTCACCGTCGCTATTGATTAGCTTTCCACCCTCACCTCTTGCTGCTTCACTCACCAAATAACCGCTTTTTTCAAACCCTGTAGGATGAAACTGTACAAACTCCATATCTACGACTCTAAGTCCGGCTTTTAGTGCCAAAGCTATAGTATCACCGGTACAATCTGGGGAATTTGTAGTGTGTCCTTTGTAGATACCTGCATATCCGCCACCGGCTAAAATAAGTGCTTTTGTAGGATAAATCACCACATTTGAATCGCTTTTTCGTAATACCGCAAGTGCTGAAACTTGGTTTTGGTGGGTGATGATTCTAAGAGCAAAATTGTTTGTCAAAAACTCAATCCCCAGATGTCTAGCCTCTTTTAAAAGAGCAGAGATAATAGCACTACCTGTTTTATCCCCTACAAAGCAAGTTCTTTTGATACTTCCTCCGCCAAACGGTCTTTGCATCAAGGTATCATCTTTTTCACTATCAAACTCTACACCGTAACTTTTTAGCTTGTATATAATTCTTCTTGCATTTTCACACATATACTCTACGGTTTTTGCATCACTTAAGCCCTTTGAGCCTTTTATGGTATCTTGTATATGAGAAGATATATCTGCTTGATTTGTATTTAGTACGGCATTTATTCCGCCGCTTGCCATAAAAGAGTTGGATTTGAGCGGGTTATTTTTGGTAACTATTGCCACTTTTGCACCGTTTTTTTTGGCTTCTATTGCCGACATTAGCCCTGCTATTCCGCTTCCTACTACTATAACATCATATATCATTTTAGACCCTATACATCAAATCATAAAGCTTTTTGGGTGTTGCTTTGATTTTGGATATTTCAAGATTGTGTAGTATATGTTCACCGTTTTTACTAGCAAAAAGTGATGATAGGATATTTGGAGTTGAGCGGACAAACTGTAAAGCTAATTGTATATCGCTTGTTAATTGCATATCTTTATCCAAAATATACCCTACATTTGCATTGAATGATTTTTTAAATAAATTCATCTGTAGTAGCGATGATGAGCTAATCACACCAAGCCCTAATTTGTAAGCAAGTTCTACTACCGTATAATCCTCACCTTGATAAGTTTGCGTAGGCATAGTGTAGATATGGGTTTTTGCAAGGTTAAACGGCACTTGAATATATTTGAAATGATGATTATCTCCTGCTACACTCACTGCGACATCATAAATATCACCAAGACTCAAGTACTCTATAAAACCTTTGTCATTGATAAAGCCGTTCCAAGTAGCCACACCGTAACTTTTGATTTTGCCGTCGTTTACAGCTTTTTCAAATACCTCAAAGGCTTGTTTGATACTAAAAAGTAGCTCTTCTTTTGTTTTTGTGCCTAGTTGAACTTCAGGGTTGTGCAAGAAGTAAATATCTATAGTTTCTAACCCTAGATTTTCTAGGCTTTTATTTAGTGAGTATTCTAAAAACTTACTACTAATACAATGCTGATCAAGCTCTATATCATCTTCCGTGCAAAGATTCGGTAAAAGCATATTATCCCTTATCCAATGGTAAGGGTTGTCTGGGAAAGGGTACTCCAGCGGGATAAAACCACCCTTTGAGGCGATGATGAAATTTTCTCTTTTTATTTCACCTTTTTCTATCATCTCGCCTAAGATATATCCTATCTCTTTTTCACTTTGTTGATACCTATAGTTTATCGCGGTATCTATGAAGTTTATACCGTTTTTTAGTGCAGTTTCAACGCCTTCTATGTAATTAAAAAGGTAGTTTTCCTCTTTGTAAGGCTCTTTGTTGAATGTTCCAAGACCTAGTTTTGAAAATACTTTATTATCGTGTTCTACAAAAAACTCTTTTTTATCTAAAAAGCTTTTTGCGTACTCCAAAGTACCCTCAATAGTAGCATAACCTTTTATCACACCCTACTCCGCACTTGTTTTTTCAGAGTGAACGGCTAAAGCAACAAATAAAACCAAATATCCTGCAACTGCAAGTCCTATTGAATACCATACGTCCATCGTACACTCCTTTGTATATATTTAAAGAAGTGTATGCAAAAGGTATTCCGTAAGAAGTTAATTTTGATTGTAAATACTTAAAAATCGTATGGAATACAAATTGCAATTAACCGTAATATATAAAAACAGAGGTTAGCAATATGCAAAAACCACTTCAGATAAATCCTACCAAACTATCCCAACCTATGGGGGCGTCTTTGGCGTTTTTGGGGCTTAATAAATGTATGCCTTTGATGCACGGTGCTTTGGGATGTGCTAGTTTTACGAAAGTATTTTTCACTAGACACTTCAACGACCCTATAGCTATGCAAACTACGGCAGTAAATGATATAACGGCAGTCATAGACGGTGGACACTGGGGAGTGCTAGAGAGTATAAAAAACATAACGGCAAAAGTAACACCCGATATAATAGGACTACATACCACGGGGCTAACGGAAACAAAAGGTGATGATATACGAGCGGTGAGTGAACTAATAAGAGAAGAACAGCCTATAGTTTGGGTAAATACACCTGATTTTGAAGGTGGGTTTGAGAGTGGCTATGCAAAAGCGGTATCGGCTATGATAAAACAGCTTATCACAAAAACCACACAAATAGACGTACACAAAGCTCTTATAATACCAAATGCAAATCTAAAACCTATAGAAGTTGAAAAAATAAAAGAGCAACTAGAACTTTTTGGGTATTTGCCTTTTGCTTTGCCTGATATTAGTCTTTCCCTTGATGGTCATTTGGATGAAAAACCTTCAACTCTTACAAGCGGTGGGATAGACTATACAGATATAAAAGAACTGGGCAATAGCTCTTTGGTCATCACTATAGGACATAGCGTCAAAGAGTGCGGAGAAAACTTCATAAAAGAAGTAAATCCAAATAGCTCACTTGTGCATTTTGATTCACTTAGCGGACTTATAAATAGTGACGCTTTTTACAAAGAATTGATGAACAAAAAAGGCTTAACTTCCGTACATCCAAAAATAATAAGATGGAGAAAAAGGCTTCAAGATGCACTACTTGATACGCACTTTGCTATCGGTAGCTCCAAATTTGCAGTCGTAGGACAAAATGACGATGTACATAGTATCTGCGAACTTCTTAGTGAAGCCGGTGGGGTAGTAAGCATAGCAATAGTTAGCGAAAAATCACCCATCAACGACAAAATCAAAGCTTTGGAAGTGATAGTCGGGGACTTTTATGATTTGGAAAGTTATCAAAATGAATATGAAATTTTGATTACAAACTTCCACGGAATACAAATTGCAAGAAAGTATAGTAAGGGATTGGTCACAAGGGGTTATCCAAACTATGAAGATGTTGGAAATGCCTTGAAAAACGATTTGTTGTATGAGGGGAGTTGCTACTTTTTGTTTGAAGTGGCAAACACGATAACTCACCACAGCGAACATAAAAAGGAACATCAATGAATACAAATATAAAAATATCGACAAACAAAGAGATAAACGGTCTAAAAGTAGCTTTTGCAACAAATGATATGCAAAATATTGATGCACATTTCGGTTCATGTCAAAAATTTGCAGTGTATGATGTATCTAAAGAAGACAATCAAATGAGTGGAATAATCCACACAAAAGAGGAAAAAGACAAAGAGGGTGATAAAACTGCAAATATCATAAATGCCCTAAAAGGGATAGATATAGTTTATTTCCTTGATATTGGTCCAATAGCGGCTGCAAAAGTGATAAATAACAAGATTTTTCCTATCAAATATAAAGAGGTGGTGTCAATAGAGCAAGAGGTAAACAAACTATCTTCTATGCTTGGGTCTAACCCTCCTCCGTTTATCAAAAAAATAGTAGCGGCAAAAGGTCTATAATGGAAAATTTACAAGAATTATTCAAAAAAACACTGGTAGGTCAAATAAGAGCCTTGGATCAGTTTGGGTCGTGGGAAAGCAAAAGCGATGATGAGCTTTTGACTCAAAAATATATCAAAACAAAAGAGGATTTGAAAAATATTCCTATTATCGCCGATATAGACGATGTTCAAACAAAAGATATAAGACTTATTTTTCAAGCTCTTGCACTTGCTTTTGAAAAGGTAACCGGTGTGATGTGTAGCGTAGTGATGGAGATGAGCCACGAAGGATTTGGTAGAGCCGTGGTAATAGCCGACAAAATAGTAGTTGTTGATAAATTCTTCAAAGATGCCCATAGATTTGGGTATAGAACACTAGAAGATTTGGACATAGCAGGTGAGAAGTTTTTGAGCGACGGAATAAAAATTTATAATTCTTTTAAGGGGTGACAAATGGCTAAATACGGAATATTTTACGGAACATGCGGTGGAACTACAAAAATCATAGCTGATGCTTTGCAAGAGGCTTTTGATATAGATGATAGTGACGCTATAAATATAGAAGAAGATTTTGATGAACTAGAGCAATTTGAGCAATATGATGTTTTATTTTTGGGAAGTTCTACATGGGGTCAAGGTGACGTTCAGTACGGTTGGGTAGATATACTTCTTGAACTAGATGAGAGCGATATGGATTTGAGCGGCAAGAAAGTAGCGTTTTTCGGTGCCGGAGATGCCAAGAAACACGGTGAGCATTTCTGTAGTGCATTAGGAAAGCTTTATAACTCTTTTACTGCAAAGGGTGCAAAAGCTATAGGTTTTGTTGATAGTAGTGATTATGATTTTGAGAGTTCATTGGCGATAATAAACGGTAAGTTTTGTGGACTTCCTATAGATGAGCATAACGAGAGCGACAAAACCGGTGATAGAATAGATAGTTGGATTGAGAGTCTTAAAAAAGAAATTTAGTCATTAATGTATTAGTTATTAGTGTATTGGTTATTGGGAAAAATATCTTACTAATCCACCAATTACCAATATACCAATTACCATGAAACCAAAAAGCAAGGAGTCGAAAATGTTTTTAGTAGTAGCTGTATTTAACAAAGAAAATCTTCAAAACGTAGTGGAAGATTTGAGAAAAAACCACATAGAAGGTATTACGATAGTTGATGTGTACGGTATGGGAAATATCGGATTTAGCGAACATGGACAAAAAGCAGATTTTTATCCTAAAGTAAAAGTAGAAATAGTAGTTTCAAATGCAAAAATCAGAGAAACAGCTATGGAATGTATCAGATCAAACTGCCAAGATTTAGGTCACGGTGCAGGTAAAATCTGGTGGCTAAACGTAGGTGGTGTCGAAAGAATCAGAACAGGCGAAAAAGACGAAGATGCTCTAACTACACAAATAGACAAAAAAATCAAAAACGTGATGGATGATAGCTGTTTTCATATGACAGATACACCTTGTTCATAAAGGATACTCTATGAAAAGCATAAACGAATTTTATAAACTGCAAGACGCAGAGGAATATTTTGAGTTTTTCGATGTCAATTATGATGAAAAACTAGTAAACGTAAAAAGATTTCACATCTTGCGTGAATACGGAAACCTCATAAAAAAAGGCTTTGAAAATTTCAAAGAAGAAAATCAACTGTTTGATTTTTTGAAGTTTTCATTGCTCAAAGTTTATGGGGATTTCAAAAACGGATACTCACCAAGTGCAGCAGATGTATGGAAAATGTACGACGGCAACAAGCTAATGGGCTGTATGGGTTGTACACCGACTCCAGGCAATAGCTGTGGGTGTTAAGGAGTAAGCAATGCGTCATGATGATATTATGCCAAAATTTCGCGTAGGGCAAAAAGTAGAACTGGCGGTGGATATTAAAAATGACGGAACTTATCCTTATGCAAAAGTTGGTGAGCTTCTTGCAAAAAAAGGTTCGGTCGGATATATAAGAAAAATCGGTGATTTCTTACAAACTATCAAGGTTTATGAGGTTCATCTTATGTGTGAGGGCAATTTGGTCGAAGCCGTAGGGGCTAGAGATTTTGAACTAAATTTGCTTGAAGATTATGAAGATGAAGTTCAAGAAGAACTAAGATGGATAAGAGAATACAGAGCTTCAAAAGCTCAATCTTAACAAAGGAGTGTGGATGGCAAAAGTTATATTTATGCATTTTGATAAAGATACTGACGGTCTTTATGATGCAAAAATCGGTGAACCGATAGTTAGACTTGCAAAGGAAAAGAGAATTCCTATCGGTTTTGAGTGTCAAGAGGGAAATTGTGGTAGTTGTTTGGTAACCGTTGAGCATATATCAAATAAAGAACCTACTAGCTATATGGAGGATTTTGAACTTGATAAGCTTGTGGAACTTGGTGCAATTACTGCCAAAGAGGCAAGTCACTGTCAACAATTCACAATCAGTCCAAGAGTTAGACTTGCATGTCAAATGCTTGTTAAAGGTGATGTTCTTATCAAACCTTATAGAGGATAGTAGTATATTTTTTATACAGTTTGAATGAATGTTTATTGTTTATATTTGATACAATTAGAAGGATAAAAGATGACAACTAGAGTAGAAATAAAAAATGATTTCCTAGCTATAAACGTAAAGCCTGGAAGTACGATACAAGATATAGTAGAAGCAAGTGGAAGTGCATTACCATTTGGTTGCCGTGACGGTGAATGTGGTACATGCGTGGTTGAGATAGAGCAAGGTATGGAGTTTTTGACTCCTCTTACAGACAAAGAAGTGAAAGTTTTAAAAGAGATTTGTAGCGGTACTTGTACACCAAACTCAAGACTTAGCTGCCAAATGAAAATAGCAAAAGCTAACGGTGTTGTAAGAATTAGATACTAAAAGCTTCATCAGCCCTCTTTTTGCTTCGATGATACAAGTCCTCACAACTAAGAAAACTCTAAAAAGAAACTAGAGATTAGTATTAGTGCGAGGCAGAATTTTGAAGCTTTACATCGTAAAGTGAGAAATTATAACGAAGCAATAATGCTGATATATAGTCTTATAACTACCCTACTACTATGTTGGAAAATCTCAAAATACGATGTATTCTTTCAATTTTCCGCCTTGTATTAGGGCAATTCTAAAACTACTTTTTTAGAATTTTATTGGTTTGAAGGACTTGCTAAGGAGGGTTAAGATGAAACTAGCACACAAACAAGAACTACAAGTCGGACTTAGCCTCAAAATGTGGCTACCAATCTTACAAAGCTCACTTACCGAGCTAGAAACCCACCTAAACGGATACAAAAACGAAAACCCTTTTGTGGATATAAAATCACCCGTAGAGACAAAAGACTACTATAAAACGGTAAATGCAACGCCTTATTATATGCAAAATAGCGATACTTACTATAGAAGCGGTGAGTTTGTGGAAGAACTAGCAGTGAGTAACCAGTCTTTTTATGAAAGGTTGTTTGACCAGATAGAACCACCGCTATTTCCTACCCCTAAATCACAAAAAATAGCACACGACATCATAGAAAATCTAAGCGAATATGGCTACTTTGAGGGTAATATAGAAGCTATAGCTATAGAAAACCACGTCACAAATGAATTTGTGGAGAGTATAAGACAACGATTTGCTTACCTAGAGCCTAGCGGTGTGGGGGCTGTGGACTATAAAGAGTCGTTTTTGTTTCAGCTTAGTGAGCTTGAAATAGATAACGAACTACTAAAATTTACAAAAAAACTAATAGAAAATATAGAAAAAATAGACAAATATTCAACACATCATCTTTTTTCTAAAGCAAAAGATATAATAAAAACTTTCAAAAACCCACCGGCACTTGAGTATATAGATAACGAAGAGAGAATTATTCCTGATTTTTTCGTGGAAATAGGAAACGATATAAAACTTAGGATAAATAGTAGCTACTACCCTGATATAGTTGTAAAAGAGCCGTTTTCGTGTCAAAATGAAGATATAAAAGAGAAAATCAAAGAGGCTAAAAACCTAGTAAACTTGCTAAATTTACGCAAATCAACACTCTATAAACTAGTCCTTAGCATAGTAGAAAAACAGCTTCCATTTTTTGTAGGGGGTGAGCTAAAACCTCTAAAAATGGCTGAAATAGCTAGTGAGCTTGGCTTTGCAGAGTCAACCATAAGTAGAGCCGTATCCAACAAATACATAGAGTGCGGTAGAGGTGTGTATGCACTTAAAGATTTTTTCACAAACGCAGTCAATGACGAAGAGACATCATCAAGCGAAATAAAAAGCTTTATGAAAAAACTCATAGAGTATGAAGACCACAAAAATCCTCTCACGGACGATGATATGCTAGTCCAAATAAAACAAAGATTCGGTATAGATATGGTACGAAGAAGTGTCACGAAATATAGAAAACTAGAAAATATCCCATCTTCTAAAGAGCGGAAAAAGTTTTATAAGGTGCAGTAGATTCTTATGATGTCCTATCATCTAATTTGATAGGATTTCTACTCGTATGAAATATGGCTAATATCATAATCATATCTTCATATTGTTCGTATATGACAATATAAGGAAACTTTTCGATTAGTAATTTTTGTGCAGTTTTAGTCTCATACTTGTATAGATTTGGGAATTTTAATATTTTGCTAAATGCTCTGTCAAGATAAAAGATATACTTCCTTCCTAAATTTATATCTATCGAATAGTAGTGTCCTACTGCTTCATCTAAATCTATTTCGGCTTTTGGATGAAGTTTAATTTGCATACTTATTTCAAAACTTCACTCTTAATTTCATCCCAAGAACGACCAATGGAAGGGTCATTATGAAATAATGCTATTCTTGAATCTAACTCTTTTTTTTGCGTTGCAGTTAGTTCTAAACTTTCACTATCATTTTGAAATTCTTTTATATCATTGTCCACTAAAAAATTTAAAGCCTTTATCACTTCATCCTTAGAATGATGAAAAAACTGTTCGATTCTTGGCTCTGTAATGGATAACTGTATCATATAAAACTCCTTATACTCATCCAAGACATTATAGCTAATTTTTGTATAAAATCAAAAGTAATCTTACTCAATCCAATCATAACCGTCACCTTTTATAAGGTGTTGGTTTTTGAGAATCTCTTTTACGGCATAGCATACGTTTTTGCCACCTATATCAGACGGAAACGTCATAAAAGTCATCAAAAGATTTTCAAAATATGACCTTTCTTCGTCTATAAACTTTATCATACCGATACCTATTATTTTGAAAGGAACTGCCGTAACGGCAGATATATCCATACTTATCTCACCGACAACATACCATCTTTTTGTAATACGTCTGCCTGTGATAACTAACTCTTTCAAAAGTAAAATATCCAAAGTCTTCATAAAACTCCACACCGTTATCAAAACTCCAAATATAACAGTGAAGATATTAGGTATCTCGATAATCAAAAGTAATCCTGCACTAAATACCGTGATAGTCGCCAAAACCGCAATAGCTCTTTTGAGGTTGTTGTACTCAAAAACGTACACCTTTGGATTGTAACCGTATTCATTTGACTTTTTCATGGATGGCTCCTTAATCTCAAACTTCCACTACCCTCTCAAACATCTCTTTTATCTCCATTTCATGGGATATAAGAAATATCTGTCGGTATTGTTCTTTGATAGTGTGGAAAGCTTCGAGTATCTCCATACGTCTGCTCTCGTCCTGACTACCAAACACCTCATCAAATGCCAAGAAACCTATATTTCCTGCACCGTTTAGTTCACTCAATGTTTTGGATATAGCAATCCTAAGCACCAAGTTCGCCAAATCTATCTCACCGCCGCTAAATCTCTCTATAGGATACCTTTGTCCTTCGTCGTATATAAAGAAATCAAAGTCATCCCCTACTTCGATATGTTGGTATTTGCCTTTTGTTATCCTTGCGTACATATCCGAAGCGATAGCCGATATTCTCGGTGCTATTTTGGAGTTTAGTCTAGTTTTGAACTCTGCTAGGCTTACTTTGATTTTCTCATAATCCCCCAAATCAAGCTGTTTGAGTGCCAGTTTTGATAGGTATTCCGTATTTTTTGCAAGGATATTTTGAAGTATTTTTATCTCTCCGTCTATATTAGCCGATTTGATTTTTAGGTCGTTTATTATGTTTACCAATGTTTCTTTGGATTCTATCACTTGAACATAAATGTTTTGTTTGTCCTGATGCATTGTTTCATCATAGATTATCGAGATATATTCTTTGTCTTTGACCACTATGTTTTGAGCTATTCGGTCGATAGATTTATTAGTATTTTGTATCTCGTTTGCTACCGTATCAAGCCTCAATACTACGGTTTCAAGTCTTAGGATATAGTCGTATTTATCTTTGAGTTCTTTTTCTTTAGTGAGTAACTCTTGATGATATTTTTCATCATAGCTATATTTTTCAAGCTCTTCTATCTCGTGATTGTTTTTTTTGCCTCGTTCTTCCGTGCTATTCAAATACTCTTTTGCTTTTTGTAAATCTTTTTGTTTACTCTCTATCAGAGCTATCTCTTTTGAGAGTTTTTGCACTTCTTGCTCTTCAAGCTGTTTTTGCATTTGTAGGTTATGCCGGTCTTGTTCGTCTTTTTGGATAGTTACCGTGTACTTGTCTATTTTTTCTTTTTGGATAGTGTTTATGGTACTACTCAAAGTAGCTACTACGTTGTCATACTCTTCAAGTAACGGTCTTGTACATACAGGGCAGTTTGCATCTTTGCCTAGTGTTTGAAGCTTTTGAATCTGTTGTGATGTTTGTTCTATGATTTTATTCTCACCTGCCAAGTCTGCATAGAGTTTTTTGATGACGTTATCTAGTGTTTTTATCTGCTCGTTTAGGGTATTTATACGGTTTTGGGCGTTATCTAGTTTTAGTTTTTTGTCTTCGTATCCTCTACATTCAGACTCCAAAACGTTTATGTCTGTTTTCGCTTTCATATAGTGCTTACGCAGTTCGTCACGCTCTTTTATAAGCCCTTGTTTTCTCAAAAAAATCTCTTTTAAGTTTTGTTGTTCTTTGAGACTATTTTGTAAAGCCGTATATTCCTCTTTGAGCGGTTTGAGACCTACTAACTCTTTTTGTTTTTCTTGTAGATTTGTTTGTTCTAGTATTAGTTTATCTAGCTGTTCTTTGGATGAAGAAAGGCTACTTTTGAGTACCGCAATATCCGAAAAAACCTTTTGCTTTTGTTCTTTTGTTTTTTGCAAAAGTTCTAGTTCAGCTTTTAGATGTGTTTCATGGTTTTTTAGGCTTTCTAATTCTTTGTTATAAAGCTCTATATCTTTTGCAAGTAATTCTTTTTGTATCGTATTTGTATTGATGGATTCTTCTTTTTGAGACATCTCCTCTTTTGAAAGCAATACTTCGGCAAATGTATTTATCTCTCTTTTTAGTTCACGAATTTTCTCTATCAAAAGATTTTCTATATAATCTATTTTTTCAAGACCCAAAAGCTTTCTTATCATCCTTTTTCTATCTTCTACTTTCAGCGTACTTAGACTAGTAAGCTCCTTTTGAGAAGCAAAAAGAGTGTGCATAAACGCCTCTTTGTTCATTTTGGTAAGCTTGATGATATAAGATGTTACTTCTTTCGCACCTGTTGCCGTCACTTGAGCGTTTTGGTAGATTTTGGCGTTTGCACTAAGAGCCTTGCCCCTAAACTCACGGATGACTTTATATTCTATCCCGTCAAACTCAAAAACCAACTCCACCGATACGTTTTCTTTGTCGCTAACGGATGAGTTTCGTATAAGTTCTTTGTTCCCTTTTGATTTCAGTTCACCGTACAACGCAAACAATATAGCCTCAAATATAGTAGATTTACCGCTTCCGTTTTTACCTATGATGCCGATAAGCCCCTCTGCAAAATCAAACTCTTTGGAAGTGTATTTTTTGAAGTTTGTTAGTTTTAGTTTATTCAGTATCATTTGTTTGTTCCTCATAGATACTAAATAGCGTTTGTATTTTGTTTTTTAGTCTCTCAAATTCATCTTCTTGGGTATCTTCTTTGATGTGTTCTATGAAAAACTCTTCCAAAGATACCGACTCTACATCCGATATTTTACCAGTGTCATCGGTGTGTTTAAACTCACGCTTGATATTTACGTACAAAGCGGTAGGAAAGATGTTTTTTATATCGGTATTACTTATATCCATAGATTTCAAAGAGGTAAGATTGGTAAGCTTGACATCTATAATACAATCTTTGATGCTTGATACATCCAAAGATGCTATACTCTCCTCAAAATCCTCACAATCTATCTCATAGGATAAGACAGGTCTTATTTTTATCTCTTTGTACGTAGTAGTTATCGTATCGTTCAAATCAACTTCCACAAAACCTTTTGAGTTTCTTTTATCGTTTAGACTTGTTCGCTCCGTACTACCGCTATAACATACGTTTTCGTATTTGCCCACTTTTCCGAATCCATGCCAATGCCCCAAAGCCACATAATCCATCTTTTCAAAAAGATACTCTTTATCACAAGGATACACCCATTCGCCGAACTCTTGCATAAGATACGTAGCCCCTACGCTACAGTGCAACATCATAACATTGTACTTATCATCAGATATATTTTGCTCACATAACTCTATTTGTGACGGTGCTTGTGTTTCGTCATTGATATGTGGAATACAATGAAATACTATATTTTCAAACTCAAACTTTTTGTATTGTTGTTCATAGGCTACATAGACGTTTTCAAAGTTTTCAAATATCTTCAATATAGGTGAACTTAAATTCGTCCTAGGGGTAGAGTGATTACCTGCTATCATAATAAAAGGGATATTTAACGACTCTATGATTTTAAACTGCTCCAAAGCAAAGGTAATAGCACGGTTACTTGGACTGCTTCTATGGAACAAATCTCCGGTATGTACTACAAAATCAGGCTTTATGGTTTTTATTTGCTCTACTACCTGAGCAAAAGCATCATAAAAGTCAGCCTCTCTTTGATTTATATTATAGGAGTTTAATATATCCAAATCGTTAAACCCCAAATGCGTATCGCTAAAGTGAATTATTTTCAAAGTGCCCCTTAAAAAATCTAATTTTCAAACATTATATCAAATCAGCGTCACAGTTTGCGTCACTGAAATAAATAATTTATGAAGTTTTGAAATTTATTGCGTTAATACACTTTAATTATCCTTATATTTTACCTACTTCTTTAAAAATTGCTATATTTTCTAATTTTTCTTTTGTCATTATCTCACCAAAATCAGCTACTTCTCCTGATTGAGCTTGTTTTAGTGCTTTTGTAATCAACTCTATCATAAATTGGAGCAAACTATCAAAAGATACATCTTCGAGTTTAATATCTGATGGGATTGTAGATATACCGAAGTTTCTCAAGTGTTTTGCCATAATCTCTTCAATATTTCCGTCATTATTGATACTAAACGCTTCTTGAAGAGTCAATTCACCGTTGAAGTCACTATCACTCAATAATGTGAAATTTAGTTCATCATCTAAAGAATCTATTGTCTCACCGTTTCTATAAACTATATAGTTTTCTTGAGAAATTTCTCCTGTCCCTTCAAATGTTCCAGTTGTAGGATTAAAACTTGTTCTTTCATATATTTGTCCATTACTTTGAATATAATTTGATACAACTTTTGCACTAGCTGCTAAAAGTTTCATCGTACCATCTTCTAAGATTTCAGGATGAAGCAATTCCACAGCTACATCATTATATGTATTTTGATATTCATCTTTATCTAGTAATCCATTGTTGTCTTTATCTGCTTGTATAAAACCCCTATTATATGCAATATCGGCAAACCAACTAGATACGAAATTTTGTGCTTTATTTGCAAGACTTACCGTACCGTTTGGGTTTGAAACTACATCTTTTTCACCGAAAAAGTCCCTAATCTTTGCTATAGTCTCATCTTTGAGAGAAACCATTGCTAGTTTTTGACTAACCGGGTCTATAAAAATAGTTTGCACCGAAGTATGTATATCTTTTTGAGAAAGATATACATAGTCTTCTTTTGTACTTTTCCCAACCAACTCTTGAAAGGATTGGTTTTCTTTTTGTTGTTTGGTGACATTTGTCTGTTTATCTATGTTATATGAGTTAAACACTACTCCATGTGCGGATACGTTCATTACTATTCCTTAAAGAAATACCTTGATTTTCAAACATTATATCAAATCAGCGTCACAGTTTGCGTCACTGAAATAAATAATTTATGAAGTTTTGAAATTTATTTCAAAAAACTTCTCTTGAAAAAGTCGGATACTTCTGATGGATTCCAAGTGAGTATCAAGGCTTCTAGGTTTAGTTTGCCGTAATTACCCAGTTCGGCGATGATTTGACTACCTCCAAACCTACTATAAAGCTTATAATGCTCTTTTTTGATGCCAAGAAGAGTAATATCTATGTCGTTTAACATAAAAAACCAATAAGCTCCTTTCATAAGGTTTTTGAACTCCATACCGAGTCCTTGTGTGCCGTTTTTTGCTATAAGACGTGAAAGTTCACCTATTTTTGGGTATTGTCGGCGTATGGTATCAAAGGAGAATTTCTCTTCCGAAGGGAGTTTGTGGGATGAGTCAAATATAAGTCTTGTAGTGCCTGTAATCTTACCGCCGTTTTTGTAGCAAATCACCGCCGACACCGTATCGTATATATCAAAATTTAGCCCTTCTAGGGTATCGGGGAACTCATCTTGATAATCTATACTTGTATAGACTTCGCTTCTTAGTTTAAAAACCTCTACCAAATCTTCTACGGTAGTAGCAAGGGTAAGATTTGTCAAGCTATCATCCCAGTTTTGCTTTTTGTTAAAAGCGGTACACTCTTCTATAACTTGTTCTAAAAATACCCTTTTTTGGAAAAGCTCCAAAGCCTCTTTGAACTGACGATTCAAACTTGCAGACATATAGTCTTCAAGTTTTTTATTGAGATTTTGTTTTATTAAATCCTCTAAAAGATTTAATGATTGGTTTTTGTTTACGTAAAACATGGTTTTTCCTTTTTGTTGATATCAAAAGGAAATATTCCATATTTGTGTCACAGTTTGCGTCACAGAAATAAATAATATATAAAGATGATTGTTTTTTTAGTTGATTTATATGTTTATTGTAGAATTTCGTCGTTTCATGCCAGTTTTAGTAAATATAAATCCTTTACGGTTGTATTTACAAAATTAGATAAATCCTCCGCTTTGTTTGCAAATAATTTCATTTTTTCTACGTTTGAAATCCCTGCACTAGAATATGTATATAGATATTTTGAACCATCGGAAAATTCCAATGTCACTCTATCATCAAAAATATCATATCCCACTACGGTAAAATTGTGTGTATTTTGTTTTGAGTAAGTCATTTTCCACTCCATATTATATATTTTGGATGGATTATATCACAAACACGTCACAGTTTGCGTCACAAAAATAAAGATTTTATGAAATTTAATATTTTTTTTGCATATTTGTAATGTTTTGATGAATTTAAGGTACTATTAGCCTACATCCTATAGCAGGTATTGTTTCTATAAGTTTGTGTTCTAGTTTTGTTCTAAGTCTATATATAAGAGTTCGAAGTGTACTATGAGAGATTGTTTGTCCTTGCCAAATATGTTCTTCTATGGTTTTAAAAGTGACTACGTTTCCTTTACCCGATACAATCAAGAAAAGGAGTTCTTGTTCACTTTGGCTTAGCTTTATCATTTGATCTTTGTAATAAATATTTTTATGGTTTTCATCATAATAATAATCTTCACCCAAATTTAATAAAGTTTTATCTATGAAAACCGCGTATTTTTGATTGATTTTAAAATATACAAGATACAGTGTTGATTTGAGTTCTTCACGTTTGAAAGGTTTGATGAGATATGCGTGAGGGTTGGTTTGGACGGCTCTTTTTAGAGTTTGGTCATCACAAAAAGCGGTCAAATATACTATGGGAATATTTTTTATTCGTTTTATATCTATAGCCGTTTCTATACCGTCTTTGCTGTTTTTTAGGTTTATATCCATCAATACGATATCAGGTTCATTTGCTTTGACGGATGTAATAGCATCAAAATAATTCGTCACCGTATCGCTCACTTGAAATCCCAGCCTCAAAACAGCACTTTTTATATCAAGGGCAACAATACTTTCATCTTCTACTATTAGTATCTTTGTCTCTTCTATCGACTTATCCATTTTATTTCAACCTCAACACCGTTATTTGAATTTATTGTTATAGTTCCTTTTAGTTGCCATTCCACCAAAGTAGAAACCAACACAAGACCTAAGGAGTCCATGGAATTATTCTCTCTAAAGCCTACACCGTTATCCGAAATATACAAATTTATTTCCCCGTCTTTTTGAAAAAGACTTATGTTTATTTCACCTTTTTGTCCTACAAAGGCATGTTTTAAAGAGTTTGTTATAAGCTCGTTTAAAATAAGCCCGCAATAAATAGCCTCTTCAGTTTTCAAGCGTGTATTTATATCAAATTTTATATCTATATTTTCACTATTATAACTCTCTTTTAGCTCTTTGACGATAATCTCAAAATACTCAAAAGCGTCTATATGAGATACGTCATCTTGGTCATAAAGAAGAATATGAAGCTGACTCATCGCATTTATTCTGTTTTGAATAGTAAGAAAAATATCTTGTATTTTATCATCGGTTATTTTATCCGATTGAAGTCTTATAAGCGATACTATCGTTTGCATATTGTTTTTTACTCTATGATTCAGTTCCTTTAATAAAAGCTCTTTTTCATAAAGTGCTGTTTTAAGGTCATCTGTTTTTTGTGCTACTATGGTTTCTAATCTTGCAGTTTCGTTTTGTTGTTGAGTGATAAGCTTTTTATCAGCTTCGACTTTTTCTTTTTGGAGTGTGTTGATTTTGTTTGCTAAGGCTATAGAAAAAATCAAAGCTTCAGATACAAGCCCTGTTTCTACTATATAAGGAAAATATAGATATACGTTAAATACTCCTGCACTTGATAGGTACATACAAAAACCGGATACTAGAATAATACTCCATCCAAAAAGTATAAAATAGGCTTGTTGGTTTTTCTTACACGCGGCATACACTGTGATAAATATCAAATAAGCAAGTAATGAAATCACAAGTAAATTTCTATATTTACCAAACATATCGGTACTTATAAAAACTATCACCGAAATAAACACGATTATAATAAAAATATTTAAAATTTTGTTTATTCTAGGATAAGCTTCGATATACAAAAAAGTCTTTGAAAACAGAGCCAAAGCCAATACCGGAAAAGCTATAAAAACGGCTGCATAATCTACAAAATACCCCATCCATTGTTGATCGACTAAATATACATTTGCCATACCCACATAAATAAGGTGGTGCAATACTATCCCGAATATATACAGTACATAATATAAGTAGCTTATATCTTTGACCACGAAATAAATAAAAAGATTGTAAAGGGCAAGTATCACCATAGCACCGAAAAACAATGCCAAAATAAGCTGGTGTTTTATTTCTTGTGAATAAAAAGCTTTTTCGTCCCAAAGGTTGAGTTTGACTATAAGTGTAGTAACGTATGATGATGCTTTCATATAATAGGTTTTTGTTTCGTTGGGTTCTAGTTCTATTTCAAATATTGGATTTAGAGTGTTTCTCGTGGGTTCTTTGTTTAAAAGTCCTTCATTTTGAACTTCCGATGATTTGCCGTCAAAAAGCGATATATGCGTAGTCAAAGGGTTATGATATTCTATTATTTGTTTTAATTTTTTATCACTTTGATTATATATCTCAAATTTTACCCATACGTCAAAATCAGGAGAATACCCAAAACCCAGAAGTTTTTTATTATTAGTCTCAAAAAAATCATCTAACGCTTTTATATCATCTATTGTTTTTGACTTTGTTTTGTCCAAATATACCTTTGCAGAGGGCAAGATATCAATTACATTATTTGATGTTGCTTCTATTTTAATAGTGTTTGAATATAAAAAACTAATACTAAAAAATATTATTACAATAATCCGTGATATGTTCATATATCTGTGCCTTGGAGAATTTAATTAAAATCTTTTCTATGGATAATTCTAGCCAAGATATTATTATGTTTTGCTATAAAGTAAGTTATTAACTCTTTAAGTTTCAAAAAACTTATGCAACGGTACATTTAAAATTTTAGATAACTTAATAAGATGCTCTAAATTAAAATGTTTTCCTCTTTTATAACTTTCTGCATTTGTATAAAAAGTAGCCGTAGTAAAGCCCATTGCCAATGCAACCTCTTCTTGTGTTTTTTGTTTTTGTATTCTTATTTTTTTAACATTTTGTGATATTTGCTTATAGTATTCTTCTATAAACTCGTCTGAAACTTCCGAAAATATTTTCATAATATAACCTATAGATTAAGTTTGTTTTTAGAATAATAGTGTTAAAATCGCTTTCTTTTTATAACCTATTGGTTATATTATTATATTTAAGAATTATAATTGATGAATAATACTTTTATCAATTATAACCCATAAATACGTTATTGATAAGCTTGTCTTATTATAACAAACGAACACAGCATCTAGGAGTATATGGTCATGAAAGAGATAAAATGTCTTAAATTAAAAATTATCTTTTTAAACATTTTAATTTTTTATACCGTATTGCTTCTTTCTATCACAATGATTTATTTTATCTAAAGTTAACTAGGGAGCTCAAATATGACTATAAAACAAAAACTCATTTTTTTGGTTACTACATTGCTAGCAAGCATATTTATCACAGGTGGAGTTGCTTTGTATAACGGCAAATCTTGGTCAAATGATATGATTAGTGTAGGAGAAACAAGACTTCCGGCACTTGTACACATCACTAATTTAAATAAAGAAAGGATGATTATAAGAGCTCAAACACTAAATGTTTATGCTTTTGAAAATAATTATTCAGCAAATGCAAGTTTTTCGGATATTGCCGCACAACGAAAAAAAAGTTGGGAAATTGTTGAACAAAATTGGAATAGTTTTTTGGCTTTACCTAGAAGCCAAAAAGCTAAAGAATTATCTACTAAGCTGAATAACGAATACAAAGCTTGGAGAGAGGTTTATATTAAACTAGATGAAATTATCTCAAAACTAGCACAAAATACAAACCCAATCATCCAAAAAGAACTATTTGAAGAATACAGAAAAGCAGTCGCTATAATGGTACCTATATCAAATACTATGGGTTCTACGATGGACGAACTTAACAAACTAAGTTTGGATACGACGGATAAAATGATTCATAATGCCATGACTAATGCTAATTTGTTAGTAACTATAACTATACTTATAATTATCGTCTCGGTAATAGTAGGTATTGTAACAGGTGCGATAATAACAAAAGGAATAAATACTTCTATTACATTATTTAAAAACGGTCTTATGGAGTTTTTTGATTATATAAATAAAAAGAAATCAAATATTACGCCTATCACTATTAACTCTAAAGATGAATTCGGAGCAATGGCTGATATAGTAAATGAAAATATTTCAGCTACACAAAAAAACATTGAAGAAGATGATAAATTTATTCGAGATACACAAATCGTAATGAATAGAGTAGCAAACGGTTGGTTTTCACAACACATAGTTGCAAATAGTTCAAATCCTGCATTGATGCAATTAAAATATACTATCAATACGGCTCTTGATAATCTTAAGGATAGATTTATTACAATCAATTCCGTTTTGGAAGAGTATACGCACCATAACTATACAAAAAAACTTGTTATTAATGATATAGAAAAAAACGGTGTATTTGATACTCTTGTACAAGATATAAATAAACTCCAAGATACTATAACACAGATGCTTGTAGACAACAAACAAAACGGTCTAACGCTTGATGAAAGTAGTAATATCTTACTTGCAAACGTCGACAAACTAAACCAAAGCTCAAATGAAGCAGCAGCAAGTCTTGAAGAAACTGCTGCGGCACTGGAACAAATAACAAGTAATATAAGAAGTAATACCGACAATATCTCAAAAATGTCAACACTTGCAAACGGGGTTACTCAATCTGCTAGTGAAGGAGAAAAATTAGCAAATCAAACAACGGTTGCAATGGAAGAGATAAATATGCAAGTAACGGCTATCAATGAAGCTATAAGCGTAATAGACCAAATAGCATTCCAAACAAATATCCTGTCACTAAATGCTGCGGTTGAAGCTGCAACGGCAGGTGAAGCAGGAAAAGGGTTTGCGGTAGTTGCACAAGAAGTAAGAAATCTAGCAAGCCGTAGTGCCGAAGCTGCAAAAGAGATAAAAGATATAGTAGAACGAGCTACATCTAAAGCAAATGAAGGTAAAGCCATATCAACAAATATGATAAAAGGATATAGCGAACTAAATCAAAATATATCCCATACGCTTAATCTAATATCGGATATTGAAATGGCAAGTCGGGAACAATTACAAGGAATTGAGCAAATCAATGATGCAGTAACTCAACTAGACCAACAAACACAACAAAATGCAATGGTAGCAGGTCAAACCCACGATGTGGCTATACTTACAGATCAAATAGCAAAACTTGTAGTTGCTCATACGGACGAAAAAGAGTTTATAGGGAAAAATAGCGTAAAAGCTCAATCGGTAAAAACAAAAAAGACAGACTTGAAAGTGTTATGAGGATTTGATAATTATTATTATTTAAGATAAGAATTTAATTTCATTTATGCTACAATAATGAAAAATAATATTTAATATACTATAAAGGTTGCCGACTGTGCATTTACAAAACTTAATTGATATCGAATCAAGAAATTCACTTGATTTTATTATAAACGGGATAGACGCCGTAATATATGTCATAGATGTAGACAATGCTACTATCCTTTATGCAAACGACAAATGTAAACAAGAGTTTGGAGACATCATAGGTCAAACTTGCTATAAAGTACTCCAAACAGGCAAGTCCGAACCTTGCGAGGATTGTCTTTTATCTAATAATAATTATCTCAGTCATATAAATTCAACTTACAAATGGGAACACACAAATTCAATAAACAATAAAACATATTTATTTAGTGAGAGGATAATTCCAAATAATACAAAAAACGGCTATGTCAAAATACAAATAGGAATTGACGTAACAAATCAAAAAGAGTTAGAAAATAAGATTTTGGAACAACAACTCAAAACAATAGAAACGTTTGAAGCTTTGTCAAATGCAACGATAGAAGGCCTAATAATATACAATTCAAAAAAAGAGTGTATAAAAGTCAATAAAATTGCTCCGGAACTCCTAGGTTATACACCTGATGAAATGATAGGGAAAAGTGCCTTTGATTTTATATCCGAAGAATCTATAGAGCTTGTAAAAAGGGTAATAAGAAATCAAGACCAATCACCGTATGAAGCTATAATGGTAAGAAAAGACGGTTCAAAATTCCCTGCTATGCTAAGGGGAAAAGATATAAAACTAGGCGATGAAAAAATCAGAGTCTCTGCATTGATGGATATTACAAATATAAAACTGAAAGAAGCGGAAATATCTCAACTAGCCTATTATGACTCGTTGACTTCTTTGCCGAATAGAACACTCCTAGAAGATAGATTAACACAACTGATATACAAAACAAAAAGGACGGGGCAATACTCTGCTTTGATGTTTATTGATTTAGACCATTTCAAAATAATCAACGATACAAGAGGTCATATAGTAGGTGATAAAATCCTACAACAATGTGCAAATAGGCTTAGCGTGATTACAAGGCAATATGATACGGTAGCTAGATTCGGCGGGGATGAATTTATTGTTTTGATCGATACGCAAACTACCGATTATTCTTTGGCTGTCAATGATATTTCAATAATAGCCGATAAAATATTACATGCGGTGAAACAACCTTTTTACATAGATAGTAATGAATATTTGTTAAGTGCTAGTATCGGTATTGCGATGTTTAATACCCCTATTTCTATAGATGAACTTATGAAAAGAGCAGATAGTGCCATGTACCATTCAAAGGATAACGGAAGAGATAAATACAGCTTTTTCAATCAAACTCTTCAAACTTCTTTGGAAAGAAAAGCCACTTTACTATCGAAGCTAAGAGAGGCAATAGAACATAAAAAAGTCAAAATACAATATCAAATGCAAGTGGATTATAATAAAACCGTAGTAGGAGTTGAAGCACTCGCTAGATGGACGGATGAAGAACTTGGGGTAATATCTCCTATAGAGTTTATACCTATTGCCGAAGAGAGTGGGTTGATTGTTAAATTTAGTATTTATCTACTCCATGAAGTGGCCACCCTTATCAAGTCTTGGGAAAATGATGAGATAAAGTCAAAGTGGAGAGTATCTATAAATATAAGTCTAAAACAATTTGAAAGGGATGATTTTTATGATGTTATCCATCATCTTATAAGAAAATACAATATTGAAGCAAACAAAATAAGATTGGAAATAACGGAAAGTCTTTTACTAAAAGATGCTCACAATGCACTTTTGAAAATCAATCAGCTAAAGGCTCTTGGAGTGACAATATCTATTGATGACTTTGGTACCGGGTATTCTTCTTTGTCGTACTTGAAAAAACTACCTATAGATGAACTAAAAATCGATAAATCATTTGTAGCCGATATATTGGATGATAAAAATGATGAAACTATAGTCGTATCTATCCTCTCTATAGCCAAACAATTTGGATTTGACGTTATTGCCGAAGGTATTGAAAATGAAGAAATATACCAAAAACTAATAGATTTGGGATGTTCTTATTTTCAAGGGTATTGTTTCCATAAACCGGCACCGAAAGAGTATTTATAGGCTAAATACTTTGTTTAAAGTTGCCGATATTAATCTATAATATTTATAATAAACCGTACCTTAAAACTTATAATTTATACAGTTAAAAATAGATATAATAGGATAGAATTTATTTATAACAAGCTCAATTTTTGGTACAATATAAGCAAAGGATAGCCAATGCAAAAAGATGAAGCAATACTAAAACTAAAAGAATTTAAAGAAAAAAACGGCGACCACTACAAAATAGAACAGATAGGTATTTTCGGCTCCGTAGCAAGGGGTGAAGCAAAAGATGATAGTGACATAGATATATGCCTAAAAACAAAAGTAGCCGATATGTTTATGCTTGTACATTTGAAAGATGATTTAAGTAAATTGTTTTCAAAAAGCGTTGATATAGTGAGAGTCAGAGAAAAAATGAATCCATTTTTAAAAAATCGCATTGATAAAGAGGCTATTTATGTATGATAAATCTTTAGTCATAGATATTTTAAGGCAAATATCAAATGCTATAGAAACTATTCAAAAAAGATTTGAACCGATAAAAAACGTGAGTGACTTCACTGATACTCCGGAAGGTATGGAAAAACTTGATAGTATTTGTATGTTACTTATTGCTATTGGGGAAAGTATAAAAAATATAGATAAAATCACGAATAAAACATTGCTCCCTATGTACCCGCAAGGGTGCAAAAGGGATGAGAGATATTATCTCCCACCACTACTTTGACATAGATGCCGAAGAAATATATAATGTATGTGATACAAAACTTAAACCGCTCTTATCTGTAACAAAAACAATACAAAAAGACTTATTAATCTAAATCTCCCACGGTGCTTTTGTAGCGACTACTTTGAAAACTCTATTTTGTAGGCTATTTACCACATCTGTAGCTAAGTTGGTAAGTCCGTCATACGCTCCGTAGCTTATCTTTTTTTCTTGGTTTACGTCCACAAAAGATATTTTTTTCTTGATAGCTGTATATAGGCTTCTTCCACCGGCTAGTAAAATATCTACTTTGTGTTCATCTATTAGTTTTGATTGCTCGTTTGCCGGACTTTTCATCAAAATAGGAACATATTTTTTTGCTATTTCTATATCTTCTAGCGTAGTTTTGGCTACGCTTGTCGCTACCACTTCAAGCCCTATATCTTGGAGTGCGGAAGCTATAGACCATGATTTGTTTCCACCTGTGTTTAAAATAGCTTTTTTGCCTTTTAAAATATCACGAAACGGCTCTAATTTGGCTTCAAGTTTGGCTTCTTCTCTTTGGATAACTTCTTTTGCTTTTGCTGTCAAACTTTCATCTTGGAAAGCTTCTACTATGGTCATTATGGCATTGGTAGTATCTCTTTTGCCGTAAAACGAGACCGACACATAAGGGATATTGTATTTTTCTTCCATTTTTCTTGCCATTGTCACAAGAGATTTGGCACATACTAGCACGTTTAATTTAGCTCTATGGGCTGTTTGTATATCTTCTAGTCTGCCGTCACCTGCAAGGGTAGAAACTATTTTTATCCCTATTTCTTCGAGTAAATGGGTATATTGCCACATATCACCCGTGACATTGTATTCACCTATTAGGTTGATACCGTATGGATGTATAGTTTCCGGCTCACGAGTACCTATTAGCTGATGAAGTACAGCTTCACCGCCTAGTCTTGAGCCTAGATTTTTGCTCCCTACAAACCCTGGGGAGTGAACTACTATCACGGGAATGCCAAGCTCCTCGGTAGCATGGGAACAAACACTATCCATATCATCGCCAATCATCGCAGTTACGCAAGTTTCATAGACGAAAATAGCTTTTGGTTTTTTGTGTTCGTAGATAAATTTTATGGATTCTTCTAGCTTTTTGTGACCGCCGAATATTACATCATTCATATTGATAGTAGTGCAATACCCCATTTGAGTATTGTCCTCACCCTCATAGCTTGTTTTGGTAGCTCTAGTCTCCCAACTAGCCCCTATACAAGTCGCAGGACCGTGTACAAGATGCACCACATCAGCATAAGGGAAAAGTGCTATTTGAGCCCCCTCAAAAGCACATCCTCCGCTACTTGCCCCCGGTTTTGGGCGGTTGCAACTTGTTTTTTTGGTAGAGTTGGATGCACATGCACTTTCGTTTAGAAGTTCGTTTATAAGCTTTTTGTTAACCATTTGAATACCTTTTTGTGTATTGGTATATTAGTATATTAGTATATTAGTAAGAGTTGTTATCATTTGGATTCTACCAATTACCAATTACCAATTACCGCTTCTTTTTCTATTGTGTAAAAATGCTTCTTAACCGCTTCAAAAACAGATTTTTCAATAGGTTGCAGAGCATAAGACTCATCACAAATTAGATTGATACTTTGTAGTTCACCCATAGGACAGCTTCCTATTTTTTCGGTCAAAAGCAAATCGCAATCTTTCAAAGACTCTTTTATCTCTTCGATAGGATAGCTTCCGTCACACCCTTCGCTACCTTGGCAATAAGCAGATGCTACACGGCGGTGCATAACAAACTTAATCCCCAAATCTCCTGCTTCATATATCAAAAACTCATTTGCACTTCCGAAGTGAATATTTATCACTCCCTCGCCTTTGCTTGTAACCGCTACAAGTTTTGTTTGACCGTTTGAGCTAAGTTCTGATTTGGTTGCTTGTTCTTTTTTGATTTTTTGATTTGCTTCACTCAAAGCTCCTCTCCAAAGCTCAATCCGCTCAAATGCTTTTTTTCTGCCGTCAAGGTCATAAATCTCTTTTAGTTTTGGGAGTTCATAATCCATAAATACCTCTTTGGTAAACTCATCTCCCCTATCTTCACCGATAAGCCCCACGGCATCGGCACGGCACTGGCGACAATGTCTCATCAAAGTCATATCCATACCGCAAGCATCTTGAGCAGCCATTACTTGCTCATCCGTAGCACTCGGCACACCGTCTAGTCCAAACTTCGTACCGAATTCAGGTGATGAAATAAGTGGCATAATGTTATGCAAAAATACATTCATCTCTTTTAGTTTTTTTGCTACGTTTGGAAGGTCTTGGTCATTTACACCTGGTATCAAGACAGAGTTTGCTTTGACCAAAATACCGTTTTCTACCAACAGTCTTATCCCTTCAAGTTGTTTGCTAAGCAAGAGTTTCGCACCCTCTACTCCTTTTATTTTCTTGTGTTCCCAGTGTACCCAAGGGTATATAAGTGAGCCTATTTCACCGCTCTCATCTACCGTATTTATAGTGACTGTGACATGATCCACATTGTATTTTTTTATCTCATCTATATATTCTGGTAGTCTTAGCCCGTTTGTAGAAAGACAAAGTTTCAAATCAGGGGCATGTTCTTGCATCAAAGCAAATGTTTCAAATGTTTTTGCAGGATTTGCAAGAGCATCACCAGGTCCTGCTATACCTACAACAGAAAGTTGTTTGATATTGCCACCAACATATAGAACTTTTTTCAAAGCCTCCATTGGTTTGAGCTTACCGCTTGTAACACCGGGTCTTGACTCGTTTGAACAATCATATTTTCTGTTACAATAGTTACATTGAATATTACATGCAGGTGCTACTGGAACATGTATTCTTGCATAGTGTTGATGAGCCTCTTGGCTATAACATGGATGGTTGTTAATCTTATTTAGAACATCTTGTTTTATATCATTTGGGTCAAACCCAGGGGTACATGAACAACTCATTTAATATCCTTTTTGTGTATTGGTGTATTAGTATATTGGTGTATTAGTTCTATCTTTCCCAATTACCAATAACCACTAAACCAATTACTTGTATTTTATACATTTTGCATATAGTGTTCCTTACACTACTGGCGTGTCACCTTGTCTCATATCTAAGCCTACGGACTCACGAAACGGTCGTGGTTGAGCTAGTGGGGATAAGAGTCCTTTTTTTGGATGTTCTCTTATGGTGTATGTTACGCCGTCATTTCTTGAAACATAATATTCATCATATTCAGCCGTATAAGGCATATCCCATACGATAGCACCTTCCGTAGGACAAGCATCTGCACATTTTGGAACGGTACAATCCACACACTCTATACATTTTTCAGGTTTGACATAAGTATAATCCCCATCATCAAGAGGTGAATCACTCGCACTTACTATTGCACTTGCCGGACACTCATCTATACACGCATCACAGTTGATACATAAATCTGTTATTCTTACTGACATTACTACTCCTTAAAGTTACTGAGGTACTGAGCACTTAGGTACTGAGTTAACTACACTCTACTATCTAACAAAACTACATCATCCAATTTTCGTGGGTATGACCTTTTTGTTTTCTGTTTGATAGTTCTACTGAATTTTGGATTATGTTTTTTGTGTCTATAAATGAACTATCACCATAATACACATACTCCAAAATCCCCTCTTTATCGACCAAAAACACGCCCAAGCCATCATCTGGTATTTTAAATCGTGCTTTGAACTGAGCTTGTGAATCTTTATATAGTTCAACCTTTATGATAGAATTATCAATAGCAAAATTCTCTATCACATCAAATGAATCATTGGATACAACTATACAAGTCAGCTTACTTTCTTGTTTGAAAGCCTTTTCACACTCACTTAAAACAGCTTTGATACTTTCAAGCATATCCGTATAAATCAAAAGTTGAACATTGACAGCTATCATCCCTACGACTTTTTCACCGTTTTCAAAATAAACCTTTGCCGCCGGAGCTTCTTTTTTTGTGCTTAACATACCAAATCCTTTGTATTACTTTTGAGGTAGTTGCAAAAAATATTCCATAAGTTATTTTGGGTATAATTAACAAAAAATTTAAGGGCAAAAATGACTATAAATCCACAAATAGAACCATCATGGAAAGAAGTGCTAAAAGATGAATTTACCAAAGAGTATTTTGTAGAACTAAAACGGTTTTTGATTGAAGAAAAGCAAAACTACACCATATATCCAAAGGGTTCAGATATGTTCAATGCCTTTAGTTATACGCCATTTGATAATGTAAAAGTAGTGATAATAGGTCAAGACCCGTACCACGGAGCAAACCAAGCCCATGGACTCGCTTTTTCGGTACTTGACGGAGTTGCTTTTCCACCGTCACTTAGAAATATCTTCCAAGAACTAAACTCAGATATAGGATGCCCTACCCCAAAAAGCGGCAATCTATCATCATGGGCAAAACAAGGGGTGTTTTTGATCAACACTGTCTTGAGCGTCCGTGAAGGTCAAGCACACTCACACGCAAAACACGGATGGGAAATATTTACAGATAGCGTCATCAAAAAAATAAGTGACAAAAAGCAAAATGTAGTTTTTATACTATGGGGAAGCCCAGCCATAGCCAAATCAAAGCTAATAGATAGCTCAAAACACCATATTATCACATCTCCCCACCCTTCTCCACTTTCATCGTATCGTGGATTTTTCGGCTCGAAACCTTTTTCAAAAACAAACGAGTTTTTGGCTAGTCGTGGGATAGAGAAGATAGATTGGTGTTTGTGAGAAAACAAGTTTGCAATTTTATAAGGTGATTATTTATAATTTTTACGCAGCAACTCCAAACTCTACTTTAAAATCAACTGCTTTTACTTTTGGAACTAACGAGTTGTTTTCTTTGTGTAGTTCTACTATTCCATATCTTGACAGTGTTTTGAGGGTTCTTGATAAGTTGGACTTTGCTCTTTTGGTAAGGACTTCTAACTCTTTAAGTGATTTGGGGTTATTTTCTACTATTACTTTCAAAAGGTGTTGGTTTTCATTACTAAGCACTTGAGCTAGAGATTTGATGGATTCAAACCATACTTTTGGTTCATTGGCTTTTGGTTTGTATATACCTTTTGCAATAGCTATAGTTCGTTGTTTGTATTGTTCTTTTGACATTATGCCGATTGTTAGTGTTTTCATGTTAGTTATTCTCCACTTATTATCATCTAATGATAACTATATTTGAATTAAAACTATATTAATTTTTAGAGTCATTAAAATTATCACTGGCTAGAAATCTTTTTCATGAAAAAACGAGTTTTTGGCTAGTCGTGGGATAGAGAAGATAGAGTGGCGTTTGTTAAAAGGTGGGTTGGAAATTTTATTTTCATACTTCTTATATTTATTTAATTGTACCTGTCCCATTTTTCCAAAAGGTGTTGGTTTTCATTACTAAGCACTTGAGCTAGAGATTTGATAGATTCAAACCATACTTTTGGTTCATTGGCTTTTGGTTTGTATATACCTTTTGCAATAGCTATAGTTCGTTGTTTGTATTGTTCTTTTGACATTATCCCTATTGTTAGTGTTTTCATGTTAGTTATTCTCCATATAATACTCTGCCGTCTTCCAAAAATCTTCTATAAGTTGAGAAGCTGACTCAAACTCATAGGCAATAACTTCCATTTGCTTATGGATATGGTCGTAAGTCTCTTTTTTTGCTCCATATTTTTTGGAAGATTTAAAACTATGTGCATTGTCATATCCGATAACTCTTCTGTTGTGCTTATCATGCAAAGTTAACGAATATCTAATACCGTAAGGCATAGCCACACTTACTTCCACCCTATGGGCTTCAAACTTTACCCAGTATCCATTGTCCATAGGGAAAGTCTCTCCATCAAGACAAAGCAAATTTTCTAAGTCATCCATCGGATTCCTTTTGTTATCATCTAATGATAACTATATTTAATTTAAAACTATATTAATTCATCATATTATAATATAAATATATTTCAATATTATTTAATTATTATAGAAAAACTGATTTTTAGAGTTATGAAATATCATCACAACACCCCACCCTTTTCCACTTTCATCATATCGTGGATTTTTCGGCTCAAAACCTTTTTCAAAGACAAACGAGTTTTTGGCTAGTCGTGGGATAGAGAAGATAGAGTGGTGTTTGTGAGAAGGTGGGTTTGAGATTTTATTTTAATACTTCTTATATTTTTATTTGATTGTACTTGTCCCATTTTTTCAGATTTAGAATTATGGTGACAGCATACTAATTTAAATAATATGCGGTCACCTGATTTTTAAGGTAAATTTATTGGCTACTATGATTTGTTATAGATTTTGTTTTAATATAAATGCTTAATAAATCCAAAAGATAATTACTTGAATCGGTATCTTCTAGGGAAGCTGTTTTTGTCATACCTATGGTTTCTAAAATTGGAATAACATCATTATCAGTATCCTCTAAGGACTCGGTAATAGTCCTTCCGTATATATCATTATCAGTATCTTCTAACGATTTTGTGATTGTTCTTCCAAAATTATTGTCATTGTCAGAATCCTCTAAACTTCGTGTCATAGTTGATGCTGAAATATTATTTTCTAATATCACTTCAAAACTTGACAGATAAGGCTTTTTCATTTGCTCCCTCCTATAAAAATATATATTATAGTTATTATAGCCATCAATAATAAGCTTCTATGTAAAAATAATTCTATATTTTTTACATAACTAACATGTACTTGTGAAAATAATTCAGTCCATCTCATGTTTGAATAATAGAATTTAAATTTGCTATAGTCAATAGTCTTATCAATAAAATCATCATATGTTTCTCTTGTAAATGTACTCACAGACATGGATTGCAAATTAAATATTATCATATTTACTAATAGAATTAATAGGTAATAAAATAATATTTTCAAGATTAAATTTTCATCAACTATCTCAGTATAAAAGGATTTTATACCATCTAATTGTGTAAAGATTATTGATATAAAAGCTGCTACAAGTGTAATATAGAAAGTTCCTTTTGTTCTAGCTGTGTTTTTTGAATCATTATAAACATTTGTATCATCTTTTAAAATTTCAATAGATTCGCTTTGCAGTTTAGAATCATATTGATGATAATTACTTTTAAAAAAACTATCAATTTCAGTTCTTGCTTGATTTATTTTTTGACTTATAATATTTTTTAAAGAAAGGAGATGAATAAAATTAAATTTTTCTTTATATGTAAAAAAATAAATTTTATGACTTCCAAATGGAATCATAAAAAGTGAAAATCTGTATTTTATTTTTTCAGGATTATAATCATTTTCTATAGTATGAAAATTTTCATCATGAGATAGTTGAAAAAAAGGTATATCAGATAAGATGATTTTTTTAATATATTTAGTAATAGGATGATTTATTTCATAAATTAATCTAGTCACTATAAAATATGTAATAATAGTTATACCAATCAAACTAACTTGGTATATAGTCTCAAGCATCTAGATACCTCATTATTTTATCTGAAATATCCAAATTTAATTTGTTTTCTAGCCATAGCCATTGTCCGTTTGGATTACATTCTAAAAAGTAATATATATTATCTCTTACCATATAGTCAAAAGCACCAAATTTCAAATTCGTAAAATTAATAAATTTCATACACTCATCAAATATTATTTTTGGTGTATCAATAAGTTCATACTTTGCATTATTATTATTTCTCCAATCTACCTGATTTGAGGTTATTTTAACTGTATAAAAAGTGTTATCTATAAATGTGATTCTCAATTCATAATCTGCATCTATTTTTGTTTGAAAATATGTTGGGCTAAGTTCAATATTGTCAATTTCTTTATTAACTGTATTTGTCAAAACATGTTTATTTTCTGTAATTTTACCTGTAGATAATGGTTTGGCAATCCACTTATAAGGTTCAATTTTTTCATTAATAAAATTCGAATCATTAGAAATAATACTCTTAGGACATTTAAAACCTAGTTTTTTTGCAATGAATAACTGATAAATCTTGTTTTCTATTTGTCTTAAAAAAGTTGGTTTAGATAAAACCTTTCCTTCAAAAGAATCCACAAAACCAATTATAAAGTTGTATATTTCTTTTTGCATATAATTTCTATATTTTTCTTCATAATCAATTAGGGAAGGTAAGAATATTTTTCTAAAATATATTGATTTTATTTGTCTAAATAAATCTTTAATAATTAAATTAGCTTGTGTATCTTCATAATATATGTAATCACCTGTAATAGAGATTTTATATTTTTCTAGTTCATCTAAATTTAGTCTAATAATATTATATTTAACACTGTATTTTTGAATGAGAAAATCTACAGTAGCATCATATGTAGATGTTACAATCAAAATATATTTTTTCACTAGATTCCTTCTCGTATCTATCACTATTCAATTAACTCAAATTATACAAAATACAACCTTAAAATAAATAAACAAATAATATACACAAAACATATCATATATTAAAACACCCATAAACCATAAATAAGGCATTTATTAACATTCTTCTATAAATGTTATATATGTTTAATATCGATATACAAACGATAATAATTGAATTCTCTGATTAATCCATAAAAGATAGACTCTGAATCAAGTTCAGAGTGACAGTATTTTAGTCATTTTGAAACGGTATTTCAGTCATCTTGATACTGAATCAACTTCAGTATGACAGACTCAATATCTGACATATTTTATCACTCAACCATTTCCTTGAGTTCATCGAACCTATATCTATCTTGCATAATTGATTTATTGTTTTGGTATATCTCTTTTTCTTTTTCGTTGAAATCTTTATCGCTGTGTTTTAGTTTGTCAAAAATAGATTTTAGTTCATCTTGATTTAGGGTTGATAGGTGGTTGTGTTTCATCATATTTGGAATATCTTTTATATTTTTTGGCATTGGGAAATTTGTATAATATTGCCCCAATTTATTCACACCCCAAAAATCAATACCAAGCTTCATATAAAATGAAATAGAGCTTGATACACATAGCATTTTGACCCTTTTTATATTTTGTTTTATCAATTTCTCATCAAATAAAACTCTCAAAATTTCTTTTGCATAGCCTTTGTTTCTAGACTTTTTGGGTGTAAGAATGTTGTGAATGGTAAGATAATCTTTGTTTTTGGATATGGAATAGAAAAGATAGCATACCACTTTCTTGTTTTTGATTAGACAAAGTGGAGGAAAATCATCCCAACTATAATAGTCATCCCACCAAAGCATAGCTTGTTTTGCAAATTTGAGAGTATCAAAATGACTTAGTTTCAAAACTGATTTGAGATACCCTGCTCTGCTTAAATATTTTGTTTTCATATTGGTACTTATACATATTTCGTACCAAAGAAAGTTTACTTAAGTATATTATTTAAATCTATCTATCCAATAATTAGGTTTTCTATGCAAACTTGCTACAGCAACTATTACTATCTCTTCTTCCCTTATGTGATAAATTATTCCATAAGGAAAGCTTTTTATTAAACATCGTCTGACTTTTTTGGATAGTGGATGCCAACCATAAGGGTAAAACTCTATTAGTTCTAAACTCTTTTTAAATGACTCTATAAATCTACTACCAAGACCTATTTGCTCGTATTCATAATAACAAAATGCATCATCTAATTCAGCAACTGCTTCATCTAAAATGGTAAGTTTCATTTATTGTATTTTGCAAGAACTGTATGAACATCAGAAGCTTTTGTTTTTCCTGTTTCATACGCTTCAATTCTTCTTTCTGATTCTTCCACCCATATTTCATCAAGTTCTTTATTTGGTGTATCCAAGCTTAACAAAAGCTCATCAATCAGTTGTATTTTATCCAAAGGATTTAAGGAAAGTGCTTCTTCTTTTACAGACATAATACTACTCCTTTATTTTAATATTTTACAATTATATCATAAAAATATTGATAAAAATGCACTTTAGTTTAAAAATCGCTTAATCTCCGAGGAATGATATTTGCATTAACTTCTATAAATCGACACAAAGGATTTCATATGATAGCAATACCTCTTGACTCACAAAACTGTACGACTATTTCTAAGCTTTACGGTAATGCACCGTTTTTTGCACTACTAGATGAGCAAAGCGGAGCTTTCAAGGTGATAGAAAACAAAGAGATTTCCAAAGGTCCAAAGATAGGTGCTTTTTTGAAAGCAGTAGGAGCTGATGCTACCGTATTTTATCATATGGGTGAAGGTGTCTATAAAGGGTGTGATGAGGCTTTGGTGAATGTTTATACTAGTTTTCAAGAATCACTAACTCTTGAAGATATATTTCAATCGTTCAACAAAAGCTCACTTACTATGCTTGATGAGACCAACTATGTGGAACTTCTAGTATCCGGCGAAGGTATGAACAACTGTCAATGCGGATGTAAAAAATAACAACAATAAGAGTCTATCATGAGTGCAAATGATTATAGTGTATTAAAATTTCAAATAGAAGCTTTGCTTCTAAGTTTTGCCGATACATCTGAAGCGGTAGAGTTTGCAAAAGATATAGCAAAAAAATCCATTATGCCAAACCACTTATATGAAGATTTGGGACTTTCAAGCCGTGCTGAAATGAATAGGCTTATGACAAAACATTTCAAACCGTTAGCAGATATAAAACCCTCCGATATTAGATGGAAAAAGTTTTTGTTTGATACTATCGGGGAAGTTGCACCGGCTTGCAAGAGCTGTTATGATCAAACTAACTGTTTTGGGTGCGAGTTAAGACAAAGCGAAGCTTTAAAAGGATAAAAATGAGTAGTCATCAAGAAGCATTAAATGCGTTTAAAAACGGAGATTTACAAAAAGCTCTTGGGATTTGGGAGAGTGAAGAAAACCTTTCAAATGCCGTAGGACTCTATAATCTAGGGCTAATATACCAAAACCCAAAACTTCAAGACAATGAAAAGTCACTTTATTATTTCAAACAAGCTGCACTTTTGGGACACGGTAACGCATCTTTTAGATATGCTTTGACTTTGCTCGGTAACAAAGGCGACAAAGAGAAGCTAAAAGAGGCGTTTACTTTTATGAAACAAGCCAAAAAAAGCGGACACCCTATGGCACACAATATGATGGGCGGGGATTCCTTTGCCAATGAATCAAATCCTATAAATAAAGACTTTAGAGCAAAAGATTATGATACCAAACTTTTAGTCATAGAAGATGTTTTGAATCGTTTTATAAGACCTATTTTACACAAAGACGGCGGTGGGATAGAGCTTATAGAATTTATTGACAAAGATGTTATGGAGCTAAAACTCATCTACACGGGTAATTGTTCCGGATGTACTTTGGCATCTACCGGTACATATCAGATGATAGTCAATACGCTTTTTGAAGTAATAGACAAAAATATAGAGGTTTATACGTTATGAAAATAGCATTTGCAAGTACGGACGGAATACATATCAACGAACACTTCGGCTGGTGCAAAGAGTTTTATTTGTATGAGCTTGACGGCGGTGCGTTTAAGTTTGTTAAAATCATCGAAAGTAAAGATGAAATTCAAGATGAACTAGACAAACTCACCTACAAAATAGACTCTATTCAAGAGGCGAATATAGTATGTGTAGCTCAAATAGGACCAAAGGCATCTACTATGGTCAAAACGGCGAATATCTATCCATTGAAAAGTGTCAATGAAAACGAACTTATAAGCGATTTTTTAAATACGCTTTTAAACCTTATAAACACCAATCCACCGCTTTGGCTTAAAGCTGTCTTAGCCAGAAGTGTATAAAAAATATACAATACACTTAGACCCAAACTGTTTAAAAAATAGTAAGATTTTATTATAAGAATTATAAGAAGGACTTAGATTGGATTATATAGAAAACTGTGACGTGGCTTGTCTTGTAAAAGATGAATTGGCAACATTATACGAAATAGCACTTTTGGTATCCAATAATATTGATTTGGAAAACTCTCTGAAAAAAGCGTTAAAAGTACTTAAAGATAAGCTAGATTTGCAAAAATGCGTTATTTACACTTTGGAAGATAATATCCTAGAAGTTTTTAGTTCTATAGATTTCAACAAAATGCAAGAAAATCTAGCACGTTACAAAATAGGTGAAGGGGCTACGGGACTTGCCGCAAAAACAAAAGAACCCGTAGTAATCACAAATGTACACACTGATGTGGTATTTTTGAATAAAAGTGGCAACAAAGACTCAAATACCGTATCATACATAGCAGTACCTATGCTTATCAATGAAAGAGTTGTCGGGGTACTGGCGGTGAGCTTGGTAAAGAGTACAAAAATCGGTCTTGAAGATACGGTCAGAATACTTACTATCATAAGCTCACTTTTTGCTCAAGCTATCAACTCATTTAAAACAATAGAGAGTGAACGAGAAAAACTAAAAGATCTCAAACTATACTACAAAATGGAGTGGGATGCAAAAGTTCACAACTTCGGCGATATAGTGGGTGAAAGCCCTAAAATGCAAGATGTTTATAAAGTGATAGAAAGAATAGCTTCTACAAACGTAACGGTTTTGGTGCGTGGTGAAACAGGTACGGGAAAAGAGCTAATAGCAGCAGCTATTCACAAAAGAAGTCAAAGGGCAAGTGAGCCTTTTGTGAAAATCAACTGTGCGGCTATCACCGAAACACTACTAGAAAGTGAGCTTTTCGGGCATGAAAAAGGTGCTTTTACCGATGCAAAAGAGATGAGAAAAGGGAGATTTGAACTAGCTGATAAAGGGACTCTTTTCCTAGATGAAATAGGCGATATTAGCCCCAATCTACAAGTAAAACTACTGCGTGTTTTGCAAGAGCGAGAGTTTGAGCGAGTGGGTGGAAGCAAAACTATCAAAGTAAATGTAAGACTCGTGGCGGCAACAAACAGAAACTTAGAAAAAATGGTAGAAGAGGGAAAATTTCGTGAAGATTTGTACTACAGACTAAACGTAATCCCTATAAATCTCCCACCGCTTCGTGCAAGGGGTGATGATATAAAGCTTCTTGTGAATTTTTTCCTAGAAACTGCTATCAAAAACCACAAAAGAGAGGTTATTATCACACCTCAAGCTATGGATGCTTTATGTGCATATCCATGGCCGGGTAATATACGAGAGCTTCAAAATACAATAGAAAGAATAGTGCTAATGGGGACACCAGAAGGTATCACGGACGATGAGATGTCTTTGCTATTACCTGCACTAAAAAGGGATTAATATGCGAATAAAATACAAAGATGAAGCTCTAGAGCTTATCGATGAGTTTGTCGAGGTGGGATACAAAAGCGAGAGAGTAAAAATCCTGTCCAAAACAAACGAAAATATCACCATAGGTGGATATAACAATACAAAAAAAGTAGTTTTGATAATAAGTATGCCTGATATTGATGGGATAAACACTCAAATACAAAAACTAGATACCTATCTTAAAAACATCGTTGTTGACATTGATTGTTTTTTGGTTATGTCCAATGAAAAAGTATTTGATTTGAGCCTATCAAAGCTTATTCCTGTTTGTGATAAATACAAAGAATTCGGTACTATGTACGGTACTTTGATAGTAGATGGAAGTTTAGAAAATGAGCTATGCAAGGCTTTATTTATTATAGGCAAAGATGGTGCAATATACTATGAAAATACGCTAGAAAACTTATCTGATGAGTTTGATTTGGAAAGATTATCTATAGAGCTAAACCGTGCTTTTGGTTCATACACGGGCAAAGGGTGTAGTTAAGTAGTAATTAACAATCATATTGATAAAATTCTCTATGATTTTAATATTATAAAGGTTATATATGAAATTTTCACTTTATAGCATAGCTATTTTGTCAACCATATTTTTTAGTGGTTGTAACTCTACCCCTAAATGTTCCGATGACCAAACTGTACAGTTATTGAATGAGATATTAGACAAAAGTTTTATCAAATTTACTATTGACAAAAGCACTATCAGAACAGTTGATGAAAATTCAAAAACAGGTATGTACACTTGTAAAGTTCAAGCAAAAGTTGAACTAGGTGATACATTTGGTGAAAACAAATTTCTTGAAAATATGCAAACTCAAGATATTACTTATACGGTAGTATTAACGGATGACAAAAAAAACTTTTATGTTGAGATTATAAAGTAACTAGTTACTAAAAGTAGTTACTTTATTTCTACCATCTGTTTTTGAAAGATACAATGCCGTATCGGCTTTTTTTACAAGCTCTTCAAGAGTATCTCCGTCATTAAATTCTGCTATACCGAGACTTATGGTTTTATGGTCTACTATTTTAAATTTAAAACTATCCACTGCACTTCGTACCTTTTGGGCTACTATCATCGCTTCATCTTGATTTGTTTCAGGACAGATTATCAAAAACTCTTCACCACCGTATCGTCCAAACATATCACTTTGTCGTAAAGCTTTTTTGATAACTCCAGCTATTTGTTGTAGTACAACATCTCCTGCATGATGACCAAAAGTATCATTTGTGTGTTTGAAATGGTCAATATCAAGCATAATAATAGATAGATTTCTTTGATGCCTTCTTGAGCGTAAAATCTCAATATTTAATAACTCTTCTATTTTTCTTCTATTAAATATACCCGTTAGCATATCGGTAGAAGAGAGCTTTTCTAACTGTTTTTTTGCAGTAATATCCACACCTATAGACATAAAGGATACTATATCGTCTTTTTCATCTTTAATAGGTATTATATTTTGTTCAAGCCAGTATTCGTCACCATCTTTTCTTTTATTTTTGATTTCTCCACACCACTCATTACCGCTATCTATTGTTTGCCAAATCTCCTCAAAAACTTTTTGATCGGTATCAGGATGACGTACGATATTGATTTTTTTCCCTATTAATTCCTCTTTATTGTAACCGCTTGATTTAGAAAAAGCTGTACTCACATGGGTAATAGTAGTATTCGTTTTTGTCGTAGCCGTTATTACGTATTTATCTATTATTTTTGCAAACCTTTTCAGCTCATTATTTGCCAAAAGCAAAGCTTTTTGAAGCTTTGAAGGTACCGATGAAGCATATAATGCCATCAAAATACTAAGTATGATACTCAATACTATAACTATTACCGATGATTTTATTTTTTCATCTATTAATGACTGTTGATATTCTGATTTGGGCTTCAAAATCAATTTTGCATCATCAGCATTATTAAGGATTGAATCCAAAGAATAAGCAAAAAACTCCTCACCGCTTGGCTCTCCTGCAAGTATAGACGAAGCATCTTTTGGGAAATCTTCAGTTAAATTTCTATTTACGCCTGTGTATCTATTCCACGAAAAATCATTGTTTGGATGGATAATATAAAATCCGTCTTTATCTATTATATAATGCTTAAAAGTCGTAGATGTTTGAATTCCTTTTATTAAGTTGTTGGTCAAAAGATTGACTATAACCATACCGGCAAAGCTTTGATTATTAAAAATAGGTTTTGCTATACGGAAAGTTGGACGAAAAGGCACCTCAATTTTGCCGTTTTCTATATTCAAATCAATTTTTGAGTGCCAAAGCTCTGACTTGGTCATGTTAGAAACTATCTGAAAATAATCTCTAGAACTTTTATCCTGTAACTTCTCGCGTACCACGATAAAAGGCGAACTATTCTCGTTTTGTCTATCAATCCTTATTATTTCCATACCTTTGGCATCAATAAATCTCAATTGCATAATCTGATTATTAGTTCCCACTATAGCAAAGAAAGTATCCTCTAAATTTTTTCTTATATTTTCATCTTTTGTCAAAATATATTGTTGTAAATTTGTGTTATAAGAAAGAGAATCAACTATATCATCCATTTGTGTTACGGTAGGTTTTAAGATATTGTTGGTTTTGATAAACAATATTTCTTCCGCTTGTTTTTTGATAGTATCTGATGTATTTATCATCTGTATTTCATAGCTTACAAACGTAGCAAAAAAAGTTATAACAACACCGAATATAATAAAATACACGGTAAACATTCTTCTAAAATTTTGTTGATTCATATAAAAATAACCTTATTTATAAATGGCATATTCTAGCATAAAAATTGTAAAATTAATATAAAATATTTAGTTATCATTAACGGAACACTTTTTGTATATCAAATTGTTATATAAAACAAAGGTCGTACAATGGAAAATTTAATAGAAAAAATAAAATCTGATGAAATTGTACTTTTTATAGGAACCGGTGTATTTAAAGGACTTTTAAACTCTCAAAATCAACCTCTTCCTTATGATAGCGACTCGTTTATCCTTAGTATAAACGACGGGAAACCGCTTCCCCAAAGGCTTATGTATGAGTATAGTCGTGCTTGTATGAATATAGAGCAAAAAAAAGGGAGAGCCTATCTTGAAAACTTGATAGAAAATATCTACAAAAATCCCTACCCTACCCCTAAAATCTATGATTTGGTAGCACAAATAAAGCCAAAATATATAATAGATACAAATATAGATGATAGTTTGCAAAAAGCCTATGCCGATACTCCTCATTTTTTGATATTAGGAACAAGCCGAGTGATAGGATATGACGATAGGTTTGAAGTATATGAGTATGACGGTATCTCCTACAAACCTAGTACAAAAGATATCCTAGATAGTAGCAAACCTATACTTTTCAAGCCTATGGGGTCGCTTAGTCCCAAAAAAAGCTTAATAGTAAGTGATGCCGATTTTGTGGACTGGCTCACTGAGGCGATGGGTGGATATGCGATACCCCCTTACCTAAAAGAATACAGAAAAAACAAAAGCTATATTTTTGTCGGTGTGGATTTCAACAAAGATACTTTTAGAATGGTTGCAAATGAGATTATACTTGGAGGAGCCGGTGGATACGTAGTCTATGAAAAAGATGAATTATCCAAAAAAGAGAAAAAGTTTTTTGAAAATCAAAAACTAACTCAAATAAAAGAGGCACTATGAGTGATGAAAGAAAATGCAATTTTTGCGGAAGTTCCATAAATAGCGTAGATAAACTTTTTAGCGTAGATGAAGTGAGTATTTGCGATAAATGCGTAAGTATGTGTCATAGTGTGCTAGAAAAACAAAGCCTCAAAAAACAAAAAGAAGAGTTTAGTCTAGGGTTATCCGTACCAAAACAAATCAAAGAGTATCTTGACGGTTATATCATAGGTCAAGATGATGCCAAAAAAGCCCTAAGCGTAGCTATTTACAACCACTACAAAAGGATAGATAAACCATCTTTTAGAGGAATAGAACTAGAAAAAAGCAATATCTTACTTATAGGTCCAAGCGGAAGCGGTAAGACGCTACTGGCTAAATCTTTGGCAAAAATCCTAAATGTCCCTTTTGCGATAGCAGATGCCACAAGCCTAACGGAAGCCGGATATGTGGGTGAAGATGTGGAATCTATCCTTTCAAGACTTTTGAGTGCTAGTGATTTTGATGTGGAAAAAGCTCAAAAAGGGATAGTTTATATAGATGAAATAGACAAAATAGCAAAAATGGCGGGAAGTGCAAGTAGCGGTAGGGACGTAAGCGGTGAAGGTGTACAACAAGCACTGCTTAAAATGCTAGAAGGTACTCAAATATACGTACCTCAAAAAGGTAAAAAATCATCCACAAGCGATAATATACTTTTTGATACGAGTCATGTCCTTTTTATTTGTGGCGGTGCTTTTGTAGGGCTAGAGAAAAAAGAAGAAAAATCATACAAAATGGGCTTTTTGAGTAAAGACGAAGAAAAAAAACAAAAACCGCTAACACCGAAAGATTTGATAAACTACGGACTAATACCTGAGTTTGTCGGTAGGATTCCCGTGATTGCAAAGCTTGAAGAGCTTACTTTGGATGATTTGATAAGGATACTAAAAGAACCGAAAAATGCACTACTTAGTCAATATACTGCATTGTTTGAGCTTGACGGATGTGAGCTTGTGTATGAAGATGAAGCCATAGAACTTATAGCTCAAATGGCATTAGATAGGGGTGTGGGTGCTAGAGGGCTTAGGGGTATTGTTGAGCAGATTATGCTTCCACTTAGCTATGAGTTACCGAGCTTGGAAAACCTTGTAAAATGTACCATCACCAAAGAATTTATATCAGGAGATAGCGAAGCTTTGCTTGTTTTTGAAGAAAAAGAGGCAAAAGAAGACGATAAAGAGATACAAATTGCCGTTGCTACGGTATAGGAATTGCATAGTTATTTTTGTATTGTGATTTTTAATTTTAACAAATAACATAAGCGATAAAATATTTTTGATAAAGTTCAAGGCGGAAATTTACAAAAAGAATTATCGCAATAAAGGATTAATTATGGCTGTAAGAATAACTGCTGAGTGTATAAGCTGTGACGCTTGTTTGAGTGAATGTCCCGTGGAAGCTATCGTAGATAACGACACAAACCCGACTGAAGAAGATTATTACTATGTCAAACCTGAAACTTGCGTAGAGTGTGTAGGTCATGCAGATACTCCAAGATGTGCAGAAGCCTGTCCGACTGAGGGTGCTATCGTATGGGATATGCCTTATACGGTAGAATTTAATAGTTACTATCTTAATGGACACGAAAGCAACAAGTACAAAATAAGAATCAATAAGAAAAAAGATGTTCTTATGACACCTGATCAAAAAGAGATGCCTTTTAAAGAAGATATTTCTATGGATTTAAGAAAATCAGAGGCTAACGTAGCAGTATAATAAATAATATCGAGTTTAACTCGATATTATTTATTTAGTTTTTATTCTATGGTATAAAAATTGCATATCCTTTTTTAAAAGGAGTGTATGCTATGCCTAATGGAGTTGATACAACGGAACTTATTGAAAATATGAAACATATCAATAAGTTTAGGTCTGATTTAGAAGAATTGAACAAAACATGGTCTCAACTTACACTTCTTGGACAACTAGGCAATACCACCACAGATATGAGTAAAACTCAAAATAGTTTCAATGAGCTAACAAAAGAACTTATATCTCAACTATCATCTAAAACCATCAAAAAAACAGTTAATGAAATGACTTCCATAGCTCAGGTTACCGTTGATATTGTTATCAGAAATTTATTTGAAAGAACTGCCGATATAGGCTTTTTATCAACAGATGGCGAGATTATTAGCTTCTTAAAAAACAATAGTTATGATATAAATGCATACCGACTACTCAAACTTAGATTTAAAGAATATACGGCAAAATACTCCGTTTACGATGATATTATTTTATTTGATAAAGAGGGTAAAATAGTTTGCAGACTTAGTCAAGATGCTTGTGAATACAGCAATGATGAAATAGTAAGTATGTGCAAAACAACCAAAGATAACTTTGTGGAAACTTTCAAATATCACGATTTTATCCCAAACAAACAAAACTCTCTTGTTTATAGCTATAAAGTAGAAGACGATGATGGCTCAATACTTGGGTTTTTGGCACTTAGTTTCAAGTTTGAAAATGAAATGGATATGATTTTTAAAAACCTATCAAAACCAAATTCAAAGGCTGTTATTATGCTTCTTGATATAGACGGCAAAGTGATAGCATCAAGCGACTCTTACCATATCCCAAACGGCGTTTATTTCAATACCGATACTTCAAGTGAGTTTAAAGTAATATCATTTGCAGGAAGAGACTATATCGCAACAACTTGTAAAACAAACGGTTATGAAAGCTTTTACGGGCTAGGATGGCTTGGACATATTATGATTCCCCTTGAGAGTGCTTTCAAAAGTTCTTCAAAAGAGATACAAATAAATAGAGATATATTATCCATCATAATGCAAAATGAGTATTTATTTGAAAAAGAACTCCTTGCTATATCGGATAAAGCAGACAAAATACAAGCAGAACTCAACAGAACCGTATGGAACGGAAATATCAAACTATCATCGCAAAACACGACTAACACTTCATCGTCATTTGCAAGGTCAATCCTAAAAGAGATAAGATTCACGGGTGAAAAAACAAAGATTTTATTTGAAGACTCTATAAAAAACCTCAATTTTACTATTATGGAAGCATTGCTTGATGATGTTGGATTTTTGGCGACTCTTAGTATAGATATAATGGATAGAAATCTTTATGAAAGGGCGAACGACTGTAGATGGTGGGCACTTACTCCTGCAATGCGACAAGCACTAAGCTACAACCAAAACCTAGGCACTCTAAAGGATATTTTGGAATACATAAACTCCCTTTATACGGTTTATTCAAACATCATAATCTACGATAAAAACAAAACTATAGTAGCAGTCTCAAACAAAGACTCATCGCTAATAGGGATTGAACTTTCACAAGAATGGGCTAAAAATACGTTAAGCATCAAGGATACCTCAAAATATTGCGTAAGCGAGTTTGAACAAACTTATTTATATGACAACTCTTACTCTTACATCTATAATGCGTCAATTCTTCACGATGAAAATGATACTGTTGTAGGTGGTATTGCTATTGTTTTTGACTCTACTACACAATTTCAAGCAATGCTAAAAGACTCTTTGCCGAAAAACATTCAAGACTCACAAATGTTTGCTATGTTTGTAGAAAAGAAAAACCAAAAAATCATATCATCAACAAATAGCGATTTTACTATAGGTTCAAAGCTAAATATCGATAATGACTTTTTTGAACTCAAAAATAACCAATCAATGTCAAAAATAGTTAAAATCGGTGATGTATATTATATCGTGGGATGTAGCTGTTCTAAGGGTTATCGTGAATATAAGAGCAAAGATGATAGCTATCAAAACGATATATTGTCATTTGTTTTTATCTACGGCGGTAATAGCAAACAAAACATATTGCAAACTTTTAACACAACCAATCATCACTATCACTACACGGAAGATGAGTCTGATTATATGGATATAGCTACATTTTATATAGGCAACAAATGGATAGGCGTAGATGCAAAAGATGTGATAGAATCTCTTGATATAGACTCTTTACAAACTCCTATTACTATGGATTCAAACCATCACTTCAAAGGTACTGTTTTGTACAAAGAAAACATTGTAAGCGTCCTTGATATTACACACTTTATAAAAAATAGTATGTTTATGAAAGATACCAAAGATATTATTATCATAAGATACAAAAACTCTTCTCATGACCATACTATAGGGCTATTAGCAGATAAACTAGGAGAAATAGTATCTGTACCAAAAAGCAAAATATCAAAACTTGACGACCACTTAATAGGTGCAGGTATGCTATCTCAAAGCATAGTCATACCGCCAAAAGAGATAAAAGAGGAGCAATTATTGACTATTTTAAATATAGAAAAGATTTCTAAGCTATAGATTATCTCAATAACACCTTCAATACTATAATACAAAGGATAACCTATGGGAAAAATAGAAGAAAAAATAAAACAAGATTTGATGAGTACCATTTTTACGGATACTTTCAAAATATACGAATTTATTGATTCAAGATTTAAGCTAGATGAAAAAACAAGAACAGATGTAATCTCAAAAATCAATGGATTAAATAATGAATTGACTGTGATTTTAAGAGAGGTTAAGCTCTCGTAAAATTATCCATATCAAGAAGAATTACGTTATATTTTAGAAGATTCTATACACTTATGAAGTTTCTTATCAAAAGTTATAATTTCATCTTGAATTGAATAAGCACATAATAAACAATCTACAAAATCTATATTTCTTGTTTTAAAAAGTTCTAATGCTTTTTTAATAATATTTTTGTTTGAAACTGAAATATTCTGGAAGTTGATTAATTCTGTTAGTTGATTTGAAATATCTTCCTTATTGATTTCATACACCCCATATAATACATATACAACCTCTGATAGTATCTCATTGGCGATAAAAACACTTTTTGTTGTTAAGATATTCTCAGCAATATTTGCCATCTCGATATTATCGTTTACTAAATACCTTATAATATAATTTGTATCTATTCTAAATCATGTTTCTGGAATTTTTTCATCACACTAAGCTGCCAAGCATTTTCTTCCGTAGATACTTTAGCACTGTTGGCATATTGATTAAAAACACCTCGAAGTGATTTGTGTTTTATTGGTTTCATTATATCCATATGTTCTTTTTCATCAAGAGGGAACATAATAAATTCAACATCTTTGTTTAGATATTCTGTAGGTATGTAAATATGAAAATCATTTTTAGTAGGTCTAATAACTTCTCTAATCATAATCCACCCTCCTATTTTAATTTGACCAATTCTAACACAAATAAAATTATATATAAATTATATAAACAATATTAATATAAATTCATACTCTATATCAGCCCTCTTACATATCCATCTCAACCATCTTACCATTGACAATCCGGGCAAACTCTTTGCCAAACTCATATGCTTTATCAAGCTCATTTTGAGTAGGGATTAGTTTGATTTTCAAAGGCTCTAGCGGTACGCGGAATTTCAAGGCTTTCATTCTGTCGTTTATCATATTCGGTGCTTCACCGCTCCATCCGTAGCTTCCAAATGCACCTCCTGTTTTGCCTGTTTTTTCAAGCAACATCATACAGCTCAAAGCATCCCAAGCCGGTTTTGGTGCATCGCCGTTGATTGTGGGCGTTCCTATGAGTATCCCGTCGCTTTCTTCAAGAAGATTTAGTACATTGTTTTCTTCTAGCGAAGCCAAATCATAGACATTTACTACCACATTCGGCTCACTTTCGCACCCTAGCTCTATCGATTCAGCCATATCTTTTGTGTTTTTGTAGCTTGTGAGATAAAAAACAGATATGATTTTCTTATCACCCCTACCTCCGAATATCCCTTTTTGTTCACTCCAAGATTTATAAAGATTGATATATTTGATAGGGTTTTGTCTGATAATCGGTCCGTGAAGTGGAGCTATGAGTTCTATGTTTTCAGCATCATATAGTTTCAAAGCATTTAAAACATGCCTTTTAAAAGGTCTCATAATATGGTCGTAATAATACTTAAAGGCATAGTCAAAATCACCAACCAAATCATCAAAAAGCTTTTTGTCAAAATAATGACTTCCAAAAACATCACCGCTAAAAAGCACTTTATCATCAACCAACACACTACTAATAGTTTCAGGCCAATGAAGATACGGAGTGCTTAAAAACTTAATGGTTTTACCTCCTATTTGGATAGATTTACCACTCCAAACAGTCTCAAATTGTATCTCATCAGAGTGAACGACCGCTTTTATCATAAGATTTGCTTGTGGCGACATCATTACTTTGGCATTTTTTGCCCTACTTATAAGCTGGGGCAATGTACCGCTGTGATCAGGTTCTAGGTGGTGGACTATAATATATTTGATTTCATCATAATCACACAGTGATTCTATTTTGGCAAAATATTCATCACCAAACTCCTCTTTAACCCCATCAAAAACCACTACGCCATCGTCTGTTTTGAGCAAATAGGCATTATAACTACTCCCGTTTGCCGTCTTCATAATAATATCAAATGTTCTAATATCTGGGTCAAATACACCTATAAAATATAAATCTTCTTTGATAAGTACGGGTTTCATATAATTGCCTTATTTTTTCCAAAATATATGCAATTACAATACCGTTAGACTCTTATTAAATCTCTTAATAAAAACCCCTAAAACCTAATCATACCCTGAACCAAAAACTGATTAGTTTATGTATGTTTTCCTTCACTTAATATAATAATTTCTTTAAGAATCCCGACATAGTATTTGAAAAGTGTTTGTTGGGGCTTTGTTATGGCTTAATCGGTGATTTAGCTATTGAAATTTTGATGTTTGCTCCGTTGTTATTATAAAAAACCGGTTTTGTTTTGAATCTATTGTTACAAAGTGTAGTTATCAGTTCTAAGCCTAACCCGTTTTTGTGTAAGTCACTAAATCCCATGCCGTTGTCACTGAAATTGATAGTGATATTTGTATCAATTTCTTCTATATTTACTATTATAGTAGGATTTGTTTCTTGTGCTTTAAATGCATATTTTACAGAATTATTTATACATTCCGTCATTATAAGCCCTATAGTAACAGCATCATGAATATCCAAATATAGCCCTTTGGAGACAACATACCTTTGTATATTATATAGTTGTATCGGGATAATACTATCAAGCAAAGTCTCAAGATAATGTTTTAGTTCTATTGCTCCTGTATATTTTTTTTGTGCCAAGAGGTCATAAGCTACTGATATGGTAGAAATATTATTTTCTATCTCTTCTAAAACACCTGAAATATCTTTTTTGGATGCGTGTAACGATACTATACCTGATATTATTTGTAGATTATTCTTAACTCTGTGGTTTAGCTCTTTGAGAAGTAGCTCTTTTTGTCCAACTTCATTTTCCAAATCTATCTTTGCCTTTGTAAGTTTGGTATTATAAAGATTAAGTAATCTATTTCTATAAAGCAAAATCCCAAATACAAAAAACACGACAACGGAAACTATTATCAAAATTCGCCAAAACATAGCATAATCGATACCTTGTTTTATATCGATACTCACATATTTATTTATGATTTCTTCTTTTTCTGCCAAAGAAATAGACTCTATAGCCTTATTTAAAATATTTACTAACACATCTCCTTCGCCTTTGACAACACCTATACTAAAAGTATTTGGTACCTTAGACATTTGTCCTGCAACTTTTAAATTAAAAAAACCCTCTTTTTTTATTGTATATGCCGATACGTTCATCGTATTTAACGTCATGTCGGCTTTTCCTTTTGATACAAATCTTAAGGCTTCCAATTCACTATCTACCAATATGATTTTTAAATTAGGGTAAATGTTTCGTATTATTTCTACGGTTGAATAATCTCTAGGCAAGGCTATTGTCTTATTTTTAAATTGTTTTACATCAATAATAAATTCATGCTCACCTCTTGTAATAAATACTCTTGGCTCTTCATGTAAAACTTGTGTAAAATTCAACCACTTTATCCTATCATCCGTGATATTTAGAAAACTAAGAATATCGCATTTGCCGCCGCGTGCAGAATCCAAACTCTCACTCCAACTAACTGTTTTATAAAGTTCAAATTTGATATTAGCCCGTTTTGATATTAAATTCAAAAAATCTGCAGCTATTCCCTCATGAATTCCATTTTCATTAATTCTCTCGATGGGCATCCAATTAGGGTCAACACAAACTTTTATAATCCCTTTAGTAGTTAGATAATCCCTCTCTTCCTTTGTTAACTCAATATTATTTTCATATTTATTGAAATTTGAACCAATCCATTTATTAACCAACAATGCTTTTTCTTCTTCCGTTACGGAGTTAAGACCTTTTTGTAAAATCGAGTGCAGTATTTTATTTTCGGGATTTACTCCAAATCTTACATCTTCTTTACCTATGCCGTCAAAATTGAACTCATCGACAATCTTCAAATTAGTAATATTGTTTTTCTTGGTAAAATAATTGATTGTAGCCAAACTTTGAATAATAGCATCTATCTTTCCATAACTTAAAGCCTTAGTTAAATCTTCATACTTGGTATATTCAACGATTTCCCTATCTTTCAAATTTTTCAGTTTGTCGCTATAAAATATATCCTTTAAAATACCTATCTTTTTCCCTTTTAGGCTATCAAAGTTACCGTATGTACCAAAATCATCTCTGGTAAAAATAACTGTCGGTACTTCAAAATAAGGGGTTGTAAAAGCTGTAAATCCTTCTCGTTCTTTGATATAAGATATATCAGTTATTACATCTATCTTATTATCTTTAAATTTATGTAAATTATCTGACCATTTACCTACAACTTTTGTAAATTTAATATTTAGTTTATTTGAGATTAAACTGAATAAATCAACAGTATAACCTTTAATAATTTTGTTTTCATAGAAAGAAAAAGGTGCAAAATCACTCAAAAATGCGACGGAAATGGTGTTTGATTCTAAATATTTAATTTCCTCATCGGTTAAATTAATTTGTTCTGCTTTTAAGCACGTAACTAACATAAACAATAAAAACAATCTATATATGTTACGCATGTCTAATTTATCCTATAAATTTACTTTACATCCAAGTAATGAGTCATGTTCAAATATCTCTTTACCTATTTTCTTGCTCATTCTATGAAATAATCCCCTTTTTGTAGAACCGGTCACACTTTCATCATACCAAATAGTGTGTTCTACTATATTCATAGGTACGTATTTACCACGATTAAGATAACAGATATGAAATAAATCTGCCTCTTGTTTTGTAAATTTTACAATTTCATTTTTATATTTTAAAACTTTTGTTACTATGTCATAAGCGTATGCGGAATCATTGCAGATAGTTTGTAGTTTTGTCGTACAAAGCAATAAAGAGTTATAAAGGTCTATTTCTTTGAAAGGCTTTGTGATATATGAAAAAGGTTGTGTCGCAAAAGCTTTTTTTAGAGTCGGAGCATCACTATACGATGTAAGATACAACACCTCAAACATACCGAATTGCTTCAGTTGTTCTACAACATCAATACCTGTTAATTCATCATTGAGATTGATATCGCATATTACGATATTCGGCCGTGAAGTAGCGAACAATTCATAAGCTTCTATATAATTTGAAGCGTATCCTACGATGTCAAAACCTTTTCTAGTCAAAAAAGTCTTTATTTGCATAGCTATCAAAGCTTCGTCTTCGATGATCAAGATTTTGTACATTACCGTATCCACTTTAATATATTTGTTATTTCATTACAAAATAATATCTAAATTAATATTAAAGTGGATATAGTTAATTATTTTTTATTTTTTCATCATACTAAGCACTGCCGGTAAGAAAATCAAATCAAACAACAACGCACTATTCAAAGCCGTCACCGTCACTATAGCAAAACTAATATTAGGGACGAAATCACTTACCAAAAATATGCCGAACGTAATAGACAAAATAAACGTAGTAAGTATCATTGCATTCCCGCTATGGCTTATGATATAGTCTATGGTATCGGCGAAGTTTTTTGTTTTGATAGCTTCAAAATACTTGCTAAAAAAGTGTATAGTATCATCTACGGCTATACCTATGATAACGGCTGCCGAGATAGCTATACCTATATCCACGTCTATCCCCATATACCCCATAATTCCACCTACTATCAAAATAGGTGCGATATTGGGCAATACAAAAATCCAAAGCATTGATAATTTTCTAAAAATCAAATACATTGCCAAACTAACAAGCAAAATAGTCATAAAAAGTGAAACTACCAAAGTATCGCTTATCATGGATTGCATATAGGCAAATATGGCACTTTGTCCTTGTACTTCCGCATCGTATTTTGTTTTGGTAGCAAAATAGTTTTCTATCCACTCTATCATCGCCAAATCTTTTGATGTCGGCACTATATCGCTATAAACACTAAGTCTAAGAAACCTCTCTTTCGTATCCATTTTATCATTTATCTCCATCCCTTGAGGAAGACTCATAGAATAAAGAAGCAAATACTGTGCATTTAGATTTTTATTATTGGGTATATCGGATGTTTTTTCGCTATTTAGTACCTCATTCATCCTTACTATAATATCTTTGAGTGAGCTTGAAAATCTTATATGGGCAAACTCTTGTTTCAAATCACTTTCAAACTTCTCTATAGTATTCAAAAACTCGGGATTTTTTATCCCTTCATCTTCCTTTGAATCAAGTATCACTTCATATACCATAGACCCCGTTAAATTCTTTTCTACAAAGTTGCTTCCGCTTCTAACGATTGTGTTTTCTTTGAAATATTTAATACTGTTGCTATCTATTTGTGTGTATCTCAACCCATATCCTGATACCAAAATAAGCAGTACAAATCCTATTACTATTTTTTTATCGTGTTTTTCTATAAAGTTTCCGTACCCTTTGGTGGATAACAAATCAAAAAACGTAAGCTTCTTGACTTTATAATCATCTTTTACCGTAAGTATAACCGCAGGTGCAATAGTCAAACTCAAAATAAGAGCTATAATCGCACCGCTTGTTATGGCTATCCCCAAAGTTGAAATAGGCTCGATAGGGCTTATCCCAAGGGTTGCAAAACCGATAGCAGTAGTAAGTGACGTCATCGTGATTGGTATCACATTTGTCTTCATAGCTACAAAAAGTGCCGTTTTATTATCTTCACCACGTAATTTATAATAAACCCAAGCAAGATATAAATGCATACTGTCTGCTATTGCTATGGCTGTCACGAATGACGGTATATTTACAGTAAAATTGTTGAGTTTGTATCCAAGTATCATCTGAATAGACAAAACACTCAAAAAGGTAAAAACAACTACCACAGAAGGTATCAAAACACCCAAAAACGTCCTAAAAAGCAAAAACAACAATCCTACTACGCTAATAACTGCCAAAGGCATAAGTTTCATAGCATCTGCTTGTGAAATCAATACCAAAGAGGCAGTCACGGCAGGTGCACCGCTAAGATAAAATCTGTATCCGCTCACCTCACTCAAAGGCTTCAATATCTTCTCTATTTCACCCATTACATAGATATTTGACTCTTCTTTTGAGCCTGTACTAGAGGCTAGTTTGACCGCTATCATTGTAGTTTTGCCGTCAGGTGAAATAAGCTGATTTAGTATCAGTCTATCACCTAGTGCAATATCTTGTTTGGCTTTTAGGTCATCATCTACGCTTAATATAAAATCTTCCACATATACGTCGTCTTCTTGGGAGCTAATATGTTGATAATTACTTAGTGAATTGACTTGCGTCACGCCGTCTATTTGCTTAAATTTATCCGTCAAATCGAGTATTATTTCAACTGCTTTTGGGTTGAAAATACCGTTTTCATCCTTAAACGCTACGATAAAAGAGTCATCACCTCCAAATACCGAGCGAAACTTATCATAATCTTTGATGATAGACGAGTCTTTGTCAAACCATATACGATAACTTCCCTCATAGGCAATATTTCTCAAAGATATGGACAACAATGCTACTACTAGTGTTATACTCACGATAATGTGATATTTGTACCTATCCAAAAAATCTATATACTTATCCATAACGTTTCCTAAAAATGATATTGAAGACAAACTACGTTTCTATAGTCGTCACTTGGTTTTAGTTGCAAAAACTCACCCAAAACAACCAAATCATCGGTTAATTTGTGTTTTAGTTCTACTTTGAAAGTTTTGTCGTGTGTTTTTATATCATACAAAATACCGCTTTTGAGTTCGGTCATCGCCGTGTCGTTGAAGTTGAGTTTCACGGCAAAAAACAAATCATTATCGTAGATTTCCGAAATATCTACGTTTTCTATTTTGTTATCTTTGTAAAAATATCTATAATACTCTCCGTACAAATCCATATCCAAACCGCTTGGAAGATTGTAGTTTTGTTCTACTCCCATACCTAATTGTGCATAATCACTTATATTTTTATCATCCAATACATCGGTAACACTCCCTTCAAATTTGAAAAGAGTATCGTTATATATCGTGTTTGAAGTAACCGATAGTTTATTGACCTTATAGGCATATTGAGATAGGCTAAGTCCGTTTTGAACAAAATACCTTTTATTGTCATATCCGTGCACAAAAATCACTTTATTGGCAAATTCTTGTATATCAAACCCATACAAGGCATACAAACTCGGCGAATATCTCGAATTTTGGAGTTTTAAATCTCCTTTATAAGGAAGCGGTAAAGATAAGTCTTCAAACTCTTGTGACGGGAATTTTTGTTTCTCTTCATACAGCTTTATACCTAATTCCAAAACACTATCTTCCGAATAAAAGCTATTCCATAGCCCCCAACTCCCTATTTTGGCATCTTTATCAAAGGCATCTACCAAATAATTTTTAGTATTAAAAGTATCTGCGATATTAAACCCCTCTAGCTCTCCGAAATACTTAATTTGTTTTCCAAATACCAAATCTTTTGTTTTTGCGTAAAGTTCGTTTACCTCTACAAATCTTCTATCGTTATAATCTGAACTATACATATATTGCAGTGTTGAATTTAGTTCAATATCACTATAATCATACTTTACCCTTGTCTCACCGCCGATAAGCTTTTCATAACTGTTGTTTGAGTATGTAAAGTATTTGAGATCAATATTTGACCTATGTTCTAAGCCAAATAAAGATGAAACACACAACACCGCAAAAGCTATTTTTTTCATTGTAGAACTCTTTGGGAAAAATCATCTTCACTTAAATTTTGATTGATTTTATCATCCGTATAAATCAAAATAGTTCGCTTATTTGTCTGAACATTTAACATATCTATTTTTTTGACTCTATATACATTTGATAGCTTTGCATACTCCACAAATGATATTTTTTTTAGAAGTTTGTTTTGTTTATCAAAATATTCACCGAATTTGGGCAAATATGTTTTTTTGTCCACATATACTATTTGTTTTGAATATGCAGAATTTTTATCTATAGGAATCCTCTCTATTACGAAACATTGAGTATCTTCAAAACTATCTTCTTTTACGATAGGTGCATAATCGTATTTTTTGTAGTTTTGAGATGAAATATCCTCATAACTAAACTCACTCCCCATAAATGAACCTGATTTGTTTTTGGCTAAAATCCTTTTTGTTCTTTTAAGCTCAGGAAGATACAGCCACTGGTCATCATCACTACCGATATGCTCAAAGCTCAAAAGCTTTGTATCTTTGACGTCCATCGGGTACACAAATGTCAAAAGAGATTTGTCACCGTTATCTCCTTCTAGTTTTTTTAATTCAAATTTTCTTTGATTTTCACTCCCCGTAGCATTTATCAAAACCATATCTACCATAGAAATAGAACTTTTATATCCATACATTACATCATAGGATTTTTTAGCTATCTCGTATGCATCATTACCCCAAATCACACTTATAAAGAGTATTAAACCTGTCAAAACTCTCTTCATTTTTTCCTCCAAGTTTTAAAGTTAACAATGATAACATATTATGTTAACAATGTCAACATCTTTTTTTATGATATAATACGTTTATGACAAAAAATGAATATCACCACGGAAATCTTAAAGTTGAACTTTTAAAAATAGCATTTGATTTTATCAAGGAAAATGATGTAGATAACCTAACCCTAAAGGTACTAGGGGATGCTACAGGCACTTCTAGGTCTGCTATATATCGCCATTTTGCATCCAAAGACGCACTAATAGAGAGTATGATTTTGGATGGATTTGACTATTTTGATGCTATCGTAACTCCTATTTTACTCGATAAAAATAAACACCTGATAGATAGATTTTATGTAGCCGGTAAAGAATACATCAACTTTGCAACCACAAATCCAAATCTATACAGACTACTTTTCGGTAAAAAATACGCACTCACAAGGGAACGACTGGTAAGCTTAAAAGATGAAGATTGTAGCGGTTTTGGTGCTTTAAAAATAGCTATTGAAGAAGGTCAAGCAAACGGCATACTAAAAAAAGAGAACTCATACGAGCAATCTATCGTAATATGGTCATCGCTTCATGGGCTTTCTAGTCTTATTATAGACGGTTTTATGGATGTAGGAGAGATAAAAGACAAACTTTATGACGGTATGTTTGATATGTTTTTATCTGGAATTGCATCAAATAAAATCAAACTTCTTTCTACTTTACCTTTTGCCGATAAGTTTATGCAACCTGAGAAATGATTAGAATATACTTTTTAGTTTGTTAAACAACAATCCCAAATACTCCCACACTGCCGTTTCACTTTTTTGCATATCATAGCCGCTCGGTCTGTCAAAATAATCCACATTTGAAGCTTTATGACCTGTTGGTGCAGGTATCGGAGATAGCCCCACAAGATTAAAAGTATCTATCGCCCTACTCATATGAAATGCACTAGTCACCAAAATAAAAGGCTCGTTTCCAAGTAATTCTTTGATAGCAACTGCTTCTTCATAAGTATCTTTTGGATTTGAAAACGTTATAATGTCTTCTTCTTTTACACCAAGCTCAATAGCCAGTTTTTTTTGCATAAAAGCGTGTGGTACGGCGTCATTACCGCTATATCCTGAAAAGATAAGTTTTGCATCCCCTATTTTATGATAAAGCAAAACACCTTCACTTACCCTAGCAAGCGACGATTCATCCATTTGTGATATTATGCTTATATTATCGTTACTTGTATGCCCGCTTCCTAAAACTGCTATATATTTTATATCTTTTGGTATTTGAATCAAAGCTTTATTTGAATATTCGAGATTTGATATAAGAGCATTGGCAATGGGATTGTAACTAAAAACAAAAAGTATCACAAATGAACTTATCAAAAACACTTTTGCATGATTGTATTTTTTGATAAACAAAAACAACAACCCGATAATACTTAGCAAAAATACAATACTCATAGGCATCATCATACCGCCTATAACTTTCTTTATTAAAAAGCCTATATCCATTTCAATCCTTTGATTTCGTATTATACAAAAATATTATATAAATCCAACTTATCATAATTTTGTCATTATTATTACAAATAAATTACATTCTTCATAACTGTATATTTTTTGACCAAATAATTATTATTAGCTGTGATTATTAAATGATACAATTCCTTAATTTGAATTAAGGAGTGACTATGAGTTCTATATTAAGAAACAGGTCAATAGGAACAGAACTACAAGTTAGTATGAAATATATGGAAAACGTAAATGAGTATGCCGATGAGCTTACAAGCCTAAGCAAAACATGGGAGAATTTAGAATTTTTATCTCAATTTGGAAATACAAAAACAAATCTTTCATACACAAAAAGCCAATTTTCGGCACTTACATCCAAACTTCTTGGACACTTAGCACAAGAAACACTAAATAAAACCGCACGTCAAATGCAAATGAAATCTCAAGTTGCTATCGATGTACTTATAAGAAACCTATATGAGAGAACTGCCGATATAGGGTTTTTGGCTACCGATGATACTCTAAGAGAATTTGTAATAAATACAAAATCAAAATATGATGAAAATTTCGAGAATTACTCAAAAAATATCAAAAACCATTTAAGAGAATACGTAGCAAAATATAGCGTTTACTTTGACGTGGTGCTTATGAATACAAAAGGGACTATTTTGATGAATCTTGATGATTCACACAACATAACCCAATCAAAAGACTCTTTGATAGAGTTGGTAGTTAATACGCAAGAAGACTTTATAGAAAGCTATAAATATCATGATTTCACCCCTGCATACAACAAAACTTTGGTTTATGCATATAAAGTAACACAAACAAACGACAAAAACTCACCTGTTATTGCTATCCTTGCACTTTGTTTTAGATTTAGCGATGAGATGAGAGAAATTTATAAAAACCTTATTTCAAAAGAAAACAAAGAGTGTATTACGCTACTTGATAGAAGCGGTACGGTAATATCTTCAAGCGATATTTATCATATTCCGGTGGGTGCTAATTTGGAGCTTGTACTAGATGTTCCTTACAAAATAGTATCTTTTGGAGGAAGAGATTATCTCGCAAAAACTTCTACAACAAACGGCTATCAAGGCTTCAAGGGTATGGGGTGGTACGGTCATATAATGATTCCTATAGAACATGCTTTCAAACTAGAAGAAGCAAAAGAGATAGGGATAGATGAAGAGATGATTTTGGCTATTTTACAAAACGGCAAAGACTTCACAAACGATTTGAAAATGATTCCAAAAGAGGCAAATTCTATACAAGAAGACCTAAACAGAGCGCTTTGGAACGGTAATATAGCTCAATCCAAAACAGACAATGCAAACAAAGATTTTACAAGGCTATTGTTTAGTGAAGTCGGAAGAATCGGTGCTTTGACAAAAGATGTATTTAATAAATCCATATCAAATCTTACTCAAACTATGATCTTAAATAACACCACATCTATTTCATCTTTGATGATAGATATTATGGATAGAAATCTTTATGAAAGAGCGAATGATTGTAGATGGTGGGCTTTGACGAAAGAGTTTAGACAAATACTCTCTTCAAATGAAATATCCAATGAGCAAAAAACTAGAATGGGTGATATACTATCTTATATAAATAACCTTTATACGGTATATACCAACCTTTTTATATACGATAGAAACGGCATAATACAAGCAGTATCAGACCAAACGCAAACAAACCTAATAGGTAAAAAAGTATCAAACGAATGGATAGATGAAACATTAAGACTCAAAAACACAAGTGATTATTGTGTAAGTAGCTTTGAGCCTACACCTTTTTACGGCGGTGAATCAACGTATATTTACAATGCGGTTATAAAAGAATATGAAGGTGAAAAAGCAGTGGGAGGTATAGGTATAGTGTTTAACTCTACAAAAGAGTTTTTTGATATACTAAACGACTCTTTACCGAAAAATTCAACCAATGAATCCTTTGCCGTGTTTACCACGAGAGAGAAAAAAGTAATATCTTCCACAAATGAAGCAATAAACATAGGGGAATATCTAAAACTAGAAGATAGATTTTTTGCACTCAAAAACGGTGAATCATACAGCCAAATCATAACTTACGACGACAAATACTATGCTATCGGAGTAACTTGTTCAAAAGGGTACAGAGAATACAAAAGCTCAAACGACAAATACAAAAACGATGTTTTTGCTTTTTATTTTTCTTATATTTCACAAGCAAATTTACCTATTGCAAAAACTACTCACGGATTCAAAATAGAATCTCTTGCAACCACTACCGATACGGCTGAGATAGGGTCGTTTTTCGTAGGTGAGAAATGGCTAGGAGTCCATACAAGCGATATAGTAGAAACAGTGAGTATCAAACAGCTAGAACACTCCATAGATTTGGATCAAAACTCTATTTTCAAAGGTACGGTAATATACAAAGACAACGCGGTAAGCGTCCTTGATATAAAATCCCTAATCCATGAATACAACGATGAGGCATATAGCGATATAGTCATTATCAAATACAAAAATGCAGTCCAAAAACACTATGTGGGTATCTTGGTAAATCGCTTGGGCAATATCACGGAAGTGGATTCAAACAAAATAAAACCGATAGAAAACCACTTCATAAGCGGTGGTACTTTGATACAAAGTATCGTGATACTGGATAATCAAGAAGAAAACAAAAAACTTCTCACAATTCTAAATCTTGAAAAACTAAGCGATACTTTTATAAGCTAATGTTTGTAACTGGTCACAATTTGTGACCAGTTCATCTTTTTCATGATCGCTTAGCTGAAATCTAAAATCAACTGGAAATCTCTCAATATTTCTTTTGACTGCTTGATTTAACACTTTAGTTTCAACACCATATAGCGTTGCTAAATCTCTATCTAGCATTACTTGCAAATTTCTTATAGTATATATTTTATCTTTAATACTATTTTCATTTATCATTAAAGTATTCATTGCACGACCTTATATAGAATTTCAAAACTTTAACACAAAAATAGCTTTACACTTAAAAATATTGCAATATGTAATATTTTTTTAGATTACTATAAAATAATTATAATATACATTTAACACATCAAATAGATATTTTAATTTACATTTGATTGACTTAATGTATCTTTTTTGATACAATACAAAAACATTAACATTGGAGAATGTAATGCAAAATAAACACATAGGTAGTGATTTTGATGAATTTTTAAGAGAAGAAGGTATTTACGAAGAAGCCAACGACTTAGCAATAAAAAGGGTAATTGCATACCAACTAGAACTTGAAATGAAAGCACAAAAAATCACAAAAACAAAAATGGCTGAAATGATGAACACAAGTAGAGCAGTAGTAAATAGATTACTCAATCCCGATAATACTTCTCTAACTTTAAACACACTAGAACTAGCCACAAAGGTATTGGGGAAGAAGTTGAATATATCAATCAGCTAAAATTACAAAGCAAAAACATGAATTAATAAAAGTAAATTTTATGCGAACAAAGAAAAGGCCAAAAGGCCTTTTCCCGTAAGAAGAATCGTATTAGATATTATCTAACACAATCGAAGAAGTAGTCAGTTTTTGCTATATCTTTTGTCTCTTCATCAAGTTGATCAAGAACTGCATTTGTAATCCATGTTAGAAGATTTAATGCCCCCTCATATCCACTGATAGAGTATCTATGTAAATGGTGTCTATCGAATATCGGGAAACCTATTCTAATCAAAGGTATTCCTGTATCTCTGTATAGTTCTTTACCGTAAACATTTCCAATCATAAAATCAACCGGTTCAGTAAACAATATACTTCTTAATGCCCAAAGGTCTTTTCCTGCCCAGATTTGGCAAGATGCAGCAGCCGGAGATTTAGCAAGGATTGCTTTCATATCATCTTCCCAGCCTTTTTTCGGTGCATTGTGGCAAAGTACATGAGTAGGCTCTGCACCCATTTCAACTAAGAATGAAACCACACCTAGTAAGAAATCAGGGTCACCCCAGATAGCGAATTTTTTACCGTGCATATACGGATAGCTATCTTGCATTGCATCTACTAATCTACCTCTTTGAAGTTTTAGTTCAGCCGGAACCTCTTTGCCTGTTAATTCACTCAAAGCCATTACAAACTCATCTGTACCGCTTAAACCGATTGGGTTAAGTGTAAGATATTTTTGTTTCCAGATATTTTTTAGTAATTTACCTGTGTTTATAGTTGAATATTTTTGTAAGCTGATACTTGTTCCAGCGTTTCTTGATGTTTTAAGATCTTCAAGACTTGTTCCACCGCTAAACATTTGATATTCACCTGCCGGTGTATCCCATTGGTCTGCATGGTCGCCTATCATTACTATTTTATCACTAAACATTGAAGCTATTTTTTTAACTTCTCTCAAACTTCCGATATATGGTTCAAAACCAGGGATGATGTTGATTCTTTCTTTGTCAACAACTTTTTCAGTATTTTCAGGTACGGTTTGTTCCAAAATACTTCTCATCATATTATCATAACCTGTTATATGGCTACCTACGAATGATGGAGTATGAGCTGATGGGATAAGTGTATCATCCAATTCACCGTTTGCTTCAGCACGTGCACCTATTGTAAATGCATGTAAGTCATCACCGATAACTTCTGCCATACAAGTAGTTGATACAGCTATCATATCAGGTTTGTACATAACTTTACAGTTAAGCAATCCCTCTTTCATATTTGATAGCCCTCCGAAAACCGCAGCACTTTCACTCATAGAGTCAGATACGCAAGGTGTCGGCTCTTTGAAGTGTCTTGTAAAATAACTTCTAAAATAAGCAACACAACCGTGGCTTCCATGAACATAAGGCATAGTGTTTTCAAAACCAAGTGCAGCCATAACAGCACCTAACGGCTGACAAGCTTTCGCAGGGTTTACAGTGATAGCTTCTCTTGCAAGATTTTTTTCTCTATAATCCCACCCTTTCATCCACTCTGCTACTTCTGCAACTTTAGCAGGATTTGATGCACCTACAGAGCTTTCAAATTGTTTTTTGTTAGCCAAAACTTCTTGATATTCCGGTTTTTGGAACAGTTTTTGTCCGTTTACTATTTTTTCTACATTTTGCATATTACACCGCCTCTGCTGTTTTTTCCCATGGAGCTTTACTATGAGCCCATACAGGAGAAGTTAAAGCCAAGTCCATATCTTTTGCGAAAATTGCAAAAGCATCATATCCATGATAAGGACCACTATAATCCCAAGAGTGCATTTGTCTAAACGGTAAGCCCATTTTTTGGAATACATATTTCTCTTTTACACCACTTGCAACAAGGTCTGGTTGTAATTTTTTAACAAAAGCTTCAAGTTCGTATTCATTTACGTCATCATAAATAAGTGTACTTCTACCTAAATCTTCTTTAGTTCTTTGATAGTCGTCACCGTGAGCGAACTCATATCCTGTTCCGATTATTTCCATACCTAAGTCTTCATAAGCACCTATTACGTGTCTTGGTCTAAGACCTCCAACATATAACATTACTTTTTTGCCTTCAAGTCTTGGTCTATATTTTGCTATAACGGCATCTACCATCGGTTGATATTTTGCTATTACTTCTTCACATTTTGCTTGAATAGTTTCATCAAATTGAGCTGCAATTTTTCTTAAACTTTCAGTTGTTTTGCTTGGTCCAAAGAAGTTATATTCAATCCATGGAATATTGTATTCCTGTTCCATATGTCTTGCTATATAGTTCATTGATCTATAGCAATGTAATAAATTTAATTTTGCTTTTGGAGCTATTGCCATTTCTTTATAACTAGCATCACCTGACCATTGAGCTATTACTCTAAGACCCATTTCTTCTAGTAAAATTCTTGAACTCCAAGCATCCCCACCGATATTATAATCACCTATGATTGCTACATCATAAGGAGTTGATTCAAAATCTTTTTTGTATGAATTATCACTAAATACATAATCTCTAATTACATCGTTTGCTAAGTGGTGACCAAGTGATTGAGAAACACCTCTAAAACCTTCACATGATACCGGAACTACAGGTTCACCTGTTTCAAGGTTGTGTTTTTTAGCAACAGCTTGAATATCATCACCGATAAGACCGATTGGACATTCACTTTGGATACTTATACCGTTGTGTAACGGGAATAATGTATCGATTTCTTCCAATGCAGTTTTTAGTTTTTTATCTCCACCGAAAACAATATCTTTTTCCGTAAAATCTGTAGAAAAGTTCATAGTAACAAATGTATCGACACCTGTTGTACCTATATAATAGTTTCTTCTTCCGGCACGTGAGTATTGCCCACATCCTATCGGTCCGTGACTAATATGAATCATATCTTTAATTGGACCCCAAACAACCCCTTTAGATCCTGCATAAGCACAACCTCTTTGGCTCATAACACCAGGTACTGTTTGTTTGTTACTTCTTGTAGTGCTACAAGCACCTTTACCTGTCTCAGGAGAGTCAACACCTAAGTGTTTTGCTCTGTTTTTTTTCACTTTTTCCGGGTAACTATCAAGAACTTCTTGTATTACCTCTTTTTGTAAGCTTTCTAAATTTGGATTCATCTGTTTACTCCTTGTTTAAGCTCTAATGCAATGAGAATTATTTCTCGCCTAATATTTAATTATTTCATTTGTAGGTAATTTTTAGACAAGTTCAAGGCGAGATTGAGGAAATTTACTGTAGTAAATGACGCAAATCTCAACAAAGAAATTGTCAAAAAGTATCACAAATATTAACTGTTTACGCTACTTTGATTCTGTATAGATTCATATCATCGAATTTTTTACAGAATGGTTTTACACTGTCGCCGTCAACTGTTTTTGATATTTCACTGATTTGATATTTATTTGTATAATAAATCATTTTGAAACCATCTTTTTCAGGTACATCAGCTTTTTTGTAATAATCAACTAAAGCAGTAAACATAAATGAACCAGGCTCAACAGTAAATTTTTCTACTACTTCACCTTTTGAAGTCTCACCAGTTACTTCAACAGCTTTTATTCCTGATAAATCACCTGCACCGGCAGTTACTTTTTCTATCACTTTATCAAAACTTACATCATTTCCCATACTAGCAGGAAAGTGGTATCCACATACGAACATCTTTTTCTCCTTGTTTTAAAGCTACTAAGTCAATGAGGTACTTAGTAACTAAGTTTTTTGATTTTATATTTTTTTACTTTCTTCTTCTCTTCTTCTTGCTCAGTACCTCAGTTTCTCAGTACCTCAGCATTTTACTTACGCTTCTTCCGCTTTTTTACCGATTGCGTCAGCTTCTACTTCTTCTTCCAAACCGAATTCCATCAATAGATTTTCAAGGTCATCCATATGAAGCGGTGTAGGGATAACTTTCAAATCATTTTCTATGATTTTTCTAGCTAACTCTCTATATTCCATAGCTTGTTCAGATTTTGGAGCAAATTCAACAACTGTCATTCTTCTAAGCTCTGCTCTTTGAACGTGGTTACTTCTTGGAACGAAGTGAATCATTTGAGTACCGATTTGTGTAGCTAAGTTTTTAGCTAGGTCATACTCTCTATCCGTCATTCTAGCGTTACAAATAAGACCAGCAAGTCTAACACCACCGGTATTTGCATATTTTAAGATACCTTTTGAGATATTATTTGCTGCATACATAGCCATCATCTCACCTGACATAACGATATATATCTCTTGAGCTTTACCTTCACGGATAGGCATAGCAAATCCACCGCAAACAACGTCACCAAGAACGTCATAAGATACGAAATCTAGTTCATCGTTATAAGCACCCTCTTCTTCTAGGAAGTTAATCGCTGTAATAACACCTCTACCAGCACATCCAACTCCCGGCTCCGGTCCACCTGATTCTGTACACATAATATAACCTTTAGTTACTTTTTCATCGTCCGGATGAAATTCACCGGCACCAGGTTTGCACACATCTTCTAATTCTAAGTCCTCAACCGTTCCGGCTTCACTTGCTAGTTGCATAATTGTTGATTGAGCTTTCTCATGTAATATAAGTCTTGTTGAGTCCGCTTTTGGGTCACAACCTACTATTAGTATTTTTTTACCAAAATAATGACACATTGCCGCCAATGTATTTTGAGAAGTTGTAGATTTTCCAATCCCACCTTTACCGTAAAATGCTATCTGTCTTAACTCTGACATCTTAAACTCCTTTTGTTAAATATTCACAAAAGGTTATTGCAAATGGTGTTCCATAGAAAATTTTTTGAAGAAATAAAACGGGTAAATTATCTTACCCGCTTAGATTTTAAGAAAGAGTTACCGTATATTTCATACCGTCATTATCGATAGGTACTATATCTAACTTAGCGTGTATAAGTTTTGCAATATTTTTTGCTTCAAGTATAAACTTATTTTCAATATTCCCTACCTCATCAAATATAGAGGTGTCTTTTATATCAAAACCGCTGTTTACGACTACGATATTTACACCGTTTTTCGTTTTAGAAATATCTACATTGATAGTTTTTGTAATTTTCCCTTTTTTTAACTCTTTTTTTATAACATCAAGGCAAGAGTGTTCCACAAGAGCAAATATCAATTGCTCGATGTAAAGTCTGTTAGCTTTTATTAAATCTTTTGACTTCATCGTATTGTTATAATCAAGTGATATTTTGTATTTTATATTATTGTACGTATAGTTCTCACACCGTTTTTTCGACAATTCCAAAATATCATTTAAATTTTGAGGATTGGTCAAAATTTTATCTGAATTTTCCGTTTTTTTGATTTCATTTTCAAACTGTAACAGCTTTTGAAACTGCAAACCATAAGCATCTATAAGCTCAAAAATCAAAGTACTATTTATCATATCTTCATTACTCAGGCGATTAATAATACTATCCAACATAGAAGTATCAAATAGTTCAACAAAATACTTTAGATTAAAAACTTTGTTTTTACAATGTATAAAATTATTAAGCTCTTTTACAAATGCCTTTTTCTTTTCTCCTGATAACTGCCGCTTTTCAATATATTTATGAAATTTATCGATACATATTTCATCATTAAAAATTAAATGCTTCCAATCAACGAAATCAATACCGTCAAGTTCTGTAAATAATCCTGCCATATTCTCTTTGATAGATTCCAAAGATTTATTAAGTAAAATACCTATAGCTTTAATATCATCTTCTATCATCGTATGAATATTATTGAAAATATACCTATTAAGTTTTATTTTACCCCTCTCATCGCTAGAAAAGACTTCTGAAATATTAAAAAACTTACTATAATTAGCTATTATGTTATCGGTATGCTCTACAATTTCTTGTAAAGAGTTTTCTATTACGTTTGAACAATCATTTACAATCACTAATTACTCCTTTTCACTCTGTAGTACATGTAGAAGTGATAGTATTGTTGTACATATTTACCCAGTTACTTTCATCCTTTACTACCATAACGTCACCTGATTTATTTTTATAGATTGTATCTATCTCTATCCAATCACCTACTTTTTGCTTTGCCGTAAATTCATCTTTATTTCTTAAAATTCTTAGAATAGTTGCATTTGGGTTACTTTGATTTCTTACGTTGATTCCACCGCTTACATTGACCGTATATCTACAATTATCCGTGCTTACCCCACTTTTTTTTACTTCTACATCTTTAAATGCATCTTTGATAATTTCACTTTTATCTATTACTATCTCTTCTTTAACTACACTTTTTTGTTTTGACTCTTCTTTTGCCAAAGGTTTTGGTTCTTTTTTCTCCTCTTTTACTTTTGATTTTTTCTTCAAATCACTTACATACACTCCGCTATTGTTCAAATATATAGAATACCAATACTCATCATCTATACTTTTTGATAGTTCTATCATCTTTGTTCTTGTATTTATAGATACAATTTTATGACTCAGTATATAATCACCCTCTTTGTATCTTCCGTCTATACTAAGGGTCATTTCATCACCTGCCTTTGTAGCGTTAGCTGAAGATGCAGTATCATCAAGATACAATACGGCATAATCCTTGCCGTTAAACTTATACATACTTCTTATTTTCAAATCTTTTAGCTTTGTAGTTCTTGTAAAATCGGTCTTTATCCTAGCTATCTCATTTTCATGATTAAATGTGTTTTTTGAGTGCTCTTCTCTTGTTAAAGCTTCACTATTTACTACATTTTGAGGCTGTTGGACATATACTTGTTGGTTTGGTGTAGAGGTATCCGAAGTACCTTTGTTTTGGATATTATTCATTTGTTCTTGAATATAATTTTGTTCAAGCCCCGTAATAGCCTTGAAAAACTCTTGCGACTGAGCTTCTAATACATCAAGTTTTTCATCTGCATAAGTATTGAAACCAATCCCTAGAAATAACGTAACCAAAACTATTTTTTTACCTGATAGCCATATTGCACTTTTTTTCATCATATTTATCCTTTTATTTAAATGTAAATTCATAATTAAATCCTCCTATATAAGTAGGATATTTCATAAAAAACGTCCCACTATTACCATATGAATCCGTCGCTTCCCACTCTCCTGAAGTCATTTGTGTTACATATCCGTTATATCCACCTTCGGCAACTAAATAATCTTTATCCAAATCATATAAATTGGTATTAAATACCGGTATCATAACGGTATTTCCAGTTTTGTCAGTGATTGATGAACCTTGCCTATAAAAAGAAACAATACCCCAACAATACATTTGATTATAGATATCTATACCGCACATACCATTTTCATCTTCTACTACTTTGATATTTTTCCATTTGATTTTTTTTATTGCAGCTTTAAATATCGTATCGTCTTTATTAGATGCAGTGAAATAATCCCCTTTTAGCTCATTCTTACCGTTTACCCAAACTATACCTTCACCAAACTCTAAAGAAGTGCCGTTAAGTTTACTTGATAAGTCAACAGCCAATACTTCGCTATCATCATTTTGTATATATTGATTACCCACTCCGCCGTTATAGCTTTGTATAAGCTCTGATATGGAATCAACAGCCGGCAATTCGCCCCATTTTTGACGAATTCTATAATAGTTACCGTTCTCGCCTTTTGCTACAAATCCTTGTAAACCACCCTTTAATGATGCAAATGAAACAGATGTTTGTACCTTTGTAGGGATACATAAATTAATACTTTTACCTTTTATAGTTTGCTTACATTTTTTATTATAATATTCATCAAGACCCCAAATCCATACATCTCCATCGTTTGATAAAGCACCTATTTTTCTATATCCTATAGTCAAAAGATATGTCAAATCTCTAAATAATACTTTGACACTACCATCCGTAACTTCAAGTTCAGTGGGATTACCTGTATTATCGTATTTTGATTCATTATTGCTATTTACACCTGAAAATCCGGCAAAATCACTTCCCCATCTATATATTTGACCGTCTTTATATCCACCTTTCCCGTCACTATTCGTATTTGCTAGAATAAGCCAAAGTTGATTATTTGCAAATACTTTCGTAGCTTTTTTGCCGTTACTCCCGTCAAAATATTTGCTTCTATATAACATCTCTTTGTCTTTATCGGTGTTTGTATTTGTGAAAAGTGCCGATGAGTCACTACCCGTACTTCCCCCACAATAAAGCTCCCCTTTAGTAGTAACTCCGCATGTACTATGATAAACCGTACTAAAAAAGTCGATAAATTTAGGTCTAAGAGGCGATGAAAAATAACTAATACCGTCTATATCATTATCGTATGTTTTTACCCTAGCCCGTACAAGCCCTGTTATTACAGGGTATCTGTTTGAATCACCGGCACTTGAATTTTCTTTGGTATAAGAATCAAGGTCTATAGATGTAATTCTATTAGCATTATTCCCCCAAGTGTATATATCTCCGTTAACTATCATACCGCCGGAACGTCTACTAAATTGTATTATAGTTTTACCTATATCTCTTGAATAAGAACCTATTTTTATGATACCGCCTATTTCACCGAGATTTATATACTCTTTTGCAACACCGTCTTTGATATGCAGTATAATCTGTCCGGCATAAGTAGCTTCAAGAGAATTTACAAGATTTGTAAACTCTGCGGTTACATTGCCGTTTGAATCAAGTATATTTACACTCTCATCTACAATCAAATCCTTACCAAAAGAAAATTTATATTTTCCAGTCGAATCATACCAATGTAGCACACCGTCACCGTCAAGATAATATTTACCGTTTCTATTTGCATAATTAGTAGTAATGAAGTCTTTATACTTTAAGATATATTTGTCATAAGAAAACAAAACAATCTCTACTACTTTACTTTGTTTACTTAGAGGTGCTTTTGTATATGTTCTATTTGCATTTGAATAGTAATAATCATACAGAAATGATTTTGATTTTATTTCCAAAGGTAAATTTTCTTCTACCTTTTTATCTGCAAATTGGATATTCACGCCTGTAAAAGGATTCTTTTTGTCAAAATTAGTATCAAGATTACCGTTTTCTATCAAAACATCTATAGAAGTAGGATTTGTCCCCTTATGCCTTACATATTCTCCGTAAGCTTTTGCTATTTGTTCTTCTTTTTCAACAAGTTTTTTTATCTTAGCCATTTCTATGTTATCCATATAATTTGTTGCGAATAAAAAACTCACGGTACAGAGCGTTATAAAAGATATTTTGAGTATATTCATCTTTTATTTATCCCCTGCTTTCATAATATAATCGACATAATAAATATTCTCTTTATCCCTGCTTTTGGTTATCTTTCCAAGATAAGAGAGTATCCCTTCTCCTGCTTTTAGACCGTTTGCAGTCGTAGCGTTAAGCTCCACCATAATAGCATACCTATCAATACACAGTTTTGTAGAAGTAACATATCTCAGCTTATAATCACTCAAAGAAAGCCTTGAAAAAATACCTTTTAGTTTTTGTTCAAGCTCTTCTTGTGATATATAAGCCTTTTGAATATTTTCTAACTTTGCTTTCATATCTTCGATTTTTTGTTTCATCTCCACGGACTTTTCTTGTTTTTCCTTGATTTCAAGTGTTAATTGCTCTTTTTCGTAGTAGTATTGAATAAAAGCTACGGTCTTAACAGCCAAAAATCCAACGGTATATACTACAAGTATGCCAAGTCCTATTTGCGTAATTTTGGATAATTTATTTTGACTTATACTTATCATTGTTTCACCTCTGTGTTTTGATGTGAAATACATTTTGTCACTTCGTTATATTGCGATAAATGGGTATCTAGTATTTTTTGTTGTCTTATCAATGCCCTACTTTCAAAATCAACTTCACTTCTTAAATCATCCAAAGAGGTATTAAAAAATACCTTATTTGATACAATGTCAAGCCCAAAGCCGATAACCCAAAATACCGTTATCAATAGCCCACTTACAAATGCAAGTCTTAAATAGTGTGTTTTGGTGTTAACTAATTCATTCATAGGCATTGTAAGTTCTTCTATATCACCAAGACTTTGAGCTATGACGGTATCATTTATTTTTATATTTTCTTTTACGATATTTTCAATAGCGTATTTATATCTCGAGTCTATCAAATAATTGAGTTTTTTTTGTGTATCGTCAATATTCAAAATAGCTACCAAATGCTTTGTTATCAAAATAGATTTTATAATATCATCGGTAATATAGTGTAAATTGATTTTTGAGGCATATATTGTTTTGTGGTTAAATAAAACCAAAAATTCCTCATCGGTAATATAAATCAAAAACTCGTTATCGTTAAGATATTTCTTTGAAAGTAAATTCAACGAGTATATTTTATAATTCCCAAGATATCTAGACATATACAAAGAGTATTTTTTGAAAAAACTATATGTAAATATTTTTTGTGACGCATCAAACTTTTCGTTTAAATAAAAAGCCTCACTGGCTTCTTTGGTTTTAAAATCGGTAGCTACTAATCGTACCATACTTCTTCTCCTCTTATGATAGCCATTGCATCTTCTTTGGTTATAAGACCGGCGTAATACTGTGCCATAGATGCTTTTTCTACGGTCATATATTCAGCAGGGTATTGAAAATCTCCACCGTGACCTATTTTGAACCTTACCACTTCCGCTATGGGAACCCTATCTTTAAAGCCTGTATGATTACACTCTTCGCAACCGACTTTTTTATATCCGCCCTCACCGTCTTCTACTTTACAAAACCCACATAGTTTTCTAACCAACCTTTGAGATACTATACCTCTAAGGTTATCTACAATATCCCCTTCATTTATACCTAGAGAACTTGTCATCCTAGCTACAGTTGCAGGTGCGGAGTTGGTGTGCATTGTAGAAAACACAAGCTGACCCAAGTTTGAAGCATTTACAAGCTGTGAAGCAGTTGCCGGTTCTCTCGTCTCCCCTATTAGTATGATATTTGAATCTTGTCTAAGAATATCGACTACAGCTTCAGGATAACCGTATTTAAACTCCTCACTAGCACTTGCAAACTCAGATAAATCTATTTGGAAAAATGACTCATCCACATATTCCACAGGGTCTTCTATGGTTACTACGTATTGTTTTTGTTTTGCTAGTTTTTGTAAAAGTGCATACATAAGATGAGTTTTACCTGACCCTACCTGACCTGTTATCAAAATCATACCGTTTGCATATTTTGTAAGATTTTCAAGTATTTGTATGGTCTCATCAGGATAATTAAGTCCTCTTAGATTGTGCGATACCACACCACGACCGCCTATCATCCTCATAACCAACGAAAAATTCATCTTAGAATTGATAAGACCAAGCCTAAATTTAATATTCTTCTTACCGTAATCATAGTTAACTATACCGTTGATACTCTCATAGTCCGAGTCTTCTTGGTCAGCCATAGTCACAAGTCTTCTTTTTAGAGTTTTAGCAAGAGCTATAGGCATCGTACCCATCTCTACTTTTATACCGTCTATCCTAAACCACAACGTTGCCGATCTGTTTGTTTTTTGGATATGTATATCTGAAGCCCCTAGCAAAATTGCTTGTCCCATCATTTTTTCAAAGTATTTGTTGATAGCTTCATCATTTTCTAGATCACTTTGAGAACCAAAGACTATCTCCCTATCTTCACCGAAAACCGAAGATAAAATACCTTCTCCAAGTACGACTATTTTTGTAAAATAAAACTTACTAAGTACATCAAAATCAAGATTTACTACATCACGTATCCCCAAAACCTTATTTTTTGTTTGTCTATCCTCTAATGTAATAATATACATAGAGGTACAAATCTCAAGCTTTTTCTCATCCAAACTTGACGAAGTATCTTGATAATATTTTGAAAGTTCACTATATGTAGCGTAATATTCATACCCAAGACTTTTGACAAAGGAGGCATAAGCCTCTTCATTTGCTATCAAATCCCCATAACCGCCTTTGAGATTGTATTTACTTTTTATCCCATCTTCCATATAAGCTATAAAATCAAATTCGTTATTCTCGGTCTGTTTTTTAATAGTATCAGTTATAATTTTTATCTGTTTTTCTACTACCGATGTGTAAAAATCTTTGTTCAAAACGACTTTTGCTTTATTAAATATTTTTTTCATGGCAACCTATCTTTTATTGATATAGAGTTTTAAATGTAAACGTACTGATGATAAGATTTATCATATCAGAACCAACAACTACCGTAACAAGCATAGCTATAAGCCAAAAAAACAATCTCCACTGCATCACCACATATGTAATATTCTTGTCATACATGGTATCGCATGTCTGATACAAAGCTTTAGTAACTGCCGGAAAACTAGTCTGACTAAGTTCTGAGAGCTTAATATCTGCCGTTATGATAGTAGGGAAATTGTATTTCTCAAAAGCTATATACAACTTCTTATTTTTATGTATCAAATCAGCCAAATCTGCAAAAAACGGTCTTAGTCCAACTTTAAAATAATCCTTAGATAAAATCAAAGATGTTTTATGAAAAGATATACCGGCACTTAACATACCGTTTAAAATACGGAACATAAATCTTCCGTCGGCAAATGCTTGAGTTTTAAACACTTTGTATATCCAAGCAGGTTTATATTTTTCTGCATACAAATACCCTATCAATATAAACAATGTAATAAGTATCGATACGGCAAGTCCTATATAAGCTACGTTATAAGTAAAATAGCTTGGGATTCCCAAAAACTGAACAACATCAGGATTAAACTTTTTTAGTTGTTCTATATCTTTTTCAAGCATCCCCAGATACAAAATCAAACCGTAAAAGGTTGATATTATCAACATCATAGGGACAAAAATAGGGTTAATCATCTTTAAAAGTAAATTTGAACTTGCCTTTTGAAAAGTCAAAACAAGTTTTAAACCCTCTATGGTACTTGTACTATTTACTACTAAACTATATTGAAAACCGTTTAAAAAGCCGTTTTTATGAAGAATAGATTCTAATTTATGTTTTCCTATCTCCATATCCTTTATGGCATTTTCAAGTCTTTTTTTGAAATTACTCTCTTTTGTAATTTGTTCTTTGTACAAAATAAGAGCTTTTCTAGTATTTGAGCCGTTTTCAAGCTTTGTTACTAAATAATCAAGTAAAAACTGCTCATAAGGATCGGCAAACATACTCATACTCAAAAACCTTTTATACTTTTAAGAGTCACTACATAAAGAATCTCTCTTCTTACATATGATTTAGAATCACTTCCACCTATAGCAAAACCTTCAAGCGGTAATACCCCTTGATATTCTTTTGCATCGTCATGGATTATCATAGAACCTACTATCGCCGTTTCTCCTAGTCTTAATTCTCTTGATATACTGTAGCTTTGGTCGTTGTATTCAGGTAGCTGTATGGTAGAGTCCCCTACCGTTGCTTCAGATATTTTGATAAGTTTTTTTACGTTTGGAGTGATATTTAAAAACACTTTATCTCTACTTATTTTTGCTAAGGCGTTGATAGAAGTACCGTCTTTGATAGTTCCGACAGTAGCTTCGGTAGTTACTATATTCTCACTTACCGTTGTCTCTATTTTTTCTACATAGTCAGTATTTTGGCTTATAGACTGTACTGTCGGGATGTTGTTTTTCAACACTATCATATTTTGACTATAGTTCAACATCTTCCCTATACCGTTATTTGCCGTAGCAAGAACTTCTAAAAGTTCTCCTGTTTTTTGATAACTATAAGACAATGCCCCCTCTGTTCCTACAGATTTGCTAATGCCGTTTAAAATACTTGTATCGGCTGGATCGGTAACGGTTTTTGACATTGATGAAATTCCGTATGTTCTATCTTTGTTCAAGATAATCTCGATTTTCTCAAACTCTATAACAGCTTCTTTTGCAAAACTCATTTCATAAGATTTTGCTACCGTACGTACCGCTTGTTCTATCTCTTTTGTTGACTTAAGAAAAATTAACCCAGTTGATTTGTCTATGTGATATGTTGATATTTTGTCGCTAGAGATTATGTTTTTTACCATTTTTTCCAGTTCTTCATACAATACTATATTGGATGTATTTTCTATTTTGCTCTCCCCCGACGTCTCTTTTGTGGTGGTTTCATTGGATGTTTTTAGATTAAGTAGAGGAATATTTAGTTCTATAACCACATCTTTATATCTGGAAACGCTTATCATCTCTTTGTCATAGTCTATATCGATATAAACATTTTTTGAATGGGATAGTGAATTAAGTGCATCTTTTAGCAAAGATGAATTTATAGTGATAATACTATTTAAGAATTTTTGCTTATCTTCTATATAGTTTCCTATAGCTACGCCGTAACCGGTACTTGCAGTAATAAGCTTGATAAGTTCTTCTACGCTTATTTCTCCGCTTAACTCAAACTTTGTGTAGTCAACCGCTTTTTTCTTTGCTTCACTTTTATTTAAAACTTCTATCAAATGAATCGGTCCACTTTTTTGGACTACTATCTCTTTATCTAAAACAGCATTTAAATAACCGTTTAAATCATCAAAACTTTTTATTTGAATACGACTTTTCGGGATTGCTATATCCGTACTTTTGAGATAATATATATTATTATCAAGCAGTTCAAGCTCTTTTAGTACATCGTTTAAAGACTTATCTTCCATAATACTTATATAACTTTTTTTGTTCTCCACTTCAGTTACCAAGGTTTTCGTATATGGTTCTTTCATCTCTTCGTAAAACTCTTTATTAACGCTTTGTTTGACATCTTTTATCATTTCATTATGATAACTTTTGTTACTACAGCCTCCCAAAATCAACCCTGCCAATGCAATAGAAATATAATATTTTTTAGTCATTATTGCCATTGTAATCCTTTATTTAAAATAAAATTCATAATCAAATCCCCCTATATATGTCGGATATTTCAAAAACAATTTTCCGTCATCATGATATTCATCGTATGACATCTGCGACTTTCTTTCACTCTCTTTTGTTACAAAAAGTTTATTGATAGTAGAAATCTTACCTACATCATACAAAGATGTACTAAGAATAGGTACGCTCCTTGCTATATTTCCCCAACAATACATTTGAGAGCTACTTCCAAGACCTGTCATAGTACAAACGAATTTTTTGTTCGTTTCTTTTACTTTTATATGGATATTATCCACACCCCATGACTCATCCCAAATATTTTGTAATGAATTAGACCAACTATTTTCACCTATTTCACCGCTTGTAAGAAGCCTTGTACTAAATTTCACTTTTATTTTTCCTTGTGAGTCAAGTTTGGATTTAAGTTTATATCTGTATTTATAATCATTATATTTTTCATTACTACTATAGTGAGTCCCTACATTTTGCATTAATTCGCCATTGTCTTTACTATCTTGATATGTAGGATGATTATCGTGAATAAAGGCATCTTCTACAAGCTTTTCACCGTTTAGTTCAACATTAAATTTCTCATAATCCCAAGAATCTATCTCATAAAAATCAAACTCTACCTCAACATCTTTATTGGCATAAGTCGAACCGAAATCATAAGTTTTTTCTGTTGAGGCATTTCCTATTTGAAACCTTCCTAGAAATTTTGTAACCGGTATTCTTCCACTCGTTCCATCATTGGCTACCGTAGTCACTGTACCGTCACTCCATCCTGTTGCCACTCCGCTTTCAAAGTCATCTTCGGCGTCTGTCGTTATATGGTCTAGTTTATAAATGGCAGCATTTGCAAAATTAGCATACTCTTTTCCGTTTATTACGTTTGATTTTGTATTTAGTTCATCAAATGCCATTTTAAAAACTTTTGCACCGGTAGTAGAACAAGCACTTGTTTCATTTGCCAATCTACACTCTTTCAAAGATGCCGTACCTTGCAATTGCATACTTTCATCGACATACAAATAAAATGAGTTACCTAATGAATCATCATAAATAGATACGTTGACTGCACTATTTGGAATATAATTCATACCTCCCAAATCAAGCGTATCATATGTTCTATAGTAACTATTATCCAACCCCCTCAACACAAAATCACTACTATTTACAAAAATCATATCAGGATTAAATTTTTTACCGGCAGACAACAATGTAGGCTCGTATAAAACTGCTCCGTTTGGTCTTTCTCCCCAAATCCAAAATTGGTTGTTGCTATCTATGGCACCGAAACATCTTATATCCCTTAAAGCAAATACTTTTTTAAATATTTGAGAATTATTGTTTATTGCTACCGGTACTGTTTGATTGATAAATTTATCACTACTATTTATCCCCAAAGCTCCTTTATAGTTTCTCCCCATAGTATATATCTGACCCTCATCTGAAAGTACTGCTATAGTATCTTCCGTCATTGCAATATCAATCAAATATACCTCATTTTCATTGTCATTATTCACTAAATCACTTTTATCTTGGGCAAAAAACTTATTTCTTTTTAAAATAGAACTTTGACTGACGTTTGAAGCCATATCTTCGAAACTCTCACTACTAATTTGACCGTTACAATACAAATCTCCACCGTATTTCAAATATTTACCACCGTAAAAATAATCAAACACCGGTGATATTCCACATACGTTTGTACTATTCATAGACATTTTCTCAAACTTCACTCGGTAAGGGTTGTTGTACCATTTTTTAGAGTTTTGTGTACTATCGCTAATTTGTACTTTTAGCATTACGGGAGTATTGACATAATCAGGGCTTAAAGAATGGTCAAGTTGACCGTATGATGAGATACCTGCTTTTTTGAAATCGTTATTACCCCAACAAAAAATATCACCGTTTGCAAGCATACACCCACCGTCACGTCTTATTACCAAATCTTTTGCATCAGGAATATACGATATAAGTCTATCTTCCATATCAAGCGTATCATCTTGGCTACTTAAGGCACTTCCTGATTCTACAGGTATCCAAGGGATATCCACATCCCCTTGATACATATATTCATACCAGCTACCGTTTTTTTTGATATATGCTACATCACCCACTTTTGCTTTGATGTATGATAAATCTTCCCAATTTTCAAGATATATCGGTGCCGTTTGATATATATCAAATGAATAATCTCCTTTACAATATTTGTAAACTACTTTTTGATTGCGTAATTCGTAGTAATAATTATTTGTAGGGCATTTTTCGGAAGGGAGTTTTATAGTAGCAGACTTATTAACCAAATCAACTATCTCTTTTTGAAAGTTACCGTATAAGATATAAGAACCTTTTGCCAAATCTTCACCATCAATACTTTTCGGTGGATTTGTATTGATTCTAAAAAGTTTATTTATGTAGAAGTTATACAAATATTTATACTGTGAATTATAATCTTTTGTATCATCAAAAAGACCGTAAATACGACAATTATTATTAGCGTCAAAAGTTACTTTTAAATCCTGTGAAGTAAGTGGATTTTTTTTGTCAAATGCAGTTCCTAAATAATCACCTTTTTGATCGTTTTTGACTAATTTATCCCAGTCAAGTTCACCATTTGATTTTTTTGGAATTTTTCCTGTTTGAGATATATATTTATTTACTGCAAGTGCAATATATTCCTCTTTTTGAATAAGTGATTTTACGCTATTCATCAAAGAGATATTTTCAGAAGATGCAAACAAAAACATTGTACTAAAAAAAGCTATAAATATCTTTTTCATGATTCTACTCAACTTTTAGTATTTTATTTTCAAGTATTTTGACGTAACGTGATGAGTTTTGAACACGTATATACGTACCTACCGGAAGATTGTTTAGTTTTGCGTCACTTAATACACTATCGTTTTGTACGGTTACGTTTGCATCTTCAAAATCTGCTTTGTTGTACTCTATCCAATACCCGCTTGCATTATACCAACGAATAGTATTTATAGAGTTGTTGCAATATTGACTTTTTAAAGATGCCGAGCATACTTTCTCTATTGCATTACCTGAACTTAATATATTATAAATAGTTTGTGCCTCTTTTGATAACACTATCGATATGTAAGACTTGCTATAATCATCTTGTGTGTATGTAACAACGGTTTTATTACGATACAAATCTCTATTGTACAAATCAAACAAATATTTATCAGGTTCTTTAACATCGTATTTTATAGCGTATTTAAGTGTAAGATTAAGTGCATTTTTAAAACTTATATCCTCACCCATTCTATTCTTAACCGAAAAATTTTCACCTAGATAGTCATTTGTAGAAATATTTGCAAAACTAGGTCTTTGAAATTCGGTTAAAAGATATTTTTCAATAGCTTGTGCAATTTTTTCTTCGGTTTCAATCATATTTTTGATATAAAGTACGTTTTGTTGTTTTATAATATTTGCTACCTCATCACAATGTAATATAGATACTACGAAAGCTATATATATCAAAAACTTCATTATTTCACCTTTTCTATGGAAGATGAAGTCTTGACGTATTTGATACCTTCCAAATCATACATCAATGTACCGTAAGGCAAATATTTAAACTCGCTTCTTGTATCATACATCGATGTATCGTTTGATATTACTATAGGTCCGGTTTTGAACTTATCTATATGATAATACATAATTATTTTAGAGTCTTCTTGGCTATCGTCTTTGTATAAGAATATATGATTATCTTTTGTACAATATTGTTTTTTAGGTATAGTTCCACACTGTGTTATAGCACTATTTTGAGTTTTGATAAGCATAAAAAGATTTTTGGCAAAATCATCTTCCAATTTAAAGTAAACTTTACCCTTATAAATAAAAGTCTTTTTTCTATAGGTATCAGACTCATAAATAAGTTTGAAACTTACATCACTAGAGAGATTGTCTTTGAGTCTATAACTTACGCTTTGCGTAGATAATACAAAACTATTGAAATAATCTTCATCGACACTGCCAAAAGTAGTACCCAAATAATCGGCAGTTTTTAAAACAGCTAAAGACGACGGTAAAGAGTAGTTTTTGATAATATATGTTTCATAGGCTTTTGCTATGGACTCTTCATCTATAATCATCTGTTTGATTTTTTGTAATACATCTTGTCTATCGGCAAATTTATCTAAATCTCCGTACCCACAAGTCACAACCAATAAAACCAAATATAAGTATTTCATCATAAATCTTTCACCTTATCATATACTTGCATATATTGCGTATTTTTACTAGCCGATAACTTTTGCAGTATCTTGTCCTTAAAATACGTTTGTTTTCTACTTTTTAGCTCATCAGCCGTAATCTCTTCATCTTCACTCAATAGTAAATTTTGATATATGGCATCATAGGGGGTATAATCTTCCAATACTTCCAAAAAATCCGTTGCAAAATTTGCACTATCTATATTGACATACAAAATTTCTATTGCTTTTATTAAAGTATTGTTTATTATATTATCCTTATTTGCATCCGTTTGAACTTCTGCCCATACATCATAGGTTATTTTCTCGTCATTACCCGCTATATACTCATCTAAATCTTGAATCTTACGAAGCTTATTTCTAAGTGAAAGAAGTTTTAGCTTTTCTTCCGTACTTATGGTTATATTGCCGTCTTCGTTTATAAATTCACTATTTTGCAAAGTAGCACTTGCATCACGACTAAGCAAAAGTACCTTTTCCCAATACTCACCTGAGGGTAAATGGGCTATTATCTCATCTCTTGTAATCTCTTTTGTACTTTTGTCGTATTGCTTTGCCAAAAGGGCTTTTATTTCTGCAACAATTTCATAGTTTTCTTGTATCTGTTTTGCTTCTTGTATATCTTGATATGCTTTGTAAGAGGCACTTACAAACAACATACCTGCCAAAACAAGCCCGACAGATAAAAATATATTCGCATACATTTATAACCTTTCATTGTAAAAAGCTATAACTAAAAGCTTAATACAAAGCCTTTAGGTCTAGCTTTTGATAGATAAAACTTAGGAAAATCCTAAGTTTTATCTTAATCATTATCAATCAAACCATTAGGTAAATCTTTGCAATATAGTACAAATTTACCGTCTTTATCAGTATTAGTACCTGCTGTAGTAGGAGTTACTATATCACCGTCAGATTCTAATGGCTTATAAGTAGCAGAGGTTGCATGAGTATCAATAGCACATAAAGAACCCAAATCCTGTGTTATTTGTTGTTCCAGAAATCCTGCTACACCCGCTAAACTACCTTGACTCATATCTACATATAACCCTGGTCTTGCAGTAGATGTTGCCTGTGTTTTTGTAGGTAATACCAAAGTTATTTCTAAACTATTATCCGCACCGTAAGAAATAGCTTTATAAGTGTTTACTGTATTTGTTTTTGTTTTACCATCAGCATCCAACTGTACATTAATAGTCTTATCAAAAACTTCTTTTTCTGCTAACCCTTCTAAAGTATTCACCTTACCGGCTACAGTACTATCAGTAGCCCTTATATAACGTTCAAGTGACTCCCTAATACCCAATTTAATGTTATTTATTTCAGTAACAACAGTCGTTTTTTTTGCAATACCTTCTATTTTATCACCTGTTCCACCAAATGTTTGGAACATGTAAAGTGTAGCTACTACTATCACAATAATCATTGCTATTAATTGTGGCATATTTCTCTCCTTAAGTTGTTTTTACAAGTATAACTTCAAGTACAGATTATTTAAACACTATACAAACTAATCTACCATCCTCATTTGTTCCGCCGTTATTCACAAAGTCGTCCGTTGCTGCGTCGTAGGAATTGGACAACGTTTCAAAAGTACCAAAAAGCATCTTTTGACAAAACTCAATCCCCACGAAACTTTCAGAAAATCTGGCTTTACTCATAAGCGAGGCATTGTTTCGCATATCAACAAGGAGTTTATACGAACTTGCATCATTTATGTTTGGTATAATCTGCCATACTACTCGATTATTCGGGAATGTAACCGTTGCTTTAAAATCATCTCCACCCGCATCTTCGCTAACTACCATATTATTTAGAAGTATCGAGTTATCACCCAATACCTTGAAATTGACGGTTGTTATGCTTTCACCGGAGTTGACGTACGTATTTACAAACCCGTCAATGGCACTAAACATAACTTTCATATGTTCAAGTTCTGCTTTAATATGGCTATCATCAGCTTCAAACCTACTAAAAAGGATAATAGTAGCGGCAACGACACTGATAATAGATGCTAAAAAGTAAGCCAATTACAAACCTTAATATAATCTACTTAGCAAACTTTAAGTTATACTAATAACTGAATAATATATTATTAAAACTTAAAATCATATAAAAATTATCATCACAAAATGGTAATTTTTGAAATTATACTAAATTATGACGTATCTTTACATATAATTTATTTTTTTATTCATTTTTAATTAAGTTTCGTATAATTTTCTTGCTATTTGCTATTTTTTTATAAGAGCGTTTACTTCATTTAAGTCGAATTTTCCAAATTCAACCATATTGAAAAGTAATCGTAAAGGTTTGTCACAACAAGTACGTGAGCATTTGGTGACTAGTTTTTTTGCTTTTGGGTAAGGTAAGTCCGTGTGTTGTAGTATTTCTATTGCATCTTTTATGGTTGTCTCAGAACAATCACAAATAACAGTGTCACCGAGAGTTTCTATATGTTCTATTTGCATAAAATACCTTTTTTTAGTACCGCTTACAATCCATTCTCTTTTTTAAACTCATTTGCTTCTTTTACTGCTTCTACCACTTTTGCCGATAAAATAGGGAGTTGTTCATATTCGCTCCACAACGTATCTTCTACTATATCGTGTATTTGTCCTGCTATTTCTACAGCCAATCTTTTTAGTCTTGCATGTTCTTTTTTTAATTCCGTTTGATCCATTTTTTACTCCTTAGAATGAATATATATTATCCAACTTGATTTTTGGTTTTTCACCCATATACACGTACACAAGCTTCTCTTTTTGCTCAAATTTATAAGACTCAAAAAGCTCTTTAATCTCTGCAATATCCGGGATATAGGCTTTTAGTTTTTTTAGTCCCCTATAGTGCAAAACTCCGCGAAGAAGTTTTTCTGCATCCATATAATTCATATCTTCCACAAAAAACGGAGAGATAATAATATCTTTGCCCAAAGCTCGTGAGTGCAAATAACCGTAATTTGTAGAAAGGTTGAGTGATGAGCTTGAGTTCATATCACGTGACGTATATTCATACAAGTCATCTCCTACTATTTTTTTGTTTAGTTTGTAAGCTATTTGAAAAAAATTTGGGTTATTTACCTCTTTTGCGTGATTGGTTGTAAAATTAAACGCTACTGCTCTACCGCTTGATACATAGCCCAATACATAGGCATACTTTTCAAAGCCCAAGCTACTAAACAACTCCAAATCATCAAGCGGTATTATGGTCTGTATTGATTTGTTATATGCCGAGTTGATTAAGCTTTTTAGTAATTTTAGTTTGACAATATCATTTTTCGCAAAAAGTGCTGTTATATATATATTATTTTCAAACTCATATCCGCAAATAAAACCAAGAAAATTATTCTCCTCATCAACTACGCAAAAACACAAATGGGGAGAGTGTTCTATACTTTTTGATATGATATGGTTATCTAGTCCGAGATTTTCTTTGATTTGTTCAAAGAAGTCACATTTAAGCCATCTTACATACATAGATAAAGCTCTTTTAGTTCTTTTAAATCCAAGACTTTTTTGCGTCTTGTAACAATATCTCTTACATTTTCTATCAAAGTTTGAAGCTTAGACGTATCTACTTCTAATCCGCAATTTTGAAGATGATATTTCAAAGTGCTTGTACCGCTGTGTTTGCCTATGGGAAAATCCCTTTTAAGCCCTACGCTTTGTGGGCTAAAAGGCTCGTAAGCTAGGTCGTTTTTTATCATACCGTTTGCATGGATACCGCTTTCGTGGGCAAAGATATTTTTACCTACTATTGGCATATAGTCCCCCAAAGGTTTGTTTGCACACAAAGAGACATACCCTACAAGCTCTTTTAATTTGTCAGGGTGTATCTCTCTTTTTTCTTTGAACTGCTCTTTTAGGCTCATCAAAACTTGCTCAAAACTTGCATTTCCTGCACGTTCACCAAGACCGATTACGGTGGTGTTTATACTATTTGCCCCTGCTTCAAAACCTGCTATTGCATTGGCTGTTGCCATACCGAAGTCATTGTGAGTATGCATCTCTATTTCTATATCGCTTGTATCTTTGAGAGATGATATGATTTGGTAAGTTTTCATAGGTGTCAAAATCCCTATGGTATCACAATATCTAAATCTATCAACCCCAAGAGTTTTTGCAAATAAAATAATCTCTTTTAAAAATCCAATATCTGCTCTTGAGCTATCTTCTGCTCCGATACACACATATAGTCCCTCTTTTTTTGCCAAAGAAATAGTAGTTTCGAGATTACGGAAGATTTTGTCTATGTTGCCGTGGTATTTGATGTCTATAAGCGTTTTTGATACCGGTATGGATAAATCTACTGCTTTTATTCCACACTCCAGTGAACATTCCAAGTCGCTTATAACTGCCCTATTCCAGCTCATCATACGTAATGGAAGGTTGAGTGATAGAAGCTCTTTGATGTCGTCTTGCTCTTTTTTACCCATAGCAGGTATTCCTATCTCAAGCTCATCCACACCGTTTTCATAAAGTAATTTTGCTATTGTTAATTTTTCGTTAGTATTAAATGCTACATAAGGGGCTTGTTCGCCGTCACGTAAGGTTGTATCGTTGATTATAGCCATAGCACACCGCCTATAAAATAGCTTTATAAGCGGTAATGCAAGAAATATTCCGTTAAATTCTTTTACTCGTCAAACTACATATAGGGCAGTATCCAAAGATGGCAAAACCGATAGGAACAAGACCTATAAGTCCCCAAAAACTCTCAAAATAAACCCCGACTAAAAGGATAACTATCCCTACTATGATGCGAATAGTTTTGTTTGGTTTTTTGATACTGCAAGTCATAAATCATCCTATTCAAATATATTGCTTGTGATACCAAAGTACCAATTTTTTGTAGCTATTGCCGTAGCATTGTCGGCGTCTTCAAAAAGGTCGGCTTTTACCCCTACTTTACCCTCACTCAAATAAGCCTGATGGGTTACGGCTATAGCCGTAGTGCTACTAACCATTGAATAACATACGTTACCCGGGAGTTTTTCACCGAAATTTGGATTTTGTCCATTTAGGATTTTTGCCAAATGTTCCCCTAGTATAACTCCGCACGAATTTGCCATTTGGGCACTTTTTGGAAATGGATATTCCCCTAAAACATCACCCACAATATATATAAACTCATCGTTTAGACTTTGAAAACTCGGTGTCTTTACCCTACCCCAACCGTCACTTGTAACCTCCAAACCGCTATTTTTTAGCAAACTTGTAGCTTTGTTTGACGGGATAATATTTGCATCATCAAACTTTACCGTTTTTGTGATAAATTTTTTTGCATTTATATCAAAGGTATCAAATTTTATAGCTTTGTTTTCCAAATCAATATCCGTAATATTACTTGTAGGCAAATACTCTATATAATCCTTGTAAAGTTCGTTAAATGCGTTTAAAAACCCTTTTGCTTTCGTAGTCGGTTTTTCCCTAGGGTCTATAAGGACGACTTTTGCTTTTATTTTATTTGTTTTAAAATAATTTGCTATCAAACTAGCTCTTTCATAAGGTGCAGGAGGACATCTATAAGCTCCCTTTGGTACTGTTATGACGAAAGTACCCCCTTTGAAGTTTTCTATTTTTTTCTTTAGGCTTAGTTGTTCATTACCGCCGCTATAACTTGCAGGATACAAACTTTGGCATAAAAGTGCTTTGTTTTCATCCAATCCATAGGTTGAATAATCATACTCTATACCTGTAGCTATAACCAAATATGAGTACTCATAATCACCCTTTGACGTAGAGATAATCTTTTTTGACTTATCTATTGATATTACCTTATCGCTTACGATTTGATAACCGTATTTTTGAGCAGGTTCAAGTGGTGAAAATAGTAAATCTTCATATTTCACGCCCTCAACTCCACCGAAATATAAATTACTATATGGGCAAGAGGCAAAAATATTTCTAGCGTCAAATACCAATATCTCGCTTGATTTGTCACCTGATAATCTTATACTCTTTGCTACGCTAAGACCTGCAAAACCTGCACCTATTATAATCACCCTTTTTTTGTTTTGTACTTTGTTTAGAGTATTTGTACTTAATACTTGTTGCTCTTTTACGGGATTTGCATAGGCACTACCAAGGGCAACGGTGGTGCTAAGAAATCCGAGCTTAAATAGATCACGTCTATTCATCTACTCTCCTAATTTGAATTTTTGGAATCTTAACATATTTTAAAATTAATGTCAAGTATCTTGACAGAATTTGTCAACTTTGATATAATTACAAAAATTTAGAAAGGAATCTAATGAAATATACAACAAAAGCGTTACATACTAAATATCCCAAAAGCGATATTTACGGCTCTTTAAGAGTACCTATATACCAAAATGCCGCCTTTGAATATGAGACGGCTCAAGAGCTTGAAGATGTATTTACCGGCAAAAAAGCAGGTCATACCTATAGTAGAGCTTCAAATCCTACCGTAGAAGAGCTAGAAAACAAAGTAAAACATATCACTTCTTCTCAAGGGGTAGTGGCTACTTCTAGCGGTATGGCGGCTATTTCAAACACTTTTTGTGCACTGTTAAAAAGCGGTGACAATATAATAACAACCAATAAATTGTTTGGTCATACACTATCTTTTTTCCAAAATACATTGGTAGATTTTGGTATAGATGTTAGGTATGTTGATATAACTAGTCAAGATTGTGTAGAAAAAAATATAGATGAAAAAACAAGGATTATATTTTTTGAAACCATAAGCAACCCTGAACTGATAATACCAAATATAAAAGGACTTAGTCAGATAGCAAAAAAACACGATATAGTTTTGATAGCTGATACTACAATGACGCCGTTTTATCTTTTTGATTCCAAAAAATACGGTATCGATATAGATTTACTATCAGCTACAAAATATATTTCAGGAGGCGGTACGGTCGTGGGTGGACTTATCATAGACAACGGCACTTTTGAGTGGAGCAAATATCCGCATTTAAATAAGTTTTATGATAAATTCGGACAAAATGCCTTTATAGCAAAATTGAAAAAACAAACATTTAGAAATATAGGTTCGTCACTTAGCCCTCAAAGTGCTTATATGCTCTCTTTGGGTCTTGAAACTTTGGCTCTTAGGGCAGATAGAACCAACGAAAATATAAGAGAACTATCTTACTTTTTATACGAACACAAAAAAGTAAAAAGCGTTAATTACCCTTTACTAAAAGATAGCCCTTATTATGAGTTGGCTAAAGAGTATTTTTTGTTTCCAGGGTCTATTTTGACTTTTGATTTGGAAGATAAAGCACAAGCTTACGCTTTGATGGATAGACTGAAACTTGTGAGAAGAAGTACAAATATTCAAGATAACAAAAGCTTGATAATAGCCCCTTATCATACGATTTATTCGGAGTATTCTACAGAGCAAAAACAAAGTTTCGGACTGCGTGAAGGAACTTTGAGATTATCCGTGGGGATTGAGGATATAAGCGATTTGATAGAAGATTTAACTAATGCACTTAAGGAGATATAATATGAGAAAGTTTTGTTTTATATGTTTGATTTTGGCTCAAATGACATACGCAAATAGTTTTTTGGGCGACCCTTACAAAGGGCAGGTTTATTATAAGTATTATATTGCTATTCAAACCGGTGTAAACGGTGCCGTTTTTACGAAACAATTTACAAAAAAAGAGTGGCAAAAAAAATTTGAAAACGGCGGAAAGTTGTTTTTTGAGGATTTGAAACTCTCAAAACATGGAATAGATAGTGAAATCTTAACTCATCTCGAAGCTTTTTGTATATATTATGCAAAAGATAGTGATGTAGTTCCAAGTTGCGGTAACTAATCATGAAAGTGGCATTACTGTTGAGCGGAGGGATAGACTCTGCATATAGTGCGTATTTGTTACAACAACAAGGATATGAAGTAGAAGGATTTTATCTCAAGCTTCATAGAGACGAAAAAAAGCACCTCGAAAATATACAAAGCGTAAAAAATATAGGTAAACATCTAAATATCAAAATCCATGTATTAGATGCAAGGGAGCTTTTTGAAAAGGAGGTATATAACTATTTTATCTCCTCATACAAAAACGGTTTTACACCAAATCCTTGTACTATTTGTAATCCAAGGATGAAGTTTGGATTTGCTTTTGCAAAGGCTATGGAAATGGGCTTTGATAAGATTGCATCAGGTCATTATGCTTTGTCCAGTGAGGGGTATATAAAAGAAGCGGTTGATGATACGAAAGATCAGAGTTATTTTTTGTTCGGTCTAAAAAAAGATGTAATAGAAAAAATCTTATTTCCTCTAGGCGGTATGTATAAAAGCAATGTCAAAAAGGAAGCTTTTGAAAAATTTGAGTGGTTTAGTAATCCACAAACCTACAAAGAATCACAAGAGATATGTTTCGTTGATAATGACTATATCGATATACTAAAATACCATTTTGATGTCAATAAAACAGGCAATGTAAGAAACTCAAAAGGGGGAATAATAGGAAAACACAAAGGTTATATGCACTATACGGTAGGTAAAAGAAGAGGTTTTGACGTACCTTTGGCAAAAGAACCGCACTATGTACTAAAAATAAACCCAAGACAAAATAGTATCACGGCAGGGTTATTTGACGAATTGGCAGTATCAAAAATCAAAGCCGTTAATTTCTCTTTGGACGATGGATTTGTAAACGGTGAATACCATATAAAAGCAAGATACAAAAGCCAAAAAACCAAAGCTTACGTGGAGAAAAAAGGGGACTTGATACATGCTACATTACATGAGCCTTTGTTTGGTGTGGCAAGAGGTCAAGCACTTGTAATTTACAAAGATGATTTGGTGTTGGGTGGCGGATTTATAGCATAAAGAGCAAATTAACAAGATTTTGGATAGAATACATATATCTAAATCTATAGGAGTTGTTTTGGCTGGAATATCTACAAAGGGTGTGTACGGTGTTATCGCTAGTTATTACATATATACACATCAACAAAACGAAGCCGTCAAAAGTGTAACTATAGCTCAAAATATGGATTTACCGCAAAATTATCTTGAACAAATTTTGCTTATACTAAAAAACGCAAATATCCTAAAAAGCATCAGGGGTGCTAAAGGTGGGTATGTACTCGCTCGTGATGCAAAGGATATAACCGTACTTGAAATCATAGAGGCTCTTGATGGGTCTATTTGTGATTTTGATACTGGTAATAATAGAGATTGTAAACTTTTATCCTTTTGGGATGAGGCAAAACAAGGGGTAAAAGAACAATTTAACGTCCCACTTTCAAAACTAGACGACTATACAAACAACTACAAAAACTTCACTTATATGATTTAATAGTACTATCTAATGGTAAGTACTCTATGAACTGATTTATCTTTTCTCTAAATCAAAATAAACTACTCTTAAATTGAGTTTTGATTGTGCTTCTTGGCAATATGTATATTTTAGTTTTGGTTGTTTTTGGTCACTTTTAGGGTAAATTAAATAAAGCTGATTATTTTTGTATTTTTTGCCGTAAGCATAGAGTTGATACATATCTGCTTGACTTATATCCTTTTCCTCTGTGATATTTTTCCATTTTGTATCTGCTATGATTACCTTTTTGTATTCGTCTTTTCGTTGAATCACAATATCTGGACGAAGTGCAAATTTTTGATGACTTTCTACAAGATATTTTCCTTTATCTTGTAAACTCACATTAAAACCTTTTTTCTTTAAATAATGCCCCACATAGCTTTCAAAAAGTAAATTCATATCAAAAAGTAGTGCAAAAGCTATGGTATCGCCTTTATATGGACTAAAACTATTATCAAGCAAAAATGTTTTACACCACAAAATTACTATTTCATAGTCTTTCATTTGACGGTTTAGTTTGACCTTGTCAAAATCTGTTTTGATATTGTGCGAGATGCCCACATCATCAAAAACAAATAAAAACTCCCTTATTCTTTGTTGATTTTTATTTGATTTTGATTTGTTATACAGATATTTCAATGTGGTTTTTATAAGTTTGTTTTCGACTCTATCACTTAGAAACTCTTGATATTGTACAAAAAACCGCTCTTTATGTATATAGTTGTATTTGATTTGCTCGTTTATTTTGAGTTTGCCTTTGAGAAATTTTAGATTTTCCTCTTTTGTGATATAGTCTAATTTTATCCCTTTTTGTACAAGTCTAGTCAGTTCTTCCAAAAACATAGTGATAAATATCTCAAGTAGTGGCATTTTATCGGCTTTTAGGTTTGCGATATTAAAGTTTTTAAATGGCGATTTTTTGAGAGTTTTTAACATCTTTATCAAAATAGTTCTTGATTTGGCTTCATCTACGGTTTTTATTTTTGGTAATATTTCTATGGATGTACCATCTTTTGTTTGGATAACTCCTACATAATTTTGAGCTTGAAGAACTTTGCCATACCCTTTTTTTGTAGTGATTTTGAGATATTGTTCCGTTTCATTTTCAAGAACAAATTTTTCCATTATGTCAAAACTATCTTTTTTTATATAGTTTTTTTCATTATCGTTTTTGCATTGAAGAAACTCAAATTCTTTAATTATCATTTTACAAATTCACTATAATCAAACTCTCGTTTTATCTTATAAATGGATTGCCTTTCTTCAATGTAATCATCATTTCTATAACTAAAGATTGTCGGTTCAATATCTATTTTCTCTATAAAACCATCTTTTCCCAAAACCATCAAAATCTTTTCCCAATCATCATAAAAATACTCTTGTAAAAGTGGTATGATTTTATTTCTAAAAATATTATCTAATTCAATTTTTGCTTCATTACCACTTTTATCTTTTAAACTCATAAAATAAGCATGTCCTATAGTATGGTCTCTATCATAAAGGTATTCAACTCTTTTATTGATAATTTCAAGCATTGATTTTATATTCAGTTTCATTGAGTTTTTTTCGTCATTCTGAACTTGTTTCAGAATCTCTATATCAAAGTCTATCAACTCAGCCTTTGGCATCATCTCTTCAAAATCAAATCTTCTTCTAAGTGCCGTATCCATCAAAGCAATACTTCGATCAGCTGTATTCATAGTGCCTATGATATAAAGATTTTGAGGTACTCCAAATTCATCACCGCTATAAGGAAGTTTTACCCTTATTTCTTCTTCTGCTCCGATTCTTTTAGATGTCTCAATAAGTGTGATAAGCTCTCCAAATATTTTGGATATGTTTCCACGGTTTATTTCATCTATTATTAGGATGTAGTTTTTTAGAGGTTCTTCATTTTCAATTGCTTGTATATCTGCAATTTTAGTTTCATGAAATTTTCTACTCATAGCAAAATAATATGTATCTCTTTGTCGTTGGTTATTGAGACCAAAAATATCTTTTGCCATTTGCCTTGAAGTTTTGAGTTCCAAATCAGTCTCTAAAATTTTATAAAACTCATCAATAGGTATTGATAATCTTCTGTCACTATAATTTGAATCTTCAGCAAAAATAGTTATCTCATCTTGACTTAATTCAATAATCTTAAATTTTCCACCTTTTGTTTTAACAAATTCAGTTGCATTTTCAAGGGCATCATTTAAAAATATCTCTAGTTTTTGCTTTAATGATTTTTCTTGTATAAGTTGTAGGTTTGTTTTTCTACTATTTTCAAAATTCTCTTTAGCTATTTTTGTGAGTTTTTTTAATATTCCAGATTCGATTTTATACTCTATTCCATTATCTGTACTTTTTGCCTTTATCCCCTCAACAAACTCTTCATAACCATAGCTTTGATGAAATGTTACAAATTCTATTTGCCCAGCTTTTTTATACTCTTCAAATTTTGCTTTAAGAGCTTCTCTATTTTCATCATCCAAAACTTTTCTATTTTCTATAATCTCAATAGCTCTATTTATAGTATTATAAGTTTTACCAGTCCCTGGAGGGCCATATAAAATTTGGTTCAGTGGCTGAGTTTGTTTTTTACTTTGCATATTCTTTCTTCTCTCTTCAATATAATTTAATACATTAGCAAAAATATTACTATCCATTTTTACACTACTTTGTTGTTGATAATACCCTTGTAGTAATTGTTGTGCAATATCTTTTTTTATAATTGCATTTTTCTGAAATAAATTATTAATAATTTTTATATTAATGCGTGTTTCATCATTATCATAAAACAAAATTTGTCCATTTTTATTTTCAATAACTTCAAAAATTGCATATATCCCTGCTTCAAGTTTCTCTACAACTTTCCCATCAGGTAAAGTTCTTCTTTCTTGACTTCTACGATCTTCACCAACTTTAATTATCCCAAAGTCTCCAAGTTTAATATCTTTAAAATGACTTTCTCTTACTCTCCAATCTTCAAAATCAAGATTAAATAATAAGTCATTCACTTTTGCATTTTCTAAAACTTTTGAACCAAACCATTCATCTGGATTACATAAAAGCAACCAATAATTTTTTTCACTCATGAATATTTCTCCATCCATCTACTTGCTTACAACTTCCCATCTTCCATCTTTCAAACTACCAAGTCTTTGTAATCTTTTTTCAACTTTTAATTTTTTTATTACCTTTTTTATACCTGACTCACTCATGCTTAATTGTTGCATTAATTCTTTTATTGTGATTTTACTATTTTGTCTCATAAGTTCCAGAACCTTTTGGTCACTTTTATGGCTACTTTTTTGGTTACTTGTCACCGAACTTTGGATACTTTCAAGTATAAACTCAAATAATTTTTTATTGTACTAAATATTTAGTTAAAGCTTAATTTATAATCTACTTTACCAAAAACCTTTGATTATCGATTTTTTTAATATCCGGCAAAGTATCGAGATAATCAAGCAAAGAGATAAGATATTTACGGCTTACGTTTAGATTGTCTTTGAGGTTGTGAATATCTATATAGCCATCTTTTTTGATAATATTTTTCATCAAATCTTTTGCTTTTGCAAGGTTCTCGGTAGTGATAAAATAATTGTGAGCTAGTCTTCTTATTTTTTGGTTTTGGGTTAGTCTTTTGAAAGCTTTATCACCGTTTTTTCTATCTAAATCTAGCATATCATAGATATTATACGGAGCTTCAGGAGTGAGATATGAATCTTGTAGGATTTTGTATATTTTATTTTCTATAAAATCGGCAAGATTGTCTATTTTTATATCTTTTTGCATATACAAGCCGTTTTCAAATACCAAAAAGTTTTTGGCTACCATATTATTGAGTACGAAATCAGCTAGATAAGCACTAGCCCATTTAAACCTATCATTTATAAGCTGTGCGGAAATTAGTGCATAAGGATTTTTGGAATATATCCCCAAAATCAGACTCTCAAGGTAATCAATAGCCTTATATTCATATACGATAAGTCCTGTTTTATCCACGAACAACTCATCATTACCCTCTAGTAACTCCACACTCTGGCTATGGCTGAGTCCAAATCTTTGTACCGAACTTACAAGTCCAAAACCTTTTTTGTGGATTTTACTAAGAAATATAAAAGCATCTAAAAATCTTTTTTGACTCAATAGCTCCAAAAGCTCTAATTTTTGGGTTTTTTTCATAGGGTCAGCAATAGGATTTAGCACCACTCCACCACCTATGGTTTTAAATCCGTTTCTCAAAATAAATCTATCGCCGTACATAGCAAATATAGCTAAATCCGTAGATATAGTAGCATATCTCTTGTTTGTTTTTTTGCCTAGTTCAAGTTCTAAGATTTTGACCGTATATCTATTTGAGCCTATAAAAAACTGATATGAATTGTCGTGCAAAAGGGTGTTTTTATCAAAAAGTTCTATTTGAACATCTATTGTTTTGAAACCTCTCATATACCCTTTTTTGATGATTTGAAAACCTCTACTTAGCTCACTCACGTCAATATTGGCAAGATTCAATGCTACCCTACTTGAAATAGTGCCCACTTGACTTGAGCTGTGCTGTGTTTGAATACCTCTTATTTCTACTTCTTTATCTATATCACAAATATATAATTTATCTTTTTTGGTTACTTCTCCGCTAAGAACTGTACCTGTTACGACCGTACCTGAACCTTTTATGGTAAATGCCCTATCTATAAAGTATCGAAAAAATCCATGGTCTTTTTTGTATTTTTTATCGAACCCAAAAAGAACTTTTTTGATTTGCAAGATAGAGTTGTCATCATAAATACTTGCATCCAAAATATCTATCAAATCTATTGAGTTTTCGGCAAAAAAGTTTTTTATTGCTGTTTTTTTAGCTTGTAACTCATCTTTTGTAGCCAAATCAGACTTAGATATAACCACTAAAATATTATCAATACCTAAGAGTTTACATATTTGCAAATGCTCTATGGTTTGAGGTTTGATACCCTCAACGGCAGAAACCACCAAAGTAACGGCATCAAGACTAAAAGCCCCTGCTATCATATTTTTTATCAAGTCTTCATGCCCAGGTACATCCACAAAAGTGATAGATTTTTCACCCTCTTTTAGATGGGAAAATGATATATCTATGGTCATTCCCCTCTCTTTTTCTTGAGTAGTGCTATCTCCGTCAAATCCGCTTAATGCCTTTACCAAAGATGTTTTACCGTGGTCGATATGTCCTATAGTTCCTATTATTAAATTACTCATCTTATCCCAATGTAATCGTTAGTTTGGAGTCTAGAAGTCCTTGCAGCGTATCAAGAGCGTTGCCTACTTCACCTACTTGCAGTTTATCGCTTAGGTTGTAGTGTTCCAAACATAAACCGCAACTATAGATTTTGACACCTTCGTTTATGAGTGTTTTTAAAGCATCGATTAACTCCGGGTCATCTTGCGATGTGGTTAGTTTTACCGCTGAATTGACAAAAAATATATTTTTTGGAAGCGTTGATACTTTTGGCAAAGTTTTTATAAATCCGCTTGATAGTTTTTTACCTAATACTTCATCTTTACCTATGGTATCAGATGTGAAAATGATTGTTTTTTTATCTGTTTGAAGTTGACAATTTACCTCTTGGTTGGTTGCTAAATCTTTGTTGGAAGAGGGTTTGATACTGAAATAAAATCCATCATCTTTTTCTTCCAAAGAAAATTCAGCTTCCATTTTTGATAAAAATCTACTAATATTCTCTTTTGAATTATTTGAACCGCAAATCACTAAAAAATCGCTATTTTCGCTATTTAGTGCATCTTTTGTTATAAGTACAGGTTGTGGACATGATAGTCCTCTCGCATCATAAATTTTCATTTGTACCCCTTTATTACTTCTTTAATAGTTTCAAATTCATCATCAAAAATCGTTCTAACATCCAATATCACATGCTCATTTTCAATCCTAGCTATGATATTGTTTGCTCTTAAATATTTCTCTAGGTTTGTGATATTTTTTGTTTTTAGACTAACTCCGTAAGATGTGATTTGCTCGTTTGGCATAGAACCGCCACCTGCAAAAGCGGTAGTTTCTATCACGCTACTTTGGATAAATGCCCCTAGTAAGTCATGAAGTTTTTGAGCTTTTGTTTGTAGGTTTTTTGAATTTTCATTTAACATTTTGTATGTCAAAATATCGTTATGCTCACCAAAAAGATATTTTTTCAAGCTCTCTTCCACTATAGCAATAGTCACCTTATCGGCGCGCAACATCCTTAGTAGTTGGTTTTGTTTTAGTTGTTGCATAAGCTCTTTTTTGGCTAGGATTATACCGCCTTGTATAGAACCTATAAGCTTATCGGTACTAAAACTTATCACATCAAGCCCTTTTTGGCATAGTTCTTGGATAGTGTTTTCATTTTTTGAGTAATTTAACTTATTCAATATTCCACTTCCCAAATCATAATAACTAACTAGCCCTTTTTCTTTGCCCAAAGTTACTATTTCTTCCAAACTAGCTTCCTGCGTAAACCCAATAATAGAAAAGTTTGATTGATGTACTTTCATCAAAATTGCACTTTGGTCATTGACGGCTTTTTCATAGTCGCTTATTCTTGTTTTGTTGGTAGTCCCTACTTCACATAAAACGGCACTTGAATTTGACATAACCTCAGGTATTCTAAACCCTCCGCCTATTTCCACCAGTTCGGCTCTACTTACTATGGTTTGTTTGTTTTTAGAAAAAGTATTGAGTACCAAAAATACCGCTGCAGCGTTGTTATTGACAAGTAAAACTTCATAATCTTCAAATAAATAAGGTGAAAATTTGTTTAGATGGTGGTATCTATCTCCCCTTTTGCCTTGAGTTATATCATATTCAAGGTTTGAGTATCTAGTAGCTATTTTTTTGACATTATCGTATATTTCTTCACTTATAGGGCTTCTTCCAAGATTGGTATGTACCGTAATACCGGTAGCATTTATCACATTTTTGAGTGAGCCTTTTTGTAATGATTCAAACTCTTTTAGTATAGCATTTATCAGTTCTTGTTGTTCAAAGGCTTTTAATTCCCCTTTTAATATCATATTTTTTAGCTTTGCAACCTCTTGACTAACTATTTGTTTTGATAAAGAAAACGGTATATGAGATAACTGTTCATTGTTTAAAAGTTTATCAATCTGTGGTATTTGTCTCAATAATTCATTCATAAGCTACCTTTAATTATTTATTGGTTAAAATTTCTTTACCGTTTTGCGGAGAGTATGTGTTTCTGGTGGACACCACGGGCTTCAACCCCGATGTTCGGTATAGTGCTATATCCGATGGTAGGTTCGATTCCTTCACTCTCTCGCCACTAAAAAACATAAATCCCCTTATCTCTTTTTGGTACTATTTCCCCTACTATAGAGGCTTCATAACCGTTTTGTATAAGCTCGTCTAGACAATCTTTGCTTTTTGCTTTCTCAACGCTAATCAAAAGCCCACCAGATGTTTGTGCATCAAAAAGTGCTATTTTCAAATCTTCGTTTAGGTCATCTTTAATATTTACATTATCAATCAAAAAATCCCTATTTCTATATGTTCCTGCAGGAATTATCCCCATACTAGCTAGTTCCAAAGCTTCATCAAAAACTTTTATTGCACTTGAATCTATCTCAAAACTAATATGCTGATTTAACATCTCGCTTAAATGCCCCAAAAATCCAAATCCAGTAACATCCGTCATCGCACTTGCTTGATATTTGAGTGCCGAAATTGAGCCTTTTTGGTTTAGCATAGCCATAGTGTGGGTCGCTTTTTGTATACCCATAGGTGATAATAAATCGGCTTTTATAGCAGTAGTCATAATCCCCATTCCCAAAGGCTTAGTCAAAATCAAAATATCCCCGACCTTACCTGTGTTGTTTCTTTTTATATCTTTTGGATGGGCAGTTCCTAGTACGCTAAGACCGTATTTCATCTGGGTATCTTCTATGGTATGACCGCCTATGATTATACCTCCACACTCTTGCACCTTTGAGAGTCCACCTTTTAAAATCTCGTTCATAATCTCTTTTGAAAAATGGCAACTATCAAACATCACAAGATTTAGTGCGGTATTTACCCTTGCACCCATTGCAAATATATCACTTAGCGAGTTTGCGGCAGCTATTTGTCCGTATAAATAAGGGTCATCTACCACGGGCGTAATAAAATCAGCCGTTTGTACAGTAGCCAAATCCTCATTTATAAGATACACGCCACCGTCATCGCTAGTATCAAATCCAACCAGTAAATTTTCGTCAAAACTTTGCGTCATTCCGCTAAAGATATGTTGTAGGTCACACGGACCCAGTTTTGCAGCTCAACCGGCAGCTTTGACAAATTCTGTAAGTTTTGGATATTTATTCATTTTGCCCTTTCGTTCGAGATAATCTTACCTTCGTAAGAAGTTGTTTTGATAGCATCTAAAATATTTTGTATATCTACGGCTTCATCGTACACAACGGTGGCTGTTTTGGTATTTAGCTTTACACTCGCACTTTTGACCCCGTTTGTTTGGAGTATTGCCTTTTTGACACTTGCGGTGCAAAGTGGGCAGTGCATATCTTTCACCTCGATAACAGCTAGATTATCGGCAAATCCAAAAGCAGTAAATATAAAAAATATCAATAACTTTCTAATCATATTTCTATCCATAACATACTTATTTCAGGATAAAATAAAAGGATGCTTACTACAAAAAATATAGTAACATAAATTGCTTTAGTTTTATAAGAAATTCTTTTGTTGCATGAGCATATTCGGGCTTTATTCCGATAAAACAAAGCAAGTGCCACAAGCCCCACACCTAAAACAGCCAAAGGAATCCTTACAAATTCCAATGACGTCAAAAATCCAAAAGAACCTATGCTGACTCCAAAAAGGATAAACAACAAAGGCGGCAAACAGCAAAGTGTAGATAAAAATGAAGCAAACAACGCTCCGCTGATTGCCCATATCTCTTTTTTCATTTTATTTCCGTAGATTTATAGCTATATGCAAACGATTTAGGTTCATAATAATCAAGTACGTCCTCACCTATTTCACCGTACGGATACCCAAGCATATTTAGCGGATATTGTGACGGTTTTGGGTTTAGGATAAAATCTCTTGCATAGTTAAAAGCTATCCAATTCATCTCCCAGTTTCCAAAAAAGTATTTTTTGACATCTTGTACTTTTTTGTCGTTGTCCGTTAGTTTTTCTTGTAATCTCACTTTTGTTACATCAGCAGGGTCTGCCGGTACCCAACCTATACCGCTAATATAAAACTCCGTTCTACAATGTTGCCATGCTGTGTTGTTCGCTACGCCGTTTTCATCGGCACTTCCACAAGCTTTTGAAATAAGAGATTTACCTGCTCTTATACCAAATACCTCTCTAGCAGGGATATTTGCATTTCTGAGCAATGCCACAAAAACAGAACTTATATCTGTACATTTACCGCCGAATGCCTTTTCTTCAAGTATCCTAGTAGCGTCACCTAGACCGCAACCTTTTACGCTCTCATCCCTATACATATTTTTGACTACCCAGTCATAAATAACCTCTGCTTTTTGTAAAGGTGTTTTTGCATTTTTGGTAATATCAGATGCAAACTTCGTCAAAAATTCAGATACGGGAGTATGCGGCGTCCCTTTTAAAAACTCTTTCACATCGTCAGGATAGCTTGTAGAGTATTTGGCATTGGCTAAATTTACGCTTCTTTGTTGCATAATCACATCATAGCTGATAAATAATTCTCTTGTTTTTGAACCTTTGTCCCATTTGACATATAATAATCTAGTGTTATAAGGATTATCTTGAGAAACATAAGCCTCATCAAAATCACCTTCATAAGATAGTTTTAGCATTTTATGATAATCAGTGTCCATAGGAAGCGGTATCCAAAGCTGTGCAACCTCGTCACTCGGTGCTATATTATAGTTGTTTTGAACGGAAAAAATTCTCGGTTTATCATCTATTCCAAAAGGATTTTTGCTACTTGCAAACACAATACTAGGGGAAACCAAAAAAGTCCCGCCGACTAAAACAGAAGCACCTAAAAAGTCTCTTCTTTGCATCTTATATCTCCAAACAAATTGATTTTGGCTGCAAAAATTGTTTGGTAAAAACTCTATGAAGTATAATGTTCATTGCAGGAGTTTTTGTAGCTTAAACCTTAAGCACTGCGAACCAATCAGAAATTGTACAATATAAAAGATTAAAATAAATTTAACCTTTTATATTTCGTATTTATCGACTATTACAATCTATTAGTAAAATATTATTTACCTTTTTGGTTTAAAAATCCAACCAACCATTTGTTGGCATCTTCAACACTATCAAATCTTTTTGATTTTGCAACTTGGTCTTTACCTTCGTAAAACCTAACTCTTATACCGTCTTCCACATGGTCTATTTTTGTTCTTGTGATTTTGTCAAGATTAAGATAAACTCTCTCATTTAGTTGAATAAACATTTTGAACTCCTTTTTTTAGATTATAACATAAGTAAATTTATTTTTACCATCGTTACCTAGGTATTTTTACGGCATCTTGAGTAAAACAAATATATGTTTTTTGAGATGGGTATAAAAGATTGTTTTTAAAGGTAATAAACGGTTCTATTGCCTCTATAAGTTGATTGCCTACTTGGATTTTTACCGATATTTCATCTGTTTTTGTAAGATGGACTATCTCTTTTACAATCCCCTCAAGACATATCATATAATCATCAAAGCACTCTATTTTTTCCCCTATTATATTTATCATTCTAGGGTTTATCGCCACACCCCTTTTTTCACCTATACCCCACTCTTTTGGTAGGGACATAGACTCTTTGTTACTGAAGTAATATACCATTTTATCGCCATTTTCTTCCCATTTACCCAAAATAAGATTTGTGGTAGAAAACTCCATCACTCTACCAAAATGTAATCCTATTTTTCTATGTACTATACTTGACAGCCAATCTAGGTCATGACTTGCAATAACAATAGTGCTTCCCCAAACTCTATTTGCGTATAAAATAGCTTCCGTAAATGCTGGGATACCGCTAATATCAAGGCTATTTGTTGGCTCATCAAGTAGTAAAGTTTTTGGTTTTAGGATTAATCTAGCTGCAAGAGCTACCCTTTGAGTCTCACCGCTTGATAGCTCATGCCAAAAACGATTTGCAAATTTCTTAGGCAATAACCCGACAAGTTCCAAAGCTTCATTTACCCTTGCATCTAGGTCATCCTTTTCTCCCCTGATTTTTAACCCAAAAGTCAAATTCTCTTTTACGCTTCGTTTCAAAAGATATGGTTCAGGTAGTAAGATGCTAATATCCCTTTTTACATCCAAAGGAATATCTTTTGAGTGGTGTTCTTTATAATACAAATCACCGCTATCTTGAGACTCCAAAAAAGCAAGATGTCGAAGAAGTGTACTTTTCCCACTTCCGTTTGAGCCTACAACACCTACTATTTCACCGCTATTGATAGTAAGATTTTTGACATTTAAAACAGGCTTATTACCATAAGTTTTTACTAATTCTTTGACTTTATATACGGTATTTGAAGACATTAAAACCCTCTTGAATTTTTTCTTAGGCTATTTAGAGAAAGATTTACTAAAAATGCAAGTGCTATAAGTACAATCCCAAGAGCTATACCCATAGAAAACATCCCTTTGCTAGTCTCTAATGATATTGCCGTTGTGATGGTTCTTGTGTGGTATTTGATATTTCCACCTATCATCATAGCCACACCAACTTCAGCGATAATCCTACCATAAGCCGTGACGGCTGCTGCAAGCAAAGAATGTCTAAGCTCCCAAACTACATTTAAAACCATCTGTGTTTTCGTAAGTCCATAAGAACTCAATGTATAAAACAACTTTCGATCCATCCCCTCAATAGCTGCTGCACTTAAAGATATAACGATAGGCAAAGCTAAAATTGTTTGACCTATTATTATACCTTCTGTTGTAAACAACAACCCATACTCCCCAAGAGGTCCACGATAAGAGATAAATGCATATACTATAAGCCCTATTACAACCGTAGGAGTTGCAAGAAGCGTATCTGAAATCAAACGAAGTGTGCGTCTAAAAGGGAAATCAAAAAATCCTAGCACAAACCCCAAAGGAAATCCTATAATAATACTTAAAAATATAGATATAGTAGAAGTCTTGATTGTTACGCTTATAGCTGAAATGGTCTCTTCGTCCATATTAAACAAAAGCCAAAACGCCTCTATAAGACCCTCATAAATAAATTCCATTTATTACCTTTTTTTGTAAATGTGCTAATTTTGCATATTAATAAAAGAATTATCATATTTTTTTGATTAACCTTTCCTTAACCGGTAAAAAATTATTGACTTATGTAGAATAAAATGATAATATTTCAAATATGCCCAAATAGCATATTTCGATTTTTATGAGACCAAGGAGGAAAAATATGGTTTTAAAACAAATTCAACAAAGAGTAATGTTTTTTTTACTCTTAGGACTATTTTCAGTTACTCTAAATTCGGCAGAGCTAAAAATGGCAACTACAACTAGCACTGATAATACAGGGTTATTGGATGTAATAGCACCTTTATACAAAAAAGATTTCGGTGTAGATTTAAAATGGATTTCTGTAGGAACGGGTAATGCCTTAAAACTTGGAGAAAACTGTGATGTTGATGTAGTTTTTGTTCACGCTCCGGAGCTTGAAAAAAAATTTGTCGCAGACGGATTTGGCGTAGATAGAACTCCTGTGATGTACAATGACTTTGTCATTTTAGGCACTCCTGAACTAAAAGCTAAATTTGAAGGCAAAACAATAAAAGAAGCTTTTGAGATCATTAAAAAAGAGCAAATTAAATTTGTAAGTAGAGGTGATAACTCAGGCACTCATAGTAAGGAAAAAAGTGTTTGGAAATCTGTAATGGGAGATGTTCCAAGCAAGGAAAAATGGTATATTGAAGCAGGTCAAGGTATGATTGCTACTATAAATATAGCAAACGAACAAAGAGGTCTTACACTAAGTGACCGTGGTACTTACATAAAATACGAATCAAACTACAAAGGTAATCCACCTTTGGTAATAGTTCTAGAAGGTGACACAAACCTAAATAACTACTACTCTATCATGGCAGTAAATCCAAAAAATTGCCCAAAGGCTGATTATAGCGGTGCTACAAACTTTATTAAGTGGATAGTATCACCAAAAATTCAACAATCAATAGCAGATTTCAAACTACTTGATAAACAACTTTTTACTCCAGATGCTCATAGTAGGAAAGAGTAAATTCTACTTAAAAGCTTTGCATCTACTGCAAAGCTTTTGTTTGTCTATATTTTTTGTGTATCAATCTAACTATTTTTTCACACTCTTTATCGCTATAGTTTTTATCAAAGTTGAGTACCAAAGCCCATCTGCTCATATCTTCACTATAGCCCATAGATTGTATTATTCTTGATGGTATGCCAAGACCCAAGCTACACCCTTCCCCATTTGATACAAAAACCTCATCAAGTGCCAAGCTTCTTATAAGATACCGTGCTTTTATCCCTTTTAATCCTATATGAAGTGAATATTCCAAAGTCTTATTAGGATTTATAAATAACAATAAATCATCACCAAAAATCTCTTGGAAGTATTTCAAGAAAAGCTCTTTGGATGTATAGTCAAATTTTTGTCTAGTTATCCCTTCAAAGCATAGTTTAGCACCTAAGAAATCTATATTTCCTATATTTTGAGTGTTTTGTTGATTTGTTAGAAGCAAACCGCAAGTACCAAAGCCTGATAATTTATAACTATCAAGTAGTGCCATATCGCAAGTTTCATCAAAATTTGCACTTATATTTGAGATGATTTTGGCATTTGTTAGGGATTTTATTTTTTGTAAGTCTGTTTTTACAAAAGTATCTATAACATAAGAAGATACAAATATAAAATCGATACCTTTATCAATATGAGCATATTCAATTTCACCATTATTTGATAAACCTATCCATTTTATCTCTTTGCCGTATTTTTGTGCTAGTAACGCACCTCCTACTATAGCTTCACATTCGCCTATACTTACGGCTACTTTTCCATCTAAACCAAGTATAAAAGTGCAAAATCCCTCTTTTGTGAAACTTAGGGTCAAAAAGTATCCAAAACCAAATCTTTTTTTGAACTCATTTTGGAGTATTTCAAGCTCTTCATTTACCTTTAAAGACTCTAGTGAGTATTTCTCATCTATCGTTAGATTTGGTAATAAGTTGTATTGCAAACAGTTAAGTTTAGTCATTTTTTACCTTTAAAATATCTTCTCCATCAACCTTAAAAAGCTCATCAAATCTTTGTTTAGCATAGGCATTTACATCGTCATGAAGAATTTTAAATTTTTGTATTATATCTTTTGCTTTTGGTGTCAAAACCGTTCCACCGCTACTTCCTTTGGTGGTAATAGTCAAATCATCTTCTATGTACTCTTGCAATATTTTGATATGATTCCAAGCTTTTTTGTAGTTCATCCCTACTTGTTTGGAAGCATCGGAAATTGAACCTGTTTTGTCAATATACTCCAAAATCTCACTTTTACCGCTACCAAATACCAAATTTGAATCACCATCTTCAATCCATACTTTTACTTTTGTGACCATTTTAATGTTTCCTTCCACTGTGGCTTCTTGTTCTAAAACACCCTAATTGACAATAAACCACTTCTAAATCAGAGTTTTTTACCGTACTACCTACAATTTTAAGACTACTTTTTTTTGCTTCATCCCATAATACTTTGCACTCTATTTGTTTTGATTCATTTGCCAAAATGCTAATTTGCTCATAAATCTTTTCGTTTTTGTCCAAAAACTCCAAATCACCAAATACACCTAGCTCACAATCGCTCACTTTAATACCTAGTTCTTTTGTGAGAGCACCTATTTCACATGGACTAATTCCTAGCTTTTTGGCAACGGCAAACGCCTTTATACAAGGCAATTTACCGTTATTATCCAAATATTTGGAAATTATCTTAATCTCTTTGGACATCGACTCTTCCGCCGTGAGTATATACATTCATTTTTCTACCCCTTGCAAACCCAATAAGAGTAATCCCGTGAATATGTGCCGTTTGAACACCTAGATAAGTTGGAGCTGTTCTTGATACTATTATAGGAACTCTATGCATAACAGCTTTTACAACCATTTCCGAACTCAATCTCCCACTTACAAAAAGGATAGATTTTGTTGTATCATGCCCTTTTAGTTTGCATTTGCCTACTACTTTATCTATTGCATTATGGCGACCTATATCTTCAGAAGTTACGGTTGTCCCATCAAGCAAATAAATCATAGCTTTGTGAACACACCCTGTTAGTTTATATAGTTCACTCTCTTCATAAAACTTTGCTACTTCACTAGATATGGTATGAGGTGTCACTTTAAAAGCCGTTTGATTAAACGGTATTTTTACATCTCCGGCTATATTTGCAGTTACTCCTCCTCCACATCCACTTACTAGTGTTTTTTCTTTGTAGAGATTTTGCAAAGAGTTTTCATCGATTACTGCTTCAATATCAACTCTAAGTCCATCATCACTTAATTTCATACTTTTAATATCATCTATTGACGATATAACATTCTCACTCATCAAGAAGCCTACTGCATGAGCTTCTTGATCTACTGGAATACACATCATTGATATTGCTTTTGTTCCATTTAGATAGACGCTAAGTCTTGCTTCTTCAATGGTCACATCTTCTATTTCATTTGCTAAATTATCTATAAGTTTATCTATTACTACGGTTTTTAAATATCTTGTTTTGTCCATCTTCACTCTTTATAATATGCTAATTTTGCATATTTGTTTCTTAAAAAAAATAACTATATAGCATTATAACAAAACTAAGATTGCGAAGCAACCCATTAATTATTTGTTATTAACTATTAGTTATGAGTTAAAAATAGTAAGTCCGTGAAGACTTACTATTTTTTCATCTCGTCTAAAACATCAGGTCTGAATTGTTCTAGATACTCTTTTGGTAACTTACCACTCCAAACACCGGGGATATAACCTTTAACCGATACGAAATAAGCGTACACAGTCTCAAATGTAAAGAATGAGATAATAGCACTACCCATGAAATGCATAAATAGTGTAAATCTTTTGAGCTGGATAGTATCAGCGTGAGTTAAAGCTTCAGGGTGCATATACCATAAAACAAATCCACTCACACATAAGACAAATCCAAACGCAACATACATATAGTAGTTAATTCTATTCATAGGCTCGTATTTACCTCTTAAAAACACATTATTCCACCATCTAACACTAGGTCTTACGAAGAATTTGTGATCTTTAAAAGCAATAACAGTCATAATAAGCCATACAGGAATCCAACTAACCCCTACAACTTCATGTGTTGCTCTCATCAATCTTGCAATATATCCACCACCTGTTACATTTCCAAACGTTATTGAAAATCCAGTGATAAATAGATAAATCATTACTGCAATATTCAGTAAGATTACTACTCTTTGAAATAAAGAATACACTTGTACCAAATCATCAGGATTTGTTACTTTTGCTTGTTTTCTCCCTTTTGCTACGATAAACATAGTCAAGAAGAGTAAAAATTCTACAAAAAACACTATCGGTAATATATGTTGTCTCTCTTCAAACGCTCTTATTACCTCTGGTGCCATAGCCTCATAATCAGGTCCAAAAAGCCCTACTTTGCTTTGCTCATAATGACTTAAAGTTTCAAAAGGTACTAGTTGACCAGTAAAATTACCTTGCAACATTTGCAATATAAACTGATAAACATAATTTATATCAGCAATAGTCGCCAACCAAAAATACCAATATGTTAAAAGTATAAATAGAAAGCCTATAATTAAATAGGCTTTGTATTCACTTACGAAACTTTGTTTATTTTCCATATGCTTTTGTCCATCCATAAGGTGCAGATTGTACCCCTTTACCATATGATGCTACTCTTTGTCTGAATATGTTTGAAACTTCTTCAGAATCTCCAACTAAAAGTGCTTTAGTTGAACACATTGCAGCACACATAGGAACTTTACCCTCTGCAATTCTGTTTTGTCCATATAAGTGTCTTTCTTTTTCAGAGTTTGTTTCTTCAGGACCACCTGCACACATTGTACATTTATCCATAACACCTTTTGTACCAAATGCACCGTCTTTTGGAAACTGTGGAGCACCAAAAGGACAAGCATATAGACAATATGCACAACCTATACATTTGTTCTTATCGTGTAACACGATACCGTCTTCTCTGATATAAAAACAATCAACAGGACACACTTGTTGGCAAGGTGCATCCGTACAATGCATACAAGCAACAGACAAAGAAAATTCTAAACCTTCTATACCTTCGTTGATTGTAACAACTTTTCTTCTACTGATACTTACAGGAAGCTCATGAGCTTCTGCACAAGCAATAGAACAGCCGTCGCAATGAATACATCTTTTTTCATCGCAATAAAATTTCATTCTAGCTACTTCTAAATTACCCATCTTCTACTCCTAAGCTTTACTAATCGCACATAATCCACCTTTTGTTTCAGGGATTTGTGTAACGATGTCGTAACCGTAATTTGTAACAGTATTAGCACCTTCACCTATTGCATAAGGTTTTGTACCTTCAGGATATTTGTGACCCAAATCCACACCTTGGAAAACTCCAGCAAAATGGAAAGGGATAAAAATTCTATCAGGTGCAACAGAATGAGCAAATTTTGCTTTTACTTTTATTTTTGTACCATGAGGTGAATGTATCCACATCATAGAACCGTCTTTTATGCCATATCTTCCAGCCAAATCAGGATTAATATCACAAAACATTTCAGGTGTTAATTTTGCAAGATATTTAGATGCTCTGTTTTCAATACCTGCACCGTTCATATTTACAAGTCTTCCTGTTACAAGATTGATTGGGAAATCTTTTGCCCAGTCTTGTTTTGTTTGTTCACTAACATATCTAGTATCAACCCTAAAATGGTTTTTCTTATCCGCAAAACTAGGGAACTCTTTGACAAGGTCTGTTCTTGGAGAGTGTAACGGTTCTCTATGAAGAGGTATCTCATCAGCCCAACCCCATACTTTAGCTCTTGCTTTTGCATTTCCATAAGGTGCAATTCCGGCTTCCATACATTTTTCAGCAATAATATTTGAAGTATCAACTTTCCAGTTAGCTCCGATTTTTGCTTTTTCATCTTCACTAAGTGTAATTTTCAATACGGCTTCTATATTGTCTTTTGTAATTTCAGCATAACCTGTATTTTGTACTCCACCTTTTGGTGCAGAACCATCTCCAGCCAAAAGACCAACACCATTGTGTTCTAGACCAAAGTTATTTCTAAAGCCCATACCACCTAATTTTACCGGTTTACTAATATCATAAAGATTTGGGCTACCGCAATGTTTTGTAGTCCAACAAGGCCAAGGCAATCCATAATATTCGCCTTTCATCTCTCCATAACCCTCTAGCGTCACTTCATCAAATAAATGCCAGTTGTCTGTATGTTTTTTGATACGTTCAGCTGTCCAACCTGTCAAACCGATAGTTTTGATAATTCTAGCTATTTCGTTTGTAGCATCTTCCGGCCATGTGAAATCTTTACCTTTACCCATACCTGCAGTTAATTGCTCAAAAAAGCCGAGTCTTTTTGCCAATTCAAACATTATCTCGTGGTCAGGTTTTGACTCATACATAGGATCAATTACTTTATATCTCCATTGTGCACTTCTGTTTGTAGCTGTTACGCTTCCGCTTGTTTCAAACTGAGTAGCAGCAGGTAAAATATAAACATTGTCTTTTTTATCAGTCAATACAGCAGCTTCATTTACAAATGGGTCTGCAAGAACTAATAACTCAAGATTATCAAGACCTTCTTTTACTTTTGCGGTTTGAGCTGTTGATGTGATACCGTTACCAAATACAACCAAAGCTTTTAATCTTGTACCGGCATTGTCGATAGCATCTTCACCTGGATTTCCTCCAAGAACTCCAGCCCACCATCTAGCTAGAGAAAAACCTGTTTTCCCCATCCATTCAGGTGCTTTAAATCTTGCTTGTAACCAGTCAAAATCAACACTCCATTGTTTTGCAAAATATTTCCAAGAACCTTCGGCAAGTCCATAATACCCCGGTAATGAGTCAGATAAACAACCCATATCAGTAGCACCTTGAACATTATCGTGCCCTCTTAAAATATTTGTTCCACCACCTGCAACTCCGATATTTCCCAGAGCCATTTGTAAAATTGGAGCAAGTCTTGTATTTGAAGTACCTACAGTGTGCTGAGTAAGTCCCATACACCAGATTAATGTACCTGGTTTGCTACTTGCATATAATTTTGTGATTTGGATAAGCAAATCAGCACTTACACCGGTAACATCGGCAACTTTTTCAGGCGTCCATTTTTTAGCCTCTTCCATAATCAAATCCATACCAAATACTCTATCAGCGATAAAGTTTTTGTCATGCCAATTATTTTTGAAGATTAAATGCAACATACCGTACATAAAAGATATATCGGTACCAGGTCTAATTGCAGCATAAATATCTGCTTTAGCAGCTGTTTTCGTATATCTAGGGTCTATTACTATAATTTTAGCATTATTTCTTTCTTTAGCTTTTAAGAAATGTTGGAATCCAACTGGGTGATTTACCGCAGGATTTGATCCAAATATAATTATAGCCTCAGAATTTTGAATATCTCCAAGATGGTTTGTCATAGCTCCATAACCAAATGTATTCGCCACACCGGCGACTGTAGAGCTGTGTCAAATTCTAGCTTGATGATCTATATTATTTGTCCCAAACATAGCAGCAAATTTTCTGAAATAATAAGCTTGTTCATTGCTTATTTTTGCAGAACCTAAAAACTGCACCGCATCTGGTCCATCTTTTTGTCTTAGTTCTTCAAGTTTTTTTGAAATTCCATCTAATGCTTCATTCCAAGAAATTCTTTTCCATTGACCGTTTTGTTTTACCATTGGGTATTTAAGTCTTACTTCAGATTTAACCATATCGATCATATCTGCACCTTTACAACAATGTCCACCAAGACTCACTGGGTGATCTTGTGCAACTTCTTGTCTTACCCAAACACCATTTTGTACTTCAGCTATAACTCCGCATCCTACAGAGCAAGCTGTACATATTGTTTTAACTTCTTTTGACCCTGGAAAAGGATTTTTAATCTCTTCAGCGGTTGCTTCTCTAGTAGCAGTAGTACTAGCTAAGCTTGAAGTAACTCCAAATGCACTTGCCAAAGCAGTCATTTTAAGAAATGATCTTCTTCCAACCTTTGCATTTAAAGTCTCATATGCATTTGCTGACATATTGACTCCTTTTATTTAGCTTGTTTATAAAACTCTTCCCAAGCAGCTGTTTTTTTGTATAAAATCTCTTTTTTCTTAGATTTACCAACCACAACACCATGACCGTCAGACGATGTTGAACCTTTTACCGTAGTAGCAGTCAATACAGTAGCACCAAGTGCAGCAGTACCAGTTACTATTGCAGCATTTTTGACAAAATCTCTTCTGCTCTTTTGCACGACTTGCCTCCTCTTATAGAATTTAGCCTCTTTTAAAATCACATAGTATCAATAGCTATGACAAACATACCCTATGTTGAAGTCAAAGAGACTTAAACAAGAAGACTTTTTTCTTCCTCTTTAAGTCTCTTAAACGGACTTAACCGTTTAAGATGCACAACTTCCGTCACTACAAGATTGTTTTGGACCTAAAGCTTTTAATGCTTTATTTCTCTCACGTCTTGCTCGTTCTTCATCACTTAAATTATCTTTTTGATTCAAAACCTCTTTTGGTTTTGGTTTAGAAACTTGTAAATAAAGTCTTTCAAACTCTATAAAAGAGTGTAAAACAACCATCAAATTTCTGTAAATATCAGATTTCTTATGCTCATAAACATTTTTTGCAAATTCATCTACAAACTCATTCAATACCTGCTCAAACACACAATGCACTGTATTGATATACTCAACTTTACCGCTATTTATAAGTTCTATCAACTCAGACATAAATGCGAATATAAACCCTACGCTATCTTCGTATTCATGGTATTTCTGCTCATCTCTTCGTATAGGTGTTTTTGCTACGAATTCCACCATTTGAACTCTTTTTTTACCACTTTCAACTTGCTCATCATAAAATGATGCGGTTGTTCTTATATTTTTTGAAAGGGGTGAATGGAAAATATTATCAAACTCTTGCATCAAAGTAACATTTGAATCTTTGTCTAATTTTGATAAAATATTTTTCATTGCCTCTGCACAACCATCATCAAGAGGTGCTTGTACAAGAAGGTTTAACATTCTTAAAAGCTCAAAATAGCTTTTCATATCTCCGTTTAAAATAAAAAAATTAGCAAAAATATTGTAATAAACCGCTCTAGCTTTGTTGATTTCTATATCATTTTTCATAATTTTCCTTAGGCATTAACTTGATTTATATATTCTTTCATCATCACTTTAGGTTTGCAATGTTCGCAACAATAAAGTGTTTTTTCTTTGATAGGGTCATTAAACAACGGTATCATTTTTGATGCTACTTTTTCTATAGCTTTTACCGTAGCAAACTCTTTTCCACACTCGACACAAGCAAAAAGTTTATCTTTTGCCAAAACCTCAGATTTAAACCAAAGCGAATTTAACTTAATGACATCTTTTTCTATACTCAAACACTCTTTTTCTGGGCAACTTAGTTCACAATACCCGCATGCCGTACAAACGGAAGGGTTAAGCTTGAGTTCATTTGTTTTTGCATCTGCCCAAAGTGCATTTACATTACAAGCCCCAACGCAAGAAAGACAAAGAGTACATTTGCTATCATCTACTTTAACGTGAGCATAGTGTATATGTTCACCAGTATTTACCACTCCAAAATCATCATCACCTACTATGTGAGCCAACCTTGTAGCAAATACTTCTCTTTTTTTCATACCGTTTTGGTTGATGTTAAAAGAACTATTATCAACAAATGAAACAACATCTAAAGCATTGATAAGTTCTTCTTTATCTTTAGCTACTATTACAGCATCTTTACCATATTTTTTTTGGTAAATCTCATTTAAAATTCTTATACTATCACCTGTACCTTTGGAGATAAAATCACTATAAAATATAATCTGAGAAGATGAAATTTGAGCAAGACTAAGCAACGTACTCTCATCTAAGAATTTCTCACCGTCTATCGCAAAAGGTAAAACATTTACTTTAAGAGTAACTTTCAAATCATCTAAATTCATCTTATTTGGTATTATTAAAGGGTGAGTATCTTTATAAAACTGAGCTATCTCATATATAGAAGCTCTATCACTTGGGGTATAATCCATAGCACCGCTTGGACAAACGGATACACAACCACCGCACCCATGACAATCAATTTGAGAAAATACGAGACGCTTTAAAGACTCATCTTTTGTAATAGCAACCGTAGGGCAAACCTCTGCACACTTGCCACAGATGTCATCTCTTCTTTCATGATACTGACAGATATTTTTATCATAAACGATAAACTTTCTATACTCAAAAAACTCAACATTTTCTCTTAATTTTTCAAGAGTTTTATCTATTCCTAGTATATTTGGGTCATAAGTACCGCTTTGTTTTAGCCCCTCTTGCTTTGCATCAAACCAAACTATCTGATCAACTAAAAGTTCCACAAAGCTATCTTTGCCTTTTACTTTTACTTTCAGTTCACCTATGTTTCCATTTACACTTTCAAGCATACTCTCATCGATTTGGTACATATCAAATTCTTGATGAACAACATTTTTTTTGATTTTGTCACACTCTTCAGTGTTTCCGATTAAAAGGAGTTTATTACCTATTTCTTTGGTAAATGCTATATCTTTAGAATTATCAAATTTTAAAGCAGATATGTCGTATAGTTTTTTGATATTTTTGATTTTATAGGCAAAAGAATCTAAAGAGTTTTTTATATAAAAATTTATCTCTCTTGATACAACTTCACTTGAAATTTCACTACTATTAGATATTAGAAATTTTTGACTAGTCTCAATATTCAAAGAATTTGTTACATAAATAGACTCATCTAAAGGGAAATCTAGTCCATTTGGATGATAGTACACGTATTCTTGCATAACCTATGCCTTTTGGTAAAAATATTTTTACCATTCTAACACTTTAACTCTTAACATATTCTTAATGGTTAAAAATATTTTACCATCTTTTTAAACCTTTTTTGATATAATGGAAACATATTAAATCAGGAGTAGTTTTTGCTTTATTTAAAGCTGTTCTTCTTATCTATATTTTTTATAATTCCTCTAAATGCTAGAGAATACATAGTATTCGGCTCTTCATTACCCGTAAACGGCATAATGAAAGAATGGGGAGATAGTGTAATAAGCGGTACCGACTCATATTTTAGATATATCAATGACACAAATAGCTTACCCGACAAACATCTATCTTTTATATACTACGATGATAAATACGAGCCTGATTTAGCTTTGAAAAATACTAAAACTTTACTAAATAAAAATGTATTTGCTTTGCTTGGATTTGTAGGAACACCTACGGTGAAAAGTATTTTACCCTTTGTTGATGATTCTAAAATACCTTTTGTAGCACCTTTTACCGGTGCTATGTTTTTGCGAAATACATACAACAAAAATATCATCAATCTTCGCCCAAACTACAAGCAAGAAATAAATACCATAATCAACTACCTATACAAGCAAAAAAATATTACTGAATTTGCAGTTTTTTATCAAAATGACGACTATGGACATGAGGGATATACGTCATTATTGGAGATTTTAGATGAAAATAAACTATCATTAATAGCTGAAGGGACTTACAAAAGAAATACTCTATCTTTAAATCACGCTTTCAATGAAATAAAATCGGCAAATCCACAAGCTGTTATTATGATAGGTGCCCATCGTGCCAATTCTTTATTTATTCAAAAGGCAAAAAGTGATGAAAACTTCAAAGATACCATATTTGCTACAGTATCCTTTGGTGATGCAAATGCAATGATAAAACACATAGGTGACATAAGCGATAATATAATCTTTTCTCAAGTAGTTCCTAGTTATGACGATACATCATTGCCTATTATCAAAGAATATAGAGAGATTTATTCAAAATACTATCCCCAAAAAGAGTATAGTTTTATCTCACTAGAAGCTTTTATTAGTGCAAAAATAGTGGTCAATACGCTTTTTGACATAGAAGGAGATTTAACAAAAGATAAATTTATCAAAACACTAACCAAATTTGATAAAGATATAGGTGGAATAAACGCAAAATATGAGAACAAACAACTATTAAATAAAGTTTATCTGTTTGAATACAAAAATGGGTCTTTCAATGAAATTGAATAAAATTTTAGATTTATACGATAAATGGGAATTTACCAACAAAACAAATTTCTTGATTTTTATTATCACCGGCGGTATGTTATCTATCATCATACTCTCGCAAATCTCGACATATGCCATCAAAACAGACTTTGAAAAACTTTTTGAAAACCGTACCAAACCGCTTGTTGACTTGGAAAACCTCAAAGATACTTGCGAAATCAACATAAAAGATACTATTATAGACCTACAAAATAACCAAATTGCACTTGAAGATGCAAAAGAAGTTTTAAATCTTTCACAAGGACTCATCCAAACTCACTGGTCAAACTATAAAGAGGCAAAAAAAAATGATGAGTTAAATTTATTTACATCTTTAATCAAAAAAATTTTTTTACCGTCAAATCAAAACTATAAAAATGAAATATTATTCAATAGACTTATTTCAAATATAGATATTAAAATATCCAAAATAGACCATTATTTGACAAGTTTTGAGCTATCAAAGATAGAACAACTTAGCTACGAAATTAGCTCCGTAAAAGTTTATATTACAAGCCTTATAAACTATGATTTGAAAGTAATTATTGCTGAAAAAAAAGACACGGATAGATTACTTGGCTTCTTGTTCTTGTTTTCCATATTATCTGTCATCTTCGTATTTTTATTTTCCATACTCCTTTCTATACTAATTTTAAATAACTTCAAAAAAATGCATAAATTACTTGAAATAAAAGTAGAACAAAAAACGAAAGAACTACTTGAATTAAATACCTCTTTGGAACAAAGAATAGCCCACGAAGTCAAAAACAGCAGAAAAAAAGATTTTGTAATGTTCCAACAAGCAAAACTAGCCTCTATGGGTGAAATGCTCCAAAATATAGCCCACCAATGGCGTCAACCATTGGGCAGTCTGAGTATGATAATACAAAGTTTTCAAACAAAAATGGAATTTGGGAAATTAACCCCAGAGTTTGTAGATGCTAAAGTAAAAGATGCAATGCTGTTAGCCGATAATATGTCACATACCCTAGATGATTTTAGAAACTTTTTCAATCCTGAAAAAACAAAAACAACCTTTAGTATCACCCAATGTATAGAACACTCCTTTGAATTATCAAAATATATTTTGGAAAAAGAGAATATTAAGCACGAAATAGTTATCAAAAAAGATATTACAATCAATAGTTATTACAATGAACTCTCCCATGTGTTTTTGAACCTTATCAACAACTCAAAAGATGCTTTTAAAAATAGATGTACAAAAGAGGAAAAAATCATCAAAGTGCTTGTAAAACCATACAAAAAAAAGCTTTATATACATTTTATAGACAACGGCGGTGGAATACCTGATAATATAATCTCACAAATATTTGAGCCGTATTTTACTACCAAATACAAAAGTGCAGGTACCGGAATAGGACTTTATATGTCAAAACAAATCATAGAAACACATATGAAAGGCTCTATTACTTGTAAAAACATTCCAAATAATCTTAGCATTTGTAAAGGGTGTAAATCAGCACTGTTTATTATAGAAATACCATTATAAAATTATCAAAATATTATGGCATTTTTGATATAATTTCCTACACATAAGAGGAGTTTAGATGAATAACGTTAGAGATTTGAATGTTTTAAAGTGGTTCAATGTACTATACATAGAAGACGATATAGATTTACTTACCCATACAAAAGATGTTTTAGAAGATTTTGTAAGTAATATTTATACGGCTACAAACTCTAAAGAGGCTCTAAATATACTCCAAAACAAAAAAATAGACGTAATAATATCCGATATTTTGCTTGAAAATGAAAACGGCATAGAGTTTTTGACATTTTTGAAAAAAGAAAAAAATATCTCTATACCGACCATATTGACAACAGCACATACAGATACGCAATACCTTCTTGATGCTATCAGACTAAAGGTAGAGAGCTATATAGTAAAACCTATCAATATAAAAGAACTTCTAAATACGTTACACGATATTTTGATACCTACGATACAACAACAAGAGATTCAAAAAACAAACAACATCATTAAAATGATTTCAATAGTTACAGACAACAAACAAGTTGACGTCATAAAACACATTATGAACAATCTAGATTCTAACGACTGTTTCACAGGCTCTTACAGCGATATTATGGGTATTATAAATATCTCAAAACCGACCCTTATAAAACTTTTTAAAGAACTAACTGAGCGAGAAATACTTGTAAAAGTCAATTATAAAACTTACAAATTCAACGAATCTGCTCTAAATAAATCAAGCCTGTAGTTTTAGTATTTTTGCTCTTTAAGCCAACTCACCGCTTGACTTATAAACTCTGCAAATGCTTCATTATAGGCTTGTAAAGCATCTTTTGGGGTTATATCTTTTAACTCTTTTTCTATTATAAACGTTTTTGAATCAACCAAGTTTTTTGTTTTTTGGTTTAAAAGATTTAGATTTATCTGAACCTTTACTTTTGATTTATCACCCTCGATAACTTGATAAAAATCGTAGATATTACTCTCTAGCACCAAATCATACTTTAGCAAACTACCGTTTGAAACTACGCCTTTAAACATATTTATTTTATTTAGCTCCAGTACAAGCATATTTTCAAGCTGCTTATACAAAGGCTCATCCCACGTATGATTTACATAGCTTTTATATATACCCTCTTCATCGCTATAAACTAAATCTTTATTATAGATATACCCTACTCCCAAAGGTTTTTTTATAAGCATAACCAAATCGCTTTTTTTGATTTCATTGGTGTATGATATACCTGATTCCAAAAGCCTAAAACTATTTTGCTCACCGTTTGATTTGGAAGCACATCCTGTAAATAAAATAGCACCCAATGCTAATGATAATATGATTTTCATGATTACTCCCCCGGTCCTAGTGGTTTTGTGTTTGTTTTAAAAATTATATCTGATGGACTTTGCTGTAACTGCCGTATCAGAGTATTTAACTCATCCATACTGTTTTGGGTAGATTGTAGGTTTTCTTGCAAAATAGTAGCCATATCAAACTCACCGTAATCTACCCTCTCTTCAAGTTTTACCACCAAAGAATTTACGGACTTTGATACCTCATCTACACTTTTTACCATAGCACTAGCATCACCGTCAATAAACTTAGAAAAATTTTGTGATGTTTTTTGTAGTTCCTTTGACGCATTTGATAAATCTTGAATAAGCTGTTTGATATTTTGACCTTCTCCTGATAGTTCACCAGTCAAAAGAGCAAGATTTTGTGAAATCAAAGCACTATTTTTTAGTAAAATCTCTACATTTTTGATATTGCCGTTTTGCAAAACACCGTTTTTCTCATCAAATGCCCCTTGTATAATATCAAGAGTATGTTCAAACTTGGTAATGAGTGAAGCAAACGTAGCGTCATATCTAGTAAATAAAGATGGTCTAGCACTAATAACCGCCATATCTTTTTCATTGGAACTTGTCTCTAGCATAGGGGCATCTTTTGTCCCGCCTTCTATCTCCAAAAACATCAAGCCCGTTATCCCTTGAGGTTTTAACATAGCATAACTATCTGTTTTTATGGGTGTGGATTTTTCAACCCTTATGATTACGCTCACCTCTTGGGTATTATCATAGTTAATATGTATTTTCTCTACCTCACCCACATTTACACCCATCAGCCTCACGGGTGCTTTTATATTTAGCCCTGATACCGATTCTTGCGTATTTATTTTATAATATTTATATTCCCTATCTTTTGAATAATTGCTTTGCCATAACAAAAATAAAATCAAGCCCACAAAGGTGACAAAAACAAAAATACCGACCGTAAAATACTGAACTCTATTTTCCATGACCTACTCCATAAATCTTGCAATATTACTACACCTACAAATAATTTGAATAATAGCCGCATTTTTACCATAATTGTTTTTTAGAAAAAATTGAAGGCATACATCGTATGTCGAAAGTTTTTCTAAAAAAGAGTATGAGTAAACAATGCGAGTGAACAACAAAAGAAAATGCTAGTTCTCTTATAAGCCCTATCTTCGTTGTAAACTTTCGCTTACCGATGGTAAGCTTCAAGTCTCCGCCTTGATAGAACTTATAATAAAACTACTATTATTTACATTATTTTCAGGTGTAGTAATAAGTCTGGATTTGATTCTTTTAACATTTCCATATTCCCTTCAAATGCTATCTTTTTATCTCCGATTATAATAAACCTATCAAGAACATTTTGTATTGTGTCCTTATCATGAGTTACCATTACTACCGTTATCCCCAAAAGTTCCCTAAGCTTCAAAATCAAAGCATCAAAATCCCTAGAACTAGCAGGGTCAAGCCCACTCGTAGGCTCATCCAAAAACAATATCTCAGGGTCAAGTGCCAATGCCCTCGCAAGTCCTGCACGTTTTTTCATCCCACCGCTTAACTGTGCAGGAAATAAATCTGCCGTTTTTATATCAAGCCCAACCATCTGAATCTTTAACAATGCTAGTTCTTTGATAAAAAACTCAGGCAGTTTAGTATATTCTTTGAGGGGTAACATCACGTTTTCTAGGACGCTAAGGGTACTAAATAAAGCCCCAAATTGAAACAATACACCCCATTTAAGCCTTAGTTCTTCTTCCTCTTTTAGGCTCAGTCTCGTTACATCCTTATCCAAAACATACATTTTACCGGATGTAGGTTTTTGAAGCATTATCATTTGTCTTAGAAGCGTAGTTTTACCGCTTCCGCTACCGCCCAAAAGCCCAAAAATCTCACCTTTGTTTATACCGAAACTAACACCCTCATGTACGGTATTAACACCAAACTTAGTTATGATATTTTCTGCTTTTACTATCATATGCCCATCTTTGTCAAAACTATCGAGAAAATTGCATTAAAAGCTATGACCCAAAAAATTGCATTTACAACGCTTATGGTAGTATATTTACCTACGCTTTGGGTATTCGACTCCACCAAAAAGCCTCTAAAACACCCCACAAGTGCGATAATAATACCAAAAAATGGTGCTTTAATAAGTCCTATAAGTATATGTTTCATAGCCACCGTTTCACGAAACCTATCCATAAACTCCACATAAGAGATACCAAGGTCAATATCGGCAATAATCATCCCGCCGAAAATCGTAACACTATCTGCCACAACCACCAATAAAGGCAATACTATCATCATAGCAACAACCCTAGGCAATATCACAAACTCCCAAGTCCTAAACCCCATGGTTTTCATAGCGTCTATCTCATCTGTTAGCTTCATTACCCCTATTTGAGCCGTAAACGCAGAAGCCGTACGACCTGCTATTACAATAGCTGCAATAAGCGGTGCTAGTTCCCTTGTGGCGGATATTCCTATCATCTCTACTATAAATATATTAGCTCCGAATTGTTGTAATTGCACTGCCCCTTGATATGCCAAAACCACACCTATAAGCAAAGAGGTAATAACTATAATAGGTACTGCGTAAAGCCCGTTTTGTTCGATATGAAATAAAGTTGCTTTAAACCTAAATTTATTTGGATTTAAAATACTTCCAAACAAAGACAAAGTAACACCGCCTAGAAAATTGATAAATGCTATAAATACGGTATAAGCGGTATGTACTTGTTTACCCAAAGCATAAAAAAAATCTTTTATGGACGCTTGTTTTGTATCGGTTGTGACGTTTTTTGAAGAAAACCGACTACACAAATCTATAAGATTACTATTTTTTTCGTTGTTTGATTGTATAGAAAAAAGAAGTTTTTTTTCTTCTATAGCCCTTTTTATGTGCAGTATCGCCATAGCACCGGCGGTATCAAACTTTTCAATATCGGTTATATCACACACTATATTTGATTTTATATCTACAAAATCACCAAATTTATCAAAAATTTTATCAACACTTTGTTTCGTCCACTCTCCGCTACATTTTATCTGGCTTACACCCTCAAATTTTTCTATTTTATAAAGGGCTTGTGTGGACATCTAAACCCCTTTTTTGCTGTTCCATTTCAACTCCACCCCTTTGGATGTTGAGATGAAACCTTCTATGACTATTTGTCCGTCATGTACCATTTTGTGGTGAAGTTTGCAAAGTGGGATAAGATTTGATTTTTGATTCTTATGCACATGCCCTATAAATCCCCACTCATCGGCAGTTGATTGTTCAAGTCTATGATGTACGTCTTCCACAGCCTCACCGCATATTGCACAAGATACCAAATAGAGGTTTTTGTTGTATTTACTTGTTTTTTTGTCTTTTAGCCTATCTAATGCACTACTTTCATCCGAAATCTTCTTTCGTATCTCGTTTGCTACCTTTAAAAACTCCGCATCTATATGAAGTGATTTGGCAAATTCCAAGCCGTATATACTACTTCCTTGACCGTATTTTAGCTTTCTATCAAATATTAGCTTATCTTCACTCTCTTGATAATATACACTCAAATGCAAAGGCATTACGTTACGTAACCGTGCAATCTCATCTATTTGAGTTAGCTGATGAAGATGAGTAGCAAATATAAAAAGTGACTCAAATTTTGATAGTTTTAGTATAGCACTTGCTACGATACTTACACCGCTCATGGTTTCGGTGGAGTGACTTATCTCATCACCCAAAATAAGAGATTTCTTACCTGCACGGTTGAAAATATTTTTTAGTTCCATCATCTCAACGGCAAAAGAAGACAACCCTTTTGAGATATTGTCGCTTCCGCTTATTCTTGTAAACATAGACTCAAAAATAGAAAACCTCATAGATTTCGCAGGTACGAAAAACCCAGCTTGAGCAAGTATAACGCTAATCCCCACGGCCTTCATCAAAGATGATTTTCCCGCACTATTGATACCGTACAGCAATATCCCGTTTACATGGTTTTCCAAGATATTAAGAGGGCGTGAGTTTTCTACTATGCAGTTGTTTTTCATATCATCGCTAATAAGTGTCAAATCACCCAAAACTACGTCATTTGGAACATACTCTATAATATCCACCGTTTGTTCTATGATAGGGTGTCTAAGCCCTATTATCTCCAAAAAGTTTTCGTTGTTTTTTGTTTTGACTATTTTTGGACATACGAAATTATATTTTTTCGACACCTTGATATTTGATACGGTAACGTCTATTTCAGCTATAAACTCCACCAAATCTTCAATCATTTTGGAGTATTTTTTATCAAAATCCCCTATTCTTTCTTTGAAAACTTGTTTATTTAGCTCGATTATTTTTGATAGATTACCAGCGTATTGGTCTGTTGTTTTTTGCGTTAAATCGTTTGTGATTTTTACGTTGTTGGTTTGAATTTTTACTTTGAAGTTTTTAAATAAAAGCAGTTCATCATCCACTATCACATGAGACGAATCGAACTCCTCTTTAATAGAATAAAACCTATTTTTCGTAAGACTTATGAAAAATCCCTCTTTATCTAGTCTATTTATCTGTACCAAAGAGAAATCATCGCTACCTAGAAGCTTACAAATGTGGTATTGGATAAGCTCCAATTTACCCAAAAGCTCCTCATTTGCATTTACAAGCTCATCTATTTTTGGATTTATCCCTTTTTTTATCATATTTTCGCTGACATCTTTGAGCATATATCTACCCGTAGCAAACAAATCAAAGGTAGCATCTATATCAGCCAAAAATCCGTTTATTTCAGCTTCTGAACAAGGTGGCTTATAGAACTTATAGTTTTCCATAAACTTCACTATCTCTTTGATACTAAAAAGGGAATCATAAAGATAATTCAACTCAAAAGGATGGAGTCTATTGAGTCTTATACGTCTTCCAAGCCTTGCTATATCATATACTTTGGCAAGTTCTTTATCTATAGGGTTATAATAATCAAATAGCTCGATAGACAAAGATTGGCGTCTTAAAATCTCTTTATAGTCTTTTATAGGGTTTGTAAGTCTCTCTTTTAAAAGCCTTTTACCCATAGCCGTAGATGTTTGCGTTATAATCTTTTGCAACGATATATTATGCGGTGTTTCTATGATATTTAACTGTTCTAGTGCATTATTACCTAGATAGACGTATTTGCCTACATCTAGCTTTGTAGGTGGGAGTAGTTTTTCTATGATTTTGGAGTCATGTTCTATCACGAAATCTATCAAAAACGCCAAAGATTCACTAGCAAGCGGTGCTGTTTCTATATCAAGATGTTCTATAGGAGAGAGCAAAGACTCTATCCCGAATACATTTTTAAAAAGCTCGTTTTGATATGCTATTTTGGCTCTAAAATCCCTGATATGATAGGTTTTATTTGATAGTTCAAGATAGCGTACTATTTCGTTTTCGCTTATACTTTTATCAAGCAAAGATAGCACTACTTCGCTTGTTTTGTACATATTCATATAGTTAAAAGCCTCATCCAAAGCAAAGCTTTTGTCTTCGCTGGTACTATGCACTTCACTATAATAGCACTTACCCGTAGTCACGTCTATAGCACTATATCCAACCGAAAAAATATCTTTGTTTTTATCTATTACCAAAGCACTTAAGAAATTCTCATCGCTTGTTTGAACAAAATCAAAATTCGTCCCTGGGGATATTACCACATCAAGATACCTACTTACATTAGGTGGAACTCCCCTTTGTTTGACCACTGCTATGGTGTATTTTTGTTCACTTACTATTCTTGCTAAATGTTTATCGAAGCTAACCGCAGGAACTCCTGCCATAAGTGGATTTTCTACCGAGTTTTCAAGTATATTTTTGTTTTTTCTTGTTAGTTGGATATTGAGAATTTCTGATATTTCTTTTGCTTTTCCTATCTTTTCTTCGTCGTTGTTTACCTCATAAACCTCGAAAAACGTTCCCACTTCCATAAGTACGAGGGCATTTGAGCCGTATTTTTTCTCAAAAAGCCTTTGAAGTTCAAAATAAGTAACTGTTAATAACTGCTTTTTTTGCAGTATCTCATTTGACTCATTTACTAGCACTTGTTTCCTTAGCGTCTATTATCTCTTTTGCCCATGTTCTTATCTCGGCTCTTTGCTCTTTTGTAAGGTCAGCTTCAGGATGAAACCTAATATAATCACCCAAAGGCATAGAAGCATAAACAGCCCTAAAAATCTCTTTCATTTTTTTGTGTTTTTTCTCATCGTCATACTCTTCCCAAATAGAAAAGTTCAAAGCATCCCTACCATGATTTACGTTTTTGCTTATACTATACGACATAGGAGCTATAGCACTATACCAAGGCCAAACCGTATCATAAGAGTGACAGTCATAACACGCACTTTTTATCATAGGCTCTATATGAGCGGGGAAAACAAACTCTTTTGATTTATCGTATTGCGGATTTGTTTTTTCCACCGGAATAAACTGCATAATGACAAAAATAGCCAACAATGTGAACAACGTAATTTTCATTTAACCCTCTAACATATTATAAAGTCTTGATAAGTCGTTTTCCATTTGAGACAAAGAGATATTACGTGATTTTCGCATAAACTCCCTACCGTCAAGAAACACCAAAACAGTGGGAACGCTAAACACTCCAAAATCTGCACAAAGCTTTTGATTCTCTTCGCTTTGGATATAAACTCTCTCAATTTTTGGAAAACTTTCTTTAAATATTGTATCTATTTTTGGCTTTAAAACACTACAAACGGAGCAACTCTCACCGCTGAAATATAGCATCACTCCAAGTTTATTTTTTATTAGGTTATCTATCTCTTGTTTTGTCATTTCTTTTTTAATTCCATTTATAATTTTTTACCTTTTACTTTTTACCTCTTTATATTCCCTCTGCTATCATGGCCTCAGCTACCCTTTTAAACGCTGCAATATTCGCACCGTCCACATAATTGCCGTCCACCCCGTAGTCTTTTGATGTGAGATATACCCTTTTACAAATTTGTCTCATAGTAGTTCTCAAAGTCTCATCAACTTTATCCATATCCCATCTTTGTAAACTTGCATTTTGGGTCATCTCAAAGTTACTCACGGCAACTCCTCCTGCATTTGCGGCTTTTGCAGGGGCGAAGGTAATCTTTTCTTTCAAAAACAACTCTATAGCCTCAGAAGTACTTGGCATATTTGCCCCTTCTACTACCATCTGACATCCGTTTTCTATTAAGTTTTTTGCATCATTTACGTTTAACTCGTTTTGAGTAGCACAAGGAAAAGCAGCGTAACAAGGTATAGTCCATACCTCATGGGCACCGCTTGGATAGTCTTCAACCTTTGTATAAATAGCACTTGTGTGGGTTTTGATATACTCTTCCAAAGATGTACGTTTATTGAATTTTATCTCTTTGAGTAAGTTTACGTCAAGCCCTCTACTATCGTAAATAGTCCCTTTGCTATCGCTACAACTCACTACTACTGCACCAAAACTTTGCAGTTTTTCTATGGTATAAATAGCTACGTTTCCGCTTCCGCTTACGCAACATACTTTATCTTTCAAAGGCTCTTTGTTTTCAAATCTAAGCAGTTCATCGGCAAAATAAACCACACCGTATCCGGTAGCTTCAGGACGAAGAAGAGAACCGCCGAACATATACGGCTTACCTGTTATTATTCCGTCGTATCTTGAAGTAATTTTTTTGTACTCACCGAACAAATACCCTATTTCTCTAGCCCCAACACCTATATCACCTGCAGGAATATCCACCCTTGCACCTATATATTTGTGTAGTTCCATCATATAAGCACGGCAAAATTTCAAAACTTCCGCATTACTCTTGCCTTTTGGGTCAAAATCGCTTCCACCTTTGGCTCCACCCATCATAAGCCCCGTCAAAGAGTTTTTGAAAATCTGTTCAAACCCCAAAAACTTCAAAATACTAGTATTTACGCTAGGATGGAATCTAAGTCCACCTTTATATGGCCCTAAAGCATTATTAAACTGAACTCTATATCCCGTATTTACCCTTACTTTATTGGTATCATCAAGCCAAGTTACCTTAAACTTGAACTCCCTATCAGGTACTACCAATCTCTCTAGTATCCCCATCTCTTCATATATTTTGTCGCTTCTAAGTATAGGCTCCAATGAGTCCAAAACCTCAAAAACAGCTTGAAAAAATATCTCGTCCACCGCACAACCGTTTTTCAACAAAGACTCTTTTACGTTTTGTAAATAACCCATAGACAATCCTTTGATTTTTAGATTTTACCTTTTACCTTTTACCTATTTTGTGGTATTATATCGTATGATAACTTTTAACCAAGATATAGAATTCATCGAACAAGACAGAGAATGTTCGTACTTCCAAAGTAGTGAAATATCCGATATAAAATATAGGTTAATAAATAGTTGCTCAAAAGATGAGTATCTTGATATGCTCCAAAAAGGTTGGAGAAGATTTGGGAAAATGCACTTTGTTCCCGTATGTAAAAGCTGTACAAAATGCATAAGCATGAGGATAATCGTAGATGATTTTAAATTTAGCAAGTCACAACAACGGGTATTAAATAAAAACAGAGATACGAAAGTATTTATTCAACCACCTAGCGTATCTTACGAGCATATTGATTTATACAACAAATATCACGCTTATATGCACGACAAAAAGGGATGGCACTACTCACCAATAGACGTAACGGAATATATACGCTCATACGTGGACGGTAAAAACGGCGGATTTGCAAGGGAAATTTTATATTTTGTAGATGATAAACTAGTAGGCGTGGCTCTTGTAGATGTTTTGCCTGAGGGAATATCAGCCATTTATTGTTATTATGACCATGATTATCAAGACCTATCTATAGGGCAATTTTCGATACTATTTCAAATCAACATAGCAAAAGAGCTTAAGATACCTTACGTATATCTAGGGTATTGGATAAAAGACCATTTTAGTATGGGATACAAAGAAAAATACAAACCTTTCGAGGTACTAACAAACAGAGCAGGAGATGATGATGAACCCATCTGGGAACAATACAAACAATGAAATTTTACTAAAACTTGAACAAAGTTTTTTAGCTCAAGAAAAAGCGTGTAAAAGACTTTTGGAGCTTTTTGAGGATGATAAATCTTTTTTACTTGACTCTACCGGTACAAACATAGACGAACTTGAAAACATACAAAGAAAAATCAATCTTTTGATTCAAAAGTTAATAGAAAATATCAATAATGAGTTAAATAATATAGTTCTAAAATACGATTTAAATCTTCCAAAACAATTCATAGTCTTACATATAAGCGAAGATAACAAAAACTATACTATCAAAATAAACGTCGAATCCGACGGATTTTTATTGGAAATCAATGAGTAAAGCAACTATTATTATCATAGGTTTGTTTATAAGTCTTAGCATCTTAGGGTACGGGCTTGGATATTTACTCTCTACTTTGGTAAACGTAAACCCTAAAATAAAAGAGGCTATACAGTTTTTGACTACGTTTTTTGTCCTGACTACATTTTATTCTATGGCGAAAATAAAACTTTTTAGATACTTTAATATCGAGGAAAACAATGAAAACTAAAATAGCCTTTTTGCTGTTTGTTATTTGTATCTCTTCAGGTTTTGCTCAGGTCCACCAGGCCGAATGTAACATACTAAAAGATGAAAATTCAATCGTATGTAAATATTCAACCCCTATTGTCACAAAAGAAGAACTTATCACGGTACAATGGCTTAGTCCAAAGAATGAAATAGAAAGACAAAGAGATATTACCGTCTATCCAAACGGTGTATCTGTTTATGACTTTCGATTTTTAGACGGTAGGGATAAGGGAACGTGGCACTTTACGATTATAAAAAACGGTGAAAAAGTAGCAGAAACTACTTTTACCGTAGACTAATCCTCCGAATCTGCTATAAGCTGTTTCATACTAGCAAATGAATTCTCCATAGCTGTTATAATAGCCGTATATTCCGCAAATTGTTGAGCCATTTGTTCGTATTTATCATCTAGCTTTTCTATTTCTTCTTCTTTTTCTTCTTCCAATTTTGTTTTTCTATCCGTCATATCATCTGCATAATTAGTCAAAAGTCCTTCCCAACCGTCTAAGGCATCAAGATATTCCGTAAGTTGCGTTCCAAGCCCAGGAGTTTCGGCTACACCTATAAAAAGTGATTTTAGTTCATCATAATTATTTGTTATAGCATCGGCAAGTTCTGAAGAATCTACGGACAAATAACCGTCCGTATCAAAAGAAAAACCGAAATTAAACAAACTCAAATCACCGTCATCACCGTAACTACCCATTAACATATCTTTCATCTGACTCATCATCAATTTAATAGAAGACTCATCGTAAATACTAGACTCATCGGAATATAATTCATCATTGACAAGTTCAACCAATTCATTATAAACATCTACAAACTCTTCCATATAAGTACTAAGGCTAGATGTATCTTTTTCTATATTTATGGTTGACTCCCCCGTAGAAACTGCTGTTATTGATAAACCGGTACCTAAAGAAATTGTATTTGATGATAGATTATACTCCGTTCCATCAACTGTAGCTACCATATTTTGAGCGGATAAAGTATGATTAGATTCGGTTGCATACCCCAAATCAAGCCCATCACTTTGAGTTATGGTCAGTGCATTGTCTGTTCCGGTCTCGGTACTTTTAATGATAAGTCTATATGATGAGTCGCCCACTTGTTCAACTGTTGCCGTAAGCCCTATGGTATAGTTTATCTCATCTGCTAGTTCTTGATATGTCTTACCTTGCGTTGAAAATTCAAACGTTTCATCCCCTAACTCAATTGTTAAAACATCATCGTCGTTTTGCCCTGTCGTCATTATGGAATCGGCATCGCTAAAAGTATCGCTTTGATAAACATCCCTTTGTGCAAGTTGACTAATATTTACGGTAGTTGTCCCTGTAACAAGCTTTGTAGAATCGGTCAAACTAAATGATGCCGAACTTCCAGATGTATCACCCACATAAGATTCAAAGGCATTTTCCGTATTATAAAGGTCAAAATTCTTCACACTCGTCAAAAAGTCATTAACTTTCGTGGTAATTTCTATAATCTTTTCACTTTCCGTTTCCCACTCGGTCAAATCATCTTCAATAGGTGTTACTCTAGCCGTATATTCAGCCGATTTTAATTTCTCTATCAGCTCACTACTAAGCCCTGTAGAACCGCTACTTCCAAGTCCTAAAATACCAGTTGCCATAATAGCCTCCTTTTAGTAAATTTTGCTCACTTTTTTAAAATCTATCAAAGTCATATCTTCAGACAATATATACTTCATATTTGCTCTATCATAATCAACTATTTGAAAAACCTTCAATAATAGCTTTGTTTGATCAAACAATTCCAAAGAAGATACATGAAACTGTTTATACATGCCTGTAGGTGTTTTTTCACCTGTTTCCACAACCCTATCTATCAGATTTATAGAGTTTAATATATTGTTTTGTGCAACCATTGACATCAACTCTTTAAGATAATCCTCAATCTCTTGGGTAATAATATTTTTATCTTTATTTGAAGATACCAAATCCAAAATACCCGACATTCTAAAACCTAAATCGTGCATAGTAGGAATACTTACTCTTTTCATTCTATTCTCCTTTATTTCATACCTAAAATAGTTTGCAACATTTCATCTACGACCGTTACCAATTTTGCATTTGCTTCATAAGCAGCTTGGAACATCATAAGATTTATCATCTCTTCATCACTATCAACATTTACTAGTTTGTTATAGGATGTTTGAAGCGACTCCACTATTGCTTCTTGTGATTCCAATTTGAAATCTACGTTTTCTTTATCTGACGATATTTGTACCCTCAAAGCATCAATAAAATTTGCAAACGAAGATATATTATCATCACCGAAATCTATATCCTCCATCCATTGTAATTTAGATAGATTTTCCAAATCATCGGTAGTAAGAGTACTCACTTCGCCTTCATTAAAAGTAAAACTTGCTACGTTGCTACCGCTAAACAAACTTTCACCGGAATCCAAAACGGTCAACTCTGATAATTTTGATACGAAACTATCAAGGGCTTCTTTGTAACTTTGGATATAATTGGCGCTGTTTGCCGTATTGAGAAGCTCAACTTGTGCTTTTATAGTACCGCTTGAAATACTCAATGACTCATCAAAAATCTGAATATCAACCTTATTCTCGGCCTCTTTTGATTTTGCTTCATTTTTGCTATATACGTCACCGGTAGTAGAATTTGTAATCTCCAAATCAAAGGCTCCGTCTTCACCGTCGCTCAAAGAAGTAATCACAAGGTTTCCGCTCGAATCAATACTTGCACTCACGTAAGGCGAAAATTCGCTATTTGAATTTATAGCATCCACAATTTGTTGCTTAATATCGTTTTCATCGGCACTCAAACTACCGTCAACCGTGATATTTATACTAGAAGTCTGGTTCAAAGATATGGTCAATACATCACCGTCTGTTATATTTGAGTCATTCAAGTTTGATGTTGTATACACGTCCTTTTGGGCTACATATGATTCAACAACCTTTACTTCATGTATATTCGTGTTGTATCGTACAGCTACCTCACCGCCTATTTTAAGCTGATAAGGTTCATTTCTATCTACCTCTATATCTACATATTGAGCTAGTTCTTGCTCCAACGCATCTCTTTTATCAAGCAAATCATTTTCTACGTTTGAAGATGTAGTTTTTCCCATTTGCTCATTTAGACTACCTATTTGGCTAAGAATCGAGTTAATATGTTCAACATCTTGATAAAGTGTTGTTTTTGTCGTATCTTGTTCTCTTTCCAAATCTTCATAAAGATTTGAAATAGTATCTACCAAATTAGACCCGTTTGTACTAACGTCGTTTTTATAGATAGAATTGGTAGGGTCTGAACGTAAATTTTCTATAGATTGAAAAAACATATTAAGTTCACTGCTCAAACCGCTATCATCGGTCTCATAAAAAATAGACTCTATATCGCTTAATACATCGCTAGAATAGGTATAATAAGACTCCTTGCTTTGCATACTTATTAAGTTGTTATACATATACTCGTTCGTGATACGACTTATCCCGTCAAGCTTAACCCCTCGCGTTATATTTACTGAATTCAAGCTTGACATCTCGCTTATATTTGATACCCTTTTTTTATATCCTTCGGTATTTTGATTGGCAATATTGTTTGATATATTGTCAATAGCACTTTGAGATACTTTGAGTCCGCTTTGTGCCGTAAAAAGTGAATTAATCATATCTATTCACCTATGATACGCTTGTCACGCTTGATTGAGGGATAACCGTCAATGTTGAGCTAATAATCGTATTTTGACTTTTTGTTATGGATATATTAGTACCGTTTTGAGTCAAAGACGAACTTCCGCCTAAATTTGAAACTACCAACTGATAATTACCGTCGCTTGTCTGAGATACGGTAGCGCCCAAACTTGATACGTCATTTATTTCATCGACTAGTTCTTGATAACTTTTACCGTATGTTTCAAACGTATAGCTAAGTCCGTCACTATCCGTAATAGTCAAACTATCATCTTCATCCTGACCGCCGTCTATCAAGTCGTCTGCACTACTAAAAGTCGCAAAAGTATAATTATCCTGAACATCGCTAATCTCATAAGCTTTGAGGTTTACTCCGTCATCTCCCACTTCAACCGATGATACTAAATATTGTTTATTGTTACCGTCATCATCCGTTTCTCCGTTTTCCACTACCGCACCTATTAGCTGTGAAGCACTTGATATTGCGGTTTGTGAAAATGTATTCGTCAACGTTTCCATCGCTTCCGTCATCGCTATATTTGTCTGCAATGTATTTATTTGAAGTTGATCGCTTAACATTTTACTAGAATCAGTCGGGTCGGTAGGGTCTTGATTTTGAAGCTCCGCCAACATCAACTCTATAAAGTCTGCACTCTCTAAACTATCATTACTAATAGCCGTAGTATATGAATTACCGTAAGCATCAGTTGCACTGCTTACCGATACGCTACTTACACTTGACATCTTTTGCTCCTTTTATTTTACAAAATTAACCAACGACAATTCGTTTAGTTTGGTTATAGTGCTATAAAGCGACGTATATATCAATTCCAATGATTTCATATTCATCGCAACCTCAGTCAAATCTGCATCCGCATAGGTTGACTCCATGGTTTTATAATTGAGTATTTTTGTTGATATATGCTCGGAAGCATTTTCAAATATCAAATTTCTACTACCCAAAACCGAATGAGCCACATTCATACTGTCATAGCCCATATTCATATCATCCAATTTATCTTTTAAAATATCCGTGATTTCGGTGTCTGATATTGTATTACCGCTACTATCGTAGCCCTTTAGAGCATTTATAACTTCATCCAAATCATCAAAATAGCTTCTATCCGAAGTACCGTCGCCGTCACTATCGTAATAAAAAATATCAACACCGTTTACGCCTTGTTCGGAATATGTATTTTTCTCTATGGCTATCATTTTTGATTCCGTATTACCGGCATACGTTACTACGCCTGTCACGCTATCTTTTACAAACGGCTGTACGGTAGTATCCGAACCTGCAAATAAATATTGACCGTTTACTTTTTCATTTGCCAACATCAACAATGTGTCCTTTATCCCTTCAAGATTAGTAGCCATTGACGGATATTCACTCGAACTCATAGTTGCGCTAAGAGCCGTTAGGATTTCAGACTTCACCGCTTCGGCAGCACTTTTTATCTCTGCTATAGAACTATCACTCGCCGTATTAAAAATCTCCGTATTTGTGAGATTTGACTGTAAATTTTCATATGTAGCAATATTTTGTTTTGCATTCAAAATCTTTGCAAAACTTACGCTATCATCACTACCGTATCTTAGTTTTTCACCTGACGAACTTTGATAACTCAGTTTCTCACTCTCCTTATTTAGGGTAGTCAACTGACTTAAAAAATAAGAGTTCATACTTACCATATCTTACTCCTAAACTTTATTTATTATCTTTTTAGGTTAATCAAAGTATTCAACAACTCATCGGCAGTCGTGATAGATTTACTATTGGCTTCAAATGCCCTTTGAAAAACCATAAGATTTACAAGACTTGTACTTAAATCAGCCGTCGAAAGTTCTAGTGAGCCCCCCTCTATAGAAGCTGTTTTGTCATTATTTACGTTATATATTGCATCACCGCTATTGTTTGTAGATTGAAGTAAATTATCCCCTACGGCTTCTAACCCCTGTTGATTATTAAACATCGCTATGGCAACTTGCCCTATGGCATAAGTAGCTCCGTCTTGTTCCATAGTGATAAGCCCGCTACTATCTACGCTAAACTCACCGAATGCAGAATCACTAATACCGAGTAAATCCAGTTTCAACTGCAAACTGCTCATCGAAGCCGTTTGATCTACGGTAGTAGTCATAGCAAGTAGTTCAGCCCCGGCACCGCTTGATACGCTATATGAAGGTTCCTTTGTTTTTGCATATGTTGTCGCCGTATCATCATCGGTAAAATATAGATTGCCTATAAACTCTTCTCCCGATTCTTTTGATTCCACTACCAAATAACCGTTTACTATTTTAGCCTCTACGCTTTTTGACATCACGGAGTCTGTATTAATCTGATTTGCAAGTTCTTCAAGCATCTCCTCTTCCGTATCTATTGTAGCGTCAGCCGTTACACTTACCGTAATAGGAACTCCGCTTACCGTAAGCTGATATTCAAGTACATCATCTGTAGCCAATGTTATGGAATTACCGTCATCATCGCTAAATACACTATCACTATAAACATCCCTTTGACTTCCTGCAACTGCATTTTTTAAAGCCTCTAGTGCACTCTGAACCGCACCTTCACCTGTTCCTTTTACGGCATAAGTAAGAGTTTCGCTTGTTCCTATATTTGTATCACTTCCCGAAACTTCCGCAACTGTTCCTATAGTTACTTGTTCCCCTGGAATTAATGATTTTATTTTAATAGTTCCGTTTAACACATCACTCGTATCCGTACTAGCATCATAAGGGTCGGCAGATTCCGACGTATAAGCTACAAGTCCGGTAATATTTGATATCTGATCGGCAAGTGCCTTGTAAGTAGCTTCCCTACTTGCCAATACATTATCGTCATCATCTATAGTACTATCACCGTTATAATCTTTTGTAGCAGTAGTATCTACATATGTTTGAGATATTTTATTACCGTTTATATATACGTATATCTGGTCACCCTCATTTGAAAGTAAAGAAGATGAACCGTTTGGAAAATCTATCACGGATATTTGAGCTATAGAAGGAGAAGAAGTAGCATCTGTATCTGCCGCATATTGCTCTAATGCCGAACTGTAATTAGAAATCAATGACTCTATATCGCTTATTTTACTTGATTGCGTTTTTGCACCTGCACCGCTGAATACGGTCGTACTATCGGCAGTTGATGTGGAAGTATAATCGGTCATTTTTGCGGTGTATGTTTTTACGCTCGTATCAAATTGTATGATTTGATTTGCCGCAAGTTTTACATAATCACTCGTAAAATAATTGATATTGCTATTTGTAGATACTACATCGCTTGCCGTGTCTATTTTAGCTATAGCCCAACCTTGGACTTCGTTGCCCGAAGCATCTTGTAAAGTACCGTTGTCACCCATCCTAAAATTCCCGGCTCTTGTATAAAAATTCTCACTTATACCGCTACTTCTTGTATTTGATACGACAAAAAATCCATCACCTTTTAACGCCAAATCATAATTATTTCCTGTAACCTTGATATTACCTTGCACGTAGAGTTTTTCGGCATCCAATACCTTAGAACCTTTCCCTATGCCGTTTTGATACATTTGATCGGCAAAAGTTATCCTAGAAGCTTTATATCCAACCGTATTTACGTTAGCAACATTAGTAGATTCATTGTCTATTGCCGTTTGGTGTGATGCTAATCCGGAAATTCCCGTCCAAAGTGCGCCTATCATTTGTAGTCCTTTATATTAAATTCGTATGCTAATTCTAGTGACGACTAAGAAATGATTGGTAACGCTTTGTAAATATTAGGTATAATTCTTGAACAAAGATAAAATAGCAATAATCAAAAACAAATATTATAAACCGTAAATAAATACTTATTAAACAATGCCTTACTATTGATACTTTTTGTTTACTTTAATTGTTTATAATTTCAAAAAGATATGTTATTGGAGTTTTAGAGTGAATGTTTTAATGATAGAAGACGATAAAGAGTTAGCGGAAATTTTGACTGAATATTTATCAAGATATAATATAAAAGTGACGAACTACGAAAATCCTGAAGTTGGGCTTATGGCCCTTGCAGTGAAAAAATTTGATTTAATAATACTTGATTTATCTTTACCAAATATCGACGGCGTAGAAACTTGTAGAATACTAAGAAACAAAACGGATATACCTATCATTATTTCATCCGCTCGTTCCGATATTACAGATAAAACCGCTTGTTTTAGCGTTGGAGCCGATGATTTCTTGCCCAAACCTTACGACTCAAGAGAACTTGTCCTTAGAATAAATTCTTTACTAAGACGTTGCAAAATGTCGGTACATAAAGAAAAAACAAGTTGCGGTAATAAAATATTCGAACTTAACGAATCAAAAATGGAAATTAAGCAACAAGGACAAATATTAAAACTTACAAATGCAGAATTTGATATACTCTCGTATCTTATCAAAAAAAGCAACTTTGTGGTCTCAAGGGAAGAGATACTTCTAAACGTAGAGTCTATAAACTATGAAAGCAGTTATAAAAGTGTAGATGTACTTATAGGAAGACTTAGAAATAAAATAGAAAAAAACTCTAAAGTCCCTCAATATCTGATCACTATCCGAGGAGTAGGCTATAAACTTATCAATGAATAAACACTCTATTATTACACATATAACGATATTTTTCGTTTTGCTTTTGCTTATATTAGATATTTTATTGTTTACCCAATACAGATTAAGCTATAGTGCACAAAAAGCTATGCAATTTGAAAGATATGCTAAATTAATACATATTACACGAGAAAACAATAATATAGAACGTGAATTATCATTTATAGATTGCATAGTAGCTACTATCACTCATAAAGATTTAGAAACCTATGATAAAAAATACAAAATAGGACCATTTGATGTATATGAAATTAACGACAAAAAATATATACATTTGATACCACCTCCTCCACCTATGCAACCACAAGAATTTAATAGAAATTTTAATGATATTCTCCACAAACCTAAATTTGAACATAAAGATATAATTATTGAAGACCGTTATAATTACGCTTCATTTAACGATTTTTTGATAATATTTTCGATAGTACTAAATATTCTTTTAATACGATTTTATATCTTTTTAGTAAACAAACTAACACCTCTCAAACAATTAAACGAAAATATAAATAAATTTGCAAACGGTAACCTAGATTTTTCAACGGCAAGTGAAGGGAAAGATGAAATATCGCAAGTTGCAAATACTTTTGATAAGGCTTTGACGAAAATTAGAAACCTCACAAAGTCAAGAAATCTATTTTTACGAAATATTATGCACGAATTCAAAACACCTATAACGAAAGCTATGATTACTATTGAAATGTTAGAAAATACTAAAAATAAAGAAAGACTATACAGAGTTTTTGAAAGACTTGACTATTTGTTGGGTGAATTCTCAAAAGTAGAACTTCTAACATCTAGCGAATTAAAACTCAACAAACAAAACTTCAAATTAATAGAGTGTATTTATCAAGCTTTTGATTATCTTATGATAGATGAAAACACCGTAACGATACAAGACTCTGGAGCAAGTGCAAAAATTGATTTTGAACTTTTTTCCGTTGCACTAAAAAATCTTATAGACAATGCTATCAAATACGGTGAATCCAAACCGGTTATTACCGTAACTAAAGATAATATAACCATTCAAAACAAAGGTAAAGAACTATCTGTAAATGAACGTAACTTTGAAAATATGTTTAATCGCAAATATGAATCAAGTCAAAATGGACTTGGACTAGGGCTTTATATATCTTACGCCATAATTAAGGCTCACGAATACAAATTTACTTATTATTACAACAACGATACAAACTTTTTTGAAATAAACTTAGTAAAATAGCCATATTGTTACCTTCCGTTTACTTAAAAGTGTCATAATTACAAAATATATTATTATAAGGAGTAGATTATGAGTACGATATCAAGTAGTATGTCAAGTACCGGTGCTTATTCAGCTATGATGCCGCCACCACCGCAAAAGCCTTCTGCTGAAGATTTTGCAAGTTTTTTGGTTAGTTCTTTAGATCAAAATAGTGATAGTGCATTAAGCATAGATGAGCTTGAACTCAGTGAAGAAGATTTTACATCCCTAGATACCGACGGTGACGGTTCTTTAACCACTGAAGAACTAACCCAAACTATAGCTTCCAAACTAGAAGAACTTGAAGCAAGCAAACCTTCACAAGAAGAATTTGCGGCTATGATGCAAGAAATGGGTATACAACCGCCTCCACCACCTCCGCCTCCGCCTAGTTCTAGTGAAGAAGATGATACTGATGATGAAGAAAGCACTACAGCTTCAAGTGAAACTTCTAGTGAGCAAATAGCTATGGATATGATTGCTCAATTACTTGAAATGATAAAATCGGAATCATCAAACTCAACGGCACAAGATGAAAATTCAACGGATATGAGTCAGTTCAAAACTTTGATGTCATTAATGAATTCACAAACCCAAGATGAAAGTACTTCGACAAAACTTAACACCTTTTTGTCAAATCTTGTCAACTCTTCTACATCTTCTAAAACTTCTTACGCATAAAAAAAGGCTTATCGGATTTCCCCTTTCCGATAAGCCTTCTTCTTTATTCTTCTCTATATTTATTTCGCTTGAGAAATCAAAACATCCTCTATCATTTTATCCAAATCACCGTCAAGTATAGCAGATACGTTTGAATACCCTATATTACTTCTATTATCTTTGATTTGTTGATACGGTTGCATAACATAACTTCTAATCTGATGTCCCCAACCTATATCACTTTTAGGTTTACCGTCGATAGCTGCTTGTTGTTTTTCAAGCTCAAGCTCATAAAGTCTTGATTTAAGCATTTTCATAGCAGTATCACGGTTTTTGTGTTGAGACCTGTCATTTTGACACTGAACTACTATATTTGTAGCAATATGGGTAATCCTAATAGCAGATTCTGTTTTATTTACGTGCTGTCCACCTGCACCGCTCGCACGATAAGTATCTACCCTTATATCTTTATCTTCTATTACGATATTTATATTATCGTCTATTTCAGGAGATACCATAACAGATGCAAAAGATGTGTGTCTTTTCGCATTAGCATCAAAAGGTGAGATTCTTACAAGCCTGTGGATACCGTTTTCAACCTTCAAATATCCGTAAGCATTCTCACCCCTGATCACAAAAGAGGCATCTTTTATACCGGCTTCCTCACCGTCTTGATAGTCAAGCACTTCTACTTTGAAGCCCTTTAACTCAGCCCATCTCAAATACATACGATACAAAATACTAGCCCAGTCTTGCGACTCTGTTCCACCGGCTCCGGGATGAATAGAAACTATTGCATTAAAAGCATCATGTTCATTACTTAGCATTACTTCTATTTCAGTTTTTTTGATAATCTCTTCAAGATTTTCCGCATCATTATAAAGAGATTCTATAGTATCGGCATCATCTTCGGCAGTTGCTAATTCATACAATTCGTTTGCATCTTCTATCGCACTTTTAGCACGGTTGTACTTAGCTAGTTTTGATAAAAGCCTATTTTTCTCTTTGCCTAGTTCCGTTGCTCTTGCCACATCCGACCAAAAATTTTCACCGGCTTCAAGTTCCTCTATCTCTTTGAGTCTATCTTCTATAGACTCTGGATCTAATATATCTTTGATATTTTGTAATTTTTTATTAAGTAGTTTTAATAGTTCCGTATATTCGTAATTATCCATTAATTTTTCCGTTTAAATTTTTGATATGATACCATATTGTTAATGAAAAGAGGTTGAAGGACAAACCTAGCCCATAGGGTACATTATCTCTGAATGTACTTTTTTTATCTCTTCTAGTATTTCACTGGATAATTTTACTTCAAGCGCTTTTAGAGATTCGTCAAGTTGTGATAGTTTTCTTGCCCCTATTATAGTAGATGCCACAAAATCAAAATTCATACTCCACGCCACTGCCAAAGTTACAGGTGACATACCGTACTTATTTGCTATCCCCACAAACCTAGCAGTAGATGCCAAAGTCTTATCATTGACAAATTTAGTAGCTTGAGATTGTATTCTTTTGTTTTTATTTGTCATATACCACGCATATCTAGCACTCTCATCCACAAAAACATTATTATATTTTCCGCTCAAAACTCCTCCGGCTATAGGTGAGTACGGTAAAAGTGATATTTGCTCTTTTTTGCACACCCCAGCCAACTCATCAAGAAATCTAGGGTTATTTAATGAAAAGTTGTTTTGAATAGACTCAAATCTGGCTAATTTTTCGTATTTTGCTACTTCATTTGCTTTTGTAAGTCCATAGGCAGTGTCATTTGAAGTACCTATATATCTCACTTTTCCCTCACGCACCAACTCATCAAAAGCTCTCAATGACTCCTCAATAGGCACCAAAGTATCAGGCCAATGCATCTGATAAAGGTCTATATAATCAGTTCTAAGCCTTTTGAGACTCCCTTCAATCGCTCTTTTGATATGAAATCTATCTATAGCCGTAAGTCCATGGCGGATAGGAGGTACAAACCACCCGTTTGCAGCTCCTGCTACTTTGGTAGCCAGTATTATGCTCTCTCTTGGTTTGGTAGCCATCCACTCCCCTACCCACTCTTCAGTCAAGCCGGCTAGTTCACCGCTTGGAGGTACAGGATAAATCTCCGCCGTATCATAAAAGTTTATCCCTTTATCATATACATAATCAAGTATCCTAAAAGCCTCTTGCTTATCGCAACTCGTCCCAAAAGTCATAGTTCCCATACATATAGGAGTTACCCTAAGCCCACTTCTTCCAATATATCTATAATTCAACCTCTACTCCTCTACTCTCAACCATCAACTATCTAAACATCAAGCTGAGAAGGCAATAAATTTTCTTTTGCATATTTCAAATGCAACCCTTTATCATAAAAAAACTGTACCAAATCACCGTCAAGCTCACCGTCTTTTACCATAAATCCTATGATTTTCATAACCTCACTCATCATTTTGGCATCTTTATAAGGTCTATCACTTGCCGTTAAAGCCTCAAAAACATCGGCAATAGCAAGTATTCTAGTTTCCAAGCTCAAATGTTCCGCATCCAAACCGTTTGGATACCCTTTTCCGTTTAGTTTTTCATGGTGTCCTGAAGCTATCATAGGTACACGAGCTAATTTTTTAGGAAAAGGCAGTTCACTAAGCATTTTATCACTCATAAATGCGTGATTGTGCATTATTTCCAATTCTTCAGGCGTCAATGTACCTTTTTTTATAGATAAATTATATACCTCATCGTCCGTTAAAATATTTTGTTCTACACCGTTAATTACTACTTGATACTTAGCAATTTTATTGAGTCTTTCTATTTTATCTCCACTCATAAACTCGCCACCGATATTTATAAGCTTCAAAAACTCAAAATCACTATCTATCTGATTTATAAGCTCGTTATCAAGCGGTTTTGAATTTCTAAGACTAGCAAGTTCTATTTGATTTTTTAGAAGTTCAAATTTTGTCTCTATAGCATTAATCCTATCATACAATGTTTCAAGTTTGGTAGCCTTATCCATAACGTGCGTAGGTGTAGTAATCTTCCCTACGTCATGCATAAGTGCCGATATATGAATCTGTTTAAACATATCTTCATCATAGGAGACATCTTTATATTTACCATCTTTATCCATATCTATTTCACGTGCAATCATATCTGCAAGTATTGCCACTTTTTTGACATGACCCCCGGTATGCGGTGACTTAGCATCGACTGCGGTTGCTATACTTCTGATAAAAGAGTCCAAAAGCTCTTCTAAGCTATTGATAAGTTTTACGTTTGTTATGGCTACTGCTGCTTGTGATGCCAATGCCCCTACACCTGATTCATCATGCCCGTTAAAGGATACTATATCGCCGTAGTTGTTTTGTCTATTGATAAGCTGACATACCCCTATTACCTCATCGTCCTTGTTTTTCAAAGGTATTACAAGCATAGATTGTGACCTATATCCAGTACTCTCATCAAACTTCTTCGTACCCGTGAAGTTATACTCCTCACATTTATACACATCGTAAATATTGATAGTTTTACCCTCTATAGCACACGTAGCAGCAACCATTTGCTTATTTGGATTACCGTTTTCATCGTATAAAGATAATGGATTCCACGTTATTTCAGATGCCGTTCCACCCATTTTGATTTTAAGAGAGTTTGTTATTACCACTTTAAATTCAAGATATTTTTCATCATCGCTTACCATATAAAGTGTTCCTGCATCCGAATTGGTATATTTAATAGCTTGTTCAAGTATCATTTCAAGAAGTTTATTAATATCCCGCTCATAGGAAAGTGCCAAACCTATCTCGTTTAGTTTTTGTATATGTTCAGATTGTTCATTAATTTTTTTCGTTAGATCTCTATTTTCATTAAAAGTCCACATATTAACATTAGCAACGGTTTGTAAATCTATATATTGATAATCTTCCAATATTTCTATAGTTTTATCTAACTCTTTTATCTCTTGTTTGATTTCTTCACCATAACCGTTTTTGATATGTTGTATATATATTTTGATATCTTTTCTTTTAAGTTTTGTAAGTTCTTCTCCCAAAATTTTCGGTGTATAATGTTTGCTAACATTAGCTAACGTATCAAGACTTGACGGAAAAGAAACTTCGGTAATAAGCTTATTTATAGTCGTTTTAGTATTTAAAATATCCCAAATATTATCACATTTATAGGTATCAGACGTTATCATCAATTCATCGTTTATTATATACCCGCAACTTCCGTCCATATGATTATTTGCAAAAGGGATAAAATTTACCCCACCTATTTGATAAGTTTGATTATACGCAAGTTCTACAAACTCTATAACCTTATCTTTAGAATTATGAAGGCTTATCTTAGAAAAATCGGGCCATATATCACCGTTAAAAATATTGCTTTTTAACACTTCAATATTTTGTTTTGTAGAATAAATTTTTATAGTATTACTCAAATGTGAATAATAACTATCCAACATTATAGGCAAATCCGCAATATGGTCAAAATGGGTATGTGTAAGCAAAATATGTTTTATATTAACTATATTTTCACCCAAACCGTTTATCAAGTTACCGCAATCTACCGCTATTTCGTCGGTAATTAAAAAAGATGTTAAATTTGTCGTTGTTGATTTACTTCCATAAGCCCCAAGAATTTGCATAAAAAACCTTTAGTAAGAATTATCGGCTATTCTATCATAATTTTTATAATAATTAAAGTAAATGTAAAGTAAACATAGTATATAATCCCTATAATTATGAAATTAAGAGGGGTTTCTTATGAATAAAATAGCTATTTTATTGCTACTATTTGCAATATCGTTGTTTGCTAATATAGGAAAGATTAGTGCTTTTAGCGGAGATGTCAAAATAGATAGAAATACAAAACTTCTAAATGCTACCGTAGGCTTTATCTTAGAACAAAAAGATACCGTAAAAACTTCAGACAACGCAAAAGCTCAGATAGTCTTTGAAGACGGTACCGTAGTAAGCATAGGTAAAAATGCTATTTTAAATATCAATGAATTTGTAAACGATACTACAAATCCAAAAAACTCTAAGGTGAATATAAAGTTTGCAGAGGGTGCATTTAAAACTATTACTGGTGGTATAGGCAAAGTAGCACCTGATAGATTCAAACTTCAAACAAAAAGTGCAAGTATAGGAATAAGAGGAACCGTTATATACGGCAATCAACAAATGGTAGCTTGTACGCAAGGTACTATTGAAGTGGGTGTAGGTGGGATAACGCATATACTACCAGCCGGAATGATGACAAAGATTAAGCCTGATGGAACACCTACAGACCCTGAACCTATAGAAAATGATGATTTAGGCAAAATAGAAGTAGATGTCGAAGGAAGTAACGGTACACCGAATAATGATAACACAAACCCTCCTACTAATTCAGACGATACCGGTTCTCAAGATGGAACAAATCCTGATGAAGAAATCGAAATAGAGCCTCTTCCTACTGAAGGTGACGGTGGTCAACAACCGCTTTTAGATACCCCGGCTACAAATCAAGATGACAATCAAAATCCAAACGACTTATCACAAACCACAAATGATGATAATACAAAAGACGATTTCCAAGAAACAGTAAATAATCAAGAAGCTGAAGAGGAACCTGATAATACGCCTGTATTACCTTCGGCTTATACGTTAAACGGGTATTTGATAAACTATGATTATAATTATAATGATGGCTCAACTAAAGAGTTTAAAACTGATTCTACGGTTACGATAACACCTGAGGATTTTGAGGATGATGATACTATCAATGCTTTATTATATTCAAGCTATCTAAATCAATCAAAAAATCTAACATACAATACCGTTAGTACTCCGTACAATAACGGTAGCCTTATAAATCTTTATTTGGGAGATACGTACAATACAAAAATTACGGTAGACAATAAAGGTGAGTTTGTAACAATAATAAGAAATTACAGTACTAGCGACTACCCTTTTACTGACATTTTCACTTTGGGCTATTACGGTAAAACTCCTACTATGAGTGCTTTGGAAACAAACAAAATTTATACTTATACCGGATATGGAGAGTTTATACTGCCTGATGGACAATACGGTAGCGGTGATTTATCTTTAAGTGATAGCTTAAGTCAAAATATATATCTAAATAGTACCAATAAAACTATTTTTGTTGATAATAATACTTATATAAACCAATATGTTATAGGAGATGACAATGATATACCGTATGGAAGTGAATTCTTTAGTCTCAAACTAAATAACGACGGTAGCATCACTGGTCAATATTTCAAAAGTGAAGACTTTAGCGACGGTTACCACTCTAACGGCTACAGTGATTTAACCGGAAGCTTATACGGTAGCGAACTCCAAGGACTTGGTTTCACAAGTAACAATGGAACAAATCTACGTAATTTTGAATATGACGGTACCTACAAACAAATCAACTCTGCTTATTTAGATACTATATCTTCTACAAGCACGACCGGCACCATTTCTATGAAGGGTTATTTAAGCGGCTTCGGTAGTTATTACATTTTAGATCCTGTATATGGCTATACTCCTAACGGTACAAGCATAAAAATAAATAATGAATTCTCTTTTAGTATAGATAAAACCACAGGTGTAATCAATGCAAACAATACACTAGGTAATCCAACTCCAAGTGGCAATACTAGTAGTTTAACTATGGGTTCTAGCGGATATTCTTATTATATAGATCAAGACAGATTCGGGTCTTTATTTGATACGTATGATGTTTATGTGCCTCTTTTACCTATGGCTGGCGGTTCTGACGATGAATACAACTTAGACACAGGTTGGTTTTTTTCTATTCCTGATAGTTATGACTCTACTTCAAATACATTAAGCTATAACCTTGATGATGATACAAGTTGGGGATATTGGACGGCAACATTGTTCAAAGACGGTAGCAATACCGATTATATATACAACATAAATAATATGTCCACATGGATAGCAGGTATAGAAACTGCATCAAGTGCTATACCGACATCAGGTAGTGCAACGTTTAGCGGATATATTTTGGGAAGCGTTCAACAAAATTTCGGTATGAATGAAATTTTACCGATACTTATGAATAGTGTAAATTCAATATCTGCTACCGTAAATTTCGGAAGTGTAAACCACAACATAATAGGACAAATAAGTTTTCAAGATAGTAGCGAAAATATATGGAAAGCTGAATTCAGCGGGACCGGGGGTAACAACGGCTTTCAGGGCTTGGATAATATCTCAGACGCTGCAAGTTCCGACATAAGTAGCATAAACGGAAGTATAAATGCCAAATTCTACGGCGAAGGTGCCATAAAAACATTGGGTGGTAATTTTGCTATTGAAGGTGTAGATAATAACTACAATGAAAACTACAAAGCATCGGGTGTATTTAAAGCAGGAGTTCAATAATGAAAAAAGTATTATTATCGGTAGCCGTAGTATCATCATTACTACTTGCTAATGAAACACAAAACATATCTCAAACGATTATCAAAAAAGCTATGCAAAGCTATCAAAACAAAAACTATAAGATAGCTCTTGAAGAGTTTTTGAAAATCAAAAGTTTTTCCGATAGTGCAAAGGTTGATTACTACATAGGTAGAAGTTATTATGAACTAGGGGATTACGAACAAGCTTTGGCAGCCTATGAAAGGGTAGCTATCAATGAGCCAAACAACAAAAGAGTTATATTAGAAACCGCTCAAACTTATTTTATGCTTGGTATGTATGAAGAGGCTAGAACTAGATTTGATATTATCTTAGCCGACCCTACCGTTCCGGAGATTGTAAAAAGCAATATTTTAGCAAGACTCAATAGCATAGATTCAAAAACAAAAAAACATTTTACCAATTTCGGTCTCCTACTTGGATATGGCTTTGATACTAATATCAATAACACTACCGGTATCGGCTCATATTCAGTTTATATTCCTCAGCTCGGTACAAACCTAAATCTAACCCCTGAAGAAGAAAAAGACTCGACCTTTCAAGAAATCGGTACAATATTCAATCATATTTATAAACACACCGAAAATATAACATTAAAAAACAGTGTTACATTTTATACCCAAAGCTATACCGAAGAAAATTCAAAAGATTTATCTCTTATCTCTTTGAGTACCACGCCTATTTATACCGTAGATAAAACAAACTATATGTTGACTTTTGGATTTGACCATATTTGGTACGGTGATGATGCATATCTAAATAACTACTATATAGCACCTAAGATTTCTCACCTTATCAAAGATAACCTTATATATGAAGGTTCCGTGAAAGTTACGAAAAAAGATTTTTTTGAACCCAACTCAGACAAAAACGGAGTCAGCTATGAGTTATCCAATAAAATAATGCAACAAGATAACAGATACGGTATAATTGGACTTGAAGCTATTTTAGGTACGGAAAAAAGAACAAAAGATACAAGAACCGATGTTGCAAAAGACTACCTATCAATCAAACTCAACCATACTTACAAACTCTATTCAAATTTGAGCCTAAATTCCAATATCTCGTATAGTGACATTAAATATAAATATACGGATATAAACTTCCTATCAAAAAGGGATGATGAAATTTATAGTTTCGGTGTAGGACTTTCCTATGAATACAGCAAACAAACGATACTTGGATTATCTTACAACTACACAAACCAAAACTCAAATCACGAGCCGTTCGATTACGACAAACAAGTAGTAAAAACCTCTTTATACTACAACTTCTAACCTTTACTAGTATGCCTAAACACTCCGTCAAAATCTGACGGAGGCTCTTTTATATAGTGTTCGCATCTCTCTTTATACATCTCATATATCGCTTTATTCGTTTTTTTATCATTATTATCAAGCTCTTCAAATATACCCAAAGCCTCTTCAAATTTACTTTGTTTATATAGTTCTATAGCATGATGGTAAGTCTCGATCTCTTTTAAGAGTTCCTCTTTTGAGACATCATACAAGCCGATTTCATCTTTATCAAAGTCAACAACTTGCCAAATCTCTACAGGCTCAACCTTACCTTTTACGGTCACCAAATCCAAAAATCTAAAGATATAACTCCCTTTTAACTCTTGCTTTATAAAGTTTGATATATTTATCTTTGAATTATAATATTTACAAAGGGATTCAAGCCTTGAGCCAAGATTGACTGGGTCACCTATCACGGTATAATCACTTCTTCCGCTACTTCCCATCTCACCTACCACAGCCTCACCGCTATTTATCCCTATACCTATATCTATAGGCTCAATATGTTTTTCTTCACACATTTTATTTAAAGCTTCAAATCTTATATCGGCTTTTACTTTTGCATTCAAATCTTTGAGTGCATACAACTGCTCCAAGGCAGACACTACGGCTTTGTCTTGATGGTCTTGAACATCGGCCGGAGCATTCCAATATGCCATGATAGCATCACCTATAAACTTATCTATAGTTCCGTGATTATTGATTATGATATCACTCATAGGTGTCATATACTCATTCAAAAACGCAATAAGTACTTTCGGATCATGTAAAGCTTCTGAAATATTGGTAAAATTTCTTAAATCCGAGAAAAATATCGTAATCTCTTTTGCTTTACCGCCTAATACGTCACCCTCACTTGATAGAATGTCTTCCATTACTGCAGGACTTACTTTACTTGCAAATTTTGATTTTATAAGTTTTGAAGATTTTTCTATATAAAAGTTATTGATAAGAATTACAACCAAAGCACTACTTACTATAGATACCACAGGCATCAAAATACTAAGAACGACACCTTTGTCAAAAAATATAGTATATAAAAAATACCAATCCAATGCTATGATTAACGCTAATATGAAGGGTACTAGTAAAATCGGTAAATATGCCAGAACAAATATACTTAAAATAACTATTACGAAAATATGGACTATATTAGCACCGTCTGCCCAAGAAGGCTTAGATATAAAATCCCCTACCAATACATTATCGATTAAATTTGCATGTACTTCCACACCTGGAAAAACTGATTCAAAGGGTGTAGCCCTAAGGTCAAGTAAACCTGCTGCACTCGTCCCTATCAAAACAATCTTACCGTCTATATCTTCAGCCTTGAAATTATTATTCAAAATATCAACGGCACTGATATATTTAAAAGTTTTTTCTTTTCCTCTAAAATTCACCAAAGCCCTACCAAACATATCGGTAGGTATTTTATACTCTCCTACGCTTACGCTCTCTACACCTATATCACCGTAATCAACATAAATCTTCTTTTCACCAGTTACAACACGAATAATCTCCAAAGCAAGTGAAGGATAAAGCATATCATCATACTTTATGACCAAAGGTACACTTCGTATTATCCCTGAATCATCGGGGATATTATTGAAAAACCCGCTAGAATAGCCGTTATCACTTAATTGATTAATATTGAGTATTGTTCCGTGACCTTTAATTAAAAGGTCATTTTGTTCATTTACACCGCGTTGTATTATAATTGATTGTACTTTTGGAGCTTCAAAGGTAAGTGCTTTTGATTTTTCAAGCTCAAACTGATAGCCTAGAATAGTTGGAGTTTGTGACACCACATAAGCCAGTATCTCATCATAATTGGGTACATCAGTGGAATCAAGTCCAAGTTTGTCAAATACATAATTGGGAGAACTTCTATCATTTTCCGCAAAAACGATATCAAGCCCTATAATTCCAACATTTGCATTAGTCAATTTCACAAGCAAATCTGCAAATACATCCCTAGACCAAGGCCATTGTCCTACTTCTTTGAGTGATTTATTATCCAAATCCACTATTACTACATTATTACTTTGCGGTATTTCACCGCGTAATACAAACATATAATCCCTCAAACTACTATCAAGAGAATTTATTGTTGACGGGGAGAATATATAAATAAAAGTCAAAAGGATAGAAAGTAAAAAAGCAGAGATTAAATATGTATAAATATATTGTAATCTCTTTTTCATACTAGTGGTTTACTTTATGGTGTTTTAGAAAATCCACCACATCAAACATCATTTGATATTGGTTATTTTTAATAGGAGGCATATGAGCTATATCAAAAAAACCTGCGTCACTGAGCTCTTTTGATCTATATTTCGCTTTTAGTTTCATCTCTTTATCCAAAAACTTATCAAGACTTTTTATATTGTGGGCATTGACAAGCCAAATACCTACATCTTTTCTATCATTTTCTTGTTCAAAATAATCCTCAAAAAAGTCATACTCTACTAATATGCTAGATTCTTCATAGAACTCGCGTCTAGCACACTCCTGAGGCCTCTCTTTTGAAGCCATAGTACCTTTTAAAAATCCCCATTTATACCTACTGTCGCTTGCTTTACATAAAAAAATATAAACCTGACCGTCTTGTATCAAATAAGGAGCTATTCCGTAAGATTGAACATTAGCCATAATTACTCCTTATGATGGTATTGATTTCTTATAGTATACAACATAGACACCTAAAGTTAATACTATAAGAGGAACTATAAGTGCAAATTCAGGCAAAATCACACTACCTATTGCAAATTTGTAAAGCAAAAAGAACCCTCCCCATACAAAAAGAGTACTAAATATAGTCACACTTGCATATATCCTTGACTCAAAAAATCTGTTATTCAAAGATATAAATATATAATATAAAAATAACAATGGGATTACAAAAAACGGAACTATCGTTTGATTATAAATAATAGCCCTTATTTTATCTGTTTTTACACCTTGTGCTCCCATCACAAAAAAAGCATCTACCGCGTCTATAATAGAGTAATTAGCATTATCTGTATATACGTTATCCAAAATTTTCGGTTTAAATCCATCTAACGTATAAATAAATTTTTCGTTTGTAAGTTCTAATTTGCCGTTATCAAAAGCAGGATTTATAGGTTTTGAAGTAATTACGGCATCTTCAACGTACCACCTATTATCTTGAAAATATGCTTTGTTTGCAGAAATTGTTTTTACCAAATCCCTATTTGCTATTTCAAATATCTCTATCCCTTCAGCTCTTTGTTCCAAAGGATAAAGCTTTTTAAAATATACGTAAGCATCGTTATATTTTACGAAAATATCCTCTTTCAAGGAACTAAAATATTCCCCGTCAAGAATCTGCTTTTTCTTCTCATAAGCATACGCCAAAGGGGTAGTTTGTAATGCCAATAAAATTAATAAAGCTATCATATTTACAAATATTACAGGCAAAAAAAGCTTTCTTTTTGAAGCACCTAAAGAATAAATACTTACAAGTTCATTATGCTTTATCATAACCACAAGTAGCACAATCCAAGCAAATACCAAAGATAACGGGAGTGCAATAGTAAGTGTAAAAAAGGCATTATAAAATATATATAAAGCAGTAAGATTTGCAGAATCAGGAATTGAACCTAAGTTTTGAATGAATTCGAAAGTAATAAAAAACAATTCTAAAGATAATAATATAACTAAAAATAATTTTAAATACTTTATTAAAACATACTTACTTAAAATTGACAACTATTTACCTTTAAAGTTTAATCGTATATTTTGACTGAACTATATCAAGAGGTGTCGTTTTGAGTGCTCCGATAGCTTCAATACACTTACTTATTATACCCTTTAAATGATAAAATTGCTCTTTAGAAAAATCGCTTAGCACGTAATTAGCCACATCTTCTTTATTTTCTGGTTTTCCAATACCTATACGAACTCTGACGTATTCTTTTCCGATATGGGAATCTATTGACTTAAGACCGTTGTGTCCACCGTGTCCACCGCCTATTTTAAACTTAACAGTCCCAAAAGGTAAATCAAGATCATCATGTATCACTATTACTCTTGAAGTTTCTATATCAAAATATTTTTTTATAACAACTACACTATCACCGGAAAGATTCATATAAGTTTGAGGTTTTGCATAAATATTGTCACCTGCTTTATAGACAAGTGCTTTGAAGTTTGATTTATTTACTGAAGTTGTTTGTAGGTTTTTGATTATCTCATCGATAACCATAAAACCCACATTATGTCTGGTATTTGAGTATTTGTCCCCAGGATTACCAAGTCCTACTATTAGATGCATTATTTAGCTTTAATTACACCGACAACAGGTACTCTTGGATCTAAGAAACATTGTACGCCCGTAGGTAATACTAAATCTCTAACTAAGATATTATCACCTGTATCTAAGTCATCTATTTTTAAATGGAAACTTTTCGGTAAGTTTTCAATACAAGCTTTAACAGGAACTCTTTTCTTATGGAAAACGAAAAGACCTTTATTTTTAAGACCTTTTGGAGTACCTTCTACAGTTACAGGAACTTTATAAGTTGTTCTTACGCCGTTTTGAGCTACCATTAAATCAACATGTAACAAATCATTTGTCACAGGGTCTCTTTGATACTCGTTAATTACAACGCTTAACGTCTTTTCAGCGACTTTTACGTCAAATGCTAAACTATCTTTAGTTTTAACGGCTTTGATAAAGTCATTTCTCTTAAATGCTGCATTTATGTTTTCTAAACCTTTTCCATAAATGTTTGCAATTAGATAACCATCTTGTCTTAAAGCTTTTGTAGAGCTTTTTGCAATACTATCTCTAATTATTCCTTCTAACATGTTTTCACCTTTGTTTTATATACACTTTTTTGTAAAGTGGCGAATTATACCAAAATTAATCTAAAAATAAATTTAAACTAATAAAAGTTTTACATAGATAAAATAAACTACTAATTTTTATGATAGTTTTGATAGAATATCCCAAATAAAAAATAGAGGTAAAAATATGTTTCATAAAATTCTTCTTTCATTGGCGTTACTGTGTAGCATAGGATTTGCTAGTCTCAAGCAACAAACAACTACTTTACAAAACGTATCGAGCGATACGGCAACCATAAACATAGGCAATCTAACTATAGGTCAAACAGGTGTAATAGTACATAATTTTGACGAAACAAAATCAATCATAATAGCTGATTTTGAAGTAGTTTCCTCATCACCGCAAAACTCAAAAGTAAAATTCGAGTACAAAAACTTTGAAAATAAAGTAGCTATTCCAACCCCAAATTTAACCGTAAAAAGCGGTGATACCGCTATCTTAAATCATATGTACAATACTTCTATACTCATAGCTCCAAACTATGAATCATTTAGTTTAGTTCAAAAAAACTTTTTGTCTCAAAACTTTATACATAGCGATATTTTCGGTGCATACTTAAAAAGTATAGGAGAACCTGTACCTTCAAAAGAGGAATTTAAAGAATTTTGTGACATAAACAATATAGGTACTATATTTTTTGTAATAAATTCTCGTGTATATGTTGTTGATTCTAAAACTTTTGTTATTTTGGAAGAATATAAAGTAAAAAAAGAGACATCTGATGAAAATATGACACCTTTTTATACTAATATTGAAGATATTAAACTAGGTATTTTAAATTTCGGTAACAGTTCAATAGAGAACTACACAAACTATTATTCACAACTTATAGGGATATAAAAATGTTAGATAATACGCACATCAATCATCTAAAATCAATAGTAGGTGAAGAAAACGTCAAAAGCGACAAAGCCCACCTAATAGCTTATTGCTATGATGCAACAAAAAGTAGGTTTGAGCCTGATGCAGTCGTTTTTCCTAAAAACGAAGAAGATGTAAGTCAAATTTTAAAATACTGTAATGAACACAAAATCGTTATCGTTCCTAGAGGTGCAGGAAGCGGTTTTACAGGAGGTGCTTTACCTGCAAACGGCGGTATCGTCCTAGCCCTAGAAAGACACATGAATAAACTTCTTGAGATAGATATGCAAAATATGGTGGCTGTTGTTCAACCCGGTCTTGTAAATATGGATTTACAAAAAGCAGTGGAAGAAGTAGGACTTTTTTATCCACCTGACCCTGCAAGCGAAAACTACTCTACACTTGGAGGAAACGTAAGTGAAAATGCCGGTGGCATGAGAGCTGCAAAATACGGTATCACAAAAGATTACGTTATGGCTTTACGTGCCGTATTGCCAAACGGTGAGATAATAAGAGCAGGAAAAAGAACTATAAAAGACGTTGCCGGATACAACATAGCAGGTATTTTAATAGCAAGTGAAGGAACTCTAGCGGTTATTACGGAAATTACGCTAAAACTTATCCCAAAACCGAAAATGACGAAAACCGCAATGGGAGTTTTCCCGACGGTAAAAGATGCGATGAATGCCGTATATAAAACTATGGCAAGCGGTGTTACTCCCGTAGCTATGGAATTTTTGGACAATATGACCATTAGAGCCGTTGAGCAAAAATTTTCAAAAGGTTTACCTGTAGATGCAGGTGCCATTTTGGTTACCGACGTGGACGGTAACTCTGAAGCTGATCTTGATGAGCAACTAGGAATTATAGAGGCTAAATTTAAAGAAAACGGTTGTAGTGAATTTAAAATCGCTCGCGATAAAACAGAGTCTGCAAATTTATGGTTCGCAAGAAGAAATGCAAGCCCGTCTTTGGCTGTTTACGGAAGTAAAAAGCTCAATGAAGATATTACGGTGCCTAGAAGTAAACTACCGGAACTTCTTGACAAAATTGCTGAAGTTAGTAAAAAATATGGGCTTAAAGTACCTTGTTTCGGACATACCGGTGACGGCAACGTTCACACTAACGTAATGTGTGACGGCAATGACCCACATTCCGTAGAACTAGGTCACCAAGCAATAGAAGAGATATTCCAAATAACCGTTGATATGGGTGGAACCCTAAGCGGTGAACACGGCATAGGTCTTGCAAAAGCACCTTTTATGCATATGGCGTTTAACGATGCAGAAATGGAACTTTTTAGAAGTATCAAAAAAGCATTTGACCCGAATAATATACTAAATCCACATAAAATGGGATTATAAAAAAGTGGATAAACTTAAATATCTTATCAAAAAGATATATGAGTTTATCGACGATGATACACCTTATTATGCCGCAAGTTTGAGCTTTTTTACTATATTCTCGCTTTTACCTATACTTGCATTGCTTATTTGGTTTGTATCATCACTTGAAATACTACAAGAAAATAGCGACCTATTTTTGAAATATTTTTTAGATTTGATAAATCCCGCACATTCTCAAAAAATAGATAATTTTATAAATAAATTTTTGGATAAATCAGACTCTTTAGGTACGATAGGTCTTATCTATTTAGTGTTTGTATTTGTGATGTTTTTTAGGGATTACGAATATATAGTCAATAAAATACATAACGTAAAAAGTAGACCGTTTTATAAATCAGTTTTTATTTATGCGGTATTATTTTTGGCGGTACCTATTATGTTCGGTTTATTTTTATATACCATATCATTTACAAATGATACTCTCTCTACACAAATATTAACTTTTGTTTTTTTATGGTTTTTATTTTTAATTATATTTAAAATATCTATCAACAGAGATGTTTCTACGACTGCTCTACTCTCTTCATCATTCGTAACACTTGCCGTTCTTACGGTTACAAAAAATATTTTTATTCAATATGTATTAATAAGCAAAACTTACGTAACGCTTTACGGCTCTTTAAGTGTAATACTATTCTTTTTTCTTTGGATTTATATTTCGTGGAATATCTATCTTTACGGTATGAAACTGTGTCATACCGTAAATACTAAAGAGATACATAGAGTATAGGGAATTTAGTGTATTAGTTATTAGTATATTAGAAAGAAACATCATTCTCTTTCTTAACCCTGAACCCTTAAAACTTATTTTATGAAAACCACTTCTTCACTTTGTCAAACATATTTTCAAATATCGATTCGTGAGGTTTTGACTCGATACCGAAGCTCTCTTGCAGTTTCTCTAAAAGCTCTTCTTGTTCACCGTTTAAAGATGTCGGATATTTTATATTTATCTGCACTATCAAGTCACCTTTTCCGTAACCTTGAACAGATTTGACACCCTCACCTTTAAATCTAAACTGTTCTTTATCTTTTGTACCTTTAGGGATTTTTAGTTCTAACTCCCCTCTCAGGCTAGGTATTTTTATGCTACTTCCGAGTGCAACTTGAGTAAAGAACAACGGCACTTCTATATAGATGTCGTTATCGTATCTTACGAAGTGTTTATCTTCTTTTACTTTTATCTGAACGTACAAATCACCTCTTGTACCGTCAGGTGCAATATTACCTTTTCCGGAAACTCTCATTCTATTTCCGTTGTCTATACCTTCAGGGATATTTATCTCAAAAGTATCTTCAACCTCTTCATACCCTCTACCGTGACATTTAGTACATTTTGAGCCTACTTGTTCACCGCTTCCGCTACAATGCGGACATGTTTGAGCAAAGGTCATAAAACCTTGTCTCATATGTATCTGACCTCTTCCTCCGCAATGAGGACAAGTAGAAAGCTTACCGTCTTTTGCCCCTGTACCTTTACAGCTATCACAAGCTTTTTTGTATTTGTAAGTTATCGTTTTTTTACATCCAAATACAGCTTCGTTAAACTCTACCGTTAGATTTATAGCATTGTCTATATTATAAGCGTACTGTTTTTTCTTTCTTGAAGAAAAACCTCCGCCACCTCCGAAAGCAGAACCAAACATCTCTTCAAAAATAGAGCCGAGGTCATCAAAACCTCCGCCACCGCCTCTACTGAAGCCACCGTGCCCTTGAAGACCTGCTTTACCGTATCTATCGTAAAGTGCTCTTTTTTCATCATCACCAAGCACTTGATATGCTTCATTTATAGCTTTAAATTTCTCTTCCGATTCTTTATCTCCAGGATTTTTATCGGGGTGATATTGCATCGCAAGTTTTCTATATGCCTTTTTGATTACTTGTTTGTCTGCTGTTTTTTCCACTTCTAAAATTTCGTAATAGTCCATTTCTATCAAAACAATTCTCCGTAATCTAAGTTTTTTTATTTATATGATTTTTTGTAAGGCAAGATTATATCAAAAATTTGTTATAATAACCCTTATGAAATACAATTTATCCAAATTTGAAAATTTAGTACAAACATTTGAAAGCCTACCTACGATAGGTAAAAAAACGGCAGAACGTCTTGCATATCATATAGCTATAAGTGACCCTTTTTTGGGTAAAAAACTCTCTTTTGCTATTGAAAACGCTATAAAACACGTAAGAAAATGTACAAATTGCGGTTTTATTTGCGAAGATGAGCTATGCAATATTTGCTTGGATGAATCAAGAGATAATACAATACTTTGTATCGTCCAAAATTCAAAAGACATCTTTGCTATAGAAGAATCAAGTAGTTTTAACGGCAAATATTTTGTTATTGAAGAATTAAGCAACGACAGTATACTTCTACTAAAAAATATAGTAACTTCGCAAAACGTTCAAGAAGTTATTTTTGCTATAACTCCGTCTTTGGCAAACGAAGCGTTTATTTTATACATAGAGGACAAACTAAGTAATCATAATATAAAATTTACCAAAATTGCTCAAGGTGTACCTACAGGAGTCAGTTTAGAAAACGTTGATTTATTATCTTTGGCAAAATCTATAGAAATAAGGGTTAAGGCTTGAATACGACTAGAATAGTATGTCAAAAATGTATCCACTATTTTGTTACTTGGGAACCTTCAAAGCCTCATGGTTGTAAGGCATACGGTTTTAAATCAAAATTAATACCGTCAACGGTTGTAAAACAAAGTAGCGGATATGAATGTTCGTTTTATGAATTAAAAAGTAAATAAAAGGTATTATACAAATACTTTTTCGGTTTAAGGCTTGATATGATAAAAATAATACAAGATAAGGTTGAATTACTAACAAAGGGTAAAACTGAAATCATTAAACTATGGCTTGATGATAGAGAGGTAGTATCAATACTCGATAATCACCACATCAACCACGGTTTTTTTATAAAAAATTATGCGGTAGAAATACTTGAATACTACATAGGTGTAATAACCGGAGAAAAAAACATAGGCGACTGTCCCGTTATTACTAAACTTATCAGCTACCTCAAGGGTAAAAATATTAAGTCTTCCGAACTATTTTTTATTTGCAACGGCTTTAAAAAAGCCGTAATAAATTACTTTTATCAAATCAATGTAAACGATAAAGAAGTATTTGATTCTATAGAGTATATTTTTGACCAAAACTTTGCCGGTGTATTGCAAAAATATTCTCAAAGTATAGATGATGTCGAAGTTAAACTAGATAAATCTTTGAGTATAGTCGATAAATATATCATCATGTCAAGCACCGATGAAAAAGGTATTATCTTATACGCTTCAGAAGCATTTTGTAATATTAGCGGTTATACAAAAAAAGAGCTTTTGGGTAGCCCCCACAATATAGTCAGACACCCTGATATGAAAAAAAGCGTATTTGAAAATATGTGGAAAACTATTCAAAGCGGTCAAGTATGGCACGGTGAAATAAAAAACATGAAAAAAAACGGTGAAGCCTATTGGGTTGATGCTACCATAGAACCTAGGTTTGATGTAAATGGACGAATCGTTGGATATGATGCTATAAGACAAGATATCACATCCAAAAAACTTGTACAAGAACAACAATCCGTTTTGATAGAACAATCAAAAAGTGCTGCAATGGGAGAGATGATTTCTATGATTGCACACCAATGGCGTCAACCGCTTCAGGCCGTATCTATTTTGGTACAAAAACTCTCCGTTACAAAAATGCTAGAGGGTGAAATAAGTGATGAATTGCTAGATCAGGTTGTTGATGATGTTGCAAAACAACTTGATTATATGTCAAAAACAATAGACGATTTTAGAGATTTCTTTAGACCTGATAAAGCAAAAGAGTTTATCAAAGTTTCATCGCTTATTGAAAAAGCAAAAGATTTCTTACAATACATGATGAAAACCGACAGTATTACTTTTAAAGTTGAAGCTTTGAGTGAAGATGTCCAAGTGGCTATCCATATCAACGAAGTTATACAAGTGTTAATAAATATCATCAAAAATGCAAGAGATGCAATGGTAATCAATAATACCGACAATAGAAGAATAAACGTAAAATACTATACAAAAGAGAAAAACTGTATTATAGAAATTGAAGATAATGCAGGTGGAATACCTGAAAATATCAAAAACAAAATTTTTGATCCGTATTTTTCTACAAAAACGAACAAAAACGGTACGGGACTTGGACTATATATGTGTAAAACTATTATCGAGCAACATTCAAACGGTAAAATTTATGTTGAAAATACTACTGGCGGTGCTAAGTTTACTATTGAGTTACCACTTTAAAGGAGAAGAAATTGTTATATGAAGAATTAAAAATTATTACTAAAAAATTAGGATTTAATACTATTGATGAGTTTGGAACATACATCGGCGTAACACCGGCAGATGTTTTGAAATGGCAAGAAACCGATGAAGTTCCGTATACGGTATCACTTATAGTTCATATTTTAAAGGGTGAAAAAAAACTCCCTTTTGACTCAAATCTTGATAATTTGGTAGAAGAGTGCTTACCTTTGGCAAAACTTCTTGATGAAGCCTCTAGCTTTCCACATAAACTAGAAGAGATGTTTTTATTACAAAAACAACTTAACGACTCAACAAACGGTAAAAATTGGGAATTAGGGATAAACAAATTCGACAAAGAGATAAATTGGCTTAGATGTATCCATATGGAGGTAGCCGAACTTATCGAATCAACACCTTGGAAACACTGGAAAAATATCAAAGCAGAGCCTGACTTGGATAATATTCATATAGAACTTGTAGATATTTGGCACTTTTTGATGAGCTTTTTATTACAAGAAACCAACGTACCGAAAGCCGTTTCACTTGTAAATACCCATTGCATATATGAAGCAATGAGTGAGATAGATATGAAACTAGTAGTAAAAGAAGCTGAAAAGCTATCGTATATAGCACTTGCTATAGATACCGGAAACATGCCTATCTTTAGCGGCATAGAGAGATTTATAGACCAATTTTTTAGATGTTGTAAAATTAGCGGTCTTAGTTTTACTTGGCTACAAAAGCTATATATCGGTAAAAACTGTCTAAATCAATTTAGACAAGATAACGGTTACAAAGAGGGTTTATACAAAAAAATTTGGGATGGCAAAGAAGACAACGTTGTTCTAATAGAAATCTTAAACTCTATTGAAGATGCAAATTTTAAAAATGTTTATGAGAGATTACAAAGCGCATATAAGGCATAATTCACATCGTGAATAAAATATAAAGAGGATTATTATGAAAATATTATTAATTAAAGATGTTAAAAGTTTAGGTAAAACAGGTGAAATCAAAGAAGTAAAAGACGGTTACGGTCAAAACTTCTTGATAGCTAAAGGCTTTGCTAAAAGGGCGACTCCTGAAGTTATCGAAGAGTGGAAAAAAGAACAAGCCGAGATTGCAAAAAGATTACAAGAAGAGATAGATGAAGCAAAAGCAACGGCTAAAAAATTTGATAACATAGTGGTAAAAATTACACACAAAATAGGTGCAAACGGTGCGTTATTCGGAAGTGTAACAAAAGATGAAATAGCAGATGAACTAAAAAAACAACACGGTATAGAGATAGATAAAAAAGAGTTCAATATCAAAACAGCTATCAAATCTACGGGTTTACACGAAGTTGACGTAAAACTAGGTCACGCAATACACGGAACTCTAAAAGTAGAGATAGTAGGAGCTTAATTTGTTTGATGCAACAACCATATTAGCTTATAGAACTGACGACTTAGCGGTAATAGGAGGTGACGGTCAAGTCACTTTCGGAAATACGGTACTGAAAAATAATGCCGTAAAAATCAGAAAACTATACAAAGACCAGATATTAGCAGGTTTTGCGGGAAGTACGGCAGATGCATTTAATCTTTTTGAGATGTTTGAAGGACATCTTGAAGCAAAAAAAGGTGACTTACTTAAATCAGTAGTAGAGTTTAGCAAAGCTTGGAGAAAAGATAAGGTTTTAAGAAGATTAGAAGCTATGATGATAGTTTTAAATAGAGAAAATATTTTTATTTTAAGCGGCAACGGCGACGTTGTGGAACCTGAAGACGGGAAAATTGCAGCAATCGGTAGTGGTGGAAATTACGCACTTAGTAGTGCTAAAGCACTTGACAAACACTCACGACTATCTCCGGAAGAATTAGTAAAAGAATCACTAATGATAGCCGGGGAACTTTGTATCTATACAAATCAAAATATAAGACTATTGACAATATAAATTTTGTAATTAGTATATTGGTTATTGGTGTATCGGTAAGAAATTTAATACCCAATATACTAATTACTAATATACCAATAACCAAAAACGGAGTTTTTTAAAATGAATATGACACCAAGAGAAATCGTAAAATATTTAGATGACTATATAATAGGTCAACACGATGCAAAAAAAACTATAGCTTTGGCTCTAAGAAGCAGATATAGAAGAATGAGCCTGACAAACGAACTTCAAGAAGAAATCACTCCAAAAAATATCCTAATGATAGGTAGTACGGGAGTCGGTAAAACAGAAATAGCAAGACGTTTGGCAAAAATGATGAATCTACCTTTTGTAAAAGTTGAAGCTAGTAAATATACCGAAGTGGGTTTTGTAGGGCGTGACGTTGAATCTATGGTTAGGGATTTGGTTTTTGAATCAATCAATCTCGTAACAAAAGAGTACGAAGAAAAGATAGAAGACCAAATAACAAACGAAGTAAATAGAGTTATTATAGAAAAACTAGTTCCTCCTTTACCTCAGGGTGCAACAGACCACGCAAAAGAATCTTTTATAACTACGTTTAACAAAATGGAAGCAAAACTTTTAAACGGTGAACTTGATGATAAAAAAATCGAAATTGAAGTATCCAAAAAAGCAAGTGTAGAGATAATAGATAGCAATCTTCCACTTGATATGAGTGCCGTACAAGAATCTCTCAACAAAATGTTAGGTGGATTAAACAAAGATAAAATCAAAAAAGAAGTTTTGATTAAAGATGCAAAAACTATCCTTAGAAATGAAGTAAGCGATAAACTACTAGATAAAGAGTCCGTAAAGATAGAAGCTTTAAAACGTGCTCAAAACGGCGGTATTATTTTTATTGATGAAATAGACAAAATTGCTTCAAGTTCAGACGGCAGAAAATCAGACCCTAGTAAAGAGGGAGTTCAAAGGGATTTATTGCCTATAGTTGAAGGAAGCACCGTAAATACTAAGTTTGGACAAGTAAAAACAGACCATATCTTATTTATTGCGGCAGGTGCATTTCATGTAAGTAAACCTAGCGATTTATTACCGGAACTTCAAGGTAGATTCCCTCTACGTGTTGAGCTACAACCGCTTGATGAAGATGCACTTTATAAGATACTTACAAGTACAAAAAACTCACTACTTAGACAATATCAAGCACTTCTCGGAGTTGAAGGTGTAAATCTTGAGTTTAACGACGAATCCATTAAAGCACTAGCTAAATTTTGTCTAAATGCAAATGAAAAAGCAGAAGATATAGGGGCTAGAAGACTTCATACGGTTTTGGAAAAAGTACTAGAAGATATTAGTTTTGATGCCGATATGCACAAAGGTGAAAAAATAATAGTAACTAAAGAACTTGTTGAAGAAAAACTAGGTGCTATAGTAGAAAGTGAAGATATGACGAGGTATATACTTTAAAACTAAAACCTATTTTAAGCAATTAATCGTTATAATCAAAAAAAATTATTTGGAGTTTCCAATGAACATAGTAACATTTGGCGAAATAGATGACAAATACATAGACCCTAAACACAAGGTTGTACATTTTCAAAGCGGTTGCGATGAAAAAGTGGGTGATATTGCCGTGATAGATATAAATACTATTTTTGACTATGAAGAAAATAAATCACATGCTTGTAAGGACAAATACGTATCTGTCGCTATTATAGACGATGATAGCGATTATGATGCATTTAAAAACTTCGGTATTGATGCTTGGATTCAAAGAGATGAACTAGGTGAACTTAATAGTTTATTGAATTTAATTGAAAAAAGGTTTTTATCATAATTATCGATACCCATTGCCATTTAGATCATAGTGATTACTATAATGATCTTGACGAAGTTCTAAAACGCTCTTTTGAAGCCGGTGTAGAAAAAATTATTATACCGGCAGCCTCTTTGGAAGACTTAGAAAGAGCCGTACAAATATCACAAACTTATGAGAATGTCTACTTTAGCGTAGGCATTCATCCTTATGATATCAAATCATTTAATATTGACGAGTTAAAAAAACACATTTCCCACCCAAAGTGCATAGCAGTGGGTGAATGTGGACTTGATTATTATAGACTTGAAGGGAGCGAGGCAGAGCAACTAGTCGAAAAACAACTTCAAGCAGAAATTTTTATAAAACAAATAGAACTCTCAAAAGAATACAAAAAACCGTTGATTGTTCATATAAGAGATGCTAGTAACGACTCTTTGGAAATTTTAAAAAAATATGCTTCCGATGAACTAGGCGGTGTTTTACACTGTTATAATGCCGACTCTCAACTTCTCGTACTTGCAAAAAAAAATTTTTATTTCGGTATAGGTGGAGTCTTAACTTTCAAAAATGCAAGAAAACTAGTGGAGGTCTTACCTAAAATTCCACTTGATAAACTACTCCTTGAGACAGACGCACCTTATCTTACTCCACATCCTTTTAGAGGGACTCGAAACGAACCTGCATACACAAAATTGGTATGCGATAAGGTATCGGAAATCTTAAATATTCCTACGCAAGAAATAGAAAATTTAACTACAAAAAACGCAAATAAACTTTTTAAGTTTTAAAACGATATAATATCTGTTACTTTTAACTTAAATTTTGTAGAGGTTGTTTTGCGCTTTTTATTATTACTATTTTTGTTCACGTACTCTTTGTTCGCAAACCTTGTCAATTTGGATGATGACACTAAAGATGATTTAAATATATTATATGAAATGGATATAGAACCTGAATTTATAACAGATTTAGAATTACAGAGTCTATATTACAACTTTACGCTAAAAGGTAAAGACTACTTCGTTGATAGTTACAATAATTCACTCATGATAATACCTACCATAAAGTCTTTACTCGTCAGTGAAAACGTACCCGCTAGTATGCTGTTTTTAGGTATGGCTGAATCAAATTTCGATATGAGAACAAAATCAAACATGGGAGCAAAAGGATTATGGCAATTTATACCTGATACCGCAAAAAGATACGGATTAAAAAACGATAAATATTTTGATGAAAGACTAGATATCGAGAAATCAACTATAGCAGCTGCAAAATATCTTAAAAATTTACATGCACTATTTGGTAAATGGTATCTTACAGCCATAGCATATAATTGCGGCGAAGGAAGACTAATAGAGGGTATCACAAGATTGACTCTTGATTTATATGTATCTGAAAATCCTGAATTTCAAGCTACTAAAGAGTACAGAGAATATAGAAACATTATCAATAAATACCAAACCAAACATTCCAACTATAGTGAACTTTACAGAGTTTATGAAGAAGTTAAGAAATTCAAAATCAATTTCACTCTATCTGATTTATTAAGTGTACAAGACGGAGAATCGAGACAATATATACCTCTTGAAAGCAGAAATCATATCAAAAAAATCGTATCTTTTGCGATGATGATGAATAAACAATTTGAATTGAATGAACAAAACCCTCATTTGCTAAATAGAGGCGTGAGTAAAATGATTGTTCCGATTCAAGCAAAAGGTGGAGTCCACTTAAGAAGCATAGCAGAAGTAGCAAAAGTAAACTATGATGACCTTTTATCGATTAATAGACACCTTAAACAACAATTTATCCCGTTGGATAAATCAACATATCAAATTTATTTACCCTACTATGCATTAAACACTTATCAACAAAATGAAGGTAGCATCAAACAAATAGAGTACCACACTCATATTGTAGGTAAAGGTGAAAATTTGGGTAAAATAGCACTTCTTTACGGGGTAAGCTATAAAACAATTAAGAATTATAATAAGCTGACGTCAGACAATTTAAAACTCAAACAAGAACTTATTATACCTATTCCTAAAGATTCAATCAAAAGTAACAATAAAATTGCAGTTTCTGAACCTAAAAAAGCAAAAAAGAGGGTTGAATATACAGTCAAAAAAGGTGATACTCTCAAGTCAATAGCATTAATCAATAAAATAGCCCTAAATAAACTTATAAGTGACAATAAGCTAAAATCAATGACTATTTTTGAAGGAGATAAACTTGTTATCAATTATTAAAAATTTTCTGTTATATACTTTTATAATTTTTATATTTACGGGATGTTTTAGTCAAAGCATACATAATATAGGTTATTACGGTGGAACTTCTTACGATAAAAGTGAAGAAATAAAAAACTCTCCTGCAATGCACAGAGCTACGATGAGGCCGTATCAAGTATTTGGAAAATGGTATTATCCTACAATGGCAAGTGTAGGTGATGTTCAAACCGGTGTATCTTCTTGGTATGGACCTGACTTTCATGCTAAAAAAACAAGTAACGGTGAAATATACAATATGCATGCTATGACGGCCGCACACAAAACATTACCTATGAATACTATCGTAAAAGTGGAAAATCTGGACAACGGTCAATCAACTACGGTGAGAATAAACGATAGAGGACCGTTTGTAGGTACTAGGATTATAGACCTTTCAAATGCGGCTGCAAAAGCTATCGGCATGGAAAAAAAAGGTCTTGCAAACGTAAGACTTACTATTTTGGGTTTCCACGGAAAAGTTGCAACAACGGAAGCTGAAAAACAAGAAAAAGCAAGTGTAAGTAGCTACTATATACAAGTCGGTGCATTTAGAAATTATAGCGGTGCAAAGATAACGCAAGACAAATTTAAAATGATTTTAAGTGATAACTACAATGTTATAATCAAAGAAGGTTTATTTGAAGATAAACCTATACATCGTGTTTGGTTAAGCGGTTTTAGAAGTATAGAAGAAGCTGATGATTTCAAAAAATCAAATAACCTAGACGGTGCTATGATAATAGCTGAATAATATCTTTAATAAGGGATAATAAAATGAAAGAAATTAACAGAGTTACAAAAGAGACTACTATAAAATGCAAAATTGATTTAAATGATAAAGCTTACTCTATAGATTCAGGTATAGGTTTTTTTGACCATATGCTTGAGGCCTTATCAAAGCATAGCGGTATAGGTATAGAACTTTCATGCAAAGGCGATACGCATATAGATGACCACCATAGCGTTGAAGACTGCGGTATCGTAATAGGTCAAGCACTAAAAGCTGAGATTTTTCCTATATCGGCAGTTGAAAGATACGGAAATGCAACGGTAGTTATGGATGAAGCAAGTGCTACCGTGGCACTTGACCTAAGTAACCGCCCTTTTTTACACTATGACGTAAATGTTGTAGGCAAAGTAGGTGATTTTGATACGGAACTTGTAGAAGAGTTTTTCCATGCTTTAGTACAAAATGCGGGAATAACGGCTCATATCGTACTTGATAGAGGTAAAAATAAGCACCATATACTTGAAGCCGTATTTAAAGCATTTGCGGTAGCTCTTAGACGTGCTTTGGTCAAAAACGAAGCTTTAGGGATTCCTAGCACAAAAGGTGTTTTATGATTAAACTGCTTGTAATAGATGTAGACGGTACTATGACAGACGGAAAAATAATATATACAAGCACTCAAGAACACTATGAAGAGACAAAACAATTTTGTGTAAAAGATGGTTTGGCCGTAGCAGTTTGGACTAAAAAATTAGGACTTAAGGCAGCTATTATTACAGGCAGGAAATCAAAAGTAGTTGAAATAAGAGCTAGAGAACTTGGCATTACCCATCTTTATCAAGGGATAGATAATAAACTTGAAATTTTACAAGAGATTATGAAACAAGAAAATATCGCTAAAAATGAAGTGGCAGCCATAGGTGACGACTTAAACGATTATAAAATGTTACAGTACGTAGGTCTTTCTTTTTGTCCAAATGATGCCAGTGCATATATAAAAGATATCGTAAATGTCGTATGTAATCAAAAAGGCGGTAACGGTGCGGTAAGAGAAATGGTTGAATATATCTGTAAAGCTTACAATATGGAAGATGAGTTTTTATCGGCATGGCTATAAGGTATTTTATATTTGCACTTTTTGCTGTATCACTGATATCTTTGTTTATTAGTATCGAAAAAGTCAAAGTTACGAAAAAAACAGAAGAGAAACCGACTATGATATTTGAGAATGCCAAAATGTATACGATTACGACAACGGGCGTTGACAAATTTCTAGATGCAAAAAAAACCTTGATATATAATACAAAAGAAGAAGCTCATGAAGCAAAAGTCATCATAAAAACAAAAGATGAGAAGGTTTATGATACCGTATTGACTGATTATGTTCTCAAAAAAGGTGATAAAATTACTCTTTTAGGTAATGTAGTTTTTACAAGAGGTAATTTTATTACCGTAAAGACAGATGAAATGTACTATGATATGAAAAAAAAGAATGCATATAATACAAAAAAATTTGTAGCTTATTATTACGATAATAAATTTGTAGGTGACAATTTCTCATCAATAGATAATTATTACATAACATCTAAAAATGTTAACTTCAACATAAAATTAAAGGACTAAAATGAAATTTATAATACCGCTTATTCTCCTATTAAGTATGGTATATGCCAATGAAGAGCTAATAATAGATGCTAATCACTTTGAAGCAGACGATAAACAAGGGATTGCCGTTTTCACCGGTAATGTTAAAGTACAAAAAGTAAAAGATAAACTAAACAGTGAAAAACTTGTAGTTTTAATGAGTAAGAATGATAAAAATGAACAAACTCCTAAGAAATATACTGCTACGGGAAATGTAGATTTTACGGTCTTATCAAATGATAAAGTATATCTCGGCAAAGGTGATATGGTCATATATGAACCACTTGAAAGCAGATATACTATTCTTGGCAACGGTTATTTGGAAGAAAAAATTGACGGTAGAATTTTATACGGCGAAAAAATTTATCTTGATGAAATTACGGGCAAAGCAAAAGTTGTGGGAGATGATAGTAAACCAGTTAGATTTATGATGAAACTTCAAGATAAAAAACAAGAGTAAAAATATGAAAATAATAGATGCACAATTTCTTACATCGGCAACATCTTTAAAAGATTCTATATCACCTGATGTTGCGGAAGTTGCTTTTCTTGGACGCAGTAATGTAGGTAAAAGCTCATTATTAAATAGCCTTACGAAGAAAAAAGCTTTGGCAAAAGCATCATCTACACCTGGTAAAACAAAGCTTATAAACTTTTTTGACGTAAAATTTAAAAAAGATGACGAACATATATTTAAAGCACGTTTTGTCGATTTACCTGGATTTGGATATGCAAAAGTTGCAAAAAGTCTCAAAGAAGATTGGGAACAACACTTAACAGATTTCCTACACAAACGAGAAAGTCTAAGAATCTTTGTCCATCTTATAGATTCAAGACATCCTGATTTAGAGATAGATAAAAATGTTGATGAATTCTTAAAATATATTAAAAAAGGTGATCAAATTATTATAAATGCTTTTACAAAAATTGACAAACTTAACCAAAGCGAATTATCAAAGCTACGTGCAAAGAATCCTGACGGTATATTTATTACCAATCTCAAACAAAAAGGGATTGATAATTTAACTGAAAAAATAGCAACTTATTTATTTGGTGTATAATAATGGAAAATATAAAATATGTAAAACCGCTTGTTTATGATATTGAGGCTATGCAAAATTTAGTAGCTCCTGAAGTAGAAAAAGGGCTTATACTTTATAGAAGTGCAAGTGAAATGGCAACAACTATACGTTCATATATTATAGCAAAGGACGAAGATAAAATCGTAGGCTTTGTGGCACTTCATATACATTCCGTAACCTTGGCCGAAGTTAGAAGCCTTATAGTTAAAGAAAATTATAGAAAACACGGAATAGGTAGACAACTTGTAAGACAAGCACTGAATGAAGCTAGTGTGCTTGGACTAAAAGAAGTCTTAACGTTAACGTATCACAAGGAACTTTTTGAAAACCTTGGATTCCACGAAATTACAAAAGAATCAATCCCTGAACAAAAAATTTGGGCTGATTGTATAAGATGTAAGCATTTCCCGATATGCGACGAAGTATCTTTAATTATCAAGCTATAATATTTTTAACATCTATTTTTGTAATATTTGTTAATATATTCGGAAGCGTACATTTTATTGCAATAACACTTGCCGGAGTAATATTTCATTTCTCTCAAATTTGCTACCAAAACAAAATGTACTATACTCTATTTATAGTCTTGATTGCATTTCTTGTTATAGAAACTACTCAAGGCTTAGCCCCTTTTTCACTTTTTTTAACATCTTTTATTTTATATACTATTGTACTCCCTGTTATAAAAAGAATGTTCTCTTTCGATAAATTAAAAATTGTTTTTGATATAGTCTTATTTTATGTGGCGGTTATTTTAGTACATTATTTTGCAAATGATGAATTACTCTTTTCTTTTGGCTATATTTTATTGAATATAGCTATAGATATTATCGTAATAGGATTATTTTTATGAGAGTCAAAATCGTTTTATATTTTGTAGCTTTTATTATGGTATTAATACTAATAAGAGTTTATAACATCTCCATCAAATCTAATACGTACTATGAAGAACTTTCAAAACAAAATCATATCAAAAAAATATATAAAGCCCCTACTAGAGGTATAATAAGAGATAGAAACGGCATACCTATAGCTATCAATAATGTAGGTTTTTCTATAAGCCTTAAACCTCATATGCACCTCAAAAAGGACTCTTTTGAACTAGAAAAGATTGCAAATTTAATCTCAACACATTTTCCAGAGTATAAAGCCGAAGAGATAATAGAACAATATAAACGTGAAAACTCACCGTATAAACATGAGTTTATACAAGTAATCGACTTTATCCCATATGAAGACTTTTTCCCTAAATTTACGATATTTAATTCAATAGAGAATTTACAAATAAATGATGCTACAAAAAGATATTATCCATATAAAGAGATAGGAGCTCATATTATAGGATACGTAGGTAAAGCTACAAAAATGGACTATAGTAATGATGAAATTACTAAGTATACGAATATTATAGGCAAAACAGGTCTTGAAAATCAATACAACGGTATCTTACAAGGAACTTTGGGGTATAAAGAAATAAAGGTAAATGCCTTAAATCAAGAAGTTGAAGTAATTAAAATAGTTGAACCTTCAAATAATAATGATATAGTTACGACTATAGATATAGATTTACAAAAATACATACACGAAATATTCAACGGAACAGGTGGGGTTGTAGTAGTCCAAGATGTAAATAACGGTGAAATATTAGCGGCTGCTAGTTTTCCTGAATATGATAATAACCTATTTGTTTCAGGAATTTCCCATGAACAATGGGAAGCTATGAGAAACGACTTTAATAACCCCTTTACCAATAAAGTAACAAACGGACTTTATCCACCTGGCTCAGTTATTAAAATGGGTATGGCACTTTCTTTCCTTGAAAACGGACTTGGTAGAAATTTCAGTGTTTATTGTAGCGGTGAAATACAAGTTGGAAATAGAAAATTTAGATGTTGGAAACCTGAGGGTCACGGACACACCGACTATGTAAAATCAATTGCTGAAAGTTGCGACGTATTCTATTACGAAGGTAGTTTAAAAGTAGGTATCAACAAAATTTCACAAACTATGAGAACTTTAGGATTCGGTGAGAAAACAGGGGTAGATTTACCGAATGAATTTATAGGTATAAATCCTAGCAAGGAGTGGAAATTAGCTAAACATAATCAACAATGGTTTATAGGAGAGACTATCAATACTTCGATAGGACAAGGGTATTTTCTGGTTACTCCTCTTCAAGTATCAAAATTTACATCATACATTGCAACAGGACTATTTACAACTCCACATTTTGTAAAAAATCCAAATGTCACGCAAGTTAAATTACAATATCCCGATAAAGATTTAGAATTGATGAGAAAAGGAATGTATGAAGTTACACATTCTCCTAGCGGTACTGCAAAAAATCTTACAAAAAAAGTTGAACTAGCCGCAAAAACAGGTACTGCCCAAGTTATTGGAATTCCTCAGGATCAGAAAAAGAGGATGAAAGAGAGTGAGCTAGAACACTATGAAAGATCACATGCTTGGATGACTGCTTATGGACCTTATAAAAACCCTCAATACGCCGTAACCGTACTAAAAGAACACGGTGGATACGGTGCTAGTGCTACAGGAAACGAAGTAAGCAAAATATTCGACAAACTAGTAGAACTTGGATATATAAAGCAGTAAAACTGCTTTATACATTGTTCATCATTATGCTTTAAAAATATCGTTAATAGTACCCATTTCCGTATTTAAAGAAACTTGTGCCATAGTCTTATTGTCTTCATTAAAAATCATAGGTGCACCTAAATTTATAGTAGAATCTTGAATAGACTTTTTATTTAAAACTACTACAAAATAAACGGAATAATTTGTATCATCATTAATGTCCAAAAGTGCCTTAATTCCTAAAGGAATTTCAAAACCGTTACCGTCAACAAAAGTATTTATTAAAGTCATATGAATACAATCATTTTCGCACCCTTTAAGAACAGTTGTCAAACCGTCACTCTGCTCTAACGTAACCTTCTCAAGCTTTTCAAAACCAAGAATAGGTTTTTTTACCTCATATACAGTAGCAGTACTCATAATAAACTCCTTTTTGATTATTATTCCACATTATGAATCTGTGTGGCAATACGGACATTATATCAAAGTTATTTTAAAATATCAATATATTTTATCAACGAAAACTTTGTGCAAGGTTACCGATAATCAACTGCCAACCGTCGATTACTATAAAAAATATAATTTTTATAGGCAAAGATATCATAACAGGCGGTAACATCATCATACCTAGACTCATTAAAATAGAGGCAACTATAATATCTATAACCAAAAACGGCAAGAATATCAAAAAACCTATCTCAAAGGCAGTCCTAAGTTCGCTTACTATAAATGCAGGCATCAAAATAGTCATTCTTACTTCATCTACGTTTGCCGGATTTTGTTCTTTTTTTATCCTATAAAAAAGTGCCAAATCAGCTTCTCTAGTATTTTTCATCATAAACTCTTTAAAAGGTTTAATACCTTTTTCAATAGCCACTTCATAGTTAATTTCTTGAGCCATATAAGGTTTTATAGAGTCTTCATAAGCCGTTTTGGCATAAGGTTCCATAATAAAAGCGGTCATAATCAAAGCTAGAGATATAATAACTTGACTAGGAGGAGTTTGTTGCAAACCCATCGCTTGTCTAAGTAAAGAAAATACGATAATAAGCCTTGTAAAACTCGTCACCATCAAAAGTAACGTAGGTGCTAATACCATCAAAGCCAAAAGTATTGCGATGTTGATTGTTTTTACAAACTGTGCAGGCTCTTCTATAGCCGCAACCGATAAATTTATCATAGGAGCATTTTCAGCACCAAGTAGTCCTGAAACTAAGAAAATTAATAAAATATAATATCTCACTATCTTTTACCTTTAAAAAAACTTTTAGATAAGTAGTTGTATTATACCTAATAGCAAATTAAAACAAAGGATGTTCAATGATGCAAAATCAAATACTTAAAAAGGGGAAATTATACCTCTTAAGTTCCATAACCGCTTCCGTACTTTTAAGCGGTTGCTTCGGTGGTGAAGAGAAAAAGGAAGTAAGTGCGGAAGCTGTTGTAAAACCTGTTGAACAACCTAAAGTTGAGCAACCTGCTAGTACAGCCGTAACGGAAAGCGTAGCAAAAGAGGCTGTGGAAAAAGTTGAAGTAGCAAAAGAGGAAGTAAAAGATGTCGTAGCCACGGTAGAAAAAGAGGTACAACAAACTCCGGTAGCTACACCTGCAATAGACGGTGCTAAACTATACGCAAAATGTGCTTCTTGCCACGGTGCAAACGGTGAGAAAGTTGCATTGAACGTTAGCAAAATCATCAAAGATTTGTCAAAAGAAAATTTTATCTCTGCAGTTAAAGGTTACCAAAGCGGTACTTACGGCGGTAGTATGAAAACACTTATGACGGGGCAAGTTAAATCTTTAACCGAAGATGAAATAAAAGCAATAGCAAACTATATAATCAAGTAAAGAGATTGACATTATTGAAAATTTAATGCAAATGATAAAAATTTTCTTGACATTTTATATAAATTGCTATAGAATTAAGTTGATATAAAAATTTAATTTGAAAGGATAATGAATGGCACATGAAGGTTTTCACGAAGATCCAAAACAATTATCGGATTTTGCAAAAGATTATCACAGAATTATTCAAAGTACAATGGAAGAGCTTGAGGCGGTTGATTGGTACAACCAAAGGGCTGAATGTGCTACAAATGCGGAAGCAAAAGCTATCATGGAACACAACCGTGACGAAGAGATAGAACACGCGTGTATGGGTCTTGAGTGGCTTAGAAGAAACTCTCCTACATGGGATAAAATGATGAGAGAGTTTTTATTTAGCGATGAACCTATAGTAGGTAAAGAAGCTGAACTAACAGGTAAAAGCGGTGTTGTAGAACAAGGGTCAAAAGCTACAAATAGTGGCTTAAATATCGGTAGAAATAAAAGATAAGGGGATTAGCATGGAAATTTTAAATAAAACACAAGCTCCGTTCGGACAAGAAGTATGGGCTACTATAGAATCAGAATTAAGTAACTATTTGGCAAAAAGACTTAACTTAAGAAGTGTCGTAGATTTCAATGATTCTTATGGTTTTAGTACCGATGCTATTAATACCGGTAATTTAAAAAAAGTATCTTCAAAACACGGTACTACCGTTAGTACAAGAGAACCTATCAAGATGGTTGAGATTAAACACTCGTTTTCTGTTTCAAAAGAGTTAATAGAAGAGTTAAAACGAGGTAAAGTGGACTTTGATAACTCTACTTTTACGGCAACTGCGAATAACTTCGCAAAAATTGAGAACGATATGATATTAAACGGTCTAAAAGATGCTAATATCGGCGGTATGATTTCAAAAGAGACTCAAACGTTAAGTGCCACTTCACCGAAAGATATAATGGTAAGCGTAGCTAAAGCTATGGGTATGTTTAATTCTTCATTCGTTGACGGTCCTTTTACTTTAGTTATTTCAAGTACGACTATGGCAAAACTTATGACTGAGAGTTTTGACGGTAAAAGCCTTAAGTCTAGAATAGACGATATTTTAGGTAAAGGCTCTATTATTATCAACAACGACATAGGTGATGATAAAGCATTAATTATATCTCAAAGAGGTGGAGATTTCGAATATTATAGCGGTCTTGACGTGTGTGTAGGTTATGAAGGGGAAACAAAAGATAATGTAGAGTTATTTTTACTTCAAACTTGTTCTTTTAGAACAATAACACCTGAAGCCATAATAGTAATCAATATAAAATAAATAAGGCGGTTTAACCACCGCCTTAAGATTACTGTTCTACTTGTTCAAATTCACTTTTCATATTATCTATTAGTATTCTCAAATTCTTTTTATCGTTATCACTATCCAAATCAGAGATAAGCTTATCGAGATTGTGTTTAAACTGTGTTATAAACTCTATCATTTTTAAATTTTTTTTATGTGTGTTATTTACATAAGCTCCTGCTTTGATAAGCTCCAATACAAGCTCTTTTTGCCCCATAAAAGCAGCATAATTAATAGGTAAAATTCCGAATTTATCGGGCTTATTTAAAATATTATCATCATAAGAATGAACTAATTTAAAATGTTTTACTTTACCTTTCCATACACAATTATGTATAAAAGTACGCCCTTTATGATCAACTGCTTTTACATCCGCCTTGGCTTCAAGTAGAACTTTTACCGTATATTCACACTTATCTAATATTGCTTTATGCACCGTAGTACCGCCGAAACTATCGCGACTATTTACATCTGCACCCAATACGGTCAGCATCTGTAAAGTTTCCAAAAATGCTTTGTGGGTAAACCTTGACTTATCATCGGCAACTCTCATTAGATTGTAAATAATATTATTCCCATCACTATCTTTTTGATTTATATCTAAATTAAAAGGCTTTAATAACTTAAATAAGTTATCGTTTTTATATAAAATAGTATCAAAAAACAACGGTTTGCCTTGTGAATTCAACTGTTTTAAATCCACTTTGGCATTTTGTAATATCTCTTTTAATACTACCATATATTGACCGTTTTCCTTGATGTAAGGGACTAGTTCGTGACTGATTTTTTTATCGTTATGTAAATGTAAAACTATCTCTATTAGTTTTTCTATAATAGATTGATTGTTTTTATCTTTTAGATTTGGATTTGCTCCGTATTTCATCAAAACCAACATCATATCAAGATTGGTTATCCCTTCTAAAACGGCTATATCCAAAACGCTTAGACCTTGATTGTTTTGATGATTAATATCTATTTGATTCTCTTCAAGCAAAATAGAGGTACTCTCTAAATCTTTACCCCTCACGGTAATAAACAAAGCATTTTCTCCACTGTTATCTATAGCACTCAAATCTATCTCTTCATGGATAAGCTTTTTAATCATTTTGAGTAAAGATTCTCTCCTTTTTGCCTCTTGAGGAGTAAGCTTCATAAAAGCTAATAAAACCTCCATAATAATAGTTTGATTGTCGCTACTTCTACTATTGATATTACAGCCTAGCTTTAGTGCCGTATCTATAATACTCTCACTCTCTATTCCAAGAGCTGCCGCATAAAATAAGAAGTTTTTACCGTAGTTATCTTTCAAAGTAGGATTCGCACCTGCTTCCATAAGCTCTATAGCTAATTCATTATTGTTTAAAACAGCTTTTTGATGAAGTATAGATTTGCCTTCGTTATCTATCTGATTTAAATCTACTTCTTTATGTTTGATTACTTTTGCAACAATATCTTTACTACCGTTTGAAACAGCATCAAATACTAGATTATGACCGTGTTCATCTATATTATTAAGCTCATGGGAACTTTTCATCAATACGTCAATAACATTGTTTCTACCACTGATTACGGCTTCTTGAAGAGGCGTTCTGTGGTGATTATTAGTCATATCTACATTCGCCTTACTATTTATAAGGAGTACTACGGCTTCTTTTCTATTATGTTCTACCGCATAAAATATGGGACTCAAACCATCTTTGGTTTTCAAGTCGATATTGCATCCTTTTGATATAAGCCATTGCATAGATTGCGTAAGATTGGAAGCTGCACAAAGGTGTAAGAAGCCCTCACCTTTCTCATTTTGCCAGTTTATATCTATTTTGTCACCGCTAGAAAATACCTCATCTACCTTTGATTCTACAAAAGTTAATTTCAATAACTCTTTTAACAAATCATCGGCGGTATATTTTTTGGATGTTTTAAATAGACTTTTTATCATACGAGATAACCCTTGAAACGTAATTGTGTTGTAAAGGAATTATACAATAATATGTATAATTTTTGTAAGAGTTAGGATTAAATACGAAGATTTTATAATTATTATCTCATATTTGTAACATAATGATTATTATTTCTGTTTTAGATTAGATTTAGATTGATGAAAGATAGAATAAGAAAGTTCGGTTCTCCCGCCCTTCGTCGGTGCTAAAGCACATCGACTTCGGGTGCGTTCTCTCCGCCGTATGCCCGTGCTCGTTTCACTCACACAAGGGCATCGGCATACATTAAGGTGTTCCGCATAATGGTGCAAAGCACATCGACTTCGGGTGCGTTCTCTCCGCCGTATGCCCGTGCTCGTTTCACTCACACAAGGGCATCGGCATACATTAAGGTGTTCCGCATAATGGTGCAAAGCACATCGACTTCGGGTGCGTTCTCTCCGCCGTATGCCCGTGCTCGTTTCACTCACACAAGGGCATCGGCTTGCGAACCTAAAAACGACAAGCAGTTGTCGTTTTTTACGGTTCTCACATCATGCCTGGCATTCCGCCCATTCCGCCCATGTCAGGCATTGCAGGAGCTGATTTAGGCTCTTTTATATCACTTACCGTTGCTTCTGTAGTAAGTATCAAACTAGCAACACTTACGGCATTTTGGATAGCAACTCTCTCAACTTTTGCAGGGTCAACTATACCGGCAGCAAACATATCCACATACTCACCTGTTGCAGCATTGAATCCTACGTTTACATCTTTAGCTTTTGATACTTCATTTACTACTACACCACCGTCAAATCCTGCATTGATAGCTATTTGTTTCATTGGAGCGGTTACGGCTCTTATGATAATATCAGCACCTATTTGCTCATCACCTTTAAGGTCGTGTGATACTTTTGATGCAGCTTTGATAAGTGCAGCACCGCCACCTATTACGATACCCTCTTCAACCGCAGCTCTTGTAGCACTTAGTGCATCATCAACTCTATCTTTTTTCTCTTTCATTTCGGTTTCAGTTGCAGCACCTACTTTAATAACAGCTACACCACCGCTTAATTTTGCAAGTCTTTCTTGTAGTTTTTCTCTGTCGTAGTCACTTGTAGTGTTTTTCATTTCACCTTTGATTTGCCCTACTCTAGCCTCTACATCTGCTTTTTTACCTGCACCGTTTACTATCGTAGTATTATCTTTGTCTATTAATACTTTTGAAGCAGTTCCAAGAACTTCTACGGTAGCACCCTCTAGCGTCATACCAAGCTCTTCACTTACAAGTGTTCCACCTGTTAGTATTGCTATATCTTGTAACATAGCTTTTCTTCTATCACCAAAGCCAGGAGCTTTAACGGCAGCTATATTTAAACTACCTCTTAATCTATTTACTACTAGCGTAGCAAGAGCTTCACCCTCTACATCTTCAGCAATTATTAAAAGTGGTCTTCCGCTTCTATTTACTGCTTCCAGTATCGGTAACATATCTTTTAAGTTAGTAATTTTTTTGTCATACAATAAGATAAACGGATTATCAAGTTCAGCTACCATTTTCTCTGCATTTGTTACAAAATACGGTGATAAATAACCTCTATCAAACTGCATACCCTCAACCACGTTTAACTCATCGTTGATACCTTTTGCCTCTTCTACGGTTATAACACCGTCTTTACCCACTTTTTCCATAGCTTCAGCTATCATATTTCCGATAGTTGTATCGCTATTTGCAGATATTGTAGCAACTTGAGCGATTTGCTCTTTTGTTTCTACTTTTTTAGACATATTTTTAAGCTCATTTACTATTGCATCACAAGCTTTATCCATACCTCTTTTTATCTCTATCGGATTAGCTCCGGCAGTTACGTTTCTAAGACCCTCTTTTACTATAGAATAAGCTAAAACGGTAGCAGTAGTAGTACCGTCACCTGCTTGGTCAGCTGTTTTACTAGCAACCTCTTTTACAAGTTGAGCACCCATATTTTCAATAGCATCAGGAAGTTCTATCTCTCTAGCTACACTTACACCGTCTTTTGTTATAGCCGGACTACCGAAACTTTTTTGTAGTAATACGTTTCTACCTCTTGGTCCCATTGTAACTTTTACTGCATCAGCTAATTTCTCAACACCTTTAAAAAGTTTGTTTCTTGCATTATCACTAAACATTATTTCTTTTGCCATTTTAGTTCTCCTTAGTTTTTTTATATAATTTAATATTTCTGATTTTAATCTTACTTAGTACCTTAGCACTCATAAGCTCATTAGCTTCTTTATTTCAAAACACCTAAAATATCTTTTTGGTCTAACACCAAATAATCAGTGCCGTCTATTGATATTTCAGTACCGCCGTATTTACCGAACACTACGGTATCACCAACCGATATATTTTCTACTTTTGCACTTACTGCTTTTACTTCACCTCTTTGAGGTTTTTCTTTTGCATTATCAGGTATTATAATACCGCTTGCAGTTTTTTTCTCTTCTTCTACTCTTTGTACTAATACTCTTTCACCTAATGGTTGAAATTTCATCTTATGTCTCCTTGTATAAAGTTTAAATTTACTGTTAGCACTCACATAAAATGAGTGCCAAAATTATAATAGATTTTTAATGTTTTGTCAAGATATTTGAGTTAAAAAGACTCAATTTTTAACTCAAATTTTGTGTCTAAAAAAATACGAATCAAGAAGTAATGTAAGATTAAATTTTAATTTTTCATCAAAGTCGTTAAGTTCGTTTTTGCAACTATTTGCCAAATCATCAGCTTGTTTTATAGCCTCTTGTAATCCCAAAAGATTTACAAAAGAGTTTTTAAAAGTATCGTTATTTGTAGTTTTTCCAGCTTTTTCATCATCCTCTAAGACATCCAAAATATCATCTTGAATTTGAAATAAAAGCCCTATTTTGATACCGAATTCATAAAGCTTATCACATAATTCTTTTGAAGCACCGCACGTAACGCCACCCATTTTCAAACTCGCAGCTATAAGCTTACCTGTTTTATGAATATGCAAAAACTTTAGCTCATCAATAGATATTTTTGTTTTCTCAAAAAAACAATCTATCGCCTGACCTATTATCATTCCGTCTATTCCGCCGTCAGTTGATAATATCTTGATAAGCTCTACTTTAACGTCACTACAAAGCGGTGCATTTGCTATTACGTTAAAAGCATGGGTATTTAGTGCATCACCAACAAGTATAGCCGTAACCTCATCAAAAGATTTATGTAAAGTAGGATGCCCACGTCTTAAATCTGCATTATCCATAGCAGGTAAATCATCGTGTATCAAAGAATAAGTATGTAAAAGCTCTACAGCCAAAGCAACATACATACCGTTTTTTATAAGCATTGGATTTAATGATTTTATAACACTTAAAATAAGCATCGGGCGGAAACGTTTACCACCCGCAAGAAGCATATCTTGCAAAGCTCTTTCAAAGTTTGGATGGAATGAGTTTGAAGTAGGAATATTAAGTGTTAAAAATCCCTCAAACTCATTTAATAAAGATTTCATTTAGACTATTTAGAACCAAACGGGTTAAAACCACCCATCATGTTCATTGCCATCATTTTTCTGTTATTGTCCGCTTGGTGCAAACAATCGTTAAAAGCACTTATAAGTAATATTTGTAAAGAGTCTTTATCTTCTAACAAACTATCGTCTATTTGAAGGTCAATCACTTCATTATTACCGTTGATTGATATTTCTACCATACCGCCACCGCTTTTTGAAGTGAATACTTTACCCTCATTTTCTGCTTTTGCTTTATCAGCCATAGCCTGAGCTTGACTCATAATTTCGTTTAGATTTATTTTGCTTAAATCAATACCTTCAAACACCATAAACCCCTATATATAATCAACAACTTCTAAAATATTGTTGTTATCGTCAACATGAACAACTATAGGTTTATAGTTTTCAAGCTCTTTTTCATCGTATGTACCGTAAGCTACAACGATTATTTTATCTCCTATTTGTACTTTACGTGCAGCTGCACCGTTTAAGCACATATCTCTTTTACCTCTTGGGCCTTTTATTACGTAAGTAGAAAATCTTTCACCGTTATTGATATCCAAAATCTCTACTTTTTGCCCTACTCTTAATTTTGAAGCTTCAAGTAGTTCTTCATCTATCGTAATAGAACCTACATAATTTAGGTTTGCATCCGTCACGGTAGCTCTATGAATCTTACTATACAACATATCAAAAGTCATATACACCTCTTTATTTGTTTAATTGAATTGGTTCGCCCCAAAATTGCTCTGGAATCAAAAACTCTTCCACCGGCTTACCGCCAACAATATGTTCGTCTAATATTTTATCAATTTTTTCCTTAGTTAATCCCACATACATAAAATGTCCCGGCTCAACTAACATAACAGGTCCCATTTGACATCTTCCAAGACAGCTGGTTCTTATCGGTTGAACAGGTCCCATTATACCTCTTTGCATAAGCCCTTGAGCCATATATCCAAAAAGCTCTTGCGTATTTGCGTTTACACAGCTTGGTTTTGGCATCCCAGGAGGTGTACTTTGTTCACATTTAAATATATAAAATGTCGGTTGCGGAAATTGCGGCATCATTTTTCAATCCTTTTTAATCTTTTTTAAATAAGATATTTTTTGTCCGAATTGTAATAAAATTTATATTAAGTTTGGATAAATTATAGTATTTATAGTCAAAAACGTGGATTTCTAAAAGTTTGTATAAGCTACGAAAAGTTACAAAAGTATATTCGGTACTAGTAATTGGTATATTAGTGTATTAGTAAGAATTGTTACCATATTACCAATTACCATGTAGCGTTAGCGATGTAGCCGTAGGCAAATCCCCACTGGAAAAATCCCGCAGGGCTTTAAAAAAGCCCGAGGACAATTACCAATTACACAAGCCCTTGCTCTATCATAGCATCGGCAACTTTTCTAAATCCTGCAATATTAGCACCAAGTACTAAGTTTGTAGGTTCACCGAACTCTGCTGCAGTCGTACTAGCACTTACATAAATGTTTTTCATAATTTGAGCTAGTTTTGCATCAACTTCTTCAAAAGTCCAGCTACACATAGAAGCATTTTGTTGCATTTCAAGTTGACTTGTAGCAACACCGCCGGCATTTGCAGCTTTACCCGGTCCATAGCAGATTTTTGCTTCGATAAATAAATCAACAGCTTCCGGAGTAGAAGGCATATTTGCACCTTCACTTACACAGATACAACCGTTTGCAAGTAAGTTTTTAGCATCTTTTTCATTTAGTTCATTTTGTGTTGCACTTGGGAATGCCGCAAAACAAGGAATTGAATAAACACCGTTTGTACCTTCAGGATATTCTTCTACAGGAGTATATTTTGCCATAGGTTTATAAGTAGTATACTCACTTAATCTTACCCTTTTTTGCTCTTTAAGCTCTTTTAGTAACTCTAAATCAATACCGTTTTCATCATAAATCATACCGTTTGAATCGCTACAAGTTACAGGTATCGCACCTAATTGGTAAAGTTTTTCAATAGTATAAATAGATACGTTTCCACTTCCGGATACTACACATCTTTTACCTTCAAGAGTTTCACCTCTATCTTCAAGCATATACTTAGCAAAATAAACTGCACCGTATCCTGTAGCTTCAGTTCTAGCCAAAGAACCACCCCATTTAAGTGATTTACCTGTTAATACACCGTCATATCTGTTTGCTAGTTTTTTGTACATACCGAACATATATCCGATTTCTCTTCCACCGACACCTATATCTCCGGCAGGAACGTCTGTATGAGCACCTATATGTCTATACAACTCACTCATAAACGCTTGGCAAAATCTCATAATTTCATTGTCTGATCTACCTTTAGGGTTGAAATCACTTCCACCTTTTCCACCACCGATTTGAAGACCAGTTAAAGCATTTTTGAAAATCTGCTCAAAACCTAGAAATTTGATAACACCCGCATTTACGCTTGGATGAAATCTAAGTCCACCTTTGTATGGTCCAAGAGCTGAATTGAACTCTATTCTAAAACCTTTATTTACTTGAATAATACCGTTATCATCTACCCAGTTTACTCTGAATAAAATTTGTCTTTCAGGTTCTACTATTCTTTCTATAATTTTATGTTGTCTATATTTTGGATATTTGTCAAGTAAAGGTCTAATAGACTCTAATACTTCTTTTGCAGCTTGATAAAACTCTGTTTGAGCCGGACTTGTTCTGATAAGATAATCAAAAACTTCTTTAACGTATGGCATTTATACTCCTTAATTTTACAAAATTGCAAAATTGTAACATATTTTTACAATTAGGAGTATAAATGTATATTTAGTAAGACATATTTTGTAATTAACTTACAAAATTGTAAGTATTATAGTAGTTCTTTTACTATATTGTAATCCTTGAATGGTAGTTTTTTATCATAAATTATCTGATATTCCTCGTCACCCTTGCCTAATATCAAAATAACTGTATCTTTTTTATACAACTCTAAAGCTTTTTTGATAGCCTCTTTTCTATTTATTTCTACAATTACGTTAGATTTATCTTGAATTCCCGCCAAAATATCTTCTATTATCATATCAGGGTCTTCAAATCTAGGGTTATCTGATGTTATAATAATCTGTTTACAATACTTACTTGCAACCTTACCCATCAAAGGTCTTTTTTCTCTATCGCGATTACCGCCTGCACCGAAAACGGTAATAATATCTTTATTTGGAAAGCTTTTAAAAACCTCTTCCATTCCATCAGGAGTATGGGCAAAATCTATGATTACCAAAGGCTCTGTTGAAGCTATCTCCATTCTTCCGCTTACACCACCGAAATTCTCTACGGCTTCACATATTTCGTTCAAATCACGTTTTGTAAGAAGATGTACACTTGCTACTGCAGCCGTTAAATTGTAAATATTAAATATCCCCATCAAGCTAGCAGAATAAGCACATTTGTTTTGGAAATTATCAAGCATTACATGAATACCGTTTTGTAAACTATAAGCACTTACTTTATATGTAGATGGATTTTCAAGCCCGTAAGAGAAACAATTTTTGATATTGTATTTTATAAGTTTGTCGTCTTTATTTACAAGCTTCATAGATTCGTCCGTAAAAAAGCTATTTTTTACGTTTATGTACTCTTCTATAGTTTTGTGAAAATCAAGATGGTCTCTTGTAATATTTGTATGCACTTTTAGTGCAAATTTAAGCCCTGCTATTCTGTTTTGGGCTATTGCATGGGAGCTAACTTCCATTACGAAAAACTGACACCCTTTTTCGATAGCCTTTTGAATATGAGAAAATATATCAAGTTGCATAGGTGTCGTAAGTGAGTAGTTTTCCATTTTTTCATCATTGATAAAAAACCCTCTGGTACCTTGCAGTGCAACCTTATATCCCAAATCAAGTAATATTGAATAAATCGCAGCCGTAGTAGTAGTTTTGCCGTTTGTTCCGGTTACTCCTACTATTTGTATTGAACTAAAATCAAAATACTCACCAAGTTCGCTATCTTTGATAAAACTCTCACAACCGTTCTCTTTTGCATTCTCTATAAACTTTTCGTTTAAAGAGTTACAAACAAAAATCGTATCTTTGTTTGCTTCCTTTGAATTATCCGTAAAGGTTTTATTGTTTGTTGTTATTAACACTTTGTTTCTCTTCTAGTTTTTTATAAAGTTCTTGTATTTTGCTATCATAAGAAAAATACTCGTTAAATCCGTCAAGATAGTTATACGCAGAAGTTTCAAAATCATTTTCTATAAGTTTATTTACAAAATCGAAAAAATCATCCTTAGATGTAATCGCAACTTTTGTACTAAACATTATATCTTCAAATGCCTCTTTGAAATTGCCCCTTGATTGGACAAGCTCCAAAAAATCTTTATAGTCGATAGCATCTAATGATTCAACCGCCATAGAAGATATTTCGTGTAAAAGCTTTGTAATCTCTTCCACGTCACCGTCATAAGCTTTGATCATGCCTTTGACGTATTCTATAGCACTATCCAAGTTCTCGATTTTAGCCACGCTAAAATAGTCGTAAAACATATTTGATTTTTCTTCATTTTCAGTTGCTATATCACACAACAATATATATAGTTTAAATTCTTCGTTATCCGGATATTTTGATACCAATTCACTATATTTTTGCATAGCTTTAAGATATTTACGACTCGCATATAATGAGTTGGCAAGTTCCAATATTTTTAAATCACTATTAGTTAAAACCATATTTTTCCTCTTCTCCAGCTAGTACGTTCACTATTTCTAATTCAGGATGAATCCAAGTTCTTAATTCTTTTTCTACAATAAACTTCAACGTACTTCCACTAGCACTACAACCTACACAAGCACCTTGAAGTTGAACGTAAATTTTTGCATCTTTTATACCTATCAGTTTAATAGCACCGCCGTCACGTGCCAACATAGGAGATATTTTGTCGTTTACTATCTTTGATACGGGCTCTTTTAAATCTTCATCGCTAAATGGAATCATTATTTACTTTTCCTTTTTACTAAAAAAATTCCTATAGCGGTTAAACCTATTATAACCCCTATAGTTTGAAATATAATTGTTAACGTAACGGGCTCACCAAACATTTAGTTTAGCCCTTTTACTACATCGTCACATCTGTCACAAATATCACCTTCGTTGTTACCTTTATATTTCCAACATCTTGGACATTTATGTAACTCTGATTTGAATATCTCGAAGTTTTTACCGTCAACCTCGAATTTTGCTAAAAGTTGGCTTGATTTATCCTTAGATATTCCACTTACTATAAACCAATCCTCAGCCTCTACTTTAGGTAAGCTTAGTACATCTTCACTATCCGTATAAAGCACTACTTCCAGTGTATTTCCTATAATTTTTTCTTTTTTCAAGCCATCTATCACTTCAGAGAATTTGGTTCTTGCTTTTATCAAATGAGCCTCATTCAAAGCAGAGCTTACATCTGGTAGCGTATATTTTTCATAATCAAATATATCGTTACAATCACCTTTTATTATACTAGGTGCGAAGTCTAGCAACTCATCGGCAGTATATGTAAGTATAGGAGCCATAACGCTTAAAAGTGCCTTTGTTATCATAGCCATCGCACTTTGAGATGATGTTCTATGTAAATCGTATTTACCGTCACAATACAATCTATCCTTACATACGTCAAGATATACACCGCTCAAATCAACTACCAAGAAATTGTTAAGTCTGTTTAACCCACGTGAAAAGTCGTAATTCGCAAAGCTTTCGTTTATCTCATCGAATACTTTTTTGGCTTTACTTAATATCCAAAGGTCAAGAACTCCCATATCTTTCGTATCTACAAGTTTTTCAAGACCGTCAATATTTGCAAACAAAAATCTAGCCGTATTTCTTATTTTTCTGTATTGTTCAGCTATTTGGTTTAGGATATTATCACTGATTCTTAAATCCCCTTGATAATCGCTCATCGCAACCCATAGTCTTAAGATTTCACTACCGTATTTTTTCAATACATCGGCAGGAACTACAACGTTCCCTTTTGATTTTGACATTTTTTCACCCTTTTCATCTACGGTGAAACCATGTGTAAGTACGGCTTTATAAGGTGCGATTTCTCTAGCACTTAAACTTGTAAGTAACGAGCTTTGGAACCATCCTCTGTGTTGGTCGCTTCCCTCAAGATACATATCTGCCGGATAATTTCCTGCATCATAGTTTCTACTTTGAAGCACTGCATATTGTGTACTTCCGCTATCAAACCAAACATCAAGAATATCCATAGTTTTTTCTAAATCTTGCGGATTCAATCCACTTCCTGGGTAAAGTAACTCTTCTATGCTCAAATCATACCAAGCATCGCACCCTTTTTGTTCAAATATCATAGATACGAAGTTCAATACTTTTTCATCAAATATTATTTCATCTGTTTTTTTGTTTCTAAAAAACGCAATTGGAACTCCCCAATCTCTTTGTCTGCTTATACACCAATCAGGTCTATTTTCAAGCATAGTTCCTAGTCTATTTTCACCCCAAGACGGATAAAATCTAACATTTTTTATAGCTTTTAGTGCATTTTCTCTTAAAGTATTTCCTTGTCCATACTCTTTATCAACTGCAATAAACCATTGTTTCGTAGCTCTAAATATTACAGGTTTGTGAGTTCTCCAACAATGTGGATAAGAGTGTTTTATATCTGTTTTTTTAAGTAGTGCATCACCCAAAAGCTCCAAAATTCTATCATTTGCTTTAAATACGTTTACACCGACAAACTCTTCACCGTTTGGTATAAGATTCATTCTTGTAATAGTCTCATCATAACATCCGTTACTTCCTACAGGCATAATTACGTCAAGTCCGTAAACAAGCCCTACTTTGTAGTCGTCTTCACCGTGACCCGGAGCCGTATGAACAGCTCCTGAACCTGTCGTAGTTGTTACGTGTTCACCCAAAACTATTCTTGAATCTCTACCGTTTAAAGGGTTGATAGCAAGTTTATTTTCCAGAGTTTTTGGGTCGATTTTAGATGCTATTTCACCTTTTACTACTTCTTCTTTTTTTAGGTTTTCAAATAAATCAAGGGCAACTATATATCCATCGGTAGTAACCACATATTCTATATCGGGATTTAGTGCTATACCTGTATTTGCAGGTAAAGTCCAAGGTGTCGTAGTCCATATGATAATGCTCTCGTTTGCATCTTTGAGCTTAAACGCCACATATATAGAAGGGGATATTTTATCTTCATATTCAACTTCAGCTTCAGCCAGTGCCGTTTCAGCAGCCCATGACCAATATACCGGTTTGCTTCTTTGTATCAATAAACCTTGTTTTGCGATATTGCAAAGCTCTCTATATATATTTGCTTCAAATTTGAAATCCATCGTAAGATAAGGTTTTTCCCAATCAGCCAAAATACCAAGAGAGATAAACTCATCCCTTTGGATAGATACGAAGCTACTTGCGTGTGCACGGCAAAGCTCTCTAATCTTTGATTTAGGAAGTTCTTTTTTCTTTTGACCGCCTATTTTTTCTTCAACCTTTTGTTCTATCGGAAGACCGTGACAATCCCATCCAGGAGTAAATCTAACAGACTTACCGTCGAAATAATGATATTTGACGATTATATCTTTTAATATTTTATTCAGTGCATGTCCTATATGTATATGACCGTTTGCATAAGGAGGACCGTCGTGTAACGTAAAGCTATCTTTTGCATTTGCTCTGTTTTTAACCATTTTTTGATACATTTGGTTTTGTGACCAAGATTTGTATCTAACAGGTTCGTTTTGAGGAAGATTCCCTCTCATAGGGAAATCCGTCTTCGGTAAAAGTATCGTTTCTTTATAATCTAACATAGTATATAATACCTTTTAGTAAAAATTTAGGGTACATTATACAAAAAAGTAAATTAGCAAAAGGTTAACAAATGGAAATTGTATTTACTCAAAAAGATATGATAAAGTTTCAAAACAATTTAAGAGTACTAAAACATACTATTACTACCGCAGAAAGCTGTACAGGTGGAATGATAGCTTCAAAAATAACATCTATTAGCGGAAGTAGTGATATATTTCACGGCGGAATAATAACTTATGCAAACCATATAAAAGAACAAGAACTAGGTGTCAATAAAGATACGATGATAAAATACGGGGTTGTCAGCCATGAGGTAGTAAGTGAAATGTTAAAGGGCGTTTTGAAGAAATTTAACGCAAATTATGCCATAGCCGTAAGCGGTGTTGCCGGTCCGACAGGTGGGACACAAACCAAGCCCGTAGGTATGGTAGTAATAGGAATAGCCGACAACAAGGGCTTTTTTGATGTACACACATATCACTTCAAAGGTAGCAGAATAGAAGTACAAAAACAAGCAACCTACACAAGTTTGCAGAAAATTTCTAAATTTGTTAAAAATTGCCTTGACAAATAAGAAAAAAATGAGTATAATTCCACTCCAATTTGATTGACTTGTTAGCTCAGCCGGTAGAGCATCTCACTTTTAATGAGGGGGTCGATGGTTCGAATCCATCACAGGTCACCATTGGTATGCCTTCAGCGGTGTTAAACACAACGCTTCAGGTTTCAAACCTAAAAAAGTAAAGCAGTTTACTTTTTCTTAACGGTTTTCAGGTCGATTAGCTCAGTTGGTAGAGCGCTACCCTTACAAGGTAGATGTCGCAAGTTCGAGTCTTGCATCGACCACCATTAAAAAGATCCAAAATTAGGCGGCCCCATCGTCTAGCGGTAAGGATCCCAGGTTTTCATCCTGGTTACAGGGGTTCGAATCCCCTTGGGGTCACCACTCAAGTGTGCGGTCGTAGTTCAGTCGGTTAGAATGCCTGCCTGTCACGCAGGAGGTCGCGAGTTCGAGTCTCGTCGACCGCGCCACTTTAAAATTTATTGTTAAATATATAAAATGACTTGTTAGCTCAGCCGGTAGAGCATCTCACTTTTAATGAGGGGGTCGATGGTTCGAATCCATCACAGGTCACCATTTTCGGTCGATTAGCTCAGTTGGTAGAGCGCTACCCTTACAAGGTAGATGTCGCAAGTTCGAGTCTTGCATCGACCACCATTAAAAAGATCCAAAAATAGGCGGCCCCATCGTCTAGCGGTAAGGATCCCAGGTTTTCATCCTGGTTACAGGGGTTCGAATCCCCTTGGGGTCACCACTTCTAATTTTGAAGGTTAGATTTTGAGTGTTGAATTATTATAGTTCTTAATTCAAAATTCTTAATTCATAATTCATCATTATATCCAAGTGTGCGGTCGTAGTTCAGTCGGTTAGAATGCCTGCCTGTCACGCAGGAGGTCGCGAGTTCGAGTCTCGTCGACCGCGCCACTTTTATTAATCTTCAATTAAAAATCAAATTATCACACTATATTATAACACCATTCAACACTTCCATCTAACAAATTTATCAATTTTTACCTTTTATCCTTTGCCTTTTACCCCATTTTTTACCTTTATTATGATAGAATACTTCCTCAAACGACCCCATCGTCTAGTGGACAAGGACACTTGGTTTTCATCCAAGTAACGGAAGTTCGAATCTTTCTGGGGTTGCCAAATTATCTAAAATCTAAAAAGTAAAAACTAAAGTGAAAAAAGCTACAAAAAAAGAGATTGAAGAACTTAAATCAATTTTAATAGAACAATACAAAGACGCAAAAACAGAGCTAAACTACAAAAACGAATACGAGCTTTTGATAGCTATTATTTTATCGGCTCAATGTACCGATAAAAGGGTCAATATAATAACTCCTGCACTTTTTGAAAAGTACCCTAGCACAAAAGAACTATCAAATGCAAACTTAGATGATGTCAAAGCACTTATAAATAGTTGCTCATTTTTCAATAATAAAGCACAAAATATAATCAAAATGGCAAAAGCGGTAGAAGAAAAACACGCTGGAGTGATACCACGAACTCAAAAAGAGCTTATTGCCCTTGCAGGTGTCGGACAAAAAACCGCAAATGTTTTTATGATAGAGTATGAAAACAAAAACCTTATGGCAGTAGATACACATGTGTTTAGGGTAGCCCATAGATTTGGTTTGACAGATGAAAAAACAGCTATCAAAACAGAAGCTGAACTTTCAAAGAAATTTAAAACAGATTTACACATACTTCACCAAGCTATGGTACTTTTCGGCAGATACATATGCAAAGCGGTAAGTCCTGATTGTTGTAACTGTATAGCTCCTCATTTATGTAAATCTAAAGAATCTTTTAAAGCTAATTAGGTTAAAATACTTCAGATATATATGGGAGTGCTTTCATGATTAAGAAGATAATCGTTACATCATTAGTATTTTTTAGCTCCGCAGTAAGTGAACCGATAAATTTTAATAATATAGAACCCTCAGTATTCGGTGAATTCCAACAAGTAAAAGAACCTGAACAATTACCTAGCGAAACGAAAAATTTCGTAGAAGAAGTCAAAGTATTTATCGATACGGAGTATAATAAAATACAAAATAAAGTTAAAGAGTTAGCATTTTCTTTTCTAGGTCAAAAGTATAAATTTGGAGCTTCAAAAGATAGTACCAAAACAGATTGTTCTTTATATACGCAAAACGTGTTTTCAAAAATAGGTATAAAGCTACCTAGAAGTTCTATAGAACAGTCGACCGTAGGTGTCATAGTTCCAAAAGAAGAACTACAAGTCGGGGATTTACTATTTTTTAGAACATATAGAAAAACACCTTCTCATGTGGGAATATATATAGGTGATAATAAAATGATACATGCTTCTTTTAAAAATAAAGAAGTGGAAATAGAAACTCTTGATAAAAAATATTATCGCGAGCGATTTTTGTTTGCTAAGAGAGTTATAGAAACTTCCTCTTAAGCGCTTCTTGATTTATGTAGGGCTATCTAGTCTTCTACATAATTCTTCAATACCTTCATCCGATATACTTCGATTTCATCTTTTACACTTTCTAAAATACCGTTTTCAAATCTAAATCTCAATATTTTCCGTGAACACTCTTTCAAATCAGAAGTTATGTATTGTTCATCAATTTTCTCAACCAAAGCTTTGATATTTATATTATACCAATCAGCAAGTAACTTATCGGTACCGAAGACCTCTTGTAAAATACTGTACTCTCTATCATCAGGAGCTAAAACAGAGCCTACATTTGTAAGAAATAGTTTATTATCTTCTATTTCCCACTCATAAATATTAAATATCCAAGGTGCAGAAGAATAGCCGTAATTGTGTGCTTTTTTAAACTCTTTTATCATTTGGCTTTGTTGTTCGCCTATTGGAACAGAAAATATTTTATAGGTTTTTCCCTCATATTTTAATGTTCCAAAGGTTGTTTCTCGTGTTGGGATGCTCATTTTTTCTTAATTTCTTCATTACATATTGGAAGATTACTCCAATCTAATTTAACAATACCAGCCAAAAACCAATAAGAGTATTCTTCGGAAATACCTTCTATTTTTTTAGCAGGTAACCTATCAATTTTTTTCCAATTATTTAGTTGATTAATCTCATCTCTTAAACTTTCACCAGTATTCCAAGCATTTATATATTCATCATTTAACGATGTTTTATTTCCCCAATAATCAGCAATTATTATCCCATACATGTCATTAGGAAAACTATAACTCTTATTTTTCATGCAAATAAAAGATTCTTTTAATGATTGTGATAAAAGTCTTTCAGTATCTAAATCAATTAATGTAAAAAAATTTATACCTTTTTGAGAACCTTTTGCTTCTATAATATAAGCACTATTATCATTAATAATAAACATATCTGCTCTACATTTCCAGAAATCTTTCTGTTTTTTCTTATCCCTACACTTAAAAGGAACTTCAGTATATATATCTGCGGTAGAAAATTCTTTGGCAAATTCAATAGCAAAATTAGTTATCAAATTTTGTTCCAAATATTCTCCGACATGAGGCTTACAAGGTTTAAAATTTCTCATCATTCGTTGATATCTACTTATAACTTTAATTATAATTCTATCTAATATTTGTTTTTCTTCTTCCGTCATTCAAACCTCCATTTTTTATTACTACACCGTTTTGTATTTTATTATTCTCCTTATTAAATTTTACTTATCGATTATTTTGACAATTATTAATTGTATCTACAATATCAGACCATCTTTTTCTTATGTTTGGATGTTTGAGTTTTTTGATAGCTTGAAGCTCTATTTGTCGTACTCTCTCGCGAGACACTCCAAGTATAGTTGCAATTTCTTGAAGCGTATATGTACTACCTGTAAACATTTGATTTTTCATTTTCATCCTTTATCTATTTTATTTATTATACATATAGAAATTAGGGAAAGAAAATTTTTGTATTTTGAAGATTTTTATTAAAAATAAATGAAAATTGAGTATTTACGTAACATATTTGATGTTACTAGAGATAATATAAGCTCTTAAGAAAATGGTGTAAAAGCTATTTTACACCACCTTTAAAACCCCATAAAAGTCTGGGTTTGCCCTGATGAGCCGAACTCTTCGTCTATCTCTTTTGCTATTTGTAAAAAATCAACACTGTTTATAGTTTTAAGACCTTTAATAATCTCTTTTTTACCGCTTACAAGCTCTTTTGATTTGATACCGTGACTAATAGACAAACTAGCTTCTATAAAAGCTGAAAGTTTATCGCACTGCTTTAGTGCATGACCGTCTATGGCACTATATTTATCTAGGTTATAGCTACTTACGCTTTCTACCGCTTTTACTTCACCGTTATCTATGATTCTATCCAAAAATTCATCTTTTTTGTCACCCATAAGACCAAGTATATACGCAAATTCACTTCTTAAAGACTCAGGAATATTAGGCAATATCTCCTCTTCTATTTTTGCTATTTCATACTCGCTTATAATTTCGCTCAAATCATCCACACTGTATTTGACCGGACTTATAATATCTCTAGTCAATGCTTCAGGTAAGTCGTGAAATAAGGCACAAAAGAAATTACTTTCTAGTCTTTTTGGACAAGCATTTACTTTCAAAGAATAAAAATAAGAAAAAATTGCAACCGTAAGCATATGCCCCAAAACAGACGTTTCAGGGATTCTTGGAGTTTGAGCCCATCTTTTCTGGAATCTCAAACGACCGCTCAAATCTATAACTTTTGCTAGTTTTTTGTTTAGTGCTATTTTTCGCACGGCTATTAGCTCATAATAGTCCTCTATCTCTTCTTCTACTGCTTTTTTAACGCTTTCTATATCATTTAAAAACTGGCTTGTTTGATAAACTATACTAAATTCCCATCTAGTAGAGAGATATGAAGCTGCTTTGTGGATAAATCTCTCTTTTTGATATGTTGTCTCATCATTTAGGTATTCTTCAAACTTTTGTAAGAAATTGCCGTCATCTATATCGGCTAAAGATGTTTTTAGCTTACCTATCACCCATGAATTTATCTCTTTTTTCTTTTTTTGTAAAGCGTTTCTAAATACGTCAGGGCGAATATCGGTAACCACGACACGTCTTAAAAACTCAAAAATACCTGCTTCTATCAAGTGGGTCATATTTACGTCTTTTTCCATTTTTGCGATAAAATATGCTATAACGAACTTATGAGCTTGTTTATCAAGTTCTACAAGCTCCACCATTCTTGGATAGTCGTTCCATCTTTGAATAGATGCACTAGAAAAGATATATTCTATTATTTTTGGGTTTATCACTTATTATCCTTATCATCCGTAAAAAAAATCAACTTTTTACCTAATAGCATCAAAGCTACCACACTAAGTACAACACTGTATGCTACTAAGTCACTTCCCATATTATCTCCTACAACTTCCAAGTAAATTGATTTTTTCTACACGTCCTGCGTGTCTTCCGCCTTCAAATTCAGCTTCACACCAATGGTTGATAATACTTTCTATCATCCCCTCTCCGCTTACTCTCTCCCCTAAGCATATCACGTTTGCATCGTTGTGGTTTCTTGCCATTGTAGCACTGTATTCATTGTGACAAAGTGCTGCTCTGATACCGTCATATTTATTTGCCGCCATACTCATACCTATACCGCTTCCACATATGAGTACGCCGAAACTTTTATAATCATCTGCGATTACCGCTTTACAAACTTCACCTGCAAAATCCGGATAATCAACCCTATCTGCACTGCTAGGTCCTAGGTCTATCACTTCATGCCCTTTGTTTTTCAATAATCCTATAACAAAATCTTTTAATTTAAATCCGGCATGGTCACTAGCTATATAATACTTCATCAATAAATTCCTTCTTTGTAATTTGGTATCTTATCATCTGCTTTAATATTTTTTTCTATAGTTTCAACCGCTTTAAACATTCTATTCCACTGTATTTCATAGTTTTCATTCCAACTAAAATATATAAACCACGGCTTACCTACGATATATTTATAAGGAACTGTTCCCCAAAATCTACTATCGTTACTATGGTCACGGTTATCACCCATCATAAAATACTCATCATCAGGAATAATAATAGGGAACATATCAAAAAGCTGTCTCGGTTGCAATCCGTTATCCACTACGTTTACGTCGTTATGAATCCCGGGATGAGCATCTTTGTATGGATTAATTACCCATAGTTTATCACCTATTTCTATGATTTTTGAAGCATCATAATTTGCTTTTACGTATTCGTTACCCTCTTTTGGGTGAATATACAACTCTTTATCTTTCAAAAATACGGTATCACCCCCAACTGCTACACATCTTTTTACATAGTGAATATTCTCTTCATGTGGATATCTAAATACTACTATATCACCTCTTTGAGGTCTATCACCCTCTATCAGATGTCCGTTACCGTTGAAATCAGGTAGAACTTTTACCTCTATCCAAGGGATTCTAGGTGTAGGGATACCGTATGCAAATTTCTTTACAAAAAGCATATCACCTACTCTTAACGTACTTATCATACTTCCGCTAGGTATTACGAATGCCTGAGCAATAAAAAATATAATAAAAAGGACGATAACAACCGTTCCCGTCCAACTACTAGAGAAATCGTAAAGTTTATTCAAAAAGTTTTTCATTATGCTCTCATTTTAGCTGATTTAATAGTATTTACTAGAAGCATAGCTATAGTCATAGGTCCTACACCGCCGGGTACAGGGGTAATATAAGAACATTTTGAAGCAACTTTATCAAAATCTACATCACCTACTATTTTGCCGTCGCTTAGTCTGTTTATACCTATATCTATTACTATTGCACCATCTTTTATCATATCTTCTTTGATAAGCCCTACTACACCGGTACCCACGCATACTATGTCCGCTTTACTTGTGTGAGCTTTTAAATCTTTCGTAAAAATATGACAAATGTCAACGGTAGCATTTGCATTTAACATCAAAGTTGCAAGAGGTTTACCTACTATATTACTAGCCCCTACTACACATACGTCTTTGCCTTTTACATCTATATCATACTCTTTTAAAAGTTCCATTACACCGTACGGTGTCGCAGGTATAAAACCGTCAAGTCCAGCCCTAACACGTCCTACATTGAAAGGGTGGAAACCGTCCACATCTTTTTTAGGGTCTATTGCTTCAAGTATAACCGTAGTATCTATATGACTAGGCAATGGAAGCTGTACCAAAATACCGTCTATATTCGGGTTTTGATTCATCATATCTATAGTTTTTAAAATAGATTCTTGAGATATAGTAGCCGGCATTTCATGAACTACGGAATAAATACCTGCATCACTGCATGATTTACTTTTCATTTTCACGTAAGTTGCACTAGCAGGGTCGTTTCCTACTAAAATCACCGCTAATCCCGGGGTTATTTGTCTTGTTTGTTGTAACTCTTCAACATCAAGTTTTACTTGTTTTTTGATTTTGTCTGAAAGGGCTTTACCGTCTAAAAGTACCATAATAGAATAATCCTTTATTAATTTTTATCTATGGGTAGCTCTAAAAATACCTTTTATGGTATAGCTTATGAGCCATAAAATAGTTCAAGGCGACTCATCGCTGGTTTACTAACTGTAAATCAAGATGAGGCAACGCAGAAATATACAATGGCTCATAAGCCCAAAGGGAAGCCATCTTTTTGCAAATTATTGCGTTAAATTTTTTCAAATTAGCTTTGGCTAGTTTTTCAAAAATTTGCCTTATACTTTATCAAAAATCTAGGCTTCTATATCCATTAAGGAGTTTTTAGAGATACCCTCGTTATAATATCAAAAATTCGTTTATATAAAGGTTAGATGTTTGAGGTTGTTATTTTTGCTTGTGTTTTCTTTTGGGTCGCTATTTTCCAACGAAGACTTATCATTTATCACAAACTATGAATACGGTCAAATGTTGTATTCAAATCCTCGTGGTATAGGGTGTGTCAAGTGTCACGGGGAAAACGGTAAAGGTGACGTGATAGCCACGTACCAAGATAGAGAAAAAAATGGACAGATAATTACAAAAACTATCATAGCACCGGATATAAGTCAAAAAACTATAGATGAATTTAAAAAAGTATTAAATGTTAAAAAAAGTGAATCTTTAGTAATGCCTACATACTTTTTGACGAATGAAGAGATAGAATCGATTCACTATTACATAACAAACAAAGGAAGATAATATGATAAAAAGCGTACTTATGGTAGCCGGAGACAATGAAAAACACTTAAATAAAATACCGAATCTTAAATGCGATATAGCTATGATAAATCTTGAAGACGGAATGTTTGACAAAGATAAAGCTAGAGTAATGGTATATGAAAAATTAAAAACTTTAAAATGTGAAACGCCGAAAATAGTAGTAAGGGTAAATTCCTTAGACACTTGCGGTGAAGAGGATATAAAACTTATCAACAAAGTAAAGCCTTATGCCATAAGAGTAGCAAAAATAAAAACAAAAGAGGATGTGAAAAAAGCAATAAGCTTGATAGATAAAGATATTCAAGTTCATCTTTCAATAGAAACGAAAGAGGCTTTCAACTCAATAAGTGAGTTTAAACTTGACGCAAGGGTAACTACGCTTTATCTCGGTATTTTAGATTTACTTGAATCACTTATGCTTCCACAGTCTATACTAACACTTGGAAATCCTACTATAGAATACATTTTGAGTAAGTTTTTGATAGATAGCAAAACACACGGTTTTTATCCTGTATCATTTACATATCAAGATTATAGAAATTTGGGTGAATTTGAAGATTGGTGTGCAAAAGAGAAGAAAATGGGATTCACGGCAAAAAGCTGTATAAGCCCTGATCAAGTAGATATAGTAAATAGAACTTTTGCTCCTAATTCAAAAGAGATAGAAAAAGCAAAATATATAATAGAAAAATTCGAGTCTATGAAAAAAACTGGTTGTACCGGATTTGTGGACGAGAAATACGGTTTTATCGACGAACCTATTTATAAACACGCACTTTTGGTTGTTAAATAAATATATCCGTTAATTTTTGATTTAAATTGGTTTGTTATAATTAGCCAAAATTTGCAATATAGGTTATAAGTACGATGTTTGAACGGTTTTTAAGATTTTTCACTGATAATGCAAGGATGAACTATACTTTGTTTGTCCTTATTTTTGCAGTCGGTATATATTCATATATCAAAATGCCAAAAGAGATTTTTCCTAGCTTTGATTTGGAAATGATTTCAATAAGCGGCGGTTATAGCGGTACTTCTATCGATATACTAGACAAAATGGTAGTTACCAAAATAGAAGATGAGTTAAAAAACATCGACGGTATAGATACTATGACTACCATCATATCACCAAATAGATTTACTATAGTTTTGGAGCTTCAAAAAGGTCAAAATAAATACAATCTTGCAAGTAAAATAAAAGATAGCGTAGATACGACAAAACAAAATCTTCCTAGCGATATGAATACACCTATAGTAAATGCATTGGATAGGAAAAGAGACTTAGTAGAACTAGTCTTAACTAGCGACAAACTCTCTTTAGATGAGCTAAAACCTATTGCAGATGAATTAAAAAGCAAGGTATCCTCAGTAGAAGGTATCTCAGAAGTTAATATTTACGGAGATAGTGATTTATTTTATGAAATCATAATCAACGAACAAAAAATCTCCGCACTAGGTCTTAATAAAAATGATATTTTTACAGCCGTAAGTAACCTCTCTTATATATTTCCTGTAGGTAAAATAGAAGACAGCAAACAACACTTTTATGTATCCACAAACAATGGAAATAAAACTATCGAAGAGTTTGAAAATACTATAATTAGAATCAATAATAAAAATATCTACCTAAAAGATGTTGCTAATATAGCAAAAAAATATGAAGATAGTTCTACTTTATACTCATTAAACGGTCAAAACTCTATCAGTCTTGCAATATCACAGCTTGCTACGGCAAATGCTATCAAAATAGCTGATGACATAAGAGTCATAACGGAGAAAGTAAATAAATCGCAACAACTATACAATATATTCATAAATAAAGATGATTCAAGTAGAATCAAAGAAAGACTTGATATAGTAATTTCAAATATACTCCTTGGAATAATACTGATTACCGTACTTGTTGCATACCTTATCAATACAAGAATGGCGTTTATTATTGTTTTGGGAGTTCCTACATCTTTTGTCATATCTGCAGTATATATGTATTTAACCGGATATTCTATCAATATGATTTCTCTTGTAGGTATATTAATAGCTCTAGGTATAGTTGTGGATGATGCTATTATAGTAAGTGAAAATATACAACAATACATAGAAAAAGGGATGGAACCTAAAGAAGCGGCCATCTTGGGTGCAAAAGAGATGGCGGAACCAGTTACTATTGCTTCCATTACGACTCTTTTCTCTTTTATACCGGTTTTACTTATAACAGGTACCTTGGGTGAGGTTATGAAACTTATCCCTATTGCAATATCAGCATTGGTTTTGGCATCTTTGGTAGAGTCGTTTATATTTTTACCTATACATGCTTCCCACACTCTTAAAAAAGAGGTGAAAACCCTTTCTTGGGAAAGAGCAAATATAATATACTCAAAAGCAATACATCTTTGTATGCAATACAAAAAAACATTTTTGGTACTGTTTTTTATCATGGTTCCTTTAATGATAGTTTTTGCTATAAAACAATCTAAATTTCAAATGTTTCCGCAGTTTGACGCAAGTGACGTAAGAATTGCCGTAAAAGCACCTAACAACAAAACTTTGGAAGAGACTTTTGAAATCATACAGTCGATAGAAAAAGATTTATTATCCAAAAAAGATGAGTTTTTTATCAAAAGTATAGATTCAAAAGCAGGAAGTAGGACGGACTCTGCCGGGAATAGCGAAAATTTACCTTATGTCGGTTCTATTACAATAGAACTTGAACAACTAAAAGCAGACAATTTCGTGGATAAATTTATTACGCCTTATTTAAGTTTTTATTATGACCCTGATAATCGCCCAAGAGATAAAAAATCAATGCAAATAGCAAAACAGGTCAATATGTTTTTACAAAAAAAAGGTTATAAGGAAAAATATAACCTTGAAGACTTAAGTGTAGTTGAGAGAAAAGTAGGACCTATTAAGACCGATATTGCAATAGCTTTGACACATAACAACAAACAACTGATAATTGAGTCTATAGATAAAATTGAAAAAGAACTAGCTTCAATAAAGGGTGTACATACTATCTATAACTCTATAAGTTTCGGTATAGATGAAATAAAACTAAAAGTAAATCAATATGGACTAAGCCTAGGTGTCGATGAAACTTATTTAGGAAACTATCTATCAAACTTATATCTTCTAAAGAAAAAAGGTGTCGCTTTTGATGATACAGGTATGCTTGATATAAAAATAAAAAGTAATTCCAAAGACGACTTTGAAGCTTTCAAAAACCTGCCTATTACCCTAAAGGATAATTCTGTAGTAAGACTAAACGAAATCGCAGAACTTCAAATCATAAAATCATTTGAAAAAGTTGCCAAAGAAGACGGTATAACAAATTATTTCGTATATGCAAACGTTGACCCAAAAGTAATAACGGCTACGGAAGTTTTGAGTATGATTGACGTAAAATTAGAAGAACTAAGAAATAGCGGTGTAAAAGTATCGTTAAAAGGTGAAGAGGAAAGAAAACAAACTCTAAAAACGGATATGATGGCTGCTTCTGCTCTTGCTATATTGCTTATTATGTTGTCATTACTATATTTATTTAACTCTTTTAGGGATACTTTCATCCTTATGAGCGTAATACCGTTCTCATTTTTGGGTGTTTTGGTCGGTCATCAGATACTTGGTCTAAACCTTAGTATGCCTTCACTTATAGGTGGACTTGGACTTGCCGGAGTCGTAATAAATGACGGAATAATCATGATGACTTTCTTACAAAAAGCAAAAACTCTTGAAGAGGTCTTTACACAGTCTGTCAAAAGATTAAGACCTATTATCTTAACAACGGTCACTACGATATTCGGTATGATGACGTTGATGTTTTTCCCTACGGGTCAAGCTACTATTTTCCAACCTATAGCCGTAGCCCTAGGATTTGGTCTTGCATGGGGTACGGTTATAAATCTTCTTTATTTACCGGTTCTTTATAGTTTCTTAAAAAGAATCAAGTAGTTGCTACCACTACTTGGTTTCTCCCTTTTGTTTTAGCTTGGTACAATGCAATATCGGCTCTTTTGATAATATCATCAACATTATCGTCACTATTATTCATTTGAGCTACACCGATACTCGTAGTAATATTAATTACTCTAGACTCAACATCACAATTTGTTCTTTCAATGACGATTCTTAGTTTATTTGCAAGAGCAACAGCCCCTTTGATATCTATGTTATTAATACATATACAAAATTCTTCACCGCCTAATCTTCCGAAGATATCACTTTGTCTTAGGTTTTCTTTGATTTTTGAAGCAAACTTTTTCAACACTTCATCGCCGCTATCATGACCGTATGTATCATTAATAGTTTTAAACTTATCTATATCAAAAAGCAGTATGGACAAAGGCATATTTGCCCTTCTTGCAAACTCAAATGCACTTTGTGACTGTTCATAGAAATATAGCCTACTACTTACACCCGTAAGGAAGTCTTTACTTACCATCTCTTGAAGTTTTTCATTTGCAATAAATAACTCTTTTGTTCTTATTTTTACTTTTTGTTCTAGTTCTAAATTGAAATTTTCTATCTCTTGATTTTGGTTTTGTAACCTTTTATTCACGATAACAAGTTTTAATACTAAAAGAACTATAATAAGCATACTAAACAACAATATGGCTATATTATATTTGTATTTTTCCCAAATATCGTATATATTAAAATCTTGATTTGCGTAAGGCTCTATTTTTAGCACTTTATGAACGTTATGTACATCTTTATCATCAATAGGCGTCACCCACGACATACCGTTTTGTTCATAAGACAAGAGACTAAGCAATATATTTTTCGATAAACTCTGAGAAACATGTTTTAATTTCATAAATGACCACTCAGGGTACAACCCACTACTTATTAAAAACGGAAAATTTTTATGGGATTGTTGATTAAGCACATAAATATCATCAAGGTTTAGACTACCGTTAGTTGCTAATTCTTCTAAAATACCTGTCCTTATTATCCCTACGTCATACTTGGAATTTAATATATCCTGAATAGTACCGTAAGCAGATGTGGAAAAACTTAAATTAGTTTCTTTATCCAAGTTGATACCGTTATTGACTAATAACTCATATTTGGGGATAATATAACCTCCGCAAGAGTTAGGATGAACGGCAACAACTTTTTTGTTAACAATATCGGTTAAATCTTTTATTTTAGAATCTTTTCTTACAAACATTATACTACCGAAGTGGTTAAAAGATTGTTTATTAAAAGTCTTTTGTAATGTCGCTAATTTTACTAATGAGTGCTTTGCCTCCATTTTTATATATGTTGAAGGATTTGCTATCACAAAATCAACTTTTTGTGTTTCAATCATGTCTTCTAGATTGTTAAAATTAAGATGTACAATCTCAAAAGTGTACCCTGAAATGTTTTTATTTAAATGATTAATTAGCGGTTGATACTGGTTTATTACGGCTTGTAACCCCAAAGATGACAATATACCTATTTTGACGCTTTTAATATTTATTTTGAGAGGATCAACAAATTCCTTGAGATTATTTTCAAACCCTATCAGTCCCGTAATAGCATAAATCTTTGCGATAGACTCTATCTTCTTATCATCTAAAATACCTATTCTATCAACACCGCTATAAGCTAATTCTCTGAGAACCTTTCCTTCAAATATAAGATGTTCAAGGGTTTTGTTTTGAGTATTATATTTTTCAAATATCAGTTTTGCCGTTTCCTCTATATTGTCAAAAGCATATTCCCACCCTTTAAGACTTGCTTTTGTGAACTCTTTTACCCGATTTGGGTATTTGTCAACTTCTTCTTGAGATGTAAACAGTAAATCCCCGTAAAAATCAAATCCGTAATCTTTAGGGTTTAGGGTATTAAATAGTATGTTATTTTTATTCAAAGTATAAGGTTCATTTGAAAGATAACAAGCCATTGCATCTGTTTTTTTGTCTATCAAATCTTGTAAATTAAATGAATGTTGTTGCACTTTCAAGTCTTTATTCGTAATATTTTGACTTGCAAACATAGACAAAATTGCCGTAGATTCAATCTCATCGTTGGTAACCATAATCCTTTTATTTTTAAGGTCTTTTGGTTGTATGATGTTCAAATCCGTCGTAAGTAAAACGGATGGGGAATCTTGAAAAATAGCAGACAAAAGAACTATCTTTTTACCTTTATACCTGTCTATAAGAAGCGATGAACGACCTGTCCCGTATGTAGCTTTATTTTTAAGTACCTTTTCAACTACATTAGTATCATGTGTCATCTCTAGTAGTTCTACATCAAGTCCGGCTTCTTCATAAAACCCTTTTTCTTTTGCAATATAATAACCTGCAAATTGAAATTGATGAAGCCATTGTAGTTGTAAGGTTACCTTTTGATTTGCAAATGCAAACTCAAAGGCAAAAAGTAGATATAAAACTAAAAAAAGCTTTTTTATAGTATGTACCTTAAATATGAATTAAATTAAGCACTATACTATCTAATTAATATTTAAGATTTTATTAAAGGCTTTACTAAACCTTAAAAAAACGTTCCGCTTCTTTTGCTTTAGCAATTCCTGATACGGTCAATTCTCCGTCTTTTATAAATAGCTCATTTTTTAGCTCTTTTATCATTTTTTTACCCTCTTTGAGAGAAAAAACTCTACTGTTTTCAAGTTTTAACAACACATCGTTTATACTTTCATCTTCCGCTTTTTTCAATATTGCCAAAAGAATTACTTGCTTGTTAATATCTTCCACACTATTCCTTTATAATATACTGCACACAATAAAAATATACTTCCCAAAGTATAACTAATAATATCTAATCCCATGTAAGATACAGCTATTCCGATAAAGAAAGTGGTACAAACGGTTACTATCATAAACACCATATCGTTGTAGGCTATAACTCTACCTAGGTATTTTGATTCTATGCTCTCCTGCAAAAGTGCATAGGTATATGACCACAAAGTCGTGGTACTAAGACCTATAAAAAACATCCCAAAAAGACCTAAATAAAAATCCTTTTGTATCATCCCCCATAAAATTATACTCACACCTTGAAAAATCAAAAGATACAATAACCTCTCTTTATTTACCCAGTTACCTATCACTAAAGGTCCTATCATAAGAGCCAATGCTCTTGAAGCATTGGTAATACCTATAGCAAGAGGTATTGAAATAACATACTTGTAGTAATAATCCGCAAGTAACGTAACAAGCGTATCAAATACCGTTACCCCTACTACGCTATGCAAAATCATAAGATGGATAATATTCGGGTTTGAGCGAAGATATTTCAAACCTTGCGTAATCATAGCGGTAAACTTCTCTTTTTCTTTTTCTATTGATACATTGAATTCTGTTTTGATAAGTATAAAGAATGCAACCAAAAACAACATAGCATCTATCACAAACGCGGTATAAACACCTAAGATATGAACAACCACACCACCTATTGCCATACCGACGGTAAAAGTCAAAGACCATATAATAGAGTGTATTTCATTTGCTTTTTGTAAAGTCTTGCCGTTTACTAGCTTGGGTAATAAAGACATCAAAGCGGCAAAAAATACGCTAGACGCACTCATCCTAATAAATATAAAAAGTACTAAAAACCAAATATGCTCAATACTGCTAATAGTCATAAAAAGTAAAGTCATACTACACTCTACAAGCAACAACATCGCCATCAGTTTTTTCGGTTCAAGTTTATCTACCAAAACTCCGCTTATCGGTGCTTGAATAATAGTAGGGATAAAATGCATAGCAACTACCAAAGAGATCATAAAAGGTGATGCACCAAGCTCCAACAATAAAGTATAAATAGCAACATTTGAAAACCATGTACCGAAATATGCAATAAGCTGAACAGTTGAAAATGTTTTGATTAGCGGATAATCTTTTAGAAGTTGTAAATAATCTTTCAATTAAATACCTCTAAACAATATTCAGGTATCTTGCTTGGTTTTTGATTTTTTAAAAACACCAGTAAAACAGTAGCACTAAAAAGGTGTTCATTCTCTCTGTAAATATCTTGTTTTATGGTAAGACTCGCTTTTTTTACCTCTAGCACTTGTGTTTTTATATCAAGTAGGTCACCAAATTTAGCTGATTTTATAAAATCACAATTCATATTTCTAACTACGAAAAATTCGTTTTCGTTATGAGGACTTAGCCCTTTTTGGAAAAACATCTCACTTCTTGCACGTTCGCAAAAATTTAGATACTTGGAGTGATACACTATACCGCCACAATCCGTATCTTCGTAATAAACTCGTATCTGCACCCTCTTACCCTTATTTATCGGCTTTTAATACTTTAATTATACTATTACGTAACTTTTATGTTGTTTGGGCAGGAAAGAATTCAAATTATTAGCTGATGATGCGTTGAACTAAAGTATTAAAGTAACTATGTATTAATGTGTATTTTTACCAAAATATAAAAATTGCACAGCTCAATGTACATACTAATGAAATAATCAGTACGACTTCTATAGCAGCAAAAATCAAAAGTTTCTTTTTTATTTTTTCCATATTTCTATACACAATTTACCTTAAGTATTTCATATAAACTCGATTAGATGACTTTATAAATTCCAAAGTAGTAAAATAATCATATGAAAACCCCAGTGTATAACTGAAAGTTTTATAAAAAGACTTATATCTTGATTCGATTTATTCGATATCATAGCGACATAAACATTATGCATTAGTCTCTCCTTTGTATTAGAATTTCTTATGTAGTATAACAAATATCAGGTCACATACCGGTCACTTTTAGAACCAAATTTTTATACCGATATGTGACCTAAATTATTTAAATTATTCTTTGAGTTTGTAATTTCTTATAATAATCTCTAAAATCACTTGCCACCATAGGTTTTGCGAAGTGATACCCTTGTACCTCATCACATCCAAATTCCTTTAGTACATGTAAAACTTCTTCATTTTCCACACCTTCGGCTATCGATTTTAGATTAAAACTTTTTGCCATTTGAATAATAGTTTTTACTATACTGGAATCTTCTTTGTCTTTCACAATATCTCTTACAAATGACTGATCAATCTTTAGTTTATCTACGGCAAATCTTTTTAGATAAGCCAAAGACGAATACCCTGTACCAAAGTCATCAATGGAAAGTTGAACCCCAAGTTCTTTTATAGCTTTTACACTTTGTAATACGTTATCCGTATCGCTTATAAGTATAGATTCTGTTAGTTCTAGTTCAAGGTATTTTGGATCTAATCCTGAGGAGTGAAGGGCATTTTTTACAACCTCTATAAGATTACCCCTCTTGAACTGTACGGCAGATACATTGACCGCTATTACTATATCTTTGCCGTTTTGATTCCATATTGCACATTGATGACAAGCTTCATTTATCACCCACTCACCTATTTCTACTATATACCCGCAAGACTCTGCAATAGATATAAAGTTCATAGGCGGTATCATACCCATAGCAGGATGTTTCCATCTTATCAAAGCTTCTGCCCCTACTATTTTATTTTCGGCAATATCGATTTGAGGTTGATAGTGCAAAATAAATTCTTTATTTCGTATGGCTTCTTTGAGGTCATTTTGCATCTTGAAAATACCTAAAAGATTGTGTTTCATCTGTTGCGTGAAAAAACAATAGGTATTTTTACCGTTTTCCTTTGCTTTGTACATAGCAGCATCTGCATTTTGTAGCAAATGTTCAAAATTATTACCGTGTTCAGGATACATAGCTATACCTACTGAAGCCGTTACGGATAAGACTTGGTTATTAATTTCAAATGATTTTTTAAATTCACTTATAATTTTTTCACTAACCGACTCAGCTTCATCTTTATGATTCACTTCAGGTATTATAACAATAAATTCATCTCCGCCGTATCTGCTTAAAGTATCTGTAGCCCGTATACAGCCTTGGATTCTTTGTGCTACTACTTTCAGAACCATATCACCTATAGAATGACCCAAAGAATCGTTAATAGTTTTAAATCCATCTAAATCTATGAATAAAAATGCAGTTTTTTTGATATTTCTTTTTGCTTGTAATAGAATCATTTCTGCTCTATCTTTTAGTAATACACGATTTGGCAAACCTGTCAATATATCATGATGAGCCATAAATTCTATCCGTTTTTCAATATTCTTTTGTTCCGTTACGTCTTTATTGACTACCAATGTCTGTACGGGATGTGTGTTTGGAATAAGTACTACGGATACTTCATGTTCTTTTGTTTCACCTTTCTTATTTATCTGCCTTATGGTATACGTCGTCGGGACATCCTCTCCTGATAATCTTTTTTGATATATTTGGGCAACCTTTGCTTTATCTTCAGGATGTATCGTTTCTAAAAAATCAGGTCTATTTTGTAAAAAATTATCATCATAGCCATACTCTTTTGCCAATTCTATGTTATTTGTGTATATGTATCTTCCGTTTTCCAGTACATTTACACTCATACCTGCTTTTGCTACACCTTTTAAAAGAGTATCTTGAAAGTCTTTTTGAATTTTTAGTTCTTCTTGTAATTTTATCTGTTTGGTAATATCTCTACCTATACCTAGGATACTCACCATATTACCGTTTGAATCTAATTCTGGAATAATATTTACTTCATGAATCTCTTCTAGACCGTTTTTATATCGTACGCTTTGCAAGATGCCAAAAACTGCCTCACCGTTTTTTTGTACATATTCTAAAGCTTGAGTTACATTGGTATGAGTACCGAACAATTCAACCATTTTTTTACCTACGACATCTTCAAAGGTCATTTCCAATGTTTTTTCATGCCTTGGATTAATATATAAATATCGTCCTTCTAAATCCCAACGAGCTATATTATCAGGTAAATTTTCCGTCAATGATTTAAATTTTTGTTCACTTTCTTTTAGAGATGATTCCGTTAGTTTTCTCTCCGTTACATCACGTGCCAATGCCAAAAAAGTTCCGTTTGCTTTTTTTGATACGGATAACTCATACCACTTATCCTCATCATTAAGTTTCAGACCGTAAACTTTGCCGAAAGATATCCCATGTATATTTGCTTCATTTATAGCTTCATATGCAACCAGTGTAGATTCAAAACTCAATACATCACTTATTTTTTGACCTATCAAAGAATCCTTATAGGTCGATAAAAGTTTATCGTCATGTGTCCAAAAATTGAGATATACCCCATTTATATCTACCTCAAAGAGTAAATCAGGTATTGCATTGATTACACCTTCGGTAAATTCTACCGATTGTTTTAGTTTTCTTTCTATTTCTAATTTTTTTGTTATATCATGTCCTATTGCAAGAACTCCTAATGTATAACCTTTGCTATCTTTCTCTGCGACCAAATTTAAATCATGTGCTACCTTAACACCGTCATGATATCTTATCCATTCAACCGTGAAATTATCGCTTTTACCTGTTTGAAATACTTTTTTCACCCTCTCTTGATAATCATATGCGGACATATTAAGCATTTCAAGATATATACCCCATTGACGTTCCGGTTTATTATTAAAAGTCTGTTCCAAAGGAATACCGGTATGTTTTGCAAAGGCAGGATTGGCATAAATTCTTTTTGCATCTCCGTCATACCGCATTATAATATTCGGTGAATTTTCTGCCAAAGTTCTAAACATCTCTTCACGACTTTCAAGCTCTTTTTGAGCCGTTATATCATGACCTATAGCTAATACACTCTCAATCTCTCCTAAAGAGTTATATTCCGCAACATGATGATGTAAAAAGTATTTTTTTGTACCGTCAGGTAAAATAAATAGAAGTTCTACAGCATCATTTTCGCCTGTATTGAGTACTTTATTAAGACTTGTCATCAATGCTTCATTGTAATCAGGATGAATTAAACTTGATTCAAGGGGTGTTTTACCAAGCAAGTCTGATACTCTCTTATTACTTAATTTCTCTACGGCAGGATTGACGTATATTCTTCTACATTCTTTATCATATCTATATATAGGGATATTTGCATTTTGAGCTAACGTACGAAATTCTCTCTCTTTAGAAGCCAAACGTTCTTCAAAAATTTTGCGTTCCGTAATATCTTTTACAACTGAGATCCTAACCGACTTACCTTCAAAAATAAAACTACTACCGGTTATCTCTACATCTATTACGGAACCGTTTTTGGCTTTATGCTTTGTTTCAAATACAATTTGATTTGTATCGGTTATCTCTTTTTTGATATCTACTATCTCGTCTTTGGAGTTCTTTGCATCTATATCACTTATATTCATAGATGTAAATTCATCTTTTGTATATCCAAGCATATTACAAGCACCGTTGTTTACATATATTATAGATAAATCTTTATCCGTAATATAAATGGCATCGGATGTAGAGTTGATTGCCGTATTTACCATAAGTAACTTTTCTTCTGCATTTTTGCGGTCGGTCACATCTCTGGCAATTCCCAAAATTCCCATAAGATTATTAGCCGAATCATAAACAGGTGTTTTTCTTATCTCTAATATACCTTTTTTATCGCTTTGCGGATATATAATAGTTTCTTGACAATGAATGGTTTTCTTTGCACTTACGGCTTCTAAGTCCGATATTTTACAACTATCGGCCTCTTCTTTTGAAAAGAAATCATAGTCTGTCTTCCCTATAACTTCAAGTTCACTTTTGTCAAAAACTTTGTTGAAAGTGTGATTTGAAGCTATATATTTTCCATTGGGGTCTTTCATCCATACCATATCCGGAATAGTAGAGAATATAGCCTCTAATTTTGAATTTGTATCTTTAAATACACGTTCTGAATTTTTTCGCTTGCTAATATCTATAATATTGGCTATTCTTTGTTTTACTTCACCGTTTTCATCTTTAATAATAGTGATATGAACAGATACATTAACAAGTGTACCGTCTTTTTTAATATGAGTTGTTTCAAAAGAAATGTCATTATTAATTGTACATACGGGACTTTTTTCATGCTCTGATAATTTTAGCATACACTCAGGAGCAAAAACTTCTCCAGGCATTGCCCCTATAAGCTCATGTTGTTCATACCCATGTATTTTTGCAAAAGTTGGATTTACCATTTCAAGACGATTGTCTTTTGCATTACAAATCGCTATACCGACATTTGCATTATTAAATATATATTTTAATAATTCCGAATCATATATAACAGACGACATACCATACTACTTAAATACAAAACATATAAAAATTATTTTTAAATTGCATACATAAAATCCCTGAAAGTTTTTTATGCATTATATCACTTTATCAGTCACATATCGGTCACGAATTGCCCATCAATACGTTACCGATACGTGACTTTTTGGTTGTGTAAAATCTTATACTATGATTGTTATTATATTAATTTATAGATATTTATCTAAGAGAAGAAATATCTCTAGAAAGAATCAGAAAGTGCCCATCAGATTTTTTTGATACAGAGAGTTCAAATTGTTTTGTACATTCTTGTACATTAATAAATAAAACCTTTCCAAAAGAACAACCGTTTTCTTCGGCTTCTAAGATTGCTTGCATCACGGTTTGTGCAGATTCTACAGATAGTATATCTTTTACGTTTTTGTTCAGTAATAACTCTTTTTGCTTTGCAAGAAGTTTTTCATCTCTTGCCCAAATGTTTAAATAAACGCCGTTAATATCTATTTCAAAAAGTAAATCAGGTAAAGCATTTATAATGCTTTCATTAAAATCAAGTGCTTTTTTTAGTTCTCTTGTTCTTTCTTCTATTTTTTCTTCTAACGTAGCATTTAATTCTATCAGTGCATGTTGTGCTTTTTTTCTCTCGGTTATATCTCTTGCAAGAGCTAAGTATGTACCTTCCGGTTCTTTTTTGGTAGTATGCAACTCAAACCAATGCTCCCCATCAGGTAAATCAAGTTTATAGCTATTACCTAACGAAGAACCGTATCTATCTACCTCTTCCATAGTTTTCAATACAATATTTACCGCTTCAGGAGGCAACATATCTCTAAAATTTTTCCCTAAGAGTATCTCTTTTTGTTGTGCTAAAAGTTTTTCATCTCTAGCCCAAATATTAAGATAAATACCATCATTTGATACTTCAAAAAGCATATCGGGGATTGCATGAATAATACTCTCATTAAATTGTAGTGCCTTTTCAAGTTCTTTTGTTTTTTCCGCTACTTTAGCTTCCAAAGTTTTATTAAGTTCTCTAATCTCTTCTTCTTGTCTGATTTGCCGCGTTATGTCTGTGACTATTGATAAATTTAAAACTGTATTATTAAATATAAATTTTGTTACCGTTATCTCCACATCCAAAATAGTGCCGTTTTTCGCACGATGTTTTGTTTGGAATGTAGTACTACCAAATTCTTTCATTTGTTCTCTTACACCGCTTATTTCCTCCACGCTCATATAAGAATCTATATCCTCTACTTTCATTGTAAGAAACTCCTCTACACTATATCCCAACATTCTACAAGAGGTATCACTTACATATTTTATCTCACGGTCATCACCTATGATGTAAATGGCATCATTGGCATTGTTAATAGCAGTTTGAAGAAGATTGAGTTGTTCTTCGTACTCTTTTTTTGCACTAATATCTTTGACAACAGATAAATAAACTGTTTTATTGTGAAATTCAAATGAACTCCCCGCTATCTCTACATCTATGATATGACCGTTTTTCATTTTATGTTTTGTCTCAAAAAGCATATGTTGACTAAGTCGTTTATTTTCTTGAAGTTCGGATAAATTTTCAAGTGAATATAAAGCATCGACCTCATATACTTTCATAGAAGTTAACTCCTCTTTAGTATATCCAAGCATATTACAAGCACCGTCATTGACATAGATAATAGAAAAAGTATCATCTGTAATATACACTGCTTCAGAGGTACTGTTTATAGCGGTATTTACAAGTTCAAGTTGTTTTGTATCGTTGATATCATAACTATGTGCTAGAACACACCTTTCACCTTGGATAATAAGAAGTGTTGCATAGGCTACACCATAACCGGTAGTACCGTCTTTTGCACGGTATTGGAACTCAAATCCTCGTACCATCCCATCTTCAATGACCCTTCTAAAAAACTCGGCTCTCTCATCAGGATTGGCAAAAAGTTGTAAGTCTGCACTACTTTTTCCTACCACCTCATCTCTTGTATATTTGGTAAAATATAGAAAACTATCATTTACTTCTAGATACACACCCCTATCTATGGATGTCACGGAAACGGCTGCCGGACTTGACATAAAAAGTTTTGAAAATTTCTCTTCCCTCTCTTTTATCTCATTTTCCGCTTTTTTACGCTCTGTCACATCCCTTGATATAGCCAAAGAGTATCCAACTCCTTGATATTCAAAATAATTTGAACCTACCTCTATAGGGAAAGTTGTTTTATCTTTTCTTGTATGTTCAGATACAATCATTGTTGTTTTCTTTTTCTTAATATCTTCCCAATGTTCTCTCCATATATCTAGTGGAACATTAGGATCTATATCAACAACGCCCATATTCAAAAGTTCCTCTTTGGTATATCCCAAAGTATGACAGGCACTTTCATTGACATAATGAAATTTTGAGTTTTCATCTATCAAAAACACCCCATCTTGCACGTTGTCAAGGGCAAATTTTTTTAAAAGCAATCTTTGATTTGCTTTCCTAAGCTCGGTAATATCCCTTCCTATTACAAGTACACTTACCACTTCTCCGTGTTGATTAAATTCAGGTACTATTCTTTGTTCTCCCCAGCGTCTTTCACCGTTTGGAATAATAAATTCTCCCTCTATTTTCACCTCTTTTGCTTCCGTTACAACAGTCTCAAATGCTTTTTCAAACTCTTCAAGATTTGATAACGGTGAGAATTCTCTCGGAGTTTTGCCTAGCAACTCATCCTCAGGTTTGCCCATCAGCAGCAATCCTATTGGATTGATATATGTACGACGACACTCTGTATCATATCTCATAATAACATCCGGCGAGTTTTCTACCATCGCCCTAAAAGCCTCTTCGCTTTTTTTCAAGGAATCTGCTATCTCTTTTTGTACCGTAATATCTCTTACATTTGCGATATGATATAATATCTCGTCATATTCATTTTTTATCACCGTCAAATCTACGTTTACCGGAAATCTACTTCCGTCTTTTCTTATATGAACCGTTTCAAAAGATACAAAAGATTTTTCAAATGCCTCTTTTTGTCTAAGCGGCAAAGTTTCTAAAAACTCAGGTGCCAAGATATCCGTAACCGTCATATTTTTTAACTCTTTTGTACTATATCCGTACATCTTACAAAAAGCCGGATTAACCATTTCAAAATTTTTGTTTGTACCTTTATGAACGGCAACTCCCCAATGAGTTTGAGTAAATATATCTTGCCATTGTCTAAGAGCCTTTTCTACTTCAGACTGCTTTGCAACCTCTTTTTCAAGTCTTGCAATCTTATCATAAGCACTCTCCTCAACGTCATAGGCGAGTATCGATGTGACATCTATTATACTTGTAGTTATAGGCAAAGTTATAGTAAACAAAGCACCTAATGGATTGTTTTGTACCTTTATATTACCTTTCATCCTATGTTCTATAATGTTTTTTACTATGAAAAGCCCGATACCAGTACTATCTTCTTTCGAGCTGACCGAGTATTCAAAAATCTTATCAATAGGTTCTTGATGTATCCCTCCGCCGTTATCTTGTATAGTAATAACGACTGTTTCACTTTTTTTCGATACCGTAATTTCTATAAAAGGTTTTTGTACTTTTCTCTCAATCAAAATATCTTTTGCATTTAGTATGATATTTAATATTACGTTAGCAAATTCACTTCTATCACCGTAAAGAAAAATATTTTTATCACAATCAAAGTTTAAAGAAATCTGCTCAACCTTCATGGAATAGCTAACCATCAAGGAAATATTAGAAATCTCTTCATAAACATTAAAATCTATTTTATCACTTCTTTGAGCTTTAAAAAAACGGTAAAAGGTAGCTATGGTGTCCGATAAATGATATATAATTTTGTAGCTTTTATCTATGGAATCTGATAGTTTTTCATTGGATACTTCACCTTTGAGAAGTAATGTAGCATGAAGGTTTGATAATATGGCACCAAGTCCACCCAAAGGTTCTTTCCACTGATGTGAAATATTTCCTATCAATTCTCCCACTGATGCTTGACGTGATTGTAAAAAAAGCATTTTTTCTTGAATTTGCAATTTAAATTCAATATCGTTTCTTTCTTTTTTTAGTAATTCTATCTGTTTTTTTGAATTACGATTGTCAACTATTTGTTTAATTAAGAGCAAGAATAAAATTAAGCTAATTAAAAATAAAACGACTGTGTATTGTCCCAAATATTCAAATAATACGCTAAAAAAATGAGTCATTTATTTTGTGCCGTCAAAATCTGTTAACCGATACCCTATTCCCCTGACGGATACGATTATATCTTCTCCTAATTTTTTACGAATCCTTAATACTAAATTTTTTATTGCCGACTCGCAAGTAGCTTCATATGACCATAATGTTTCCGAAATTTCCTCTTTATCTACGGTTTTCGGGAATTTTGCAATCAATAATTTGATTAATTCAAGTTCTTTGTATCCAAGAAGTACTATCTCACCGTTTTGATAAAGTTCTTGAGTACCTGTGTTATAGTAAATCTCTTTACCAAGATGTATCAAACCTTGATTTTTATTAGCTCTTTGCATCGCCTTATTTATAGTTTTTACTAAAGAATTCAAATCTACAGGTTTTATTATATATCCATCTATAGAGAGGTTTGCGGCATTTACAAGTAGCTCCTGCTCGGTAAAACTAGTGAGTAAAATAACAGGCGTTTCATAATCACTTTTACGTATTTTTTCTATCAAACTTAAACCGTCCATACTCGGCATCTTAATATCGCTTATCACAATATCAGGTTTTTCTTCCACATAAAATTCGTAAGCCTTGTAACCGTCATTGGCAACGAAAACTTTTTTAAATAGCATTTCCAATATCTCAGCTATTTGAGTTCTCATCGTCATATCGTCTTCCGCAAAAAGAACAGTTTTGTTTTTTAAAAACAACACATCATTTACCATCCAAGCCCCCACTTTTTGATATAGATATTTTCAACAGAATTATTATCATGTTAAATAATAATTTTTACTTGATAGTTTGCATTCTAACATTTTTATTCTTTATTTATACTTGTATCAATAACAACTCTCTTATAATTTTATTTTTATATGGATTAAATATCGTTTACAAACTTAATTTCACAGAAATAATCTTTCAAAAATGGGTAGCTTACATCATAAAAACTCTCTTTATCACGATAAAGATTTACATACCACTCATACTTTATACCGTAATCTTTCAAGGCCTTAATACTCAATAACGTATCATTGATACACCCAAGATTACTAGGGGTTACCAAAACGGCCGGAGTTTCAAAAAGCTTAATCAAATCTATCATAAAAATATCTTTTTTGACAGGCACCATAAGCCCACCGGCACCCTCTATGATAAGTACGTCGCAAAAGTTTTGTAAATAATCTTTTTGTTTTATCAAAAAATCAATATCGATATTTACGCCGTTACTTGCCGTATAAGGGGCAGCTGGTAAAGCAAATCTATAAGGTACGACATCTTCTATATTTAAACAAAAATCAGGATTTAGCTCACGCACAAGGCGAAGCATACTACTACCGTCAAGTGGGTTGTTATCTTGCACTCCTGTTTCTATAGGTTTATAATACCCTACCCTAAAGCCCTCTTTTGCATATTTTTGTAGTAACTTTTGGGCAACATAAGTTTTGCCGACATCGGTATTTGTAGCAGTTACAAAGTAACATAATCTCTTTTGTGGTATAATTTTTCTCATAAGAGAATTATACCAAAAAGGAACTAAGTGGCAACGGAATTTGAAACTTTTGAAGAAATCAAAATAGAAGAACCGAAAATGTACAAGGTTATATTACTTAATGATGATTATAGTACAATGGATTTTGTTATTGAAGTTTTGATGAAAGTTTTTAGAAAATCACTGGAGGAATCCACCGTTATAATGCTAAATATACACAATAACGGTAAAGAGGTATGCGGTGTATATACACACGAAATAGCCCTTACGAAATCTGCACAAGTAAGAAATATGGCTAGAGCTAGGAATTTTCCTTTAAAAGCTATAGTTCAAGAGGATTAAAATATGATAAGCGAAGAATTAAGAGAGGTTTTTTCAAAGTCGATACACTATGCAAAAAGCTTAAGACATGAGTATTTGACTACGGAGCACGTTTTTTTGATGCTACTTGAAGACCAAAATATAAGAGATTTGTTAAATGAGTTCGGAGTAAATATCCAAAGCGTATCGGAAGCCCTTGCTACACATATCAACCTAAGCACTCCCGTACTTCCTGAAGGGATAGAAGATGAGCCGATAGAGAGTGTAAAACTTGCAAATACTATAGAAAATATGATAGCTCATATAAATAGAACAAAAGGGGGTAATGCTACCGTTGAAGATATGTTTGTTAGTATCTTAAACGATGAAAAATCTTATGCTAACTACCTTTTGAAACTTCAAGGTATAGAAAAAATAGATATTCTTGAAGAGATAAGTCACAACGACACGGAAGATACAAATCAAAATCAAAAAGATGACGACTCAAAAGACATACTGACTCAAAACTCCACAGAGCTTGTAAATAGAGCTAAAGAGGGCAAAATAGACCCTGTAGTAGGTAGGGATTTGGAACTCGATAGGATAATAGAAGTTTTACTTAGAAGAAAGAAAAACAACCCGATACTAGTAGGTGAAGCAGGTGTGGGGAAAACTGCTATAGTTGAAGGTCTTGCTGTAAAAATAGCAAACGGTGAAGTTCCAGAGTTTCTCAAAGAAGCTTCCATTTATTCCATTGATATGGGTGGAATGATAGCAGGTACAAAGTATAGGGGAGATTTTGAGAAAAAACTCAAATCATTTATCACTCAAATCCAAAAAATCCCAAACGCTATACTTTTTATAGATGAGATACACACCATAATAGGAGCAGGTTCTACAAGCGGAAACTCTATGGATGCTTCAAATATCCTAAAACCGCTCCTTAGCAACGGTGAAATAAAATGTATAGGTGCAACTACTTATGCCGAATATAAACAAAACTTCTCAAAAGATAAAGCCCTTGGGAGAAGATTTTCAAAAATAGATGTAAAAGAGCCTACCATAAAAGATAGTATCACTATACTTGAGGGGCTAAAAAAACGCTATGAGGATTTTCACGGTGTAAAATATAGCCCAAAAATCATAGAATCTTGCGTTACGTTGGCAAAAAAATATATTAACGACAAATTTTTACCGGATAGTGCTATAGATATACTTGATGAAGTAGGATCAATAGCAAAAATAGCAAATAAAAAAACCATTAGCGTAAAAGATGTAGAATTAGCTCTTGGTAAAATAGCACAAATACCGCCTAAAAGTGCAAGTAGTTCAGATATAAACGTACTTAAAAACCTTGAATCCAATCTCAAAAAAAGGGTTTTCGGTCAAGATAAAGCTATAGAAAAAGTTGTAAAAACTATCAAGCTAAACAAAGCCGGACTTACAACTACAGATAAACCGATAGGGAATTTCCTCTTTACCGGACCAACCGGTGTAGGAAAAACGGAAATAGCAAGGGAACTATCAAATATTTTGTCTATTAGTTTTATAAGATTTGATATGAGTGAGTATATGGAAGCTCACAGCGTAAGCAAACTAATAGGTGCCCCTGCCGGTTACGTGGGATATGAAAAAGGTGGGCTTTTGGTAGAACATATCAGAAAACACCCACATTGCTTATTGCTTCTTGATGAGATAGAAAAAGCTCACCCTGATATTATGAATGTACTTTTACAAGTGCTAGACAATGCAAAACTAACGGACAATGACGGAAATATTGCAGATTTTCAAAACGTAATCATCATAATGACATCAAATCTAGGCTCAAACGAAGCTCCGGTAATGGGATTTGCAAAAAATGAAAACCTAAACCGTTCTTTTGCGGTAAACAAATTTTTTGCACCGGAATTTAGGAATAGACTTGATGCCGTTATAGAATTTAGCCACCTTGATAGCTCTACGGTAGAACTCGTGGTGAAAAAGTTTATCTCTGATTTATCAAAAATCTTGGAAGAAAAAAACATCAAACTCAAACTATCCTCAAACGCTATCAAACAACTAGCATCTTTGGGATACGATAAAGCAATGGGTGCAAGACCTCTTCAGAGAGTAATAGATACGAAAATCAAAGAGCCTTTAACAGATGAGATACTATTCGGTAAACTTAAAAACGGCGGTAACGTAAGTGTTGATTATAAAGAGGAGAAGTTTGTATTTAATTTCTAAGAAAAGAGAGTATTAAACGACTTTCTTTTTCTCTTTCTTTGGTTCTTTTTTTGTATTTTTTACAACTTTTTGAGATTTTGTATTTTTCTGATTTGCTTTTACGATATTTTTTTGCTGAGTTTTAATTGCACTAGGTTGTTGTGTATTTTTGCTTTTAGTGGCTTGATCAAGTGCCATTTTGGCAGTCTGCCATCTATTTTCGGAATTTAACATGACAAGAAGTATATCTTTGTCGTTTTTCTTTGCTCTTGCTATAAGACAAGCACCTGCTTGGTTTGTATAACCTGTTTTTATTCCAACCACATATTTGTCTTGTTTTTGAAGCTTATTACTTGTATAAACAGTCACTTTTCTACCCGTGTTTATCGTCTTAAACACATATTTATTAAGCTTTACTATTTCATTAAATGTTTTATTCTTGATAGCATATTCGCTAAGCCTCAACAAATCCCTTGCCGTTGACTTGTGGTTTCCTATATCAAAACCTGCCGGATTTGTAAAAGTAGTATTACTCATCCCTATAGATTTTGCTTTTTTATTCATCATATCTACAAATCTATCTTTGTCACCGTTTCCCAAATAATAAGCTATGGCAGTAGCCGCATCATTTGCCGATTTTATCATAGCTGCGTGAACTAAATCTTTCAAAAAGACCTTATCTCCCGGTTTCAAACCCGTTTTTGTAGGTTCTACGTTACTCATCTCATTTGTTATGGTAACTATGCTGTTTAACTTTCCGCTTTCAATAGCAAGAATAGAAGTCATAATCTTCGTCAAACTGGCAGGTCTTAAAGGCTTGTTTTCAGCTTTTGTATAAATAAGCTTGTTTTTTGATAAATCTTTTACTATGATAGAATCAAGATTTTTTTCTATTTTTTGAAAAACTTGAGTGTCACTTGCTGCATATAAGATACCGGAAAATAAAAATAATGTTGAAAATAATATACTCTTAAAAATCAAAACTGCTCCAAAGTGTTAAAATAATTGTAAAAAAGGAAGTCTGATTTTAGCGAATAAAAAGTAAAATAAAAATAAAAATAGAGGTAAAATGTAAAAAAATCGGAAAAATTCCGATTTTTTTAGCTATTAATGGCAGTGTCCGCCACCGCAACAAGTTGATTTAGGAGCAGCTTTTGCAGCAGCTTCTAATGCAGCGTCATAATTAGGCTCTGCAGTAATTTCAGATACAAGCTCTTTGTAAGCTACTTTACCGTCAGTTCCTACTACGAATACCGCTCTACAAGTAATACCTGCTAATGCACCGTCAGCTATTAATACGCCGTAAGCTTTTGCGAAATCTTTGTTTCTGAAATCTGATGCAACCGTTAGATTTTCGATACCTTCAGCTGAACAAAATCTTCCAGCAGCAAATGGTAAGTCCATAGATACAACTGTAACTTCAACACCTGCTATTGCAGCAGCTTTTTCATTGAATTTTCTTGTTTCACTAGCACATACAGGTGTATCAAGTGAAGGAACAACAACGATAAGTTGAGCTTTATCTTTTGCTCCACCTACGACTTTATCTGCAAGACCTGCTGAATTTACAACTGTAACTTCAGGAGCATTGTCTCCAACATTAACATCATTTCCACATAAATTACAAACATTACCTTTTAATGTAACTGTAGCCATATTAAATCTCCTATTTTTTAAAAGTATTGAAATTGTAAACTAATTAGGATAAAAATAGTCTTAATTCAATTTATTAGATGAAAATAGTTAGTAAAAAAGAATTACGTTTTACCTTTTGTAACAACTAAATTTAATGTAGCGAGGTTATAGTATTTCTTTTTTTTAAGTTTTTAGCAAGTAATAGTGAATTATAATTCATTTATAGTTCATATATGTTTTATGAATTTATTACAAATATAAAGAGCACAAAATGGTAAGAAGAACCTTTCAAGATACTACGGTATTATACGTAGAACCTAACCGTGAGATAAATGAATATGTTTCTAAATTCTTAAAAACGTTTTTTAAAAAAGTTTATATAGCTCAAAACGGCAAAGAGGGTTGTGAAATATTCGTTAAAGATTTTCATGCTGAGAAATCTATAGATTTTATAATTTCGGAAATAGAAATGCCTGTAAAAAACGGGTTAGAGATGATTCGAGATATTCATTTAATAAATGATTCTATACCTTTTGTATTACTAACCGATAAATCTGATTTAAAATATATGCTAGAAGCTATCAAGCTTGGAGTTTCACACTATGTTATGAAGCCCGTTGTTTTGGATAATTTGTTGGAACAATTAGAAGATATATGTTCACATAAATTTCAATTACAAAAATTGATGAATAAAGAAAAGGAACTACAAGAGTATATAAATATAATCAACAATGTAGCAATAGTATCTACTACGGATACAAGAGGTATTATAACCTATGTAAACGATATATTTTGTAAAACTAGCGGTTATAGCAAAGATGAACTTATAGGCAAACCTCACAATATAATAAGACATCCGGAAATGCCCAAAGAATTTTTTGAAAATCTTTGGAATAGCATAAAACAAGGTCTAACATGGAACGGCAAAATAAAGAATCTTACAAAAGACGGAACTACGTATTACGTCGATGCAAATATATTCCCTCTTTTTTACGATGATAACCAAACTATCAAAGGGTATATGGGTGTGAGATTTCTTACAACTGATTTGGAGATAGAAAAAAGACAATTTAAACAAAAGGTAGTACAAAACCTTATCAAACAAAAATCTATCATTTGTGCCTATGAATCTACAATATCAAATCTAAACGAAGAAAATAAAATTCTAAATAGTAAAATATTACAATTTGAGAATATGGATTTGTTTTTTGACAAACTTACAAAAGAGAAACAAAAAAATACAAGACTATTATCACAACTTGATGCATACGAAAAACAATTTGAGGGTATCATAACAAAAAATCAAGAAATAGCTATGAAAGCAAAACAAAGCGAACAAAAGTCCGTAGATGAGCTAAAATCTCTTAAAGTCAAATATGAAAGCTCGAAATTTACTATGGCAAGTCAAGCTGCCGAGATAGAGAAAAAAGAAAAGGTTATATATACGTTACAGGAAAGAATAGATGAATATTTAAAAACCATAGATAATCTTCAAGATGTTATTAAGTTCAAAGAAAAAGAACAAATAAATAAAGAGTCTTCAAATCAGAATCAAGAAGTTACAAATTTGTAACGAATCCTATAGAATATACTCATTTATAAACTATTAAATCTACATAATCACTATTTATAAATCAAAAGTGTTACCCAATATCACATTTTTGTCATAAAACACATAAAACATAAGCTTATTAAAAGCTTCATCACAATATAATAACGTTTTTATTTCAATCATATATTGCCTGTTAATTGGGGCATATACATCTTCATAAATGTCATATGATTGTAATAATAATTTTTACGAATAATATAATGATAAATTTTCATTTATTAGTCATTTCTTGGAGGGGAAATATCAATGCTTAGACACATTTCAACAAAAGGACAAATTTTTACCAACAATTTGATAATTCAAATGGGTTTTGTCCTAATAATCATTACTGCATTATTTGATTTTAATTCTAATATTATTATCGGTATTGCATTAATATTTAGTATATTATCTTGGATTATAAATTACTTATTTATGTCCTATTTAATAAAAAGCGTATCAAATTTCAAAGGATATTTACATAATTTCGTAAAATTTATATCTTTTGAAAACAATAAATACAAGCCGGCAAATCCTAGTAATAAAGACGAGATATCGCAACTATTAAAGGTACTTGACGATATAGCATCTACCTATGAAAAAAGGCTCAAAGACGACATCAACATCATGGGTGAGATTGTATTAACTTCAGATAAAATGGAAAAAGGCATATATGGATGTAAAGTGCAAGCAACCACTACAAATCCAATGATAAACAAACTTAAAATCAATACAAATCATATGCTTGATACCGTATCAAATAATATGAAGCAACTCACATTTGTTCTTCAAGCTTATACACAAGGTGATTTTACCCAAAGAATTAACATAGATACTAAGATTATGGGTGATATGAGAAGCGTAATGGAAAATGTAAATGCACTAGGTCTTGCTCTTGCAAACAGTGCTTCTATAAATCTACACAACGGAGAAACTCTCCACAAATTTACGGATGACATAAATATGTCCGTAAAAAATGTTGCAACAAAAGCCAATGAACAAGCTGCTTCTCTAGAAGAAACTGCAGCGGCACTAGAAGAAATAACAAGTATAACGAGAAATAATGCTCAAAATGCAAATATCATGAAAGATTTAAGTCAATCGGTACGTGACTCGGTAGCAAAAGGTCAAACACTAGCTTCAAAAACAGCGCTTTCAATGGATGAAATCAACCATGAGGTATTGGCAATAAACGATGCGATAAGTATAATAGATCAAATTGCATTTCAAACAAACATACTTTCTCTAAACGCTGCCGTGGAAGCCGCAACCGCGGGAGAAGCGGGTAAAGGATTTGCCGTAGTTGCAGGAGAGGTTAGAAATCTAGCTTCAAGAAGTGCAGAGGCTGCAAAAGAGATAAAAGCTATGGTAGAAAACGCCACAACAAAAACATATAACGGAAAACAAATTAGTGATGAAATGACAAAAGGGTATGAGGAGCTTAACCAAAATATCAATAATACTATAAGACTTATAGAAGATGTTAGCAATGCAAGTCGTGAACAAATGAGCGGTATAGAACAAATAAACCATGCTATAACTACAATAGATAGCGGAACACAAGAAAATGCAAGTGAAGCAAATCATATTTCGGAAAAAATGGCTGATATTTTGAAAATGGCAAATGATTTGGTAATGGATGCGAAAAGTAAGAAATTTTAAAACTGAGAAACTGAGAAACTGAGAAACTGAGAAACTGAGTTTTTTCTTGCTTAGTCTCTCTATCTCTTAGTCTCTCAGTCTCTTTCAAAAAAAGGAGAACAAATGTCAAGAGAAATTATATTAGATGATTTTGCTTTTTTGGTAAGCGAAACTGACGAAAAAGGGATTATAAATTTTGCAAACGATGATTTTTGTAAAATAGCAGGATTTGGATTGGATGAACTAATAGGTAAACACCACAATATAGTAAGACATCCTGATATGCCTAAAAATGCATTTAAAGATTTATGGACAACCGTAAAAGCAGACGGTATATGGACTGGTTATGTCAAAAATAAAACAAAAAACGGAGATTTTTATTGGGTATATGCTACCGTTTATCCGTTTCAAAATTGCTATGGAGAAAGAGGATATATAAGTTGTAGACGTAAAGCTTCTAGGGCGGAAATAGAACAAAGTGAAATCTTATACTCAAGTATTTCATTTAATAATTAAATATACACTCTTAAGTATTTATTATAAATTAAGTTTATATTCATTAAAATACATTTACTTTTCATATAAATAATCTTAAAGGGTAAATGTAATGTTTGACAGCGGTTTTTTCAAGGAAGTAACGATACTATATGTAGAAGACGACGATTATGTCAGAGAGTCTTTAGCAGAAGTATTGTCGCGCTTCTTTAAGAAAATAATCACTGCTTCAAACGCTGATGAAGGGTATAATAAGTTTTTAGAAGACTTCAATACTCACAAAGAAATAACATTAATCATCTCAGATATAAATATGCCGAACAAAAACGGTCTTGTTATGATAAAAGAGATCAAGGAAATTAGCAAAAAAATCCCTTTTATTTTATTGACTGCACATAATGACTCAAAATATATGCTTGAAGCAATAAGGCTAGGCGTATCGCACTATGTACTCAAACCTATCATTATAGAAGACTTGATGACCCACATAAGAGAGCTTTGTGAACATATATACCAAGAGCATAAGATTATAAATCAACAAAAAGCCTTATGTGAATATATCAATATAGTAGATCAAGTTGCAATAATCTCCAGTACCGATACAAAAGGAATTATCACCAATGTCAATGATATATTTTGTGAAGTCAGCGGATATACACACAATGAACTAATAGGAAAACCTCACAATATGGTAAGACATCCTGAAATGCCCTCAGAGGTATTCAAAGAGTTATGGACTACTATCAAATCAGGCAATACTTGGAGGGGTAAGGTAAAAAATCTTGCAAAAGACGGCTCAACTTACTATGTAGAAGCCCATATTTTTCCTGTTTTTTATAATGATAACAAAACTATCAAAGGATATATGGGGGTAAGATTTCTTACAACCGATATAGAACGTGAAAAACGAACATTTAAACAAAGAGTTATAAAAAACTTAATCGAAAATAAATCCTTAATATGTGCATATGAAGAAACCATAGAGAACTTACGAAACGATATAGCTACTCTTGAAAAGAAATTAAATGTTTATGACAATATGGATTTAGTGTTTGATGCACTATATAAACAAAAAGATAAAAATGCCAGACTACTATCACAAATAGCATCTTACGAGCAACAACTAGAATCAAGTATCAGTAAAAATCAAGAAATTGCAAAAGATGCTAAAAAAAGAGAAATAAAAGCACTTGAAGAACTAAAAGTGATAAAAATAAAATATGATAGCCTCCAAAATAATATGAAAATAAAGGACAAAGAACTTCAAGAAAAAGAGAAATTGATTGTTTCTTATCAAGAACGTCTAACCGATAGTTTAAAAACAAATGAAAATTTAAGAGATGTTATTAAATTTAAAGAGAAACAATTAAGCGGTAAGTAAATATTCTATTATAAGGACACTATAATGTCATATCAAAATATTATTGCAAAACCTAGAGAAATAAAGATAGGCTCCGATGCTCTTTTGGTAAGCCAAACGGATGAAAATGGAATTATAAACTTTGTAAATGATGATTTTTGCAAGATTACAGGTTATACTATGGAAGAACTAATAGGTAAATCTCATAATATTTTAAGACACCCATATATGCCGGCTAATGCATTTAAAGAACTATGGGAAACTATCAAAAACGGCAACGTATGGACAGGATACCTAAAAAACCAAACTAAACACGGAGATTTTTTTTGGGTATATGCTACGATTTACCCTTTTGTAAACCATTTCGGCACAAAGGGGTATACTGCTTGTAGACGCCGTGCCGCAAGTTTTGAAATAGAACAAATCAAAATCTTATATTCTTCGGATTTTTATAGCTAACTTCTCTGTACTTTACAAAAATCTACAAATATGTATTAACAACTACTATTTGAAGAACAAACTAAGTAAAACCTCTTATGCACTTTAAAGAATACTTACAATTTTTGCTTTTTAGATTTTTGTCTATTTTAATAAACAAAATGATATAATTTTGTCTATATCATAAAACATTATGGAGAAGAATTATGAGTCTTGAAATCTTATTTGCTAAATACCAAAAAATTAGTAAACTCCAAAATTATAGTTACAAAAGATACTTTTATAAAGAAATTGATTTTAATGACAAAATGATAGGCATCATCGGAGCAAGAGGCACAGGCAAAACAACTTCGACACTACAATATCTTGAGAATTTATCCATACCTTTTGACAAGAAACTCTATATAAGTGCCGATAGCATTATATTGGGTAATATGACACTTTATGAAATAGCAGATACTTTTAGTAAGAGTGGCGGCAAAGTTCTTGTAATTGACGAAATTCACAAATACAAAAATTATGAAATAGAGCTTAAAGAAATTTATGATTTTTTAGATTTACAAATTGTTTTTAGTGGCTCATCTGCTATTCAACTTGAACATAAAAAAGCAGATTTAAGTAGGAGAGCCGTTCTTCATAGAATCCAAGGTCTCTCTTTTAGAGAGTTTTTAGAACTAAAACTCTCTAAAAATTTCAGAAGTTATGAACTTTTGGAAATATTGACAAATCACATAGCTATTGCAAACGAGCTAAATAAAGAACTAAAACCTTTTGAGTATTTTAAAGAATATCTTTCCTTTGGATATTATCCTTATTATTTCGAAAATAAAAATAGCTATAGTATTAAACTTGAAGAAACGATCAATGCAGTCATAGAGATGGACTTGCCTATAGTCTTTAATATAGAACCGCAAAATATTCAAAAACTAAAACAACTAACTGCTCTTATTTGTAGCTCAAAACCATACGAACTCAATATCACTGAACTTTCTAGTAGAATTGGGATAAATAGAACAACACTCTATTCGTATATAGAATATCTTACTTTGGGAAATGTTTTTTATTCTTTAAAAGCAACATCAAAAAACGACACTGTTTTTTCTAAACCTAACAAACTTTATCTAAATAACACAAACCTAAGTGCGAATTATTGCAATCAAAACGATATTGGTATGACTAGAGAGCTGTTTTTTGCTATGTCTTTGAGAACAAAACATAAACTCCATTATCCAACCAAAGGTGATTTTTTGGTTGATAATAAATATATTTTTGAAATAGGCGGTAAAAATAAAGATTTTACGCAAATCAAAGATATACCAAATAGCTACGTGGTAGCCGATGATATAGAAATAGGATTCGGAAATAAAATACCCCTATGGCTTTTTGGGTTTTTGTATTAAATAAATGCAAGGCTTTATTCTCTTGGGATTTTATAGCTAACTTCTCTGTACTTTACAAAAATCAAAAAATATGTTAATATATATTTACAGATTAATATTAGGGATGAGATTATGAGTTTACAATTACTATTTGAAGAACAAACTAAGTTACTACACAAAATAAACTTGCATAAAAAAAGATACTTATATCAAACAATCAACTGGAATTTGAAATCTATTGGGATTTTAGGGCAAAGAGGTCTTGGTAAAACAACAATGATGCTTCAATATATCAAAGAAAATTTCCAAAGCTCACCAAAAGCCCTTTATGTTTCACTTGATAACCCATATATGCAATCGGTATCTCTTTTTGATTTTGCAAAAGAATTTGAGCAATACGGCGGTGAAGTCTTATTTGTAGATGAAGTTCACAAATATGATAATTGGTCAACCCATATCAAAAATATTTATGACCTTCTAGAACTTAAAATTGTTTTTTCAGGTTCATCTATCCTTCAAATGTCACAACAAAATAGTGATTTATCAAGAAGAAGTATAATTTACCATTTAGAAAATCTATCCTTTAGAGAATATCTTGAACTTCTTGATATTCATAAATTTAGACAATATACTATTGAAGATTTGTTACATAATCATATTCCGATAGCAAATGAAATAACCAAACACATAAAACCTCTTATGCACTTTAAAGAATACTTACAATACGGTGTTTATCCATTTATACTAGAAGACAAAGAGAGTTATTATCAAAAAATCATCCAAATCATAAATCTCATACTCGAGACAGATTTACCTCATATCAATAATATAGAAATTTCACATATAGCGAAACTTAAAAAGTTACTATATCTTTTGGCTACTAGTGTACCGTTTATTCCAAATATAACAGATATTGCCAAAGCTACAAATATTTCACGACCGAAAGTCTATGATTATTTAGAGTATTTAGAAAGAGCTAAAGTAATAAATAGTATAAGAAGTCAAGAAAAAGGGTACAATATAATGGCAAAACCGGAAAAACTTTTTATGCAAAATACCAATATTTCTTATGCTATTACAGCAAATATAGATACAGGAAGCGGTAGAGAAGCATTTTTCGTAAATCAAATCAAAAATGCTTTATCGTCACAAAATAGACTTATTGATGATAGAATTTATAGTGCAAAAAAAGGTGATTTTTTGGTTGATAATAAATATATTTTTGAAATAGGCGGTAAAAATAAAGATTTTACGCAAATCAAAGATATACCAAATAGCTACGTGGTAGCCGATGATATAGAAATAGGATTCGGAAATAAAATACCCCTTTGGCTTTTTGGGTTTTTGTATTAAAACAAACAATGCCGTCACTCTAATACCAAACCCATCATCTGTGAACTTGATTCAGGATTAATATAACAGACTAAAAGCCTCTTTTAGTGATTCTAAAATATTGATTTGTTCATAAATGAAACTATATATTCCTCTTGTCTTCATTTTATTTTATTAATAATTCATATTTTATTTCTTCTTAAGTTTTATTTGGTTATAATTCTATAATATTTTACATAAGGAAAACAAATAGATGTTTACAAGTAGAGAGAGAGAGAGAGAGAGTGAGAGAGCTTTCTAACTTAACTAAAACTTATAATTCTACACTACATATACCATTTAACAAACTCATATATTGCCTTAAATATATACATCCAGTAAATATTTATTCATATTTATTTACAATCCATAAAAAAGAATCTTCATTTATTAATCATATATTATTAACTGTTTTAATCAGCATCTTAATAAAATCACAATTAAAAGGAGAAAAAAGATATGTTAAATAATTGTAGAACTAGTAAGCTGATATTGAGTATTCTTGCAAGGAGATACAAATGACAGTTTCACAAAAACTTTTTTTAGGGATTAGCTCCATCATGGCAGTAGTTATACTCAACACCATAGTAAATAATGTAAATTTGAACACAATTGATACCTTAAGTGTTCAAAGTGCCAATGAATCATTACCTTTTGCGATACTTGCTGCGGATACAAAATTCCAAACTTGTCAAATACAACAATTTGTCACCGATAGTTCTCTTACACAGGATGAGGAAGTTCTAAAAGAAGCTGAAGAAGCTTATGCTAAACTTATATCAAACATAGAAAAAAAAGAGCTATTGAACTTTTAGATACCGGCAAACGTATGAAAACTGCTTATGCAAGGAGTTTTGATTCGGGCAATATAGTTATGGAGGAACTGGATAAAGACGCTGAAGAATTAGCTACACTCGTAGATAATTTAAAGAATATTCAAATAAAAGAAGCTGCGAATAATGCTAACTTAATTACGGAAAAAGCAAGTCTCTCATTTCAAGTGGGTCTTTTATTAGGTATTTTAACATTATTAATAGGTGTTTTTGTCGGTTTTATTTTATCAAAGAATATTAACAATGGACTATCATCATTCCAAAAAGGTCTATTTAGCTTCTTTGCCTACCTCAACAGAGAAAGTTCAAAAGCAGACCTAATAGAAATAAACTCAAAAGATGAGTTTGGTCAAATGGCACAAGTTGTAAACCAAAATATAGAAAAAACTATAATTACTATAAAAGATGACAATGAATTCGTTCAGGCAGTTTCTGTGTTTGTAAAAGAGCTAAAATCAGGAAATAATCTAGCTAAACTCTCAAAAGATACAAATACTCCAGCATTAAAAGAACTCAAAAATCTACTAGAAGAGTTGAGATATTATCTTGAACATACTATTGCAAGAGATGTAAATATGCTTGTAGATGTACTTGATAAATATAAAAGTCAAGACTATACTGCAAGATTCCCAAATGCTTATGCTAAAGTAGCAGTAACTATCAATGAAATTGGTGATGTTATATCTGAAATATTAGCTGAAAATAAATCAAACGGTCTTACGTTAGATGAAAGTAGTAATATCTTACTTGAAAACGTAGATAAACTAAATCATAGCTCAAATGAAGCAGCTGCAAGTCTTGAAGAAACTGCTGCAGCACTAGAGCAAATAACAAGTAATATAAGAAACAACACTGAAAATATTTTAAAAATGTCGAGTCTTGCAAATGATGTTACAAAATCTGCTAATGAGGGTGAAAAACTTGCAAATCAAACAACGGTTGCAATGGAAGAGATAAATGCTCAAGTTAGTGCTATCAATGAGGCTATAAGCGTAATAGACC